>ENA-OQCW01000024-OQCW01000024.1-human-gut-metagenome-genome-assembly--contig:-NODE-24-length-117033-cov-8.447719_pt1 | contig 117033 bp, 116 predicted proteins | sample MGYA00242767_ERZ504593 | MGnify/ENA primary metagenome ERZ504593 (study PRJEB26092, sample SAMD00036307) | human gut metagenome | host: Homo sapiens | study: EMG produced TPA metagenomics assembly of... | reverse complement strand
GGCAAAAAGCAGGAAACAGCAGTTGCGACTTCTTCAAAAAAGGAGGAGGATAAACGCCAATCCGGCAAAGAGAATGCAGGAAAGAAAGCGGCTGCCTTTGATGGTCAACGCTATCTGGCACTGAAAACGAATGTAGTATATGATGCTTGTGCTTTGCTGAACCTTGCCGTGGAAATGCAGGTGCATAAAAAGATCACGGTAGAGTTGCCGTTGACTTGCAGTTTGTGGGACTTGGGGGATAAGCACGGCGTGCGTACGGTAGCATTGCAACCTGAAGCCCGCTGGTGGATAGGAAATGAAACAGGACGGGGACACTTTGTCGGACTGCACGCTCACATGGCATGGTTTAACGTGAAGTGGAACGATGACCGTTATCAAGATACTGATCGTCCGCTGTTGGGAGCCGGAATAAGCTACGGTTACAAACTCCCTCTTTCCAAACACTGGGGAGCGGAATTTAATCTGGGAGTGGGATATGCCAACATGAAGTATAACACCTATTATAATGTAGACAACGGCGCACAGCTGGATACGCGTGTCCGTCATTACTGGGGGATAACCCGTGTGGGAGCATCGTTGGTCTACCGCTTCTAACCTTAGATAGGAACATACATATAAATAAGATAACAATATGAGAAGAAATTTATATATACTGGCACAGTGCACTTTCTTGTTGTTCATCACCTTGCTGGTGAATGGATGCAGCCTGCACGAAGAACCGGAAATGACTCCCGAAGGAGAACTGGGAGTGGACCCGACAGCTGTAACACTCAACCTTAATCTGGCAATGAATCTAAGTTTGGCAGAAAGAGCACCGGTGACCATCACCCGTGCGTCGGAAACCAACTATCTGCGTCGTTTCATCGTAGAAGCCTATCTGGATAGACAGGTGGCGGCACGGCAAACGGTATATGAAGAGGATTTTAACCGTGCCAGTCTGTCTGTTAGTATGAAGCTGCACGCCCGTAATTACCGCATCCTGGTGTGGGCCGATTATGTGAATGCGGAGACACCGGAACAGGGACTTGTTTACGATGCCAAGAATCTGGCTTTTATCCTTCCTGCCGGAAAGTATATAGGGAATAGCCGCTATAAAGATGTTTTTGCTGCTTCTGCTATGGCAGACCTGACTTCTTTCCGCAATCATTGGGGAGCTGAAACAAGTCTTGACGTTGAACTGTATCGCCCCGTAGCACGCTATGAACTGGTGGCTAAAGATGTGGCAACGTTTCTCAATAAACTGTCCACAGGCGGACTGAAAGGTGAAAGTTTTACCGCTCGTGTGAAGTACAGTGATTATTTGCCTACCGGTTACAATTTGTGGGATGATGTACCCAAGAACTCGCTCATGTACATGGAATATAAAGTGGCCTTTGAACGCCCTGCCGATGGTACGAAAGAACTGATACTGGGATTTGACTATGTGTTGACCGATGCCGGAGAAACCGTTTCCATCCCTGTAGAGCTCGAAATCTTGAATGAGAAGAATGAAGTGCTGGCACGTACAGCTTTCCGTATTCCTTGTGAACGGGGCAAAAACACAACGGTACGCGGTAACTTCCTGACTTCCGATGCTAATGGAGGAATAGGGATCGACCCCGATTATGACGGTGATCTGGAGGTAGACCTTGGAGAATTATAAAATAGATAAATCAATTAAGAATTGCTTAACCATAAAACAATTAAGATCATGAAAAAGAACTTATTTTATTCGCTAATGGCTTTGTTCGTAGTGCTTTTTGCATCCTGTGGACAAGAAGAAATCGTTTCGGACAACGGAACAGAAATCAATGCTCCTGTTACTATCTCTGTACAGGCTCCTGTAAATAACGTCTTTAGCCGTGCGGTTACCATCCCTGACGGTTATACGATGCAATGTATCATGCAATTACTGAATGCTGATGGCAATAAGATAGGCGATCAGGTAACTAAACCGGTTACAGACGGTAAGGTATCTTTCACTATTTCCGTAGATGAACAAAAAGAAGTGTCGAAAGCATTGTTTTGGGCTGAATACGTGCCGGAAAGTGGTGCCGCTAATAAAGTATATAACACTGCTGATTTGAGAGTAGTAGGATATAATACTGCGTCATTCGATCTGACAAATGATGCGTTGATGGCAGCCAGCGACGCTTTCTGCGGAAAATTGGAAACGATTGGTAATGCCAGTGTGACATTGAAACGCCCGTTTGCTAATGTGAGCGTAAAACCGAAGAATCCGGAAGTAGCTGCGGCAGCTAATAAACTGGAAATAAAATATAACGCTTTGAGCGGATATGATATTTTAGAGGGTAAATGTTCTGCTACGACTCCTGTGACTTATACAAATGCAAGTTTTGCTTCTGCGGATGGCAATTGGTTCGCTAATTTCTTTTTTGCTCCTTCAAATGTAAGTAAATTTACAGAAGAAATAACCATGGCATTGAGTGGCGGATATAGTAAAGAGATTAAAATACCGGCAAATACATTACCTTTGGACGCTAATATGCAGATTATGGCTAAATTTGAAATCGGAGATGGAAACTTTGACATTGAAGTAGGAGTGGATCCGGATTATGAAGCATTGGAAATGAAAGTTGGTAGTTATATCAATGCAGAAGGTAAAGTGGTACGTGATGCAGCGGATGCTGTCGGTATTGTTTTCAAGATGGAGGCTATTGGTAGTGATGTGCCGGCTAATTATCCTGTAGCACTTCAAGGTAAGACAATTGCCGGATATGCGGTAGCGATTGAGAATGTGGCGACTGCTCGTCAGACTCTTAATACTGAATTATTGACTACTTTGGCTGAAACAGCTGCAGGTATGACAAATGGTACACAGACTACGGACGTTTTATTAACAGGTCTTGGAGATGTTGCCTTTAAAACAACTTATGAGAAATGGGTGGGAGAACATGCTCCTGATAGTGAGAATTTGAGTGCATGGTATATTCCTACATTGTCGCAATTGAGTGCGTTCATGGGTACATTGTTTACTATGAAAGAGATACCAGCTACTGGTAGTGAGGACTTCAGAAACATGTCGGAGTTTGAATTTGTCAATGGCAAAATGTTTGATAGAGAAACGATTGCTACAGTGAATTATGCTTCTAGTACTATCAATAACCAAGGTAATGTTTCTGGTGTACGTATTAATGTAGCTGATGGTGTTGTTACTAATGCACAAGAGGCGGGTATCAGTGTTAAGACAGCTCTTAATCAACAAGCTCTTTGCCGCCCAATGATTACAATCTTTAAATAGTCACTGAATATTCGACCTTACTCAATAGAAATTCAAGGAAAGTGGGATCCCCCCATCCCGCTTTACCTTCTTCTTACATTGAAACTTTTGAAAATAGCCCTCTAATCTTATACCAAGAAAAGAAAATAATATGCACACCACATTTCGCCTATCGGTTTTTCTTTTGTTCATGGTACAGCTGTTCTGTAGCTGTACATCTGACTCGCTGCCCGAACCGGACAGTACGCAGCCAGAGACGCCTGCCGGAATTCCCGATGCCTATCAGGATAAAATACGAACGCAACCTTATCCCAAAGCAGATAATGAATTGTATCTGAATCCTGCTCCTCTTATTGTTCCTCAAGCCATGAAGACGGGCGAAAGACTGCAATTTTCCCTTTCACGTACTGAAGATTTCAGCAGTTCCGAAACGCTACTTTCCGAACCGCAGGAATGGTGTATGTATAATCTTCATCGTCGTTTGGAGGTCGGCACATGGTATTGGCGCTTTCGTTCCACCAATCTTAATGGAACTACGCCCGGTGAATGGAGTGCTATCTATCGTTTCGAAGTAAAGAATGATACACCGGAATTTGTAACACCTCCTTTTCAGACATTCTTAGCAAATGCTCCCCGTCTGCATCCTCGTATTTACTGTTTTTTAGACGACCGTATCGGAGAGGCTCGTAACCGTGTCACTTCACACCCTGAATATGCAGAACTACAAAGTCGTGCTTCACAGGCATTGAAAGCCGAATACACCGGAATGACTGATTTATATAGCCGTGCAGAAGAGCTCCGGCAACATGCCACTTATCTTTATCAGGCCTATCATTTAACCCAAAAAGAAATTTATGCCGAAAAGTTACGCCAGCTTCTCGAAGCGTTGATTGTCGCTCCCCCTGCTGATGGACAGCTTTTTGCATCCAACTTTACTGCCAGCAACATCGCATGGTGTCTTGTTGCAGCTTACGATCTGCTTTATAATAACTTGTCTGCTTCCGATCGTACTGCTGCCGAAGAACTGATGATGCGTGTGGCACGTTACTATTACAAGGTAAATTGCGGTTTTCAGGAAAACCATCTCTTTGATAATCATTTTTGGCAGCAGAATATGCGCATCCTCTTTCAAGTGGCTTTGTCGCTTTACGACAAACCGGCCTATTCTTCCGAAGTGCTGCCCATGATGGAGTATTATTATGAATTGTGGACAGCCCGTGCTCCTGCTTCCGGTTTCAATCGCGACGGTATATGGCACAATGGTACCGGTTATTTCAGTGCCAATATCTTGACTTTGGCGTATATGCCGTCTCTTCTTTCATTTATCAGTCGGTACGATTATCTATCGCATCCGTGGTATCAGAATGTCGGACGTTCGCTGGTTTATACTTGTCCGCCGGGATCGAAAAGCAATGGCTTTGGTGACAATAGTGAAAAGGGTAGCGAACCCAACCGTTTGGTTGCTGCCTTTGCTGATTATCTGGCGTGTGAAACGGGTGATTCCTATGCCGGATGGTATGCCGGAGAATGTCGGGAGCTGTTGCGCCGGGATTATGAATTGCGTCTTTACCGGATGTGCACCGAGCAGGATTACAATACAACTTTTCCTGCCAGGGCTGATAAAATGGTATGGTATAAAGACGCTGGTGAAGTAGCCATGCACAGTGCTCCGGAAGATACGGGAAAGGATCTTGCACTCTCGTTCCGTTCCAGTACATTCGGGTCCGGCAGTCACACTACTGCCAGTCAGAATGCTTTTAACCTGTTGTATAAAGGTGTCGATGTGTATCGCAGTACGGGTTATTATCAGAATTTCAGCGATGCTCATAATCTGATGTCCTATCGCCATACGAGGGCGCATAATTCACTGTTGGTAAACGGCATCGGGCAACCTTATTCTACCGAAGGTTATGGCAGTGTGACGCGTGCTATGGGCGGACAGCATATCAGTTACTGTTTGGGAGATGCTTCACATGCTTACAGAGGTATCAGCAATGACCCGATGTGGGTTGGCTACTTCAAGCAGGCAGGTATTGAGCAGACGCCTGAAAATGGATTCGGTGCCACTCCGTTGACTAAATACCGCCGACATGTGTTGATGCTTCATCCTCATACGGTGATTGTGTATGATGAACTGGAAGCATCGGAGGCTGTCCGCTGGGAGTGGCTGTTGCATAGTCCTACGGAATTTAAGATGGATGCGACAAAGAAAACGTTGTCTACAAATAATAAAATCAAAGGATGGATGGCTGTGACACAACTTTTTGGAGGACATGTTTTTACGCTGTCCCAAACGGACCGTTTCGTAGTGCCGCCCGCCATCACCGGAGCGGAGTATCCTAACCAGTGGCACTTGACTGCACGGGTTGACGGTTGTTCTGCCACCCGTTTCCTGGCTATTATCCAGGTAGGAGATGAGGCTGTCCCTATTATCAACCGTGACGGTGATACCTTTAACGTAGGCGACTGGACGATCAAAGCGGTTTTGGATGCTTCCAAAGCACCCGAACTTGCAGTGAGTCATCGCACCGAACAGGCGGTATTTAGTTATGGAACAGACAATCCTGCGTTGAATGGCAATTTTTACTCTCGACAATATACGGGTTCCTCGTTGCTTTACGACGAGATAGACGGGGCTTATCAGGTGGTAGAAATGACCGACCGGAGTCCTATATCTACCCGGGTAGTAAATCAATGATAAACAATGAAATATAGTGAATATAAATAACAAACAGAATATGATGAAAAGTAGAATTATTTGCATTTTGTTGCTTCTTGTCGGTGCATCCGGCATTTATGCCCAGAGTTTGACCGTTACCGGTAAGGTGGTGGACAACGAAGGCTTGGAAGTGATTGGAGGAAATGTAACCGTGAAAGGAAAACAAAACACGGGTACCATTACCGATATCAATGGTAAATACACCATTACCGTTAGTGATCCGCAGAAAGATGTTTTGGTCTTCTCTTTTATCGGATTGGAAAATATGGAAGTAGCCGTGAAAGGAAGGAAACAGATTGATGTGACCATGAAGGCTGCGTCGGTATTGTTGGATGAGGTGGTAGCTATCGGTTATGCAACGGTAAAGCGTAAAGACCTGACCGGTTCCGTGGCTTCTGTGAGAAGCGACGATTTGCTCAAAGTTCCTTCGTCTGATGTAACCCAGGCTTTAGCGGGACGTATGGCAGGTGTGCAGATTATACAGACAGACGGTCAGCCTGGTGCTACGATGTCAGTGCGTGTTCGTGGCGGTATATCAATTACGCAAAGCAACGAGCCGCTTTATATTATCGACGGATTTCCGACGGAAGATGGCATGTCCAGCCTTGATCCTGCCGATATTGAAAGTATCGACGTGTTGAAAGATGCTTCGGCAACAGCTATCTACGGCGCCCGGGGAGCGAATGGCGTAGTGGTAATCACCACCAAAAGCGGTGCGAAAAGTGAAGGGAAAGCGACTCTTACTTTCGATTCTTATGTCGGTGTGCGTACGCTTGCCAAGCGGTTAGATGTATTAAGTGTGGAGGAATTTGTGTTGGCGGATTATGAAAGAACATTAGGCGATGCTACTGATCCCGAGGAAAGTATGCGGTCATGGCAAAACCGTTATGGTGGTTTTGTCGATCTTCATGAAAACTATGGTAACCGTAAAGGTATCGACTGGCTGGACCGTACGATGGGACGCACTACCGTTACGCAAAATTACCGGGTAGGCGTCAACGGTGGTAATGATAAGTTGAACTACAATATGTCTTATGGTTACTTCAAGGATGAAGGTGCGATGGTATATAGCGGCAGCGACAAACATAATATTGCGCTTAGCGTGAAAAGCGAAGTGAATAAGCGGCTCTCCGTTACAGGACGTATCAACTTCGATTATCTGAAAGTGTATGGAGCAGGTGTTGCCGGAAACGGTACGAATGAAGGCGGAAGCAATGTAGATGCAAAGTTTAATAAAATGGTTCAGATTTTGCAATACCGTCCTACCATTGGTATACGTGGCAATGACCCGGATTTGTTGGCAGGAGAAGACCCTGTATTAAGCGATGCAGACGGAAACGTGATGCAGAACCCGTTGATTGCCGCAGCTGAAGAAAAGGATAATAAGGAAACACGTACTTTGCAAGCCAATGGCGGACTGACTTTCAAAATCATCAAAGGATTGACCTTCCGCAACAATACGGGTATGCGTTATCAGCTTTACCGCCGGGAACTTTTCTATGGCGACCAATCTATAATGGGAAGACGTAACGGTATTTACGGCTCTATCAGAAATACGGAGACCGGAAGTTTTCAGACTTCTAACGTCCTGACTTATGACAAACGTTTTCAGAAGAAGCATAAAGTGGTGGTACAATTGGGACAGGAATTTGTAAAACGCTGGACTCGTGTACTCGAATCCGGTGTCAGTGGGTTGCCTACCGATGAGTTCATTTTGGGAGATATGAGTCTGGGTACTCCATCCGTTGCTTCGTCCGATGAAAACTATGATGACAATCTGCTCTCTTTCTTCGCTCGTCTCAACTATGACTTTACCGATAAGTATTTGTTTTCCGCAACTTTCCGTGCGGATGGCTCTTCTAAATTCGGTAAGAATAATAAATGGGGATATTTTCCTGCCGTATCAGCAGCATGGCGTGTGGGTGAAGAGGATTTTATAAAGAAACTGAATGTTTTCTCCGACTTGAAATTCCGTATCGGATACGGTTTGGCGGGTAACAACAGAATCGGTAGTTATAACAGCCTTGCTTTGATGTCTTCCATCATCACAGCTATGGGAGATCAGCTTACTCCCGGTTATGCTTCCAAGCAGATACCGAATCCCGACCTGAAGTGGGAAGCGAACAAGACTTTTAATATGGGGGTCGATTTAGGATTTCTGAATCAACGTATCACCATTTCACCCGAATTCTATATAAATAGGAGTAGTAACTTGCTGCTTAACGCCCAGTTGCCTTATTCTTCCGGTTATCAGAGTATGTTGATTAATGCCGGAGAAACGAAGAATGTAGGTGTGGAACTGACTGTGAATACTGTGAATTTCTCTACAAAGAAGTTTAGTTGGAACACTACACTGACGCTGTCGCACAATAAAAATTCAGTGAAAGCATTGACCGGTGAGGCGGTGCAACTCTATGAAGCCAGGTTCGGCTTTAACCAAAACACTCATCGTATTGCTGTCGGAGAACCATTAGGACAGTTCTATGGTTACATCACCGAAGGGCTGTATCAGGTAGATGATTTCAATTATGATGCTTCTACGCAGACCTATACCCTGAAAGATGGGATACCTTATCATGGTGATAAAGGCCGGATTCGTCCGGGTATGTGGAAGTTTAAGAACTTGGCCGGAGACGATAATGTGATTGATGAAAATGATAAAACGGTCATTGGTAACGCTCAACCGAAATTCTACGGAGGATTGAACAACTCTTTTACTTACAAAGGATTTGATTTGAGTATATTCCTGACTTTCAGCTATGGCAACGAAGTGCTGAATGCGACCAAACTGGTTACCAGTAAGGTAGGTAGCTTGAACTACAACGCATTGGATGTGATGAATAGCTCTAATCGTTGGATGACCATCAATTCGGATGGACAGAAAGTGACAGATCCCGGAGAACTGGCTGCTCTGAATGCTGGTAAAACCGTAGCTGCTTATCATGATGCCCAACAAGGAGACAATTATATTCATTCATGGGCAGTGGAGGATGCTTCCTATTTGAAACTAAGTAATGTGACTTTGGGATATACATTCCCTAAAAACCTGATTGCAAGGGTAGGATTGAAGAACTTGCGTTTGTATGCCACCGGTAATAATCTCTTGACTTGGACTAAGTATTCAGGTTTCGATCCGGAAGTCTCTACGATGAAAAGCGGTTTGACACCGGGTGTTGACTTTGGGGCATATCCGCTTAGCCGTTCTTTTATTTTTGGTCTCAACGTAGCATTTTAATTCTTTAAATACATAGTAATCATGAAAAAGATACATCTATTATATGCCGTATTCGCCCTATTGGCAACAGGATTTTCCTCTTGTGAGGATTTGCTAACGGAAGAACCTAACTCAAAATATGACCGGGACCGCTATTTCGATTCGGAAGATAAAGCGGAAATGGCAGTGATGGGAATATATAGTTCATTGTCGGACTTTAATCATTACGGTTGGTACGAAATGGCTTCTCCCGCATCGGACGATACCTATTATACGGCTCGTACGCAGTCTGACAATCAGGTTCACGATATTGCACATTATCAGCTAAACTCCACGAATACGTGGATTGAAAGTATCTGGAAACTGAAATATGAGGGAATCGACCGGGCTAACCTCACCATTGACGGAATCTGTGGCATGACAGGATACGCAGAAAATACCCGTCTGAAAGCATTGGAAGCAGAAGCTCGCTTTCTGCGTGCTTTCCTCGCATTTGATTTGGTGAGATATTGGGGAGATGTGCCTTTCAAAACATCTTATTCTTCATCTTACGAATCTGCTTTTGGTGAACGTGTGGACAGGGAAGTGATTTATGACGAGATTATATCTGACCTTACTTTCGCTAAGAACAATCTGGATTGGGCAACTGCTTCTTCCAGTCCCGAACGAGTGACGCAAGGAGCTGCCCGTGCATTGCTGATGCGTGTCTATTTGCAGCGTGCAGGATATAGCCTTCAGTCGAATGGACAGTTGAAACGTCCGGAGGACAGTAAGCGAATGGAATATTTCGATGCAGTGATAGAAGAGTGGGAGGCTTTTGAAAAGAAAGGGTACCATGATTTTTATGACGGTGGTTATGAGGCACTCTTTAAAAGCTACTCGCAGGGGGTACTGAATAATAAGGAGAGTCTTTGGGAGATTGCTTTCTATCATTCGCAAGGACGTCGTAATGGTGGAGCATGGGGGATTTATAACGGTCCGCAGGTGGCGGAACCTACCGGAGTTTCTGTATCTGAATCAAGTCAGTATATGGGACGTGCCAATGGTTTCTTTATAGTCGTTCCCGAATGGCGTAACTTCTTCGAAGCGAGCGATAAACGTCGTGATGTTGCTATTTGCACCTATCGTTATACTTGGAATGGTACTAAAAAAGAGCATGTAAAAGAAGAAAGAAGCGCAGGTAGCTGGTATGTAGGAAAATGGCGCCGGGAATGGATGCCGAAAGAGTCGTGGAACAAGAATATCAATTATGCGGATGTGAACTATTGCCCTTTGCGTTATGCTGATGTGGTATTAATGGCTGCCGAAGCGTATAATGAAACGGGAACGGACAGACAGAAAGCATGGGATTTGCTGAATAGCGTACGTACACGTGCTGAAGCAACCTCTATTACAGAAGCGAATTATGATGAAATGATGAGCGTACGGAAAAAGACACATAACCTGACTTTCATCGACGACTCTACACCGGAAGGAAAGTTTCGTACAGCTCTTTACTGGGAACGTGGCTTTGAGCTGGCTTTTGAAGGACAACGCAAATATGATCTGATACGTTGGGGAGTACTGGGCAAGGCTCTGAAACTGTTTGGTGAGATCAGTTCCGTCAATCAGAAAGAGAACAAACCATATCCGGCTTACCGTAATTTTACGGAGGGCAAACACGAACTTTTCCCTATCCCTCTGAAAGAGATACAAAGTAATCCGAAACTCAATGGAATGAATAATAACGGGTATTAAGAAGACTCTCAATAGAATAGGCGACTGGAAAAATATACAAAAATAGTTTGCCAATTCAAAGAAAAGCCGTACTTTTGCAAGCCGATTATTATCACAAAATGATAAGAGATTAATTCATAGCAAGTTAGTATTCCTTTGTCCGGGGAAGACTAATGAGTGGTGAAGAAAATTTTTAGTAGTAACATTTAAAAAACAAAATTAGAGTGGATACTTTAAGTTACAAGACCATTTCTGCAAACAAAGCGACTGTAACCAAAGAATGGGTTATCGTTGACGCTACAGACCAGACTTTAGGTCGTCTGGGAGCAAAAGTTGCAAAATTGCTGAGAGGAAAGTACAAACCAAACTTTACTCCTCACGTAGACTGCGGTGATAACGTTATCATCATCAATGCAGACAAAGTAAAACTGACTGGTAACAAATGGAATGACAGAGTTTATTTGTCATATACTGGTTATCCTGGTGGTCAGAGAGAAATGACTCCTGCCCGTTTGATTACAAAACCGAACGGTGAAGAGAGATTACTGAAAAAAGTAGTGAAGGGCATGCTTCCTAAGAATATCCTGGGAGCTAAATTGCTGAATAACTTGTATGTTTACGCTGGTAGCGAACACAAACAGGCTGCTCAGAACCCGAAAATGATTGATATTAATTCATATAAATAAGATATAATGGAAGTAGTAAATGCATTAGGCAGACGTAAACGTGCTATTGCACGCATATTCGTAAGCGAAGGTACAGGAAAGATTACTATTAACAAGAGAGACCTTGCAGAGTACTTTCCATCAACTATTCTTCAGTATGTTGTAAAACAACCATTGAACAAGCTGGGTGCTGCTGAGAAGTATGACATCAAGGTGAACTTGTGTGGTGGTGGTTTCACTGGTCAGTCTCAGGCATTGCGTTTGGCAATTGCTCGTGCACTGGTTAAGATGAACGCTGAAGATAAAGCTGCTCTTCGTGCAGAAGGCTTCATGACTCGTGACCCTCGTTCTGTTGAACGTAAGAAACCGGGACAGCCGAAAGCTCGTAGAAGATTCCAGTTCAGCAAGCGTTAATGTGCTGCCTGATAGAGGAATATGTTTAGTATCTAAACTACTGGGACTCTGCTCATAGACTACCCAGCGGTTGGTTTAGAAAAAACCAAAAAAGAAAGTAAACGATTTAAAGAAAAAACAAGATGTCAAGAACAAATTTTGATACATTATTGGAGGCTGGTTGCCACTTCGGACACCTTAAGAGAAAGTGGAACCCTGCAATGGCTCCTTATATTTTCATGGAACGCAATGGTATTCATATCATTGACCTCCACAAAACAGTTGCAAAAGTAGACGAAGCTGCTGAAGCTTTGAAACAGATTGCCAAATCTGGCAAGAAAGTTCTTTTTGTTGCTACTAAAAAACAAGCTAAACAAGTTGTAGCTGAGAAAGCTCAATCTGTTAATATGCCTTATGTAATCGAGCGTTGGCCGGGTGGTATGTTGACTAACTTCCCGACTATCCGTAAGGCTGTGAAGAAAATGGCTACTATCGATAAATTGACTAACGATGGTACATATTCTAACCTCTCTAAGAGAGAAGTTCTTCAGATTTCTCGTCAACGTGCAAAATTGGACAAGACTTTGGGATCTATCGCTGATCTGACTCGTCTGCCGTCTGCATTGTTCGTAATCGACGTAATGAAAGAAAATATCGCAGTTCGCGAAGCTAACCGTTTGGGTATCCCTGTATTTGGTATCGTTGATACTAACTCTGATCCTTCAAACGTGGATTTCGTAATTCCTGCTAATGATGACGCTACTAAATCAATAGAAGTTATCCTGGATGCTTGTTGCGCTGCAATGATCGAAGGTTTGGAAGAAAGAAAAGCTGAAAAGATCGACATGGAAGCAGCTGGTGAAGCTCCTGCTAACAAAGGCAAGAAGAAATCAGTAAAAGCTAGACTCGACAAGTCTGACGAAGAAGCTATCAACGCAGCTAAAGCTGCTGCTTTCATCAAGGAAGACGAAGAGGCTTAATATATAAAATGTGCCAATTTGCTAATGTGCAAGGGTATTGTTATACACTTGCATCTTGATTGGCAGATTGGCACATTTTTTGTTTCGAAAATTATTATTCATTTAAATAAAGGAAATTATTATGGCTGTAACTATGGCTGATATTACCAAGCTGCGCAAAATGACCGGAGCTGGTATGATGGATTGCAAGAATGCATTAACAGAGGCTGATGGCGATTACGACAAGGCAATGGAGATTATCCGTAAGAAAGGACAAGCTGTTGCTGCTAAGCGTTCTGAACGTGAGGCTTCTGAAGGTTGCGTTTTGGCTAAGACTACTGGTGACTATGCCGTTGTCATTGCTTTGAAGTGCGAAACTGACTTCGTAGCTCAGAATGCTGACTTTGTGAAACTGACTCAGGATATTCTTGATCTTGCTGTGGCTAACAAATGCAAGACATTGGACGAAGTAAAAGCATTGCCGATGGGTAACGGTACTGTACAGGATGCAGTGACTGACCGTAGCGGTATCACAGGTGAGAAAATGGAACTTGATGGTTACATGACTGTAGAAGGCGCAAGCACTGCTGTTTACAACCACATGAACAGAAATGGTCTTTGTACGATTGTTGCTTTTAACAAGAACGTTGACGAGCAGTTGGCTAAGCAAGTAGCTATGCAGATTGCTGCTATGAATCCGATCGCTATTGATGAGGATGGTGTTTCTGAAGAAGTGAAGCAAAAAGAAATCGAAGTAGCTATCGAAAAGACAAAGGCTGAACAGGTACAGAAGGCTGTAGAAGCTGCTCTGAAGAAGGCTAACATCAACCCGGCTCATGTAGACAGCGAAGATCACATGGAAAGCAATATGGCTAAAGGTTGGATTACAGCTGAAGATGTAGCGAAAGCAAAAGAAATCATTGCTACTGTTTCTGCTGAAAAGGCTGCACATTTGCCTGAACAAATGATTCAGAACATCGCTAAGGGTCGTCTGGCTAAGTTCTTGAAAGAAGTTTGCCTGTTGAACCAGGAAGATATCATGGACGCTAAGAAGACTGTAAGAGAAGTGTTGGCTGCTGCTGATCCTGAACTGAAGATTGTTGACTTCAAGCGTTTCACTTTGAAAGCTGAATAATCTGATTCAAATCTTGTTAAGTACTACTTACAAAGTCAGATTTATTATATGTAAAATTTGGGAAAAGGGTTCGGTATTGCACCGGACTCTTTTTTCTTTAAGGCATATCTTAGGATAGGGACTACTTTAATGCTTTATCTATTTGCTTCATCAGCGTATCTATGGCTCCATTTTCATAGCCGGTAGTAGCTGATATTACTTTTCCTTCTTTGTCTATTAAATAACTTCTGGGAATCATTTTGGTGGCAAATTTACCTGTAACTTCCCGTTTGGGATCCGGGTAGAGGGGAAATGTAAACCCTTTTCTTTTATTGTATTCCGCTAATTGGTCGTCTGTATGCTCGCGACCGATCACTAACATACAGAAATCCTTGTTGTTTTTATATTTAGGCCAGAGTATTTTCTGAACTTCAGCCAGTTCGCTTTGGCAAGGGCCGCACCAGGTAGCGAAAATATTGATTAATACAACTTTCCCTTTTAGATCTGCAGAGTTTATGGTGCCGTTTGCTGTTGAATGAAGGGTGAAGGCAGGTATATTGTCACCTACCTTTACAATATCCGCATCACTTTCTTGTGCGAATGACAACAGTGAGAATAGTGTTGCCGCACAGAATAATATTACTTTTCTCATTTCTTGTATTATTTAATTTAACCTCCTATACCTTTGGTTTTAGTATATCCTTCTTTGATGAGTAGATCTATGATCTTGGTCTTGAAATCTCCTTGTACCATTATCTCTCCGTCTTTAGCTGAACCGCCTACTCCACATTTGCTTTTCAGTAACTTGCCTAGCTCTTTCAAATCATTATCCGTACCCACAAATCCGGTAATTAATGTTACCACTTTACCACCCCGGTTCTTTTTGTCAATGGAAACTCGCAGGTTTTGCTTGTCTTTGTCGAGGGTAACCTGTTCTTCATCGTTATCCATTTCATAACCGAAGTCAGGATTCGTGGAGTACACAACGTTCAATCTATCTTTCCAATCATTATTTTTCATACTTGTCATTTTTAATCCTTTTCAAAAGTATTAAACTTATCGAAAAGAGCAAAATTTGAGTCTCTTTTCATCGTTTTGTTTAATCTCTATTAAGGTTTTCTGTTATAGGGTTGTCAGTCTCAAAAAATAATGTACTTTTGCAAAATACCAAATTTTGTAAGAAGTATGAGCACTTATATACGAAAAGAGGCGGATAAAGTGCCGGAGCCTACCTTGCGCAGACTTCCCTGGTATCTGTCCAATATAAAACTAATGAAAGAAAAAGGGGAGCAGTATGTCTCTTCTACACAAATCTCTAAGGAAATAAATATTGACGCTTCCCAAATCGCCAAGGATTTGTCATACGTCAATATCTCGGGGCGTACGAGAGTGGGATACAATATTGATGCGCTAATTGAGGTGTTAGAGAGTTTTCTTGGATTTACCAATATGCACAAAGCCTTCTTGTTTGGTGTAGGTAGCCTGGGGGCTGCTTTGCTTCGGGATTCTGGTTTGCATCATTTCGGACTGGAGATTGTGGCTGCTTTTGATGTGAATCCGGAACTGGTGGGAAAAGACCTGAATGGTATTCCTATTTATCATTCCGATGACTTTGAAGCAAAGATGAAAGAATACGATGTAAATATCGGTGTATTGACCGTACCTATTAATATTGCTCAGGAAATTACAGATAAGATGGTAGACGGAGGCATAAAAGCCGTATGGAACTTTACTCCTTTCCGAATCCGTGTACCCGAGAATATAGTGGTGCAGAATACGTCTCTATATGCTCATTTGGCTGTTATGTTTAACCGATTGAATTTTAACGAGAAATAATGAAGATTATTGCAGTAGGAATGAACTACGCCCAGCATAACAAAGAACTGGGACATACACAAGTAAATACGGAGCCGGTGATTTTTATGAAGCCTGATTCTGCTATTCTGAAGGATGGCAAACCGTTTTTCATTCCCGACTTTTCTAAAGAGATACATTATGAAACGGAGCTGGTGGTTCGTATTAATCGATTGGGGAAAAATATAGCTCCCCGCTTTGCTAACCGTTATTATGATGCAGTGACTGTAGGGATCGACTTTACGGCTCGTGACCTTCAGCGAAAGTTCCGTGAGCAGGGTAATCCCTGGGAGCTTTGCAAAGGTTTTGATTCGTCGGCTGCTATTGGAACTTTTGTTCCGGTGGAGCACTATAAGGATATTCAGAATCTTGACTTTCATTTGTTGATCGACGGTAAGGAAGTGCAGCGCGGTTGTACGGCAGATATGCTTTTCAAGATAGATGATATAATCGCTTATGTAAGCCAGTTTGTAACTTTGAAAATTGGTGACTTGCTCTTTACTGGGACTCCTGTGGGTGTAGGTCCTGTTAGTATCGGACAGCGTTTGCAAGGTTATCTGGAGGGAGAAAAACTGCTGGATTTCTATATTCGTTGATCTTTTTTTATTCATTAGTACTCATTTGTTATATAAAATATGAAGATAAGAGTAGGCTTTGGTTTCGACGTACATCAGTTGGTCGAAGGTCGTGAGTTATGGCTGGGTGGCATTCTTTTGGAACACACAAAAGGATTGCTGGGGCATTCGGATGCTGATGTATTATTGCATGCTGTTTGCGATGCTCTGTTGGGGGCGGCGAATATGCGTGATATTGGCTATCATTTCCCCGATACGGCAGGAGAATTTAAAAATATAGATAGCAAGATACTGCTGAAAAAAACAGTGGAGTTGATTGCTACCAAAGGATATAAAGTGGGCAATATCGATGCAACTATTTGTGCCGAACGCCCGAAGTTAAAAGCGCACATTCCTTTGATGCAGGAGACGATGGCAACTGTTATGGGGATTGATATGGATGATATTTCCATTAAGGCGACTACTACCGAGAAACTCGGTTTTACAGGTCGTGAAGAAGGTATATCGGCTTATGCTACTGTGCTGATAGAGAAGATTGCTTAACCCCCTAAAACAAATAATTATGATTCGTCTTTTTAAAATTTACTTAACACTTGCCTTCTTATTGGTAACGACTTTTTGTATGGCTCAAAAGAGTGAACTGAAATTTAGCAAAGATGGTAAATTCAAGATTGTACAATTTACCGATGTGCATTTTAAATATGGAAATCGGGCTTCAGATATAGCTCTGGAACGTATTAATCAGGTGCTTGATGACGAACGTCCGGATTTGGTGATATTTACCGGTGACGTTGTTTATTCTGCTCCGGCGGATTCAGGAATGTTGCAGGTACTGGAACCGGTAGTTAAACGTAAACTGCCTTTTGTGGTCACTTTTGGTAACCATGACAATGAACAGGGAATGACACGGGAACAGTTATATGATATCATCCGTCAAGTTCCCGGCAATTTATTGCCTGATCGCGGAACAGTTTTGTCGCCGGATTATGTGTTGACAGTGAAATCGTCTTCCAATCTAAAGAAGGATGCTGCTTTGCTATATTGCATGGATTCTCACTCTTATTCTCCTTTGAAAGATGTGAAGGGATATGCATGGCTTACATTCGACCAGATAAATTGGTATCGTCAACAGAGTGCGGCTTATAAAGTGCAAAACGGCGGACAGCCTCTGCCGGCTCTTGCTTTTTTCCATATTCCTCTTCCTGAATACAATGAAGCTGCCCGTAGCGAAAATGCAATTCTTCGTGGAACTCGTATGGAGGAAGCTTGTGCGCCTAAATTGAATACAGGAATGTTTGCAGCGATGAAAGAAGCTGGTGATGTGATGGGTATGTTTGTAGGACACGACCACGATAATGACTATGCAGTGATGTGGAAAGATATCCTTCTGGCTTATGGACGCTTTACCGGTGGAAATACGGAATATAACCATTTGCCGAATGGTGCGCGTATCATCGTATTGGATGAGGGTGCCCGTACATTCACATCCTGGATTCGTCAGAAAGACGGTGTGGTGGATAAAATCTCTTATCCGGCAAGTTTTGTCAAAGACGATTGGACTAAACGTTGAGGCTTGCGAACTTCACATGGCTAAGGCGCGTGTATTTTGAACCATAGCTTTCGTATCGGCGCGATACTTTCGCCGATGCAACGTAGATAATATCTCCCAGTCGGTATTCATGTTCTATCCCGGATAGAGTGCATGAAACCGCACTGGGATTTTTTGATGGAATACTCATGGTGACTAAATTTCCACTGGCATCGGTCAAAGTCAGTACCTGCTTGACAAAAAACTGTGGGGTAGTGCCGTTCACTCTTGTTTTGTACGGATCGTCTTCCAATCTTACCCGGGTGACTTTTAATTTTAAGTCTGTCAGCTTTTCTCCTAATTCTCCCAGATAACGGCTGGATGAACGCTTCTCCCTCGATTTTCTGATCATTATATCCAGGTGTATGGAATGATAAGCTTGTGCTATTTTGACGAAACGTTCCTGTTTCGGAATTTTGGGAATGAATTTGTATGCTACCCAACTTAGGTAGGCGGGATCTATTTTGAGGATTTCATGTAGAAAATGTCCCCGGTATTTTCCGAAGAAGATAAGATCGTCACCGTTACTCTGCATTCTTTTCTCATTGTAATCTACCAGGATGATGCAACGCTTCGAATAATAAAACATCGTGCTGGCCATCCGCAGGGATTCGTTGATGTCTGGTGACAGGTCATGTATATAAAGAATGGATTGCTTTTCGGGCAGGGGAGAGTACAGCCAAAGGGAATAATTTGGTTTCCCCGGTCGGGGCAACACCACCAGGTAGACTCCTACCTCTTTAAAAGAGGCTCTGCCTCGGTTGTACTCATTCAATTTGGCATACAATAAGGCTTGCTCGTTTTCGGAAATGCCCGGTAATCTGGGGTTAGCCATAATTGTTCTCGCTTTTGGTATATTTCAAATATAAGGATTTTCTTTCAGAAAAGCAACTTTTCTCTTTGAAATCTCGTACATTTGTATCCATGTAAATTTTCAAAATTCGAATGGAAGAACGAAATAAGAGAGTATTGGTAGGTATGAGTGGTGGCATAGACAGCACCGCTACTTGCTTGATGCTGCAGGAACAAGGATACGAGATTGTAGGGGTTACCATGCGCGTATGGGGAGATGAACCACAGGATGCCAGGGAGTTGGCTGAACGGATGGGGATCGAACATTATGTAGCAGATGAACGTATTCCTTTTAAAGAAACCATCGTAAAAAACTTCATAGACGAATATAAGCAGGGGCGTACACCGAATCCGTGCGTGATGTGTAATCCGTTGTTTAAGTTCCGTGTTTTGACGGAGTGGGCGGATAAGTTGAATTGTGCATGGGTGGCTACCGGACATTATTCACGATTGGAAGAGAAAAACGGAAATATTTATATAGTAGCCGGAGACGATGATAAGAAAGACCAGTCGTATTTTCTCTGGAGATTGGGGCAGGATGTGCTGAAACGTTGTATTTTCCCATTGGGAGATTATACGAAGGTGAAGGTTCGTGAGTATCTTGCAGAGAAAGGATATGAAGCAAAGTCGAAAGAAGGAGAAAGTATGGAAGTCTGCTTTATCAAGGGGGATTACCGTGATTTTCTTCGTGAGCAGTGCCCCGAACTGGATAGTGAAATTGGACCGGGATGGTTTGTCAACTCTGAAGGAGTGAAGCTTGGGAAGCATAAAGGAGCACCTTATTATACGATTGGGCAACGAAAAGGATTGGAGATCGCTTTAGGAAAGCCTGCTTATGTGTTGAAAATCAATCCGCAGAAAAATACGGTGATGCTTGGAAATGCCGACCAACTGGAAACTGAATACATGTTGGCGGAGCAGGATAAAATGGTGGATGAACGGGAATTGTTCGGATGTGAGAATCTGACGGTACGGATTCGTTATCGCAGTCGTCCGATTCCTTGCCGGGTGAAAAGATTGGAAGACGGACGTTTGTTGATACATTTCCTTGAAATAGCTTCGGCCATTGCTCCCGGACAATCAGCTGTGTTTTATGATGGAAAACGGGTGCTGGGAGGAGCTTTCATTGCTTCCCAAAGAGGAATCGGGCTGGTGATTATGGAAAATGAAGAATTATGATTGATTAAAATAGAAAGATAACTTATGAAGAAGTTTATAGTATTGATTCTCGCTTTAAATATGTATTTGGGTGTGTTTGCCCAGTTTACTCCGGGAGATACCTTAAAATATCGAATTAGTCTGAAAGACAAGGCGGCTACTGACTATTCCTTGCAGAAACCGGAAAAATATTTGTCTATAAAATCTATAGAACGGCGAAAGAAACAAGGATTACCCATTGATTCCACCGATTTGCCGGTCTGCAAGAAATATGTAGATGCTATACGGAAGACGGGTGTTCATGTACTTGTGACGGGGAAATGGGATAATTTTGTTACTGTTTCTTGTAATGATAGTACTCTGATTGACGAAATAGCAAAGTTACCTTTTGTACATTCCACAGAAAGAGTGTGGAAAGGTATCACACAAAGAGCCTTTCAAAGAGATTCGCTAATAAATAAACCGGTGCGTACCGATAGCCTTTACGGTCCTGCAATAACACAGGCGGCAATGAGTCGTGTTGATCTTCTGCATGATGCGGGCTTTAAGGGACAGGGAATGACCATTGCCGTGATTGATGCCGGATTCCATAATGTAGATAAGATTGATGCCATGAAAAATATCCATATTCTCGGGGTGCGTGACTTTGTGAATCCGGAGGCAGATATTTATGCGGAAAGCAGTCATGGAATGTCTGTATTGTCCTGTATGGCCATGAATCAGCCGCATGTGATGATTGGTACAGCTCCTGAAGCTTCTTATTGGTTGTTGCGTAGCGAGGACGAATATTCGGAGAATCTGGTAGAACAGGATTACTGGGCGGCAGCCATTGAGTTTGCCGATAGTGTAGGAGTGGATTTGGTGAATACATCGCTTGGATATTACTCATTTGATGATCCTGCGAAGAATTATAGATATCGTGACTTGAATGGTCATTATGCGTTGATGTCTCGTGAAGCTGCGAAGGCAGCCGATAAAGGAATGGTCGTTGTTTGTAGCGCTGGAAATTCGGGTGCAGGTTCGTGGAAGAAGATTACTCCTCCGGGAGACGCAGAGAATATAATAACGGTAGGAGCTGTAAATAAAAGGGGAGAACTGGCGCCGTTTTCTTCTGTTGGAAATACGGCTGACGGACGTGTGAAACCGGATGTAGTGGCTGTCGGTCTGAATTCGGATGTGATGGGAACGGATGGTAATCTTCGCCGTGCCAACGGAACTTCTTTTTCTTCTCCGATTATGTGCGGTATGATAGCTTGTCTGTGGCAGGCTTGTCCGAAGCTGACAGCGAAGCAGATTATTGATTTGGTACGTCAATCGGGGGATAGAGCCGATTTCCCGGATAACATATATGGATATGGTATTCCCGATTTGTGGAAGGCTTATCTAAACTTTTCTTCCAAGGAAAAGAAATAAGGTGACTGTTGTATGATAAACGTTATAAACAAGTTGAAGCAATCTGACTTACCCTCTTTGGAAGAGGGTGGGGAGAGGCTTTCTCTTTTAGAACTGAATGCACTCGTGCGCCGTAGTCTGGAGCAATGCCTGCCCGATGAATATTGGATACAGGCAGAGTTGAGCGATGTCCGTTCCAATACGACAGGGCATTGTTATCTGGAATTCGTGCAGAAAGATCCTCGCAGCAACAATCTCGTAGCCAAAGCACGGGGGATGATTTGGAATAATATCTACCGCTTGCTGAAACCCTACTTTGAGGAAAGTACCGGACAACTGTTTACCTCCGGTATTAAAGTGCTGGTGAAAGTAACAGTTCAGTTTCATGAGCTATACGGTTATAGTCTGACGGTACTTGATATTGATCCTGCTTATACATTGGGAGATATGGCTCGTCGCCGTCGGGAAATATTATTGCAGTTGGAAGAGGAGGGAGTGTTGACGCTGAATAAAGAGCTTGAGATACCGATTCTTCCCCAGCGTATTGCTGTCATTTCTTCGGCTACTGCGGCCGGATATGGAGATTTCTGTCATCAGTTGCAGCACAATTCGGGCGGGTTCTTTTTCTATACGGAGCTTTTTCCGGCTTTAATGCAGGGAAATCAGGTGGAGGAATCTGTGTTGGCAGCTTTGGATCGTATTAATGCCCGCATCAATGAATTTGACGTAGTAGTCATCATTCGTGGTGGTGGAGCTACTTCCGATTTGTCCGGCTTTGATACTTATCTATTGGCAGCTGCATGTGCGCAATTTCCATTACCTATTATTACCGGTATTGGGCATGAACGCGATGATACAGTACTTGATTCCGTGGCTCATACCCGGGTGAAAACTCCTACGGCTGCTGCCGAACTCCTGATTCACCAGGTGGCGGAAGTCGCGGAGCATCTGGAAGAATTATCTATGCGGATTCAACAGGGAGCTTATATGCTTCTTGATCTGGAACGACGAAGGTTGGAAACTCTCCAAACCCGTATTCCCAATCTTGTTCATCGCAAACTTGCGGACGCCCGTTTTTCTTTGCTGGCAGCAAAGAAAGATTTGTCACAGGTGACGAAAGCATTGGTGGCCCGTCAATCTCACCGGTTGGAACTTTTGCAACAACGAATAGCGGACGCTTCTCCGGATAAACTTTTGAGTCGGGGATATAGTATTACAATAAAGGATGGGAAAGCGGTGACGGATGCTTCTTTACTGAAACCGGGAGAGCATTTGATAACCCGGCTATCGAAAGGAGAAGTTCGATCGGTAGTAGAAAAGTAGCTATCCGTCAAACGTGTATTTGTAAAAACATTCATTATTAACCATTAAATATCAATCATCGTGGCAGCAAAAAAAGAAACATATTCCCAAGCAATGGAACGTCTTGAAAAGATCGTTCGCCAGATAGATAATAACGAACTGGATATCGACATTTTGAGTGAGAAAATAAAAGAAGCCAATGAAATTATAGCCTTTTGCAAGGATAAACTAACAAAAGCCGACCGGGAAGTCGAAAAATTATTGCAAGAAAGGAGGCAATCTGAAGAATAAAAGTTATTTTTGCGTTTCAATGCAATGGAAAATAAACTAATACATAACAATATGAAAGAAATAGACTGGGCGAATCTGTCGTTCGGATACATGAAGACAGATTACAATGTGAGAATCAACTTCCGTAATGGTGCATGGGGAGAATTAGAGGTCAGTAGTGATGAACACCTCAATTTGCACATGGCGGCAACCTGTTTACACTATGGTCAGGAAGCCTTTGAAGGACTGAAAGCATTCCGTGGAAAAGATGGTAAAGTACGTATTTTCCGTTTGGAAGAAAACGCTGCCCGTCTGCAATCTACTTGCCAGGGAATCCTGATGGCAGAACTTCCGACAGAACGGTTTAAAGAAGCAATCTTGAAAGTCGTAAAACTGAATGAACGTTTTATCCCTCCTTATGAAACTGGTGCTTCTCTTTACATCCGTCCGCTGTTGATCGGAACAAGTGCCCAGGTAGGTGTACATCCTGCTGAAGAGTATATGTTTGTAGTGTTCGTAACTCCGGTAGGTCCGTATTTCAAAGGTGGTTTCTCTACCAATCCGTACGTTATCATTCGTGAGTTTGATCGTGCCGCTCCTCATGGAACAGGTATTTATAAAGTGGGTGGTAACTATGCAGCCAGTCTTCGTGCTAACAAGAAAGCACATGATCTGGGCTATTCCTGCGAGTTCTACCTTGATGCAAAAGAAAAAAAATTATATTGATGAATGTGGTGCTGCCAACTTCTTCGGTATTAAGGATAATACTTATATCACTCCGAAATCATCTTCTATCTTACCTTCTATTACCAATAAGAGCTTGATGCAGTTGGCAGAAGACATGGGTATCAAAGTGGAACGCCGTCCGATACCGGAAGAAGAACTAGAAACATTTGAAGAAGCTGGTGCTTGTGGTACTGCCGCAGTAATCAGCCCGATTCAGCGTATCGATGATTTGGAAAATGGAAAATCTTATGTGATTTCTAAAGACGGCAAGCCGGGACCTATCTGTACGAAATTGTACAATAAGTTGCGTGGAATCCAGTATGGCGACGAACCGGATACACATGGCTGGGTGACGATTGTAGAGTAATTGTATATTATGAAATAACACATTTATCAATTAATATTATTCACTATGTTAAAACTAAACTCAGAACTACGTGCGCAGGCGCGTGAGGCACTTCGAGGAAAGTGGCCTATGGCAGCCGTTGCTGCACTTATTTATTCAGCAATTGCCGGTGGATTATCTGCTATTCCTGTGATTGGCGGATTATGTTCATTATTTGTTGGACTTCCGGTTGCATACGGCTTTACTATTGTAATGCTTGGCGTATGTAGAGGCAAAGGCATTGATTTTGGTGTTTTGTTCGAAGGCTTCCAGGATTATGGACGTATTTTTGTAACTATGTTGCTTCAGGCTGTCTATACAATTTTGTGGTCACTGTTGCTGGTTATACCGGGTATCATTAAGTCTTATTCTTATGCAATGACATCTTTTATCTTGAAAGATGAACCGGAAATGAAAAACAATGCAGCTATTGAGAAAAGTATGGCTATGATGGAAGGGAACAAGATGAAGCTGTTCATGCTTGATTTAAGTTTCATTGGCTGGGCTATCCTTTGTATTTTCACTTTGGGTATTGGACTTCTTTTCCTGCAACCGTATGTTGCTATTTCGCGTGCTGCTTTCTATGAGGATTTGAAAGCACAACAAGGCGGAAGTGTAGAGGTAAACGTTGAAGTGAATGTTGAGATTTAATTAGACGAATCATTCAGTACTATAGAAGAATGGAGCATAGAGAAATCTGTGCTCCATTTCTTTTTGTCGGTTGCTTCAAAATCAGTACCTTTGCGACCTAATCAGGATTGATATGGGAAAGAATAAATTAGAAAAGTTTGCCGATATGGCGAGTTATCCGCACGTGTTCGAATATCCTTATTCGGCGGTAGATAACGTGCCTTTTGGCATGAAAGGGAAATGGCACAAGGAGTTTTTTAAAAACGATCATCCGATTGTGCTCGAGTTGGGTTGCGGACGTGGTGAGTATACTGTTGGCCTGGGTAAGATGTTTCCCGAAAAGAACTTTATAGCAGTGGATATAAAAGGCGCCCGTATGTGGACGGGAGCAACGGAGTCATTACAGGCCGGAATGAAGAATGTCGCTTTCCTGCGTACCAATATTGAAATCATCGAGCGTTTTTTTGCTGAAGGCGAAGTGAGTGAAATATGGCTTACCTTCTCTGACCCGCAAATGAAGAAAGCAACCAAGCGACTGACTTCTACCTATTTTATGGAAAGGTATCGCAAATTCTTGCAACCGAATGGTATTATCCACCTGAAAACGGACAGCAACTTTATGTTTACCTATACAAAATACATGATTGAGGCGAACAAACTTCCGGTTGAGTTTATGACTGAAGATTTATATCATTCTGATCTGGTAGATAATATTCTCGGTATTAAAACCTATTATGAACAACAATGGCTGGATCGTGGTTTAGATATAAAGTATATTAAATTCCGGCTTCCGCAGGAAGGTAAACTGCAAGAGCCGGATGTAGAAATAGAGCTTGATCCCTATCGTAGCTACAACCGCAGCAAGCGTAGCGGTCTAAGCACAAGCAAATAGCTTGCCGGGACAATCACCCTAAAGTGAACCGGCAGCCACCTGAACAGTGACTTTAAATAGTAAATTGTAAATCGTCAAATAGTAAATAAAATGACTCTCTATCCTAAATTGATATTGGATGCATTGGCAACGGTGCGTTATCCCGGTACGGGAAAGAATTTGGTGGAAGCGGAGATGGTTGCCGATAATCTCCGTATTGATGGTATGACTGTCAGCTTTTCATTGATCTTTGAGAAACCGACTGATCCGTTTATGAAATCAATGTTGAAAGCTGCGGAAACAGCTATTCATACGTATGTCTCTCCTGATGTGCAGGTAACAATCACAGCAGAGAGTAAGCAAGCTGCTCGTCCGGAAGTTGGCAAGCTCCTTCCACAAGTGAAGAATATAGTCGGTATATCTTCCGGTAAAGGTGGAGTAGGTAAGTCTACGGTGTCTGCGAACTTGGCAGTTGCTTTGGCTAAATTAGGCTATAAGGTTGGTTTGCTCGATGCTGATATTTTCGGTCCTTCCATGCCTAAGATGTTTCAGGTGGAGGATGCACGCCCCTATGCTGAACGTATAGATGGTCGTGACATGATTATTCCGGTAGAGAAGTATGGCGTGAAATTATTGTCTATCGGTTTCTTTGTCGATCCGGATCAGGCAACTTTGTGGCGTGGCGGAATGGCAAGTAATGCGTTGAAACAGTTGATAGCTGATGCAGCCTGGGGAGATTTGGATTATTTCCTGATAGACCTTCCTCCCGGAACCAGTGACATTCATTTGACGGTTGTTCAAACATTAGCCATGACAGGAGCGATTGTTGTCAGCACTCCGCAAGCGGTTGCTTTGGCAGATGCCCGTAAGGGAATCAATATGTTCACCAACGATAAGGTAAATGTACCTATTCTTGGTTTGGTTGAGAATATGGCTTGGTTTACTCCCGCTGAACTACCCGAGAATAAATACTATATCTTTGGTAAAGAAGGTGCCAAGAAACTGGCTGAAGAAATGAATGTTCCTTTGCTGGGGCAGATTCCTATCGTGCAAAGCATCTGTGAAGGAGGAGATAATGGTACTCCCGTTGCGTTGGATGAAGACTCCGTGACCGGACGTGCTTTCTTATCCCTGGCTGCCAGTGTTGTTCGTCAGGTAGATCGCCGGAATGTAGAGATGGCTCCGACTCAAATCGTGGAAATGCATAAATAAATGGAATCTGGAGTTGGATAGCTTTGCAGTAAGTTATCCATAGGATATAGAGCGAGCCTCTGTAGTCTTTTCAAAGACTATGGAGGCTCGTTTATTTATTAGGATCATATAGAATCCGTTGTTGGCGGATTCTCTTCTACAAAATAGTGACGCTATCCAATATAAATAGTGACGGTATATGACAACGATACCGTCACTATCCTAAGCATATACCGTCACTATTTTTTTCTATATCAATCAGGAGTCTTGCGTTTATTTATGGCGTATATCAACAACGATTTCTGCTTGATCTATTTTTTACGTTTGAATTATTTATTCAAAGCTTTCATAAGTTCTTTTTTCATGGTGTCTACTCCGGGAAATCCAGTTTGTTTGAAGGTGATATTACCCTCCGGATCAACAACAAAATAAGTGGGAACTCCTCGGATATTGAAGTTGGACATTAGAAAGCTCCATTGCTCATTTGTCACACGGAAATGCTCACCATGAATATCGGTAATCATGTTTTCCCAGGTACCTTTGGGGGAAGTTTCGCCTGTGATGTAGAGGTAGATAATATCCTTGTCTTTTAATTCCTCTTTCATTGGAGTGATGGCTTTATTAGCTGTGCGACAAGGGCCACACCATGTTGCCCAAAAATCAACTAACAGTGTGTGTCCCCGGAATTTAGAGATAATGGATGGGAATAAATCTTCATTGGAGACTTGTCCTGTCTCGTTAACAGTGAAGCCTGTCTTTCTTTTGTTTAATTCTATCTTTTTTATTATCTCTTTGTTAACTTGAGTAAGCATCTCTGCATATACCGGGGAAGAAAAAGTCTTTAATTCAACATTCTGTTCTGCTGTTAACGGGGTAAAATTCTTAATGGATTGATATAGCTTATTAAATTTAATGTTATCGAATAGAGGTCCCTGTCCCGTTCTTAGTGTCTCTTTAAGTACATCTAAAGAATTCGGCAGAAAGTTTATTAAATATATCGTTGACGCGTAATATTTGCCGTATAGAGCTTTAAGAGTGTTGATAGAACTGAATTCCTTCAGTATGTCGTAGTAGCCTTTGGGAGTATCGATGTGGGTATTATAAAAATAATCGTCTGTCTGTTCTCTATTCAGTTTGTTAACAGCAATATATGCAGATTTTAGTTCTCTCTCTGTCATGGCGATTTTGCCGGTCGCTTCCAGATCTACCAGGATATTTAATAGCTCTTTGCACGCATTGCTGTATGGGGATTGCGCAATTTCTTTTCGAACGGATGGAAGGCGCTCAAGTACATAAGCTTTATATTCATCTGCACTTTTCCCGACAATGTCATTGTACATATCCATGTAATAAACGCTTTTTAATACAATATCTATATCTACTGAAGCTAATTCTTGTTGTAGGCTAGCCAGATAACCATTGAAGTATACAGGCTCTCCATACGTTTTATCTTTTCTTTGTAGATGTGCCTGTCTGCGGCAAAGTTCCTTTGTATTTATAATGAGTGATGTCTCTTCATTGGGAGCTATCAGACATTCAATCCAACCAAAAGGAAATTCCAATGCTACGCTTGTGACAGATGCAACCTTTACTTCCGCCAGGAAAGTGCCGTCCTCCTTGATTTTTATGATATTCTGTTCGTTGTGGATATTCAGTGCAGGACTTTCTATGTGCATCTTCACTTGCTTTATCATCTCTTTTTGATAGTCCAGTATTTTTCCTTTAAGGGTGGCAGTTCCATAGACTAACTTAGGAGTCGGCAATATCGCTTTCTTATTTATTTTGTGCACGACTGCTTCTTTGGGAAGTTTCTGTTTATAGAATGCGTCCTTATCCAGTTGTATGCCCCATATCTTATATGCTCCGTCAAAATCTCCTTCCGAGAAGTCCAGACTGGTTACATTTTCGGGTATGGGAGGAAATTGTAATTGGAATTCCGCTTCTCCTGATTCCGGCATCCAGAACTCTTTATCTAATGTGATTCCAACTCCTCTTCGAATGGGATAAAGCATTCCATTATTGTCTTTCAGGAAACTGCCCGTAGCTATTTTTATCCAATATTTAGGATGATAGAAAGCCTTTATATACACTGTTGTCACTGTATCACTCATGACAATTTTATCGACCTCAATACTATTGGAACTCCATGCAAGAAAAGGAGGACGCTCGATCACTCTGTCTTTGGCTTGTATGGTGCAGGTTATGCAGAATATCAAACCGATAATCCATACGAATCTTTTCATGTGAATAATGTTTTATTACATGAACAAATATAAGGATCTTTTTATAACTATCCTTGTAAAAAACTAAAAAAGAAATGATTTTTTTGTACTGGAGAAAGATATATCCGGCTCCGGGGAGAAAGGTGTTTCCCACCGATGAACGCCCCTTTCCTCACCGATGAGGAAAGGGGGCGGCACCGGAGAGAGAAATTACTGTAACCTGAATACGATAGGAATGGTATACTTGACAGAAACAGGTTGTCCTTTTTGCATTCCTGGTTCCCATTTAGGCATATTACCCACTACGCGTACGGCTTCTGCATCCAGTGACGGAGATACACTGCGTAAGACTTTGATATTCGACAAACTTCCGTCTTTACTAATAACCATCTGTATGATGACTCTGCCTTGCTCCTTACTTTTTTGAGCGATGACGGGATATTTGATACTTCTAGCCAGATATTGGAACAGACCGGCTTGTCCTCCCGGAAATTTAGGCATTACTTCTACCATGGTGAATACTTCGTCTTCATTTTCTCCTTTTACACTGCCTCCCTCTGGAGTTGGATCATCTTTTGCAGCATAGCCCACCACCACTACTTCATCCATGTCGGACTGCTTTACTTCTTCTGCTTTGGGAAGTTCAGGACCGGATAGCCGGAAAGCAACAGGAACTGTAAATTTCACGTTCACTGCTTCCCCCCTTTGTTTGCCGGGTTTCCATTTGGGCATGGCGGCAATTACACGCATGGCTTCCTTGTCGAGATACGGATTGACACTTCGCTCCACTTTCGTATCGGCTATGCTTCCGTCCTTTTTGACAGTAAAGCTTACAATCACACGTCCTTGTGCACCGATTGCATGTGCTTCAGCCGGATATCTGACGTTCTTCGATAAGTAGTCCATCAGTGCCTGTACTCCTCCCGGAAAATCCGGCATTTCTTCTACAACCTGGAAGACAACGGAATCTGGTACACTTTTGATTTGAGTTTCCACCATTTCCTTTTCTTGCTTATCCCGTGGAAGTGTAGTTCCTTGAATATCTTCTGTAGGAAGTTCCGGAATATCCGTAGTTTCAGCTTGCATGGCAACTTCTTCTGTTGCTTGTCCCATCATTTCTTTGGCAAATTTTTCAGTGGTACGTGCTACCATTTCGATGTTACTGACAATCATTAAGATAGCAGCCAAGGGAAGAAACATCAGATATTTTGTCCTTCCTATTTCTTTCGTTCTTCGTTTATTCATCATTTTAATACGATTTTTGAGTGGTAAAACATTGAAACTATTTGATAAATTTGCTGCAGCCTTGTGATGTGCCAGTCCCAACAAATGGTACTGGTATGATTTACTATCATGCCCCGTCTCTAATACACGGTGATCTGCCATGTATTCGAGGTTTCCTCTGACTTCCCGTTTCATCAGCCAGATAAATGGATTGAACCAGCAAAAGATACACATTATCTCGCTGATAAGCACGTCTACCGAATGGTATTGACGGGCGTGGGTCTCTTCATGAGTAATAATTTCACTGATTTCAGATTCCGTATGTGATTGTGGGTGTATGAATATCCAGTGGAAGAAAGAAAAAGGGCCGGTTTTTTTCTTTAATAGATGTACACGTACTCCTTGTATCTTGCTTTTTGAGCATTGGAAGTGTAACCGGATGATGCTGCCCAGTTGTACAAAGAAACGTGTGGCTAGTAATAACATTCCGCTCCAATAGATAACTTTCGCGAGCTGCATGATAAACTCTTGCCAGTTCATTACAGGCTCTTGTAAAGGAGTAACTACTTGCTCCGGAAGGATGATGGTTGCATAAAGATCTGCCATTGCCACCATTGGTTCGTGAGCTTTTATCCATCCCTGAATATTCAGTAAAGGATAAAGCATGGAGATGGCAAAGAAACATAGCAAAGCCATCCTACGCCAATGGAAGAAGGTGTCTTTATGGAAAAACAACCGATAGAATGCATAGAACAGAGCTATCGCTACATTTATCTTTAGAAAATAAGCTAGTTCCGGAGTCATGGTGATGAATGTTTTCTATTAATTTTCTTTTCCTTTTCAATGAGTTCGATAATATCTTTGAGATCATCGGTCGAAATTTTCTGGTCTTTGGCAAAGAAAGAAACCATTTCTTTGTAAGAGTTCTCAAAGTAGTTACGAACTACGCCACTCATAAAATGGCGTTTATATTCATTTTCGCGAATGGCAGGAGTATATTGGTAGGTATTACCCACACGTTTCGGTGTGACATATCCTTTCCGCTCGAGGTTTTTTACGATAGATGCTACTGTGGTATAAGGAGGTGCCGGTTGCGTATACTTTGCAACAATGTCTTTTACGAAACAGCATTGTAACTCCCAAATGTAGATCATTACTTCTTCTTCTTGTATAGTTAACTTTTCCATGGAGATGTTGTTTAATTACGAATACTTCGCAAATCTACGAATATTTCGTAAGCAAGCAATAGCTAGTCGGTTAATAATTGTAAATGTATAAATCTTGCAAGAATATTTTAATAGTCTTATTGCGTGGAAAATATTTAAGCATAAAAAAGACAGGATGAGCATTATTTTTATCTAAATAGTCACACTTTAATAACATTTATGCAAAAAATAGAGTGTGTCGGATTTTTTTATATAAAATAAATGAAATATATTTGCGGCTACAAAACATACGTTAAATACGGAAGAGTGCGTTTCAATACTTTAATCGGTTGCGAATAATTCCCCACACTTCAAACAGAACTATTAACTAACAATGCCAACCAAAGGGAAGAGGAAGGCAAACTAAAAAAATGAATGATATGAAAAAAGGTTTGATTTTTGTGCTATTTGCACTTGTTTCTATCGTTTCTTATTCTCAGATTTCTTGGAATGCCAAAGTTGGTATGAACATGAGTAACTTTACTGGGGATATGGATACTGACATGAAGATTGGATTTAATGTAGGTGTTGGTATGGAATATCAGTTCTCTGATATGTGGTCTATTCAACCTTCATTGATGATTTCTCAAAAAGGTGGTAAATATGATGAGGATGGTGAAACTGTAAAGTTTAATCCTATGTATTTGGAAATTCCAGTTCTAGCTGCTGCAAGATTTGCTGTTACTGATAATCAGAATGTCGTTGTGAAAGCTGGTCCTTATTTTGCATTTGGTGTTGCTGGAAAAGTAAAGGTGGGTGATGAAAAAGGTGATTTCTTTGGTGACGGCGATGATCAATATGGAGGCAAAAGATTTGATTGTGGTATTGGTGTAGGTGTTGCTTATGAAATCGGTAAATTCTTTGTAGGTTTGGATGGCGAATTCGGATTTACTAATGTGGTTGATTTCAAATCAGATAATGTAAGTAACCCGAAGAACATGAACTTCTCTATTGGTGTAGGTTACAAGTTCTAACTTATTATACTCTCTTTATAATATCTCTAAAATCCCTCGTTCTTTACTCTCTTGGAACGGGGGATTTTTATATCCTTATTAATAAAAAGAAAAACGGCATACCCCCATTGAAAGGATACACCGTTAATTCTCTCTCTTGTAATTCTTACTCATTAATCACTTATCTGTTAGGATAAGTTTGCTTTCTCTTTTAATTCTTTGTATCTCTCTATTGCATGTTTGCGGCTCATTAGTATTTGCCAGCGGTATACCCAACAAGTGGTAAGGAAATAAATGCCAGCTTGCAACCATAAAGCCTTATATTCAAAAGCTACTTCACTAAGAGTGGCTCCCATATTGTTGATTTTTACAAATCCGTTAATTCCAAACGTCGAGGGGAAGATGTAGGATACATACTTCCAAAACGGAGGAATAGCTGCTCCCGGCCAGGAAATTCCTGAAATAAATAACAGGGGGACTGATGTGAATACAAAAATCAGCATACACGTTTCCCGGTTGCGAATGGCAATAGAAGCTGTCATCGCAAAGAAAATACAAGCCGCAAGATAGGGGACAACGAATAATATTAATGAACTGGGTTGCCCAATTTGGTTGAGGCTAAACAATCTTGGAACTACATAAAGTACGTAGAAAGCTACCAATATATAAACCAGGAAATAACTCAATCCTTTTCCTAATACAATTCGTAACGTTCCGTTGTAATGGCGGTTAATAGGCACGAGATCCTTAAACCTGTTATTTTCACGGGCTGTTCCCGCAGCGAGACCGATGCCGAGTAATAATGTTTGTTGGATAATCAATACCAATACTGCAGGAATTAGGAAAGCGGCGAATCCGGCAGTCGGGTTGAAAATGGAAATCTCTTCATATTCGATCGGATAAGCGGTGATTTCATCCTGTCGGTCGGTTGTATTTCCACTGCGTGCAATCTTGATGTCCTTATTCATATTCAAAGAAACCGCTGTGTTGGCAAGAAGCATCGATTTATAATACAACAATCCGCTCATGTCGCAATAGATGCTTACTTGTGTCTGTTTTCCTTTGGCAATATTGTCGCTGAAATCCGAAGGGATATAAATGATGCCATACGCACGCCGGTTCTTTAGCATTTGTTTGGCCTCTTCCATATCGGCACAGTAAGAGACGATTTTAATATCGGGCGTAGCATCTACCTTGCGGAGATATTCGCGGCTAAGAGATGAATGTGAATCGTCTACAACAACTGCAGGAACTTCACGTACTACTTCGTTATCATAGATGAAACTATATAGCAACGGATAACCTAGCGGGACGAGTATAAAGAATATCAACACCCCCTGGTCGCGGAAAGTTGTCTGAAACTCCCGCTTCCAGATATAAAACAGGTCATTGATGCCTTGGGCTATCTTGTCTTTTAATTTTATATCTTTCATTTAGGGTATATATTTATAGTAAACCAATGCTTCCTTCAGGCGGTGAACCACGAAGAAGGGTAGCATCATAAATATTAATAGTGCCATATAGTTGGTCCATGAGTAAGCCATACTATATCCGTTGAGCGCCTGATCCACGTAAATAAGGAAATAGTGTCGCAACGGGAATAGATTACTCAAAGCCTGTAGAACAGGATGCATAGCCATGACCGGGAATGAAAAACCGGAAATGGAGAACGATATGACTCCCCACAGGGAAGCAAAACTTAATCCGAGTCGTAGAGTCGGCAGAGTTCCTATCATAACAATACCACAACATTGAGATGCTAGTACGAGACACAGTGTGGCGAATATCATCGGGAATATGCCGCTATTGCAAGGAAAATGCAGAAATCCATACAGGTATACATTATAAAATATACCCATAATGAAAAAGACTATTGTGTGGGGAAGCAGTTTTCCTGCCAATGCAATGTAAATGGAGTTGTTACTCATTCGTAGCCATTCGCGGGCAGTGCGATCCTTGATTTCCACACCGATTGAATAAACGGTAACCATAAATATTAATAGCATGAGTACTCCCGGTATCAGTGTATTACATAAGTATACCGAATAGTTCAGCCACGGATTATTTAGTGGGTGTGTATCAATTACGATCGGTTGCAGATAAGCCATAGCCTGATCCTCTGTCGCACCTTTGGCATACAGCATCGTCCGGGCTGCAGCTCCGGAGGTGAGTTCTCCCATCATTTTCATATCCCTGAACAAGAGAGAGCCTGCAATCAGGTATGAGTAATTGGTATAGAAAGAGATCGTTGGCTGCCGTTGGCTTTGTGCCTCTGCCGATAAACCCTTGGGGAGATAGAAGAACCCGTAGATTTTTCCCTCCTGCATGGCAATACGCGCATCTGTTACATTGCTGTAATGAGCTACAACCCCTGTCTGCGAAAAAGCATCCAGATTGCGGACAATATTGCGGGAAGTAGACGAATCATCCATGTCCACCACTCCCGCAGGAAGATCCTTGGGAAGCCCCGAATCCATTAAAGTGGTGAAGAATATATAACAAAACAGCGGGGCAATGACCATACAGAAGAGATAGAGCGGGCGTGATACCAATCGCCGGCACTCTCTTTGCATAACCTGCCACAAAGCTATATATTTCTTTTCTCTCTCTTTCATGGTTACTTGTCAATGATAACAGACATACCCGGACGGAGATTTTCCACTTTCTCTACCGGAGAAGCTTTCACCTCGAATGTTTTCAGATCAAATTGTCCGGTCGTTTTGGTTGCTTTCCAGGCAGCATAAGTGCCTAAGTCTTTCAGATAATATACTTTGAGCTGGATCTTTTTATTATCCAGAGCAGGAATGATAGCTTCGAACTCCGACCCCATCGTCAGGTTCTTGAGCAAATCTTCGCGTACATTGAATGTTACCCACATATCGTTGAGTTCAGCGATATTCATGATAGGAGCACCGGTACCAACCAATTCGCCTACCTTCGGGAATATTTCAGAAACTTCCCCGGCAGCCGGAGCAATGAGATAAGTCTCCTTAATATACGATTCAACTTCGGCAACAGCTCCTTTCGCCCGGTTTACCAAAGCTTCCGCAGCCATCTTATCTTCACGTTCCGCTCCATTCTTCGCCATGGTATATTGTGCTTTGGCAGCTTTCTCTGTTGCAATACTTGCGTCCCGTTGCGCAGTCACTTCATCCAGCTTCTGTGCAGGCATCACTCCCTGTTCGTAGAGATTCTTGATGCGTTGATATGATTTCTCGGCAATGGTAACGCCTGCCTGGGCTTTTTGCCACATTTCATAAGCCGCCTGGATTTGTTCCTCCCGCGCGCCTTTGATTGCTTTTTCATTTTGTGCCTGTGCAGCTGCTTCAGCAGCCCGTGCCTGTTCCATTTTTGCTACCACGTCAGGAGCTTCCAAAATGGCCAGCGTATCCCCGGCATTGACACTTTGGCCTTCTTTCACGCGAAATTCCAGTATACGTCCCGGAACTTTACTTGAAACGCGATATTCGGTAACTTCAGCCTGTCCCTGTATAATTTCAGGACCCTTGCGGAGCATGAAGAAACCGACGACTGCAACGATTGCAATAACTCCCAACAGAGTAAGGAATGCAAGAAGCATATTGCTGTTTTGTGATTTTATAGGTGCCATATGATTTATGAATTATGATTTATGGATTGTGATTTATAGATTGTGAGTTGGTTAGAGATTGGGTTGTTTCTGATTGGGTTCTTAACTTTATTTTTCCGAATCTTATTTATTTCAGCGTTCCCAAAGACTTCTTCAGATAGATTTCCGTCAGCTTCACATCTATTTGCGCGTCAATCTTTTCTGAATGAGCAGACAACCATGCTGTTTGTGCTTCAAGAACATTGCTGGTGGCAATCACTCCTTCTTTAAAACCAAGTGTTGCATAGCGTAGATTTTCTTCCGCTTTTTCCATGTTTTTAGAAGACATTACCAGTTTCTTACCAGCTTCTTTTACCTTGAATGCAGCCTGATTGACCTGCAACTCTATTTTTTCACGAGCATCCTGAAGTTGGTACTGTGCAATACGAGCTTCGGCTTTTGCCGCTCTGGTTTTATAAATACCTTCTCCCCAGTGCCATATAGGTATCTGTACCATAACTCCCACATTCCACATACCTTTGAACTTGTTTTCAAAGCTGTTGAAAACAGAGGGATTGGTTACCATATAATTCCCCATCAATGCGATGGATGGAAGATGCTCCGCACGGGTTACATTTACTTTCTGTTTATAAATCTGCGTTGCCAATTCGAGGCTACGTATCTCCGGACGATTCTCATAAGCGGTGGATAGATCGAAATGAGGATCCGTTGTCAGTAATGGAATGTCTTCCATATTTTCGTCTGCCAGTGTGATGGGAGAACTAAGATCAATACCACATAGTTGACACAGCAACATTCGCGCAAGACTCAATCCGTCTTCCACTTTAGTCAGTGTCATTTCGGCTTCATTTACCTTGACGCGTACAGACAAACCATCCGCTTTGGTGGCTACTCCTTCATTAATCATTTTCTCTACATCGCTGTCCAGCTGTTGCAGAAGCTTTAGATAACCTTCTGCCAACTTCTTCTTATTAACCAGTGAAATGACTTGCCAATAGGCTTGGTCCGTACTCATGATTACTTCCTGCATACCGCCGTGATGTTGTTCTTGAGCCAACTCTTCGGCATACTTTGTTATTTTGTTGTACGCCCGGATTTTCCCGCCCATGTATAAAGGTTGTGTCAATGTAATGGCACCTGCATAGACATTTCGGGTGTCTGTACGAAGTGCATCCACTAAAGAGTTTCCCGCTTGATCGAGGGCGGGCAGCACCGCTCCTAATTTTCCACTTAAGGAAGAAATAAGTGGTGCCAAGTCAGGATGTGCTGTTGCAATCTCGGTTGCAGCTTGTTGGATGGGGCCAGCCAGATTCGTTCCTAACCCTGAAAGCGCGGCTTTCTGGTCATTGTTTAATAATGAAAACTCTTTCTGGTTCCTCATGTAAGCTCCCGTTGCCGAGAAATTAGGCAAATAATTTGTAAATGCAGCTTTCCGTTGATAATGAGCCGCACTTATTTTTTCATTGCTTATCAACAAATCTTTGTTGTTGGCAAGAGCTAATGCGCGGCAACTATCCAGACTTAGAAAGCTCTGCGCTTTTACTGTAAAAGTGAAACTTAACAGAAATGTCAGAAGAAAAACTTTTTTCATCGCATCTTGCATATTAATAAGGTGGTACTTCTATTTTAAATAACCCTGTTCTTATGCAATTTGTTTATTAAAGTAGTCTGTTTTTTTGTACTTGTTTACTTAAACAATAATTGCATAAACAACGATGCAAATGTATGTGCTTTCTGTGAGAACTCAAAACGAATTAGCTTTTTTTAGAAATATAGTGGGGATGGATTCTGTTGAAAAGAAAGAAGGCTATTCCTCATGGCGAGGAACAGCCTTTCTTGATATATAAAGTAAGGGGATTTTAATTACAGAGCACCTACTTCTTTCAAAGCAGCGTTAGTTCCGTGAACAGCTTTTGCGCTAGCTGCGAACTTAGCTTTTTCGTCTTCGTTCAGGTTCAGTTCAACGATCTTTTCGATACCATTCTTGCCAAGGATTACAGGAACACCGATGCAAAGATCTGATTCGCCGTATTCACCTTCCAATAATACAGAACAAGGAACCATCTTCTTTTGGTCGTGAAGGATAGATTCAACTACGAATGCTCCTGCTGCACCCGGTGCATACCATGCAGAAGTACCTAGCAATTTAGTCAGCGTAGCACCACCTACCATAGTAGCAGCAGCAACTTCTTCCAATTTCTCTGCAGAGATGAAATTAGCTACAGGCATACCTTTGTAAGTAGCGAAACGAGTCAAAGGAATCATCGTAGTATCACCGTGACCACCGATAACCATACCTTCTACTTCGTTAGCGTTGCAACCGATAGCTTGAGACAAGAAATATTTGAAACGAGAGCTATCCAGAGCACCACCCATACCGATAACACGGTTTTTCGGTAAGCCCAGAGCTTTCAATGCCAAATAAGTCATTGTATCCATTGGGTTGGAGATAACAACGATGATAGCGTTAGGAGAATATTTCAATAGGTTTTCTGCTACCGATTTAACGATACCAGCGTTCACACCGATCAGTTCTTCACGAGTCATACCCGGTTTACGAGGAATACCTGAAGTAATCACAACAACGTCAGAGTTAGCAGTTTGAGCATAGTCGTTCGTGCAGCCTACCAATGTAGTGTCGAAACCCAACAATTGAGCTGTCTGCATCATATCCATTGCTTTACCTTCTGAAACGCCTTCTTTAACGTCCAGCATTACTACTTCGTCTGCTACTTCATTAAAAGCAAGTACATTTGCACATGTAGCACCTACGTTACCTGCGCCTACTACGGTTACTTTTGACATAATACTATATATTTAAAAAGTTGATAATTTGTTTTATCTTTTAGCGCGACAAAATTACAACGATAATCCTGATTAAAGAAATTTTTCCGTAATAATTTTAGTTAAAGCTCAAAGTTCCCAATAATATAATTGGTAAATGAAAAGTTTGGGTAGGGGAAGCTGTTTTGAGTACGGCTATAAACCGAATGTAGCTATAGTGAGAATGTACTGTTATGGAGAATTGTTCATTTAGCCATTTTTTTATAATTGCTTGCCTATTCGGATTTACTTCGTTCGTTAGTATTACTTCGTTTCACTATAGTTATACGCAAGAATAACTATAGTCTCCCTTGCGTATAACTATAGTCATACGTAAGGGTAACTATAGTCAAACGAAGTAAAAATAGGCAGTGAGATTAATTATATTAGGCAGTGAAAGAAATAAAGATAGTATCTTGATGGAGAACTTTTGGCGATGCGTTACATCAATTACCTGATTCATTTTTGTATGGAAAAAGAAGATACCAGTTAAAGTGGCAGGGAACCTGGCAAGTTTTTTAAATAATGAACGAATAAAGTCCGAAAGCTTATTATCTTTGTGCCAATCTGTTAATTGAAAGTTTAATGAACTGCTGAAAATATCGAAAATATCAAAATGAAGTTCTGGGAATCAAATCATCAATCTGTTCAGGAAGGGGATATGCAATTTATTGCACTTTACAAATTCTACTATCAAGATTTGTATGCTTATGGAGTGAGTTTGGGGTTCAATACCGAAGATGTGAAAGATGCAATTCAAGAAGTATATCTAAAATTGTATTTCAATGAGCGCCTGTGTATTGATGAGAAGAAAATAAAATTTTATTTGTTGCGTTCGGTTAGGAATCAGCTGATTGATTGGGAGCGTACAAAGAAAGATACATCTTCTATAGAAGAAGAGGAAAGGAGTTTTAAATTATCCGTATCCGTTGAAGAAAACTTTATTTCTGATGAAGAAGACTTATTACTGAAAAAAAGGGTGAATAGAATTCTTGATTTGCTGACAGATCATCAGCGGGAAATAGTCTATTTACATTTTATAGAGGAAATGCCTTATGAAGAGATTGCGGTAATGCTGGATATGAAAATTCAAACGGTGCGCGGACAAGTCTTTAAAGCGATGGAGAAATTAAGAAAACTGGATTCAAAAGATTATTTTCTGTTTTTTCTTATCTTATACCTGCATGGCGTTTCTGTCTTTAAATAATTGAAAAAGAGTATTGTATACGGAAGGCGGGGAGCGTAAACCTATACCTCTCTGCTTTTTATTTAATTTTTTTGAGGAAAAAAGGAGATGAAAGGCATACGAAGCTCGTATATATAGTAAACAGGTCTTTAATTGAAATAAATAATGAAAGAATATTCATCATATACTACAGCTGAATTTTTTGAACGATGATTTATTTCTTTTCTGGTATTATTCCGGAGAAGGAGATTATTATCGAAAAATCATTGCCGATTGTCCCGATCGTGAGCCGTATTTAAAAGAAGCGATGGAGAGACTGGCGGCGTTAAAGTGGGAAAAGCCGGTTTTACCCCCAAAAGAAGTGGATAATGCTTGTTTGAAACTGGAACAAGCCATTCAAAATCGGAAAATGTCTCAACGTAAACATCGATTGTATAAGATGAGATGGTGGAGCGCTTCAGTTGCGGCAGCTATTCTTATCCTGTTTGTTTTGGTAGAGGTTATTTGGAAAAGTGCTCCGGCAATTGATTATCTAGCTTTGTTGCAAGTGAATGACTCTGTGTTTATGAGTGGTAAAACGCAGCTTTTTGTTGACGATCAGTTGAAAGAAACTTTTGAAGGTAATCCGGATTTGGCTTACGATCAAATGGCGACAGATGCTGGTGAAGGGGAATTTAATAAATTAGTTGTTTCGTATGGCAAACGTGCCCGTGTCACTCTTTGCGATGGTACGAAAATATGGGCGAATGCAGGAACGGTGCTTCTATATCCAACACATTTTGAGGATAAGAAGCGTGAAATATATGTAGATGGAGAAATATATATTGACGTGACTCCTAATCCGGAGAAACCTTTTATTATTAAGACGTCGGATATGGGAGTAAAAGTGTTGGGGACTTCTTTCAATGTTTCGGCTTATCGGGAAGATGTAGAGAAAAGTGTTGTGCTGGTTACAGGTAAAGTGGAGGTAACAGCATCTAATGGAGAATCTGTACGTATTTTACCCAATGACCGGTTCAGGCAATCCACTGATAAATATGTGGTAGATAAAGTGAATGTGGAGGATTATGTGTCGTGGAAGGAGGGACGATTATCGTTTAAAAACACAGAGCTTGGCGGAATACTCAAACAACTGTCCAGATACTATAACGTAAGGATTGATTATGATAAACAACAACAAATCACTTGTAGCGGAAAACTGAATTTGGACGATACGATCGAACAGATATTGAATACTATCACAGAAACGGCTCCTGTGATAATAAGTAAGGAAAACAATGTTTATAAAGTAACAATAAAGAAAAAATAGCCTATGATTAATATGTGAAAAACCATACTCTAATTTATCCTTTTGAGAGAGAAAGGATACCAGTCAGTTTTATTCGTAATAGAATAGCCTTAAAATATTGAAGTATAATTTTAATTCTTAAACAGATGAATGAAAAACATCAAAAAAAGAATCACACTTGCCTAAGTGTGAGAAGGCCCTTTATATGCTTTTTTCTAGCATTGGGTGTGTTTCTGCTATCCGCTTTTCCTACTGAATTGTATGCCCAGAAGAAAACAATTACTTTGGACTATAAAGAGTTGGGACTAATGGAACTTTTTAAGAAGATAGAAGAAAAGAGTGATTATGTCTTTTTCTACTATGACGTATTGATAGATAAGGATGTGAAGGTTCCTGCACGTTTCAAAAACATGACAGTAGAGCAAATTCTGGATAAAGTTTTTGCTAACATGGAGCTTGCCTATAGCATTAATAAAAAACAGATAACTATTAAAAAGAAAGTATTGCAGGAAAAAACGAAGAAAGAAGGTCAAAGCTCTATTGTAAAAGGAGTGGTATTCGACCAGTCTCGTGAACCGTTGCCCGGAGTTAGTATTGTAGTGCAAGGTACTAATATCGGGACCGTCAGTGATCTTAATGGAGCTTATTCCATTCATGTGCCTTCGGATGATTCGAAGATTATTTTCTCCTATATAGGTTTCGCTCCTGTGACTTATTCGGCAAAAGAAATGAATAAGCTGTCAGAAGTGGTGTTAGTTGAAGATACAAAAACAATTGATGAAGTGGTTGTGGTAGGATATACGACCCGTACACGTGAGAAATTAATCAGTTCCGTCTCGACTATAAACAATCAGGAATTAGTTAAGTCCACAGTCCCCAATCTGGAGAATGCGTTGACAGGGCGTGTGTCCGGAGTCTTTTCCCGTCAGACTAGTGCTGAACCGGGTTCAGATGGTGCCGATTTGAAAATTCGCGGTTTTGGTTCTGCTTTGGTGGTAGTAGATGGTATTCCGGGAAGAAATTACAGTGATATCGATCCTTCCGAAATTGAATCCGTTTCCGTATTGAAAGATGCATCGGCTGCCGCTGTTTATGGGATGCAGGGAGCAAATGGAGTTATTCTTGTAACGACTAAAAGAGGAGGAAAAAACAAACCGACGACATTGGATATCAATACGCGCTTCGGATTGCAAATGCCTCATAACTATCCACAGCCTGCATCAACCCCGCTGTGGCAGACATTAGTTGGTGAATATTATGCTAATATGAAATTGATTAATGATAAGAACGCGGTAATTACTCCCGCTGATATGGCTACGCGTGACTATGCTTATAATACCAATTGGTATGAGGAAATGATAAAGAACGCTCCCATCACCCAGTCCAATATCAATATTTCGGGAGGCACAGATAAAGTCAGTTATTTTATTTCAGCCGGCTATTTATATCAGGGAGGTATTTGGTCAACAAATTCTACTGATAAGAATCGTTTCAATTTCCGTAGTAATTTGGATGCGGATATACTGAAAAACTTGAAGTTATCTGTCGGAGTGGGAGCTGTCATTAACAGTCTGAATTATCCGAGATCCGCTTCGTATGAGATAGCCCGCAAAATGAAAGATATGGCTCCGAATATTCCGGTAAAGTGGCCGGGGCATGACGACTATTATGCTTTTGGTGGGGAAGGTACGGTGAATCCGATGGCATTGGCGGATAAAGAGGCATCCGGATATTCCAAGAAAATAGCCAAGAATCTGAATGTGGATTTTTCTTTAGAGTATAAGGTTCCCTTTGTAGAGGGGCTTTCTTTGAAGGCTACGATGGGATATACGCAATCTGATTCGTGGAATAAGAACTGGAATATGAATATCGTTTATATGGGCTATCGGGAGGATGCGCAGGAATATTATGAGAGTGCTTCCGCCTCTAATGCCAATAAAGCAAGTTTGAGTTTGGAAGATGGTTTTTCCTATAATATAACCGGACAAGGTTTTATCAATTATATCCGTTCGTTCGGGAATCATAATATAAACAGCGGACTGGTCTTTGAATTTTCGGATGCGGAAAACCGTTCTACTGTTACGTCTCGTGGAGAATTTCCTTCTACTGTGTTGGATATGATGGCGGGTGGAATTGCCAATAAACAAGTGACAAATAGTGAAGTTTTCCGTAAATACAGGACGGCTTCTTTCATCGGTCGTTTCTCTTATGATTACCGTTCCAAGTATTTTGTCGATTTCAACTTTCGATATGATGGTGCCCAGTATTTTGCCGATAAGTGGGGTTTCTTTCCCTCTGCCTCTGTAGGATGGATGCTGACAAACGAAGAGTTTATGAACCCGTTGAAGAAAGTCTTGAATGAGTTTAAAATTCGTGCCTCCTGGGGAGAATTGGGTGACTTGTCGGCTGCCAGTCAATATTATGCTAATAATGAGCAATACTATTTTCAAAGCGGCTATCAATATCCGGGTACTCCGATGAATTTTGGTGACCGCACCATTTATGGATTAAATCCCACCTTGAATCCTAATCCGGATTTTACATGGGCTACCTCGTCAATGATAAATGCGGGTGTTGATTTTAAGTTGTGGAATGGCTTGCTTAGCGGATCGGCAGATGTGTTCTATCGTCAGCGTAAGGGACTTCCGGCACAAAAGGCCAATGATAATGCAGGAGCATTGGCTACTTGGTATAACTTAGACCATGACAACACCCGCGGTTTTGAGTTCTCATTGAATCATCAATATAAAATAGGAGAAGTCAACTATTTTGTCGGAGGAAACATGTCGTGGTCCAGAACCCGGAAAGGGAACATTGAGCACGGAAGATTTACAAGCGGTTATGACGAATGGAAATGGAACACTGAAGGACATTGGAATAACGTACGTTGGGGATATAACTGTATTGGACGTTATCAGTCGTATGGAGAAATAGCCAATGCACCCATGCATAATAATTCGAATAATAACAGTGCCATATTGCCGGGTGACTTAAAGTATGAAGACTGGAATGGCGATGGCTATATTGACAATTATGATCAACGTCCTATCGGAAGAAATGCTTATCCGGAGTTGGTATATGGTATTAATCTGGGACTTTCCTGGAAGGGAGTTGATTTCTCCATGTTCTGGCAGGGAGGGGCATTGTCGGACTTCCAGATCGGTGCTTTCGATATGGATGCTTTCCAGGAAGGAGCTACCAACCTGAACACCTGGGAATATTTCGGCGATCGCTGGCATCGTGCCGATTATACTGATCCGAATTCTGAATGGATACCCGGGTATTTTCCGGCAGTCCGAGATTTTACATCAGTAACGATCAATCGTCTAAGTTCTAATTTTTGGATGTGGAATGGAAGTTACATTCGTCTGAAAAATGTGGAATTGGGATATACTTTGCCACAACGAATTACCCAGAAGGCTAATATCAAACAGTTGAGGATTTATGCGAATCTTTATAACTGCCTGACCTTTTCCTCACAGAAATTCTTTGATCCGGAACAGCTTGAAAGTCAGTATTCGTTTGCCAGCTATCCGCAAATCATGTCATTTAATGTAGGTATAAATCTTAAATTCTAACAGGTTATGAAAGTAAAATCTATCATATATATGGTATTGGCATTGAGCTTGTGCTGTGGATGTAGCGATTGGCTTACTGTCGATTCGAAAACCATTCTTAGTGAAGAGGACATTGCCAAATATCCCGAACTGGCAGAAGCACAGTTCTTATCCAATTATGCGGAATTACGTAAATCAATTCATTGTATCGGTGACGGAGCAATGTCGTACAGGCAACATCATCTGGATGCTTTTACCGATGATGGAGCGAGCAATATTACCTACGAGAATGGGGTCATGAGAAATAACACTCCGGGTACTGTTTTTGGAGGAGTCTTTTCTCAAAGCAAAGGTGAAATATTTGAGGCGGTATGGAATTATAAGACAATCAATGTTGTAAATAAGTTTATCGCCACTTATAAGAATTCGGATAATGAAGGGGTGTTGAGTACAGTTGGTGAGGCTTATTTTATTCGTGCTTATCTGTATTTTGAGATGGTGAAACGATATGGGGGCGTGCCTTTGTATTCAAGTCCGTTGGATGATGTAAGCTCCATCAACAATCGTTCTACAGAGGAAAAATCCTGGGATTATATAAAAGATAACTTGGACTCGGCTCTTGTATTGCTTCCGAAAGTACAGCGTATTGCATCAGAAGATCGTGACCGTGCCAATCGGTATACAGCTTTGGCGTTGAAGTCGAGGGCTATGTTGTATGCGGGGACTATTGCTAAGTATGGAAAAGTTTCAAATAATAGTTTCCAGGGAATCCGCAAAGAAATGGCGAAAACATATTTATTGGAAGCGGCAAAAGCTGCAAAGGAAATCGTTGATGATGGTAAGTATGCGCTCTCTACTGAATTTGGCGATTTGTTTGATGGAAAAGATGAAAATAATAATGAGATAATTTTCCGTTTTGCTAACGTTGCCAAGACAGGAGTGGCTGTATATGAGGATTACTGGTATCAATCTTATCGTATCAAACGGGCCGGTTACTGTGCCTTTATGGTTCCTCCTTTAGATGTTGTCGAGCAATTTGAAACATTAGACGGAAAGATTCAGCCATTGGACTATGCCGCTTCAAAGAATAATCCCGAAGATTTTTTTGCAAACCGTGATAAACGTCTGGATGCCACTGTCATTTATCCGGGAGGAGAGTTCTTGGGAGAACGTTTCTCTATTTACCGGAAAACACTCGTAAAAAGGACAGATGGAACTACTGAAGAATATTCTTATGAAAAATCTGAAGATTGGATGGGAGCGGGGAAAGTGCCAGGTCACGAAAAATACATGAAAAGTGGAGCAGATGGTATCTTCTTGAACCTTTCTGCCGCAGGAACTACTAACTGGGGATTTTTTCTGAAAAAAACACTTTATGGAGTGAAGAGGCTGGATGATTATCTTATACAAGAAAACGATCAGGATGCAGTCGTTATTCGGTATGGCGAGGTTATTTTAAATTTGGCTGAAGCTGCCGTTGAGCTTTCAACCTATGGAGTGAATGACTATTTAGCGGTTGCCCAAGTCGCTTTTGACCAATTGCGTAGTATACATGGAGGATTGCCTGCCAAAACGATGGACTTGGAGGTTGTACGGCATGAACGCCGGATAGACTTGATGTATGAAGGATTCCGTTATTGGGACTTGAAGCGTTGGCGCATTGGGGAAGAAAAGATGCACAATAAAACGTTGAAGGCTCTCTATCCCATTCTTCATATCGATGAAACAACTTCTCCTGCCTCCGTTTATTATACGTTGGAGAAAGTAGAAGCACCGGATTTGGCTACGAGAGTGAAATGGTTCGAGGAAAGAGACTATTATTGTCCGCTTCCTTTAAGCAAAAGCCCGGGGATCGTGCAGAATGACGGTTGGAATTGATAACCCTAAAAGAAAAGAATATGAATAGAGCTAGATTATATATAAATATCAAACTGTTACTTTTAGCAGTGTTAACACTGAATCTGTCAGGGTGTGAACTTGACGAACGTGTGGACGATTTGACCGGTGGCTACGAAGGCGCTTTTATTGACAGGCTGACCGGTGAAAAGGTGGCTACCGAATATTATGGAGCTAAATTAAAGTTACTTGATCTGGAGTATGGAAATGTAGCGGTTCCCTTGGAGTATAACACACTTCCTGAAGGAACATATCGCAATACCAAAGTATATCCTTCCCGCTATAAAGTATGGGCGAACGGACCGTTCTTTGAGTTGGATACCATTTATGGTGATATTCGTAGTTTTAAGAAAATGGACTTGATTGTTACCCCTAATGTAACATTGAAAATCAAGAAGGTGGAAGTGTTGTACGGCATTACAGCGAACGTCACTTTTACTTATCAGGTAAATGACGAACGTTCCAAGAATCAGGAAATAGGATTGGTATATGGCAAAGAGCAATATCCCGGACAACGTACGGCTATGAATGAAAGCGAAAGCGGTTCACATACTTACAAACGAATAAAGAAGAATTTGACAGAATTGTCGGGAGAATTTACGGAGACTCTGTTCTTAAACCCTAACAGCACATATTATCTAAGAGCTTTGGGACGTACGGAATCAGCAGGAGATTACTGGAATTATTCAGAACAGACTGTGATTAATACGACAGATATTGATTTGTCTTCCTTACCGATTGAAGCCGCTGTCGGAGTAAGTAGTGCCACTTCTGCTGTTTTGCAGTGGGCATTTCCTCCCGTTGTTGACGAGATAAAGGTTTCTTATACGGATCGGGATGGTGAAGAGGTGATGGATAAATTTAAACCTACGGATTATTCATACGTTGCCAATTTACCTCATAATCAAAAGAGTACAATCAAAGTACAACTTCTGGCGAAAGGAGTTGCCGGTCCGGAACAAACGATTGAAGTACAGACTAAATCTTTGACGGATAAATATGTACCTGCCTCAAACACTCGTCCGGAAAATGTTCCTTTCTACAATGATTCGGAATTTAAAAAATCATTATCAGGTGAATGGGCATTGATATATGGTCCTACAATCGGCGAAGACTGGTCCACTACCGATTTACGTTTTGAATATTTCGATTGGTGGGACACATGGTTGATAGGATTTGCCGACCGTATGCCTGCTTGCCAGGATATAGAGAATTTTAAATCACTGACGATTCAGGGAGAAATACAAACGTTGGTTGATATTTTACCTTTTGTTAATCTGGAAACACTTTCTATCATAAAGGGTAAAGGCTTCTCGGTGGATAAAACGATTAATCCGAAAGTGGACCTGACAGTTCTGAAGAAACTGAAGAAACTTAACACTGTTATTATAGGACCGGATGTGCCGCTTACTAAAAAGAATTTTGATGATGCGGGACTTACACATCTGACGATTACCAACTAGGTCGGTAATCACACTACTCCCTTTGACAAGCGAATGTGTCTAGTGGGTAACATCGGATACATTCGTTTTTTAAAAGAAATATATAAATGAAAATATAAATAGTATGTGTAAGATTAAATGTTTATTTCTACTGATGTTGATCGTATTGTGTTCTTCCTGCAAAGAAAGTACAGAAGATGAAAAAGCGATGCAACAGATGGTGGAACGTTTATTTCCGGAGTATGCTTCCCAATTTAGTTTTGAACAATCGGAAAAGATTGATAAAGATTGGTATGAAATAGAAGCGCAAGGAGGAACAGTACGAATACGGGGAAATAACGCAAATTCGATGGCTGTAGGGCTGAACTATTATCTGAATCATTACTGTCTTACCTCTGTTTCCTGGTATGTGAACGATACGGTGGAGATGCCGGAAGTATTACCCATGCCACCGGCAAAAATAACTTCGACTGCCCGTTGCAAGAACCGATTCTTTCTTAATTACTGTACCTTCGGTTATACAATGCCATGGTGGACATGGAAGGATTGGGAACGGTTGATAGACTGGATGGCTTTAAATGGAATCAATATGCCTTTAGCAATCACCGGACAAGAATCTGTCTGGTATCGCGTATGGACGAAATTAGGATTGACGGATGAGGAAATACGGAACTATTTCACAGGGCCTGCTCACTTGCCTTGGCATCGTATGTCTAACCTGGATTATTGGCAGGGGCCTCTGCCTAAAGAATGGCTGGATACACAAGAAGCATTGCAGAAACAAATCGTAGCCCGTGAACGTCAATTTAATATGCGCCCCATACTTCCTGCATTTGCCGGACATGTACCGTCGGAACTTAAAAGAATCTATCCGGAAGCTAAGATTAGCCGGATGAGCTCTTGGGGAGGTTTCGAGGATAAATACAGAAGCCACTTTCTGGATCCGCTTGACCCATTGTTTGCAACCATACAGAAAGAGTTTCTGGAAGAGCAAACTAAGTTGTTCGGAACAGACCATATTTATGGGGCAGATCCTTTTAATGAAGTAGCCCCTCCAAGTTGGGAACCGGAATTTTTAGCCAATTGCTCGAAGCATATTTATCAATCGATGACGCATGTCGATCCGGATGCTACTTGGTTACAAATGACATGGTTATTCTATATTGACCGACATTTATGGACAAACGAACGGGTAGAAGCTTTCTTGAAAGCAGTCCCTCAAGATAAACTGTTGCTACTGGACTATTATTGTGAGAATACTGAAGTCTGGAAGCAGACAGATCGGTATTTCGGGCAACCATATTTATGGTGCTATTTAGGAAATTTCGGAGGAAATACAATGCTTGCCGGAAACACCAAAGAAGTGGGGAAACGAATCGAAAATGTATATACCAATGGTGGAGAAAACTTTTCGGGACTGGGTTCTACTTTGGAGGGGTTTGATGTAAATCCTTTCATGTATGAATATGTTTTCAGTAAAGCATGGGATTGTAATCTGCCGGACTCTGTATGGATAGAACAACTGGCAGACAGGCGAATTGGCTTGAGAAACCAACAAATGCGTCGGGCATGGAAATTGCTTTATGACAGTATTTATACAGTACCAGCTGCTTTGGGACAGGGGACATTGATGAATGCGCGTCCTTGTTTAAAAGGAAATGGCAATTGGACGACTACGCCTACGGTAGCGTATTCCAATGAAACTTTGTTTGAGGTATGGGAGATGTTGTTGAAAGCCGGAGAACATCGACATTCTACTTATGAATATGATGTTGTTAATATAGGAAGGCAAGTGCTGGGGAATTATTTCGGGAAGCTTCGCGATGAATTTGCGGAAGCTTATTCCCGGAAGCAATTACCGCTATTAAAACAAAAAGGAGCTGAAATGAAACAACTACTGCGTGATGTTGATACTTTATTAAGTACACAATCTTCTTTTTTACTGGGAAAATGGATTGAAGATGCCCGTTCATTAGGTATAGACGAAGCCTCTAAAAATTATTACGAAGAAAATGCCCGTACTATCGTTTCAACCTGGGGAGATAAAGATCAAAGTTTAAACGATTATGCAAATCGTACTTGGGGAGGTTTGGTATCGGGATATTATGCGCCTCGTTGGGAAATGTTTATAGATGAAGTTATTCGCTCTGTTTCTAACAAGCAGCCGTTTAATGCTGATGCTTTTCATCAAAGAGTGACGCAGTTTGAAATTGACTGGGTCAAGTCACATGAACGTTATCCTTCCGAACCGGTTGGTAATGCTGTTGAGATTGCTACTTTATTGATGAATAAATACAAGGATTCAATTTTAAAAGAAAAACACAATGAGAATAATTAGTTATATTTCAAGTATAATCATCACTTTTTCTGCATTGGCTATCATGAGCGGATGCAAAGATTCGGAAGTTGTTGATGACGGCTTTCGTACAACAATGGCTAAAGCCTCTGATGTGAAATTAAATAAAGTTGCCTATTGGCCGGGAGATCCTGTAAATTGCTCTTTTACCTTGAAAAATGAAACGAACTATCCGATGGATATTCGTGAAGTAAAAGTGGTGATTCAGAACTTGGATGATGGAGGGTGTGTATTGACAGAAAAGTCTGTTGCTTCCCATATTCAAATAGAACCGGGACAATCTGTTCCTGTGGATGCCGGGACACTGTATACCCTTCCAGCTGCATTAAAGCCTTCTTCCTTTTGTGCTGTCAAGTTCCTGTTAGATTTTGAAGATGGGATAACCACTACAATTGACGGAACATATTTCAGAGCTGTCAACGAGCAGTCGCTGTTGACTTACGATATTCAAAAGTTAGATTATCAGGGACTTCCTGTTTATCGTCAGATAGGAGATATGAGTGCCGGGTTCGGTGTGTTAAAAACGATGGTTGCTTTCGATCAAGGAATGGCTGCCACCATGGAGGAGGCTCCGCAGGGTGGTACTTATCCGGTTGCGCCTACTCCGGAGTTTTTGCAACGTTCCGTTCGCAAAACTGTTGAGCTTTACAATTCGGAGATCGGGGCTGCCACAAAGATAAAGAGAGTGGTGGTTGGAACGGGGATCGCATCTGTTTCTTACTTTGCAACAATGATGGGGGCAGCCTATTTACCTATTCATTATCTGGTATCGGCTAATTCTGCTTCTGAAGTACAAGCTATACTCGATTATTCCAATCAAAATGGATATGCCTCTTATGCCACATTGGGTTATGACGGTTCTATGCCCGGAGTGGGAGTTGCCTGGATAAAATTATTGGATTTGCCGGAAGAATATAAGCAATTTATAAAAGATCATCAGGTGGAAGAAGTTTATATTTATGGAGTAGGTCAGGAAGGACATGGAGAGTCTTATTCCCGAAGGGTTTTGACGCAGAATACAATTACCGATGAATATGCGCCTGGTTCTTTATATATATTGTATACTAACTTTGGTTCGGATGCCGATATTGACGCACTGAAACATCGGTTGTATGACTATAATCAGTTAAAATTGGGTGAAGGACAGTATATCTCTGATTGGGAAAGTGGAATTGTCGATGATCAGATAGCCAATATATCCGGCTCTGCGCAAGCGATGGCAAATGTGAAAGCTTATACGATTGAGACTGATGATATGATGGCTTTGTACAATATATCTTCTTTCCTGACGCTTCAATATATAAAAAAGAATCAAAGCAAGTTGCAGGCACCTTTTGTGAATGGAGTTATTTTTAACGAGTATCTTACGAATCACCCTCAATATGAAGCGTTTGTTGGATATGTACCTTTATTATATTGGCAATTTAATTCGGCGGCTTCTACAGTAGAACGTATTGATGGTTATCTGAAGCCAGCTATTGCCGGGTATTTTCCTGATGTTGTCGATCATCTGTATGAGGGATCTTTCTATCTGAATTCTAATATGAGACGCTATGAGTTTTATGACGAGCTGATAGCAAGAGGTGTCACTTCGGAGAATATTAGAATTAGGCAGAGTGTAGATAAATGGAATCCGGAAGATGATGGAGAAACGGAAGAGTATTTGGGACGCATTAATCATAAAATAGGTTCGGCTGAAGAATTTGCTTATGATATAATTGAACGTATTGGAGTGCAGAAGTATCGGAATACGGTTAAGTCGATGGAGTACCTGACATTGGAGGAGCTTCGTACTATTTGTGCACAGGTTGGAAATATGAGATTAGTAGAACATTGATATAACATCGGATTTAAGATTTAAACTAACGAAATGAATATAAAACAATTGATGGTAACTTTCTTCATTGCACTATTGGCAGGAGGAGAGATTGGAGCTCGTGTGCTGACGGATAAATTCGTTTATTCACAAGGGGAGAAGGTTGTGTTTACTTTTGATGGGAAGTCAGAAGGTAAAACGATTATACTGAAATATCTCTCCAAGAAAGGAGAACCGGTTCTTGCGGAGATTGGCGGAGAACCATTTGTTTGGGAAGTTCCTTCAGAATTTACGCCTGCAGCCGTAGGTGTTTATCAAAAAGAGGAGGGACAGTTGACATATTCTTCTTATTTTAGGGTGGTAACTCCCGGAATGTTGACTACCTATCAGATTGCTAAAGAGGAATATAAAGGTTTGAATGTGTTTATGCTCAATGGTGGAATGAGTGCGGAATATACTGTCCAAAAATCTTTAGCTAATCTGACGGCAGGTGTGAGCCATACATGGCAGATTGGTCCGGGAGGAGGTCCCAAACCGGTATGGGGGACACCTGATTTCCTTCAACAATCCGTTCAGCATACAGTAGATTTATATAATGAGTATTTGGGTAAGTCGAAGAAACTTAAAACTGTGATAATAGCTACGGGAGTACCGGCGGTACCTTATCTTTCTGCAGCTATGGAGGCTCCCGTATTGCCATTACATTTTTTGGTTTCTGTCAATTCTACCAAAGAAGTTTCTTCCATATTAGAATATTCCTCGCAAGCTGGAGTACCCTGTTATGCGACATTGGGATATGATGCTTCCATGGATGATGTCGGAGTTGCCTGGATAAAATTATTGGCTTTGCCTGATGAATATCGGAAGTTTATAATAGAACATGAAGTAGAAAATGTAATTATCGCAGGCATAGGGGAAGACGTGAAAAGTGAATCTTATTGTCGGAAACTTAATAAAACCGGAGTGGATGGTCAGGAGTATGCAGACGGCTCTCTTTATATTTTATATACCCAATCCGGTTCAGAGCATGACATCAAAACGATATCAAGAAATGTCGTGGACTATGATACGTTATCTCTTGAAAAAGGTAAGGACTTGGCCGATTGGGAGAGCGGTGTTGTCAACAGGCAGATTGATAATATATCAAAAGGTATTTGTGAACATACTCCGGCACAAGTTTATTCTTTGATTGCTACTCATGATATGATGGATATGTATAATCTCGGTGCAAATATGGGTATGTATTTTATGTATAAGAATCGGGAGCAAACAAAGGTTTCCGTACAGGGGACTTATCTAAATGAATATTTAATATCACAACCTTTGTATGAGTTGACTCAAGGATATATTCCATTATTGTTTTGGCAGTTTGTCCCTCCTGTATCAACGATCGACAGGATAAAACGTGATATACAGAAAGTGGTGGATGTTTATGAAAAAGGTATTCTCCTAGAGAATAAAACCGTACATGTGAATGCACGTATCGGGAAAGAAGAGTTGGTGCAGGAACTAAAGAAAAGGGGATTTCGGTTTGTTACTAAGCGCAAAGATAATGTGGAAGAATTGTGGAACCTATCCGATGGAATAAATTCTCCTTGTGAAGAGGTTGTACAGAATATAGTGGAACAGATTGGGGTAAAACAATATCAGACTCAATGTAAGAATGCATTGTATTTAAATATGGGTGATCTTAAACTAGTAACGAATAATATTCCGGGACTTGTCTTTCATTCTTTTAAGAAAAAGTTGCAAGATGTTTATTAGTTACAGTAGTAACACCTGCTGAACTGAATAAGTTAGCAAGCAAATAAGTTAAAATTGTATGGATTAGCAGAGGGTTATCAAAAAACTCTCTGCTTTTCTGCTTGACTTCTGTTGCGAAATGATTACTTTTGCGCACGTTATCAATTCACAACTGAAACTATGAGTAAAAAAAGCCTTCTTATTGCGGCCGTGGCTATCTTGGTGATAGCTATTATTGGTATTACTTATTTATTGTTTACCGAAAAACAAGCTAACCGGGAGTTAGTGCAGGAATTCCAATTAGATAAGGAAGATCTGGAAAACGAATATACCCGTTTTGCACAACAATATGATGAGTTAAAGATGACGATTTCTAATGACTCTTTATCTCAATTACTGGAACAGGAACAATTGAAAACTCAACGTCTCTTGGAAGAACTTCGTACAGTGAAGAGCACGAATGCTACAGAGATTCGTCGTTTAAAGAATGAGTTGGCTACTTTGCGTAAGGTAATGATTGGATATATTAATCAGATCGACTCTCTGAATAAACTGACTGCACAGCAGAAACAGGTCATAGCTGAAGTGACTCAAAAGTATAATCAGGCTTCACGACAGATCGATAACCTTTCTGAAGAAAAGAAGAATCTGAATAAGAAGGTGACGCTAGCCGCACAACTCGATGCAACTAATATTCGTATCGAACCACGCAATAAACGTGGTAAAGTGGCGAAGAAAGTGAAAGACGTGGTGAAGTTAGCCATCAGTTTCACGGTCGTGAAGAATATAACCGCCGAAAACGGTGAACGTACCATCTATGTACGTATAACCAAACCCGATAATGATGTACTGACCAAGAGTGCATCCAATACTTTCCCTTATGAAAACCGTACATTGGTTTATTCAATTAAGAAGTATATTGAATATAACGGAGAAGAACAGAATATCAATGTGTTTTGGGATGTAGAAGAATTCTTGTATGCCGGAAACTACCGTGTTGATATCTTCGAAGGTGGTAATCTGATTGGTTCGCAGACCTTTATGTTAGATTAATATCGGGGTATTCTTTTTCTCTACCGATATTCTATTTTCTTCTATATTAGCTAACCCGATGGTCTGTTTTTAATATTTCTTCGGGCAACAGTTGTTCTTTTATGGATGAACTGGGGAAAGAACTGCATAAATAATTGCAATAATATACAGAAAATAGGGCGAGCGTAGCATGAATTTGCAGACAATATGCGGCTTTTTAATCATGGAAGCCTTCGTTGGATTAAAGCCAACGAGATGTCCCTCACCGAGGAACTTATCCTTCCTCGGTGAGGGACATCTCATTTCTCGGTGAGGAACTCATATAGGAATGATTAGAAGCTATTTTTTTCTCTAGTTTGTATGTAAATAAAGGTAAGGAGAAACTGATAAAATGAATGACTGTTGTCTATAAAAGAATGATTTGCAAGTGTAATCAGTATATTTTAATCTTATTGAGTAAATATAGGGGAAAATAATGTTAATCTGATTTCTGAAGATCGTAAATCCCAGCCCTTTTTGTCTTTAGTTGGAATCTATACCCAAAATTGTTGCATTCTCACCAGTTTGAATGTCCCTTTTTTTAGAAGTTCTATTTTTAAGTACCGTATAGTTGAATCGGGTGATGAGGAATAACGGTTGCATAATGTGAACTGCTTACCGTCTTCCGTCAGCTCCCCACATCATCTTGCTGCGGAGTGTATCGAAAAAAATGTGATTAAAACGTTTCACTACCTTTACGCTGTAATCTGCCCGGCGAATGGTTAGTTGAGTCGTTTCTTTGCAAGTTTCGCTCCTCCCGTCAATGGCGACGAGGAAGTTGTGACTTCTGCTTTCTACATCTAATGTAATCTCCCAATCATCCCGAATAACGATAGGGCGGACGTTGAGACTATGTGGAGCCACCGGAGTGATGGCAATAGTGTTGGAATGAGGAACGATGATCGGGCCTCCTACACTCAAAGAGTAGGCTGTGGAACCTGTTGGAGTGGCAATTACTAACCCGTCAGCTTGATAAGTATTCAGATACGCGCCATTAATAGCTGTCCGGATACTGATCATTGAGGAGCTGTCCCGTTTGAGAATAGCTATTTCGTTGAGGGCATAAGGAGAATCTTGGAGATGTTTGTCGTTGCAGATCAACTGAAGTACGCTCCGTTCTTCCACACTATATCTGCCGTTTTGGATTTCATCAAATGTTTCCTCCATTTCCTCCGGCGAAATATCTGCCAGAAATCCTAAACGTCCTGTGTTAATTCCCAAAATAGGAATCCCTTTTCTTCCTACGCGGCGGGCAGCTTTCAGAAACGTTCCGTCGCCTCCGATGCTGATTACCATATCGGCAGTAAAATCATCACCATCAAATAATTGATCTGCTTCAATATCCATATTTTCAGAAACTAGGAATTGATAAAATTCCCTGCACATACCAATCTCTGCTCCCTGTTTCTTTAAAAGTTTAAACAAGGTGACAGCATGAGAGGACTTTTTAGCCTGATAAGTATTTCCGAAAATGGCGAATTTCATAAGCAATATCATTAGTTCAGGATGCAAATTGGCATTTTTCTTGGATTTCTACTTTAAATACCAAAAAGAACCCATAATGCGTTTCGTATATTAGGCAACTAATAATAATATTGTATTTTGCGGCAAATATAACGTAGAACTATGACTAAATTAAGTGTAAACATAAACAAGATTGCTACGCTAAGAAATGCTCGCGGGGGAAATGTGCCCGATGTAGTAAAGGTAGCGCTTGATTGTGAATCTTTTGGGGCTGATGGTATCACCGTTCATCCCCGTCCTGACGAGCGTCACATTCGTCGTTCTGATGTATATGATTTGCGTCCTCTGTTGCGGACTGAATTTAATATTGAAGGTTATCCGTCTCCGGAATTTATTGACTTGGTGTTGAAAGTAAAACCTCATCAGGTTACTTTTGTACCCGATGATCCTTCACAGATCACCTCCAATTCAGGTTGGGATACGAAAGCAAATCAGGAATTCCTGACGGAAGTTCTCGATCAGTTTAACAGTGCCGGCATTCGTACTTCCGTTTTTGTGGCAGCCGATCCTGAAATGGTGGAATATGCGGCAAAAGCAGGGGCGGATCGCGTCGAACTGTATACTGAACCTTATGCGACGGACTATCCGAAGAATCCGGAAGCAGCTATCGCTCCTTTTATCGAAGCTGCAAAGACTGCCCGTAAACTGGGTATCGGATTGAACGCCGGTCATGATTTAAGTCTGGTGAATTTAAATTATTTCTATAAAAACATTCCTTGGGTGGATGAAGTGTCTATCGGACATGCGTTGATTAGCGATGCACTGTATCTGGGACTCGAACGTACCATTCAGGAATATAAAAACTGTTTACGCTCATGAATGCAATGATCTTGTTAGCCCAAGGGGCTATGAATATGGCCGACTCACTGGCTACTGCCAACCCCGTGCTGACGGAGGTAAACGCTCCGGAAATGAACATGCTTGATATGGCTGTCAAGGGTGGATGGATTATGATTGTATTGGGCGTACTGTCGGTTATCTGTTTCTATATCCTGTTTGAACGTAACTACATGATTCGCAAAGCAGGAAAAGAGGACCCCATGTTTATGGAACGGATTAAAGACTATATTCATAGTGGAGAGATCAAAGCGGCTATTAACTATTGCCGTACGATGAATACCCCTTCGGCACGTATGATAGAAAAAGGAATCAGCCGTCTGGGACGTCCTATTAACGATGTGCAGGTAGCTATTGAGAATGTGGGTAACATTGAAGTTGCAAAGTTGGAAAAAGGACTAACTGTGATGGCAACTATTTCCGGAGGTGCTCCAATGCTCGGATTTCTCGGTACGGTGACCGGTATGGTACGCGCATTCTACGAAATGGCGAATGCCGGAAGTGGAAACATTGATATCACTTTGCTTTCGGGAGGTATCTATGAAGCTATGATTACAACGGTCGGTGGTCTGATTGTCGGTATCATCGCTATGTTTGCCTATAATTATCTGGTGATGCTGGTAGACCGTGTGGTAAATAAAATGGAATCTCGTACAATGGAGTTCATGGACCTGTTGAACGAGCCTGCAAAATAATTGGCAGATGGGATTAAAAAGAAGAAATAGAGTATCGCCCAATTTCAGCATGGCCTCCATGACGGACGTCATCTTCCTGTTGCTGATATTCTTTATGATAACCTCTACGGTGGTGTCGCCCAATGCCATAAAGGTATTGCTGCCTCAAGGCAAGCAGCAGACTTCGGCCAAGCCGCTGACAAGAGTGGTTATCGATAAGGACTTGAATTTCTATGCCGCTTTCGGCAATGAAAAAGAGCAGCCGGTGGCGCTGAACGATCTGACTTCATTTTTGCAGAGTTGTGCAGAGAAGGAACCGGAAATGTATGTGGCATTGTATGCAGATGAATCGGTACCTTATCGTGAGATTGTAAGGGTATTGAACATTGCAAACGAGAATCATTTTAAGATGGTGCTGGCTACCCGCCCGCCTGAAAATAAATAAGAAACAATGGACAGAAGAAAAAAGGGTGAATACATAGGAGCGCTCGGTGCACTGTTGGTGCATGTGGCAGTGATTGCTCTTTTGATTCTGGTGAGCTTTACTGTCCCCCAACCGGATGAAGATGCAGGCGGAGTGCCTGTGATGCTGGGGAATGTGGATACAGCGAGCGGCTTTGATGATCCTTCTCTGGTAGATGTGGATATTATGGATGAAGATGCGGCAGCACCGCCTGCGGAAACAGAACCGCAACTCCCTTCTGAACAGGATTTACTGACACAGACTGAAGAGGAAACGGTCACTTTGAAGCCTAAGACGGAAGAACCGAAAAAAGAGACGGTGAAACCTAAAGAGGTGGTCAAGCCGAAAGAACCGGTGAAGAAGCCGGAAAAAACGGAAGCGGAAAAAGCTGCAGAAGCGAAACGACTGGCAGAAGAAAAAGCGGAACGTGAACGTAAGGCTGCCGAAGAAGCTGCCAGAAAGAGGGTGTCCGGTGCGTTTGGAAAAGGAGCGCAAATGACAGGAAATAAAGGAACAGCGGCTAGTGGCACGGGAACCGAAGGTAGCAAGGAGGGTAACTCTTCTACCGGAGCGAAAACCGGAACCGGAGGTTATGGAACATTTGACCTTGGCGGACGTTCTTTAGGTACGGGTAGTTTGCCGAAGCCTGCATATAATGTGCAGGAAGAAGGACGTGTAGTGGTGAATATCACCGTGAATCCTGCAGGGCAAGTGGTGTCTACCAGCATCAGTCCTCAAACGAACACTGTAAATTCTGCTTTACGTAAGGCAGCGGAGGATGCAGCGAAGAAAGCCCGTTTTAATACGATAGATGGGGTGAATAACCAGACAGGGACAATCACCTATTATTTTAACTTGAGATAGTATCATTAACCAAATATATTAAGCATTATGGGAACTGTATACGCTTTTTTTGCAGATGGTTTTGAAGAAATTGAAGCCTTTACTGCTATTGACACGTTGAGACGTGCCGGACTGAATGTAGAAATCGTATCCGTTACACCGGATGAAATTGTAGTAGGAGCACATGATGTATCCGTTCTTTGCGATATCAATTTCGAGAATTGTGATTTCTTTGATGCTGAACTTTTGTTGTTGCCGGGAGGAATGCCGGGAGCTGCTACACTTGACAAGCACGAAGGATTGCGCAAATTGATCCTTGATTTTGCTGCAAAAGGTAAACCTATTGCTGCCATTTGTGCTGCTCCGATGGTGTTGGGTAAACTGGGACTGCTGAAAGGAAAGAAGGCTACCTGTTATCCGAGTTTCGAACAATATCTGGATGGTGCCGAATGTGTAAATGCACATGTCGTACGTGATGGAAACATCATTACGGGTATGGGACCGGGTGCTGCTATGGAATTTGCCTTGACAATCGTTGACCTGTTGGTAGGTAAGGAAAAAGTAGATGAACTGGTAGAAGCGATGTGCGTTAAACGCTAAACCGTCCATGAAGAAATATGTAATCATTGTCGCCGGTGGAAAGGGCTTGCGAATGGGAAGTGATCTTCCCAAACAATTCCTTCCCATGGGTGATAAACCTGTGTTGATGCATACCCTGGAAGTCTTCAGGAGATATGACGAGGCGCTTCAAATCATATTGGTGCTTCCGCAGGAGCAACAAAGTTTCTGGAAGCAACTTTGCGATGAACATCATTTTACGGTAAAACATGTCCTTGCAGAAGGAGGTGAAACACGTTTCCATTCCGTAAAGAACGGGCTGGCACTGGTGCAAGAGCCGGGATTGGTGGGAGTGCATGATGGAGTACGCCCGTTTGTATCAGTAGAAGTGATTCGCCGTTGTTATGAGTTGGCAGAGGTGCAAAAAGCAGTGATTCCTGTGGTGGATGTAGTAGAGACGCTTCGCCATTTGACAGATGCCGGAAGTGAAACAGTCAGCCGGATTGATTATAAACTGGTGCAAACGCCGCAAGTGTTTGATGTAGAGTTGCTGCAACAAGCCTATGCCCAGGAATTTACCCCCTTCTTTACAGATGATGCTTCCGTTGTGGAAGCGATGGGAATGCCCGTTTATCTGGCAGAAGGCAACCGTGAAAATATAAAAATAACAACTCCTTTCGATTTAAAAGTAGGGAGTGCTCTTTTATAAATGTTCGATTTAGCCACACGCGACATAAAATTTATCTCCGGTGTAGGCCCTCAAAAAGCCGCTGTATTAAATAAGGAGTTGGAAATCTATTCCTTGCACGATTTAATTTATTATTTCCCTTATAAATATATTGACCGGAGCCGCATCTATTACATTCATGAAATAGATGGCAATATGCCGTATATCCAGTTGAAAGGAGAAATCCTCGGTTTCGAGACCATTGGTGAAGGACGGCAGCGCCGTTTGACAGCGCATTTTTCGGATGGTACAGGAGTCGTGGATTTGGTGTGGTTTCAAGGTATAAAGTACATCTTGGGAAAGTATAAACTTCACGAGGAATATATTATTTTCGGCAAACCTACTGTTTTCAACGGACGTATCAATGTGGCGCATCCTGATGTAGACAAACCGGATGATTTGAAACTTTCCTCGGTGGGGCTGCAACCTTATTATAGTACGACGGAGAAGATGAAACGCAGTTTCCTCAACTCTCACGCGATTGAGAAGATGATGGCAACGGTGATTCAGCAGATACAGGAGCCTCTACCTGAAACACTTTCTCCCAAGTTGCTGACGGAGCATCATTTGATGCCTTTGACGGAAGCGCTCTGGAATATCCACTTTCCAACCAATCCTGACGTCCTCCGTCGGGCACAATACCGTCTTAAATTTGAAGAACTGTTTTATGTTCAGTTAAACATTCTCCGATATGCCAAAGACAGGCAGAAAAGGTATCGTGGATACATCTTTGAAAAAGTGGGAGATGTGTTCAATACATTTTATACAAAGAATCTTCCTTTCCAACTGACGGGTGCGCAGAAACGGGTGTTGAAAGAGATACGGAACGATGTCGGCAGTGGCAGACAGATGAATCGCCTTTTGCAGGGAGATGTAGGAAGCGGAAAAACACTGGTTGCCTTGATGAGTATGTTGCTGGCATTGGATAATGGCTATCAGGCTTGTATGATGGCACCTACCGAAATCCTGGCAAACCAGCACTACGAAACCATTAAGGAACTGCTTTTTGGCATGGATATTCGTGTTGAGCTACTGACAGGTTCTATTAAAGGAAAAAGGAGAGAAGCGATTCTGGCCGGATTGCTGACAGGAGATGTGCAGATATTAATAGGAACACATGCCGTTATTGAAGATACTGTCAATTTCTCTTCTTTAGGCTTCGTTGTGATTGACGAACAACATCGTTTTGGCGTGGCTCAACGTGCCCGTCTTTGGAGTAAGAATGTTCAACCTCCGCATGTACTTGTAATGACTGCCACTCCCATTCCCCGTACGTTGGCGATGACTTTGTACGGTGACTTGGACGTGTCTGTTATCGATGAACTTCCACCCGGAAGAAAACCGATTACTACCATCCATCAATTCGACAATCGCCGGGAAAGCATGTATCGTTCGGTACGTAAGCAGATCGACGAAGGACGCCAGGTTTATATTGTCTATCCGCTGATTAAAGAGAGCGAAAAAATTGATTTGAAGAATCTTGAAGAAGGGTATCAGCATATTCTGGAAGAGTTTCCGAAGTGTACGGTTTGTAAAGTGCATGGTAAAATGAAACCAGCCGAGAAAGATGAGCAAATGCAGCTTTTTGTCTCGGGGAAAGCGCAGATCATGGTAGCTACCACCGTCATTGAAGTGGGAGTGAACGTTCCGAATGCTTCGGTTATGATTATTGAAAATGCAGAACGTTTCGGGTTATCACAGTTACATCAGTTGCGCGGTCGGGTAGGGCGTGGAGCAGAACAGTCTTATTGTATTCTGGTGACGAATTACAAGTTGACGGAGGATACCCGGAAACGATTGGAAATCATGGTGCGCACCAATGATGGTTTTGAAATAGCGGAGGCCGATTTGAAACTGCGTGGTCCCGGTGATCTTGAAGGTACACAGCAAAGCGGTATCGCTTTCGATTTGAAGATCGCGGATATTGTCCGCGACGGTCAACTGTTGCAATACGTTCGTGCTATAGCTGAAAGTATTGTAGAACAAGACCCTGCAGCACAAAGTCCGGAGAACGAAATCTTATGGCGACAGCTTAAAGCCTTACGGAAAACGAATGTTAACTGGGCTGCCATAAGCTGAAAAACGGTTAAACATGCAGTTTATTTGCGTAAATGTGTTGCAAAACATATTTCGGCTCTATTCTCCCTATTTATAGGAGTTTAACGACCTGATTCCTCTTCCTTTTCGTTCTAAGCTTCTGAAAAATAGTTAATAACTTCCTTGCCATTTCGTAGGAAAACACTATCTTTGGAAGAATTTTTTTAGTAAATGTATTGTTTAACCATTTGCAAAGTCGAGTATTATGCTTGAAAAAACGCTGGTCATTTTAAAACCGTGTACCCTTCAACGGGGATTGGTTGGTGAGATTACTCATCGCTTTGAGCGTAAAGGATTACGGTTGGCTGGCATGAAGATGATGCAACTGACTGATGAATTGTTGAGCGAACATTATGCCCACCTTAGCGGCAAATCCTTCTTTCAGCGTGTGAAAGATTCGATGATGACAGCTCCTGTCATTGTTTGTTGTTTCGAAGGTGTGGATGCTATTCAAACAGTCCGTACGTTGGCGGGACCAACTAATGGACGTCTGGCTGCCCCGGGTACCATTCGTGGGGATTACAGCATGAGCTTTCAGGAAAATATAGTTCATGCTTCTGATTCTCCGGAGACTGCGGCTATTGAATTAAAGAGATTTTTTAAACCGGAAGAAATATTCGATTACAAGCAGGCGACATTTAACTACCTGTATGCAAATGACGAATATTAAATAGAATTGATAAAAAAGGAATGAATTTCAATTGCATTATTAAAACAGGATTGGTCGCTGTTGCGGCTATGGTCAGCTTGAGCTCTTTCTCACAAGACCTGATTGCCCGCCAGGCACCGATAGACAAAAAATTAAAATCAGTAGATTCTTTGGCATTGCAGAAGCAAATCCGTGCCGAACAATCCGAATATCCCGCTTTAAGTCTTTATCCGAATTGGAATAATCAATATGCGCATTCTTATGGAAATGCGATTATTCCGGAAACATATACAATTGACCTGACGGGTTTTCGTATGCCGACTCCGAGTACAAAAATAACTTCGCCTTTTGGCCCGCGTTGGAGAAGAATGCATAATGGCCTTGATTTAAAAGTTAATATCGGTGATACGATTGTTTCTGCTTTTGATGGTAAGGTACGTATTGTGAAATATGAACGCAGAGGGTACGGTAAATATGTAGTCATTCGTCACGATAATGGATTGGAAACTATATATGGACACTTGTCTAAGCAGTTGGTTGAAGAAAATCAGTTGGTAAAAGCTGGTGAACCGATCGGGTTGGGTGGTAACACCGGACGTTCTACAGGTTCGCATCTTCATTTCGAAACCCGCTTCCTGGGAATTGCAATTAATCCGATTTATATGTTTGACTTTCCAAAACAGGATATCGTTGCCGATACTTATACGTTCCGCAAAACAAAAGGTGTGAAACGTGCAGGCTCTCATGATACCCAAGTGGCTGACGGTACTATCCGTTATCATAAGGTGAAGAGTGGCGATACATTGTCCCGCATTGCTAAATTGCGTGGCGTATCAGTCAGCACGCTTTGCAAACTGAACCGTATCAAACCGACCACTACTTTGCGTATCGGACAGGTTTTGCGTTGTTCATAAAAAATATAGCTTATAAAACAGTAATACAATATCTTTAGGAGAGGGCACTTTAATATAATTTAGAGTGCCCTCTTTCTGTTTTTACTTAATTATTGTTACCTTTGCGCACTATTTGGAAGAAGATGAAAGATACCAAGCAACAATTTGAACATGTCATCGCTTTGTGCCGTGACTTATTTTCCAAGAAGCTGCACGATTACGGGCCTGCATGGCGTATCCTGCGTCCGGCTTCGGTGACTGACCAGATTTTTATTAAAGCCAATCGGATTCGTAGTATTGAAACCAAAGGAGTGACCTTGATTGATGAGGGAATCCGTGCTGAATTTATTGCGATTGTCAATTATGGCATTGTCGGGCTCATCCAGTTGGAACTGGGTTATGCCGAGTCTGCCGACATCAGCAATGAAGAAGCGATGGCTTTATACGATAAGTATGCAAAAGAGGCATTAGACCTGATGCTTGCCAAAAACCATGATTATGATGAAGCCTGGCGGAGCATGCGTGTCAGCTCTTACACAGACTTGATCTTGATGAAGATTTACCGTACCAAGCAGATTGAGAGCCTGGCCGGCAACACATTGGTGTCAGAGGGAATTGATGCCAATTATATGGATATGATTAATTACTCTGTTTTCGGACTGATTAAGATAGAATTTGAAGGATAAGAACTTACATATCATTCAGGAGGTAGTGGCGAATACGTGTCGCTTTCTTTTGGCGGCATCGTTCATCTTTTCCGGATTTGTAAAGGCAGTTGATCCACTGGGGTTCCAGTATAAGATCCAGGATTATCTGACCGCATTCGGAATGGCTTCCTGGTTCCCTTCATTCTTCCCTTTATTGGGAGGCATCATCTTGTCAGCCGTTGAGTTTTTTATCGGTATCTCCTTATTTTTTGCTACCAGAAGAACATTGGCTACTTCGTTGGCTTTGATGCTGATGATTTTCATGACACCACTGACCTTGTATCTTGCCATCTTTGATCCGGTTTCGGACTGTGGCTGTTTTGGAGATGCATGGGTGTTGACGAACTGGGAGACATTCGGTAAGAATATAGTTCTGCTGTTTGCAGCAATGATGGCTTTCCGTCACAGAAGGATGCTGGTTCGTTTTATCAGTGTGAAAATGGAGTGGCTAGTTTCTCTCTACACGTTGTTCTTTGTATTTACTTTGTCGTTCTATTGTCTGGACCGTCTGCCTGTTTTAGACTTTCGTCCTTACAAGATCGGAAAGAATATTCTGGAAGGAATGACAATGCCCGAAGGAGCGAAACCGAGTGTATATGAAAGCATCTTTATTCTGGAAAAGAACGGAGAGAAGAAAGAATTTACGTTGGATAACTATCCGGATAGTACCTGGACATTTGTCGACACACGGACAATCCTGAAGGAAAAAGGATATGAACCGGCTATTCACGATTTCTCTATGATTGATCTGAATACGGGCGAGGATATAACAGACGATGTATTGACGGATATAGGATACACCTTCCTGTTGGTTGCCCATCGGATTGAAGAGGCGGATGATAGTAACATTGATTTGATTAATGAGATATATGACTATTCGGTGGAGCATGGCTATAAGTTTTATTGCCTCACTTCTTCACCGGAAGAACAGATCGAATTGTGGAAGGACAAGACGGGAGCCGAATATCCTTTCTGTCAGATGGATGATATTACATTAAAGACAATGGTTCGTTCCAATCCGGGATTGATACTGATTAAGAACGGAACAATTTTGAATAAATGGAGCGATGAGGATATACCGGATGAATATGTGCTGACGGACAAACTGGAAAATCTGCCGTTAGGAAAGCAGAAGGTGAGCAGTGACACTCATACGGTAGGATATGTATTCTTATGGTTTGTTATTCCATTGTTGTTAGTGCTTGGGGTGGATGTTTTGGTCGTTCGCCGCAGAGAACGGAAAAACGCGAAGCGGAAGCAACAAGAGGAAGAGATGAAAAGCAAAGAATTAAAAACGGAGAATCCGAAAATAGAAGAACAAGAATAAAAAAAATAAATGATAACGAGCGGCCTCTGTAACGAACGCTAATTCCGATCGTTCAATTGTCAATCGTGAAATCGTAAATTTATTAACCCTTTAAAATAAAAAACAAAATGAGAAAGAACATTGTTGCAGGAAACTGGAAAATGAACAAAACCCTTCAAGAGGGTATCGCTTTGGCTAAAGAATTGAACGAAGCATTGGCTAACGAAAAGCCTAACTGTGATGTAATCATCTGTACTCCGTTTATCCACCTGGCTTCTGTTACTCCGTTGGTAGACGCTGCAAAGATCGGTGTAGGTGCTGAAAACTGTGCAGACAAAGCTTCAGGTGCATATACAGGTGAAGTTTCAGCTGAAATGGTTGCTTCTACAGGTGCAAAATATGTAATTCTGGGACACTCTGAACGTCGTGCATACTACGGTGAAACAGTTGCTATCCTGGAAGAAAAAGTAAAATTGGCTTTGGCTAACGGTCTGACTCCGATTTTCTGTATCGGTGAAGTGTTGGAAGAACGCGAAGCTAACAAGCAGAACGAAGTGGTAGCTGCACAGATGGAATCTGTATTCTCTCTGTCTGCTGAAGACTTCTCTAAGATTGTATTGGCTTACGAACCGGTTTGGGCTATCGGTACAGGTAAAACTGCTTCTCCTGAACAAGCACAGGAAATCCATGCTTTCATCCGTTCTATCGTAGCTAACAAGTATGGTAAAGAAATCGCAGACAATACTTCTATCCTTTACGGTGGTAGTTGCAAACCTTCTAACGCTAAAGAACTGTTCGCTAACCCGGACGTTGATGGTGGTTTGATTGGTGGTGCTGCTTTGAAAGTATCTGATTTCAAAGGTATCATTGATGCCTTCAATTAAATGATAGTTGATAAATGATAGTTGATAGTTGCTATGTACTATAGCCTGCTATCGACTATCGTTTATCTTTTCAACTATCATTTTCCGACTGTCATTCTCTAACTGTCATTTATCATTTATCAACAATCAACTGTTTAATAATGAAAGTTTTACTTACCCTATTGTTTGTTTTGACAGCTACTTTTGCGCAAGCGCAAAGTATTATCAAGAGTTTGGAACGTAACATTCCGGGGCAAGGAAAGGTGACTATCCATCAAGATCCCCGCATCGAGGCTCTGATAGGTATGGAACGTCCTGCAACAGGTGAACAGAAAGTAATAAAGACTTCCGGATTCAGAATCCAGGCGTATGCCGGTAACAATACTCGTCAGGCGAAGAATGATGCTTATCATGTAGCATCGCGTGTGAAAGAGTATTTTCCTGAATTGACGGTATATACTTCGTTCAATCCGCCTCGTTGGCTTTGTCGTGTAGGTGATTTCCGTAGCATTGAAGAAGCGGACGCAATGATGCGTCGGTTGAAAGCTACCGGTGTGTTTAAAGAGGTTTCTATTGTAAGAGACCAGATCAATATTCCTTTATAATTGTATCATGTTAGAAAAAGAAGAAATTGTTTCTCCGAATCTGGAGGAGTTGAAGAGTCATTATCGTAGTATTATAACTTTGTTGGGTGAAGATGCCGAAAGGGAAGGGTTATTGAAAACTCCGGAACGGGTGGCTAAGGCGATGTTAAGCTTGACGAAAGGGTATCACATGGACCCTCACGAAGTGCTTCGCTCCGCTAAATTCCAGGAAGAATATAGCCAGATGGTGATTGTGAAAGATATCGATTTCTTCTCTCTTTGTGAACATCACATGTTGCCGTTCTACGGAAAGGCGCACGTGGCTTATATTCCTAATGGCTATATCACAGGGTTGAGTAAGATTGCCCGTGTAGTCGATATATTCTCTCATCGTCTGCAAGTGCAGGAACGCATGACACTGCAAATCAAAGAGTGCATTCAGGAAACGCTGAATCCACTGGGAGTAATGGTGGTGGTGGAAGCCAAACACATGTGTATGCAGATGCGTGGTGTAGAAAAACAAAACTCTATTACTACTACTTCTGACTTTACCGGAGCTTTCAATCAGGCAAAGACTCGTGAAGAGTTTATGAATCTGATTCAACACGGAAGAGTATAATCTATTTTCTGCTCACTAAACAAATAAGTTTATCGTAAAACGACGCGATCTCCCAACCGCTTTGCCATGATGCTTTGTACGGTTCTCAACTCATTATAGCGTTGCATAAGTGAGTCGCATTTCTCATTATCATGGGCAAGAGCAGGATCTTGGAGGGCATAAAGCATGTGCTTCAATTCCTCTGTTACGATTGCATACTTGAAGTTAATCATTAACATCGGAACCATTTCATAGAGCCGCTCTTCATCCGTCACAATCTTTTGGGACTTGGAGTGATATTTACTAAGCTGATAACGCACATTAATCAAGTCTACACTCAATTTACTGATTACCGGATCAGGATGTGCCAGGAAATAACGTTCGGCAATGAAGTTGGAATCGTGCATGTGTGCAGCAGCTTCCGATAACATTTGGCGGTGCAGCGGATTATGGAAGGCTAACTCGTCCTCTTTCAAATCATTAACCACATACTCTATGACGGTTACCGGAATTTCGTTTCCTTCTTCATCGGTCAGGTTACACATGATTTTCTCTCCATAACGAACTACCGCCTGTAATATCAGTCGCTCGAATTTGTAGAATTCCTGCCCTTCCTTTCCTTCCTGCGGAATAAAGGAAGCATAACTGTCTTCCTGCAGAGCAGGAGGAACATCTGTATATCCGCCATCCACTTCAGGAGGTAACGGAATATCTCCATTAGGTATTGGAACATCTTCAGGAGGTGTGCTGCCCTGTGACATCATAGCCGTTCTTTCAGCCATCCGGCGTTCCCGTTCCGTTTGTTCGGCTCGCTTCTCTGCTTGAGTTTCCCGTCTTTTGGCAACTTCTGATACTAGCAGCTTATCTTCTACATGAAGTAGTTGGGCACATTCTTTGATATAAACATCTCTAACAATCGCTTCCGGAATGACAGAGATACTTTGTACCAGGTTACCAATCAGTTCCGCACGCTTGATAGGGTCTTTTCCCGCATCTTCCAGCAATAAGTTCGTTTTGAAGCGGATAAAGTCCGTTTCATGTTCCGAGATAAAAGTCTGAAATTCCGTTGAGTTATGCTTGCGGGCAAAAGAGTCCGGGTCGTCCCCATCGGGAAGAAGACAGACTTTGATATTCATACCTTCCTCCAATAACATGTCAATTCCCCGGATAGAAGCCTTGATACCTGCTGCGTCGCCGTCGTAAAGCACAGTCATGTTGTTGGTAAACCGGTGAATCATACGGATTTGTCCCGGTGTAAGGGCTGTTCCCGAGGAAGCAACCACATTCTCTATGCCGGATTGATGCATGGAGATTACGTCCGTGTAGCCTTCAACCAAAAAGCAACGGTCTTGTTTTACAATAGCCTGTTTGGCAAAATATATACCGTATAACTCGTTACTTTTGTGGTAAATTTCCGATTCGGGCGAATTGACGTATTTGACTTTAACCCCTTTCGTTGCACTGGCAAGTACACGTCCGCCAAAAGCCACCACTTTGCCGGAAAGCGTATGTACAGGGAAAATAACACGTCCCCAAAAACGATCCCGTAACCGGTGGTCGTCCGTTTCGTAGCAAAGTCCTGTTTTTACCAAGTACTCTTTCTTATATCCTTTTTGGATTGCTTCTTTGGCGAATGCATCGTGGGCTTCAGTGCAGTAACCTAATTGGAATTTCTCAATGATGTCGTCGCGAAAGCCACGGTTGCGGAAATAGGCCATACCGATGCTACGCCCGTCTACATGATTTTTTAGTATGTTCTGGAAATAGTCGCGTGCAAAGTTATTAACGATAAACAGACTTTCGCGTTCGCTTTGCACAAACTTCTCTTCATCGCTTAATTCCCGCTCCTTGATTTCAATATTATATTTCTTGGCAAGGTACTTCAATGCTTCCGGATAAGACATCTGCTCGTGTTCCATAATGAAATGCACGGCATTTCCACCTTTTCCACAAGCAAAACATTTGCATAATCCTTTGGCGGGAGAGACATAAAAAGAAGGGGTTTTATCACTGTGGAACGGACATAAACCGACATAATTGACACCACGTTTGCGCAGGGTGACAAAATCCGAAACGACATCCATAATTTGTGCCGCGTCCAATATCCGGTCTATGGTAATTTGATCTATCATTCTTTCTCCTGTGAATCCGTTTTTGCGGATACAAAGGTACACATAAAAAAATCCCCTGCAAAGAACTTTTTTGCAGGGGATCGTTAAATCTTGGCACCGGTATTGATTATTTAATCTTTTCCCGGATCTTCGTCAGATACTTTTTCATACCTTCCGCATCCTTGTTTTCGATGATTTCGAGAAGGTTTTTCAATTCTGTCCGGATATTAGTCACTTGTCCCGGAGTGCGTGGGTTGAACAGTATTTCCTGAAGCAGGTAATCATCTTCGCTTAGCAGCCCTTTGGCGATTGCCATGTGCTTTTTGAACGTAGTTCCCGGGGCTTCCTGATGTTTCATTACGGCAGCAAATACGAACGTCGATACGAACGGAATAGAAAGCGAGTAGGCTACTGTTTCGTCGTGCTCATCAAATGTATATTCGAAGATGTTCAACCGTAATGTCTGGTAGAGGTCTTTGAAGAATATTTTTCCCAGGTGGTCGCCTTCACTGATGATGATGGCATTTTCGCTGCTTAGATTGCTAAGACTTGCGAAAGTCGGGCCAAACATAGGGTGACTGGAAACGTAGCGGAAACCACTTTCTTCGTAGAACTTCTTCAATCCTGTTTTTACAGAGGCAATGTCACTAATGATACAGTCTTTCGGTAATACAGGCAGTATTTTGCGAAAGGCATCCAACGTGTACTTCACTGTAACAGCATTAATAACCAGTTCCGGTTCAAATTCCTTAATCTCCTCCAATGTAGTGAAACGATACGTGTTATAGACGAAACGCAACTGGTGCGGGTTGACGTCGAACACGGCCGTCTCGTGTTGAAAGCTCAAAATATCAGTAAAGAAGGAGCCCATTTTACCGGCTCCAAGGATTAATATTCTCATAATGTTTATTATTTAGTGAGAGTGTGTCAAAACACAAATTATCGCAGATTATTTCAACTATATTGATATATTAATCAACGACTTATAAAATTATTTCTGCGATAATTTGCGTTAATCTGCGTTTTATTATTCATTATGACACACCTTCACTCTAACTACTTATTAATAATTTCCATCTGTTGACGAACTGATTCTTCGTGGATGGCTTCGAAAATCTTCTTCATAAACTCGCTGTCCATACCGCATTGTTCGCCCTGCGCGCCACGTTTTTCCAGAATCTCATTGTAACGTCCGGCTTGAAGGACTGTGATTCCGTGCTCTTTTTTGTAAGTACCGATTTCACGTGCCACACGCATTCTTTTTGCTAATTCCTGAATGATATTGTCGTCACATTCGTCAATCTGTTTACGGAGCTGTGCCAGACTTTCGGTAGACTGTGTTTCCGTACGGATTACCAACAGATTGAGGATATAGTCGAGTACGTCCGGAGTAACTTGTTGAGAAGCATCGCTCCATGCGCAATCCGGGTTGCAGTGGCTTTCTACAATCAGACCGTCGAAATTCAAGTCCATAGCCTGTTGGCAAAGCGGTGCAACCAACTCACGTTTTCCACCGATATGGCTCGGATCACAGAAAATCGGAAGATTAGGGATGCGGCGGCGCAGTTCGATAGGAATATGCCATTGGGGAAGATTCCGATAGATCTTTTTGTCATAACTGCTGAAACCTCGGTGGATAGCACCCAGACGCTTCAAACCAGCGTTGTTGATACGTTCCAGTGCTCCGATCCATAATTCGAGATCCGGGTTCACCGGGTTCTTAACCAATACAGGGATATCAACCCCTTTCAGTGCGTCAGCGATTTCCTGTACGGCGAAAGGATTGGCAGTGGTGCGTGCACCTACCCAAAGAATATCGATTCCCGCTTTCAGACATTCGTAAACGTGTTTGGCTGTTGCTACCTCCGTAGAAACATACATTCCAGTTTCTTTCTTCACCTCTTTCAACCAGGCAAGACCTTCTACACCGATACCTTCGAAACCTCCCGGTTTGGTACGCGGCTTCCAGATTCCGGCACGATATATTTTTTGTCCTTTAGCAGCCAGTTGTTTGGCTGTATCCATTACTTGTTCTTCCGTTTCTGCGCTACACGGGCCGGCAATGACAATCGGTCTTTTAGCTTCAACGCCCGGTAATAAAATTGATTCGAGTTCCATATTCTTATTTGTTTTTATTCTTTTAATAACTTGTTTTCATTGAAATTGTTCTGTCTCATTCTACTGTCGTTCTCTCTTTGGGAGAGGTTAGATTCTTTTAATTCTTTCCAGAGCTTCTGCCAGCTTATTGTCCTTGCAACAAAGTGAGATACGAATATACCTTGCTCCGTTACTGCCGAAGATAAATCCCGGAGTGATAAACACTCTTGCTTCATGCAGCACCTTTTCTGTCAGTTCCTCTACATCTTTGCAGGAAGCGGGAATCTTTCCCCAAAGGAACATTCCTACTTGTTTTTCGTCGTAGGTGCATCCCAATGTTTTCATAATCTCACCGGCGAGGTGACGACGGTTGCGGTAATTCTCGTTATTGCCTTCATACCAGTCCGCTTCGGCTTCAAGAGCAGTTGCTGCAGCCAGTTGCATAGCACGGAACATACCGCTGTCGATATTACTTTTCACTTTCAATATCCATTGCACGAATTCCGCGTTTGACGCCAGCATGCCGATACGCCAGCCCGGCATATTGTGGCTCTTGCTCATAGAATTAAACTCGATGCAACAGTCTTTGGCTCCCGGTACACTTAGGATACTGATAGGTTTTTCGTTCAGAATGAAGCTGTATGGATTATCATTCACAATTACGATATTCTTGCGACGGGCAAAGTCAACGAGACGTTCATAGATTTCCGGAGTTGCATTGGCTCCCGTCGGCATGTTGGGATAGTTGGTCCACATCAGTTTTACGCGACTAAGATCCATTTTTTCCAGTGCCTCGAAGTCAGGCATCCAGCCATCTTCTTCTTTCAGGTCGTAGTTGATAACTTCCGCTCCGAGTATTTTACTCAAAGAAGTATAGGTAGGGTATCCCGGATTCGGGACTAGCACCTGCTCACCCGGATTGACGAATGCCAGCGTAACATGGAGAATTCCTTCTTTAGAGCCGATTAAAGGCTGTATCTCCGTATTCGGATTCAGTTCCACTCCATACCAGCGTTGATACCAGGCAGCGAAGCCTTTGCGCAGTTCAGGGATACCTACATACGGTTGGTAACCGTGTCCGTTGGGATCATGAGCATTGTTGCACAATGTTTCGATGGTTTCCCTTGAGGGAGGCATATCGGGGCTTCCGATACCGAGGCTGATAACATCCTTTCCCTCTGCATTCATCTGTGCTACCTCTTTTAGCTTCTTTGAGAAGTAGTATTCGCTAACACTTGCCAATCTGTCGGCAGGAGCGATTTTATACGTTTGACTTTCCTTCTGCATATTCGCCTAATAATTTAAGTTCTTTGGTTAATGGAGTGATTGCAGCAATAGACTGCTTGTATCTTAGATAATCGTTGAAAGCTACATCTACGTAAAACTGGTATTCCCATTCCCGTCCGATGATAGGCAACGATTGAATTTTTGTCAGATTGATATTATAGAACGATAGAATGGATAAAACCTGTGACAGGCTGCCTTCCGTATGTGGAAGAGTGAATACGATACTTGCCTTGTTGGTTGCATTGGCATGATGTTGACGGAGTTCGTCTACTTGCCAGGGATCGGCAACAACCAGAAAACGGGTGAAGTTGTGCTTGTTTGTTTCAATACCTTCCTGAAGGACTTTCATACCGTAACGTTCAGCTGCTGCTTTGGAGCAGATGGCAGCGTGTCCTTTCAGATTTTCATTCTTGATGATTTCTGCGCTGCGGGCCGTATCTTCACCTTCCACCACTTTCAACTGCGGATGTTGATTCAGAAATTCGCGACACTGCATCAGGGCGATAGGGTGGGAGTTGACTTCTGTCAGATCTTCCCAGTTCTCATCGGGAAGACAGACAAAACTGTGCGAGATGCGCAGTTTGTATTCACCGATAATCTGTGTGCCGCTTTGTCTCAACAATTCATTGTTGTGCAACAAACTTCCCGCAATCGTATTCTCGATGGCTAGCATTCCGATAACCTGGCTGTCTTTCCGTATCGAAGTAAACACATCTTCGAAGTTGGCACAACAGATTAACTCTATTTCTTCTCCCTCGAAGTACTTGTGTGCGGCGATATCATGATATGAGCCGAGTGTTCCTTGAATTGCTATCTTTTTCATTGTTCTAAATGTATTATATAAAAAAATCCCACATCCATATTGGAGCGGGATTCATATGATTGATTTCTCTATTCAGTCCTTAAGCATCACTGTCACTTGATACATACAAACTCCCGCTCTACTTTGTTGCTAAAGTAAAAGTAAAAAAAGAAGTAATATGTATAAGTAAATGATTTCATTAGAATCTATCTTTTTTGCTTTGGTTTTTAATTCTGGGGCAAAAGTAATAATTTTCTGTTAGATGCAAACAAAAAACGATACTTTTTTTGTTTTCTTGCCTAAAATAGATGAAAAGGATACTTAAAAGATGCCGGGAAGTGCTTCAGGCTTTGGTCCCAGGTTCTTGAATTCTCCGTTCAGACCAGCTTCCTCTTTCGGATTCAATTCCAGAGATTTCTTCATGTCCTCTACCGAACCGTCCTTATCACCATTCAGTAATTTAGCACGTCCGCGTTCTTTGTAGGCTTCCGCAAAGTTCGGATTCAGCTCGATGGCTTCATCAAACAGGCCGATGGCTTCCGTCAGTTTTTTCTGGTTGATATAAAGTTGCCCTAAATAAAGGTATGCCTGTTCGTTGAACGGGTTTATTTCCGTCACCAGTTTGTAATCTTCTTCTGCCTCTTCGTCCTTGCCGTCTGCTTCTTTCACTTTTCCGCGCAGGAGCATGGCTGTCTCTTCTTCCGGATTCTGGGCGAGCACAGCATCTATATCTTCCATCATATCTTTATACTGTTTCAGGTTCATCAATGCTTCCGCGCGTAATAGGCGAGCTTCAATGAAATCATCTTTCAAAGTGATTGCTTTGGTGAGATGGGCAATAGTCATCAGGTCGTCATCCTGTCCCTTACGGGCTTTCCCTAATAGATAATAAGCCACGGCATTTCCTTCTTCGATGGCAATCGCTTTATTGGCAGCTTCTTCCATAGCCTGATAATCTTCCTGGATGAAGCATACATTGGCCAGTGTCAGGAAAGTGCTTGTGACGTCAGGTTCCATAGCAGCCATCTTTTCCAATAGCTCGCGGGCCTTTGCCGTTTCCCCCATCTGGATATAGAGTTGGCTAAGATAGCCCATTGTTTCAAACTCTTCCTTGATGGCAAGAGCTTCAATAAAACATTTTACTGCATAATCCGGACGTCCCATGCGTTGCGCACGTAAACCGTCGTATTTGAAAATCTCGAAATTTTTCTGATCGTTTTTCTGTTTTTCACTTTCCGGAGTTTCCGACTTACCGGAGAAGAAAGATTTAAAAAAGTTCGGCATGGTGTGTTATTTTTGAGTTACTTTGCAAAGGTAGTAACTTATTTTGAAATATGTATCATTCCATTCTGCATCTTCCATTCACCTTCCTCCAATAAATATTGGATGACTTCGCTGATGCTCTCTTTTTCCGCTTCTATCTTATCGGCTATTTCTACTGGTGTCAGCGGTTTCTGGGTGAGTAATTCTGATATTTTCTTTTTCAGTTCTTCGAAATCGAAAGAATTCTCGGTCAGGGCATCGGTTGCACGGTGACTAAGACAAACATCGCATTGTCCGCAGTTGTGCTCGTTCTTCTCTCCGAAGTAACGGAGCAGCATTCGGCTCCGGCACACATTCTCCGAAGTGACATACTCTTCCATCGCTTTGATGCGGGCTTCATACCGGGCTTTGCGTTCTTCGTAGACGGAAGGAGGAATATGCACAAAACGAAGTTCCTGCCGTTCGCGGGTGTATATAATATAAGGTGTCTTTTTGTGCGGAATGTAATCCACGATACGACGTTTGGTAAGCGTGACCAGTATATTATAAATTTGTTCGCGGGTCAGTCCGGTACGTATGGACAGGGTTGCTTCGCTGATATAGGCATAGTCGGTGAATACTCCGGTGTAAGAGCGGAGAATCGTCTGTATCAGTGCTTCGGCTTCCGTTCCCATTTCTCGCAATTTGTATAGTTCGTCCCGGCGAATCGTGAAAAGAATACGAGAGGCATTATCCTGTTCGTCCGTATATTCCAGATAGCCGGCTTGAGTCAATATTTTCAGTGCACTGTCTACCGGAACCGGGAAGTATTTGAACTTCCGGCAAAACTCTTCCAGATTAAACTCGCGGACACATTGGAAACCGTCGCCCATTGCCATCTGATAGTAATACTGCAAATGTTCGTAGACATTGAGAATATACTCCTTGTCGGGGAAAGTATCCACAACGCGCCTGTGCAGCGTCGTTCTGTCCGTTTTGGTGTATAAGATTACAGCATACGCTTTTTCACCATCCCTTCCTGCACGACCGGCTTCTTGGAAGTAAGCTTCGAGAGAGTCGGGGAGATCGAGATGCAATACGATGCGCACGTCGGGTTTATCAATCCCCATTCCAAAGGCATTTGTCGCTACCATTACACGAACTGCTCCGCTTTGCCAGCGTTTTTGCCGGAGGTCTTTTACGGCATTATCCAGTCCGGCGTGATAGAAGTCGGCGGTAATATCTTCGTTTACCAGTAACTCGGTGATTTCCTTGGTGCGCCGTCTGTTGCGGGCATAGATAATGGCGCTGCCGGGTATCTTTCGTAAGATATGCAACAGCTCTTGAGTTTTGTTATCCGTTTGCCGGACGATATACGCCAGGTTTTTCCGTTCGAAGCTCATGCGGAAAACATTCTCTTCACGGAAATCCAAGCGGGCTTGAATATCCTTCACTACTTCCGGAGTGGCGGTCGCCGTAAGTGCCAGTACCGGAATTCCCGGTAGCAATGTCCGTATTTCGGCAATTTTCAGGTAAGCAGGACGGAAGTCATATCCCCATTGTGAGATACAGTGACTTTCGTCGACCGTAATCATGGAGACTTTCATTGATCGCAGTTTGGTACGGAATATGTCCGTGTCCAGACGTTCCGGAGAAATATAGAGGAATTTATAATTACCGAAGATGCAATTCTCAAGAGCAGTGAGAATCTCCTGCCGTGTCATGCCTGAATAGATGGCAAGCGCCTTGATGCCGCGTTTACGCAGGTTTTGCACCTGATCTTTCATCAGGGCGATGAGAGGAGTAATGACAATGCAAATCCCTTCCTGGGCGAGAGCAGGCACTTGAAAAGTGATGGACTTACCGCCTCCGGTCGGCATAAGTCCCAGTGTATCTTTGCCTTCGCCGATACTGGTGATGATCTCCTCCTGCAAGTCGCGGAAGGAGTCATATCCCCAATATTGCTTTAATATCTCCTGATACTTATTCAATCGGCTTTATATCCTCGATTTGAAGTTGTACTTCACCACGCTTGTGCGTGTTTTCTTCAATGGTGTAACAGATGTCGAACGAGCGTTTCGTTTTGATATAACGTACGTGTGAGCTCTGTCCAAACGCGATACCGTTCATTACATTATTCGATTTATTATCGACCAGTTCGAGTTTGATATGTTCCTGATCGCGTCCCACCACTTTACTTGTTCCGTAATCATAAACATGATGAGTGCAGAAAATAGGTTTCGTGTTATCAGGACCGAAAGGATTAAACTTTTTCAGGTCGCTGAAGAACTTGGATGAAATATCCCTGAAATCTATTTCAGCATCAATCTCGATAACGGCACTGGTTTGTTCCGGTAAGATATGCTGTGAAACGTATTCTTCGAATCGTTTGGTAAAGGCATTCACGTTTTCCACTTTCATCGACAGTCCGGCGGCGTATGTATGTCCCCCGAAGTTTTCCAGTAGGTCGCGGCAATGCTCGATTGCTTTATATACGTCGAAGCCGGAAACTGAACGTGCGGAACCTGTTGCCATATCATCCGTCCGGGTCAGTACCACGGCAGGGCGGTAGTACACTTCTGTCAGACGGGAAGCTACGATACCAATCACTCCTTTGTGCCATTCTTCGTTGTAGAGCACGATGGAGCGGCGATCGGCTAATCCTTCCAGATTGGCAACGATGTTGTTTGCCTCTTCCGTCATACTCTTGTCGAGGTCTTTCCGGGTTTCGTTGTACTGGTTGATTTGTCCGGCTTTCTCAAGCGCTATCGAGAAATCTTTTTCCGTCAGCAGGTCTACGGCTTCTTTTCCGTTTTGAATACGTCCTGATGCATTGATGCGCGGTCCGATTTTAAACACAATATCGCTGACGGTGATTTCCTTTTCAGAAAGTCCGCATACGTCGATAATAGCCTTCATACCAATGCTCGGGTTACTGTTCAGTTGCTTCAGACCGTGGTAGGCGAGGATACGGTTTTCACCCATAATCGGAACGATGTCCGATGCAATACTCACGGCTACAATATCAAGCAAAGGAATCAGGTGGTGGAACTCGATACCATTACTGATAGCGAATGCCTGCATAAACTTGAAGCCGACTCCACAACCGGAAAGGTGAGTGTACGGATACGTATTGTCCAGGCGTTTGGCGTTCAGAATAGCTACGGCAGGCGGAAGCACATCATCCGGTACATGATGATCGCAGATGATGAAATCAATCCCTTTCTCTTTGGCATAAGTGATTTCCTCTACTGCTTTAATTCCACAATCGAGTACAATAATCAGTCCTACACCGGTTTCTGCGGCATAGTCCACTCCTTTTTTAGAAATGCCATACCCTTCATTGTATCGGTCGGGTATGTAATAATCAAGGTTCGAATAGAACTGTTGAATAAACTTGTAGACCAATGCTACGGCAGTAGTACCGTCTACGTCATAATCTCCATAAATTAGAATACGTTCTTTCTTTCCCATCGCCCTGTTCAGACGTTCTACTGCAATATCCATATCCTTCATCAGGAACGGATCATGCAGGTCGGGCAATTGCGGGCGGAAAAACTTCTTGGCATCTGCTGCCTTCGTAATTCCCCGCTGCACCAAAAGTTGTCCAAGTATCGGGCTAATCCCTAGTTCCTGGGCCAATGTCTGGCTTGTCTCTGCCTGTTCGGGTGTAATGGGTCGATAATTCCATTTGTGATTCATTTTATATATTGTTTTTTCTTTTTCTGTTCTCAAGGGTTGAAAAGGCACTTCTTTCCAACAAGGGGTAAAAGTACGAAAAAAAGCGGAAGTGTATAGTAGATAAGACGAAAATATTTCAAGACTGTAGAAAACAGAGGTTTGATAAAGGTAGCTTTTTTACTTGTGAAAGATATGGGATGCTGACAAGCAAGTGTGAAACTCTATTCTAACTAACTTGTCCTGTGGTCAGTTCTTTTTTTAGAAAGTCGTACACGTAACCGGCACTTTGGTAATAAAGTCCCGTAGTCGGATCACTCAAACGCTCAAAGGTGTCGGAATTGTAGTAGATTTCCATTGCTTGCGTCATATTATACTGCCATTCCTCCATGAGTATCCGTATGATTTCACTACTTAAATCTTCAATCATACATTCTATTTGTGTATTCGTCAGCTTCATAGTTTCTTTAGGTATGAAAGGGCATGTTCAGTGCCGAAGTAATATTGTATGGTCAACCCTTTGGCATATTTTAGTTCTTCAATCAATCTGCTCATTGAAATGTCTCCCATGCTGTAACGACGTAACTGATAGGTTACTCCGTCGTCGGCAATAGGACCAATGACTATATCGTAAGTGTGTGCAGGATGTGTATGGCTACGGTCGCGGTTGAGTAAAACGAACTGTGCCCATTCTTCACAGTAATCATCGAATATTTTTATTTGCAGATCTGAAGTCTTTATTATTTGATCTTCCAGTTCGAAGATGGTCACAGATGGCTCTCGGATTGTAATTGATCGGTTTTTTGTTTGGCTAAGGCATGTGCCTGTTCATAACCGGGAGAAAGATAAAATCCTTGGCCAAAGTCTTTGAAGGGCTTTGAACGAGATAGGTCCGGCTTGTCTATTTCCATATTTGAACCATGGTATAGCTTCATTACAGTTGTCCTCCATTTCTACGGCATACCATTGATAAAGCTTCAATAGAATCTTCGAAAGATTGTGTGTGCATTACTTCATAGTGTTTTTGTAAAAAAACAAGGCCTTTAAAACGATTCAAATAGTTGAATGCCTGTTTTTGCTTGATTTGATAAGTCGCTGCGAACTCTGCGATTAAAGCTACAGTAAAATTCAATTTGTTTTTCTCTATGCGAGACATCATGGTTCTCCTTTCTTCATTTGTATTACCTTCCGAAAACAAAGATAGGAAAAACTCTGCAATATCAAAAATAAGAAGCTATTAAAAGTTGACTTAAAGCTCTGTTGCTCACTCTGAATTAGATGCAGTCAGAAGATATGGATTATCTGGATAGTAAAAAAGGGAGGTAGAGAAAATGGAGCGAGCGGAAAGTTACAGGGATTTTTGGATGAATGGCGATTATTAACTAGCTTTAGCGGCCTAAATGATTCATTTCTCTATCTATGATAAAAAGAAACTTGTTAATTGCTATCTTGATTTTATGTTCTATCGGAACATTGAAAGGGCAAACCGCATCCGATTCTTTGGCAATCGTATCTGCCCAATGGAAGGTGGAAAGTCCTCAAAAAGGACTCATTTATAAGTATGCTTCTATCCCCCGATTGTATCAGGGACCCCAGTCTGTTAGTCTGATAGAAGTTGATCCCGGTGCGGGCTTGAAAGTTGATGTTGCCGTTTCGGATAAAATGAAAGAAACAAGTAAGATTGCTTCTGAATATAACGCCATTGCAGCCATTAATGGCTCCTATTTTGACATGAAACGGGGAAACTCGGTCTGTTTCCTGAAGACGGATCGCCAAGTTATTGATACAACGCTGCAGAGTGAGTTTAAACAGCGTGTCACAGGAGCCATTAGTGTGCGCAAAAGGGGAATGAAATTAATTCCTTGGAACAAACAGATAGAAAAGAATTATAAAGGCAAAGCAGGTACGATACTAGCTTCCGGTCCGTTAATGTTGAAAGACGGACAGGTTTGTGATTGGAACTCGTGTGAACCGAATTTTATCCGGACGAAGCACCCTCGTAGTGCTGTTGCTACTACTAAGGATGGAAAAGTCCTGTTGATAACGGTAGACGGGCGTTTTCCTGAACAAGCAGGAGGAGTGAATATTCCGGAATTGGCACATCTGATCCGGGTTTTAGGAGGTGAGGATGCATTAAATTTGGATGGAGGTGGATCTACTACTCTTTGGTTGTCCGGTGCATCGGATAATGGAGTCGTTAATTATCCTTGTGACAATGGGCGGTTTGACCATGCCGGAGAACGGAAAGTTCCTAATATTCTTTATATAACGCATCAATAACGTTTCCATTATTCTTCATTGTATTTAAGGTCTTTCAGTGCATAGATTAATATAATCGGCAAAACAAATAGTGCTAACTAAAAAAACAAATCGTATAAATTTCACTTTTGGCAGCTTTAAGGGGCTGCCTTTTTCATATTGTTATCTTCAAAAACATTATCTACATTTGTCACATTAGGAATGTAATGTGCTGATGATATGAACGGACAGGCGAAAATAGAACTCATGCTTTCTCTTAGAAATAAGATTCGTGGGGGATTGAATCAGGCAAAGCAGGATACTTTTAAGAGTGTCAATGCAATGCAAGCAAAGATGAATACTTTGAAATTCAACTTTGCAAAGAACTCAAAAGAAATAATGAACGAAGTCCCGTTAATTGGAAATGCTTTCAGGTTAGTATCAAATCCTATAGCATTGACTGTAGCGGGTGTTGCTGCTTTAGGTAAAGGAATAGACTATACAACGCAGAAGGCAGCAAACTTCAATACACAGTTTCGCAACCTTGCAAACCTTAACTTAGATAAGAGTAAAAGAGAAATAGACTCTTTGAGACGCATGGTATTGGATACTGCATACGACAAAGGATTCAACACAGATAAGACTGTAATGGGTTATTTTGATGTTCAAAGTACTACAGGAAAATTCGGTGGCGAAGTAAAGCGTATTGTAGAAAAGCAAGGAGAATTTGCTAATCTCATGCAAGCTGACTTCAATGAATACATTGCTGGAACCGCTAAAGGGATGGCAAACTTTGGCTTTGGAGCTGAAAAATTAGATGAATTTAATCGTTCCGCATACGCTACGGTAAAAGTAGGTGTAACCACCTTTGACCAATTGGCAAAAGTGCAATCCGTATATGCAGGTGCAGCCGCTGCAAACAATCAGACATTTGATACGGCCAATAAGTTGTTAGCCCTCTTCACCGTCAAAACCAAATCAGCCGATGAGGCCGCTACATTAACAAAATCTATGTTTAATGACCTCACTAAAGACGCTACTATAAAAGCATTCAAGAAAATCGGTATTAGCATCTACGACACGAATGGTAATATCAAACAGGCTGATAGCCTTATGATGGAGTTAAACAAAAAATTCTTGGCTTTAGATGGAGATAAAAAAGTAATAGCACTTAAAAATCAATTCACAGGCTCCGACGGGCTTATATCATTAGTACAGGCTGCAACCGATAAGAGCGGACAATTGCAAAACACATTCAATAGCTTTGATTCCACAAAATTAGGGCTTAACAAGGCTTTAGAACTAGCTAGAAATGATGTGAATTATATTAATGAAACTCTTCAGAACAAAATAAAAGCACTGGAGATTGAAATCGGAACAAACCTGCTACCTCTCAAAGAGTGGTGGGCGCAGTTAAAACTCGAAATGATTAATGGTGTAATGTGGGTCATTAGAGGCGAGAAAGGTAATAGAAACAAACAATACAATGAAGGATGGACAAAACAAAGTGAAGAATATGGTGGCGTACTACAAAGTGCTGCTAACCTAACCAAAGAGCAATATACTAAAAAGCTGGCAGAACTAAATATTGCCATGAAAGCAGTAGAATCTGCACACTGGAAAATCGCTAAAGATGTGAACAATATTCCTTTACCTTGGGGAGGATTTCTTTGGACTGATGAACGCAAAAATGAATGGCGTACTGAACAGTCTGGCTATGTATTGGATTATTCGAAAGGAAAAATTGATTACACGAAAAATCTTATACGTGATTTTCAGAACGAATGGCAGACAAAAACGAACTTTGGGCGCAATGTACTTTCTCATCCTGACCCGACAAAGAAAGGGGATGCAAACAGCAATGGTAACGCCAATTCAACCACTCTTGGCAGTAGTGTCGATTCTGTGACAGGTTCTGCTCGTCAGATTCGTAACCTTACGGTAAATATAGAGGCTTTCAATAAGGGAGGAATTAATACACAAAACACAAACCTTCAACACATGGAACCTACACAGATAGAGGAGTGGTTTACCGACATGTGCATGCGTGTTGTACGTAGTATTGAATCAACTTATTAAATAACATTTAAACCACGTTTAAACATTATGGAGCCTGATTATAAAGAACTATCACGTATATGTGCAAACGTGGAACATGCAATCAGCATAATCCCTCAAAAAGCTGCTGTAATCGCTGTAAATTTCTCCAAAGAGCGTTTTATTAAGAAAAATTGGGTGGACGCCACTGAAACTCCTTGGAAAAAGACAAAAAAGCTCAAAGGTTCTACTCTTGTAAAGTCTGGACGTCTTAAACGAAGCATTCGTAAAGTACATGTGGGAGCAGATTATGTCATTATTGGTACTGATGTACCTTATGCGCGCATACATAACGATGGTGGCACTATTGAAGGTACAGAACAGGTAAGATCACACCAACGTCGTGCTCACAAACGAAAGGCCTACACTCGTTCCAACAAGCGGATTAAGGCAGGGGTAGTCCGTGCTCATAATGTCAAAAGCTATAAACGCAAGTTTAAACGTACATTTATTCAACGTAAATTCATAGGGCAATCTCAGCACCTCACCAATCAATTAACCAACATGATACAGATTGAAATACAAAAAGCTATACGCATATAATAAAAAGAGGTAGCCAGTTGGCTACCTCACAAATTGTATCGTTAGTTAATAACTACCATCACTGATGGTATGATCTTTGAAGCAAACGCGAACATTCTTGCCTACACCTTCTGCCGTCTTCTTGGATTTGAAATAATTAGCCTGATTAAAACGTGCGGAATGAATTCCAGTTGCCGCGCCATCATCTACCGCCTCCCTTATAGCCATATCAGTGTCGATAAAACAATACGAAGCTCCGGCAGGAACACGGGTAATCGCTTTATGTATAATTTTCTGATACCCATAATCAAAAGTCAAATTTCGTTCATTGAGTTTTCTTCTAAGCTCTTTCTTTTGATTAACGGATGGCTGTTTAAGACTTGAGGCAGGTGATAATCCGTTATCTGGCTGTTTAACAACCAAACCTGCCCCATCTCCTGTATAGTCATATACAGTAGCGTAGAAATCGACAGCATATTGATTATTGCCAATATCTACCGCACTATTTACAAATCCAAAACCAGCTGGATAAAGAGTAACAAGATCACCCTTACTTGGTGGAAACACTCCTGTATCTTGAAATTCTTCCAGCTCTTCCGTCTGTCCTGTATTTGAGGATTCCGGCATCTTTTCAATGGCATCCGCTGCACATTCTGAAGTACACGATCCGCAGTCTGTACACAATTTAGCGTCAATAGAATAAAGTTCACCTTCTTTGATAGCCCCTACCGGACACTCTGCGATACATTGCCCGCAAGCAATACAATTTTCATTAATTTGATACATACATTTTTTGTTTAAAAATTAATATTAAGATAGTTTTGTGAGTTCTATCAGATTTATTCCCGGTCTGGAGTCTTGGATTGGTGTCCCTTCCTGCCATGCTGCAAAATCAACATCTGATGTTTTACTAATATCGAATTCAAACTCACAATTATATTGATTATTCCCTTTCCCTGTAAATCCAGCTGTGCCTGCTAGTACTTTTGCACGTTCATTCGTACCTTCAAATACTCCATAATAGGAATTCACCCGATATTTTTCCTCGAGTAAGAAATTATCTGCGGGAGAATACAATATTCTCGCTTTGTAATGCCCTGCCGTCAAATAAATAGATAGCCTTAATTTTCTACCTCCACCAGTCTCGTTCTTTATAGAAGAAATACATTTCATGAATGTGGATACAGGGAATACACCATCATCGTTTGCTGAACTATTACATTCATAATTATTCACCCCACCATTATTAAATATCGAATTCGTGGAATAAAAAGCTGAATCAAAATTGAAATACCATGATAATTTATTCCCTTGATTATCTAATAGTTGTTTGGCATACCAGCCAGAGTATGCACCCGGCTTTATTTGATTTATCGTCTCTCCATTCACTACTTTAGTTTCGACAGTATTATTTGTTGTTCCATTAAAGCCCAGAATCATTTTAACCGGAGGTTCCGTCAAACTGATAGAATCCTGCACGACACTTGATTCTGAAATCGAATTCTTTACCTGCGCATAAAGCGTTTTACTGCCTATTGTAGAGAACTTATAAGTAATTCCATCTTTCCACGTCAGCCAGCTTGCAGATGTCAATCCTGCCGATGTTTCGGACAATCGGTAATGCGTCGGGGTTCCTTGACTGATTTCAAATGAAACAGGCACGGTATAGCCAGCAAAAGACTCTTTCCCATCTGCCAGCGTTATTCCTCCTAACACAACAGGCTGTACCACCAAAATCGAATCAGATTTGATTGAAGATTCCGTAGTCTCATTTCCGACCTGTGCATATACTGTCAAATTACCATCTGCGATTCCCGACTGATATTGAACTGTTGAACCACTCCACGCAATCCAGTCCGGACAGTCGGACAAATCTGCCAGTTTTCCGATCTTGTATTTAGTAATGTTGTTCAATGTCTCAAACCTCACTGATACAGTACCGGAGTCTGTACTGGCATCACCGTTGTTGACTAAAATATTATTCAACCGTGCCGTAATCGTGTCTATTAATTCGATTATAGCTGACTTGGATGGAGTTTCAGTTGTAGCATTTTTCAGTTTTGCATACAATATTTTGTTCCCATACGTCGCAGATAATTGTACCGCTGGATTTTCCGCAAACTCCACCCACGAAGCACCTGTAAATGTAGAGCTTTCCGAAACCATGTAATGAGTTGGATATCCGAGGTAGTCAAATGCTACATTTACATTTCTCTGTATTGTCGAAGCTGCTCCGTTATCTATCGTGATACCTTTCAGAGTCAATGTCGGCTCAAGCAGAGTTATGCCATCTGATAATACTCCAGTTTCCCCATACACATTTTTCAGCTTTAAATACACAGTTTTAGCATTGAATCCGGAAGACAGCTTAAATGTCGGTTTTTCCACATATTCAATCCATGAGGCTCCTGTAAACGACATATCTTCTGAAACCATATAATGAGACGGAGCCTGCCCAGAATAAGTTGTATTCAGTGTTACATTTTGGTCTTGAGTGAATTCCTGTCCATTATTGATCGTGAATGACTCTAGCACAGGTGGAGAAATAAATTTATTGATTCTTGCCAGATACGGCTCTTTCAATCCCGGCTTCAGCATCTGAACAAAGTAATAAGCATCATCATACGCATACTCTTTGTTATAGTCAGCTTCAAACGCTTCTACATACTTATTCACCCTCTCCATCAACAACGGATTAAAATCCAGATTAATAAGCAACTTACCATCATTCACAGTATATGAAGTACCATATACATTATCTCCAGATACAACCGACACCCCCTCTAAAGAGGAAATACCGGACACCAACACAGATAAATCTCTAAAGAAGAAATTAGCCCCTTTGGGTACATACATTTTATAGTGAATTCCTGCATCAGTCATTGTTTTTACAGATAAAGTATTCATCTTCATATACCAATACTCAAAGAATTCATCCAGTGTCGGAAACCATAATGAATCATCTCCAATGTCTCCATACAATTCATGAATTTTAGTTATCAATTCAGATTCCCATAAATCACTTCTATGCGCAGAACCAATCAGCCAGTAAATTTTATTTTTATCCGTTGCCGTTTTAAATCCAGACAGAATATTAAGCAGATCACCCTTATACTGTTCATTTGTGCCGTATGCGAATAAACGTTCTATTGCAATATCCATTTTACTCAATGTAAAATTCGTGGTGAACGGATACGCTTTCAAAATTGTCTTGTCTCCAGATTGCGCAGTAACAACCTGTACTATATCATTTTTCTGGCAGAAAGTCAAATACTTGTGGTCACCGTTTGGCTCTACCATCAACTTCGGTACTCTCCCTACATATTCTTTGAATAATGCAACGGTATCCGCCATGCACTTATCAAATGCTTCCTGTGTATTTGTCGCATTAATATCATACCCAATCAGGTCATGATACGCACACATAAATCCAAAATCAAAATACAATTTAAACTCCTTTTCAGACGTCCACGGCCAATGAATCCCTACATCCTGCCCGATATATTGATCTTTCAGTTTATCTCCCCATGCTGACACAGTTGTAGCATACCTGTGCTTTACACCAGCTCCATCCGTACACTGTGCAAAATGTTCCGGATAATACCCACCAATCACATTCTGATCAAATTCAGGTTTTCCCTGCATCCCTAAATGATAACTTAACACACGTCCGTCTGCTAGTTTAAATTCTTTCGCGATCAGCCGTTTATTTATAGCAGAAAATATATACTGATATATAGCATAGCTATCATCCGTTATATAGCTAAACACCATCTTCTTGTTATACTTCAAAGGTGGAATTTCCAACGAAATAGCCTCTTTATTAACCGAGCTTGGAAGCATAATATCAAACTCAACCACATCACCCCAAAACTTACAATATTGAATGTGCATCAGACCGTTAACCTCTTCATTCACGGCATTCTTGCACCTCAACACAACACACGTCTGCAATTGAGAATTTACATAAAACCGTGTAATGTCATAATTGAAATTGAAAAATTCCTTATTCAGTCCTTTTCCGGACGAAGCCACAAATGATTCTACGTTTACATACGTCCCAAACCCTAGCGGCTCATCCGCAATCACATACTCTTTACTTTCTCCGCCCACCTTTGGCAATGAAAGTAATTGCACGCTTCTTTCCCAAATATCAATATTTTCCCCGCCCACATTATAGATTCCTGCCTTGTTTTCAGCCTGTGAGATAATCAGAGGTTTTGATGTCTTGTCCTTCACCGCTTCATCCACTTTGGTATCTATCTGACTAATAGCAAGCGTCATTTCCTTGTTAATCTCCTGATTTAATGAATTGAGTGATTCTTGAAGTATTTTGGTTATATCCTCCTGTTCTGTTTGTGTCGCCCATTGTTTCCAATTACTCTTATCAACAAATATTCCACCGTCAAAAATCCAAGTTTCAGCATGTGTCTTCTCCGTGCTACCAAGATCATAAGCTAGAAACACACATTTTACACCACCGTTCCTCATCGTTGCAGGAACCTTAATTATGGCCTTTTCAAACGTATATATATTCGTCCCGTTTACGCCCTCTGTAGGATGGTTGGCTGACACATTATATTCCGTAAACAAGCTGTTTACCTTTTCTATTTTGGTATGGATGAGTGAAAGTTCTGCCGGAGTCAAAACCCCGGTTAAAGTTTCGGAAGCAATAGGAATATCCAATTTATAATTTTTCTTATTGTCGTTCTCATCTGCCACGTCAAAAGAGAAGTAGGCAGCATCCTTATCAGATTTGAACTGCAAGGATTCGATAACTATCTTCTTATCTGAAACTAATAATTCAATTTGCTGAATCATTTCAACCAGCAATCCGCCTACGCGTTTGGATGAGTTGGCTCTCAATTTCACCTCATCCCTAATCTCTTCCGCTTTCTTTTTTAATATAGAACTCATAGATTTAATTGTTTTAAATAGGACATGCCGTCAGATTTTCCCTGTAAGCCTCTGAAAGATCAATAGAAATTCCAATTTCAATACTTTCCACATACGTTTTAAAAGCCGACAATCTCGCCTGATATAATTCAATAGAGATTTCTGCCAACTCTTTACTCGTCATAGCCGCATTATTTCCGAAAGAATCTCCTAGTTTATATGTACGCGGATACCCTGTTACATTAGCCCCGCCCACCTCCTTACTGACAGTCAGTTCGGTAGCTCTTTGCATTCCTGTATTTATGATTACATCACTCATATATATTTTTTACGCTTAATTTGTATTCATAATAATTATCATACGATGGTTTCACTTTCTCATTTGCGTGTCTGTCTATAACCCATGTCTCCACTTCAAAATAGCTATCTCCTTTCTTCATAACAAATTCAGGATTAAGAACAGTATCATAGCCGGGGACATACATATCAGCCGTTATCAACAAATCAGACTTTATAGCTTTGCTTGCTACAATTGAAACTTTATATACAGTGTTAGTATTGAACGAAGTATCATATTTATAATGATAGTTCATAGTCAGAGTTACTGTTTCCGGGCGAATTGTCCGTCTTTCACATACAAATGCGCCCCAATAATATTCGGCTTGAGCAATGGTCTTTTCACATACAAACTTATCCCAATATGCTAAATAAGAAACAGAAGAGTTTTCGTATATATACGATTTACCCGCCAACTTATATCTATTCAATAAGGCAAACAGTTGCCTCTCTTTGTCCACATCTGAAAAATCGGTCTTTATAATGAAATCATACGGTTTTCCGTTCCCTTCCTCAATTTCAATATTAACTCCCAGCTCGTCATATATCACCTTCTTTAGCATACACACCTGCGGACTTCCGGACATTCGTATTTTCATTTTCTTTTGCCACTCCAAGAATTCATTATGTTCCCTCCTTATGAATGCCGTATATACCATGCACAGCGTAAATAACATCACAGTCCGCAATCTTTTCGGTAGCCGTTCAATAATCCATCTTCCCCAGTTCATTATTCTATTGAATAAATGATGTCTCCATCCTGTTTCACATAGGCAAAAGCCCCGCTATTCGCATCAATTCGTCTCCGGTATTCCTTTTCTCCATCCCACGTAGTTTCGTCCAGCGTGACGTCTTTCACGCCTTCCGTCGTTTGAATCATATCTACCAGCTTCGAAGAATAAAACACCCCGCCATATTCCAGCGCGTTCAGATATGCCTCTATAGTCTCCTCTACAGGCTTCCCGCTTCCCTCAATACGTTCTCCTGCGCTGTTCAGCACAAGCGGGTCATAATACACATGCAGATGCACTCTCAATTCGTCCGGTGTTTCGCTCACAAACAGGAAATGTGTACCAGCCGCACCTATTTCCCGCATATACGATTCGAATGCCGTGCGAATATCCCCCGTGATCGGCTGCTTGCCTGCATCACTGAAATATATTTTCAGTTTCGTCACCCCTTCATCAATCACCTGCCGGATAGCAACATTTTTCACCACCTTCTTTTCCTCGTCTACTTGCGCATAGTCAAATCTGCATGTGCGTTCGTTGTAAGCCAGTTTATCCCCTTTTTGAAACTCCAATGCCTTTTGATAATACCAGCGTTCTCCGGTTACATACGAATCATTCAGCACCGTTTCCACTTCCGTTCTGAAAGTATCCCAAATGCTTTCAAGCCCCCATGACGTCCACGCAAACGCATCAATGAGCCTTGCTTCTATGCTCACTTTCGAAAACTGTTCATCAAACGTCTTTCCCTCCTCCAAGTCGTACACTTGTTGCAATGTGCTGTCCTCTACAAACTTCGTTTTCAGATACTCCGTTATTTCCTGTACACTCCGAGCCATACCTTAAAAAGTTAAATCAAACATATCTTCCCACACCGATTCTTCCGGATTGAATGAAACACCCGTAGCAGGATGAATCTTTTTCGTAGTGAAATACTGTGCAATGCTTTTCGCAATCACATTACCTGTCGAATACTCCAGCACCTGTCCCGGTTTCAGTACATCTGTCACCTCCAGCCCGTTCTCACGTGCAAGTATGAAAACCCCTTCCGCACTTCCATACACCTGAATCGAAATATCCACCAACGATTGTCCATCCAATGCCACTACTTTCATTTCTCCCCCTTCTTTACCTTATACCTGAACCAAATCCCGCAACCAACCAACGCCAGCCCCCACGCAATCCATCCACTCGTATAAAAGAATACATCTCCCAGGCGTTTCTTTTCTTTCACAGTCTCCTTATATTCTTTTTTCTCAATGAATACCGTGTCCGACTTCTCCACCCAAAGTGTATCCCGCTTCTCCACTTCAATAAACACATACTTCACCCGTCCCGGAATACTATCTTTATTTTCAATCCAATGATAAAGCCTCCCACCTCTGATAGCCGCGTCACTCAACGCATACGAAGTTTCAAGATGCGAAATGCTGTCAGCCACATTACTGCTCTTTTCCATCAGCCCTTTCACCATCACCAGACTATCCTTGTACACTTCCGACCGCCTTTCATATCTGGCCGCCAGTTCCCGCCATTCGCTTACCAGTCTGGAATAATCCACCTGCTCCGTATTCACCTTTTTGGTAGAGCAGGAAAACAGCGAAAACGCCATTAACAAAATCAACAACCTTTTCCTCATGGCTTCACAATTATAGCAGGCAACCAACTTTTAAACTCACTTTTCACATCGAAACATGGACATTCCTTCAGCCACTCACATCGCTCAACCACACCATTCCCGTTCTTATCTGGCGAAGTATCCCGATGCCCCAGCACATCAAAAATCTGATACCGCTTGCAAATATCCTGCACCAGTGCGGCCATAGCCTTCTTTTGTGCCTCCGTTCGTGTATCCTTCGCCTTCCCATTCTTGTCCAGCCCTCCCTCATAGCAGATACCAAGCGAACAACGGTTATAACTTAACTTTTCACCCGGAACCATACAATTATCATGTGCCCCGATCTCGTTTTCCGCACGCATCTTTATCACTCTTCCGTCTTTCCGGATATAATAATGATACCCCCATTTCCCGAACCCGCGAGCCACATGCGCCTCATTCACTTGTTTCTCCGTGAAATCCTTGTCTTCGCGTGTTGCAGAGCAATGAATCACAATGTAAATTGGTTTATTCATTTTTTTCTTCCTCCTTGTCTTTAAGTTTCTTTTCAATGTCGTTTAAACCCCGTTTAAATGCCGTGCTGCGCACATAATCAATTCCAAACACCGAGCCTGCAAATGCCGAAATCTCACCGTAGGCCACTAATACCGAATTATGAATCTCCCCAACCGGAGCCACCCAAAATCCGCAAAACAACAAAACCACCCCGCAAAAGCAAAGGAATACCGCAACCCACAACTGCACATTCTTTTTCATCATCACCTATTTTTTACTTCATTCCACATCAATCACCAGCTTTCCTGTGTCGCTCACCTGTACATCTGCCTTATATCCGTCCAGCTCCAGTTGTGTCAATATATCCGCCCTCATTTCTGCCGCCCGTCCTACGCTTTTCAGATACCTTTCACCGATTCCCAGCACCGGATAATCCTTAAAATCACCCTGACTGCTTTCTACTATCAACTTTACATGCGTATAATCACTTTCACCTGCCACCAACCCCTGCGTTATCAATCCGGAAGAATCCCGCACCACCTTCACCTGCAAATCACCGTTATCCCCTAGCAAAATTCCCCGTCTCATACCTTAATGCTTTACTTTCTCATCTTCATAATCCCCTTTCTTCAACTTCGCCACTTTACTGGTAATAGCTACCGCCGTTCCCGATTGAGCACTGGCCGACCCCGTTGTATTTACCAGATGTGTATGATTATTCAGCGCATCTACAAGCGTATTCACCTTTTCCGTCAGTTTGGCAATATCAATCATCCCTCCCAGCTTTCCGCCATTCATCACCACTCCGCTAGCCGACACTTCAACAGAAATCTCCCCGGTTTTCATCATCACCTTTTCAATCTTCGATGTTGCCACAATCATCCCCTCCGTAGCCTCCCAAAGCAACACCATCACAAAACTGCCCTTTGCAGGAACCACCATAAACCTGTCCGTTATCTCCTCATCAATCACCGCATTCAGCCTCACCTCATTCAGTTCCGGAGCATCATCCCGCTCAACAACACACGTTCCTTCCTTTTCATCCACCTCTTTCACCGTACCGATACACACCCGGCAACCTGCCCCGGTATTCCCCATACGTTTCATCAGTGACTCCACCATTTCTCCAAAAGCCTGTTCTGCTGTCATATCCTGTAACTTAGTCGATTAATTCTCTCATAAAAAGCATTCCCATAGCGCACCGTCACACTTTCGATCAGGTATTGTCCTTCCCGTTCCGGTTCCCGCTTGGAGACTATTTTCAGCGTATCTCCGGCATTTGTCTGAGGTATTCCGAATCCCGTCACACTTCCCTCAAACCCATCAAAACAAACGCGCTTATATTCCGCCAGTGCCAGTTCTCTCAATTCCGTAGCCGTCTTATTCGCAAAACTCAATGTTTTCACCGAAGCAAACTGCTCTTTGTTTCCCACCGTTTCCGTTACCTTCTTTCCGTCCCGGTTGTAGCTCACCGCCTTCACACGTATCTTCCTGTCCTCCTTGCGTTTATATTTCAATGAACTTTTCTTCACGTTCTTAGAGAAATCATACACATGCACCTGTTTGGCTTCTGCTATCTCGTATTTAAACTTACATACCAGCTTTTTCCCCCGGATGGCCGAATAAAATCCGTATCGTTCCTTCAACGTCCTAAGCACCGTCAGCGTACTTTGACTATCAATCTGAAACTTTCCCAGCGATGCGTCGTGGCAATCTATTTCATACCCCGGAGCAATATACTCCAGCACCTCTTTAAGTTTCACCGTCTTCCACGACTTCACAAATGAATTCGACCTCATAAAGAACGTTTCATCATCCAGATGCAATTTCATCGGAAACCCGCTTTCTATTTCCCGTATATACCCCTCAAACTCAACCTTCAACTCCCCGTTATATCCCAATTCCAGCCGTGCCCTGTCGCCTGCTGCAATATGATATGTCAGTTCATCCGTTCCATCTCCATACCGTTTCGGAATCACCACCGTCGCCTTATCCCCAAGCACTTCCACCGTCTTGCTTATTTCAGCCGATGAAATCCGGTCTAAAACCACCTTCTTGCCCGTTTGCGGCTCAATGGTCAACCGTGAGCATAAATTCAAATACAACATCTCACACCTAGATTAAAGAGAACAGCGCAGGTTTGATACTCTTAGCCGTCAATGAATACTTCACCGTATCCGGAAACCCCTCAACTGGCTCAAATCCCTGTTCCTTAAAATAAATCGACTTTATCCCCATGTCCAGCAATAGCGGACAGGCCACCTCAATCACATCGTTAATTTCAAAGAACTTCGCCAATTCCTGCACCTTCGTCCCCGGATACGCATGTTCATCCATATCCACCAGCAACCCATTCAACTCAATATCCCAACTGTTTACCCCGAAGTTTTCCACAATCTCCGCCTCATCTCCACCGTCCACCACCGTTACAGTGATATTCTTTGTTCTTCTGAATCGCATCAGTGGAGGAGGAGCAAACACCCCCTCCGTTTCCGATGTCAGTCCCCCGATAGAAAAGTTCAGTTTTGTATCCTCATGCGTCAGGGTCATTTCCGCCCAGTGCCAGTCTGCCGGAGCGTATAAGTTAGCGTCATATTTAGGCTCCTTTCTGCCTAACTTTTTCGCTTCCCATCGTGCCTCATTATAAGCTATGCCAGCCTTAAAAATAGCCCCGTTTGCCAGCCCTTCCAGTTCACCCACCAGTGTCCCCCCTACAAATCCGAAAGCACTCTGATAACGGGAAATCAAATCAACTGTATATCTCATAACTTCACTCTTCCACTTTTACTCCCAACAGCCCCTTCCGGGCAAGCCATTCAATTTGTCTCACTTTCTCTGCCCATGTTTCATCTGAAAAACGCTCCGGATACGGAATATGAAAATAAAAGCTCATCAGCGCATTATACTTTCTCACATAGTCCGTGTTTGCCGTATCCAGCAGCGGAGGGCATCCCTCTATAATATCTCTGTTTCGGGCTTCTGAAAAGGGAGCAGATCGGTAATTGCGAAATACGCCTGATAAAACAGGTTATCATCCGCCACCACTTTCTCAACGTCCGTCAGCACGCAACTTTTCACGTAAATCTCCTTTGCCTTTCCCGGATTCGTCGCTTCCCATTTCTCTGCTTCACTGATTACCTGTCTGTTCGGGCTGCGTACCAGAATCTCCAATGCCACAGACTTCTCATCCTCCGCTTTCAGCACAACCTTTGCTATTTTACACCCCGGATTCTCCACCTTTTTGCTTGCTATCAACTCTTTTGTAATTTCCATTTTTCCAATTATTTAAACTGTTAATTCCTGATATTCTACACTCTGTTGTAAGTCACTTCCAGCACAAACAACTCATACTGTTTACTCAACCCCATTTCCGTGTTCACCGTTCGTCCCTGTGATTGGAATTTCGCCAGAATCGTATCGTTCACAATCTGATTATATCCATCCACGAACGTCACATTGATAGGAAACGGCTTGATATTCAATAAATCCCCATTACAGGCATTCTCCAGCGACACCGCCTGATTCATCATCATCGTAATGCTCCCCGTATCCTCAATCTTTCCCTGACTCCAGCTCGTAGCCCTGCGGCTTCCCAACGTAAAATTCTTCTGATGTTCCTGCGTCGTGTTATAGTCTATTTCAACCACTTCCTCCCACATTTGTCCGAGTGCAAACACGGTCGCATCCCCACCATCATACGCCTTTCCATCTCTACGTATCTTCATACTCAAATAGAAGTTTTAATATTCACCGTTCCGTCGATACCTCCGATGCACCCCATCGGAACCCACCGATAAAACACCTTCAACACCCGCTCTCCCGTCAGCAGATTACTCTCTCCATCCACTTCCGTTTCTCCTCCAGATAGTTCCTGACTTGCCGCCATATTACTAAACACGTCATTCCCCATATCCTCAAAGTACTTCACCGTACCCGTTCCCATCTTTCCCGTTTCCTTATCAACGGGGACAGTGCTTTTCACCTTCGGCAAATAAGCGGCATACAGTTCCCTCATCACTTTGCAGTTCGTCCGGCTAAGAGCAATTGTACTTTCACTCATATTACCGTCCTTATCCTCCACAATGCGTGCGCACACATGATCGTCATTCAAACATACCACACCGGAGTAATACTCACCGAAAATGTACCCTTTCGTATTCAGTCCATCCAGTTCGTCCTCCTTCTCCTTCACCTTTTCATGTGATGAAAGCCCGGCATTCACCCAGTTTCCCCGGTTTGCATCCGTCAGTATCATGGTAGCCACCTCTCCAACATTGTACGATACAAGTTGTGCAGCCATGCACCCCAGCAAGGCTCCCACATCGGCAAACTTCTTTTCCATTCCCGTCAGTGTCTCCGCAAAATCCCAGTCCTGCCCGATCATCAACGACACTTGCGGACAATCATTCGCCACCCCGTCCGTTTTCAGATCGCGCAAATTCAGCATTGTAGCCGCTGTCACACTCCCCAGTCCGGCACATTCCAGCGCGATATGCACAGGTCGGTTCGTTTTCTGCGTCCAGTCTGCCAGATTTTGTGCCGCTTTGATAGCTGGCAGCGTCTCGCTTGGCACACCATCCACCACAGAAGCACTCGCAGGAATGTACGCAAATCCCAGATTGAAAATAGTTCCATCCGCCCCGGCAATCATCTTTTCCACACTCTTGTCGGTAATCAGTTCCACAAACCCGGCATTTGCTCCCTTTTTCACGTTCAGCACATACAGCCGCACCCCTTTACCGCCTATACGGAAATATTCCGAAATATGATGGTACAGAAGCGGATTCGCAGTTTCACTGATACCAAAGGCCGCCATGTCTGTCGTAGCCGTCAATAAAGCGTATTGCCCTTCTGCCAGCGTCGTTTCTCCACTGCCCACAGCTCCGAAATACCCCACCAGTGCAGAAATCTTTTCATAGCTGCCCAGTACGCTTTTCCCGACCTTGCCTTTTTTGATATTTACCCTGTCACTCATTCCCGTCCGTATTTTCCGGTTTGTTCACTTCGTCCGCTTTCTTTTCTTTGGCAGGCTCTTTATCTTTAGCCGCTTTCTTTTCTTCAGCTATAGGTATTTCAACCTCTTCTACCTCTGTTCTGTCTTCATACGTTTCAACCTTCTTTTTGTCCCCGCCTTCGCTTGCAAGGGCATAAGTGTACTCCGTAAAGTATTCCCCTTTGGTATTGATAAACAATTTGCCACAACCTAGCTCTTTACAGATTCTGGCCGCCTCTTCGTTTCCTTTTTTTGCTTTTGCTTTACTTGCCATATCTTCTCTTCCTCCAATTAAACATTACGCAGTCTTCTTCACCGACACAATCGCGCCTACAGCCTTTTCCTTCTTCTGCGGAAGAGCTACGAATCTTGCAGTGAAACTAATCAGGTTTCTCTTGTTCACAGGGTCATTTTCAGCCTTGCTGTAATACATCTTGTTGCTTCCCTTACATTTGAACATACGCGGAACGTAGAAGAACACAGACGCCTCAAAATCATTCCCCGTAGCCACCGCACCGAAACTCTTTTTCTTTTTCGTCGTGCAGTCAAACAACGGACAGTTCACAGCCTCATAAATCTCAAAGCCATACATCTTTGCGATCACTCCCGTAGAATAATCATGGTATTGCCCCTGAAACTTTTGGTCACACTCCAGTAAGTCCGAAATATGATCGCTGCACAACACCAGTCTACGGCCATTTTTAGGAACCTTCAATTTATCCAGTTTCCGTCGCAGGCTGATAATATCCACTCTTTGCAATTTCCGTCGGCCTGTTTCGTCCGCTTCTCCCGTTGTCACCAACACCGGAGTCTCTGCCGTGTCCTCCGTAGGCGCAAAAGCGTGAATAGCCTTATCCAGCATCCCCTCGCTCAACTTGTTTCCGTGTCGTGTCTTCACCAGAGCCATCTTATCATACGCCAGTGCATACAGTTCGTCATCAGTCACCTTCGTAGCCTTCGTCTCAAACTTGCTCAACTTGATCGAAATATCCCCATCCTCCAGCTCTTCAATCTCCAGCGGATATGTCGTATTATCAACCAGCACTGTCGGGTCACCCGATACATCACTAAGGTGGATTACATCATTTTCCGAATACTGTGAAAAGTCCGGGATACCATCAAGGAACGTACCCTCCATCGCATGCGTATAATGCTCCACCACCTGACGTGTCCACACCTCCACATACACACCTGCACGCAACCCGTTAGGCAGACGAACGAAACTCATTCCCACGCCTACTGCCACCATCCCGGCAGCACCCATCCACAACGGAATCCCAACTATTGAAGCTATCACGCAACCAATCACCGCACACACCACCAGCGCAAGCAACGCTGTAATCAATCTACTTTTCAATTTTTTCATCTTCACTCTTTCAACTAAAATTTCACTTAAAAAAACTATTTAAAACCTGTTTAAAGTCTATTTAAACGTTCCCTCATAAATCGCTTTAAACTTTTCCGGTTCCTCCTTACTCATCTTCTCCAGCCCGCGCGGGTCTTCCTTCTGCCACTGTTCCCACGTCCACTCCGCACGTGCTCCCGTCGCAGTTCCTCCGACATTACCACCCCGTGTCGCGCTCACCAACGAAGGAGCAGGCTTCATTCCTTTCAACACAGTGTTCAAGGCCTCAAAACCGTTTTTCTTGCCAATTGCCATGTACACTGCTTTCTCTTCGGCTGTAATCTTGCCACCATTGAAAGCCGCTTCTACAGCATCCGTAATCTGTTTCTCTTCCGCCGCCTTTTCTCTGTTCTCTGCATTGTCCGCCCGCTGTTTCTCCGCATCCAGTTTTGCCTGAATAGCGTCCTCAATTTCTTGATCGCTGCTTTGTGCTGTAACACCTGTCAGCCCGAATTTTTTAATCAAACCTTCTTTGTCCATTTCACTCTGTTTTTTATGATTATTACTAAAAGCCCTATCCTCTTCCTGCATTCCCTCTTTCAGACAGGCAGAAAAACGGTTATACAGCGCAGTAGGTGTTTGCATTTTCAATTCCTCCGCGGAAATAGGCGTCACGTCTGTGGCAATTGGTTCCACAATCCCGTCTATCAATTTCGCATCCATTGCCTCCTGTGCTGTAAACCAGTTATCCCCGTCCAGCAATTCCTCTACCTCTTTTTCACTTCTACCTGTTTTTGCAGCATATATTTTTTTGAAGTTCTTCTCCATTCCGCGCAACCCTTTTGCCACTTTCTCCATAGCCGAAGCCGTACCATAACAGCCCCCCTGCGGGGCGTGTACCATCAGATAAGAGTTTTCGCACATATACACCCGTTTGGCTGCCATCATCACCACCGTTCCCATCGAACAGCACACCCCGTCTATGTAGACATTTACAGGAATATCACATGATTTGATATGGTTATAAATCAACGTGCCCTCTATCACGTCTCCTCCGTCCGTATGCAGGTGCACGTTTATCTCATCCGCACCTTTTCGGGCGTCCTCAAAACGTTCGATGAAGTTGGCGGCCGAATTATACCCGAACGAATAAATATCTCCGTATATTTTTACCTCACCCGTTTTCTTTCCTTTTGCCATTGCGTCTTTAAATTTTCAACAAACATAATCCGCTTTTCCGCACAAACCAATTATCTGTACACCCCTTGAACACGTGGTTTTAACGCTTGAACACATTCTTTCTTTTCAGGTATTTAGACTACATCTTTGTCTAAAAATAAGGTATTATATGGCAGAAATAAGCAACGATAAAAAGCGTGAGATAGCCGAAGATATGTACATACGTCTCGGCCTTACAGGGCGTGAAATAGCCGAAAATCTTGGGGTAACAGAACAGACCGTCAGCCGATGGAAGAAAGGGCGTGAGGGCGAAAAGTCATGGGATGATCGTAAAACCGAATCCCAATTGACACCGCTCAAAATCAAAGAACTGCTCCTCAAGGAAGCCGAAAAGCTCGCGAAAGGTGAGGAGTCGAACGTGAAGGCCGATCAACTTAGTAAAATCATGTCCGCCATCGACCAGCTGGACAAAAAAATAAACGTGCGCACCGTCATGGACGTATTTCGTGAATTTGATAACTGGATGGCAGAGCAGGAGCCGGCAATGGCTATACAGTTCACCAAATTTCACAAACTGTTCTTGCAATACCGCATCAGTCTCGAATCCTAAACACAGATTTCTATGTCAACCAGATATGATAAAATATTAAACGACTACGACAAACATTGTCAGCGCATAGCGCAGTCCACCAGCATCCGCATCCATGAAAGTCCTGCGGATAAGGCGCGTCGTATGAAATCCCTTGAAGCGGATTACATTAAGTGGTTTGAGTACTATTTCCCCAACTATGCCAAAAAGAAATGTGCGTGGTTTCACCGGAAATTGGCAAAAGAGATCATAAAGAACCGTCATATCCGTGCTTTAGCCGAATGGTATCGTTCAGCCGCAAAGTCTGTACACATAGACATGGGAATCCCCTTGTTCCTGTATCTCGCCATGAACGACATGAAATATATGTTGTTGATTGGTGAGACGGAACCGAAAGCAAAAAAGCTTCTTTCATCCCTGCAAGCGCAATTGCAGTACAACCAGCGTATCATCAACGACTACGGCCATCGTTTCAAATTTGGCGACTGGGCGGATGGTGATTTCACCACCACCGACGGAGTAAAATTCACCTCACTGGGCTTCGGTCAGTCTCCCCGTGGTGCGCGCGAAGGCGAAAACCGCCCCGATTATATCGTAGTTGACGACGTAGACAACAAACGCCACGTCAACAACGACAAACTCATGCGCGAAGCAATCGAATTCATCACCGAAGACGTTTGGGGCTGCTTTGATTCCGACGAAGACTGCACCGACCGTTTCATATATGCCAACAACAATTTCCATAAAAACAGTATCACCAACCGCCTCCGTCTGCTCTTCCTGCAAGGCATACAGCAGGCCGCACAAGACGGTGACACGTCCCACTACTACATACTTAAAGTCTGTGCAGTCAAGAACCTGAATACCTTTGAACCCGAATGGCCGGAAAAGAACAATGCCGAATACTGGCGCAAAAAATTCAACTCCACGCCTTACCGTTCTTTCATGCGCGAATACATGCACGTGCATATACAAGACGGTGCAGTATTCAAACACGAAGACATCATTTGGGGTCAAATGCTCCCACTTAGTCAGTACGACGCCCTGTGCTTCTATGGTGACCTTTCCTACAAGGCGGCAGGCGACTACAAAGCCATGCTATTGGTTGGCAAAACAGGCCGTCAATATCACATCATTTATGTTTATCTCCGTCGTGGCTCCCGCGCCAAATGCGCCAAATGGCTGTACGATCTCTATGAAGATAAGAAACTCGACCGTTACAACATATCCTACTTCATCGAAGGCCTCTTTGCGATGGATGAATTCGTAAATGACTTCGACACCGAAGGCGACGAACGTGGTTATCATATCCCTGTTGTTGCTGACAAACGTGGCAAAACAGACAAGTTCGACCGTATTGAATCAACGTCCGGTTTCTTCGAACGTCACAACGTCATATTCAATGTTCACCACCAGAACGACCCCGATTTTATCACCCTCGTCGATCAGTTTCTAGCCTTCGAACGCGGCTCCCAAGCCAACGACGACGGCCCCGACGCGTGGCACGGAGCCGAATCCAAACTCAATAAAATAACCTTTGTCGAAAAGTTCCCCGCCCGCACCACGAGCAGGAAGGAACGTCGTTCAAAATCCAAAAACTGTTATTAACATGGCAAACTTTATACAAGAATCAGATTACGAAGTTCAGGCACGCGATGAAATGATGCGTCTGCTCGACAAAACGGAGAACCGTGCCGCCATTTTGCAGGCCGAACGGTTCGCCATCTCCCAGATACGCAAGTACATCGGTGGTCGGTATGACTGCGCCACGATCTTCTCCGCTACCGGAGACGACCGCGACGACTACATCATTATGATTACCATCGACATCACCATCTACCACCTGTGGGCGAAGAAAGCTCCCAAATCTATCCCGGAGCACCGCAAAGAACGATATAGCGATGCGCTCGACTGGCTTACCAACGTCGGCTCCGGAGAAATCCCCACCGACCTTCCCCAGCTTCCCACCGACGAGTATAAAGGCGACATTCGTCTTCACTCTCGATACAAGCCCAACGACAACAAGTATTAGAATCCCCGTATTCACGTTTAAACTGGTTTAATTTAAATTTAAAACATCAATATCATATGTGCGCTAATCAAAATAAGAAAGTCCCAAAAACAGCCGCAAAACGTTCCGATACCATTGTGGCAAAAATCATAAAAGAATTCAAAGACACCACCCGTGCCGAGATTCGTAAATGGCGTCAGGCGTTAGAACTTGCGGGTGATGTAAATACACCGCGTCTCTACCTCCTGCAAGACCTCTATGATAATCTCAAAGATGACGGGCATTTCATCTCACAGGTAGAACTCCGTAAAGCGGCAACGCTATGCGCTCCCTTCTCCATCATCGACCGTAAGACGGGCGAAGTCAATGAAGAAAAAAAAAGCTATTCAAAAAAGAATGGTTTTATAATTTCATGGAGGACGTGCTCGAAGCCCCATATTACGGCTACACCCTCCTCGAACTTTCCGACCCTGTAAAAATGGAATTCGCCCTCGTTCCCCGTCGTAACGTCGTGCCCGTCATGTCCATGGTATTACCCGAAGTCAACGCCACCACCGGAATCTCCTATGCCACCGGATTCGAAAACACCCTCATCCATGTCGGCAAACCCTCCGACCTCGGCATCATGTCCAACATCTGCGGCCAGCTCATCTGGAAACGTAACGCCCAGCAGTCATGGGCTGAATTTTCCGAGCGTTTCGGTTTTCCGCTCATCACGGCCACCACCAACAAAACTTCACAGGGCGACATTGATAAAATAGACGCAATGCTCACCGCACTGGGAGAAGCGGCACAGGCCGTACTCCCCGAAGGTACAACCATCGACATAAAACCTTTTTCCGGTTCTGATGCCTATCAGGTCTACGACAAACAAATAGAGCGCATCAACACCGAAATCGGCAAACCTCTTACAGGTGGCACAATGATTTCCGACAATGGCAGTAGCCGTTCCCAGTCCGAAGTACACGAGCGTAATCTGGACGATAAGATAGCAGCTGCCGATCACCGTATCGTCACCTTCACGGTCAATGACCAACTCCTCCGCATCCTGCAAATCTACGGATGGGACATCAACCCCGAAACCGACGAATTTATGTTCGACACAAGTGTCCGGCTTGACCTGAAGGAACACTTTGAAATCGTCCGCACCCTTTTGGAAAAAGGTTATCCCATTCCCACAAAATGGATTAGCAAGACATTCAATATTCCCATCGACGGTGAGCCTGTTCCGCCTAGTCCCACCCCCTCTCTTATCTCGAAAGCAAAGCCCGGAGGCTTTCTTGCAAATTTTCAGTAGGGGCATCCTCCGGGGAGGCATGCCCCGCCACCGTATCTTATCTATATCCTCCGGTAAAGTCCCGCATTGTCGCACAGTCGCATGAATTGCCCGACTTTGCCGAAGAGATAGCACGCCTGTGCGCTACCGTCTATGAGCAAAAAAAGGTGTCCAGCACGACACGGAACTTCTTTCTTCAACAGCCAAAACATTATTAAACGGAGTTTATACAGGCTACGGGAAAGATCTTGTATCCGTAGACTGGGATACGCCGGATTATGAGACACTAACGCGTCTAACACAGAATGTATTTAGCTTTTCCGCTGCCAAGAATTACCAGCAACTCCGCACCATCACCGACGCTTTGCGTAATGAAGATGGCAGTTTACGTACCTTTCAGGATTTCAAAGAGCAGGTAGCCACCATCAACAACAAATTCAACGTTACTTGGCTACAGACCGAATACGATACCTGTATAGCCACTGCCACACAGTCCGCTCGCTGGCAGGAGTTCAAGGCACAGCAAAGCCTCTTCCCGTACCTCCGCTATCAAACAGCCGGAGACGACAGTGTGCGTAATGAACACCGCCTTCTGGATGGCATTACCAAAAGGATAGACGACCCGTTCTGGCGTACCTATTATCCGCCCAACGGCTGGAACTGTCGTTGTGAAGCCATTCAGGTTCCCGACGATGATGTGGAAGAAACGCCTGGCACTTCCTACAACACTCTGCCTATTGACCCCATGTTCCGTACAAATTGCGGAGAAACCGGGCTTATATTCCCCAAGGGACACCCATACTATACAGGTGTACCAAGCGCAGAAATACGAAAAGCCATCGCATATCTTCCCCCTGAAAATGCCTATATTGATACCTACATACAGGCCGGAGGCCGTGATGTTCCGGTACATCAGCATGTAATGCACGGTGTAGATGAGCTGCGCGGTAATATTGAAGTCCTGTCCGATCTGCTCCGGATAAAAGACAATATAACCGAAGCCTCATTGCTGCCTGAAATTCACGCCAAAGATTCTGCTCTTAAACCCAAGTTTTACCCGGATGGCTGGCAATTTCATAATACTGCCAAAAATGCGGATGCAGTTCTTCAATTTGGTAAAGATACTCAATGGGTCACCGATTTTAAGCGCCTCGAAGGAAACGGAAAACGTATCAGTGCGCATCTTGACAATGCAGCACAACAGGCAGACTATGTAGTAGTAAAGCTGTCAGCACAGACAGATACGGGCACTATTGGAAAGATAAAAGCAAAGGCAAACTACAAATTACAGGAAACCCAGTTGAAAGGAATTCTAATTTTAGACAGTGAGGGCAATTTGATTTACGAAAGCTATAAAATACAACCACCCGCCAAGAAATAAATTCCTTAACGGGTGGAGGTCGCGCTCGACTCGCAAGCCTAGCACTGCAAATATAGTGACAATATTTTAATAAACAACCATTTAACGCAATAAATTTATGAAAGAGCTATATACTACCATCCAAAATCTATTCTCAACAGAAGCGACCAAAGCCGTATTTAATGAAGTCCACTTGTACCCACCCGAATTCATCGACCTTTACAATGGCCAACCCGAATCCCCTGAAGAATTCGAATTCACCACCCCGGCCTTATTCCTTGATTATTCAATCAACTGGGAGCGTTCCGGTTCCATGCGTCGTGGAGAACTAACCCTCGAAGTTCATGTACTCACTGACCCAACCCCCGAAACCGACAATCTTCCTCCTGTAATCGAAGGTATGGAAAAGATAACCTATTACGAAACCATCAGCGACCTTCTCGAAGACCTCTCCACCTCCGAAACAAGCGGACTCATACTAAAGGGAGAACGCCCCATCACAACAGATTATTTTAATTATCATCTGCTCACTTTCTCCTGCACGATCTCCAGACGTCGCACAGATATTTCATTGATGGGAAAGATAGAAAATATCATTGCCGATCGAAAGAAATATATCGTTGATTAATAAAATCAAAACGGTGCTTAAAAATCAGCATTTCAAACTGTTTTAAGCACCGTTAATGAATCTACTAGTTCATCAATACTTACCACCACAATTCTTTGTAATAAAGAATCCCGTCAATTACTCTAAATTCAAATATTTTATCCCTATTCTGTGGTAAAGAAAGAAACTGTTTTTGTAATAACATAATTTTTTCCATAGTATTCTCTTTTTTTATTGGCAAAGTTAGATAAAATAAGGGTTGTGTACAATAGAATAAATAGAATCCTTGTTTCGAAGCAAGTATTTTACTTATTTTTACATATATAAGTTCTCTTCTGCTGGATTTGTTTAGGCTAGTTAGTGAGTTTAAAATTACTTTGCTATAATTCAGATAAATATTTTATCAGGCTCTCTTTGTCCTTAAAAAGTCTTTTATCCTATTTTTGATAATTGTTTCTTGGTACACTAAAACCGTCAGTCAACTTATAAACCATCATAAAACTTCTATTTGTATGAGATATTTCAATAGTTATTATACTAATAGTAGAATGGCAAACGTTGTCACCGTTTAGATAACATACGTTATCCCCTACATAAAAATCTGTATCTATATTCATATCTTTCTTGGATTCTTATGAAAATAGAATTACTTTTGCTATATACATAATATCAATGCAATATGGGACAAGTTAAGCAAGATTGGATAGAAAGTCAAGAACGGGGGTATAGCCTTCCTGAATTGAATGAAAAATATGTTTGTGCAAATCACTTTGATGATTCCTATTTGAAACAATACATTATTAAAAACTCAAAATTAGGAATATGTAGCTATTGTGGTAAAAAGAAAAAAGTTATCGACTTAAACCATCTAATGAAATATATAATCGATAAGATTATGTCTTATTATGGCAATCCAAGCGATGAAGGCTTGTATTTAGCAAGTTCATTCTATGATGATGACAAAGAAAGGATTCCCGGATTACAGCGTGTAGGGTGCTATGTTACCCCCTCCTTTGCCCAAAATTATGAAAGCACGAAAGAACTATTCTGTGACATAAACTTAACCACAGATAGTGAAACACTTGATAGCGATATGGAAAACTGCTTTATCAATGACGAATGGATACAGCATACACCTTATATAATGTCTGAAAGTCAAGAACTATCATTTATGTGGAAGACATTCCAAAGAATGGTAAAGCATGAACAACGGTTTACTTTCTTCAAAAGACCAGAATTTATGGGAGAGGAAGTTTCAAATGACAATGGCTTAATGGACATTCTTTCTGAATTAGGAGCAAAAATTACTACACACAATCTTTACTCAAACATTAGAATTGGTGAAGAGCTATACAGATGCAGATTTATTAACGAAGGAGAAAACGTTAATACATTTAATGGAATAACATCTCCACCAGATGATAGGGCAAAACAAAGCCGTATGAGCCCAGCAGGAATATCTATGTTCTATGGAGCCTTCGACAAAAATACAGCTATAGTTGAAAGCAGCCCAGACGGAGAAGGTACAGGAAAATATGTCATAGGAAAATTCAAATTAAAAAAAAATTTGATAGTTCTAGATTTGACCAAGCTCCCTAAACCAAGCTTCTGGATAGAAAAAGATTGGGAAGGCATTGATTTTTTATATTCATTTAATCGGGAAATTACTAAACGAATAGAAAGAGATGACCGTATTCATAAAGATTACATACCTTCGCAAGTATTCACAGAATACCTTCGATATATTCATAAATTACCTAATGGAAGAAAATTAGATGGGATTATCTATAAAAGTTCCTTGAAAAGTGGTAATAACAATATAGTTCTTTTCTATAATCAGCGTTCCAGTAGCAATGTTCTTGAAATTGTAGAAATAAAATAATTGCTTCCCCTATTTGCATCCCCTCAAAAACGAAAAGTTCTGAAACCCTTTATTACCAATAGTTTCAGAATTTTTCTTGAGTTCCGGCGGATCTCTCCAGATGAGCTGTCTGCCTGAAGAAAAATACCTGGGATTTTTCCTTTCCAGAGCAAACAGGCCTAAAGAATATTCCCGTGATATTGTTAGGCCCAATTCAGTTCGAACTTTTCAATAACACGGGATTATTCTGTTTTACGCAAATTGTTCTTTGATTTTTGACATTATGTAATCAAAATGTTCTCTAAACTCTTTTGTATGAGTAAATACAGGGGAATCAATGTCAGATAGCTTTATCTCCACGATATTGGTGATGCGCTTTACATGCTCTGAATGAGCCTTATTATATCCACTTCTATAAGCACTCGTAACCAATCCTCTTACATCCATTCGATCAATAAATTCAGGTTGAGGATCACACACCCTTTTTGAATATTCAATCGCCAGTACTGTTACTGTTTTCTTCTTCATATCTATTCTTCTATTGAGTTAATCTTATCTTTGATAAATCAAACGTATATGACCATTTACAACCATCGTGACCAGAACGATTAGTTTCAGCAATAGGTAAATTACTGTTTCTATGAAATCCATGTATCGTTGCATAATCAAGCTGCCATTCATCGCCTATTAGAAAGTCAATGTGAGCGCCTATTTTAAATGGATGTTCAGTTAGTTCTTCGGATATATGTAAAGGATACCAGACTTTTGCTTTAGTATCCGTGTCAATACCATGAAACCAGACCTTCCCGTTGTCTACAGTCTCAAAGGAAGTTATTTCGGCTTTCTTTATGTTCCCTCTCGTATTGCGATATGGAACAATGGCTCCTACTTTAAATTTGCTCATTTCTCTTCTGTTTTACTCTAATTAAAATACACCTCCATCACAGGCGTTAAGAATAGTTTCTACTATTCTATCACTTTTCATTCTTCCATTTTCGCCCACTCCGTCATTATCATCCTTATCAAGTTTCAAGATATTTAAATTTCCATCAGCAAAGAGAGTCAGATTCTTAGGTTTCTTTCGGATTAACTTCTTCAGCTCCTTAATCCATTCCTCTTCTTTCTTCGTTAGTTTGATTATTTCCATAATGTTCCTTATTTCTTAGTAATTACTTATTGCTGATCTTCTTTTCTATCCGGCATCCATTTAGTAGTCACTACCGCCTTCAGTCTCCCGCTCCCCTTACATACGGGACAATCTTTTCTTTCGTTCTCATTTCGTTCCCCCAATGTTGGAATCCAGCCATTACCTTGACAATAAGAACACTTAAATCCATAGAAATTATCCATTTCATAAGGGTGTTCTTTTGGAAAAAGCGGCGGAGTTATTAATAACGCCTGTTGTTGTTTACTCATAATCTTCTATTTTTTTGTTCTTTTACATACACAGAAATCAACCCACGTCCGGAACGCATAATCAGCAAAGCTCTTTCCCCATCATCCTCACGTACTTCCACTCTAACAGGAACACGTACATTCTGCCCCCTTATCGTTTCCGCAATTTCCTCCCGCATCCGGTTCAAAACCTCACCTTCATCCACTACCGGAACATTCATTCGCGGATTGATATTCGTGATTACCACAAGCTTCAGCCATCCCGGCATGTGTTCCCAACGTATATTATTTTTATAAATAATTTCCTTTACCGTAGCAGGTTCCTTATATTCCCAACCGTTCAGGCGGAAACATTCTTTTCTCGCCTGTTCACGGTTGGATGATTCATACACCTTTGTTCCTGATTGAATTTTTCCGCAATATTCCCATTCGTAAACAACCCAGTCATTACCTTTAGGCTCGTATGAATATTTAGGCTGATTGTTCATTTTCCTTTTTCGGTTCTACGTAAAACGTTTCATCCTGCACCACCATTACCCCACATTTGGGAAACAGCTCCGCCACCTCTTCCTTATCCCTGTCGGCTAATAACTTATCTTTCGCCAGTTCCTCCGAAGTACGAATATATTCCGGCAAAAACTCCTTCACCATATTAGTCACCGAAGCCCATGTAAATCCCTTCATATTCTTCAGCTTCGGAGTCCCAGTACGAAAGCCAAATACTCCATGCGCACTCTCATAACTCTTTCTCTTACAAAACAGCTCATCCCTCTTTTCCGTAGCGAATGTCTGAATAACTTCAAAGTTACTATCTTTGATTTCTTGCAGTTTTGCCAACTCATCCGCATACTCCTCCCGTATCCGTGTCATTTCCATATCCATTTTGCTCTGAATATGCAGCACCTTAGCGTCTGCCTTCGCAAACTCCCCAAAAGCCGTTTCCACCTGTTCCGCCGTAATACCGGAAACCACTACCTTTTTCACTCTTGTTTTTGCCATAATCTTACTTTTTAAATGATTTATAATTATTGATTAAACAGTCCTTATTCTTCAAACATCTTTAGTTGCTTGGCATGTGCTTCCTTCTCCATCCGCATCCTTTCCTCCAGTTCTTTCAGTTCCTTCACCGCCGGGATGGCCAGATAATTATAAAATGTCGTCCGTCCTATTTTATAAGTCGGATACACATGTGTTTGATAAATGTATTTATCCGTACACCCGTGCGCATGATAATTTGTATAAATATCCTGTATGTCTTTCACTCTTAGCAGGAAATTACGTCTGTTATATCCTTTAGCCATAATCTTCGTTCTAGTTAAATGAGCCATTTCCGGCACCGCCCCGGATAGTCGCTCCGCTTATCGCAGTCGCTTGAATGGCATTATTGTGGTAGGGTGAGGCTTAAACAGCCTTTCTTTATCACCTTCCCCGTCTCTTTCATAGCCTCCTCACAGGCTTTTTCAGCCCTTTCCGCAGTCTTCTGTTTCCGAATGAATTCACTATACACCCTTTTCATTTGTCCCTCCGTCATATCGTTCAAATCCTCCACATCAGCAGCCCGGCATGCGGTTGATATGATTTTTTTCAGACGTTCCCTCCTTGTTATCCCGGTATAAAAACCAGCTTTCTCAAAATACCCGGCAATAGATGCGATCACCCTTTTCCTCAACTTGTCCATTTTAAGCGCATCCTCTTCGCTGGCAGTGATCTTCTTCATATCATCAATCATTTTCCGGTAGAGACGCGGTGCACGCTCATACAGTTCATTCAAAGATGTTCCTCCCGAATACTGCCCTACAATCTCTTCCTTCGTAGCTCCCGGCATTTTAGCCAGAAGCGCAAAAAATACATCAAATTTCCCATTCATATTTGTATCGTTTTTACAGGTTTACTTTCCTTATGCAATATTGCTTCTTTTATAGTATCCACAATAGAAGCCGCCAGCCGCGTGTCTCTCAATTCTACCACCGCCCATTCATCCGTCTTTGCCGGATAAATTATAATCTTTCCCGGCCTTTCGTATGAAGTCCATAGCGCAAAGACTGTGCTCAAGCACCATGCAGGCATCCCAATTTGAAATAATTCTTCTGTCTCATATACCACTCTACTCATACACTTAATTTTTTCCAGCCTCCGCCTTTTTCTTGAGCAACATCTTTTGTATGGCAATTTCATTTCTAATTGCACGTACCCCGTTGGTTGCGACGCATTTTTCAACAATCTTGTCGCGCTCATCCTTCAATACCTCCGGAAGATTGGCGTTTACTATGGCCTCAATTTCCTTGCGCAGTTCCTGCTCGAAAAGACTTTGTTTCTTGTTGTAGTTAAGGTGAGTGATACGGCTGTTGAAACGGCTCCAAAACTCGGCATAACTGCGCTTGCTCACCCGTCTCCCTTCTTCCAGTCTTTTCTGGAGATTATCCGCTCCGATGAAATAACAGCCCAGAGCCATCTGATTGCCTATATTCGCTTTGTTGTACAGCCCCTTCATTAATGAAATGACAGACTCTGCGCAATCCCCGAATTCATCCAGTATCAACAACGGTTTGTATAAGAGTAAAATCTCATCCGTCACTTCGCGCCATAGATGATCTATACTTCCGGTTCTCGCCAGTCCGAACATTCCGGCAAGATGCTTCACGAAATCGCTTTTGGTAGAGTATTCGGAACAGTCGATATAGATCACATTCATATTTTCGCGCTCATATTCTTTGGCCGCATAACTTTTCCCTATTCCCGCACGGTCGCAAAGAACCTGCCATATTCCGAACTCTTGGCATTTCTTCAAATGAACCTGCACGGACAGATACGCTCTGGTATCAACAGTTTCCCAATCCTGATCTTCCATGCAACGATAATAACGCGCAAGGGTCAGCCATGAAGCGTCTTTGATAACCGAGTAATTCCGGTCATCCTCAAACTTGATTTGTGATAATACGGACTTGTCAAACTTGATTCCATGTCTCAAGGCAACTCTCCTTGCAAACTCCGCCTGCGATACTCCAAGCCTTTTCAATTCTTGAAATAGGTTGAAAACCACCTTGTCTTTGATTTTTTCTGTAATTTCCATTCTTGTATATATTTAAAATTCAACTTTTTAAACATTGTTTAAACACTATCCATTAAGCAAGGCTTCCATCTCAATCTCTTCCCGGCTTTTCTCTACAATACCGTTTCGTTCATCCTCAATCCGGTTATTTCTTGCATTTTCCACCGTTTTAGGAGTATCCCACCAGCCAAATCCGTAACCATCCGTCCCCGTAGCTCTGAATCCGGTTTGTTCAGCAATTTCCCGCTGACGTTCCATTTCAGTTTTTGCACTCTCATAGCAATTCTTCTGCTGTTCAATAAAGTAATGAACCTTGCTCATTTCACCCGGTTTACCTTTCATGTCAGCCACACAAGCCGCAAACTTTTCTTTCTCATATGCGTCTGCCACTTTCTTTCCATTCCGGTCGCGTAGCTCAATCCATTCCGGTCTGTCCACACGCAGGTTCACAAATACCTTAAAGGTATGCCCCAAATGTTCCCTGCTAAACTCAAAGTCCATAGCAGAACTTTCATTATCCGGTACAATAAATTTCATCTTCTCACCGCGTATGGATACCTCAATTCCTTTCTGTCTGTATTCATATTCCCCGAACGGGTGTTGCTGATTCTTCAGTTCTACCATGAAGAGGCTCAACTTTTCAAAGTAATTCATCTGTACCCGCCCTTCATGCACCTCCGCATATCGTTCAATCTTCGATTTTCCGACAAATGCTCCATAAGCATCCCGACCTTCACCGCGACTATTCCAAGCGTCTACACCTGCTTTAAACTCTGCAAGTACCTGCTCTTCTGTTGGCAAACCGTCCGTAAATTCCAAATTCTTAGACAATTCTTTCAACAGTTCCGGATTTGCTGTGCTATTATTGCTTTTTACAGTGATATTACCACCTTTGAAATTCTTAAATTTGCGTAGTTCTCTCTGCTGGAAATGCCCTATTACAAGCTCCACACTTTTCGACCTTCCCGAATAAGGAGTACAAGGGAAATTCACATGCGACATGTTATTAATTAAAGCCTTCACTGTTGCAGAAATATTCGCGGAACTATTGTCATAATTCATTTGATAAGGCTTATACCCCCATATGTCTACGGTATTTTTCAGGGCTTCCACCACCATTCCGGAGCTTTCGCTGAAGGCTACACTATAACCTATTATAGACCCCGTACAAGCATCTGTCACAAAATAGGCATACAGATCGCTCATCACCACCCATTTATCACGTCCTTTATTGTCTTTCACCAGCTTTTTATAATAAAGCTGCATTGTCGTTCCATCTAAAGACCAAAGCATATCCGGGCGGCTCACCGGAGCACGGTCAATCATCGGTTGTATATCCGCATCCCCCACCAGTTTCCCGTGTCTCATATAATACCACACCTTTTTGTGTTTAGGTGTGTTTAAATGCTGTTTAATTGCAGATACCGTCATTTTCGGAAGTCCCAATCCTTCGGCCTGCTCATTGTAAAACATACCAATATCCTCAAAGCTATATTTCACTTGTTCCGAAGCCAGTTGCATTAATATCGCATGTGCCTGTCCGTTCATCTTTTCCCGGTTCACATTACCGAAATATCCTCCAACGAGACAATCCAACCCGTCTTTATCATATTCGCGTGCCTTCCTGTCCAGCACCCTTTCGTTATTAATAGCTTTTGGAAACTTTACAAACCCCTGTATCTGTTCATTTAAACACTGTTTAAACAGTTCTGTCTGCACTTCCTTCACTGACGTAAACCCATATTGCCGGGCTGTTTTCACGTCCATTCTTCGCCACAATCTCAACCATCCGGCCGCACGTGCAATTCTCTGTACATCGGCAGGAATAAACAACTGCATTTCCGTAAGTCGTGTCAATTCATCCACACTAATCTCCACCATTGTCCGCAAGCTTCTTTTCAATGCCATCAGCTTTCTATCCAGTTCCTCCGCAGCTTTATTTTCAGCCCACAAATGAGCATCCACATCACCACAAATAACCTTATTTATCAGAGCCTTGTATTTATCTCCCATCCCGTCAAAGTGTATGAACACTTCACGGCCTTCCTTATGATGTGGCCAGCAATAAACTTCACCAATACGCTGCCTTTTAAGAGCACATTTTAAAGTATTATTAGATACTCCACATTCTCCCAATTCAGGAACCGTTACACAAAGCACCTGTTCTCCCGGTATTCCTATTTCCGAGTAACAGTTTGCATTTAATGGTATGTTCCTATACTTTGGCATAAACGATCTATTTAATATTGTTTCATCTCCGGTCTGACTCCGGAACGCACCGTCTGTACGATTAAATGAAATCTTTCCCTATTCATCCCGAACCGGGAAAGTTTTGCTACATTTGTAGCGACATCACTTTTTTTTAATTTTAATTCAATTAATTATGGCTTTATCCAGTTGTCCCAAATGCGGAGGACATCGTTTTGAAACAGTTATTCAAGAACCCTCCGGAAGTAATTTTAAAGTTCAATTTATTCAGTGTGCAAGTTGTGGATGTGTCGTAGGTACATCTGAGTACTATAATATAGGTGCTCTGTTGCACAAATTGGCTGAGAAATTAAACATACGCCTTAGTTAATAATCCAATTGTTCAAACACTCTGATTTGTAATGGCGGAGTCCCCTCTGCCATTACACAAGAGTCGGTTTTTAATTCAATAATCAACCCATTGTTACGAGCTTTTATTACTGCCGCATTTAAGTTTTTTACAGCCTCTTTAACCTTCAAGGATAAAGCTGCTTTTTCTTTTTTCTCACTTGTTTTCATTCTTCTTAAAATTTAATTAATACTCTTATTTTCACCGTTTCATTTCCGTTCTGACTCCGGAGAGAACCGTCTGGACGGTTGAATGAAATCTTTCCCTATTCATCCCGAACTGGGACAGTTTTGCTACTTTTGTAGCGATTATAAACTAACACCTAATAATATCATGTTGTGATAGCTACAACAACTTCCCAGAACCAATCCCAGTTTATCATATTAGAAAATATATTTAGCATCATTTTTACACATTCCGTTCTTTAAATTCATTCCTATAGGCTGTCACAAGCAAATCTGAAACAACTACAATTATCAGTACTACTCCTCCTAATAATTCTTTTGTAGTCGGTTCTCCATCTACGAGCACTAATCCTGTAAACATTCCGATTACAGCAGCAATAACTTGCACTAATTTTGTTGTTTTCATGCTATTCTCATTTAATTAGTTTCATCGCACATCTTTTTTAGCTCCTCAAGAACTTTTGCAGCTTTCCCGCTTTTCCGTTTTGGAACTCTTTCGCCACGGGCAATTTGTCCTACATAAAGCGGGCATACACCCACTTTTTCTGCTATCTCCTTATAAGGAGTAGTCCGCTTTTCTTTTACTTTTTCTGCTAATCTCATATTATTTTGATTTTAATTATTACTTTTGTTGCAATAACATGATGCAAAGATACAAAACATTTCGCCATATGCAAGAGAAAATACAAAAGATTTCGCCCATAAAACAAAGGATTTTGCAATTTATTGATACTCTAGGTATTAGTAAACGTGATTTTTATGCAAAAACTGGAATTTCAAGGGGGACTTTAGAAAGTGCTACAGGAATCACAGAAGATACGATTGCAAAAGTTTTCGCCACTTACTCAAATTTGTCGCCATCATGGATTTTTTTGAATCAAGGCGAAATGCTAATTAATCAAAATAAGGAGGAAATAAATGCACACCTAAATGCACACCCAAATGCACACCTATCAGATAAAAATGATAATTCTTTGGGTGATAAGAAATATCAAACTGAATATTCAGACGCTCCCTTATCTATTGTGAGAGGGCCTGAATCGTCACCATACGAAACAAAAAGAGAAGTGAAAGTTCAAATCAGCAAAGAACAACTCCGCATGCCGGATTTCTTGCAACAACGTTCTAAAACGTCTGTACCTTTCTATAATCTTCCTGTAAGTGCTGGACAGTTAGGAGTGCTTGAGTCGGAAGTATTTCCTCAAAATGCACCCGACGGTTTTTTAGAACTTAGTGCTTTTAGTGGGTGTGAGGCAGTATTCCCTATAATTGGAGTCAGTATGGAACCTATCATATCTTCAGGGGATTGGATTGGCATAAGGTCAATAGATAACATTTCCCGAAGTTGGGATTTCATCCAAACAAATGTAATATACCTTATTATAACGCGCGAGGATAGAATGATTAAGTTCATAGATAAAGCTACAGATGAAGACTTTATTATATGTCGTAGTGCCAACGCTAGCCCTTTCAAGGTTTACAAAGGTGATATACTAAAACTCTATAGGGTAAAAGCCTGCGTCAAAGATTTATAAAACTAATAAATTATATCAATATGTACGATTTTAAACTACTCAAGCCACATATCCGCTATCTTCGATCACCTTACAGAGGAGGAAATAGGAATAAAAAAGAGTACTTTGCTTCATTCAGGACTCACGGATGGAAGTTCTCTGCCTACGTGTCGGGCTATCATAACACAATCTCACCTTATCAGAAGTACCAATAAAAAGCCCGATTCTTCCTCCGAAGTTTAATACCTATTTAATTGCTGTTTAATTCTATTTTAAACAATCTTGTGAAGGATCATTCCAAAGTTTAATATCAACTAACTAAAGTTTAACGCACTTACACGATTTGTTCTCCATCTTTATCAATAATCGAAAGAGCCGAAACCCACACTACATCGAAGTTTCAGTCCTTTTCCTTTTTTCTCACTATAATTTATACGA
>ENA-OQCW01000011-OQCW01000011.1-human-gut-metagenome-genome-assembly--contig:-NODE-11-length-130207-cov-6.706212_pt1 | contig 130207 bp, 89 predicted proteins | sample MGYA00242767_ERZ504593 | MGnify/ENA primary metagenome ERZ504593 (study PRJEB26092, sample SAMD00036307) | human gut metagenome | host: Homo sapiens | study: EMG produced TPA metagenomics assembly of... | reverse complement strand
GCTGTTGTTCCATTTTGAGGATGGTTTTTGCAGGCGTATTCCGTTGTGATAACAAGCTGTACAGATGAATTATTCTTTGCAGGTTTTAGTAAGGACGGAATTCATTGGGATATCAATTCATGAACCTATTCAGTTTAAAGCAGGTAACACGGAAATGATTGAGTCGGAATATAAATACGACCCTCGTGTTACATGGATTGAAGACCGCTATTGGGTGACTTGGTGTAATGGTTATCATGGCCCTACGATTGGTATTGCCTATACTTTTGACTTTAAGGAGTTTTTCCAGTGCGAGAATGCTTTCTTGCCTTTCAATCGTAATGGTGTACTTTTTCCGCAGAAGATCGATGGCAAGTATGCGATGTTGAGTCGTCCCAGTGATAATGGACATACTCCGTTTGGCGATATATACATCAGCTATAGCCCGGATATGAAATATTGGGGTGAACACCGTTGTGTAATGAAAGTGACTCCTTTCCCGGAAAGCGCTTGGCAGTGTACAAAGATTGGTGCAGGTTCAGTTCCTTTCCTTACAGATGAAGGCTGGTTGCTGTTCTATCATGGTGTAATCACTACTTGTAATGGTTTCCGTTACGCTATGGGAGCTGCCATATTGGATAAAGATCATCCGGAAAAAGTTCTTTATCGTACACGTGAATATCTGATAGGTCCGGCTGCTCCTTACGAACTTCAGGGTGACGTTCCTAATGTAGTATTCCCCTGTGCTGCTTTGCAAGATGGTGAACGTGTTGCTGTTTATTATGGTGCGGCAGATACTGTGGTAGGTATGGCCTTCGGATATATAAAAGAGATTATCGATTTTACGAAACGAACGAGTATCATTTAATAAAGATATGAAACGTATTATATTAACTTACACACTTGCTTTTTCCCTTCTTTCCGCATCTGCGGGGGAAGGGGGAAGCCCTCCCCTTAAAAATACGGATAAAAGTCTTTTGATAGATTATGTGGATCCTTTTATCGGAACTACAAATTTCGGAACGACCAATCCGGGAGCAATTTGCCCCAATGGTATGATGTCTGTGGTTCCTTTCAATGTGATGGGATCTTCCGAAAACACATACGATAAAGATGCCCGATGGTGGTCTACGCCTTATGAATATACAAATTGTTTCTTTACCGGATATGCTCATGTGAATTTGAGTGGAGTCGGTTGTCCGGAATTAGGTTCTTTATTATTGATGCCTACTACCGGAGAACTGAATGTGGATTATAAAGAATATGGTAGTAAGTATAAGGATGAACAGGCCTCACCGGGCTATTATTCTAATTATCTGACTAAATATAATGTAAAAACAGAAGTTTCGGCTACTCCGCGTAGTGGTATCGCCCGGTTTACTTTCCCGAAAGGGAAAAGCCATATCTTGCTGAATCTGGGTGAGGGATTAACGAATGAGAGTGGCGCTATGCTTCGTCGTGTAAGCGATTGTGAAGTGGAAGGAGTCAAACTACTTGGTACATTTTGTTATAATCCTCAAGCTGTATTCCCCATTTACTTTGTATTGCGGGTTAAGAAGAATCCTTCTGCAACAGGGTATTGGAAGAAACAACGTCCGATGATGGGTGTTGAGGCTGAATGGGATAAGGATCAGGGAAAGTATAAACTTTATACTCGTTACGGAAAAGAAATAGCAGGAGATGACATTGGTACTTATTTCTCCTTCGATACAGAAGAGGGTGAACAGGTAGAAGTGCAAATGGGAGTTTCTTTTGTAAGCGTAGAAAATGCCCGTTTGAATCTGGATCGTGAACAGGCTGGAAAGGATTTTGAGAAAATTCATGCGGAAGCACGTTCCAAATGGAATGATGACTTGTCACGCATAACAGTGGAAGGTGGTACAGATGCCCAAAAGACTGTGTTTTATACAGCGCTTTATCATTTGCTGATTCATCCTAATATTTTGCAGGATGTGAACGGAGAATATCCGGCAATGGAAAGTGATAAGATCCTGACAACCAAAGGTGATCGCTATACCGTATTTTCTCTTTGGGATACCTACCGTAATGTTCATCAATTGCTGACCTTGGTTTATCCGGAACGTCAGATGGAAATGGTACGTACAATGCTTGATATGTATCGTGAACATGGATGGTTGCCTAAGTGGGAATTATATGGCAGAGAAACATTGACAATGGAAGGTGATCCGAGTATTCCGGTAATTGTAGATACCTGGATGAAAGGTTTGCGTGACTTTGATGTTGATTTGGCTTATGAGGCAATGTACAAATCTGCTACATTGCCGGGGGCGGAAAACTTGATGCGTCCTGATAATGATGATTATATGTCTAAAGGATATGTACCCCTTCGTGAACAGTATGACAATTCCGTCTCTCATGCATTGGAATATTATATTGCCGATTTTGCATTGTCTCGTTTTGCAGATGCTTTAGGTAAAAAGAAAGATGCGGAGATGTTCTATAAACGTTCTTTAGAATACAAGCATTATTATAGTAAAGAATTTGGTACTTTCCGTCCGATTCTCCCCGATGGAACGTTTTATAGCCCGTTTAATCCGAGACAAGGAGAGAACTTTGAACCGAATCCTGGTTTCCATGAAGGTAATTCCTGGAATTATACGTTCTATGTACCACATGATGTATATGGCTTGGCGAAATTAATGGGTGGAAAGAAACCTTTTATCGATAAACTACAAATGGTTTTTGATGAAGGACTTTACGACCCGGCAAATGAACCGGATATTGCTTATGCTCATTTATTCTCATACTTTAAAGGTGAAGAATGGCGTACACAGAAAGAGACGCAGCGTTTATTAGATAAGTACTTTACAACAAAACCTGATGGTATTCCAGGAAATGATGATACGGGAACGATGTCTTCCTGGGCTATTTTCAATATGATCGGTTTTTATCCGGATTGTCCCGGACTGCCCGAATATACATTGACGACTCCGGTCTTTAATAAGGTAACGATCCGGTTAGATCCAAAATGGTATAAAGAGAACGAATTGGTGATTGAAACCAATCGTACTCAACCAGGAGCTTTATATATTAATAAGGTACTATTGAATGGCAAGAAGTTCAATAAATATCATATCACACATGATGAACTTGTTCACGGCAAATATTTAAAGTTTGATTTGAAATAACACACAGTGTTTCATAGGTATCGTTTTTGGGTTGACAGGGCTGTCGGACTTCTTATAGTCCGGCAGCCCATTTTTTTACATTTACTTCTGTTATTACTTCTTCGAAAATAGTGACGGTATATGCCCGGGATAGTGACGGTATCGGACCAAGATAGCGTCACTATTTGCCTTGGATACCGTCACTATCTTACTTTCATTAAATTATACTCCGTAGTATTTTTAGTTATTCTCTGTTTTATAGGTGATTACAAAAATCTATTTCGTACGTCTACTATGTGAATCGTATGCAATAAAATAAAAAATGAGAAGAAATTTATTTAAACACATCCTTTGGATATTGATACTTGCAGAGTGTTTTCCTCTGTTGGCAATTGCCGGATCGCAGCAAAAGGAACAACGTTACAAAATAGCCGTATGTGACTGGATGATTCTGAAGCGTCAGAAAATCGGTTCATTCCAATTGGTACATGAATTGAATGGTGATGGTGTAGAATTGGATATGGGTGGTCTTGGCAAAAGGGAAATGTTTGATAATAAATTGCGCGAACCTCATTTTCAACAGTTATTTCGTGAAACTGCTCAAAAATATCAATTAGAAATTTCTTCTATTGCTATGTCCGGTTTTTATGGACAGTCTTTTCTGGAACGAGATAATTATAAAGATTTAGTTCAGGATTGTCTTTATGCCATGAAAGTAATGAATGTCAAAGTAGCCTTTCTTCCTTTGGGAGGAATCAAAGCCGGATGGGAAAAGATTCCAGCACTACGGACAGAAGTTGTAAAACGCTTGAAGGAGGTAGGAGATATGGCTGCTTCTGAAGGAGTGGTGATTGGTATTGAAACTCAATTGGATGCAAAAGGAGATGTGAAACTACTGAAAGAAATTAATTCTCCCGGAATCAAGATCTATTTTAAATTTCAAAATGCATTGGAGAATGGAAGGGATTTGTGCAAGGAGCTGAAGATTCTGGGGAAAAAGAGGATTTGCCAGATTCACTGTACGGACACAGATGGAGTGACTTTACCTTATAATGAACGATTGGACATGAATAAGGTGAAAAAGACACTGGATAAGATGGGATGGATTGGATGGCTGGTGGTAGAACGTTCGCGCGATAAGGATGACGTGCGGAACGTGAAAAAGAATTATGGTACGAATATTAAGTATTTGAAAGAAATGTTTCAGTAAAGATAGGAGGACATTATGACATAGTTAACATTACAAAGAGAGAGAAAAAAATGCAAAATCTATTTTTTTCAATATTAAGTGATTACATATTTTTTGATTGTACGTCTTTCCTTAAAAGAACTTTTAGATTTTGAAGATATAATATATTATTTTTGTTTAAATTAAAATTTAATCTATGAAGAGTAAAATGAAGATTAAAATGAAGATTGCCGGAAAGTTATGGGGCTTGTCAGCAATTCTTTTATTCGTTTCTTGTGCTAAAGGTTTTGATGATAATGAAACCTTTTCTGGAGGTGTGACAAATGCACAGTTGGAATCGCCGGTTATCGACGATAATAGCTTTTCAACCTTAACAAACTCTGATGGTACAGAAAGTGTAAAGATAAACGTGGCCGGTAGTTATGGGAGCTGGAGGATATTTGCTTAATGTAGATCTTATAGAAGATCCGGCAGACCCTACAGTTACTACAGAGAATCCTGTTGTTGTGATGCAAGATAGTGTTGTAGATGGTTCATCTGTTGTATTTACGAAAACAGAAGATGCTACCTATAAAATAAAAATTAAAGACACTTGGCAATGAAAAACTGAACAATAAGGAAGCACAAGAGAGTACTGATTTTAAATATGTTGCATTGGTGCCTGCTACAACAATTCCTGTAGGTGAAGATATAGCTGAATATATTAATAATCAATTGAAAGATAGTGATAAAGAACAAGCTTTTGCTTTGGAAGCAGGTAAGTCTTATGTTCTGAATGGTATTGTTGATTTTAGATTGAATGTGATTACACTTCGTAGTACTGATAAAGATAATCGTCCAACGGTAAAAGTTGGAGCTAGCGGAGGATTTATGACGCAAGCTGGATTGAAAATTAAATTCATTAATTTTGATTGTTCAGAAATGACTGGTGCTGGTTTTTTAACTCTAAGTGGAGAACCTAGTGAAACAATATCAATAAAGAGTTTAGGCTATGATAAAGATGAAGCTAATCAAGATGGTTATATCATCAATAAGCCTGTAATTATTCAGGAATGTAATATCAAAAATCTGCAGAATAGCTTGCTTTATGGTAATAAAAAACCATGGACTTTACGTGATTTCCGTATTACAGATTGCATCGTACAGATGAATAATGCTGGCTCTAATGGGGTTATTAATTTATATGGTGCTACGGGTACAATTAAAGATATGACTATTAAGAATAGTACATTTTATAATTTAGTGAAAAATAGTTCTGCTTATTTTATTCGTTATCAAAATAACTCACAACCTTGGAAATATTTTGGCAAGAGTGATAATACTTCAACTCACATTATATCCAATAACACATTCTGTAAGACTTTTTCAAATAAAGACTTTGGCAATAATATACCTAATGATAAGACCTCAATGACACAAAAAGTTGAATACAATATATTCTATGATGTATATCGTTTATATCAGTATCTTCAAAGTAATAATAAGAAATCAACTGTTGGCAATACTATTTGGGGAGTTGATGGTGGAACTCCTAATGGCAATGATACAGGAGGACGAAAAGATGATAATGGTAATCCGTTTGCTACACTTGAAGACCCTGCGTTCGTAGGTCCTTTCTTGCAGGAACTTGACTTATTAAAAACTAACGGTGGTGTTGATTTTGAACCTAAAGGTGCAGAAGCTGTAAAAAATAAAGGTGGTGACCCTCGTTGGTATAAATAAATATAAAGTATAAATTATAATGCTATAATAATGAAACATAATAATATAATTAAATTGTGCCTTGGCATATTTCTGGCTTTCACAATGGCTTTGCCTGCTATTGCCCAGAAAACACAGACATTCAAAGGTGTAGTGGTAGATACGACGGGGGAACCTATTATTGGTGCTTCTGTGAAGGTGGTAGGTACAACTACTGGGACTATAACTGATTTGGATGGTAAATTTATGGTTGTTGTTCCATCTGGAAAACAGGTTGAAATATCTTATATAGGGTATATAACACAGGTATTATCAGATTTTAAGCAGACTAAGATTGAACTGAAAGAAGATACGCAGCAGTTAGATGAGGTTGTAGTGGTAGGTTATGGTACGCAGAAAAAAGCGCATCTAACAGGAGCTATTGCTACTGTACCTATGGATGATATTCAGGATCTTGCTTCCGGTAACCTGGCAAGTACGTTGAGTGGTATGGTAAATGGACTTAGCGTTAGTGGTGGAGATGCACGACCAGGTGAGAATGCCCGGATTAATATTCGTCAAAATGATGTTTTATCAGATATTGGTGGTACTGCTTCAGAACCATTATATGTTATTGATGGGTATATTTATCCTGTAGAAGTGAAAATTGGTGATGTTACAGAAAACTTAGGAGCAACGGCATTTAATAATTTGGATCCGTCTGTAATTGAAAGTATTTCGGTTTTGAAAGATGCTGCGGCTGCTGTATACGGTGCTCGTGCTGCCAATGGTGTAATATTGGTTACTACCAAGAGAGGTAAACAAGGTGCGCCTAAGATCTCATATAGTGGAACTTTTGGCGTTGTGGATGAGGTTTCGCGTGCTAAGATGTTGAATGCATACCAATATGGTCAACTTTGGAATGCAGTACGTGCGGCTGATCCGACTGACGTATCTATTAATCTGCAAAATGATTTGTTCCAAGCCGACGAGTTGAATGCAATGAAAGGTTTGAATTATGACTTGTTGGACAAATACTGGAAAGCTGCATTGACACAAAAACATAGTATCAATATGACCGGTGGCTCAGAAAGAGCTAATTATTTTGGAGGAATATCTTATTTTGATCAAGATGGTAATCTTGGTAATTTGGATTATAACCGTTGGAACTATCGTGCTGGTGTTGATGTGAAGATTAGTAAATGGTTAAAAGCAAGTCTTCAGGTTTCAGGTGACTATGGAAAGAAAAACAAACCGAATGTGAAGGTTGGAGGTAGTAATGACGAGAAAGACTATAATCTTCTGTTAGTTCGTCCATATTATATTCCTGAAGAAGTGAATGGAATTCCAATCGTACCTTATGGCATTGGCAATTCACAGGTAAGTTCTTCGCAAAACTATTCATTTTCTCTGCTTCAAAATGCTGGGGATTATAATAGAACAGAAACATCAAATATGAATATTAATGCGGGCTTGGAATATGATTTTGGATGGAATAAATGGTTGAAAGGGTTAAAACTAAAATTCTCTTATTCAAAGAGTATCAATTCTACAAAAAACAATCAATATGGTTCGTCATATGAACTTTATTATATGTCCAAACGTGCTGGAAGTGGAAATCACTTGTATACACCTATTCAAGGGCAGGAATCTCTTTATGAAGAGTTGCTGGCAGAAAACAATTTCTTATTAGCTAATAATGGTTCTGCTATAAATAATGCCAGTGGGGATCCTTATTTGTCTCGTACAATGAGCCGTGCTGATAATTATCAGATGAACTTCACTGCAACTTATAACCGTGATTTTGGTAGTCATCATATAGGTGCTTTGTTTTCTATTGAAAAATCAGAGGCTGAAAGTGAATATTTAGTGGGACAGGTTACTAATCCTTATGAATTTACCAATGGACAATCGAATCTAGTTCAATATAATAGTGCATCTACTACAGAATTTAAACGTGCCGAGTCTGGAACATTATCATATATTGGTCGTGTGAATTATGCATATGCTGATAAGTATTTGTTTGAGTTCCTGCTTCGCTCGGATGCATCAACCAAGTTTGCTCCTGAAAATTATTGGGGAGTTTTCCCTTCAGTTTCTGCTGGTTGGATTATATCACAAGAAGAATGGTTTAAAAAGAGTGTGAAATGGGTTGATTATTTGAAAGTACGAGCTTCATTTGGTTTAACAGGTCGGGATAATACGAAAGCATGGCAATGGATGCAGAACTATGCGGTTGATAAAGATAAAGGACCTATATTCGGTGTTAATACATCAACAAACGCTGGTAATCATATAACTATTAATAAAGAAATATCCGCTGTAAACCGTGATGCACACTGGGATAAGTCATATAAAGCAAACTTTGGTTTGGATTTCAATGTGTTGAATAACCGTTTATCATTCAATATTGATGGTTATTATGAGTGGAATCGCGAAATGTTACTCCCATATTCAGCTTCTATTCCAGGTACAGTAGGAACACAGTCTGCGAATTTTAATTATGGAGAGTTGGACACATATGGCATGGAGTTATCTGTGACTTGGAGAGATAAAATAGGAAAAGATTTTAAATATAAAGTGTCTGTGAATACCGGATATACGGATAATAAGGTGCTCATGATGGACTGGGAAACCAACCAGCGTTATATGAAGATTCATGAGGGCAGTCGTACCGATATGGGAACATGGGGAATGCAGTGTCTTGGTATGTTCCGTAGTTATCAAGATATAGATGAATATTTCACCAAATATAATATTACATCATATATGGGTATGACTAAGGATAATGTAAAACCTGGTATGTTAATATATAAAGATATTCGTGGTGCAGAACAGACCGACGGAACCTATGCTGGACCAGATGGAGTTGTAAGTTATGAAAATGATCAAGTCCGTTTGTCAAACCGAAGTAATCCTTATGGTTTCACTACAAATTTGAGTGCAGAATGGAAAGGTATTTCTTTGTCTGCACAGATAAGCGCAAGTTGGGGAGGATATAGTTTTGTCCCAACATCGGCACTTAAGATCGGTAACATGGTTGGTTCAGGATCGGGTTCGTATACAGATCTGGAATATACCAATATGCCATCCTTCTGGAATACAGATAATATGTTTGTTTATAATGATGTAGTTGATGCGTCAGGTAATGTGGTTGTAAAAGCTAATCGCAATGCAAAATATCCTAACTTAAGATGGGGTAGTGTTAATAGTGTGAATTCAACATATTGGAGAGTGAGTGGAACTCGCGTTAGCATGAATCGCTTAACATTAGCATATGCCATACCATCGAAGTTTACAAGATTGATCGGTATTGAAAGTTGTCGTTTCAATGTAACAGGACAGAACTTATTTAGTTTCTATAATCCTTATCCTGATAATTTTATAGATCCTATGACTTCTTATGGTAGTTATCCTACTTTGCGTAAGTTTACTATTGGTGTAAATGTGACATTCTAAAAAGAAATAACGATGAAAAGAAAAAATATAATAGCTTTCAGTGTTGCTTTAATGGCGATAGGTGCTTTCACTTCATGTAGTGATGAGTTTCTACAAGATAAAAAAAATTACGACTATGTTGACGCAAGTACATATAATACATTCAGTGGTGCAAAAGCACGTGTAGATGATATATATGCTTGGTGCTTGCCTAATGCGAGTTCCGAACCAAGTTGGAAATACAATAGTACCGGAGCAGCTGATTTACAGTCTAAGTCTACAGAAGAGTATAGTGGATTCGGATCATTCGTAGATCCTGACGCTCCGATGACCAGTCAGAGTGGAAACAATACGGTTCCTGATTATTTTCATAATAGTGGTAATAATATTCAGGCAAGTGTTTGGGGACGTATTCGTAATTGCAATGATGTTATTTATGGTATAGAGAATAGTACTCTTTCAGAAGAAGAAAAGAATGAGTTACTCGGACAGGTTTATTTCTTTCGTGCATGGTGTTACTACAACTTGGTGAAGTGGTATGGTGGAGTGCCTATAATTACGGAAGTACAAGAACCAGTGGCAGGGGCTATCACTCCTCGTTCTACAACAAAAGCGTGTGTTAATTTTATTTGTGAGGATTTAGAGCGTTCAGCGCAGTTGCTTGCTCCGTTTACTGAAAATGGAGGATGGCCTTCAAGTGATTTTGGACGTGTTACTTCCGGTACAGCACTAGCATTGAAAGGACGGACTCTTTTGTTATATGCAAGTCCGTTGTTTAACCGTAAAAATGATGTGGAACGTTGGAGGAAAGCTTATAATGAAATCACTGCTGATTTACCCCGAATAAATGCTTGTGGATATGGTTTAGTTAATGAAGGTAATGCCGGAACTAATGCTTCAGGTTGGGCGAATGTTTTTTCAATGGTTGATGGCAATACAGAAGCTGTGTTTGTAACACTATATAATGATATAGCCACTGGTGGAGTACCTGATTTTAGTAAAAACAACTCATGGGAACATGGTATTCGGCCATCAAATGCCATGGGAGGTGGTGGCAAAACTCCTTCTGCTATGATGGTTGATATGTTTCCTATGGCTGATGGAAAAAGACCTTCTACGTGCAATACTTATACTACACTAGAGCAATCTTCTGTTGCTTATGATAAGAATGTTCCATTTGCCAATCGTGATCCTCGTTTTTATCGGACATTTGCTTTCCCCGGAGTACGCTGGGCTTTCAGTGGTGATCCTAAGAATGCAAGCAATAATAATCCTTATACAGGGGATAAGTATAATTTGTGGAACTATGTTTGGTATGCTAATGAGAGTGATAGAGATAATGAAGAGGCTAGTAGCTCTAATACTTATGGTGCGGATAACTTGTTGACAAATGCTAAAGGTTTCTATATACGTAAACGTTCGGATGATTTAGATGTGAATTCGAATGCCAGATATAAATTTACTCAAGCAAATGGTTTTAAATTTAGTGGTAGCCCATATTTGGAGATTCGTTATGCTGAAGTGTTGTTGAATTATGCAGAAGCAGCATGTGGTGCTGGTGAAATGGGAGTAGCTGTTGAACAATTGAAGAAGATACGTGCTCGTGTAGGATATACATCTGCAAATAATTTCGGTTTACAGACCAACTTGTCAGGTGACCAAGCTGCATGTTTTGCTGCCATTTTGTACGAACGTCAGATTGAATTGGCTTATGAAGGAAAACGTTTTGATGACTTACGCCGTTGGATGTTGTTTGATGGTGGTGCAGAAAGAGCAGAAGGTGCTCCTGACACATGGGTTCCGTCTGGTTGGAATGGAAACACTTGCACTTATTTAGGTTTTAAACAACTCAATGGACAACGCCGTGATAATCTTGAATTCCGTGTTAGTAGTAATCATGAGAGTAAAGGGCTTGGTGGTACTTCGTGGGAAATAAATGGAGTAAATCCAGATCCTCTAAAAGATGTAACACGTCCGGATGCATTAGATTTGAGACAAGCGGATATTTCTAGTCAACAGAATAAGTTAGTTGAATTTTATAATACTTATTTGACGCGTAAAATGAAGAAAGGTGATGCATATACTACTGATCATACGCCTAAATATATGAATTTTCTTCCTAGATATTACTTCTTAGGTTTTGCGGAAGGAGCTCAAAAGGCTAATCAGACATTGCCACAGACTATTGGTTGGGCAGATTATAATAATGGTGGTGCTAACGGTACTTTCGATCCATTAGCAGAATAAATTTATAATATCTGATTTATCTTGATAACGTCTCTAATATCTCTTGAATGAGAGGATTGGAGACGTTATTTTTTTGATAGGAATATGGGTTATGAGGGAAAAAACATATTTAGGATAATAAATTCTGTTCTACTGATTACAAATCTTTTCTTCTTTCGTCTTATTATTGTATTTTTGAATTAACAACTTCACAAAACCAAATAAAAATGAAGAAGAAACAGGTACTTTTAGCAGTTTTTGCTGCAACAATGTTGACTCCGACCGTTGCATGGGCGCAATACCCACAAATATCTGGCGAAGCCAAAGAAAACTATACAAAAATGATGACCGAAGAGCGGAAACGCTCTGATGAAGCATGGGCAAAAGCGTTGCCGATAGTACAAAAAGAAGCTAGAGAAGGACGTCCATATATTCCTTGGGCTGGTCGTCCGTACGATTTGCCACAGGCTGATATCCCTTCATTCCCAGGTGCTGAAGGTGGTGGTATGTACAGTTTCGGTGGTCGTGGAGGTAAAGTGATAACTGTCACAAATCTGAATGATCGTGGACCGGGTTCTTTCCGTGAAGCATGTGAAACTGGTGGTGCACGTATTATCGTTTTTAATGTTGCTGGTATCATCCGTCTGGAATCTCCGATTATCGTCCGTGCTCCTTACGTAACTATTGCCGGACAAACAGCTCCGGGAGACGGTGTTTGTATTGCTGGAGAATCATTTTGGGTAGATACACATGATGTGGTTGTACGTCATATGCGTTTCCGTCGTGGAGAAACGAAAGTATGGCATCGTGATGACTCTTTCGGAGGTAACCCTGTTGGTAATATAATGATCGACCACTGCTCCTGTACATGGGGATTGGATGAAAACATTTCTTTCTATCGCCACATGTACGACCCGAGTGAAGGACAATATGAAAGCAAAGACTTGAAACTTCCTACTGTAAACGTAACTATTCAAAATACTATCTCGGCAAAAGCGTTGGATACATACAATCATGCGTTTGGTAGCACGTTAGGTGGTGAGAACTGTGCATTTGCCCGTAACCTCTGGGCTAGTAACTCCGGACGTAATCCTTCTATCGGTTGGAATGGCATATTCAATTTCGTTAATAATGTAGTATTCAATTGGGTGCACCGTTCTTCCGATGGTGGTGATTATACCGCGATGTTCAATATGATTAACAACTACTATAAACCGGGACCTGCTACTCCTAAGGATTCCAATGTAGGACATCGTATCTTGAAACCGGAAGCAGGACGTAGTAAGCTGGATCATAAAGAATATGGGCGAGTATATGCCGACGGAAATATAATGGAAGGCTATCCTGAAATAACTAAAGACAATTGGAATGGCGGTATTCAGATTGAAACTCAACCGAACACTGACGGATATACTGAATACATGCGTAGCTATAAGCCGTTCGAGATGCCGTATATCAATATCATGGGAGCTAAAGATGCTTATGACTATGTATTGAAACATGTAGGTGCGAATATTCCTTGTCGTGATATTGTTGACGAACGTGTGATTGAAGAAGTTAGAACTGGTATTCCTTATTATGAAAAGAAACTTCCTAAAGACGCTTATGGTGACTTGACAGGTTTGTCTCCTAAGTCAATGGGAGAAGACGGACAGTTCAAGTATCGTCGTTTACCGAAAGATTCTTATAAGCAGGGTATTATTACTGATATTCGCCAGATGGGTGGTTATCCTGAATACAAAGGTACTCCTTATGTTGATACAGACAAAGATGGTATGCCGGACGAATGGGAAATTGCTAACGGATTAAATCCGAACGATCCGAGTGATGCCAATAAAGACTGTACTGGTGACGGATATACGAATATTGAAAAATATATCAACGGTATCAGCACAAAGCATAAAGTAGATTGGAGAGATATGAAGAACAACTACGATACATTGGCTGAAAAAGGAAAATTAATGTAATTATGAAAAAGATACTGATACTATCATTGCTTTTTATTTCCGGTTGGATGTCTGCACAGGCAGTCGACTTAAATAAAGAGAATCGTGATCCTGAATATGTAAAGTCTATTGTCAGCCGATCACAAAAGATCGTTGATAAACTCGGGCTTACAGATGCGAAAACAGCCGAAGATGTTCGCAATGTCATAGCCAATCGTTACTTCGAATTAAATGATATTTATGAGGTACGGGATGCGAAAGTCAAGAAAGTAAAAGAATCCGGGTTGACTGGTGAGGCTAAAAATGAAGCTTTGAAAGCTGCGGAAAATGAAAAAGATGCGGCACTATATCGTTCACATTTCGCTTTTCCAGCCAATTTATCTCTCTTTCTTGATGAAAAGCAAATAGAAGCTGTTAAAGATGGCATGACTTATGGAGTAGTAAAAGTGACTTATGACTCACATCTGGACATGATTCCTACTTTGAAAGAAGAAGAAAAAGCTCAAATCTATGCTTGGTTGATAGAGGCTCGTGAATTTGCGTTGGATGCAGAAAATTCGAATAAGAAACATGCTGCTTTCGGAAAATACAAAGGACGTATCAACAACTATCTGGCTAAACGTGGATATGACCTGAAGAAAGAACGAGAGGAATGGTATAAACGTATAAAAGCCCGTGGAGGTTCTATATAATTAAAAAATAAGATACTATAAAAAGAAGTGAAATTCTTTCCCATTGTAAATGGTTAGTTTGTTTGATGGTGGAAAGGGTGGCTCGGAGAGTCGCCCTTTTATCGTATATAAATTTTGAATCTATTGATTCTTCTAGTATATTTGAGTACAAATGACGCTTTCTATCGTCTCCTCTGTATAAAAGATACAAATATAGAATATAGAAATGAAAAAGTTAAGAAATACATTAGCCGCAATAAGTCTTCTGTTTCTGGCTTCTTGTGGGGGGAACAAAGACTACTACATGTTCACTTCGTTTCATGAACCGGCTGATGAGGGGTTGAGATACTTATATAGTGAGGACGGAATGCATTGGGACAGTATTCCGGGAGTTTGGCTAAAGCCGGAACTGGGACAGCACCAGCTCATGCGGGATCCCTCGATGGTACGTACTCCGGATGGAACCTACCATTTGGTCTGGACTACAAGTTGGAAAGGTGATTTAGGATTTGGCTACGCACATTCCAAAGATCTGATCCATTGGTCGGAACAACAGATGATTCCTGTAATGGCAGACGAACCGACTACCATTAATGTATGGGCTCCGGAAATTTTCTATGACGACGAGAACGATCAGTTCATGGTCGTATGGGCTTCCTGTGTCCCCGGGCGTTTCAAAAAGGGGATAGAAGAAGAGAATAATAATCATCGTTTATACTATATCACTACAAAAGATTTTAAAACCGTTTCGAAAGCAAAACTTTTGTATGATCCGGGATTCAGTACCATTGATGCCGTTATCGTGAAACGGGCAAAGAATGACTATGTAATGGTACTCAAGGATAACACCCGTCCGGAACGTAATCTGAAAATCGCTTTTTCCGATTCTATGACCGGTCCTTATTCGCCCGCATCCCAGCCTTTCACAGAATCCTTTGTAGAAGGACCGTCTGTAGAGAAAGTGGGAGACGATTATCTAATCTATTTTGATGTATATAAGAAAAAAATATATGGCGCTATGCGTACGAAGGATTTCCGGAACTTTACAGATGTAACAGAAGAGGTAAGCATCCCTGTAGGGCATAAGCATGGAACCATATTTACGGCTCCGGAATCAGTCGTAAAAGCATTATTGGAAGAAAAGAAATAAATCCGGAAACAATTTTAAATCAGAATAAATCATGAACAACTCTGCTAAAATTCTTTTTGTACTGGCTGCCGGTTGGCTGACTACTACAGCCTTTGCACAAGATAGAATTCATTATACAGGAAAAGAATTATCGAACCCTGCTTGTCACGACGGACAACTGTCTCCGGTAGTCGGAGTACATAACATTCAGTTGGTGCGTGCCAATCGTGAACATCCCGATGCTTCGAACGGCAATGGATGGACGTATAATCATCAGCCGATGCTGGCTTATTGGAATGGACAGTTTTTCTATCAATACCTGGCAGATCCTTCTGACGAACACGTACCGCCTTCACAGACTTTTCTGATGACGTCGAAAGATGGATATCGCTGGACAAATCCGGAAATTGTGTTTCCTCCTTATCAAGTTCCTGATGGATACACCAAAGAGTCTCGTCCGGGTGTGCAGGCCAAAGATCTGATTGCCATTATGCACCAGCGTGTCGGATTCTATGTCTCTAAATCCGGCAAGCTGATTACAATGGGAAATTACGGAGTTGCTTTGGATAAAAAAGATGATCCCAATGATGGAAACGGTATTGGCCGGGTGGTTCGTGAAATAAAGAAAGACGGTTCTTACGGACCGATCTATTTCATTTATTATAATCATGGATTTAATGAAAAGAACACTGATTATCCGTATTTTAAGAAAAGTAAGGATCGTGAGTTTGTGAAGGCTTGCCAGGAAATTCTTGACAATCCACTGTATATGATGCAGTGGGTGGAAGAAGCCGACCGTGAAGATCCTATTCTCCCGCTGAAGAAAGGATACAAAGCATTCAATTGTTATACATTGCCGGATGGACGTATTGCCAGTCTTTGGAAACATGCGCTTACCTCTATCAGTGAGGATGGCGGACATACTTGGGCAGAGCCTGTGCTTCGTGCAAAAGGTTTCGTCAACAGCAACGCGAAAATTTGGGGGCAGCGTTTAAGTGATGGTACATATGCTACTGTATATAATCCGTCGGAATTTCGTTGGCCGCTGGCTATATCTTTGAGTAAAGATGGATTGGAATATACAACATTGAATTTGGTGCATGGTGAAATTACTCCTATGCGTTATGGAGGAAATTATAAATCATACGGTCCTCAATATCCGCGTGGTATTCAGGAAGGTAATGGAGTACCTGCCGATGGTGATTTGTGGGTTTCTTACAGTGTGAACAAGGAAGATATGTGGATTTCCCGTATTCCTGTCCCGGTGGAAATAAATGCTTCAGCACATGCGGATGATGATTTCTCTAAAAATAAATCAATTGCGGAACTGACTGACTGGAATATTTATTCCCCGGTTTGGGCCCCTGTTTCTTTGGAGGATCAATGGTTGAAGTTGCAGGATAAAGATCCGTTTGATTATGCCAAAGTGGAACGTAAAATTCCGGCCTCTAAAGAACTGAAAGTATCATTTGATTTGAAAGCCGGCCAGAATGATAAAGGTACACTCCAGATTGAATTTCTGGATGAGAATGGAATAGTCTGTTCCCGTATGGAACTTACTGATGATGGCATTTTCCGATTGAAAGGCGGCTCCCGGTTTGCAAATATGATGAAATATGAAGCAGGAAAGGTTTATCATGTAGAAGCAGTCCTTTCTACTGTTGATCGTAATATTCAAGTATATGTAGATGGCAAGAGAGTAGGGCTGCGTATGTTCTATGCTCCCGTGGCTGCTGTGGAACGAATTGTATTCCGTACTGGCGTACCTCGTACATTCCCGACCGTAGATACTCCTGCCGACCAGACATACGATCTGCCGAATGCAGGTGCGCAAGATCCATTGGCTGAATATGGCATTGCCAATGTAAAAACATCTTCTACAGATAAGGATGCGTCTTCTGCTTTTTTTAAAGTATGCTGACTTCAGTCATTATGCAGACTATTTCAACGGTATGGAAGACGAAAATATTGTTCAGGCAATTCCCAATGCAAAGGCTTCGGAATGGATGGAGGAAAATATTCCTTTGTTCGAGTGTCCGCAACATAACTTTGAAGAAATGTATTATTATCGTTGGTGGTCAATCCGTAAGCATATCAAGGAGACTCCTGTTGGCTATGGCATGACCGAGTTTCTCGTTCAGCGTTCTTATTCTGATAAATATAATTTGATTGCTTGTGCAATTGGACATCATATTTATGAAAGCCGTTGGTTGCGTGATCCGAAATATTTGGATCAGATTATTCATACATGGTATCGTGGCAATGATGGCGGTCCGATGAAGAAGATGGATAAGTTCAGCTCATGGAATGCAGATGCTGTTTTGGCTCGTTACATGGTAGATGGTGATAAGGACTATCTGCTGGACATGAAGAAAGATCTGGAAACCGAATACCAGCGTTGGGAACGTACGAACCGTTTGAAGAACGGATTGTATTGGCAGGGTGACGTACAGGATGGTATGGAAGAATCAATCAGTGGCGGACGGAGGAAGAAATATGCCCGGCCGACAATCAATAGTTATATGTATGGCAATGCTAAAGCACTTTCATGTATAGGAATTCTTTCCGGCGATGAGGGGATGGCTATGAAATATGGCATGAGAGCAGATACTTTGAAAAATCTGGTAGAAAATGAATTGTGGAATACACGTCATCAGTTTTTTGAGACGATGCGTACGGACTCTTCTGCGAATGTGCGTGAAGCAATTGGATATATTCCCTGGTATTTCAACCTACCGGATACCACCCAAAAGTATGAAATTGCCTGGAAGGAAATTATGGATGAAAAAGGCTTTTCTGCTCCTTATGGACTGACAACTGCAGAACGTCGTCATCCGGAATTCCGTACACGTGGAGTAGGCAAGTGTGAGTGGGACGGTGCTATCTGGCCGTTTGCTTCCGCACAGACATTGACAGCAATGGCTAACTTTATGAATAATTATCCGCAGACTGTATTGTCTGACAGTGTATATTTCCGTCAGATGGAATTGTATGTGGAATCACAGTACCATCGTGGTCGTCCCTATATTGGTGAATATTTGGATGAGGTGACCGGTTATTGGCTGAAAGGAGATCAGGAACGTAGCCGTTATTATAATCATTCCACTTTCAACGACTTGATAATTACAGGCCTGATCGGACTTCGTCCGCGTTTGGATAATACGATTGAAGTGAACCCCTTAATTCCTGCCGACAAGTGGGATTGGTTCTGTTTGGATAATGTATTATATCACGGCCATAATCTGACGATTCTTTGGGATAAGAATGGTGATCGCTATCATTGCGGAAAAGGATTACGCATTTTTGTAGATGGTAAGGAAGTAGGGCAGGCGGATACATTGACAAAAATCGTTTGTGAAAATGCACTCAAATGATAAGTTCACCACAGAGGACACGGAGGACGCAGAGTTCTTCTCTCTCTTTCCGTAAGTAAAACAGAGCGACAAATACGATTATAAATACGTGAGACTCTGTGTTACTTATAGTGAATAAAAAGATTAAACCTCTGTGTCCTCCGTGTCCTCTGTGGTGAACTTACCATTTATCGAACAAATAAAAGATACTTGAAAAATGAAATTCAAAAAGATTCTTCTTTCATTGCTAATTTGTTTGTCTTGTTTTGTACAGGCAAAGAATATAACCATCAGTCGTCTTACCTGTGAGATGCAGGAGGGACTGGTAGTGGTCGAAGGTTCACCCCGTTTGGGCTGGGTGATGGAATCGCCGGAGAATGGGACACGACAATCTGCCTATGAGATTGATATTCGGGAAGCTTTTACAGGGCGTTCCGTTTGGAATAGTGGGAAGGTTTATTCTTCGCAGAGCCAGTTAGTTTCTACAAAGGGGGCAGATATACGTCCTGATAACTCATTTAATTATAGTTGGCGCGTTCGTGTTTGGGATGAGACAGATACACCTTCCGAGTGGAGCAGTGAAGCGAAATTCCGGGCAGTACCCGAAAGGTTATCTTCGTCGGGGCAGTGGATTGGAGCTATTACCCGACAAAATGCTCATTTACCGGAAGGGCGTAAGTTCCACGGTGGAGAGTTGAAGAAACCGGAAGTGAAAGCAGCTTGGGAAGCAGTGGACACTTTGGCAAAGAAAAGTATTTGTTTGAGAAGAACATTCCAAGTAGGAGATGCGACAGAAGGGGGTACAAACCGTAAACCGGGCAAGAAAATAGTGGAGGCAACGGCATACGTTTGTGGTCTGGGATTCTATGAGTTTTCTTTGAATGGTCAAAAGGTAGGTAACAGTGAGTTTGCTCCATTGTGGAGTGATTATGATAAAACTGTTTACTATAACACATACGATGTGACGGAACAATTGCGGCGTGGTGAAAATGTCGTAGGAATCTTATTGGGGAATGGATTCTATAATGTGCAGGGGGGGCGTTATCGCAAATTACAGATCAGCTTTGGTCCTCCCACACTTTTATTTGAGCTGGTTATTAACTACGAAGATGGAACATGTACAACGGTTCATTCTGATAATGAATGGAAATATGATTTCAGTCCGGTAATCTTCAATTGTATATATGGAGGGGAAGATTATGATGCGCGTCGTGAACAGAAAGGATGGAATCAGATTGGCTTTGATGACAGTCATTGGCGTCCGGTAGTCATACAGGAAGCTCCTAAAGGAATACTTCGTCCACAGATGGCGGCTCCGGTGAAAATCATGGAACGGTATGATATTCAAAAGGTAACCAAACTAAATGCGGACCAAGTTGCATCAGCTTCTGTATCAACTAAGAGAACAGTCGATCCTTCTGCTTTTGTGTTGGATATGGGACAGAATTTGGCTGGCTTTCCGGAAATAAAAGTACGTGGCAAACGTGGTCAGAAAGTAACTTTGATTGTAGCCGAAGCATTGACAGAGGAAGGTGCTTGCAATCAGCGTCAGACAGGGCGTCAACACTATTACGAATACATTCTGAAAGGGGAAGGCGATGAAACCTGGCACCCTCGTTTCTCTTATTACGGTTTTAGATATATTCAGGTAGAGGGTGCTGTCTTAAAAGGACAGAAGAATCCGCAGAAATTGCCTGTATTGAAAAATATTCAATCCTGTTTCGTATATAATTCAGCCAAGAAAGTTTCCACTTTCGAATCATCCAACCGGATATTTAATGCTGCCCATCGATTGATCGAGAAAGCGGTTCGCAGCAATATGCAGTCTGTGTTTACGGATTGTCCGCATCGTGAGAAACTTGGGTGGCTGGAACAGGTACATCTGAATGGTCCGGGTTTGTTGTATAACTATGATTTGACAGCATACGCTCCGCAGATTATGCAGAATATGGCAGATGCACAACATTCCAACGGGGCCATGCCGACAACTGCTCCGGAATACGTGATTTTTGAAGGTCCGGGTATGGATGCTTTTGCCGAATCTCCGGAGTGGGGTGGTTCTTTGGTTATTTTCCCTTTTATGTACTATGAGACTTATGGAGACGATTCATTGATTAAGAAATATTATCCGAATATGCGTCGTTACGTGGATTATCTCAAGACTCGTGCAGATAAAGGTATTCTTTCTTTCGGATTGGGAGACTGGTATGATTACGGAGATTTTCGTGCGGGATTCTCACGGAATACACCCGTTCCTTTGGTGGCTACTGCGCATTATTACATGACAGTCATGTATTTGGTACAAGCTGCGAAAATGGTAGGTAATGACTTTGACATTCATTATTACACTTCGTTGGCACAGGATATAATGGTTGCATTTAATAAATGTTTTCTTCATAAAGATACGGCACAATATGGTACAGGAAGCCAATGCAGTAATGCGCTTCCGTTGTTCCTCCAAATGACGCAGGATGCAGATAAACAAGGTAACTACCGACCGGATGCAGATTTGAATGAGAAAGTATTCGCGAATCTGATAAAAGATGTGGAAGCACATGGCAACCGTTTGACTACCGGTGATGTGGGAAACCGTTATCTGATTCAGACATTGGCGCGTAATGGAGAACATGAACTTATTTATAAAATGTTCAATCATGAAGAAGCTCCCGGATATGGTTTCCAGTTAAAATTCGGCGCTACAACTTTGACCGAGCAGTGGGACCCCCGTCAAGGTTCTTCCTGGAATCACTTTATGATGGGACAGATTGATGAATGGTTCTTTAATTCACTGGTCGGTATTCGTCCTTCTACTACTCCAAAACAAGGTTATCAGAAGTTCATCATCGCTCCCCAACCTGTGGGAGATTTGAAATACGTCAAAGCGTCGTATGAAACTTTATATGGTACCATTAATGTGGACTGGACTTGTGAGAATGGGACTTTCACTTTAAACGTGTCTGTTCCGGTGAATACTACCGCTGTTGTTTATCTCCCGGGCGAAAAAGAACCGAAAGAAATACAGAGCGGAACATATCAATTGGTTTGTGCAAAATGAAAGAGACATTTTATATATATTTGTAGAATGAAAAACAATGTATTCGTATAAAAAATCATGCAGCATCTTTATTTTAATCATGTAGCGTGTTTGAAAAAACATCTCAATGATTGTTTTCAAACATTGGGAAGAAAAAAAGATTCTATTAGCATGATTTTTTAGAAGGAAACGATGAAATATACTTTAATAATATCGATTATGAATTTACGAACAACTCTTATTGTCTTTCTTTGCTTCTGTGCAACCACAGTTCTTCGTGCCGAGCGTGTAGATATGCTGAAGGCCGGTGCAAAAGCAAATGGCAAGACTCTTAATACAAAACTAATCAATTCAACGATTGACCGTCTGAACCGTGGGGGCGGAGGTACTCTTTTCTTTCCTGCCGGGACTTATCTGACGGGGAGTATCCATCTGAAAAGTAATATTACACTGGAGTTGGAAGCCGGAGCTACCTTGCTCTTTTCCGATAACTTTGATGACTATCTTCCTTTTGTCGAGGTTCGTCACGAAGGAGTGATGATGAAAAGTTTCCAGCCTTTGATTTATGCGGTAGATGCCGAGAATATTACGATCAAAGGAGAAGGAACTTTAGACGGACAAGGAAAGAAATGGTGGATGGAGTTCTTTCGTGTCATGATTGATTTGAAAGACAATGGCATGCGTGATGTGAATAAATATCAGCCCCTATGGGATGCGGCAAACGATACGACAGCAATTTATGCTGAAACGAACAAGGATTATGTAAATACATTGCAACGTCGCTTTTTCCGTCCTCCGTTCATTCAGCCCGTTCGTTGTAAGAAAGTAAAGATTGAAGGAGTGAAAATCATAAATTCTCCCTTCTGGACGGTCAATCCGGAATTTTGCGACAATGTAACCATAAAGGGGATCACCATAGATAATGCGCCCTCACCAAATACGGACGGAGTGAATCCGGAATCCTGCCGCAATGTACATATCAGCGACTGCCATATATCAGTAGGAGACGATTGCATCACAATCAAGTCGGGAAGAGATGCGCAGGCCCGTCGTTTGGGAGTACCTTGCGAGAATATCACTATCACCAACTGCACCATGCTTTCCGGTCATGGAGGCGTTGTTATCGGCAGCGAGATGAGTGGGAGTGTGCGTAAAGTTACTATTTCCAATTGCGTGTTTGATGGAACAGATCGTGGAATCCGTATTAAGTCGACCCGTGGAAGGGGAGGAGTCGTTGAAGATATTCGTGTCAGCAACGTCGTAATGAGCAACATTAAACAGGAAGCTGTTGTATTGAATTTGAAGTACAGTAAAATGCCTGCCGAACCTAAGAGTGAACGCACTCCGATATTCCGTAACGTGCATATCAGTGGAATGACTGTGACAAACGTAAAGACTCCGATCAAAATAGTGGGCTTGGAAGAAGCGCCGATATCTGACATCGTTTTGCGTGATATTCATATTCAAGGAGGGAAACAGAAATGTATCTTCGAAAATAGTGAACGTATCACGATGGATGACGTAATCGTCAATGGTGAAGTAATTAAAAGCACCACAGATACCACAGATTAACACAGATTTTTAATTCGATTAAATTATAAAAATAATAAATCTGTGAAAATCTGTGTAATCTGTGGTGAAAAAACAACTTACATAAATTAAAAATAGATGAAACGAATCCTTTTTACTATGCTTCTTGCCGCATCTCTTTCGGCCGAAGCCCAGACGCAAACATACGAGACGGAATTTGCCCGTCCCTTGAACGAAGTACTGACGGATATACAGAACCGTTTCGGAGTCCGTTTGAAATATGACATTGATACGGTGGGAAAAGTGCTGTCTTATGCCGATTTCCGTATTCGTCCTTATTCCGTGGAAGAATCCTTGACGAATGTATTGGCACCTTTCGATTATAAATTTGTTAAGCAGAAAGGAAATATGTATAAGCTGAAAGCATACGAGTATCCACGTCGTACAGATGCAGACGGAGAGAAGATGTTGGCTTATCTGAATACACTCTATACAGACCGACAGTCTTTTCAACTTCGTGCCGATTCTCTGAAAAAAGAGGTACGTCAGCGTTTAGGTATCGATACTTTGCTGGCTCAATGTGTCAAATCCAAACCTATTCTTTCAAAGATACGTAAGTTTGATGGCTATACCGTGCAGAATTTCGCGCTTGAAACACTTCCCGGGTTATACGTTTGTGGTTCTATCTATACGCCCCAATCGAAAGGAAAACATGCGTTGATAATCTGCCCTAACGGACATTTTGGTGGCGGACGTTATCGGGAAGACCAACAACAACGTATGGGAACTTTGGCACGTATGGGAGCTGTTTGTGTAGACTATGATTTGTTTGGATGGGGAGAGTCGGCTTTGCAAGTTGGCAGTGCGGCACACCGTAGCAGTGCGGCGCACACTATTCAGGCAATGAACGGCTTATTGATTCTTGACTACATGCTTGCTTTCCGTAAGGATATTGATACCAGCCGTATCGGTACGAATGGTGGTTCGGGTGGAGGTACCCATGCTGTATTGTTGAGCGTATTGGATGATCGTTTCACCGCTTCAGCTCCGGTGGTGAGCCTGGCTTCTCACTTCGACGGTGGCTGTCCCTGCGAAAGCGGAATGCCTATTCAATTATCTGCAGGAGGAACCTGTAATGCGGAATTAGCCGCAACTTTTGCTCCTCGTCCACAACTGATCGTATCGGATGGTGGCGACTGGACGGCCAGTGTTCCTACTCTTGAATTTCCTTATCTGCAACGAATCTATGGATTCTACCAGGCAAAAGATAAAGTAACGAATGTACATCTTCCCAAAGAGAAACATGACTTTGGCCCGAATAAGCGGAACGCCGTTTATGACTTCTTCGCAGAAGTATTCAAGTTGGATAAAAAGATGTTGGATGAAAGCAAGGTCACCATTGAACCGGAATCCGCTATGTATAGTTTTGGCGAAAAAGGAGCTTTGCTTCCTGAAGGCGCCATCCGTTCTTTTGACAAGGTAGCTGCCTATTTTGACAAGAAGGCTTATGCTAATTTAAAATCAGATGCTTCTCTCGAAAAGAAAGCCATTGACTGGGTAGCTTCTTTAGAGTTGAACGATGATAAAAAGGCAGGTTTTGCAGTAACTGCCATTTATAATCATCTTCGTAAAGTGCGTGACTGGCACAATGAGCACCCTTATACAACAATCCCCGAGGGTATCAATCCTCTGACAGGCAAACCGCTTTCCAAGCTCGACCGTGAAATGATTGCAGATTCCGCTATGCCGAAAGAAGTACATGAAAGGCTAATGAAAGATTTACGCAGAGTATTGACGGAAGAACAGATTGAACAAATCTTGGATAAATATACGGTAGGTAAAGTTGCTTTTACCTTGAAAGGTTATCAGGCCATTGTGCCCAATATGACAGAGGAGGAAACAGCTTTCGTTCTGGAACAGTTGAAATTGGCTCGCGAACAAGCTATTGACTACAAGAATATGAAGCAGATTTCTGCTATCTTTGAAATTTATAAAACCAAATGCGAACAGTATTTCAATGAGCATGGTCGCAACTGGCGTCAGATGTTCAAAGAGTATGTGAATAAGCGAAATGCAGAAAAGAAGGCTCAAGGAAAGAAATAAATGAAGGTATACCCTTAACCTTCTGCATAACCGGAATATCTCCGGGATAATAGAAGAATATAATAGAGCTATGCTTTGCAACTGACAAAGCATAGCTTTATCATATCTAAAGCTATGCTTTAGTTCCCCTAAAACACTGCTATAATTTATTTCTTCACGATTACTAAACATCTTTTTCGCAGAAAATGTGTTATTTTGTAGATGGCTAACAGAAATGTATATGATATGGATAAGCAAAAAGTAGCATTAGTCCTTTCCATGGGGGGAGCACGTGGAATAGCACATATAGGAGTAATTGAAGAATTACTTCGTCACAACTTTGAGATTACTTCCATTGCAGGAAGTTCTATGGGAGCAATGGTGGGAGCAATGTATGCTTCAGGAAAAATGGAAGAATGTAAAGAATGGCTGTATAGTTGGGATAAACGCAAAATGTGGGAATTGGCGGATCTTACCTTAAGCCGGGATGGATTAGTGAAAGGTGACCGTTTTATTAAAGAACTGAAACAAATTATTCCAGACATGAATATCGAAGACCTGCCTGTCCCTTATGTAGCGATGGCTACGGATATTGTCCGCGATCAGGAAGTCAGGTTTGACAGAGGGAGCTTACATGAAGCTATCCGTGCGTCTATTTCTATCCCTATGCTTTTCCGTCCATTAAGAAAAGACGGTATGGTATTGATTGATGGAGGTATTCTGAATCCTCTTCCATTGAGTCATGTGCAACGCACTGAAGGAGACATTCTGATAGCTGTCGATGTGAATGCACCCATTGATACCGGAAAGAAAAAGAAAGTATCTCCTTATAATCTGTTGACAGAATCTTCCAGGATGATGATGCAGCAAATCACCCGTTATCAGATAGAACGTTGTCAGCCGGATATCTTAATTCAAATTTCCGGCGATACGTATGATATGTTGGAGTTCCATCATGCTGCTTCGATAGTGAAAACTGGAGTGGAAGTTGCTCGAAGAATATTAATGCAATAAATAGTATTCATTAAAGTGATAGATTTTTATTCAATATAAATCATCTTTTTCGTCATTCCCCCGTCAATAGTGATGTTTTCTCCATTGATGAAATCATTGTTTTCCTCGCAGAGAAACAGACACATGCGGGCAATATCTTCCGGTTTACCTACCCGCCGGGAAGGATGCTGTGAATGGTCTTCCGGTTGGAGTTGAGCATAATCATGAGTCTGTATCCATCCCGGAGCAATGGAATTTACGGTGATATTCCATTCAGATAAAGACAAAGCCAATGCATGAGTCAAAGAATAGATACCACCTTTCGAAGCTGCATAACCTTCACTTCCCGGTTCACTCATTAGATAACGTGTAGAGCAGATATTTATAATTCGGCCGTATGGGTTGGGAGAGGGCTGCTTTTTACGATGGATGGCAAGCAGCCGGGAAGTGATGAATACAGGACGCAGGTTAATAGAAAGAATTTTGTCGAAATCTTCTACACTTGTCTCTGTGATAGAAGAAAATTTGCTGATACCGACGTTGTTGACAATAATATCAATATCGTTCCATTCGGCAAGAATGGTTTGCATACAACTTTCAAGCGCGTTTTTATCACTTACGTCGACTTTATGGAATATAGCCCCGGTTGCCTTCGCAGTTTCCTGTCCTGATATTTCGTTTATATCACAAAAGGCAACTTGATTTCCAGCCAGGCGAAAAGCTTCTACTATTGCTTTGCCTATTCCTTCCGCTCCGCCTGTTATAAATACTCTTCTTTTTGAGTCCTCCGGTTTTGAAACCGTTGAAGTGTGAGACTTCGATTCAGCCGGACGTACTGCTGTTAGTTTCTTCTTACCATATTTTTGTGCTTGTTTCCAAGCAGCTTTTCGGGCTTCGTATTGTTCCTGTTGTCTCTCTATGTAATTATCTGCCATCGTTATTTTTTGATTTATTGGCAAATGTTAAAGTATAAAATGGATAAATACAAGAATCGACCGCTCTTTTGCGGACAAAGGAGCAGTCGATTTCATTCAGATGGTCGTTCAAAATTTAAAACTTTGTCAGATCTATCTCTGCATATTTAATTCGTTGACGACGCCAAGTGTAAATGGCATGCAGTTTCCCGTCTTTCCCCTGAATAATGCTAGGGTAAGAGTATTGGCTAATCGGACTATCTTCTAATGTAAGAACAGGCTGCCAATTGATACCATCTTCTGAAACGGCCACACAGAGCGGAGTACGCGGACCTTTCGGAGTTCCGGGCAATGTAGAGAAATTATTGTAGATAAGTATATGTCTACCGTCTTTCATTGTCACAGCATCCGTTCCGGAATTATTATTCGGAACATCCAGTAGCGTTACTTTACTCCACGTATCACCATTATCGCTGCTCCACGCAGTTGCTACCTGTGCGTTACGTGTGCGGCAGAGTATCTGTAATCTTCCATCCTTATGCTTCAAAATACTGGGTTGTATTGCATAAACAGGTTTGGCTCCTTCTCCTTTGATAGCTTCTCCGCCTTCCTGGTCATCCACATTCATATCCCCCCTTTTTGCGGTTTTGGGTGGGGACGGATAACTCGGCATCCAGTGGTCCGACCATCTTCCAGGTCTTGCCTTTATCATCGGAAATCTCGAAATGAACTCTCCATCCGTTACTTCCTTCCGTACTGGAAGGGCAGATGATACGCCCATTGATATATTCCGGCTTATTCTTAATAGGTCCAAGAAAACCTTCTGGAAGCGGTTCGCGTTTGCTCCAGGTCTTTCCTCCGTCACGTGAACGAACCAGCCATCCTGTCCAGTCACTCACTTTCAGACCTATTTTATAGAACAGAATCAAGTCACCTCCGGGAATCTGGAAAAGAACCGGATTCCAACAAGCTTTTCTACGGGCAATAAGTTTTCCTTTCTCATCTTTCACAGGTGTACAAGTTGAATCGATTCCAGCCAATACAGCTTGCGAATCTTTGAGCGAGAACACACCGTCAGCGGCAAGCTTAGGGGCAGTCCATTCTTTGGAACCTTTCAGCTTACGACATACCCAAATGCAACAATCCGGATTGCGTTCTTTGGTTCCTCCGAAGAAAGAGGCTACGAGATCGCCGTTCTTCAGTTCTACAATCGTAGCTCCGTGACATTCGGGGAAAGAAGTTTTTTTGTATAGGAATTCATCACTTAGAATAGCTGTATTCCGGGTGGGTATGTCTACACTGAAGTGATATTTTCCCGATCCGATCTTTTCCTTCCGTCCATCCGGTAGGTGCACTTCACCTGTTGTGTTGGCAGGAAGCTCGATGTCCCATTCCAGATGAGTAGGAGTCTTTGCCCACCGGCTGATTATTTTCCCGTAGATACTCATGTATGAGGCATCCACATTGCTCAATTCCTGGATTTCAAAAGCCGGTTGGAAAATGATATGTTTGTAACCGGACTTCCAGCGGTCTGCACGAATACCTGCCAAATTATTGAAACACCAGGGTAATAAATCGCCTAAAAGCATCACGTGATTACCGCTGTTCATTTCAGGATTGGCCGTATCACCGTTCCATAACTCCCAAATAGTGGTAGCACCTTTTTCAACCATATATCCCCAAGATGGATATGTTTTATTGGTAGCCAACAGGTAGGCTACATCGGCATGGCCACGACGGCTCAATTCGCGCAATAGCCATTGCACACCGATTACTCCGGTACTTATATGTCCCTTGTTGGTGGTGATAATAGAAGTGACGGCATTTTTAGCACCTCATGGATGTAGTTCTTAGGTACCAGTCCAAAAAGCAAGTGGCAGGATATTGGCAGTAACTGTGTTGTTGCCATAGAAAATGCTGTCGGGATATAAAGTATGTCCCGGTACGGGAGAAGTACCTTCTTTTATGTGCAGAAAACGGGCATTGAATGCATCTTTCATACGATGTTCCAAATCTTCCCATTCTTCTGCGTCAGCTTTCAGCCCTTGCAGGCTTGCAAAGCGGTGCATCAGTTGTAATACCTTCAGATAATAAGCGGTGGCGATCAAGGCACCGTCGGTCTTGCGGGAGGGGTCCTTACTATGAATTAACTCCAGTGATTCGGGTGGAACACACCAGTCACCATATTTATCTTTGGTGATGATAAAATCCTCTGTCATGTAGTATTCACGGATATGAGATACCCACTTCTTGATAGCCGGATAATTCTCTTCGATCGAACGTTTATCTCCAAAGTTCGTGAAAAGCATATCGCAGGCCATCGGTAAGGCGGCAGGCCAGGTCACATTGTTCCGAGTAGTAGTTCCAGTATGCCGGGGCTACATCAGGAATACAACCGTCTTCCCGTTGCGCTTCGCGAATGTCACGCGCCCATTTGGTATACATGGCGTAATTATCGAAAAGCATACTTTCTCCCCAACAACCCATGGTACGGTCACCCAACCAGGGTTGGCGTTCATTCCGTTGCGGACAGTCAACCGGCATCCCTTTATAGTTGCTTCGGATTCCCCAAAATGCATTGCGGACAATCTTATTCAGGGTTTCGTCAGAACAGTTGAAAGTACCGGTATGCTCCATTTCATCTTCTACTATTTCGGCAACGAAATCTTCTGCTTTGGCGTCCGGATAACCGCTGACTTCTACATAACGGAATCCATGATAAATAAAGCGAGGCGCCCAGGTAGCATCTTTTGTTTCGCGTCCGTTGGCAACATATACATCTGTAGAACGGGCATCCCTGAAGTTTCTTGTATAAAGTTCACCATTATCTTGCAGGCTTTCTGCAAAACGGAGACGGATGCTGTCACCGGCTTGCCCTTTTATCCGGAAACGTACCCATCCCGCCATATTCTGACCGATATCCAGAATATATTTGCTACCGAGCTTTTTAATAGAAACGGGTTTCAAGGTTTCTGTGACTTTCATGCCCGGCATCATTTGTGCACGCAATGTTCCCGAAGGAATACTGACGCGTTGGGCCTGCATCCAGTCCTTGTCATCATATCCGGTTTGAGTCCAGTCTCCTAACTCTTTACGGGCATCATATTCTTCGCCGTCATATTCATTGTTGCTACGGATAGGACCTTCAGTAGTTAATTTCCATGAAGTGTTTGTAGCAATTGTTTCTTTGCTGCCGTCTGCATATTCAACAATCAGATTCAACCGAAGCTTAGGATAACCGAAAGTCGGTATCTTATACGGTTTATAGTTCTGACGCATCGTATAGAAGCGGCCATTGCCGAGAGTTACTCCGATAGCATTTTCTGCCTGAAGCAGTGAAGTCACATCGTATGTGTTGTACAGAATCGTTTTCCGGTAGTCGGTAGGAGCAGGTGCCAGTACTTGATTGCCGATGCGTTGCCCGTTGATAAACAGCTCATATAATCCCATTCCGGCGATATGTACTGTGGCACGTTTCACGCCTTTCTTTAACGCAAACTCTTTTCGAAGATAACGGGCTGCCAAACGGCTCCATTGTGTTTCGCTGTCTCCGGGAGCGGCCCGATCCAAGCCGATCCATTGTCCTTGCCAGTTCGCTTCATTAAATAGTCCTGTGGTCCAAAAAGCCGGAGCACTCCAATTCGTTGCACCTTTGTTGGTGTCGATTTTCACTTTCCAATAGTAGGAAGCATTACGTTTTAATGTTTTTCCCTGATAAGTGATCCATTGGGAAGCGTCAGATTCAATCTTTCCTGAATCCCATATATCTCCTTTTCCTTGTTCCAATAGCTCCGGGGAAGATGCGACAAGAATGTGATACGCAGTCTGTATCACATTCTGTTCATCCGATTCGATGCGCCAACTCAATCGGGGCTGGCGCACGTCGATACCTTCCGGACTTTTCAGCAGTTCCGTTCGCAGATCAGTGATATCTATGGCTGCGTATATGGACCCGGTAAAGAGCAGAAGAAAGAAGAATGATACTATCCTTTTATTCATAAGTATGTTTTCATCATTCGTTTATATAAGATTATTCATTCCATTTTTGTTGTGCGTCCGGTAACTCTGTCCAGTCTTTCCCTATATAGTTCTTACTACTGTCCACTACAATCAGGATATGGTCGTTCCCGCTGCAATAACCGCTATCGTGCTGGAATTTATGCACACCATTATCAAATTCTCCGATGTATTCCAATTTACCATCTTTCGTAGTGTACCACCAGGCATTCTTTTTCGCACCGCTAATCTTGCTGAAATCAACTTCCATCGGACGTCCGGTATAGTTGTATACCATCAGATAATCATTACCACGTGTAGCGATAGCGCGGTCGTAACGTTCTCCATTCTGTCCTGCAATGATAGACTGATCGGGTATGCGTTCGAAGAACGGGAAAGTCAGCATCAGGTTTTTCAGATACTTCATCTGATTGTAGCCCGGATCATTCAAAGCATCATACCAGGGCTTTTTTGCACCGTAAGCACCACCTACACCCGGTTTGATAAATTGCATGATTGAGTTATGACCGTAAGTATGTCCGAAAGCTCCGGCAAATACAGACCAGTAAGCATAACGGCGTACGTCATAATCCTTCCACAACAGTTCATTCTCATCGTGCAGGCCATGAGGAATTTCTTCGTAGACCGGTTCGCCGTCAATCACAGGTTTCATGGGTTCCATGGCCATGCTGCGTTCTACAAAACGCCAGTTATCTTCTTCCGTATTTTCTTCGATAGGATAGTCACCATCTCCGAAACGTTGTCCGTAGCGGCGGTGTCCGCTTTGGAACATGTTGAAATCCAACCAGGGAGCATTATTGAACCAAGTTGCGGAGGTTGTCCTTCCGCGTGGATGGAATGTCATCAGGTGATTTTTGTCGATAGCCTTGATAGAGGTTGCTAATGCTTCCCATTCGGCTGTTTTCACGTCTCCGCGAATATCCCCACCGATAAACCAGATAATATTGGGTTCGTCCTTATAACGCTCCGCTAAAAACTTGCCGTATGCTTTTGCCTGTTCTACAGTCATTTCGCCCCGATTTACCGGGCTTCCCCAAATACAGACCATACCGATATACTGACCTTTCTTGGCTGCTGTACGGATGATGTAATCCATGTGGTCCCAATAACCGTATACACCTTTTTGATTGATGTTTTTGAAGTTATATCCGTCAATCATCGAATATTGTCCGTAGATATTCATAGACGGAACATTGTTCAACGTTTGAACCTGAATCACGTTATATCCGCGACGTTTACATTGTTCCAGGTAATATTCGGCTTCATCCCGGTTCAAGCGTTCGGGCAATAGCCAACCGGTTTCTCCCAACCAAAAGAAAGGAGCGCCGTTTTCGTGTTTCAGATAACGTCCCTCTTCGGAAACTACGAGCTTGCCATTGTTCCAGGGGATATACGTCTTTTGTGTTTTCTTCTGTGCTGCGACCGAAGTTGCCATTGTCAATAGCAGCAACAAAAGAGGAAGAATTTTGAATTTTCTCATTGTACTTTATCGTTTTTAGTTTATTTCTTTGTCATTTTCTCATACTCAATGGCAGCCAGAATAAATGAACCTACCGATTTCGGATCATTTTCTATGATCGGTTCACTGATATAATATTCAAATGAGCCGTCACGGTATCTTTTTGAATCTCCACCCAATCCTGCAACAGCACAGCAATTGGTGATTGTATAACTGCCATCTTCTTCCAAACGGGTAAATGTCTTTACCATTCCGTCAAAGGCTTTTTGTGTCGGTTCGATATATTCGTTGCCAATATATCCTTTATTAATAGCTTTGGCAAGCGTATAGATAAACAGGGCAGTGGCAGATGATTCCAAATAATTACCTTCACGCGCTCCCTGATCGGTTACCTGATACCAGGTTCCGGATGAAGGATCCTGATATTTCACAATCGCTTTAGCCAATCCCTGCAGAATCTGTATAATGCTGTCGCGTCCGGCAGTTTCCTGTGGCAGGAAGTCCAGTACATCTACAATAGCTGCTCCATACCATCCGATGCTGCGACTCCAAAAATTAGGAGAGCAACCCGTTTCAGGATTGGACCATTTCTGTTCGCGACTTTCATCCCATCCGTGATAATAAAGCCCTGTTGCGGGATCATAAGTCTTGCTCTTTATCAAAAGAATTTGTTTCGTTGCTTCGTCAAATAAAGCAGGTTCATCAAAAGTAGCACCATATTGAACCAGATAAGGAGAAGCCATAAAAATTCCGTCCAACCACATTTGATGAGGATATCTCAATTTATGCCAAAATCCTCCCTCACTGGTACGGGGTTGCTCCGCCATTTGCTTGCGTAAAGTATCCATAGCTATTTTGTAGCGTTCGTCTCCGGTCTGTGCATAAAGATCGAAAAGGATCTTTCCGCCGTTGACATTATCAATATTGAATGAAAGATACTTCATGGTTTTGATATGCCCGTCAGCATCTATCAGGCTATCCGCATAAATCTTGGCATACTCATAATATGTACTGTCCCCGGTATGTTTCCATTCTTCCAACATGGATTTCACTACAAGTCCGTGGGTATATCCCCAACGTGGTTTTTTTGCTTTTTCAATCATCCAGGGTTCGGGAAAACGTTGCATTTCGGAGCGTGCCATGCGTTCACTCCATTTTTCCGTTTCTGCTTTTTGAGGTGCTGTGCAAGCCAGAAAACAAGCAGTTCCACAGACGGCAATCAGTTTTAATAAGTTCTTGTTCATTATCGGTCGAGTTATTATTTTCCAATCAGTACATATTCTTTTCCTGCTTTGGTAGGCAGATCATAGAGGTAAGTCTCTGCAATTTCCACTTTGTTCAAGTTTGCTTTTTCGTTGATCAACGGTTTCGGAATACTAGGGACTATATAAAGGGGATTCGGGTTTTCGCCTTTGGCACGCTTCAACCCCTTGCCTGTTAATGGGTTGAGCGAACGTAAACGACAATTTCCTCCCTTATGAGATTTGACAACCAGCCGGCTAACTTTTCCGTTTTTCCAACTCAAATCAAGTTCAAAACCTCCACGGGCAATGATTCCCTTGATAGAACCTTCTTTCCAAACGGCAGGCAATGCAGGAAGTAAATATATAAAACCGTCGTAACTTTGCATCAACATCTCTGCAATACCTGCGGCACAACCAAAGTTCCCATCAATTTGAAATGGCGGATGCGCATCGAACAGATTAGGGTAGGTGCCTCCTTTTTTCTTTTCGTTGCGTACGAGAGTCAACTGGTCAGTTATCAGTTTGTAAGCGTGGTCGCCATCAAGCAGGCGTGCCCAAAGGCAAACTTTCCATCCCATGCTCCACCCGGTCGACGGGTCGCCACGATGAATCAGAGAAGTGCGTGCCGCATCGAATAGTTCGGGGGTACGGTAAGGGGAAATCTGATTGCTGGGGAAAAGTCCGTACAAATGAGAAATATGGCGGTGCACATCCTTCGGATCATCCCAGTCGAACATCCACTCCTGTAATTGTCCCCAATGTCCTACCTGCATGGGAGCCATTTCTTTGAGACGTTGTGTCAGATGAGAGGCAAACTCCCGGTCTGTATCCAGTATTTGAGAGGCAGATATAATTGCTGTCCAAAGATCGAACACCAATTGGTTGTCCATGGTGCATCCGGCAGCTGTAGTGGCTTTTCCATTACTTCCCGAATGTACATTCTCCGGTGAATTACTGGGGCAGACTACCAACCAGTTGTGTACGGGTTCTTTCACCATTATTTCATCAAAGAAACGTCCGGACTCTTTCAGTATCGGATAGACGGAACGCAGAAATTCCACATCCCCGGTGTATAGGTAACGCTCCCAAAGATGTCGGCAAAGCCATGCGCCACCACTGGGCCACATACCCGAAGGAGCTTTGTCTACTGCTCCTGTAATACGCCATATATCCGTGTTATGATGCAACACCCATCCGTTGGCTCCATACATAATCTTGGCCGTCTCTTTTCCTGTGTCACTCACTTCTTTTATCAGACGGAATAACGGTTCATTCAGTTCACTTAGATTCGTTACTTCCGAAGGCCAGTAATTCATTTCCAGATTGATGTTACAAGTATATTTACTATCCCAGGAAGGAAGTAATTTATCATTCCAAATTCCTTGTAAATTGGCGGGTTGTCCTCCCGGTTGGGAAGAACAGATCAACAGATAACGTCCGAATTGAAAATAAGTAGCAACCAGATGTGCGTCATTGGTGTTTTTGAAATTCTCCACACGCTCATCGGTTGTCACATTTGCATATTGGTCTTCTCCTAAATCAAGAGAAACACGTGTCAGATATTGTCGGTAGAAATCAACGTGATTCCGCTTCGATTCAATGAACGGATGAACCATTGCCTTTGTCAAATAGTTTTTTGCCCGTTCTATCTGATTACCGGTGATGTCTTGATAGTTGTTGAAATTAGTTGCAATAGATACATAGATGATCGCTTCGTCGGCTTTCTCTACAGAAAGTATTCCATCGGCGCAAGCTATTTCTCCACCTTTATTTTTAGCAGTCAATCTGCCTTGAAATTCTACTTTTCCTTTCAATCCTTCATGCAAGGAAGAGACTCCCGAGAGTGTTACACAGTTTCCCTCTTCAGAAGCGATCATAACATCCTGGTGAGGGGAGGTAAGCTGTGCATTGAAAGTAATTTGGCCGGGGCGATTGGCAGTCAGTCGTACCATTACTACCTGATCGGTAAATGAAGTAATCGTTTCGCGTTGATACTGCACTCCGTCTACTTCATAACGTACGATTGCACGTGCGGAATCCAGACTTAATTCCCGGTAATAGTTAGAATAACGTGTATGTCCGGGAAAAGCGATTCGTAAATCACCGAAACTTTGATATGGCATTCCTGAATTCGTCTTTGCCATCACCTTTTCTGTAGCGAGAGTTTGTGCTTCCAGATATTTTCCGGCAAAAACAAGTTCACGCACTTTGGGAATATACTCCAGTGCATTCGGATTAGCGTTATTATTGGGACGTCCCGCCCAAATGGTTTCTTCGTTTAGTTGTATTTGTTCTGTGCCCGGTGTTCCATATACCATGGCACCCAAACGACCATTTCCAAGGGGTAATGCCTCGGTCCATACCTGCGCGGGACAGTCATACCATAGCTTGTATTCGGGTACAGATAACTTTTTCTCCTGTGCATGAATACAACCTACAGATACTATTACCAACAGATATCCGATTAATCTCTTTTTATTCATTTCTTTCTATTGCTTTTATTCTTATATAAACCTGTTGTTTACATACTTTTATAAAAGAGACGATTGAAAGTTCTTTTTGTACCCATTGCACAAGCAATAAGAAATAGGAATAATTAAAAGTTATCGGGTATAAAAAAAACGAACTTCAATATCCGGCTAAAAAGAACTTACTTTGCATCTGTAAAAATACTCCTGAAAAGTATAATTTCAGATATAGACTTATGTATTTACTATTAAACAGGTATATGAATATGTATAATTTAATCATTAGGCCGTTATTATTTTGCATTGATCCGGAAAAAGTGCACCGGATGCTTTTAAGCTGGTTGAAGTTTTATCGCTATTTGTTTCCGGTCCGAGCTTGCGTGAGAGGCTACAGCAGAGTTTCTGATCCATTTTCGTATGGGCATTTGCAATTTAAGAACCGAATTGGACTGTCTGCCGGGTTTGATAAGAATGCAGAGGCTTTTGATGAGTTGGCAGACTTTGGTTTCGGCTTTCTGGAAGTAGGTACAGTAACTCCTGACAGCCAATCAGGAAATCCTTCCCCACGTATTTTCAGATTGGTGGATGATGAATCATTGATTTCACGTACGGGCTTCAATAATTGTGGAGTAGATGCTGTCCGGCAACATATCAGGAAATATAGAAAGCATTCTTATGTATTAGGAGTAAATATTAATAAGAATCCGCTTTCTACAGGAGATCAAATTATCAAAGATTTTGAGTCGACTTTCATCCATTTATATGATTGTGTGGATTATTTTACCCTAAACTGGGGTAGTATAGATAACGACCTGTTTGCTATGGTTTTAGAAAAGCTCACAATATTTCGTCAGGCGGCGAACAAAAGATGTAGTATTTTCATTAAACTTCCGGCAGATATAGATGAAAAAGCACTGGATACAGTCATTTCGCTTGCATATAAATACTCTATAGAGGGCTTTATAGCCACGGGACCTACAATGGATCGTTCAGGATTGCATCAGGCAGAAACAAAACAATTGGAGAAGATTGGCAACGGCGGGGTGAGTGGCCGGGGTATTGGAAAGAAATCGCAGGAAGTAGTGCGTTATTTATCCGAACATACCGATCGGCACTTTCTGATTATCGGAGCAGGAGGAATCATGACAGCCGAAGATGCAGCCGGAATGATTTCTCAAGGGGCTGACATGATACAAATCTATTCGGCTTTCATCTATTCCGGTCCGTCTATTGTTCATAAGTTAGGAAATAAACTTAAAAACGAATTGAAATGAAGAATTTAATTTGTGTAAGCCTGTACGATAATTTATCGATAAAGGTATATAACTTGTCGGAAGTGAATAATAAAGAGCTGATGGGGATAGTGGAAAATGCTCCTGAAGGAACTTTATTTGTTTTTACCAGTGAAAAATCAAATGGTAGCAGTGTTATTATGTGTCCCGGCGGCGGCTTCTTAAAGACCAATTTGGAACATGAAGGTCTTGATTTCGCCGAATGGTTCACCCAAAAGGGAATGACTTATGTGCTTTTCAAATATAGAATGCCTCATGAAAATCCTGATATTCCCAGACAGGACATCCGGTTGGCATTAGCAGTTATACGAGAAAAATTCCCGGAATTTAGCAAACGGGTAGGAGTAATGGGAGCTTCTATTGGTGGATATTTGGCCACTTGTTCGGCTACGATATTATCTGATAAGGAAAAGCCTGATTTTCAGATATTGATGTACCCGGTAGTTAGTATTGATGATCGTTTAACGCATCTTCCCTGCCGTGAACGGATGTTTGGTCACTCTTATTCACCGGATAAGATGGTACAATATTCACCGATTGAACATGTCACTTCAAGTACACCCGTCGCTTTTATAGTGGCTGCCTCAGATGACAGTGTGGTCAGTCCCCAGAATGGAATACAATTTGCTGCCCAATTACAGAAATCTGGTGTTCCTATATCCTTGCATATATATCCTACAGGAGGGCATGGATTTGGTTACAATGATAGCTTTGTGTACAAACAGGAATGGCTTCAGGAACTCGATGTATGGTTGGAGAAATTAATTTATTAATTCTTTTAGTTGCCATACTTTGAAATATACTTCTTATATTTGTCAGTAGAATATTTAATAATAAGCAGTTATGAAAAATTTTAATGTTACATCTATGCTAGTAATGCTGATGTTCATGTGTATTACAAGTATGCAGGCGCAGAGTATTACTCCCAGTAAGAAGTATATCACGAAAGAACTGAATAATGTGAGTAATTTCAGTTCAATCAGGGTTCTGGGTAGCCCCGACGTTGAGTATCGTCAGAGTAGTGATTCTAAAACAACAGTTTCTATATATGGTTCGGATAACCTGGTTGACCTGTTGGAAGTATCTACGGTAAATGGAGTGCTGCAGGTAAATATAAAGAAAGGCGTTAAGATTCTTAGTGGAGAACGCCGGTTGAAAGTGATTGCCTCTTCTCCTTCATTAGATGATGTAGATATTAAAGGCTCGGCCGATGTATATCTGAAAGGTACCCTCAAAGGAGCTGATTTAAATCTGAATATAACAGGTTCCGGAGATATTGAAGCCGAGAATTTACAATACACCAATCTATCTGCTTTTATAAAAGGTAGTGGAGATATTGATGTGAAGAATGTGAAGGCCACTACTGTAAAAACGATAGTTAGCGGTTCTGGTGACGTGAAGATGAAAGGTTCCACTCAAACGGCTATGTTGACTGTGAATGGTTCCGGCGATATCAGTGCCGACAAATTGACGGCTACTAATGTAGTTGCTACAGTTTCGGGTTCCGGTGATATATCTTGTTACGCTTCCAAACAGTTGGACGCAAAAGCCAGTGGTAGTGGAGATATTGAATATAAAGGAAGTCCTTCTATTGTAAATAAGCAAGGCAAGAAAGACTCAATTTCCGGCAAGTAAAAAATTAGATCCCTTACAGGAAGCGGGTAAATATGTAACATAGTACATATTTACCCGCTTTTGCTATAAACAAACATAATACATGATAATTGGGGGCATACATTTCTGGGAGAAAGGTGAAAACGAGTAGAAAAATAAGTAAGCAAACGTAAATACGGTTTTAAAGCTATTAAAATAGATGAATTCCGGCAACAAACAGATATACTGATTGTTGTGTCAATGAATCATTCGTTTTTTTTATTCACCTGAAAAAATACAGACTATGGCAAAGAATTCTCCCGATGAAGGGAAAAGTACAAAGATGGTAGAAAAGCAGGTAGATCCCTCTTTTAACAACCTCAAAGAGTACCGGGCAAAAAGACAATTCAGTGAGACTCCGGAACCGATGGCGGATACCGTGGAGACTCCAAGCCGGATACCTGTTTTTGTTGTCCAAAAGCATGAAGCCAGTCATTTTCATTTCGATTTTCGTCTGGAAGTGGATGGAGTGTTGAAAAGTTGGGTGGTACCTAAAGGCCCTTCCATGAATCCGAAAGATAAAAGACTGGCTATACAGGCAGAAGATCATCCTTTGAGTTATGCACACTTTGAGGGAGTTATACCCGAAGGCAACTATGGAGCAGGTACAGTGGAAATATGGGATAGCGGAACCTATGCTTACGTCGGTAATAATCGTAACATATCCGCTGCCATTAAAAACGGAATACTTGAATTCAAATTACATGGTCATAAGCTCAAAGGCCTGTTTACTCTTATCCATACTAATATGGACGACCAGGACAGAGACTGGTTACTAATCAAGAAAGATGATGTCTTTGCAGTCACTCATGTCTACGATGCGAAGAAAATTCCATTGTATGATGAGGTATTTCTATGATATATATGTTTCTTATGATTAAACGATACTCACTTGCATATATAATTTTCTAATTATATATGTAGCTTTATAATTCAATATACTCTATTGTTTTGATGATTCAATTAACTTTTATGATATTATGACCGTGTTATTTACGATGAAAATAATTAACTAATGAGGATTGCCTGGGTAAAATGAAGGCTTGATGGTATACCCTCTTAATATTTCGGTAACAAAAGACATTGTTACCATTTTTGATAGAAAACACCCATTGTTTTTGTCGGAAACCACCTCCTGTGTATACATTGAAAAGTTTATACTTGCATCGGGTTTTAAGCACGTTAAAAGATTCTTAGGCGTGTTTTACTTAAGGTGTAAAATATTAATCAAATCCGATATTAGTATGAATGATTGTTACCTGAATTTCTTAGTAAGCTTCCGAGCTTTGTTTTCTTTAGATGTTGGAGCCAATTTAGTAAACAGTAAACAAACTATTGGCATCATTTTACCCGATTTGTCGTTGCTCGGATATGCGGTCCCTGTGGAAAGTTTCGGCATTGGGCTATTTGTGATTTTGTTTGCCTACCTTATAATAGAATACAATGTGCAGTTGTTATCACATGAAAAATTTAAGATTGCTATGAATATGCTCCATACTGCACATACACCGTTAATATTGTTGCGGAATCAATTGGAAGAACTTAAAATCAGGCAATCTTCCTGAACCCCTTTCCCAACAAGTGGAAGAAGCATTGGGATATGCCGAATGTATCATATATTGTAACCGGAATATTGCAACTCTAAATAAAGTAAATAAGAGAATTCCTCCTAAAACGTCAACGGTAAATTTGGAACTTTCCACTTATGTTACTTCCATTGTCAATCAATGCCGGGCTCATGCCAATTCCCGCCAGATACGGCTGACTGTTGGTGAATGTTCGGATTGTGTCAGTTGCAGGATAAACGAAAACATAATGACTGCAGCACTTCAACATCTTATCAACAAGATGATTTTGATTTCCGAGTCAGGCTGTTGCATATCGATCAACGTAACCCACACAATGAATTCCTGGCAGTTGCAGATTAGCAATAACGAAATAGCCGGGCAAAGAGCAGGGAAAATGTTTCCCTTTATTCCTATTATATTTCCCGTGTATGGATATAGTGATTTATGGACGGTAAGAAAAATCATCCGTCTGCATGGCGGAAAAATAACCGGATGCAGACATGGTAAAGCTGCTACTTTCCAAATCGTTATTCCGACAGACTGCCATTGCCAGAATCAGTCATGCCCGGTATTGAAACATTCTTCTGCAAAAACGAAGACCCAAATAGATGATTCCTGCGAGAGTCCTAAGAGCGATAAACAAAACACTAAAGCGAGAGAAACTTCTCATATCCTATTAGTGATGGCAGATAAGTTATTCAGTGATTATTTGAAGAAAACTTTATCACGCTATTTTCAGATTTCAGTCCTTGATAATCCGGAGCTGCTAATCAATACAGCTATCAGTCAAAATCCTGATGCGATCATTATTGACGACAATGTGAATGGAATAAGCGGAGATACACTTAGTACTCAAATTAAAGAAAATAAAATGATGGGCTACATACCAATCATTCTTCTATTAAGAACCTTTGACAGCGAAAGCTATTTATCTCATTTAGAGAGTGGGGCAGACCGTCTGGAATTACGTACGGAAAGTATTTGTAAACTTAGGGCAGACATACGTATGCTTGTCGAAAACCGCATGGTCTTGCGCGAACGGATCAGGCTGTTTCTGTCAGATGCCATTTCTCCGATGATACCCTCAAAAGCCGAAATAGAAACAGAAAATGCCGACCGGAATTTTATGGATAAAGTCAATAAAATCCTGGAAAAAAATCTCTCTACTGATAAATATACAATAGATAAATTAAGTCTTGATATAGGAATGAGCCGTACTGCTTTTTATAATAAGATAAAAGAGATTACGGGAAACCCTCCTGAAGAGTATATCAATTCATTCAAAATGGACAAAGCACTTAAATTGCTGGCTTCCCAGCAGTATCGTATTTCGGATATTGCAAGTATACTGGGCTATTGCGATGCTAAATATTTTGGAAAGAAGTTCAAAGACTTTTATCATGTATGTCCGTCCGATTATATAAAGAGCATTGTTGGATAAAAGAGTATAGAAAACGAGGGTGTCCAAAAGTGAAGTGCACCCTCGTTTCTTTATGCCTTTTTACGTTTTTTCTCTTTGACTGCAAATCTTGTTTTATACAGATGTAATAAAGTCTGCTTTATTGTATCATAGTACTTGTCCAATCCATAGATCTTTAATAACATCAGCTCAAAGTCGATTCTATCCTTTTGTTGTAATTCCTTTTCAAGAGGTAATCTGTCTCTATTGAAAATAGGTTGAAATGCTTTTATGATTTCTTTCTTTTGCGCATCAGACAGTAACTCCGGATTGAGTATCTTGAAATCCTTCTTGAATTTAGTTTCTCTAAGGTCAAGTGCTCCCAGTCCCCTGCCAAATCCGAAACTCTCAATGAAAAACATACTCAAAATATTATTCAGTAATGCAAGTAGGAAAATCTTGTTTTTATCTTTGTACTGTTCCTTTATTGAAAAGCCAATCATCCGTTGATCGAAGAAAGAACGTTTATCAAGCATGGCTATAAATAAACTTTTGTCGAAATTAATATTAACGACAAAATCTGCCATGTTTTTTGTGCTCATTTCATACCAAAACATATTTGGTTTACGTAAAGCTATAGGTAATAGCTTCTTATTTGTTTTATCCATTTGGTTTTCAAAAGATCTTATCCAATTCAGAGTCCCGGTATGATTTAAAGTTTCGAGTTCTTCGATACTTTTTGAACAACAGAAAGCCTGCGTCTGACTAGTTGCAATGAATGAAGATGCTTTCTTTAAGTTTTTTAGAACAGGCTCAATATATTCATCTTCTATTCCGTGTCCTTTTGCAGGATAAAACATACGATTACAACCTCTTCTTTCTCCACGTATAAAATCGAAAAACTTTTTAGAGTCAATAAGCTTCTCGGCTATCGTAGGCAACCAATTCAAATTAGCAAAATATCCGGACCATGGGATTCCGATATTTTCCAATTGTTTGATTTCATTTATTGAATAAGATTGAATATTGACCCAATCAGACTCTTTATTAAGAATGATTTCACTACTTAATTTCTTAATATCTGCTATGTTCTCAAGTTTCTCTTTTAATGTACAGAAAGAAATTCTCCTGTCTAAATTTACCGGATCAGAAATCTCCCTCTTGGTTGCTATTAATAATGTGGTGACAACCTTTGCATTATTGAACCATCGTCCTTTCCCGGAAATAACAACACAGTCAATATTGAAATATTTTTGAATTAACTCTAAGAATATTTCTCCATAGTCTGTTCCAAGCCATGCATTAGAAAGTATTAATCCAATTTTTCCATTGTCTGAGATAATGTCGTACAAGTAGAAAGGAATATATGCAAATATATCACTCTTTTTACTTAGTGTCTTTTTCGCTTTAGTCTGTTCCTTGATTAATTTATTGATTTCCTTTATATTCGGATTGAGCTTTTTGATCTCTTTCTCTCTTATAAAAGGAAGATTAGATATGATATAATCTACCTTAGGCAGTTGCTTTTCTACTTGATTTCCATTATTGGGATCTTTAAATACAATAGTTTGTCCTGCGTGCAACTCAATTACATCCGACCTGAAGATATGCAGAACTTTTCCAATATTGCCGGGATTGGATAAGGTCAGTGTTGATAGCTGGATAGGAAATGAATGTTTGTCCGAAGCCCAGATACTCTCAATAATTTGCTCTTGACCAATTTCATATTCTTCTTTAAGAGAATAAGCCTGCTTAATAATAGTTCCCGTTCCACAACAAGGGTCGAGGGTAATTCCATCTTTTTTATCTATCGTTAGCCTTGTTAATAAATCGGCTAGTTGAGGAGGAGTCGCAAATTGTCCGGCCACTTTTCTTTTGGCATAGGCGATGGACGATTGCAGTAAGTTTTGCAAGATTTGAATATCAACCCCTTCAATATTAAGGTTTGAAAGAAATACATTTAATTGAACTAGCTGCTTCCATGCATTATCAGATACTAATTCATTAGCGATATTATTCCCAAAAATATTCCAAAAATTACAGTGCTCCGAGATGTTGGCTATTATTTGTAGGGCTTCACTGACAGTTGTATCGAAAGTAATTGTTTCAATAATCTTTGCCTCATTGAAATGCCGTTTGATAATGTTGCCAAAAATAATCTTGAAAAACCAGTCGGTCAATATAACCTTTGATAGAGTGGGCAGTTTATGCTTAGCGTCTTTTGGGGCTTGCGAGCTAAATCCATATTCTGCTGCAGAAGAGAGCCACCAATTATCTATTTGCGCATCGAGTACTGCACTACTTTTTATATTCTCTTTTATGTTTTCTGCTGTCGAATCTATATTTTCGAGAACGATATCGATTATTTTATCAATTGCCAATATCTCGGAAGATCCACTTTCAGTTATTTCTCCATGCTCGAAATAATCATTTAAATCTTCCAGAATGGTATGTAGAAGATCTTTCCAAAGATTCTCATTTTCTTTCACCTCTGAACGCGAATGAAGGTCGATACTATTCCATGATTTCAAGATAGAATATGTATTCCCTTTCTTAACATACAAAACTGCGCTTGTCACATTCCAAAGAATAAAACTATTATTGTGCAGTATCTCTGATTTTATCTTGGCGTTATTTATTAATTCCGTGTCGGTTATAGGGGTATCAGGCATTTTGAGTTCCCATCCCTGCAAAATTATCTTTTTAGCAGAGTCTTTGAAGATAAGCACATCCGGAAATAAACTCGATTTTTCATTTCTGATTGTATTCTCTCCTCCGGCACTTTTTACATGCCAACTTTTGTTAGCCAGGTAAAGATTGATTTCGCTAATCACATCAATGGCCCAACTTCTTTCATTATAGTTGATTTGTGGCATCCGTTTCTAAATAGTTTAAGGTGTGATATTTTGTGATTGGTTTTTTGAAAAGTTTGCGAGTCGATGGAGTCACTTCTTCTCTTTTTAGTGTTTCTGAAATCCTATCCATACAAATCTTGATATAGTCAGTAGGCTGTATCCTGTGCAATAATACATCTTCATTCTTTTCTATTCCGATAAATCTTCTGTTTTCCAGAATGGCCGACAGCAGGAAACTGCCGCTTCCGCAAGCATTATCCAGAATGATATCCCCCGGGTTAGAGAATGTTCTGATTAGATATCTACCCAATTCAACAGGCTTTTGTGTCGGATGATAAACTTCTCCTTCCGATTCAGCCGTTTTCACATATACAAAGTCGTCATGATCCTCCTCAAAGAATACCACATCATTGGGATAACGTTCGCCATCACTTTTTACATGCTGTGGCTTGAACTCCCCATAACTTCCTGTATATTGATCTTTTCTGACCCCCTTATCATACGCTTCCCCTTTAGTCATTTGCGGATTGTACACCGGCTGTTTTTTATAGAAAATACAAATATCTTCGTGCTTACGAAGCGGTTGTTTTTTGGCATTTAAAAAGTTGGTCGGTTTTGATTTGATCCAGGTAATCTTGTATTTGAATAATTTCTCCCTGCTTAAAATCAATTTGGCTGTAAAAATACCTTGTGCAGTTAAAACGATTGCCCCATTATCTTTAATAATACGTTCGTATTCAGCCCAAAGAGCCTGCAAATCAATCACGGAATCCCATTTATTTTGTGTGGTACCATACGGTAAATCACAAAGTATCATATCTATGGATTTATCAGGAATGGATGGCAATATGTTCAGACAGTCGCCCTGAATGACTTTGTTTACAAAAGGTTTGATGTCTTTCTGCTGTTTTTTCTTTTTTTGTATGACTCCTTCTAACAATCGTTTATCTTTCTCTTTTATATCTTTGGATGTAGAACCCATGGTTTGCATATTAAATATTTAAATTGTCATTTTCTGTCAAAAGTAGAAATAATAGGATTATCTCCCAAATTTATTATATGAAATAATGGTATGAATGAATCTTTTTCATTTCATATTTCGAAGAGTATATATTCGATTTGATTATCTTTGTCTGATTTTTGAAACTTTGAATATAAAGATAACTACGCTTATGTTACAGAAAACATTTTTAGCACGTTGCGACAATAGGGCTTGTCTAGCTAAAACAAATATAATGAGTGGCTCACCGGAGGCTTGGCTGTCTAATGATATATTATCCAAGTCTAATACGTTTGGTTTGACTTTCGATTTCTTCGTTGATTGGGCGATTAATCAAATTTCTCCTTATGTCTGGATTAAAAGAATACTATTGCCTAACTATACTTATGATGAATTTATCGGTAAGTTGGACTTTGAAATGGAAAAAGAATTTGGTAAAGATTATCTATGCAGACTAGGACGGTTCGCAACAGAATATGATATGCAAATTCAATTTATTGTGTTTCATGATGATTTGGATTGGTCCAACGACAGAAATGAGTTGCTAATTGTCTCTTTATTCTTCAAGGAAGGGCATTATAGCTTTTCTCCTCAAAAATATAGCTTGTCAGAATTTAAAGAGCTGATAAAGTCTCATTCCGGAGGTCCAGTTTCAATAGGTTCCAAAGGACTTATTTATGGTACCTCAAGGTTAGAATGCAGTTTGTCTAAGACAGATAGTTTATATCCGGGTGATGCAGACCTTCTACTTTTGAATGAAGATAATAAAGCGGTTTGCATTCTTGAATTTAAAAAACACACATTATCCAGTCCTATCTCGGAGCAATGTTTCACAAACTATTATCCACGTCCTGACGGGCGCAAGTATAAACGCTTGGCCTTATTAAGAGATTATTTGGCTTCTAAATCCAATAGTCGTATTTTATTTTTTGTTCTTTATTACCCAACTCAAACATATATTGAGCAACAATGGAAATTGGAGGTTATAGAAGGTAATGCCTTTAGTTTGCGAGCAACTGATAGTTTTATCTTTGAATTACCTGCCGATAAATCAGATAATGAATACAAAAAGGTTATTGAAAAAATATCTCAGGTAATTGCTGCTCGCAGTTAGACAGATATTTACTGATAAATGTTGGCCCTTATATTATTTAAGTAATATATCCAATATACCTTTTAGTGGAACCAAGTAGGCCTGTCTTTCACATATAAGCCTATCAATATATATGTAAGGCACAATAATTCAGTCGTACCTTCAAGTAAATTCCGGGCATCATTGCACCTTTGTATAGAATATTTATGCTAATCTTGAACGATATAGTTACTAATAAGAAAATTTTAAAGGACTTGATAGAATAATATCACGACACAATTGCATTCTATTGCTCCTTATACTTCTCCCAATAGGGAAATAATTTCTCTTTTATCAGACGTACTACTGTTTCAAAGTCTGGTTTCGCCTTTCTTATTTTCTTCATGAAGCTTTTCCATAACATTTGAAATCGAGGATTTATGGGAAAATCATCATTGAACAAAGGGTGATTTTCCTCATATATCGTTCTTCTATTCTTCAGCGTAGCATGGATGGCTTTTTCTAATAAAGTGGGATCCATTGTGTTCTTACATAATATAGTATAGAGGTCATAAAAATCTTTCATGCGACTGTTGTTTTCTGACAATTCAATCGCGGCCTGGAATTTTTCCGCTACTACTGTTTCAAGCGAATAGGCCATTACAGTGACCGAAGGCAGGTTATCCAATAGCAAAGGATATTCCACTTCCTGCGGGTTGGGAGTGATGATGTCACCGAAACCGATATCCATAGCTATTTTCTGACGGGCGGTATCTAACTGGGCCGTCACGTGCAGTCGGATGCCTTTATAGATGCGGTTCTCGTTAATCTCTTCCGTTTCAATGGTAGTCGTATCGAAATGGATTCCATCCTTTTCACAGGTTATACTGCATATTTCAGAGAAAGCTTCTTCTATTATCTTTTTGTCATTAGCAATACTGTTCCCCAGAAAATCTATATCCAATGTCGGGCGTGCCTTGAATTGTTCATGGGCATAAAGTAATGCACCACCTTTTAGGTAAAAACAGTGCTTGTACTTACTCTGTGCAAGTCGGTATAAAAGGCGTTCCTGCATGTAGTGTATCAGTAATGGCTGGTAAGAAAGCCCTTCCGCTTTCGATAGATTCAGAAGTTTCGCTTTTATGGATTTACCGTAGTCTTTGTTTTCTTTTGTCATAGTTGAATTTCCAGATAGTTATTAAGTATTCCAGCTATCCGCATGGACTTGGCATAACTCGTTAATTGGGTGATATTACGTTCTTTACGTGACAGGTAATTCCTCAAAATCTCGGAACTGACATCGATACCGATTTTGTTACGGTTACGAAGGGCGTCACAGACTGATTTTTCCATATCATAGATAGATACCTCGATTCCGCCTATTCGTTCACGCTTAATTCCAATGGTATAGATGGAATTGTCCCAATAATTAAGGATGATAGGGGGATAGTCAGGTAAAATAACTTTCTTTTTTCTTGGTATGGCCACATAAAAGCCTTGGGGTATCTGTGTCGTGAGTCCATAGTGTGCCCATGAGGAGTAGAGGCACAATACCCCTTCCGGTACTATTTTATCAAGGTCAATCATAGTTTCTGCCATTGCATCATCTATACAGTACACACCCGGCTTCAGGCGGATAATCTCACCCAATTTTACCGATTCTAATAACTGGTAATACAGATAACGGTTACCGATGATCTGCTTGCGGGTTATATATCCCTTATTCTGTTCTATCAGATGTTTCAATTTGTCATCCATACTATTCTTTTTATATGTACAAATATACGGCATTTATTTCTAAGTGCCGTATATTTGTACATATTTTCTTTTAAATATATTTTGCTCTTTTCTTGAAGAAAACGGCTCTTTGTAGCAATCTACAGAAGTGGATTATCGGGGTTTACTATGTTACAATAATTAGCCATATTTATTTAATCGCTTGCTTCACAAGACTCATGATATATTCTAAATATTTAGTATCCGAGATTTTGAGTTCATAATCTCCATTACCAAAATGTCCGACAGTTGAAATATCCCTTGTTAATTGCTTACTATCTTCTAAATGTCCTTTAGCTACATTTATAGTAAGCTTTATTCCATTTTTCTGGATTTCAAGTGCACAAATATGGCTGTTGGCCTTTTTGAATGAAATATACCACTTTTGTGGTTTAACTTCAATTTCTGTATTCAAATTAAGAATTGCATTCTTATAACTCTCGTATAATTCTACAACATCGTCAGATTTTCCTTTTAACAAATTTTCCTCGGAATATTCTTTAATCTTCTCTGTCACTTCTTTAAATTCCGGACTATTTTGCATCACTGTTTTAATGCTTGCCGATGCGTGACTTTTGCGAATAGGAGTGATGGATACACTATCATTCTCATAGCGCTTCACTTCCCATAACTCAATGGATAAATCTTTGAAATTGACAGCCTCTCGTTGGTTAGGCGTGAATCCTTGTGAAACAAAAACGACTTTTGTCTGCGACCAGTCCACCTCATTTCGTTTCAAATTTCCTGCTTGTGTTTCATTATATTCCAGAATAAAATCAGCCTGATTTTGCAGCATTAGGCTTAGGTAAGTAAACCCTTGATCTATGACACTGGAGTTTCTTTCCCTCTTATATTCAATGATAACAAAAGCCTTCGATTGAGGATCAAAGGCAAGCGTATCAATACGGCGGTCTTTGATCGTAAATTCGGACTTTATCATTTCAAGTCCCATGATTTCGGACATATTGGTTTCAAACATGCGTTGAATATCTCTTTCCAATTTAAAAGGCTTTTCCTTTATTTCAGAAAAGACGCCTGAAGTATTATATTTGTAAAGTGCCATAATTTTATTTTGAATCGTTTATTGCCGTAAAGGTAAGGATTCTTTTGATATTACTATTTCTTTCCCCGAATTCTCCTTCACCATTTTTTTTATTTTTGAAATACTCTTATTAAACTTTCTTTTCCCACTAGCCCCGCCGCCATTTATAATGTTCTACGAAAACTTTTATGCTATTCCACTTCTTTGTAAAAAAAGTATAAGCATCTATGTGTGTAACATAGAAATTTGTTATTTGCGAAACGACAATAATATTGACATTTACTCTGTTCGTCAATCATTTTTTGATATTTATCAACCTGTTTGTTTAGTAGTGTTTCATATTTATTTAATAACGTCTCTATTAATTCTCTTTTCTTTTTAGAGATAGAAAGATTATTATTTATAATACTAAGTAACTTATTGATTTCTTTTTCATTTTCTTCATTAACTAGTATATGGTTTAAGTCTTTCTGGATATTAGATAAGATTTTGTCTATAAGGTGAAAACTTGTTTCATTGTTTTTTTTATAAGATTGAAGAGCTTGCTGTTTTTGTTCAATTCTTCTGTTTCTATATTTTGATCTATTTCCAATTTTTTTATATTTCTCTCGATTAAAGTTATATAGCCATTTTGTTTTTTTAAGTAAGCTGCCTATTTTTTGAAGCTTATTTTCGTATAGTTGACTATATTTGTATCCTATTTTTATTGCTATAAGATTATTGTAAATCTCTTTTGTATCAGTACCTTCATTTATTATCATTTCATTTATCAACTTGTCAATAGCAATAATACCTTTTTTTATTGGATTCCATATATGCCATAATAGAATATATAGAACAATAATTATTCCAGAAGCCAATAACGCATATTTGGTGTTTATAATATAATAATTGTAATGTGTACCAATTTTGCATCCAGCAGCGATTAAAATTATAATAGAAGCGAAAGCATATACAAGTTGTTTATATAATAATGGTATTTGCTGCTTACATTTTAAACTTTGATACAGTTCAGAGCACTTTACCCCACAATAAAATATAATTGTATTCGTAAGAATAATTCCGATACTATCATTGCTGAAAACTTTATGATAAATATACAATAATATTGCTATAACCGTATCTAAAATGATAAAAATTGGAAGTTTTGACTTATCAAATCTATCAAAATGAAAACTATTTTTTTATCATTATAATAGTTCTTTATAAGTAATAAAGCGAAAGCAACAGTAATAAAATCTCCCATTAAAGTAACTATTTGCGACCAGCAAAATTGGTCTGATTTCATTGATGAAGTTTCATAATGTTCAAGTAACATCCATGATAATGTTATAATACACCCAATTAATATCCAAATAGACCACCCAATATGACTATTTTGTTCTGATAGCCTTTGTCTTTCTACATATAACAGATTTAATAATTCATTTTTTTTCATAATATGCCACTTAGATATTAGCAAATGTAGTTTATTTATTATAAAATTGAGTATTAATATAGGGATTTACTTTTTGAAGTATTAAATAAAACTTTGATTAATATTTAATGTTGGTAACAAAGATAAACAGTCAGAGAAATTATATATTCTCCCCATTCAGTTACTTACTCAAATTTACGATTATCATGTTTTGCCTGAATGATACGATGTGCTCCTTTCTTTTGGTTATCCGATTATAATACTAATAAGAGTTCCTCAATTTGTCAATTTCATATTGTATTAGACCAAGATTTGTCAATGTCGTTGTTGCTAACTTATTTAGTTTTAGTATATTATTTTCTGGTGATTCATTTATGTTTATATATTCTGTTAATTTTCTAATTGCTGATATTGGAATACCGTATTCCATTAATGCTGCGATATTGGGATGTAAAAAACCATTTTCAAGATTACTTGCAATAAAGCTATAATTACCATACTTCATATTTGATTTTTTAAATACATACTCCTGCAAGTTGGAGATGACATTTAACCATTTGGGTAGTTTATAATCAAACCAATGTCGGCTAATATGTAAAATGGCATAAGAAGCAACATCAATCCGCTTTTGTTTATTAGGAATTTTGCTAGACCAAAAGTTGTCATTTACATAATATGAAATAACAGCATTTATAGACTTCATGTTAATATATGAAAAAGCGAAACTAGCCAACCACCGAGCAGATAAACGTCCAATACCCTCAATATATGTTTTGTCACCTGCACCACTTAACGTATCCCAGCATAATTCGATAGCTACACTTAAATTGTCGAAAGTTTTGGGAGTAGATGTCCAATTTAGCTGGGAGTTATAATATTGGAGGTTAGACTCAATTTTATTTATAATGGCTAATTGACCTTCTATTGAAATACCGTTGTTGGATCTAATTACTTCTTTTATTTCGGGAGACATATTGTCAAACTTCGCAAGTCTTATTTTTGCTTTCTCTTCAATGTCTTTTTCATCCATAGAAATTAAAACTTCTAATGGGGCTTGTTCTTGATTAAAAATAGGTATATCAACAAATAGTTCCATTTGTTCAGGCTGATTTTCAAATCTAATTACATTACCAATATAATGTTTCCTCATACGACCAGATCGACCTGCAATATTTTTATAATCAAAAAAGTCTATAGGTTGTCCTCCTTTATCTTTATCAAATAAAATAACATTTTTAGCAGATGTGTTTACCCCCTCTATCAATGTTGATGTACAAAATAGCCACCTGATTGATCCTTCATTAAAACAATCAACAATTGAACCGCCTAAATGACGGGGTAAAGCGCCATGATGAAAACCTATACCACAATTCAAAGCATCTATTAAAGACCACTTGGAATTAATATTGTCTTTAATCCATTCACCTATTTCTTTATTTCTTTGAACATACGGAACTAGCATTAATTTATTTTCATTTTTTAAATATGAAGCATAGTCTAATGCTAGATTAGTGGCCTTATTGGGAGAGGAACAGTAAATAATCGTTTGTTCTTTTGTTGATGAAAGTAATTTGAAGAGTTCTAGCTTTTTTAATTCTTTTTTCTCTTTAGCTTTACCTTGAATATTGACATTAGTCTCATTGACTGCTACTGTTGCAAATTCAGTAGGATACCAAATTAAGTCATATTTATTTTTGAAATTTAAAGGTATATCTTTAATCATAGGTCCTAATAGATAGAATTTACTAGTAAATTTCAATAGTTTGGCAAATGCTTGATTCAAAGCTATAGCTCTATCATCATCTCTATCTAAACTTAATTTATAGAACTCATCTATGACAAAAAACTCTATTTCAGGAAATTGGTTATATTCAACCACACGTTCTCCTGTAAATAAAAAAATATTTCCTTTTTCTTTAGTTGGCTCTTGACTAGTAGAAACAATTATCTTGTACCAGTTTTTATATTTCAAAAGTTTCTTTCGGGTTTCATCAAGTAAAGCTAGAGTTGGTTGAATAATTACTATCTGTTCATATAGTTTGCTGGCAATAACTTCTTCAATAAGTAAACTCTTTCCAAAGCTTGTTGGTGCACTTACAACCAAAGAACGTTTACTCTGTAATTCTATAGATAAATGTTGTTGCTCTTCATGTAGATAAATATTATCTAAGTGAGGGGATTTGTGATATTCATAACATAAAAGGGAGCTTTGAGAAAGTTGCTTTGGATCAACATAAGGATATAAACCTGCAGCGGCAGTTAAGTCATTCCAAATGGAATAGGTGTTTTTATCTACTTTCTTCCATGCATCTAGTATTCTAATGATTATATCTCTACCATATTTATTATTTTCTCTAGAACGTAATAAAGATGAACACAATTGCGAAAGCGAAAAACTATGCTCATAATCAATGTTTTTTGTTTCTGTTATATATATGATAGCATCTTGAACTTTCTGTGGTGTCATATTTGCTGCATTAATTTTAATCGTTTATCTAATTCGGTATTTAACATATCTTTATTTTGTACAGGTAGAAGCATTAATATGACTTCTGTTGAAACATTCCCTTTCAATTTATCAAAGGTCTTACAAAGAGCTGTACATTCCGATATGAAATCCTCAAAATATTTATTACTTTCTTCGCAATGATTTTTAAATAGATCACTATTATAAGTACACACCATTGGAATTACTATATTGGAAAAAATTACATCTAGTTTTTGATGCTCATCCATAAGACTTCGCCAATATTCTATCTCTGGAATGCTTTCTGGGAGTTTCTTAGATATTAAGCTAAACTCTCTTCGTAAATAATCTGCATTAACATGCTTTTTTATATCTTCAGCCAAATCTCGGACTCCAGCATCTCCTGTTTTGTATAATTTAGATTCACCAAGCCATAATTTTTTCTTGTCTCCAGTGATAGTTACCTGTACACCATCAAAACCATGAGCAGGTACATTGTGTGAATCTTTAAAATATATTTTTGAAATTAATGGAATTGTGTTCTGAAAATCTCGCAACAATAAATGAAGAATTAGTTCACCAAATTCTCCTCTATTTTGATATTTGTCTGTTAGGTATACTATTTGTGCGGCTTCTTTTAAGCGAGATATTATTTCAGTAAGTGGAATAGAAGTACCACAGTGATAACCTAAAGAAAATTCGGGTATTACATTTCTTACTATGTCAACCAAAGGCTGTAGTCTAAATTGCTTTTGATCGAATCCAATATGATACGCTTTCAGTGTAGGTTCACAAATATATTCTTGAATTACTAAATCAGATTTAAAAGGTCTACTCATTATATAAAATTATGTTTACTGAAATTTATTACAAAGATATAAATTTAATCTGATAATTTATTAAACAGTCTATTATAAATAGTTGTATTACTAAATTTCTTAAAATACCTTATTACAATTCTATTCTTACTGATAACTATATGTTGACTATTTTTGAGATTATATTGATGTTGTATCGATAAATTCAGTTTGCTTACTAATTGTTATTTAACTTTTTCTCCTCCTTCACCATCTTTCTCCACCTCTGAAACGCCCTCATTAAACTTTCTTCTTCCACTAACTCTACCATATTATAATGTGTGACAAAAGTTTCCATTGATTTTTTGAACATGATGCCGTGACAGTATTTATTTTCCAGGAGAAATTCATAAAGTTCGGCTTTCATTTCTACTTCCATTGCTTTTTCAATGATAAGTGCACTGTCATGACCTATATAATTATATACATTTGGATTTTTTCCGTTTCTAGGGTGGGGGAGAGTAAAAGTGATATTTCCTATTTCGTGCCATGAGGCATTGGGAGGGTGTGGGATGGAAAGTTGGTGGAGGAAGTGGTAGATAGGCTGGGTATCGAGAAGATGGATGGCGGAAAGCGAGGAAGAAAAACGGTCTGGAGGTACGTCGAGGTGATTTTTATAGCGCACATACATGTAAGCCGCTAGATAGGGCTTGATTTGGAAAGTAACTGTAACCATTATTTTTTAGATTTTATTTGTAAAATATTTATCAGAGTAGTGCCGTTTTTAATATTGGCATTTGCATTCATGTGTTGAGAAATTTCTTATCAAAGGAAGGTACGAGAGGATGCTTGTGTAATAATTTGGTTTTCAGATGGTTACATAAGTGTTTTTTGGTTTAAAACCAACGGGTCGTTCCTTTTAAAGGAACGACCCGTTGCACACCGAGGAACACCTCGTTGGTTTTAAAGCAACGAGGAGCTCCTTAAAATCAAGAGATAAAACTATAGTAAATCTCTCAAAAAATTGAAATAGAGGAATAATCTAATCATTTTCAATGTAAAGAAATTGTATCGCTATGTGTTTGAGTGTTTTTATCTGTATAAAGAAATATACCGAGTGTCATATATGAAGAATTTTCAGATAGTAGCTATTTAACATAGTTTAAACGAGACTCTTTTATAATTCTGATTTTATTTTATGTTTAATGTCAATTTGAAATTTAATTATAATATTGATGAAAGGTTTGATAGGAGGTTAATTGAGGAAAAATTGCTATAGATTACTTCATTAAAAGAAAAATCACCAAGTTCTATCAGAACTTGGTGATTTTTTATACTCCATTTATAATAAAATAAATATATAGTTATTAAAATATGAGTTATCTATCTTTTTTTAATTTCATTTATTAACAATTCCTTTTTGGTATCATATAATGGAACAAAAGTATATATTCTTTTTGCAAAAAACAACAAAAAGACATGTTTTTTTTATGGAATCGTCATCTAGTCTGATTGAAAAAGTAAAATCAAGCGACATTTCTTTTATAAATAGCATATTTGATGCAAAAACACAACAAAAGCAATGAATCGTTATTAAGTTCTGATAGAACTTATCGAAGTGTGAAAAGTGAGTTTAATTGTTTTAGGGCTATTTAATAACTTAAAAAGAGATTTATGAAGAAGAAATTAGCGCTGCTATTTGGATACCTTTTTATAGGTATCGGGCTGATAACAGCTCAAACGCAGAAAGTCACGGGGACAGTGATTTCCGATGATGACAAACAACCTGTTGTAGGGGCTTCAATTGTCGTAAAAGGCACTAACTTAGGTACAATAACAGACATAGACGGGCATTTCACATTATTGAATGTGCCGAATTCAGCAAAAATATTGCAAATATCATATATAGGTATGAAAACGGAGTCGGTTCCTGTTCAGCCGACTGTTAGAGTTATCTTAAAGTCTGACACACAGCTGATGGATGAAGTTGTTGTGGTAGGCTATGGATCAGCAAAGAAATTAGGTTCAGTGGTCGGCTCGGTAACGACGGTAAATAATAGTAAGATCGCTAACCGACCTGTGGCTAATGCCGGAGATGCATTACAAGGTCAAGTTGCCGGTTTACAAGTGTTTACCCCTAGTGGAGAACCGAGCGGGAGTGTTGTAATGCGATTGCGTGGAGTCAGTTCGATCAATTCAAATACAGAACCTCTTTTTATTCTCGACGGTTCACCTATATCATCCGGAGCATTTACAGCATTAAATCCGAACGACATCGAAAGCATGACCGTATTGAAAGATGCCTCTTCAACAGCTATATATGGCTCCCGTGCTGCTAACGGAGTCGTGATAATGACTAGCAAGAAAGGAAAAATGGGACAGAAGGCCCGTGTTAGTATCAATGCGCAATATGGCTGGTCGAAAATGACAGGAGATAATATAGAGATGATGAACACTGAACAATGGCTTAACCTGCAGGAAATGCTAGATCCGGGAAAAGCATACGACACTACATTTCAAAAACGGAAGAAGTTCTATATAGATAATGGTATATCTACAGACTGGGCGGATGTCTTCTTCGGAGATGCAGCTCCTACCCAACAATACGATGTAAATGTGGTTGGCGGTTCCGAAGGTATCAACTACTACATTTCATTTGGACATTATGATACAGAGGGAATCATGGACGATTCCTCATTGCGCCGTGAGACTTTGCGCAGTAATGTGGAAGTAAAGGTAACCGACTGGCTGAAAGCCGGGATTAACGTGAACCTTTCCTATCAGAAATATAACACGACAACTTTCGGAACGGAAGCTAACAGCGTTTATAATAAAGCGTATGCTGCCCGTATTTATCGTCCCGACCAAACAATAAACGAGATATTGACAGACGAAGAAGGCAACTTTACAGGTTATGGGAAACGATTGGACTATTTTGACGATATGGGATATTATAATCCGTATTACTTGGCAGAACTTCAACCTAATGACCGGAGTACGGTGCGTATCAATGGCAATACCTTCTTTAATATAAACCCAATAAAAGGATTGAATATCCGTACCTCACAGGCGGTAGATGCCTTTGATTATCGTAACTCCCATAAAGCCTATCCGGAAGGCCCCTTTGAAGGGGCAGGAGTGGCGTCCGAGTCTTTTGAACGTTATTATTCATTTACTTTCACCAATACGGCGGAATATAAATTCAGTCTATCAGACAAGCATCTTTTCACCGTGTTGGCAGGACAGGAGTCCATTATCACAAAGAATGAAAATTTCTCGGCAACTTCTAAAAAAATGGTAGACTCACGAATGATGCTGATGGCAGCTGGAGCAGAGTCAGAAGTGCCGATACATTCGATGTATGACAAGGTTTTCAATTCTTATTTCGGCACAATCAGCTACAGTTTTGCTGATCGTTACTATGTCGATTTGGCAGCACGACGGGACGGGTCTTCCTTGTTTGCCAAAAATAACCAGTGGGCGAACTTCTATTCTTTGGGAGCCATGTGGGATATGAGAAAAGAGAATTTCCTGCAGAACGTTTCATGGTTGAACAGTTTGCAGTTGAAGGTGAGCTATGGAACAACAGGTAATTCCGGTATCAGTGCCTATAATGCATTGGCATTGGTCGGTTCCGGTTTGCTGTATAACGGACAACCGGGTATTGCTCCTTCTACCGTCGGCAATGATAACCTGACATGGGAAAGCATGAAAACACTGAATGTAGGCATCAGTACAAGAGTGTTTGACCGCTTTTCTGTAGAATTGGAATTTTATAACCGCCAGACGGACGATATGTTGATGGGGTATCCATTGTCATACACTACCGGACATGGCAGTAGCGTAGAAAATGTGGCAAGTATGCGCAATCGCGGTTTCGATATTACTCTGGGAGTGGATATTCTGAAAACGAGAGATTTTTCATGGAGTGTTTCAGGAAACCTGAATTATAATAAGAATGAGATAACTAAACTATTTAACGGATTGGATGAATATACTTTGCCTGATACCGGTTTGAAGATGAAAGTCGGTAAACCTTGGGGAGAATACTACTATGTAAGATGGGCAGGGGTCGATCCGCGTGACGGATATAATACATGGTATGATAAAAATGGAAATCTGACAAAAAGCTATTCGGAAGAAGATGCCGTTTTTGTCGGCAAGCAACGTTATGCTCCATGGTCCGGAGGCTTTGGTACCCAGTTCGGATGGAAAGGAATTTCCGTCAGTGCCGACTTCTCTTTTATGCTCGGCCAGTATATGTTGAATAATGAACGCTTTTTTACAGAGAATCCCACTTTTGCAGGCTCGGACAATCAAACTGTAGAAATGCTTACCATGTGGCAAAAACCGGGAGATGTAACCAGAATTGCTACTCCCGACTCCCCGATGCAGTTTGATACGCATTTACTGGAAAATGCTTCATTTATGCGCATGAAAAACCTGACTGTCGGGTACACCCTTCCGCCCAAAGTGATTCAGAAAACAGGAGTAATCAGTAACGCCAGAATCTACTTTGTAGGACGTAACTTACTCACAGTGACTAAATATAAAGGATATGACCCGGAAGTAGACAGTAATATCCAGTTGGGGAACTATCCCAATACCAAGCAATATTCTTTCGGAGTCGAACTAACTTTCTAAAAACATAAAGAATGGTGAATATGAAGAAAATATCTATAATAGCATTGACTATACTGACACTAGGAATGACTTCCTGTGATATGGATAAAATGCCATACGATGCTGTTCCTACAGAGGAAGCGTTAACAACCATAGTCGGTTTTGAAGAAGCACGTGCCGGTATCTATTCCGTATATTTAGGACTGACAGGAGGAAGTTATGTATTAGCTCCGGAAGTTCAGGCAGATGCCTTTAATGCAGTGGCGGATTTCTCTAATAAATATGGTGAGTTGCACCGTTGGACTTTCGAAAGCACCAACTCTACCGTAGAAACAATCTGGTCGAACTACTATGCTGCTATCGGACGTGTCAATTTCTTTATTGACGGGGTAGGTAAGATTGATGAGAACCCGGAAATCGAATTGACTGAAACCCAGAGACAACAGATTAATGTATATGAGGGGGAAGCGTATTTTACGAGAGCATACTGCTACTTTTATCTGGCTACCTTATTTTGCCGCGATTACGATGTGGCTACTGCGGCAAACACTCCGGGACTACCACTTCAGGTGAAATATGAGCCTAAACTTCCTGCTACCCAATATCCGGGACGATCTTCACTGGAAGATACTTACAAACAAATATTGGAGGACCTCGAAGAAGCCGAAGAACGTATAGAGACTGCTAAGAATGGCATTGCTGATTATGACAGGTATATTAATGGCGCATACGTGACAGTCAACACGGCTCCCAAGAATTGTGGGAATTATATCACGGTAGATGTAGTGACTGCCTTGAAAGCGCGTGTTGCCCTGCAGATGGATGACTATGAAAATGCAGCCAAATATGCAGGAGACCTGGTTAATTCGAACAGATATCCATTATCGAACACAGCAACAGATTTTGAAAGTGTATGGAAGAATGACAAGGGAACGGAAACCATCTGGCAGATTGCCATGACTAGTGCCGACGATGCCGGTGTACCTCTGGGGACTATTTTCATCGGTTATCCGACTACAAAGAAGGACTATATTCCTACACAAACACTGATTGACCTATACAATGAAAAAGATATCCGGCTAAAGACTTATTTCGGAAAATATCACTTAACCGTATCGTCAGGTAATGCAGCAGATATCTATTTCTTTAATAAATACCCGGGTAATGAATATTACAATGCATTAGGAAGTGAAACACGCTATTTAAATCAGCCGAAACCATTCCGAATTGCTGAAATGTATCTGATTGCCACGGAAGCTAATGCAAAGATTGGAACCGCAGCTGCTGTGAAAAAGGGTAATGACGCTTTGAATGCATTAAAAAAAGCGCGAATCGAGGGATGGACTGATGCAACCTACGATCAGGAAGCTTTATTAAATGAAATCATGAACGAACGGGAACGTGAGCTTGTAGGTGAGGGATACCGGTTGATGGACCTGAAACGTTGGGGGAAAGGTGTGAAGCGTGGAAAACCGCAAAGCAAAGGACTGGTGCTTTTCCCGGGACAAGCAAGTACTGACGGGCTGGATAAACCTGTGGATGACCAGCGGATGCTTTGGCCTATTCCTAAGACAGAAATGGATGCCAACCCTCAATTGGCAGGTCAGCAGAATCCGGGATATTAATCAATGAATAACGTAAATTATCAAATACTTGAGTAAAATGAACTATCTGAAAATATACACCCTTCTTCTATGTGCCGTTCTGATCACCGCCTGTTCGGACGATGAGGAACAGTTCAATTCCGGAGCGGCTACGGTAAGTTTGCAGGAAACAGTAATGACAGTGAAAGAGTCTGCCGGTTTATGCACTGTGCCTGTCGTAGTGACAGGAGAACATACCGGAACTATCCGCGTGACGTTCGAATTAAAAGATCATACCGCCAAAGAGGATGAAAACTATATTGTCACCACAAAGACGCTGCTTATTCCTGCCGGTCAGGAAACTATAAACTTTGAGTTTAAAACTGTTGACGACAAGGTTGTCAATGACGACCGCTCTTTTGATATTGAAATTGCCGATGTGAAAGGGGCCTCCATTGGTACAAACAATCGTCTGACGGTGACTATCAAAGATAACGATTCCAGTTTTTATGAAACACTTTCGGGAACCTGGGTATTTACCGGAACAGCTTCTGCTACCAATGCTTCCAATGTACAAGTGGGATTTTCCGTAAAAGTGAATACCGCGGAAGAAGGTACGGAGGCATACGAGCATTATCTGGTTTGCTCGAATAAGAATGGATTTGATCCGGATAATGACATTGAGTGGGAATTTAGCTGGCGTTTGCATTATGAATATGATTCGGCGGCGCAGAAAACCTATTTATCTATTGTACCGGGTGAAGATGTCGCTTCTTATGGTCCGTATACCATTCGTTTCAGGAGACTGGCATTAGACGGAAGTACTTCTGACGTATATCGTGGAGAATATGATGCCGAAACTAAAACAGTCACTTTCGAGAATGCCAATCTAATTGGTGATATGTATAAGGACGGACTGATACAAATACAGAAATTCAGGCTATTTGGCTGTAAAATGGAACACATCAGATAAAAACAAGATTATTAACATAACAAATAAAAAGAACTTATGAGAGCACTAATTGTCTGCATTACACTGTTGTTTGCTTTGTTAACCTGTACTATGGCACAAATACCATCGGTTAAGGTTGAAGATACTAAGGGGGCACAAGTTAACACTGCATCCTTGGTTAATCACAAAACGCCTATGATTATTTCTTTTTGGGCAACAACCTGTAAACCTTGTATTCGTGAATTGGATGCCATAAATGAACAACTGCCCGATTGGTTGGAAGAAGCCAAATTCCGTGTAGTAGCTGTTTCAACAGATGACAGCCGTTCTACAGCTAAAGCGCGTGCATTGGCAGAAGGACATGGATGGGATGATTTTATCATGCTGTATGATAAAAATCAGGAATTTATGCGAGCTATGAATGTAAGCCTGACTCCACAGGTATATGTGGTGGATGCTGACGGGAAAATAGTCTATTCACATACCGGATATGCGCCGGGAAGTGAGCTGGAACTACTGAAAGCAATAAAAAAACTGCAGAAATAGAAACTGTTATTATCCATAGATAAACGCAATGACATGACTAAAATAAGAATTCAGGTGTTGGCTTTGCTAGCGTTAACATCAACATTGACCTATGCGCAGGAAGATAACAAGAAAGGTTATCTGACAGGGAGCTTTGAGACGAATACGATATATTACAAAGATGATAGTAAAACAGAAGCGGAATCACCGGAAGATCATTTCGGATCGAACAATTATCTGAAACTGGATTACTATCAGGGTAAGTTTGCCGTAGGTGTACAGTTGGAAGCCTATGAACCGGTACTGGTGGGATACCCGGCAGAATTGGAGAAAGCAAAACTAACCAACTATTACGTATCTTGGGCCGACAAGGATTTTTCCGTAACAGCGGGTACATTTTATGAGCAGTTTGGGAGTGGACTGCTATTCCGTAGTTGGGAGGACCGTATGCTTGGTTTGAATAATGCGGTGATGGGAGCACGTTTTACCTACAATTACAAGAATATTGTGGGGTTGAAAGCCATTTGGGGAACTCCACGTTTTGGTATGGACTTTTCCGATACACAAGTACGTGGCATAGATGTAAGTTTCTCCTTGTCTGAAATGCTTAGTTGGCAAAATACGTCCTTGAGTATCGAAGGAGGGGCGTTGAACCGGTATGAGAAGATCAGTATTGACCTTGAAGAAGAAGGAGGAAAACCTTATTCGAACGGCTTTTCGGGGCGGGTTAATTTTGAACGCTCCGGATTTACGGCAAAAGGTGAATATGTAGATGGTGGCAATAAGTATTATGATTTCATTCATGATGACAAGCTTTATGCGAAGAAACGTGCCAATGCGCAACTGTTGGAATTGGGATATAGCGGTAACGGGTTGGGAATAAATCTGACCGGACGTCGATTGGAATGGATGAACAGTGAGATTATTGCCGGTAATGGTTCAACTTCGAATCTGTTGAATTATGTCCCGGCTATGAGTACGCAATATACCTATATGCTGACCAACTTGCATCCTCACACTCCACAAACAGGAGAGGTGACAAAAGCAATCAGCGGGGAGATGGGCGGACAACTGGATGTTTTTTATCATTTTAAAAGAGGAACGGTCATCGGAGGCAAACGCGGTTTGAAATTACATGCAAACTTTTCTTCCTATTATGCTTTAGAAAAAGAAGGTACAGCCCAGATAGGCAACTTGTCATTCCGTGATTTTAGTATTGATGTGGAAAAGCAATGGACGAAGTCATTCAAAATGAATTTGCTTTATTCCATGCAAGAATATAGTCCTTCGTACGGAGCGAATAAGGCGACCAACCTATCGAATATTTTTGTAGCAGATTTACAATATAAGTTCACACCTTCTTTTTCAACTCGCATGGAGTTGCAATACCTAACTACAAAGGAAGATCAAAAGGACTGGATGGCGGCTCTGTTGGAAATAAATTTTGCTCCGGCATGGAGTATTTATGGAAGTGATATGTATAATCACGGCAAGGAAAAAATCCATTATTACAATGTGGGAGCCAGTTATGCCAAATCTCGTACGCGTGTAGCTTTGAGTTATGGTCGTAACAGGGAAGGGTATGTCTGTTCCGGTGGAGTTTGCCGGACGATTCCTAAATATACAGGGGCTAACCTGACTATAACGACTTCATTTTGAGTTTATCGAATCATTTATTAATTAGAATATAGAATATGAGAAAATTTACAATGTTTTTTATGTCAAGTCTGATATGCATGTGCGGATGTTTTACAGCGTGCAGCGGCAATTCAGACGACAATGGTGAAGAGCCGGACAACGGCGAAGTGACAGGACCTATTACTTTGACTGTGGATAAAGCCAAGATTGAAGCTAACGGGACAGATATGGCGACTTTTACGGTGACTGATGCCAAAGGGAAAGTACTGACAACCTCTGAATATATGAAGAATGTATATTTTGAAGATGTTACTACCGGTGATTATTTGGAGAGACGGACCAATACGTTCGTGTCAGTAGAAAACGGGACTCATAAGTTTAAAGCATATTATCTGGACTGGGAGTCGGATGAAGTTTCCGTAACCGCACAGAATCGTAAGAATTATGAACTTTTCTATCGCAAGGTGGGTGTTTTTAAAATGACTGGGACTTGGTGTACCTATTGTCCGGCCATGACTTCGGCATTAAAGAAAGTGGAAGAACTGATGCCGGGACGTATGGTGAAAATGGCTTTTCATTCTTCCAGCAGTTCAGCTACTGATCCCTTCCATTTGTCACAGACAAGCACCATCATGAGCCGTTTTGGAGCATCCGGCTTTCCTACCTGTATTTATGATTTAAAAGTGATGTCAATAGACAGGAATGTGAGTGCTATCAAACAGACATTACAAAGCCAAATTAGAAAATATCCGGCTACATGCGGAATCAAGGTAAATACATCCTATAATTCTTCTACTGGCGAAATTACGGTAAATGCTGCATTGAAGTCGAGCGAGAGAGGAGAATATGACTTGGTTTATGTCTTGGTGACTGATGGCTTGACAGCATCCGGAGGAAATGAGACCTCGTATGACTATACGGTAAGAGCTATTTCCAACAATTACCTGTCGATGTCAACCAACGGACGGTTTACTGTAGATGCAAACCAGGAGCACACTGCCGCTACTTTCAGCATTTCTAATGCAAAGAACCTGAATCCTGCCACATCGCGTGTAGTGGTTTATGCATTACGTAAAGTAGATGACGCATATATGGTGGATAATATAACCGAATGTTCTATTGATGGTAGTATAGACTATCTCTATAATGATTGAGGCTTATGAAGAAATTATACTCGACAATTCTACCAATTGTAATGATCCTTTGTTTAGCAATGCTGTCATCTTGTTCCGGTAGTTCGGACGAAACGGAGAATGGAGGGACGGATGACGGCATTTTGCGTATTACGGCCGATAAGACGGCTATACAGGCAGACGGGGTAGAAAAAGTGACCTTTACAGTCAAACTGGGTACAAAAGATGTAAGTGAAGAAAGCACGATGAATCTGATTCTGGTAAAGGAGTCAGGAGAGGAAAAGCTGGATTATGGTGTCCGTGCTTTCAGCACTTCAGTGCCGGGTACGTATGTTTTTAAAGCCCGCTATTATGAGGGAAAAGCAATGTTTAGTGAAAATGAAGTGACCGTTCAGGTTGCTCCCGTATCAGGAGGGACCAGCTACTATCATAAATTACTTGGAATGCAGTTTACTTCTGTCGGATGTCAGGCTTGTCCGGCACTTAGCACTACATTGAAAGCAATTCAGGAGGAACAACCGGGACGACTGGCTGTAGCTTCTTTCCACATGGATTTCGGGGGAATGACGGATCCTATGAGTACAGCAGCTACCAATAGTTACCGGACTAATATTCTCGGTAATTTCTCCGGACTACCTCGTCTCTTTTACAATCTGCGTAAAGGTACTAAAGAAATGATCAGTATCAAGAGCCAGATTGAAGAGGAACTTCAAAAAGAACTAAGTAACTATCCGGCTTCATGCGGGGTAGCTATTGAGTCTGTGTATAATGCTTCTGACCGTACGGTGACGATTACTGCCAAATTAACTTCCAATGTAACAAACACTTATCGTTGTTTGATTTATCTGGTAGAGGATGGAATCAAATACTTTCAAACGAATGGTGGGAATGATTATACGCATAATAATGTAGTACGCGCAGTGGTGTCCACATCGTTGAACGGCGACCGTTTCAATGGGGAAGTAAATGCGGGAGTGGAATCTACCATGCAACGATCTTATCAGTTGGAACCGGGATGGAATGTGGATAATATGCGTGTGATTGTGTCGATGTTGACAACGCTGGATGGGGGAAAAACTTATACGTGTAACAACGTAAATGAGTGTAAACTTGGAGAATCGGCAGATTACTTGTATAACGAATAAAGACGAGTTATGTGTATAAATGTCTATAAAATAATATTACTGGTCTGTATATGTTGTGTAGGAATCTTCTGGATTTCCTGTTCAGGCAATTCCGATGATTCGGAGCAGACAGAAGTGATTTTGAGCGTCAATAAAAACACGTTGATTGCTGACGGAAAGGATGTTATAACCTTTACGGTAATGCATGCGGGAATAGATGTAACTGCTGATGCAATCATCCGTTCCGTGATGGATGGGCAAACCTTGGATGGAAGCACGTTTTCTACTTCTAAAGCCGGAACCTATGCTTTTGAGGCATCTTATGGCAACTATGTATCCAAATTGATAACAATAGTTGCGAGTGCCGCACCAGGTACACCTTCTAAGTTTGTAAGACGTATTTGCGCAATGGAGTTTACCGGAACATGGTGTGCCATGTGTCCGGCAGGAATGACCCGTTTGAATTATCTGATAAGTTCGAGTTATGAGGGTGTTGTTTATCTGATGTCATTCCATGTTGATGGTACAAGTGCTGATCCGATGACAATCGAACAGTCTTCGCTCCTTTCCAGAAAGTTTTCTATCTCCAGTTATCCTTCATGTGTGGTTGATATGCGTGAGGCAATGGGGTTGTCTGAAAATTATAGTGTCATGCGGACTGTATTTAATAAGTCTTTGGAGGAGTATCCTGCATCTTGCGGAGTGGCCATCCAGTCACAATATAACGGACAGGCTGATGTGACGGTAAGCGTTAAATCGGAAAAAAGTGCTGAATATCGTTTGATTTTATATGCGGTAGAAAACGGATTGAAATATCAACAAAATGACGGGGGAGTTTATCGTGATTACACACATAACCATGTGGTACGTAAATTACTGTCTGCTACCGTTGATGGCGATAAATTGGGACATATAGCAGCCGGTAAAGAGAAAAGCATAAGTTATACTGTTATAATGGAAGAAGGATGGAATGCGGAGAATCTTTCTTTTTATGCATTGGTTACCGATGAAAACGGATATGTAAATAATTTGGCTGTCTGCAAGGCTATTGATGGCGATGCCGATTATGAATATGTAAATGATTAATCACATTTATCACTTTTAATTATGAAGAAGAATTTAATTAGTTTATTACTCATGTTGGGATTTATCTTTGTGATAAGTCCTATGGTCCTTTCGTGTTCGGATAGTGAAGAACCGGGTGTAGAACCTGATGTACCAGTGAATCCGGATGTTCCGCTTCCTCCAAATCCGACACCAATAAGATGGGTTGAGAATGAAGTGGACGGTGGCGAACGTGGAGTAGGTATAAAAGTTACCAGTAACACTGAACATAATTTTGTATTTGAGTGTACTCCGGGTTCTAAAGTCCAATCTTATCGGTTGGATGTATATCCTTTATGTCGTATGTACAATTACTTATTCGAAAGTGTAGGGACAGGAGTACAAGCAACAGAGGAAGAGGTGGAAGATTTGATAATGGAAGCTATCTATAATTCCGAAGGTGCAGGTGCATATACGTTTAGTAGATCTACATTGGGAGACAGTTATCCGAATGCAGAATTTGACTGGGCCAATTCGAAATATTCCCAATCGGAAATCGTACCCGGAGCAGAATATCTGATTATAACTGTCGGTTGTAATGATGAAGGCGGACAGAATCCTGCAGATATGAAAATCTGTTATTTGAAGACTCCGGTTCAAAGTGTAATAGGCACTCCTCGTGTGGATATCGATGTCACAACAAGTTATCGTGCCGTTGGTATTCAATACCTCCCTAATACGGACAGTAAGTATTTCTATCAGTTTTGTGGAGATTCTGAACCTATTGATGCATTTATAAATACGTATGGAAAGTCGATGTATATAGACTTTATGAGACACTGGATTCAAAAAGCGGAAGATGCACAGGTTCCTCAAGAGGAATTGTATTATACGGTGGATTTTGGTTATACAGCAGATGCGAAAAGAATGATAACCGCTACCAGCATCGGGTTGGATGAGAACAAGACTCCGGGTGAATATGTCCGTCAGGACTTTCATTTGAAAGAAATAGACCTGAATGCAGAATTGCCGGAATGTAATCTGGAAATTAGTAGAATTGGTGCTTCCATGGTTGATATGAATGTGGAAATGAAAGACAATTGCGTTGCCATGTTTTATCGTATATTCAGTGCTTCTGACTGGGCTCCTTATGAAAATGCAGATGAAGCAACCATGACCACTTTGGCACGAACTTTAGACCAGGAGGGATGGGGTGTGAAAAATACGAATTTCGCTCAAAAAGGTTCCTATAAAGGTACAGAATTCCAATTTGATTTGCTTCCTGATGCTCCTTATGTAGTGGCTTACATTGGGCGTAATGAGTATGGGCAGTTATCCAAAGAAGTAAAGCATGCTTCATTTTCTACCAAAGCGCGTATTACTGATACTCCGGATGCATCTGAAGCTGATATTGATATAACGATCACTGATCCGGGACGTACAAGTCTGAAACTGAATTATTCATATAATCAGAAAACAGCCGTATTCTATCATCAGTATATTATGACACCGGATTTACTGGAAGATGCTAATAAAGCGGAATTAATCAATTATTTATTGTCTGCGGATTCCAATGTATGGCCTGCTAATGCGACAGGAGGAGTGGAAAGCTTTACCTGGACAGGATTGGACCCGGCTACCGAATATATATTTGCATATATGGCGGAAGACTGGAATGGCGTATTGACGGATGTGAAGATTGTAAAAGCTACTACCGAAGCAATTGTGGCAGGTCCGAATCCAACTATGGAATTACGTGCATATATGAGTGAAATGAATAATTTCACTGTCCAGTTTTCCATTATAAAGGATGTGGCTAAAGTTTATCATACAATTCTTGAAGATACGTATTCTGCAAGTGGTGATTATACCTATCAGGAGTGTATGGATGTATGGAAGGAACATTGTTTGGATTATGGCTTGACAACAGTAAATTCAACGACTCAATCATACGATAAGACAAGTGAAGCCAAACGTTTAGTTGCTTTATGTGTACCAATTGGGGCAGATAGTGATGGCAATGAAGTTATTGGTGACCTTTATACTGTATTCTATGATAAAGATAAAGGTATCATTACTGATCCTTCTGTATTGTTCCCGGATGCTCCGAAATCAGTAAAGGGTATGATAGGAACAACAAAACCACAAGTTATAAAGAAAGATAGACGGATTCCTGCAAATACGATTATTAGGGAGAAAGTGGATAGGAGTACTCCTGGTGCGATGATGAGCGGAAGTACTATTTATCTTGATTTGAAAAAACTGGGTAAACATCCTCACGCCAAATAAATAGTATTGGCACAATTATTCCGCACGATAGCGTGAAAGTCTGTCGTGCGGTTTTCTCTAATCATCTAAATTATCATGGATATGAGAAGAAAATATTTTTTATGTAGTATGGGGAAATATGTATGTTTCCTGGCAGTATGTGTGGTAATGTTGTCGTCATGTTATAATGACGATGATTTAAAAAACTCAATTTCCGGTCTGGAAGACCGCATGGATAAGTTGGAAGCTTCGTTACAAAGTGTACAGACGGATATTTCCACATTGAAGACACTGACTGATGCTTTATCTCAAAATAAATCAATCGCTTCTGTATTGGAGAATGAAGACGGAAGTTATACAATTAAGTTTTCGGATAAGACAGAAGTAACCATTCGTAATGGTGAAGATGGGGAGGATGCTCCGAAAATAACCGTGATAAAGAACGAAGAGGATGGTATCTATTATTGGGGAATAACTAGTACAGACGGTAAAAAGACATTCTTGAAAGATGGAGAAGGAAAAATGATGCCTGTAACGGCTGCCGCTCCTAAGATTCGCATTAATACGAATACGAAAGAGTGGGAGATTTCTACGGACGGTGGAAAGACTTGGGAACCTACCGGTGTTTACGCGTCCGGAGAAGGAACGGGAGATACCTCTCTTTTTAGTGGAGTTAGTCAGGATGATGATTATGCGTATTTTACTCTGAAAGATGGCACAATATTAAAGTTGTCGAAATCTAAGGAACTGAAATGTGATATATTGTCCGGAAAGCAATACTTTACGAACGGTGAGGAGAAATTGATTTCAGTTGAAATGAGTGGAATTTCGAAATATACCGTAACAAAACCTGATGGTTGGAAAGCTTCCCTGACAGGAAAAGGGCTGACTATTACTGCTCCTGTGGCAGAAAATCAGTATGCAGAGACGAGTGGCAAAGTAGCTATAATGGCTGTTGCATCTAACGGACAGAGTATTATCGCAGAGATTCCCGTAATCATAGGGGATGCTCCTATAGTTATATCTACTGTGGGGCAGACAGTTTCTACTACTTTGACGAATGGCATAGAAATGTATTATTTGGGAGTATTGGAAATCAATGAATATAGTGCAGAGGCTGTAGCAGAATTAGTAAACGGATATACTGCCCGTATGTATATGAAGACAGAGGCTCTTGATAAAATGCCGTTAGCTGAACTGATAGGTAAGGATCCCGAAGCTGGAAAGACGTATATGATTTGGGCAGTACCTTCATCTGAAGCTGGTAGTGCATATTTGCCTGATGATGTGATTGCCAGCGTGATTAAGACTGCTGCAACTGTAGAACTGAAGGTTTCGGATATTACTTTTGAAGGTGCAACGGTTTCTGCAATTAGAAAGGGCTGTGACGTTTTTTACACAGGGATTTTAGATAAGTCCAATTATTCACCAGAAGGGGTTATTGACGATTTGGCTTATGGTGGCGGAACTAAACAGTATTCGGATTATAATGGGCCATTGGAGGGAAAAGTGTTGGATTTTCTTCCGAAAGTAATACCAGGAACAACATACGTACTTTGGGCTATCCCTTATAAAGAAGAAAAGGGGTATAAAACAGAAGAACTAGTAGCGGTGGAGATTCCCGTTCCTGCGTTGACGTATGACGGAGCAGCGACTGTAAGTGTTAGTAGTATTGTTGCTACAGTTTCAAGTGTAAGTGCGACCATTACTCCCGGAACTGACTGCTATAAGTTCTATTATTCTTATATGAAAGAACAGACTTTGGCAAATTATGGCACTGACAAAGAAGTTATTTCCTATCTTATCAAAAACGGAGATTCTTCCAAAGAGGCAAAAAACTTTGAAAGAGCTTCTTTAGAACCGGGAACAAAAGGCTTTTTGGTTGCAGTAGCATTAAATGACAAAGGACAACTTGGATCATTAGTGAAAGTGCAAGCCGATTCTAGGGAAATATCTTATAACCCTTCAATTTCGGTGGATGTGGCAATAGAGGCAGGAACTGTTACTACGACTTTAACGCTGACCCCGACCGGAAATCCGGTGAAATTCCGTTATGTCCACATGAAATTGAGTGATTTCAAAAGCTATCCGTATTGGGGAAATGAAGAGACAGTAAAGCAAGCATTAATTATGAATGATAATGTTACTGAAATTGTTGCTGCTGAACTGAAGAATCATCAACTGGTGATTGAGGATATTGCATTTAATTCAGAATATGTACTGTTTATGATAGCAGTTGATGCTGATGGTAATCCTTCTTCGACTGTGACAAAGAAGGAATATACAAGTGCAAAGCCGACTTATGTGCGAAAAGAAAGGGACGCCGATTTGTGGAATGCCAGTGTTCCGGAAGTAACAATTGACAAGATAGAAAAAGACAAATTCTACACCGTTTCTTATACTGTGAAACCGAAGTCTGCCTGCAAAGTCTTTTATGTATTTGCAGGGCCGGCAGATTACCTGACTGGTATGTATGATGAACAAATCAGGTATGTGATGCAAAATGGTGTAAAACAAACAACAACTTATTCGGGAAGTACTTATGGAACATTGCCAACTAATATCAATGTTACCTGGATAGATGAAGAAGGACGTTTTTACGAGGTTTCTAAAACTGTAGTAGATGCTCCGACGCAATAATTTTAATTTCTAATTTAATAAAATAATAGATGAAAAACTTATTTAATAGCTTTTATAGTGTAGTATTGCTTGCTTTGTGTCTGATTGCTTTCAGCAATTGTTCGGATAGTGATGACGGAGGAGAAGTTGGCGGTACGGACAATGGAATCACTGCAATTAGCAGTGAAACGGAAAAGACTGTTTCACTTTATGGGGAAACTGTTGAAATCTCGTTTACTGCTTCAGGAAAATGGACTCCTTCTTTACAATACTCTACAGGATCGGACTGGGCGGCTATTACTAATACCAGTGGTAGTTCTGCTGCCGGTAAAGGAGGATTCAGGGTAAAGGTTGATAAAAATGAAGCCGGACAGGAACGAATATTGACAGTTGTAGTACAGGTGGAAGGATATAAAACGCCTGTTACAGTCTGTACAATTACGCAGGGAGGAGGTTCCGGAACAGCAGTAAATCTGGCTCTTAATGAGTATATGGATAAATATTTGAAGGAACATTATCTCTTTAAGGAAGAATATAATACACTGGATGTAGATTATGCATCAGTCTCTTATGATAATTTTCTGTCAACTTATCTTTTACCAATGAAAACTAACACGGAAGATGGTGGAACTTATCGTGCATTTTCTGTCAATGCAGGTAAGCGTTATATCTATTCTTATATAATGGAAACCGGTTCCAGTAGAACGCGCGCAAATACTCGTGCAACAAGTGTTGCAGGTTCGGGACTTGGTACGTTTTTCTCTTCTTATATGCCGGATAAGACAACTATTGGATTAGCCATTGGATATGTGTATTTAGGATCTCCTGCAGAAAAAGCCGGATTGAGACGGGGCGATGTGATTGTTTCTGTTGATGGGGTTACTTTGAACAGGAATAATTATCAGCAATACATGAGCACTCTGTTTTATGCAGGTGGAGGTGAAACTTTTAAGATTGGTTTTAGGCGTAAAGTTTTTGATGAAAACCGGGGCGGCTATGATTTAATAGATGGAACTACTACATTAACCACTGGTAGTTATAATAATAGTCCTATCTTGAATTCGATGTTTATAAAAGACAAAAAAGAGAACAAATTCAACATCGGTTATTTAGTTTATCTAAGTTTTGATTTGAATTTTGAGGAAGACTTAAAATATATAATTCAACAGTTCAAGACAGAAGGTATTACAGATTTGATTTTGGATTTACGTTTCAACAATGGAGGTTCTGTTGAATTAGCTCGTTATTTAGCTGCTTCTATCGCCGGCACATCACATCGTTCGGATGTATTTATGAAAATGCAACGTAGTTCCGGCGCAGATGAATATATCCGTTTTGGTGACGGTGATGATCTAAATCTTAAATCTGTAAGAATCATCTGTTCAGAAGAAACGGCTTCCGCCAGTGAATTGATAATTAGTGGATTAAGAGGTATAGATTTTCCTGTGAAATTATTTGGCAGCCGCACGGAAGGAAAGAATGTAGGAATGGAAGTGCAAGAGTATAAATATGGAAATAAATATTATGAATTTGCTCCGATAACTTTCCGTTCTTTCAATGCTAAAGATTGGGGAGATTATGCTGACGGTATTGATCCGGACGTCATGTTGAATAATCAAAACTCGAATTACGAGGATGACATTGATAATGTATTTCCTTATGCTTTTGGAGATTGGGATAACTTTGATTTCAATTATCCATTATATTGGGCACTATGCGATGTTCAAGGGGTGGATCCAATGACAGGTGAACCGGTGAAACGTAGTGGAAGATCAGGAATGACCCGCTCGCAACCAGATGAAATCATTCGAGTACCATCTGTACCTTTGAAACGTCCTGCGGGAACTTTTGGCTCGCTTATTTATAACAAGCCGGAAGTAGAAAACTTATATTAGTAAGACTAAATCTCTTGTGAAATAAATTTTCTCTTAAGTTAAAGGGGATGCTTCTCGGTAAGGTGTTAGTGAGGGCATCCCCCATTTTGCTCTATAAATGAATAGAAATAAAATGGAATATTATGATGAATAAATCGTTATATAAATTAATCATATTCATTGGAATGTTAGGATTAATAAGCAGTTGTTCGGATGATGATTCTGAAAGTAAATCACAATATGAAGTGGTGGATAATGTGGTAACTAGTTGGGATATTATACTTTCAAACCATTACGAAGAAACAGTACCTTTAAGTGAATTATTATGTATTGGGGAGAGTGACAAATGTCCTTTGTCGAATACATACATATCAATAGTCAATTATGATTCTGAATATCCGATAGTCATACCGAGAGGTGTCTATCAATGGAATGAATATGGACGTTGGATAAATAGACCTGTACCTGCGAGTGAGTCTATAAAGGAAATATTTAATTCTGATTGGTATGCGACTGTTGTAGTATTATATGGTGGTGAAGGAACATACAATTTTGCTGTAAGAATTTACAATCCTACTTTAAACAAATATTTTGTAACCAAGCCATATCAATTGAAAGTATGGAGAGAAGGGGCAATGGAGGGAGAGTATAAGTGGTTTCGTTCTATTTCGCTGGTAAATAATTAATTAACTTAAGAAAAATAATACTATGAATGATAAAAATATGAAGGTTATTTTGTTCTGTTTTTTGTCGACATTTTTTTTGCTTTTCATGCAGTAGCAATTTGGAAGAGTTAGTAATTAAAGATAAAACAACTTCGGAGAAAATAAAAACTAGAGGATTAGGAAGTTACTCTTCTATTCTTGAGGCTGATAAAGCAATATTAGCAGCTCACGGGTATGATACCATAGCGATAGTAGATTGTGATTCTTTTTATTTGGTTGAGTCGGAACTTATTTTTAAGAAATCAAGATTACAAGAATTACGTGAACAACCTGAAGTACGTTTGAATTATAAAAGACGGATAGAACCTGAATGTTATCGAATGCATCTGTCACTTTTCGATAACCAATATGGTAATGAGGCTATTTTTAAAGAGGCTGTAGCAGAATGGAATAAATTGAGCAAATGCTGTCTGCATTTTAGTACTTATTTTGATATAGATACTCCTCGTAAGCGTCATAAAGTGAGTATTGTAATTCAAGATAATGCTTACTCTATGACTTCTTCGGAATTGATTCGTATTGAAGGAGTTACAGGTGGAAAAGCAGGCGATTATATTTATATAAATTCTAAATATAAATACTGGTCAGAATTGACTAAAGACCAAAAGAAGTATGCTTTGATGCATGCTATAGGGCATTTAGTAGGATTGGAACATTCCAGTGAATATGATACTTCTATTATGCAACCAGAAGCGGGATTGGCAACAAATAAAAATCTCTGGAATGGATTTTCTTTTGAAGATAAAGTTCTTATTCCTGAATTATATCAATTGAATCCGGCTAAAACTCAAATTGATTATAACCCGACTCCTGAAGACAACAAGGGTGCAATGAAACTAAAAATAGGAGTGAAATATACTGTTACAACTTCATATACGTATGAGTGGTGCTATAATCCCAAATATACAATTACAGCAGAACCAATTAGCAATCCAGGATCTTATGAATTTAAGAAAACAGGTGAAAATTCATTCGATTTATGCTTCACGGAAGCTGGAGGATGTATTGTTACTTTTGTAGTAACTGATGATATAGATGGTACTGAGTATAGATATACAAAGAAGTTTAATGCTGCTTATGATAAACCAACCTTTACAGTTCCAAGTAGTATTGGACTTGGAGAGTATTATGATTTCAAAGTGGCGTATCAGGAAGATGGATTTATACCTACTTTTAGAATTACCGTAGAAGAAAGTGCGTTTGATAATAATACAGCACAAAGTGTTTCGATAGTACAAGTGAGCAATGGACATGTGCGAATTAAATTTAATGACTATGGAAATTATAAAGTTACAGCAAGAGTCTCCAATAATAGAAATATCCCGGCGAGGTATTTTTATTTTTCCAAATATTATCGTCCCGATTATAATGTGACTTTTACAGAAGAGGGAAAAGTGAATGAAGGAAATGTTAGTTTACCTCCAAGTAAACCAAGTCAGCCAACAGGAGAAAATAGGCTAGAACGCTATAGATATGATATAAGCATGGGGCAAGCACCGACATTTGAACACCGTGTGGCTTGTGATATTAAAACTACATATATTCAGAACTTCTTAAAGTTTCGTCGTATCGATCGTAGCTATATCGAGGACTCTGCACCTCGTGTCTTTCGTGCGGGAGAGTCCGCCCAATTGGGGGTAACAGTTTATAGTATGTATCATCCGGACTCAATAAATTACGTGGATCATCATTCTATTCTTTATCCTCTCAAATGTGAAGTCATATATCCTAAAGATGCTTGCTATTTGATAAAATAAGGGTGAAAAGGATATTAATAGATTATAATTTAGAACTTAGAAAATGAGAATTATTTATTTTTATTATTGAGTTGGTACACTATCGGAAATATACAAGCACAAATCAAAGAGCCTGTAAAGTTCAAAATGAGTTGAAAATGACATCTGAAACGGAAGCGGAAATCGTATTTACCGCTTCGATAGAGAAAGGATGGCATGTATACTCGACTGGACTAGGGGATGATGGGCCTATTTCCGCTACTTTCAACATCAATGCGAGTAGTCATGTAGAAACAGTGGGTAAATTGCAACCTGTTGGAAAAGAAATCAGCATCTATGATAAGATGTTCGAGATGAATGTGCGCTATTTTGAAGATACGGTACAGTTTATCCAAAAAGTGAAATTTACAGGAAATGATTATTTTATAGAGGGGTTTCTGGAGTTTGGGGCTTGTAATGATGAGAGCTGTTTACCTCCGACTCAAATTCCTTTTCAATATGGGAAAAAAGCAGAAGCAGATATAGCAGTTGCAAAAGAAGAGGAAGAGAGGCCGGCAAATGTGCTAGAGAAGCAATCGGAAAGTGATCTTTGGAAGTCGGTTATTAATGAACTGCAAGAGTTGGGGGAAGAACATTCTCAAGAGGATAAATCTTGGCTGTATGTCTTTGTCACCGGATTTCTTGGCGGTTTATTGGCTTTGTTTACTCCTTGTGTATGGCCGATTATTCCTATGACTGTGAGTTTCTTCCTGAAAAGAAACAAAGACAAGAAGAAAGGGATTCGGGATGCATGGACTTATGGTGCTTCGATTGTGGTGATTTATGTAACACTGGGATTAGCAATTACTTTAATATTTGGTGCTAGTGCATTGAACGCTTTATCAACGAATGCCGTATTCAATATTCTTTTCTTCCTGATGCTGGTTGTTTTTGCAGCTTCTTTCTTCGGGGCATTTGAACTTACTTTGCCTTCTAAATGGAGTAATGCTGTGGACAGCAAAGCGGAAGCGACGAGTGGCCTGCTAAGTATTTTTTTGATGGCATTTACGTTATCTCTAGTGTCTTTCTCTTGTACAGGGCCGATTATCGGCTTTCTACTCGTACAGGTTTCTACAACTGGTAGCGTGATTGCTCCTGCTATCGGAATGTTAGGCTTTGCCATCGCTTTAGCTTTACCATTCACACTGTTTGCTCTTTTTCCTTCGTGGCTGAAATCAATGCCTAAGTCAGGAGGGTGGATGAATGTAATTAAAGTGACATTGGGCTTTCTGGAACTGGCTTTTGCCTTGAAATTCTTGTCGGTTGCGGACTTATCCTATGGTTGGAGAATTTTGGATAGGGAAACCTTCCTTGCATTATGGATTGTGATTTTCGGACTGATGGGGTTATATCTGTTAGGAAAGATCAAGTTTCCGCATGACGGTGATGAAAACAGGGTAGGCGTGGCTCGCTTCTTTCTTGCACTTGTCTCTTTAGCGTTTGCTGTGTATATGATTCCCGGACTTTGGGGAGCACCTTTGAAAGCTGTCAGTGCATTTGCTCCTCCTGTGATGACACAGGACTTCAATTTATACTCGAATGAGGTTCATCCCAAATTTAAGGACTATGATATTGGGATGGAGTATGCACGGCAACAGGGAATGCCTGTGATGGTCGACTTTACCGGATATGGTTGTGTGAATTGTCGTAAGATGGAGGCGGCTGTATGGACAGATAGTAAGGTAGGCGGTATCATCAATGATAAATATGTGCTTATCTCGTTGTATGTGGATGATAAAACTCCATTGAATGAGCCGCTCAAAGTAACGGAAAATGGAACGGAACGTACCTTACGCACGGTAGGGGATAAATGGAGCTATCTGCAACGTGTGAAGTTTGGAGCAAATGCACAGCCTTTTTATGTATTGCTGGATAATGAAGGTTATCCGTTGAATAAGTCGTATGCATATAATGAAGATATTACTTCTTATATTGAGTTTTTACAGAAAGGATTGGAACATTACGTAAAATGAATTTAGTCATTGATTCTCTTTTTAACCTGGACTCGTGATCGATAGGATTAGAAAAGGAATTTGTTTTTAGGTAGTGGGACCGGCATACAAAGCGTGACTTTGTTTGCCGGTCTTTTTTATGCTCCCTTGTCCCTCTGCTTGTCGCTTTTTTCCAGGTATTGGGTTGATTATTTGCTATAAATACTGTTTGTAGGCTCTGTAGTGCCGATAATCGCTTGTCGTTTCATGTCCGTTGAATATGTCGCATCTTTGCATTGTTAACGTTAGCGAAGTAATTATTAAACAGTATTCATTTAAAAAAAGAAAAGTATTATGGCAATTAGATTTAAAAGAGTTCAACGTCTGTGTGATCCGACAAACAAAGAGGCAGGAAAGAAAGTGTATCCGGTGATTTCTTATCAATATGATACGAGCGCTACACTGGATGAGTTTGCAAAAGAAATCTCTTCTACTTCCGGTGTAAGTGAGGGTGAAACAATTAGTGTATTGAAAGATTTTCGTACACTTCTACGTAAGACATTACTTTCGGGCCGTTCAGTGAACATTAAGGGATTGGGTTACTTTTTCCTTTCAGCTCAAAGCAAAGGAACGGAAAAGGCGGAAAATTTTACTGTATCCGACATCAGTGGTCTGCGGGTTTGTTTTCGTGCGAATTCGGATATCCGTCTCTTTACGGGAACTTCAACGCGTTCGGATGGATTGAAGTTTAAGGATTTGGATCATATCAACGACTCAAGTATCATCGACGGTGATTCAGGCGAAGGAGGCGAAGCACCGGATCCTGACGGAGGTGCAGGAGGTAATGGTGAAGCACCCGATCCGGCAGCTTGATAAACGGAAAGTCGGGAATTAGCGATTTTGTATGGAATGGGGCTTCGGCCTCATTCTTTCTTTATAACTACATAAATAGATCAATATGCAAATAACTACAATCCTTGCTTTTATTACTGCTATGGGTGGTTTGGAAGCGGTGAAATGGATGGTGAGATATATCTCTTGCCGGAAAACGGATGCACGGAAAGAAGAGGCAGACGTGAGCAGTCTGGAAGAAGAAAATCGTCGTAAAAAGGTGGATTGGCTGGAAGATCGCCTGGCACAGCGGGACGAGAAAATAGACGGGCTTTATATCGAGCTTCGCAAGGAGCAGGAAGAGAAGATCGACTGGATACATAAATGCCATGAGGTGGAGTTGGCACAGAAAGAGTCGGAGGTGAAAAAGTGTGAGATCAGAGGGTGTGTGAAGCGCATTCCTCCTTCGGAATATTAATGAGGTTAGTTGATAAAAATAAAATGTCATGAGAAAGATAGATTCTATTATAGTGCATTGCTCGGCAACAAAAGCCGGACAGGACTTTACCGCCGCAGATATTGACCGTTGGCACCGGGAACGTGGGTTCAACGGCATCGGATATCATTATGTTATCCGTCTGGACGGAAGACTGGAGAAAGGAAGGGAAATTGATTTGCCTGGAGCACATTGCAAAGGTTGGAATGAGCGAAGTATCGGGCTCTGTTATATCGGGGGATTGGATGAGAACGGACATCCGGCAGATACTCGGACAAATGTTCAAAAACGGGTGCTTTATCAAGTAATAATGGATTTGCAACGGGAATATACTATTCTTCAGGTATTGGGACACCGGGATACTTCGCCGGATTTGAATGGAGACGGGGTGATCGAACCTTATGAATATGTGAAAGCGTGTCCTTGTTTTGATGTGAGGGAGTTTATGAAGAGTGGGAGAGAGCTGCTGTTTGTTTTATTATTGGGGTTCGTTCTTCCGGGGGTGCTTTCGGGATGTAGGACTAAGAAGGAAGTTATCAGTAGGAGCAGTGAGGTGCAGATGGATTCAAGTTCTTCCGGGCATTCTTCCCATGTGGCTTCGTATGATGTTAATCAGGAAAGGAAGATGCTGGAACGGATGGAGGAGTCTACCGAACAAATATTGGTAGTATTGGGGAAAGATACTGCGACAGGGGATTTCTCTTCCACCTGTTTTATTTCAGGTAGCAGAAAGACGGTGAATAAGGTTTTTGAAAAGAAAGAGAGGATAGATGAGAAAGAAGATACTCAAATATCATCTTTCATCGACACGAATCATCATAAAGTGGTTTGTGAGGAGGAAGAGAATAGCTTATATTATAGGAAAAATATAAGTTGGATGCTAATAATTAGTATATCGGCATTGATGTTACTTTACTTTATTTATAAAAAGAGGAGAATTCTTTTTTGAGGATTTGCATAGAAATATATAGAATAATACTATCTTTGTAGAGGTATATCGGGCTTAATGGAGTGATTGTTCAATAATATTCATATTCATCATCGGGATATACAATGAGAATGAGGGCGAATTTTTCTATTGTGATAATTGGAATTGTATAGCCCTAAATGTGCGAATAACGTAAAAGTGGTAGCTTTTGAGTTTGAATTTTGCATATACTGAAACAGGCTATTTTAAAATATTAGCTATTAGTCTTGTTTGTAAACAGATATTGTTCTCTTAAACATGAATACAATTTGCCATATTCGTGATTATACGGACCTTTGCAGAAGGTAACTAACAAACAATATTAGGGATTAATGATTATATATAATAGTCGATTAGCAAAATGTCTTCTCGATAAAAAAACATTCTTTTATGATTTTTGGGTGCTACTTTACCCGTTATAAGCAATTAGAATTTTGGGAGGAAATGGAAAACCGGATTCATGTAAGGCAATACATGGAATACTTTTTGCCTGCATTGTTATCAGCAGTAGGAGTATCGCTATGAGTGAAGCTATCATCATCAAGATGGGCTGACTAAGATAAAGATCCCTTGTGGATCGGCTGCCTGTGAAGGTCGCTCTATTGTTTGTTTTGTTTGTGTTTTGGTGCACCTTTATTCTGTTGAAGAATAGGGTGCACTCTTTTTATGGTTATGTAATAGTTTAAATATATCTTTGAAGAAAAAAAGAAGATGGGTGAAAAAGCTTCAATGTGGAATCTTTGGCATGGCTGTCACAAATTGAGTGAGGGCTGCCGCCATTGTTATGTGTATCGGACGGATGGTAAATATGGAAAAGACAGTTCGGTGGTGACAAAGACGGAGAAGTTTGATTTACCCTTGCTTCGGAAAAAGAACGGTACGTATAAGATACCTTCGGGCAATCTGGTATATACCTGTTTTACTTCGGATTTTCTGATAGAAGATGCTGACGAATGGCGTGCCGAAGCATGGGAGATGATGCGGATACGGCAGGACTTGCATTTTCTTTTTATAACCAAACGAATCGATCGATTACAACAGTGTCTGCCTACGGATTGGGGCGATGGATATGAGAACGTAACAATCTGCTGCACAATGGAGAATCAGGATAGAGTGGATTATCGTCTACCTATTTATAAAGAAATACCTATTAAACATAAAATTATTATCTGCGAGCCGCTACTTAGTCAGATTGATTTCAGAGGCGAGTTAGGGGATTGGGTGGAACAGGTGGTTGCCGGAGGGGAGTCGGGAAAGGAAGCCCGGATATGTGACTATGAGTGGGTGCTGGATATTCGGCAGCAATGTATAGGTGCGAATGTCGGCTTTTGGTTTAAACAGACTGGGAGTTATTTGCTCAAAGAGGGACATGAATATAAGATTGCCCGGCAGTTCCAACATTCGCAGGCGAGGAAGGCAGGATTGAATTATACGCCTGATAAACAAGAAATAAAAGGTTAGTTCAGATATTTTTTACTGAAAGCGAGGGTTGCTTGGCAATCTTCGCTTTTTTGTTTTATTGAGTACAAAATGCGGATAATCACGTCTTTTTATAAAGATATTGTGTAAATTTTAAATTATCCATATTAATGAAACAGATAAAACTGTTACTTCTTTTAGCTTCCGCCTCCGTTACGGGAGCACTTGCGCAAAGCAATGGATTGACGGATATGAGTCAGAGCCGTTTTGCGAAGATGGCGAATACCGGAATCGGTGCCGTACATTGGACGGATGGATTCTGGGGAGATCGTTTTCAGGTATTTAGCCGGACTTCCCTGCAAAGTATGTGGAACACTTGGAACGCGCCGGAGATCTCTCACGGTTTCCGTAATTTTGAGATTGCTGCCGGGGTATGCAAAGGAGAGCATTGGGGACCTCCATTTCATGACGGAGATATGTATAAATGGATGGAAGGTGTCGCTTCTGTCTATGCAGTTAATAAAGATCTGGAGTTGGACAAGTTAATGGATAACTTTATTACTTGTGTCGTAAAAGCCCAACGTGCAGACGGTTATATACATACGCCTGTTGTTATCGAAGAACTGAATAAAGGGATTGACTCTCATGCATTGGAGGATCAGCATAAACAAACGGTCATTGGAACGAAAGTAGGTGACGAGGATGAAAAAGGAGCTTTTGCGAATCGGTTGAACTTTGAGACTTATAATCTGGGACACTTGATGATGGCGGGTATTGTGCATCGTCGTGCCACCGGAAAAACTACTCTTTTTGATGCTGCTGTGAAAGCGACGGATTTCCTCTGTCATTTTTATGAAACGGCTTCTGCCGAACTGGCTCGTAATGCTATTTGTCCCTCTCATTATATGGGGGTAGTTGAAATGTACCGGGCTACCGGAAATCCCCGTTATCTGGAACTTTCCAAGAATCTGATTGATATCCGTGGCATGGTGGAGAACGGTACGGACGATAATCAGGACCGTATTCCTTTCCGCGATCAATATCGTGCGATGGGACATGCGGTACGTGCCAACTATCTGTATGCCGGAGTAGCGGATGTATATGCAGAAACCGGTGAGCAGCAATTAATGAAGAATCTGACTAGTATCTGGAATGATATCGTGACCCGGAAAATGTATGTGACCGGTGCTTGCGGTGCTCTTTATGATGGTACATCGCCCGATGGAACGTGTTATGAGCCGGATAGTATTCAGAAAGTGCATCAGAGTTATGGACGTCCTTATCAGTTGCCGAATAGCACTGCGCATAATGAAACATGTGCTAATATCGGAAATATGCTTTTCAACTGGCGTATGCTGGAAGTGACAGGGGATGCGAAATATGCTGATCTTGTAGAGACTTGTCTTTATAATAGTGTATTGAGCGGTATCAGTCTGGATGGGAAGAAGTATTTCTACACGAATCCGCTTCGTATCAGTGCCGATCTTCCTTACACACTTCGTTGGCCGAAGGAACGGACGGAATATATCAGTTGTTTCTGCTGTCCTCCGAACACATTGCGTACGCTGTGTCAGGCACAAAACTATGCATATACATTGAGTCCAGAAGGGATTTATTGCAATTTGTATGGGGCAAATACATTGACAACGACTTGGAAAGAGAAGGGAGAAGTAGCTCTGACACAGGAAACGGATTATCCTTGGGATGGAAATGTACGTGTAACATTGGATAAAGTTCCTCGTAAGGTAGGTACTTTCTCGCTCTTCTTACGTATTCCTGAATGGTGTGAAAAGGCTACGCTTAGGGTGAATGGGCAGCCGCTGCAAGTCAATGCGAAGGCAAATTCGTATGCGGAAGTAAATCGTGCATGGAAGAAGGGGGATATAGTGGAGCTGATGATGGATATGCCTGTCCGTTTGCTCGAAGCTCATCCGTTAGCAGAGGAGATTCGTAATCAGGTGGTCGTGAAGCGCGGGCCGTTGGTTTACTGTCTGGAAAGTATGGATATTGCAAACGGGGAAAAGATTGATAATGTATTGATTCCCGCTGATATAAAACTAACTCCGAAGAAAATCACAATCGAAGGTAGTCCGATTGTTGCACTTGAAGGAATGGCACGTCTGGCATCTGCAACTTCGTGGGAAGGAGTGCTTTACCGACCGGTTGTTCAGGCTGAAAAGACAGTAAATATCCGCTTGATTCCTTATTATGCCTGGGGAAACAGAGGAAAGGGAGAAATGACTGTATGGATGCCTCTTGCCAGATAATCCGGATTGTTTAGTATACAGAAATGAAAAAAATCATGAAAAAGTTATTTTTAACGGCTATATGTATCTTGTGCAGTCACTGGCTATTGGCCGGTGAGATATGGATTTCTCCCAAGGGCAGTGACTTCAACGACGGAACTCGTCAATCTCCTAAAGCCACGCTGACTTCTGCCTTGCGACAAGCACGAGAATGGCGCAGGACAGAGGATAACCGTATTCAAGGTGGAATCACAATCTATATGGAAGGTGGAACGTATGCCTTCCATGAACCGGTTTTTATCCGTCCGGAAGATAGCGGAACCAAGGAATCGCCCACAACCATTCGTTCGGTAGGCGATGAAAAGGTGATATTGAGTGGTGGAATCAGCATAAATGGATGGAAGAAGCAAGGGAAAGTTTGGGTGGCAGATGTACCGGTATTTAATGGACGTCCATTGGATTTCCGCCAGTTGTGGGTGAATGGGAAAAAGGCAGTTCGTGCCCGTGATGTGGAAGATTTTGAAAAGATGAATCGCATTTGCAGTGTGGATGAGAAAAATGAAATTCTTTATGTACCTGCAGTTTCCATTCGCAGACTTATTGATAATAAAGGGAATTTGAAAGCTAAATATGCCGAGATGGTATTACACCAGATGTGGTGTGTTGCCAATCTTCGGATTCGTTCAGTTGAAGTGCAGGGAGACAGCGCGGCAATACGTTTTCATCAACCGGAAAGCCGGATTCAGTTTGAGCATCCCTGGCCGCGTCCGATGGTGACGACGAACGGACATAATTCTGCCTTCTATCTGACAAATGCTCGTGAATTACAGGATGTACCCGGAGAATGGTATCATGATATAGATGCCCGTAAAGTATATTATTATCCGCGGGAAGGAGAGAAGATGCAGGAGGTGGAAGTGATCGTGCCTGCCGTTGAGACATTAGTACGGGTGGAAGGAACTTTGGATCGCCCTGTGTGTCATATTCGTTTCGAGAAAATTACTTTTTCCTATACTACGTGGATGCGTCCGTCAGAAAAAGGACATGTACCTCTTCAAGCAGGTATGTATCTGACAGATGGTTACCGGATTGATCCGAAAATGCAACGGAACTACTTGAATCATCCGTTGGATAACCAAGGATGGTTGGGACGTCCCGCAGCTGCTGTTCGTGTGGTTGCTGCAAGGCAGATTGATTTCGAACGTTGCCGGTTCGAGCATTTAGGCTCGACCGGATTGGATTATGAAGAAGCGGTGCAAGGCGGTGTTGTTCGTGGCTGTCTCTTCCGCGATATTGCCGGAAATGGTCTGTTAGTCGGCAGTTTTTCTCCGGCTGCCCATGAAACGCATTTGCCATACGACCCTGCTGACCGTCGGGAAGTATGCACACAGCAACATATCAATAATTGCTATTTCACGGAAATAGGCAATGAAGATTGGGGATGCCTTGCCATTGCTGCGGGATATGTAGGGGACGTCAATATCGAACATAATGAAATCAGTGAAGTGCCTTATAGTGGCATCAGCCTTGGTTGGGGATGGACGCAAACTGTGAATTGTATGCGTAATAACAGAGTACATGCCAATCTGATTCATCATTATGCGAAACACATGTATGATGTGGCAGGTATTTACACACTCGGTTCGCAGCCGAAAAGTTATGTAACGGAGAATTGCGTGCATAGTATTTATAAGCCGGGGTATGTGCACGATCCTAATCACTGGTTCTATCTTTATACGGATGAAGGTTCTTCCTTTATTACTGTACGTGATAATTGGACAGAAGGAGAGAAGTATCTGCAAAATGCCAATGGTCCGGGAAATGTATGGGAGAACAATGGCCCGAAGGTGGATAGTGTTATTCGTGAACGTGCGGGAGTGGAAGCAGCGTATAAGGATCTGCTGAATTATTAATAGCAGCCGATAAATAATCTTATTGTAAGATATGCTTCGTTCCACCATGGTGGAACGGAAAGATAACCTAGGTATAACGAAAGGGAAACCATGGTGGAACTAAACGTCAACCACTGTGGAACGAATTATTTCTTATGATTCAGTTTGTTAGTAATAGAAAGAAAAATGAAAAAGAAATATATGATATTGCTTAGTGCCTTGTCTTTGGCAAGCAGCACATTTGCCCAGACCTGGATATGGTATCCAGGAGACTACGAAATCTGGCTGGGAAATCAAATGAATAACCGTCGTACGGAACGAGGTGCATTTTTTCCTCCTTTTTGGAAAACGGACAGTCATTATGTTGTCGTAGAATTCAGCAAGCAACTGAATCTTTCCGAGCCGGAAGAAATCTTTATTGCTGCCGAAGGAAAGTACAACGTCAAACTGGATGGAAAGCTCCAGTTCGGTATGCCGGAAACCATGTTGCTTCCGGCCGGAAAACATAATCTGAACATTAAAGTCTGGAATCAGGCAACTCCTCCCACTATTTATGTGAAGGGAAAAACAGTGAATTCAGACTCTTCCTGGCGTGTGACTTACGAAGATAAAGAATGGATTGACGAGAGCGGAAAAGCCAGTGACACATCTGCCACTATCTATATGGATGCCGGATGCTGGAACTTTGACGGAGCTGCCCAACGTCCTTCCCAATTCAGTCTGATGCGTGAACCGCAGCAACCTGTTACGAAGTCAGAACAGTTCGAAGGAGGTATTCTTTATGATTTTGGAAAAGAAACATTCGGATTCATCACATTGAAGAATCTTTCCGGAAAAGGAAAAATAGAAATTTATTATGGTGAAAGCCCGGAAGAAGCAAAAGATAAAGCATATTGCGAAACATTGGACAAACTCTTGCTCGAACCGGGACAAGTGACCGACCTTGCTATCCGCAGCACTTCTCCCTTGAGTAATTCTGAAAACGAATATACATTGGAGAACAGTAAAGCTTTTCGCTATGTCTATGTAACTCACGAACCGGGTGTACAGATTGGAGAAGTTTCCATGCAATACGAATATCTTCCTGAAGAATACCGCGGAAATTTTCGTTGTAATGATGAAGAACTGAATCGTATTTGGGAAGTTGGCGCATACACCATGCATCTCACTACCCGCGAATTCTTTATTGACGGTATCAAACGTGACCGTTGGGTATGGAGTGGCGATGCCATCCAAAGTTATTTGATGAATTATTATCTTTTCTTTGATAACGAATCCGTCAAACGTACAATCTGGTTGCTTCGTGGCAAGGACCCTGTGACCAGCCACAGTAATACAATCATGGATTATACTTTCTACTGGTTCCTTAGCGTATATGACTATTATATGTATAGTGGCGACCGCCATTTTGTCAACCAACTATATCCGCGTATGCAAACAATGATGGATTACGTGTTGGGACGTACCAATAAGAATGGCATGGTAGAAGGCATGACTGGCGACTGGGTTTTTGTGGACTGGGCAGACGGCTATCTGGATAAGAAAGGCGAACTCTCTTTTGAACAAATCTTATTTTGCAGAAGTCTGGAAACGATGGTTTTGTGTGCAGAATTGGTTGGAGACACTAATAGCAAACAAAAATACGAAAAATTAGCTGTCGCTTTGAAAGCAAAACTAGAACCCACCTTCTGGAATAATCAGAAACAGGCATTTGTACATAACTGTGTCAACGGTCAGCAAAGTGATGCGGTCACCCGCTATGCGAATATGTTTTCTGTCTTCTTTCAATATTTGAATGAAGATAAGCAACAAGCCATCAAGAACTCTGTTCTTCTGAATGACAGTATTCTGAAAATAACAACTCCCTATATGCGTTTTTACGAGCTGGAAGCACTTTGTGCCCTTGGCGAACAAGATGCTGTAATGAAAGAAATGAAAGCCTATTGGGGAGGAATGTTGAAGGAAGGCGCTACCTCCTTCTGGGAGAAATATAACCCTGAAGAAACCGGAACGCAACATCTTGCCATGTATGGCCGTCCTTATGGAAAGAGTTTGTGCCATGCCTGGGGAGCGAGTCCTATCTACCTGTTGGGCAAATATTATCTGGGAGTGAAACCTGTAAAAGAAGGATATAAAGAGTTTGCTATTGCTCCTGTGTTGGGAGGATTGAAATGGATGGAAGGCACTGTACCCACTCCGAATGGCAATATCCATGTCTATATGAACAGCAAAACGATGAAAGTGAAAGCAACAGAAGGGAAAGGCTATCTAACCATCAAAAGCCGTCGTCCACCTAAAGCAAATATCGGAACACCGGAAAAAGTGTCGGAAGGAGTATGGCGGCTCTGGATTGATTCACCCGAAGAAAGAATTGTTACCTATCATTTATAATACATTGTTAATTAGTTAATGGAGTAGTCCTTGATTAATGGATCCTCTTTTATAGTGGGGGATTGTTAATCGGGGACTTTTTTTATTGGAATGTGTGCCACCTTTTCTAAATTTTACTACTTTTGTTTTGTGAAAGACACTTAATTGTAATACGTCTTTTGTTCTTTTGGAAAAACAATTAAACAAAATCCAAGGAATGTTAGATAAATCAGCTCAATACACTAATACAGATGACGAGAAGCTCTTTTCCTTCATAGAAAAAGGAGATAAAGGAGCTTTTACACAAGCTTATGACAGATATCATAAGCTGCTATATGTATTAGCTTACCGTTATTTAATGAATGCAGACATGGCAGAAGATGTAGTACAACATGTCTTTGCTCGTTTATGGGAATTTAGGTCGGAACTACATGTAGGAATCAGCCTTAAAAACTATTTGTTCACTATGACGAAAAATCATGTCTTAAATCTGATTCGTAATGAGAATAGTGCAATCAGCAAGAACTATGAAATAGCACAATCGACACCTGTCTACGAAGATAATCTGATAGAAAATCTGGAGAAGAAAGAATTGATGGCCTCTTTTTATAAAGCGGTAGATATGCTTCCTCCACAGAAACGTAGTATTTGTTTGATGAAAGTGTTAGAGGAACTAACGAATCAGGAAATAGCCGAACGGATGAATCTGTCTGTTAATACAGTCAAAACACATTATACGGAAGCATTGAAAATGCTGCGTATTCATTTAAGTAAAATGCTAATAATTGTTACTTTTGTCACACTAATGACATATTTGAGTGTCCACTATTTAAGATAAAAAGAGAATGAATCGACCCACTGATAAACAAATAGAAGAAGTGCTTGCCGGAGTTGCTACACCGGAGGATGCAAAATTTGTGGCGGAATGGTTTGCCACAGAAGAAGGGAACACTTACCTAGATGCTGTGATGACTCGGGAGGCAGAACATTTAAAAGCCGAAACGGCAGAAATATATGTGGACCATACTATACCTTCAGAAAAGATGTACCATCAGATCCAAAAGAACATATCACGTAAACAGATCAAACGTACCTGCTTCCGTGTGGCTGCAATCTTAATTCCCGTTATTTTCCTGATAGGTCTTTATTTACAGATCAATTCCCGGGTGGATTTATTCGGCACTACGGAGTATGAGGAAATTCGTGTAGCCAAAGGAGAGCGGATACAGATGATGTTTCAAGACGGGACGCGAGTTTATATCAATTCAGATTCCTGGTTGAAGTATCCTAAAAAGTTCGGATTGAGTAAGCGGGAAGTTTTCTTGGTGGGAGAAGCCTATTTCGTGGTAGCCAAGAATAAAAAACGTCCGTTTATTGTTAATCTGAACGGACCTTCCGTTCATGTATTGGGTACTTCTTTCGATGTACAAGCCTATCCGGAAAATAAAGATATTGTGATCTGTCTGGATGAAGGACATGTAAATCTGACTCTCTCCTCTGCAAAAGAATACCCGTTACTGCCGGGCGAGAAACTGATATATAATAAAGAAAGTGACCAGTGCCGGATAATCAAAAACGATCATTCAAAGCAAGTCTCAATGTGGAAAGACAATGTGATTTCTTTTAAAGATACTCCGCTGACAGAAGTAGTCAAGGTTTTGAACCGCTGGTATAATGTAAACTTTAAGATAGAGGATGAGCAGGCATCGAAATATGTATATACGTTGACCTCGGATAATACGATACTGGAGAAAGTGCTTCAGGATTTGGAAAAGATTGCGCCGGTAAAATTTGAATATGATGAAGTCCGGAAAGAAGTGACAGTCCGAATGAAACAGGACGGAAAGAAGTAAAATATACTGGATAGGATAATAGAATGAGGACAGGCTGTGTATATACGCAGCCTTTACTGTTTTAGAATAAGAATGTTATGAAATGAATTAGGCTTATGCAAAAAAACTCTTTTTTCTCTCACCCGCTTTTTTGACTTGTGTGTCTACTAAGCATAAATGAGATTTTAAATCTAAGTTTAACTTTAATCAAAGCAAGTAGTATGAAACACAAAGTTCTGCTCGTATTGTTGCTGGGGATAATCATAAGCGTGTCCGCTTCTGCCCAAAAGGTGACAATGAATCTTAAACAAGTAAAGCTGGAGAAAGTATTCTCTGCTATTACACAGCAAACTGGTCTTACGGTGGCTTATAGCCGTACGATCGTCAATCCGGATCGAATAGTGACGGTAGAAGCAAAGAATCAGGAATTATCTAAAGTTCTGAATGATTTGTTTCTCGGTACTAACGTAAACTATGAGATCGGAAAAACAAAAATTTATTTGAAGGAGAAAGTTACGGATTCTGAACAACAAACCAGTAATGCGAACAAAAAAAATATATCCGGTCGGGTAGTCGATGAGAAAGGAGAGCCGATTATTGGCGCCAGTGTGATGGTGCAAGGCAGCTCTTTGGGTACAATAACGAATGTAGACGGACGTTATACTTTGGCTAATGTTCCCGAAAGCAGTACGATTACAGTCTCATATATCGGATATATTACAGTTAATTACGCTGCTACCAGCAGAAATCTGTCTCAAGTAGTTCTCCGCGAAGATAGTAAGACACTGGAAGAAGTGGTAGTGGTGGGATATGGTACGCAAAAGAAAGTAAACCTGACTGGTGCCGTTGCTATCGTTTCGGGTGATGAACTGACGACCCGTTCTGCTGCCAACTTATCACAGCTTCTGCAAGGTTCTGTACCGAATATGAACGTAAACTTTAGTTCGGGACGTCCCGGACAAGGGGGAAGCTTCAATATCCGTGGAGTCAACTCCATTAGTGCGGATGCAGCACCTCTGACTATCATTGATGGAATCGAGGGAGATATAAATAAGGTAAACCCCAATGACGTAGAATCCATCAGTGTTTTAAAGGATGCTTCGGCTGCTGCCGTATATGGTGCCCGTGCTGCTTATGGAGTTATTTTGGTTACAACCAAGAATGGAAAGGTAGGCAAGACCAATGTCAGCTATAACGGTCGTTTCAGTTTTGGTGAAACGACAACTTCTACGGATTTTGAGACGCGTGGTTATTATTCGGCCGGTATCAATGATATGTTCTACAAAACATACCAGGGCGTCCCTTATACACATTATACCCAAGAAGATTACCATGAATTATGGATTCGCCGTAATGATAAAGTGGAAGATCCTTCCCGTCCATGGGTGGTAGAAAAAAACGGAGAGTATAAATATTACGGCAACTTTGACTGGTATAATTGTTTGTTTGATAATACCCGCCCTACTTGGGAGCATAACTTGACGGTTTCGGGAGGAACCGAAAAAGTGAAGTACATGCTATCAGGCAACTACTATAATCAGAAAGGAATTATCAGAATAGATCCGGACCGTTTTAAGAAATATACTTTTCGTTCGAAAATCATTGCCAATATCACTTCCTGGTTTGAATTGAGTAACAATACTTCCTATTACCATTCTGAATATACCTATCCGGGACTATCAGGAGTGAATGACGTTTTCACCAGAGCCGGGCGGCATGCTTTGGCAAGTATTGTGCCGATGCATCCGGATGGAACTCTGGTTTACAGAACAGGTTTGACAGACACAGGAGAAGTGGCAGATGGTGTTAGTGCCGTATTATTGAATGGCGGCCACCATAACCGGGATCGTGAATATGAGTTTGTAACTACGTTCGAGGCCGTATTGAAACCCATCAAACATTTTGAGGTTCGTGCAAACTACAGCTGGGCGCATTACAACCAGCAGAATTTGAATCGTTCCGTAGATGTATTATACTCCAGAAATCCGGGAGAAACAATCACAATGGATAACGGACGTACCAGAGGCAATTATTTGTCGGAAATACAAAACAACCAGATACGCCAAACTTTCAACTTATACGGGACGTATGACAATACCTTCGCAAATGCACATTCTGTAAAGGTCATTGTGGGAGGTAACTATGATTATAAGTATTTCAAGAAACTGGGAATGAAACGTAACGGGTTACTCTCTGAATCTCTCGATGATTTTAACCTGGCAAAAGGTGATGATATATCCATAACCGGAGGACAAGAGGAATATGCGATTCTTGGTTTTTTCTATCGTTTGAATTATGGATATAAAGACCGCTATCTATTTGAAGCCAGCGGACGTTATGACGGTAGTTCCCGTTTCCGTCGAGGACATCGTTTCGGTTTCTTCCCGTCGTTCTCTGCCGGATGGCGTGTCAGTGAAGAAGCCTTCTTTACACAAGCCAAAAACTATGTAAGTAATCTGAAACTAAGACTGTCTTACGGATCATTGGGAAATCAGAAAACAGTAGGCTATTATGACTATCTGCAACTGATTAATACCGGAGCGGTAATGAACTATGCTTTCGGAGATACTACGAAAGGCGATTATGCCTATGAGTCAGCTCCGAACTCTACCGATTTGACTTGGGAAACTGTAATCACAAAAAATATAGGTTTGGACTTGGGTTTTCTTAATAACCGTTTGAATGTATCTTTTGATGCATATATTCGTGATACCAAAGATATGTTGATGGCAGGAAAGACTTTGCCTGGCGTATATGGTGCCTCTTCTCCCAGAATGAATGTGGCAGACTTGCGTACGAAAGGGTGGGAAGCATCTGTTACTTGGGGAGATAGTTTTACTTTGGCAAGCAAGCCTTTCAACTACCGGATAATGGCTGGTATCGGAGATAACACCTCCAAAGTGACAAAATATGATAATCCCAACCGAACGCTGACTGATCCTTACGAAGGACAGCAGTTGGGCGAAATATGGGGATACGTAGTAGACGGTTATTTTAAAACGGATGAAGAAGCAAGGAATTATAAAGTGGACCAATCGTTCGTTAACCAAATGATTAATGCAAGCGCTTTGGATAATGGACTTCATGCCGGTGACCTCAAATTTGTCGATTTGGATGGTAACAACAAGATTGAACAGACAACATCAGCTAATGACCGGAAAGACATGAAAGTGATCGGTAACTCATTGCCGCGCTATAATTATAATTTCGGAATCTCTGCAGATTGGTATGGAATTGATTTTTCAGTTCTTTTTCAGGGCATTGGCAAACAAAATTGGTATCCTGGTGCTGAAACGTCCATGTTTTGGGGACCTTATTCCCGACCATACGCTAGTTTTATTCCTTCCGACTTTATGAGCCAGGTATGGAGTGAAGAAAATACAAATGCTTATTTCCCACGTCCCAGAGGATATGTGGCTCTCGGTAGTAATCGTGAATTGGCAGTGGTTAATACTAAATATTTGCAGAATCTGGCTTATTGTCGGTTGAAGAATCTTTCTATTGGTTACACATTGCCGGATAAATGGCTTTCTAAAATAGGTTTCGAGAAAATACGTGTTTACTTTAGTGGTGAGAACTTGCTGACATTCACTAAGCTACATTCCGATTATATTGATCCGGAACAAGCATCGGCAAGTAACAGCTGGAAAACAAGTAAAAGTGACGCAAATATTTATCCCTGGGCAAAGACATACTCTTTTGGTGTAGATATAACGTTCTGATAATAATGAATATAAAGGAATATAGTATGAAAATAATGAAATATACATTGTGGGCGACTGTTGGTCTGTCGTTGTTATTTGCTTCTTGTGAAAGCATATTGGATATAAATCCGAAAGATCGCTTGACGACTAAGGATTATTTTACGAATGAAGAGCAATTACGATTATACAGTAATCAATTCTATTCGAATAACTTCCCGGGTGATGGCGATATTTACAAGGATAATGCTGATGTGTTGATCGTATCACCTTTGGACGATGAAGTGAGCGGACAACGTGTCATTCCGGAAACGGGTGGAGGATGGAGTTGGAGTGCACTGCGATCAATTAATTTTTTATTGGATAATCTGGGAAACTGTAAAGACCAGAAAGTGCGCGACAAATATGAAGCCCTGGCACGCTTCTTCCGTGCTTATTTTTATTTTGAAAAGGTGAAACGTTTTGGAGATGTACCTTGGTACGATAAAGTACTCGGCTCGGATGATGCTGATTTATACAAAGCCAGGGATTCACGAGAATTTGTGATGGGAAAGATAATGGAAGATCTTAATTTTGCCATAGAGGTTTTTAAAGAAACCAACCGGACAAAAGAACTTTATCGTGTAACCTGGTGGACTGCCCAGGCATTAAAGTCACGTGTAGGATTATTTGAAGGTACTTATCGTAAATACCATGGATTGGGTGATTATGAGAAATACTTGAATGACTGTGTAAGTGCCTCTAATGAAATTATGACTGCTTCCGGAGGATATTCATTGTATCAATCCGGCTCACAGTCCTATCGTAATCTCTTTAAATCCGAGAATGCGATTGATGCGGAAATCATATTGGCAAGGGATTATAATAATGATTTGAGTCTGGTTCATAAAGTACAGGCTTTTGAGAATTCTCCGACATTAGGCCGCCCCGGACTTTCGAAAAAACTGGTCAATTATTATTTAATGAAGAACGGCAACCGTTTCACCGACCAACCCAATTATGCAACAATGGAGTTCAAGGATGAAATAGTCAATCGTGATCCGCGTTTAGCGCAAACAATCCGTACTTCAAATATAAATATGAATGTCACGATGACCGGATACCACCTGCTGAAATATGCAAATGATAATATGAGCTATACAGGTGATTCAAGCAATGACCTTCCTCTGTTCAGATTGGCAGAAGTTTATTTGAACTATGCCGAAGCAAAGGCAGAATTAGGCACACTGACGCAAACTGATATCGACAATACGATAAACAAATTGCGGACACGTGCAGGAGTCATGGGAAAACTGAATATGAACGCAGCAAACCTTTCTCCGGACCCTTATATGTGTGCTCCGGAAACCGGTTATGTGAATGTCACAGGAGATAATAAAGGGGTGATTCTGGAAATCCGCCGGGAACGTGCGATAGAGCTGGTCATGGAAGGCTTCCGTTATTATGATTTGATGCGCTGGAAAGAGGGGCAATGTATGGCCCAATCCTTTAAAGGATTTTATCTTCCTGCTACAGCTATCAATAAAGCGTATGATATTGATGGAGACGGAACAAATGATGTCTGTTTCTACACCACATCTTCGCAACCCAATGTGGGGAGTGTGACGTATGTAAAACTGGCTTCTGATGGAAGTGGCACCTCTTTGTCGGAAGGTAATTATGGTAATTTGTTGTGTTATAGCTGGATCGACCGTACTTGGAATGAGAACCGTGATTATCTATATCCGGTACCAAGACAGGAAATAACACTATCTGACGGTGTTGTAACCCAAAATCCGGGATGGAATGAATAACAAGTATAAAAGATATAAATAATAGATTTATGAAAAAGATAGTAATATATACATTGATTTCCTTCATATTCTCTGTTTTTGCCAGCAGTTGTGAAGATAATAAAGACAATTCATTGTACTATCCTGATTTCACGTGGGATACAGGAGATGGAGAGGAAGACGAAGACCCCGTAACTGAAACGTCCATGCGTGTAGCAACTTATAACTTACAGGTGGAGACTGGTACAGGATGGACTAACCGACGGGAACGTGTGGCACAATTAATCAAAGACTACGATTTTGAGATTTGTGGATTCGAAGAAGCCAGTTGGGAACAACGTTCCTACTTAGGAACTCAACTTGCGAGTGATTATCAGATTCTCGCTTATGGTCGTGACACTGGAAATGACGATAACAAGGCAGGAGAGATGAGTGGCATTTTATATAAGAAGAGCCGCTACACATTACTGGATGCCGGACGTTTCTGGTTTTCCGAAACTCCGGAAATTCCTTCCAACGGATGGGATGAAACAAATTTCAAACGTTTCTGTGTATGGGGAAAATTCAAGGATAGCAAGACTCAAAAAGAATTTTATCTTTTTGAAACTCACATGCCTTTGGCTGATAATGCCAGAAAACACGCATGTCAAATGCTGGTAGATGCAGTTTCCGATAAAGCAAAAGACAATACTCCCGCATTTTGTACCGGCGACTTTAATGCTACTCCCGATGCTCCCGAAATAGCCACTACGATTTGTCAAAGTGGTATATTAAAAGATGCATATCGGGAAGCGGCCGTTCAGCATGGAGCTCTCTTTACATTTCCTTCTAAAAAGACCAGAATTGATTTTATTTTTGTGAAACATGCTACGGTGCTTTCTACCCGCACTATTGTCAGTTCTTTATCCGATCATTATCCTATGGTGATTGTAGTAGAAATCTAAAATAAAAAAGAAGATTATGAAAAACAAATTTTATCATATAAGTACATATTCGGTAATGAGATATTGGACCATTTTATGGATGGCTGTTTTATCTTTCTCATGCTCTGATTTTAATCCGATGGATTCCTATAGTCGTATTCCGCCGGATAGAAACACAGATATAGATGACGGAGACGAGGGTGACGGAGCAGGCGGGCTTTTTGAAAAAGGTTATGGAACAGTGAACAAGCCCTATCTCGTTATGGATGTGATACAGATTCAGAATATGAGTGAGGCTTTGGTGAAAGGAAAGATGATTTATTTCCAATTGGGAGCTGATATTGATATGAAGTCTATATCTAATTGGGATCCATTGAACCCAACCGGTGACTATTATATCTATTTTAATGGAAATAATCATATTATAAAGAATTTCACCTGTACGGATAAAGCGTATGCCAGCTTTTTCGGTATTTTGGCCGGGACTTGTAAAAATGTCGGTTTCTATAATGCCCATGTAGAAGCAGCTACTAATAGTGGGGCAGGGGTTATCGGCGGTTATATCGGAGTGAAAGCTCCGAACGCTGTAGAGAAGACAGGGCAGGTGGAAAACTGTTACGTCTCCGGAAAAGTGAAAGGAAAGTATGCTGGTGGAATAGCTTCCCGTATGGGTAGACCGTATGGAGGACAGATTTGTTATATCAAAAACTGTTATTCCACAGCAGAGGTTATATCTACAGGAGATGAATGTGGAGGTATTGTAGGTTCTATGTATGAAAACAGTGAAGTGTCGTATTGCTATTCTACAGGTGTATTAATTGGAGCCAATTCAGTGGGAGGTATTGCTGCACTTCCTTCCGAAGGAGCTAAAATTACGTCCTGTGTTGCTTGGAACTGGAAAATAACAGGTCCTGCTGCCAGATCTGGACGTATCAGTGGAGTTTTGTCTCAAGGTGAAAATGGACATCAGGCGGATCCCGTCGCATCTGAATGTTATGCATGGGAGGATATGATTTGTACAGGATTTACTCCGGAGGATAATGCAGGTTCCGTTTCGACAGGAAAATATGATGGAGTGAGTGAAAGTGCTCTGACTTTGCAGAATAGCATTGCTAATTGGGGGACCCCATGGCATAATGTTGGGAATATAGATATGGGATTCCCTATTTTAGAGTGGCAATTGGATAGAGAAGATTATGCTAGTTATGGAGGACATGACAACGAACCGGAAGGAGATTTTGCCAATGGAGACGGAACTCAAAATAATCCTTATGTGATTGCTAATGCTATCCATATTCAGAATATGAGCAAAGCCCTCATTGAAAAACAAACGACTTATTTTGTCTTGAGTGCGGATATTGATATGCAGGGGATCAAGTGGGCACCTCTAAATGATGCTAATGGTTACCATAAATGGATTGATTTCGATGGACGCAATCATGTAATTAAAAACCTTACTTGTGAGTCAGGCACATATAGAAGCTTCTTCGGGGTATTGTGTGGAGAATGTAGAAATGTGGGATTTGTGGATGCAAATATCTCATCTCCGAATACTGGTATTGGCATCATAGCCGGTTATGTAGGATTGGCTGCCGGTGCAGAGAATTATACTGGAAAGATAACAAACTGCTATACTACCGGAGTACTGAAGGGGTCGGGAGCAGCAGGTGGAATTGGCGGTGTACTTGGTGGTTCGGGATATATCAAAAATTGCTATTCCAGTGCTACTGTTATTGATCAAATTGCTAACAATACAGGTAAAGCCGGTGGAATCATCGGAAGGGTGAATGGCAATGCCAGTGGAAGCAGTATTGAAAACTGTTATACTAGTGGTGATATCAATGCCATAGGTGGAGGAAATGCCGGAGGTATAGTCGGCAAAGTGGATGGCGGTAAACTAGTCATAAAAAATTGTATTGCTTGGAATAGTATGTTGGTTAGTACCGATAAAGCAAAGGTGGGACGTATAGTCGGAGGTACTGCCAATGCTACTTATGAAAACTGCTATGCTTATGACGGTATGATTTTGAAAGCAGGAGAGGCTACATTTACCGTTTCAGATGAGACATCACCGTCCGGTAGTAGTTTCCAGGGAGTAGCTAAATCTGCTAACGAGCTGAAAAACACTGTCATAAACTGGGATTCTTCTCTTTGGAAAGAAGGAGGCAACGGCTACCCGGTATTTAAATGGAGTAAATAAATTGATATTTAATGATTTGTAATATGAAGTGTTCTATAAATAAGAAATATTATTTTCTACTTTTGATTTTACTTTTTGCCGGAGGTCTTCCGGCAAAATCTTCTAACTTAGACAAAACGAAACCGGAAGATATTATTCGCCTTGCATCTTATAACATCCGTACCAAAGGAGACAAGGGGGATAAGGCTTGGGAAGTCCGTCTGAACGCATTGGTAGATGTTGTGCGACGGAATAAGTTCGATATGTTTGCCATACAGGAAGGACGTACCTCTCAATTAAAAGATATGATGATTCTGAACGAATATTCTTATATCGGTCGTGATCGTGACGGGGATAATAAAGGAGAACATTGTGCCATTTACTATAAAAAAGATCGCTTTAAGGTGTTGAAACATGGTGATTTCTGGTATTCGGAAACTCCGGATATACCTTCTTATGGTTGGGGAGCACGTTGTCGCCGGATTTGCACTTGGGGATATTTTAAAGACCTCCGGTCCGGGAAGAAATTCTATGTGTTTAATTCGCATACGGATCATGAAGCAACAGAAGCAAGACGGCAATCTTCGTTCATGTTGTTGGAACAGGTAAGGAAAATCGCTAAAGGCAGACCAACCTTTTGCACCGGTGATTTTAATGCCACTCCGGACGAAGAACCGGTACAACTTCTCCTGAAAGATAGTTTATTACTGGATTCATATAAATGTACTTTGACGCCTCCTAAAGGACCGTCCGGTAGTTTTTATGCCTATGACAAAACTGGAAAAACAGCTAAGCGCATAGATTTTATTTTTGTGACTCCAAAAATAAAAATACTTTCTTATCACACCATTGATGATGATATAAAGTATAATAAGTACTCTTCAGATCATTTTCCTGTAATGGTGGAAGCGCTACTGAAATGAGAAAAGGAATAAACATTTGAATAGTTATAAAAAACAAGTTGTAAAGGTCGTTCATTACTATAAGTGTATAGATATATTTGTATATATCGCATTGGTGTTGTTTCGGCCTTTACACTGTTTTCTTTTTCTCATACAAGATGCTAATAAACTCATAGAACGTTTATAATAAAAAGTGAAATAGTTTATTATAAACGTCTCTTGTATTTATTATAAACGACATTCATAGAAATTCGTCAAACGGCACTGAATATATTAAACAAAACGGGGTGAAATTAGCAAAAATTTCACCCCGTTTTTACTCTTTCAGACATATATTTATGTATCTGAAAAACTACTTTATGTATCTATTTTTGTATATATCATTTTGATGTTAGCTAATTGGTTATTGCAAATATACAAAATAAAAAGGGCAAAGTCAATAGTTCTATTCATTTAGAATCCACAAACTGCCCGAATATATTGATCATATTAATATTGAGAAACCAAACATGCGGACAACTCTTTTTATAGTCAGTCTAGTCAGCAGCATGGTACGGATGTGTAAACCAGAAGCAGGAACCTATTCCTTCGGTCGAATCCACGCCAATTTCTCCTCCCATTTGGGAAACAATGCTTTTGCAGATAGAAAGTCCAAGTCCTGTACCCTGAACAAAGGTATTGAGCTTCACAAAACGTTCAAATACGCTCTTTTGCTTTTCTTCCGGTATTCCCATTCCGGTGTCGCGCACATAGAATTTTATTTTCTGATGGGATACTTGTTCATATCCCAGGGTGATACTGCCTTGCTGGGTGAACTTTAACGCGTTATTTATAAAGTTACTGATTACTTGGGTGAATCTGTTTTTATCCGTATAGATATAACATTCCGGGAATGGTTCCTCAAAAATCAATTCAACACCTTTACTCACTTTCATACTCATTGATTTGATGATTTCAGCACACGTCTCATTTACATCCACATTGGTATATACAAAATTAAATGTTCCCGCTTCGATTTTCGAAAGATCGAGAATGTCCGATATCAGTTGCAAGAGAAGTTCATTATTCTCTTGCACAATCTTGATATATTCCTGCCGTTCGTTTCTGCTGTCCGTTTCTGCCAGAAGACTGGAAAAACCGACAATAGCATTGAGAGGAGTACGGATCTCATGACTCATGTTAGCTAGGAAAGCCGACTTCAGACGATCCAGTTCTTCCGCTTTATCGCGGGCAATAATCAATTTCTGTTCAGTTTCTTTCAAAGGCGTGATGTCATAATTGATACACAACATCTCAATAATGCCGTCTTGCGGACGATAATCTCTGACCATTACGTTAATGCTGGTCCATGTATATTTGCCATTCTCCCTGCATACACGAACTTCTTTACGCAAACTGGTTGCCTTTCCCGTTTTCACTTCACCTACAAAGTTTTTCAGAACAGCCTGATCTTCAGGAACCACATGTGCATATACTCCGATAACCTGTGGCATGGGAATACCTTCTTTCTCTCCCAAATTCCTGTACCATGTATCTTGGGCATATCCGTCTCTTGTCAATACATTGAAATGAGCAAATCCTACCTTGGCGTAATCACCGATTAGAAGAAACAGATTCTCAAATTCCTGTATCTTGGTGTATGCATTGGTCGTTTCCGTCGTATCTATGTTGATAAACAGATAGTTGATAAACTGATTTTGAGAATCATAGAGAGCAGTAACCTTTGTAGTAAGATTGATAATCCCATTTCTCCGGGTGTTCACATACTGGCTTATTTTTGAGAAATCATAATCAATGGAGAAATCGACATCTTCTTTCGCTCTTAATTTCTCTTTTACTTCTGAAGGAATATTGGGATTATCGAACAAATTAACTCTTAATGCTTCATTCTTGTCAGACAAGCCGAATATTTCAAGCTCTTTATCATTAATATCTACCAGATAACCGTCTTTGTCATAAAGTTCGACGCCAGCCGGAAGATTCTTATAGATGTTTCTCAATATCTTTTCGCTGTTGTCCAAAGCTAGACGATCTTCTTTGGCTTGTAATTCCGACTTTCGCAATTCGATGCAAATACTGATAATATTAGCAAGAGAGGAGAAGCATTGATAATCCACATTGCTCCAGCTACGTTGCGTTCTTACCATATCAATTCCCATATAGCCCCATACCTCTTCTTTAGAGATTAGCGGAACTACCATCAGCGACTTGATATCTTGTATCTCCAACGTCTGACGATATTCCGCAGCTTCTTCGGGCATGTCGTCCAGCGTGTTCAGAATGATAGCCCTTCTTTCGGCTATCTGATGATTCCACCAGGTAGAAGGGTCCCAGGGAATATTGCTCAAGAATTCCTGTTCCTTGGATATTCCTTCGGCGGTAACCTCATAAGTGCAATCCTGGCGTTGTTCTTTTCGGTTTATTTCGAAGATATAGATACGATCGCCCAAAAACTGGTTGAGGAGATCTCCTAATGTCTTGTTAACCACTTGAGTGACATCATCACATTGCAGAAAAGCAAGCAATGAATATGAAATATTAGTTTGTTGGTAAAGCAGATTGCTCACTTGAAAGAAATCAATGTTTTCATTCGTAGTATCGATCGGTCTGTCAATATATTGCAGAAAGCCCGTCATATTCCTATATCCCTCTTTATCGGGCTTTTGGAAATTAATCTTAGAGTACACCCATATTTCCCCGTCTTTTGCCCGGATTGGGAACATTTGTTCGTATGTCTCCAGATAAGAAAGAGACATATATTCATTTTTAAGACGCAGCCGGTGATCTTCACGTATTCTTTGGTGAAATTCGGTGAAACTGATGCGGTTACTTTCAAGACCGAGTAAGTCAACAATAAAGTCGGAACAGATATATTCTTGATTCTTCAAATCAGATTCCCACCATCCCATTTTGGCCATTTTTGCTATCTGAACGTATTTTTCATAGTCATAATTTGTTTGTTCTTTCATATTGTTTGCTCTTGTTTTCTGTTTTATATTATAAGCTAGCCGGCAAAGATAAGCATAACTTTTAAATAATGAGGCGTTTGCATATCACAGCAGGATGAAAGTGGAAATTTGGTGCTGAAAAGTGGAAAAAGAGACAAATGAGTACAAACAGGGGATTATTTCGTCTTTCTCTTAGTGAAGAAGTGAATTATATAATCTATAATATATATCAGAAGAATGAAAAATACCAGATTATTCATGTTTGCGGCATGCACACTTTTTTTGGCAGCGTGTGGCAGGCAAACCGTGAAGATTATGACTCCGCCGGATGCGTCAAATCGTGTTTTGTTTGGTGCGGAGCAGTTACAGACTACCTTGGATAAAGCCGGTTATCAGGTAATGATGCAACAGGGAGACACGACATTCTCCGATCCTGAAATCAAAACGATTCTGTTGACGGAAGTAAATGACACGACACTCAAGAAAGAAGGTTTTCATATTTCGACGACGGGCAATCTGACCAGAGTGTCCGGCAGGGATGGGAGTGGTGTCATTTACGGATGCCGTGAACTGATTGACCGTGTGAATGATTCGGATGGTAAGTTGAACTTCCCGGAGGAACTGAAAGACGGTCCTGAAATGGTATTGCGTGGTGCATGTGTAGGATTACAGAAGATGACCTACCTGCCGGGACATGGTGTATACGAATATCCGTATACGCCGGAAAGTTTCCCCTGGTTTTATGATAAAGAACAATGGATTAAATACTTGGATATGTTGGTTGCCAACCGCATGAATTCGCTGTACCTTTGGAACGGTCATCCGTTTGCGTCATTGGTGAAACTGGAAGATTATCCGTTTGCACTGGAAGTAGATGAAGAAACATTCAAGATGAATGAAGAAATGTTCTCTTTCCTCACAGAAGAAGCGGACAAACGCGGTATCTTTGTGATACAGATGTTTTATAATATTATTCTTTCCAAACCTTTTGCTGAACATTACGGACTGAAAACACAGGATCGTAACCGTCCCATTACTCCTCTGATTGCCGATTATACACGCAAGAGCATTGCTGCTTTCATTGAAAAATATCCCAATGTAGGATTACTTGTTTGTCTGGGTGAAGCGATGTGTACAGTTGAGGACGATGTAGAATGGTTTACAAAAACAATTATTCCGGGAGTGAAAGACGGATTACAGGCTTTGGGACGTACGGATGAACCGCCCCTTTTATTGCGTGCACACGATACGGACTGTAAACTGGTGATGGATGCTGCACTGCCACTCTATAAGAATCTTTATACGATGCATAAGTATAATGGTGAATCGTTGACTACCTATGAGCCTCGTGGTCCCTGGGCGAAAATTCATACAGATTTGAGTTCGTTGGGTTCCATTCACATCAGTAACGTGCATATTCTGGCAAATTTGGAACCGTTCCGCTGGGGATCTCCGGATTTCGTTCAGAAGGCGGTAACTGCCATGCACAATGTACATGGTGCCAATGCATTGCACCTTTATCCACAGGCTTCATATTGGGATTGGCCTTATACTGCTGATAAATTGCCGAACAATGAGCGAGAGTTCCAATTGGATCGTGACTGGATTTGGTATCAGACCTGGGGACGCTATGCGTGGAACTGCCATCGCGACCGTACAGATGAAATGGGTTACTGGAACCATCAGTTAGGCAAATTCTACGGAACATCTGACGAAAATGCAAGCAATATCCGTGTAGCTTATGAAGAAAGCGGTGAGATTGCTCCGAAGTTATTGCGTCGTTTCGGTATCACAGAAGGAAATCGCCAAACGTTATTGCTGGGTATGTTTATGAGTCAGCTTGTCAACCCATATAAATATACTATCTATCCGGGATTCTATGAAAGTTGCGGACCGGAAGGGGAGAAGCTGATAGAGTATGTAGAAAAAGAATGGAAAAAGCAACCTCATGTAGGTGAAATGCCTTTGGATATTGTTGCTCAAGTAATAGAACATGGAGATAAAGCAGTAGCGGCTATTGATAAAGCAGCAGGTTCCGTCTCTTCAAATAAGGATGAATTTGCACGTTTGCAGAATGATATGCATTGTTATCGTGAATTTGCGTATGCGTTCAACCTGAAAGTGAAAGCTGCCAAACTGGTATTGGATTATCAATGGGGAAAAGAGATTAAGAATCTTGAAGAAGCTATTCCTTTGATGGAACAAAGCTTGGAACACTATCGCAAATTGGTGGAACTGACGGACGAACATTACTTGTATGCCAACAGTATGCAAACTGCCCAACGTCGTATTCCTATCGGTGGAGATGATGGAAAGAATAAGACTTGGAAAGAATTGCTGGTACACTATGAGAAGGAATTGGAAAATTTCAAAGCCAACCTCGCTTTGTTGAAAGAAAAACAGAATGGAAATGCGGTGACTGAAACTGTCGAGATTGCTGCCTGGACTCCTGCAAACGTGAAACTGATTTCTAATTATCCGACAGTGAAAGTGGATGAGGGTATTTCTTTATTTGTGGATGTTCCAGGTAAGATAGAAGCAGTAGCTCCGGAATTGAAAGGAATGAAGGCGCTCCGCTTTAATGGAAATGAGCAGAGAGAGAAAGGCACAAGCATCACTTTCGAAACGGAGGCTCCGGTGAAATTGTTAGTCGCTTATTTCAAAGACGACCAGAAAAAGTATGCAAAAGCTCCGAAATTGGAAATCGATGCGTCAGCCAATGATTACGGTCAGGCGGAACCTGTATTGACGAATGCTGTCCGTATCAATGGAATGCCTTTGGCAAATGTGCATGCATATAGTTTTCCGGCTGGAAAGCATACGTTGATGTTACCCAAAGGCTATCTGCAAGTGTTGGGATTCACGGCTGCAGAAACGAAAGTGCGTAATGCCGGGCTTGCCGGGGATGAAGAAACAATGGATTGGTTGTTTTATTAATGATAATTTATATTTCACCACAGAGGACACGGAGGTTTATTATTTTTAGTAACAAAGAGTCTTACGTATTTATAATCGTATGTATCGCTCTGTTTTACTTGCGGAAAAGAGAGAGAGAAGAACTCTGTGTCCTCCGTGTCCTCTGTGGTGAAATATTAAGTATTAAACGATTAGAAAAAGTATCATGAAGAAGTTATTGCTGGCAGTTTTTAGTATAGCCACCACTTTCTCTCTATATGCGCAACGGGAAGTTCCGCAAGAACGAATGGAGCAGATTTACGAGGAAGTAAAGACACCATACAAGTACGGGCTCGCAGTTGCCCCGTCAGACAATTATCATAAGATTGATTGTCCTACCGTTTTTCGCCAGGGAGACAAGTGGCTGATGACTTATGTGGTTTACAACGGTAAAGGTGGAACCGATGGTCGTGGTTACGAAACGTGGATAGCAGAAAGTGATAATCTGCTCGAATGGCGCACTTTGGGACGGGTTCTTTCTTATCGGGATGGAAAATGGGACTGCAATCAGCGTGGCGGATTTCCTGCATTGCCGGATATGGAATGGGGTGGAAGCTATGAGCTTCAGACTTATAAAGGTCGCCATTGGATGACTTATATCGGTGGTGAAGGAACGGGCTACGAAGCTGTAAAAGCCCCGCTTTATGTCGGACTGGCATGGACGAAAGGAGATATTTCTACGGCACATGAATGGGAATCTCTGGACAAACCGATTTTGAGCATCCATGATAAAGATGCCCAATGGTGGGAAAAACTGACTCAATATAAGAGTACCGTTTATTGGGATAAAGATAAAACATTGGGAGCTCCGTTTGTGATGTATTACAATGCGGGCGGGCGTCATCCGGAAACGGATTTAAAAGGCGAACGTGTCGGCATTGCGCTTTCCAAAGATATGAAAACATGGAAACGCTACTCCGGCAATCCGGTCTTCGCGCACGAAGCAGATGGAACCATTACAGGAGATGCGCATATCCAAAAGATGGGAGATGTGTATGTGATGTTCTATTTCTCTGCTTTTGAACCTTCGCGTAAATATAAAGCATTCAATACATTTGCCGCCAGCTATGATTTAGTGAACTGGACCGACTGGAAAGGGGCCGACCTGATTATCCCCTCCAAGAACTACGATGAACTGTTTGCTCATAAGAGCTATGTGGTGAAACATGACGGAGTGGTTTATCATTTCTATTGTGCAGTAAACAACGCAGAGCAACGTGGCATTGCCATTGCTACCAGTAAGCCAATGGGACGTTCGGCTGTCCGTTTCCCGGTTCCGGAGAGTAAGAATCGCCGGCAAATCATGACATTGAATGAAGGTTGGAAAACCTGGATTACAGAGGCAACTCATTTGAAAGGTAATTTTATGATGCCTGCAAAAACGGTGAATATTCCTCACAATTGGGACGATTATTATGGATACCGTCAGTTGACACATGGAAACCTGCATGGAACAGCTATGTATGTGAAAGATTTCACGGCAGATGTAAAATCCGGGAAACGGTATTTCCTTCGTTTTGACGGAGTGGGTACATACGCCACCATTACAGTGAACGGAAAGAATTTCGGTCGCCATCCCATAGGGCGCACCACATTGACTTTGGATGTCACAGATGAATTGAAACAGGGAGTAAATCGCCTGGAAGTGAAAGCCGAGCATCCTGAAATGATTGCCGATATGCCTTGGGTATGTGGGGGATGTTCGTCGGAATGGGGATTCAGTGAGGGTTCCCAGCCGTTAGGAATCTTCCGTCCTGTGGTATTGGAAGTAACAGATGAGATTCGCATAGAACCTTTCGGTGTACATATTTGGAATGACGAAAAGGCTGCTAACGTATTTGTAGAAACAGAGGTCAAGAATTATAGTAAAACAACAGAAACGGTAGAGTTAGTCAATAAACTAAGCAATGCCGATGGAAAACAAGTTTTCCGTTTGGTTGAGAAAGTTACTTTAGCTCCGGGAGAAATGAAAGTGATTCGCCAGCAGGCTCCTGTTGAGAATCCTGTCTTATGGAATACGGAAAATCCATATCTCTATAAATTGGCCAGCATGATAAAGCGTGATACGAAGACGACGGATGAAATTTCGACACCCTTCGGTATTCGTACCATTAGCTGGCCGGTAAAACGAAACGATGGAGACGGACGTTTTTACCTGAATGGGAAGCCCGTGTTTATCAATGGAGTATGCGAGTATGAGCATCAGTTCGGACAAAGCCATGCGTTCAGTAATGAACAGGTTGCCGCAAGGGTAAAACAGATACGTGCAGCCGGTTTCAATGCATTCCGGGATGCTCATCAGCCCCATCATCTCGATTATCAGAAGTATTGGGATGAAGAGGGAATCTTGTTTTGGACACAATTTTCCGCCCACGTGTGGTATGACACTCCGGAGTTTCGTGAGAACTTTAAAAAGTTGCTTCGTCAATGGGTGAAAGAACGTCGTAATTCTCCGTCAGTGGTGATGTGGGGATTGCAGAATGAAAGCACTTTGCCTCGTGAGTTTGCACAAGAGTGCAGTGATCTTATCCGGGAGATGGACCCGACTGCCAAGACGATGCGTGTCATAACAACCTGTAATGGCGGTGAAGGTACAGACTGGAATGTAATTCAAAATTGGAGTGGTACGTATGGAGGAGATGTGACAAAATACGATCGTGAGCTCTCTCAAGCGAATCAATTATTGAATGGGGAATATGGAGCGTGGAGAAGCATCGACCTGCATACGGAACCGGGAGATTTCCAGGTGAACGGAGTGTGGAGTGAAGACCGTATGTGTCAGCTGATGGAAACTAAAATCCGTTTGGCAGAACAGGCTAGAGATAGTGTTTGCGGACAATTCCAGTGGATATATAGCAGTCATGATAATCCCGGACGTCGTCAACCGGATGAAGCGTATCGCAAGATAGATAAAGTAGGTCCGTTCAATTATAAAGGATTGGTTACTCCGTGGGAAGAACCGTTGGACGTATATTATATGTATCGCGCCAACTATGTTCCGGCTGCAAAAGACCCGATGGTTTACCTGGTATCACATACATGGGCCAACCGCTTTGAAAAAGGACGTCGCCGTGCCACTATCGAGGCTTACAGCAATTGTGATTCTGTATTGCTATACAACGATCTGACAAATGAAAAGGCAACCTTCCTCGGACGTAAAAAGAACAACGGAACAGGCACTCATTTTATGTGGGAAAACCGGGATATTCGTTATAATGTGCTTCGTGCTGTAGGATATTATAAAGGTAAACCGGTAGCAGAAGACCTGATCCTATTAAATGGTCTGGAGCAAGCCCCTAACTTCGAACTTCTTTATCAGGATGATAAAAAGATATTGAAAGGAGAGGCAGGATATAATTATCTGTATCGTCTCAACTGTGGAGGGGATGATTATACAGATAGCTTCGGACAGCTCTGGTTGCAGGACAATACGAATTATTCCCGTTCATGGGCGGAGAATTTCAAGGATCTGAATCCTTATCTTGCCAGTCAACGTACCACCAATGATCCGATTCATGGCACTCGTGACTGGACGTTATTCCAACATTTCCGCTTCGGACGTCACCAACTGGAATATCGTTTCCCTGTGGCAGACGGAACATATCGTATTGAACTGTATTTCACAGAGCCTTGGCATGGCACGGGCGGAAGCGCTTCTGCCGACTGTGAAGGACTGCGCATATTCGATGTTGCCGTGAATGATTCTGTTGTATTAGATGACTTGGATATTTGGGCTGAAAGCGGTCACGATGGAGTTTGTAAGAAAGTGGTATATGCCATAGTGAAAGGTGGGATGTTGAAAATTCATTTCCCGGAAGTGAAAGCAGGACAAGCCTTGATTTCAGGCATTGCTATCGCCAGCACAGATCAGGAACTGAAACCGACGGTATTCCCTGCATCCGGTTGGAGCTGGGAAAAGGCGGATAAAGAAGTGATGGAAAAGACTCCGAAAGAGTTACTTCCGGAAGACAAAAATGCTCGTGTCAGTATATCATACGAAGCGGAAATGGCTGTACTGAAAGGCAAATTCCAAAAGAAAGAACATCGAAAACAGATCGGAGTGTTTTTTGGTAAAGGAAAAGGCAACAGCATTGAATGGAATGTTTCTACCGGGTTGGCACAAGTGTACGCCCTTCGCTTTAAATATATGAACACTACCGGAAAGCCAATACCTGTCTTGATGAAATTCATTGATTCAAAAGGAGTGGTATTGAAAGAGGACATATTGAACTTCCCGGAAACACCGGATAAATGGAAGATGATGAGCACCACTACCGGAACCTTTATCAATGCCGGACATTACAAAGTATTACTTTCGGCAGAAAATATGGACGGTCTGGCATTCGATGCATTGGATGTTCAATAAGTTTTTTAGAAAAACACACATATAAACAGAAAAATAGAAGCGGGACATTAAGAAGTTTGAATATACTTCCGGTGTCCTGCTTTTCATATTCTGATACTTTCTTATAAATAAAATATAGATGTTATTTTTTTAAGATTCGATGTTCTGATTTTAATTATTCGAGGGAGAAACTTCAAATAATCCCTATATTTGAAATCAAAAACAAAATAACACAATGGAGAGCGATTTACCTAATTTTGATTTGCCGTCTGATTATATTGTTGGAGAAGGGTATGGGATAAATTTATTAAAAGGTATAAAAACTTTCCTTGCAGGGTAAAAGCCGGTTTTTTCATTCTTTGTGTAAAAGGGATAATGCAAGCGACAATCAATGGGAATCTTCAAAATATTGGTGAAAATGATTTGATAACCTTACCGCCCGGATATTTTATGGAAATTCTTGATTTTTCACCGGATATTCATATCTATTATGCCGGGTTCTCATCCGAATTCATAGAGGGTATAAATCTAATGAAGTCTACAGAACATCTTCTCCCTATAATTATGGAAAATCCGATAATAAGATTATCTCCATTGCAGGCTTGCAGTTATAAAATGTTCTATGAATCGTCAATTCTTTCGTATGCTTCTCCAAAAACATTGGCAAACAAGGAAATAGTAAAGGCGGTTCTTACCATGTTCCTTCAGGGAGCCACTGAAATTTATAAAATGCAAAATAACTTGTATTTATCTTCCCAGTCAAGAAAGTACGAGATTTATCAGGAATTTTTGCAATTGGTCATGAAATATTATACTATTCATCACGGAACCTCTTTTTATGCCGAACATCTAGGACTTAGCTTGCCGCATTTCTGTTCAACAATAAAAAAAGTTGCAGGAAACACTCCTTTAGAAGTCATAGCTTCCATCATTCTGATGGATGCCAAATCCCGGCTGAAGTCAACCAATGAACCGGTGAAGAATATAGCCTTATCTTTGGGATTTAATAATATCTCTTTCTTCAATAAGTTTTTTAAGCAACATACGGGTGTTACCCCACAGGAATACAGAGGACATTAAGCTTCCACCGGCTGTTTTTCGAGTGGTAATGTAACGGTAAAACGGCTGCCTCTTCCTACTTCCGATACAACAGAAATACTCCCTTGCAGATGTTCTACAATCGTTTTGCAGATAGAGAGTCCCAACCCCGTACCCTGCTTGAAAGTATTGACTTTATAAAAACGGTCGAATATTTCTTTCTGGCATTCTTGGGGAATACCTTCCCCCGTGTCCTCCACAAACAGACAAACTGAATCGTCATTTTCCGGATTAACCATAAAACCGAAATGAATATATCCTTCTTCTGTAAATTTCCGGGCATTATTTATGAAATTGCATATTACTTGTTTCAAGCGTGTAGCGTCAGTAGTTATGTAAATATCATCATCCGGCAAGATTGCTTTTATTTCGATTTCCGGCACATTTTTCACGACCTGCTCTTTCTCTATATCCTTCATTATGGATTTGAGGGAATAATTGGAATAAGTAAACTTGATAGTGTTTGATTCAATCTTGGACAAATCAAGTATATCGTCAATCAATCGTACTAAATGTTCGCTATTGATGCTGATTAGTCGCACGAAATCGGCACGTTCCTCTTCACTTAACTCATCATAAGTAGAACCTATAACATCAGAAAAGCCGACTATTGCATTCAGCGGCGTACGGATTTCATGACTCATATTGGCTAAAAATGCCATTTTAAGACGATCGCTTTCTTCTGCTTTTTTACGTGCCTCGATTAAGGTGTTTTCTATGTCTTTATATTCCTGAATACTCAAGCAGATTCCCACTAACCGATAGGGATGACCGGATATGTTTGCAATATAAGTTGACTGCCCTTCAAACCATTCCCAAGTACCATCCCCCCGGCGCAAACGGAATGGAACTGTTTTGTCAAAAGTTGTATTACCACTAAGTTGTACAACAAAGGCGTCAGCCATAGTTTGCCGATCGTCCGGATGAATCATATTCACATATTCCTCCATTGTCAAAGTATTATTCTCTCCGGCTGGAATACCTAAATGTTCAAAATAACGATCGTCAAGAGTAAATTCACTACGGCTTATATCATAATACCATGGATAGATTCTGGTTCTTTGCAAAGCAGTATTCAGAATATATTCCTGTGTAAGTTCTACTGTAATATTGCGGAAAAAGAATAAGATATTTTTTTCGCCCTCTTCATTTTCCATTGTAGCAAATTCTCCTCTTATCGGGAATTGTGTATAGTCAACTTGTTCCTGCATAAATGTATGTTCAGGCAGCGAGTATACTTTTTTGCCCTGACGGATTTCTTCCAAAATGGTCGAGAGTATATCTTCTTTCTTATTTAACAGCTTGAATATTTTGTTGGTCGGAAGAGGCATCATCGCATTGACTGACGAATGTACATGAAGTTCCGTAAAAGCTTGCTGATTCAGTTGTATGACTTCTCTATTTATATCCAATATGATAACTCCGTCAGGTAGGATATTCAGCAAATCATCATTGTAGAGTGTTTGTCCGTTCGCTTCCATATTTTGTTATTTTTCGTTCAATGTACAAGATAATAATTAAATTCATAACAAAGAAAGCCATTTTACTGAAGAAAACATTATTTCAACAAACCTTTTGTACCTGTTTATACAGCTATTTTAAATTGCAACACATTGAATGTTAATACGATATTCCTTTTTTAAGATTCGATACTCATTTATTAAGCCTCACTCTGTTTATTTGCCAGTCATTTTTTTTCTGTTCCTTCAGTGAAATTGAATGATTGCACAGAAGAAGATAACGGTTCGAATGTGAGTGAAAATTCTGCTTCGCCGCTTTCAGGCAAATAAAAGTGCTCACCGGGTTTAATCCCATCTGCTTTCTTTAAGGTATACATTTCACCTTTCTCATCTACCAATCTACAATTCGGGCTGACTCGTATCCAGTATTTGGGAATATAATAAGCGTTGAAATGTACGATGGTAGCGGTGTCTGTCAGTACCACTTGCTTGACTTCAAGAATATCAGTATTGGTTGATTCCGACACTGGATAGTTAACGACTTTTGTATTTCCTTGCCATGTAATACTCATTTCATGTTTGACAGCATCCAGATACCTGCGCATTTTTAGTTTCAAACTACCTTTGCCATAACCCGACCACATTTTCATGATTTTGCCTTCGGGAGAGATAAGGACATAATTGGGAATACCTCGAACTCCATATTTAGCGTATAATCCGGCTGTTTGTTTTAAGTCACTTAAATTCTGCCAGGTCATTTCATGTTTTGCCGAAGCTGCCTTCCACCTGCTTTTCGTATCGGAGCTTAGACTAATGATAGTAAGACGCTCTTTATATTGTTCTTGAATCTCTTTCATCTCTGGTAAAGCCATAATGCAAGGACCGCAACCGCTACTCCAGAAATCAAGCAATATATATTTTCCATTGAAATCAGTCAGATGATGAATCTTTCCATCCAAATCGAAAAGTTCGGTATCTGCCATTTTATCTCCCTCTTTCACAACTGTAGGCGGGAAAAGATTAACTGTAATTTCCTGTCCTGTTATAGAAGTTTTTTGTGCTTCATTCATTCTATTATACAAAGCCAGTGTTTCATCTTTATAAGAGAAATTTGGATTGTACTTCACCGACATGCTCAATTTATATAGCCTGTCCATCCAAATGTTTGATACAGGAAGTTCCTGCATCAGTTTCATTTCACGTTTGCTGATTAAAGCTGAAATACTGTCTTCTTTCGCACGTAGAGCCTTCCGTTCGGCTTCCGGGGCAGAACGCAGGCTTCTTGCTTTGATAGACAAACGTTGATACTCATCCCATAAATCGTGTGAATCTTCAATAAACCTATTATATTCTATTTGTTCCTTTACAGGGCTGTCTACTGTCCACGTATGTATCAAGGTATTCGTTCCGGTTACTTTGATTCTTGCATTAGGAGTCGCATAAATCTCCAGCGACATGGAAGGAAAATTATCATTACGGGTACACATTAGAGATAATTTGTCTAAACCATCTTCTCCGGCATTTCGTTTGAAGAAGAAAGTACCGTTTTGTATGGTATCCATGGCTACTGTACTTCCTACATTTCCGTCAAGTAGAAAAAGAGAAACAAGAGTTCCATCCTTTACACCTTCCACTTTACCTTCAATCGTATACTCGTGCTGTGCTTGTGAAACGAGACTGCCAAATAAAAAGAGGCTGCTAAATAGTCGTTTTTTCATCATCATAATATTAGAAGTAATTATACGCCACAAGGTAAAGCTTTTCTTTATAGAGTGTTACTCCTTTTATTGTTCTTTAATATTTCTGTAAAAGAAAGGGGTACAAAATGCCCTTTCGTTCGTCTACTTGATATGAAGAAAAAAGAACGAATGAAAATATATACTTTACTGCTTGGCGCATTGTTTGTAAGTCCTACACAGGCACAAACAATGCATGATTGGGAGAATCATCATGTTCTCCAGATCAACCGTGAACCGGCAAGAGCTGCTTTTACCCCTTTCTCTGTACAGAAAGGAGACGGCTCAATCTCTTTAGACGGAACCTGGAAATTCCGTTGGACTCCCGTTCCCAATGAAAGAGTCGTGAACTTCTATCAGATAAATTTTGATGATAAAGATTGGACGGATTTTCCTGTTCCCGCCAACTGGGAAGTGAACGGATATGGCACGCCTATCTATGTTTCAGCAGGCTATCCGTTTAAAATAGATCCTCCACGGGTGATGGGAGAACCGAAAACTGACTATACCACGTATAAAGAACGGAACCCGGTAGGGCAATATCGCCGCACCTTTGTTTTGCCGACCGGATGGGAAGCGGATGGACAGACTTTTCTACGCTTTGAAGGTGTAATGAGTGCGTTTTATGTTTGGATCAACGGCGAACGGGTAGGGTATAGCCAAGGCAGTATGGAACCGAGCGAATTTAATGTCACGAAGTATCTGAAATCCGGAGAAAATCAGATTTCACTGGAAGTCTACCGATATAGTGACGGTTCTTATCTGGAAGATCAGGATTTCTGGCGTTTTGGTGGTATTCATCGTAGTATTCATCTGATACATACACCGGATATTCATGTCCGTGATTATGCGGTACGCACTCTTCCCGCATCTGTGGGTGATTATAAAGACTTTATTTTGCAGATTGATCCGCAATTCAGTGTATATCGAGGGATGACCGGAAAAGGGTATGTCTTACAGGGAGTATTAAAGGATGCTTCAGGCAAAGAAGTTGCCACATTGAAAGGCGATGTGGAAGATATTCTTGATTTGGAGCATAAAGCAAGCCGGATGAATGAATGGTATCCGCAGCGTGGCCCGCGTAAGATGGGACGCTTGTCAGCTATTATAAAATCACCGGAAAGATGGACGGCAGAAACGCCCTATCTCTATAAATTACACTTAACTCTCCAAAATGAAGAAAGAAGAGTCGTAGAACAGATAGAACAGGCCGTGGGCTTCCGCTCTGTAGAAATCAAAAAAGGACAACTGTTAGTGAATGGTAATCCGGTTCGTTTTCGTGGAGTGAACCGTCACGAACATGATCCACGGACGGCACGTGTCATGAGCGAAGAACGGATGCTTCAGGATATTCTTTTAATGAAACAGGCGAATATAAATGCCGTACGCACCAGCCATTACCCCAATGTCAGTCGTTGGTACGAGCTATGCGACAGCTTGGGATTGTACGTGATGGACGAAGCGGATATAGAAGAACACGGATTGCGTGGAACACTCGCAAGTACCTCCGACTGGCATGCGGCATTTATGGACCGTGCGGTCCGTATGGCGGAACGTGATAAGAATTATCCATGTATTGTAATGTGGAGCATGGGAAACGAAAGCGGTTACGGACCGAACTTCGCTGCTATTTCGGCATGGCTGCATGATTTCGATCCCACTCGCCCTGTACACTATGAGGGGGCACAGGGAGTGGACGGAAATCCTGACCCGAAGACGGTAGATGTTATCAGCCGCTTTTATACCCGGGTGAAACAGGAATATTTAAATCCCGGTATTGCAGAAGGAGAGGATAAAGAACGCGCTGAAAATGCACGTTGGGAACGGTTGCTGGAGATTGCGGAGCGTACCAATGACGACCGTCCGGTGATGACGAGTGAATATGCACATTCCATGGGGAATGCATTAGGAAATTTCAAGGAATATTGGGATGAGATATATAGTAATCCCCGTATGCTGGGTGGTTTTATATGGGATTGGGTAGATCAGGGAATCTACAAGACATTACCCGATGGCCGTACCATGGTGGCTTACGGCGGTGACTTTGGCGATAAGCCGAATTTAAAAGCTTTCTGCTTTAATGGATTGCTGATGAGTGACCGTGAAACTACACCTAAATATTGGGAGGTAAAGAAGGTATATGCACCGGTTGAGTTGAGAGTTGAGAATGGAGAGTTGAGAGTAACCAACCGGAATCATCATATTGATTTATCACTTTATCGTTGCCTGTGGACATTATCAGTGGATGGTAAGGAGAAAGAACGGGGAGAAATAACATTGCCGGAAATAACCCCAGGCGAAAGTAAAACAATTGATTTGCCGGCTTTCCGATCATTAAAAGGCGCTTATTCTTTAAGTAATAAAAGTGAGGAAATTAGTAAGACAAATAAAAAAACGGAGAAAACTCTTTCCGATTGCCAACTGAAAGTAAGCATTGTTTTGAAATCGGATGCTCTTTGGGCAAAGGCAGGACATGAAGTGGCCTGGGAACAATTCTGTTTGCAAAAAGGAGATTTAGCCTCTACCGATCTGATTAATAAAGGAATGCTTCAAGTGGAAGAGGATGATAAATCTTTATTGATTAGCGGACGCGGTTTTTCTGTTCAGTGGGAAAAGAAAGTGAACGGAAGTATGACCTCCCTTATATATAAGAACAAAGAAATGCTGGCTCACTCCAATGATTTTTCCGGTTCAGCCTGTCACTCAAGTTTTTCCCAGTGCTCCGACAGATAATGACAAGAGCTTCGGAAACTGGTTGGCTAAAGACTGGAAATTGCATGGAATGGATCATCCGCAGATAAATCTAGAATCTTTCCACCATGAAAAACGTGCAGACGGGGCGGCCAATTGTCCGGATTCAAACTAGTAATTTATATAAAGAAGGAAAAGTGGTGACTACTTCTGTCTATACAGTCTTTTCAGATGGAACGATTGATCTGAAAACAACTTTCTTGCCACAAGGAGTTCTTCCTGAAATTCCCCGTTTAGGTATCGCATTCTGTCTGGCGCCTGCTTATGATACATTTACCTGGTATGGCAGAGGGGCACAGGATAACTATCCTGACCGCAAAACATCTGCTATGATAGGGCTTTGGAAAGGAAGCGTTGCAGAACAGTACGTACATTATCCACGTCCGCAGGATAGTGGGAACAAAGAGGAAGTGCATTATCTGACCCTGACCGACAAACAGAATAAAGGTATTCGTGTTGACGCGGTAGAAAACGTATTTTCTGCATCTGCCCTGCATTACACCGTACAGGACATCTATGAAGAAACTCACGATTGTAATTTAAAACCACGTGCGGAAATCATTCTTAGTATGGATGCTGCCGTACTTGGATTAGGAAACAGTAGTTGCGGACCGGGTGTATTGAAGAAATATGCCATAGAGAAAAAAGAACATACGCTGCATATCCGCATCAGTAGTAAACAATGATAGCAATAATAACTAACACTATTATAAAAGTAACAATGAAAAAAGTAACCACTTTATTATCGACCTTGGCGTTGGCAACTACCCTGGCTGCTCAAAACCTTCCACAAACGGAAAGGCAATATCTTTCCGGTCACGGATGCGACGATATGGTTGAATGGGACTTCTTTTGTACCGACGGGCGCAATTCCGGCAAATGGACGAAAATCGGTGTACCTTCCTGTTGGGAGCTGCAAGGATTCGGCACCTATCAGTATGGAATCACTTTCTATGGTAAACCATTCCCTGAAGGCGTTGCCAATGAAAAAGGTATGTATAAGTACGAGTTTGAAGTTCCGGAAAAGTTTCGCGGCAAACAGGTCAATCTTGTATTCGAAGCTTCAATGACAGATACGGAAGTAAAAGTGAACGGACGCAAAGTGGGTTCCAAACATCAGGGAGCCTTCTATCGTTTTTCATACAACGTCACGGATTTCCTGAAATATGGCAAAAAGAATTTACTGGAAGTCACTGTTGCCAAAGAGAGTGAAAATGCTAGTGTGAACCTTGCCGAACGTCGTGCTGATTATTGGAATTTTGGCGGTATCTTCCGTCCGGTGTTCCTGGAGGTGAAACCAGCCGTAAACCTACGGCACATTGCCATTGACGCAAAGATGGATGGAACTTTCCGTGCCAACTGCTACACAAATATCTCTAATGACGGAATGAGCATCCGTACACAGATTTTAGATAAAAAAGGGAAAAAGATAACGGAAACCACCGTACCCGTAAAAGCTGGAGGTGACTGGACTTCCCTGCAACTGAATGTATCTAACCCCGCATTATGGACAGCGGAAACTCCGAATCTTTATAAAGCGCAATTCTCTCTATTGGATAAGGCCGGTAAGGTTTTGCATAGTGAAACGGAAAATTTTGGTTTCCGCACGATTGAAGTACGTGAAAGCGACGGACTTTATATAAACGGAGTGCGTATCAATGTACGTGGTGTCAATCGTCATAGCTTCCGTCCTGAAAGTGGCCGTACATTAAGTAAAGCGAAGAATATCGAAGACGTTCTTTTGATGAAAAGCATGAATATGAATTCTGTCCGTTTGAGCCATTATCCGGCAGACCCGGAATTTTTGGAAGCTTGTGATTCTCTCGGACTTTATGTGATGGACGAATTGGGAGGATGGCATGGTAAGTATGATACCCCCACCGGAGTACGTCTGATTGAAGGCATGATAGAACGTGACGTGAATCATCCGTCTATTATTTGGTGGAGTAATGGTAATGAAAAAGGATGGAATACCGAACTGGATGGAGAGTTTCATAAATACGATCCGCAGAAACGTCCGGTTATTCACCCGCAAGGTAACTTCTCCGGTTTTGAAACCATGCATTACCGCTCTTACGGAGAAAGCCAGAACTACATGCGCTTACCGGAAATCTTTATGCCTACGGAATTCTTGCATGGTTTGTACGATGGCGGTCATGGTGCCGGATTATATGATTATTGGGAAATGATGCGCAAGCATCCCCGTTGTATCGGTGGCTTCCTTTGGGTATTGGCAGACGAAGGTGTGAAGCGTGTAGATATGGACGGATTCATTGATAACCAAGGAAACTTTGGAGCAGACGGTATTGTAGGACCACATCACGAAAAGGAGGGTAGCTACTACACTATCAAGCAGTTATGGAGTCCGGTGCAAATCATGAATACTTCTATCGACAAGCAATTTGATGGCAAATTCTCCGTAGAAAACCGTTACGATTATCTGAATCTGAATACTTGCCGTTTCCTTTGGAAGCAAGTAAAATTCCCGCTGGCAGCAGATGCTTCCAATGCCGCTGTTCAAGTACTGAAAGAAGGAGAGGTGCAGGGTAGTGATGTGGCTGCTCATTCGGCAGGTGTCTTAGATATAAGAACAAATATCCTCGCTGATACAGATGCTCTTTACCTGACAGCTATTGATAAATACGGTCATGAACTTTGGCGCTGGACTTTCCCGGTTGAGAAACTGAATCAGCAATCTGAACCGATCTCCTTCTTATCAATCCGCCCTACTTATACGGAGACAGAAAATGATCTTATCGTGAAAGCGAATAAGCGTACGTTCATCTTTTCAAAGAAAGACGGACAACTAAAAGGAGTATCTGTAGATAATCGTAAGATTAGTTTCGCCAATGGCCCCCGTTTTATTGGAGCCCGTCGCGCAGACCGCTCATTGGATCAGTTCTATAACCATGATGATGAGAAAGCAAAAGAAAAAGACCGTACATACAGCGAATTCCCTGATGCTGCCGTATTTACGAAACTGGACGTAAAACAAGATGGAGGTGATCTGATTGTTACCGCCAATTATAAACTGGGTAATTTGGATAAAGCTCAATGGACAATCAACCCGAGTGGGGATTTGGCTTTGGATTACACCTACAATTTCTCCGGTGTCGTAGACTTGATGGGTATTCGTTTCGACTATCCTGAAGATCAGGTAATCAGCAAACGCTGGCTGGGTGCCGGACCTTACCGTGTATGGCAAAACCGTATTCACGGTACACAATACGATATATGGGAAAACGACTATAACGATCCTATTCCGGGTGAGACTTTCACATATCCCGAATTCAAAGGATACTTTGGTAATGTTTCCTGGATGAATATCCAAACGAAAGAAGGCACTATCAGTCTAACAAACGAAACTCCCGACACGTATATAGGAGTATATCAGCCTCGTGATGGCCGCGACCGTTTGCTTTATACTCTCCCCGAAAGCGGAATCTCTGTCCTGAACGTGATTCCTCCGGTACGTAATAAAGTAAACTCCACCGATTTGTGTGGTCCCTCTTCACAACCCAAATGGGTAAATGGGCCACAAACCGGACGAGTCATTTTCCGGTTTATGTAAATGAATCATATAAAGGTATCCACATTGCGTTGGGTACCTTTTTTATTTAATCTTTTGAAGTTCGAGAATGGCATTCAGTGCTTGTTCCGCCTTCTCTTTAGGCACAAAAATATGGTCATGGTAATACGCTGCTATTACATTAGCGCTAATGTTTTTCTCTGTAAGTTTAGCAGAGAAAGCAGCTGTCAACCCCACTGCTTCTAAACTTGAATGTACATTGAGAGTAATAAGCCTGTAAACAGACTGGCAATCTATATCTTTGCCTATGGCATCTTTCAGGTCAAGAATGAAGGTCATACCTTCTTTCTCCTGAAAAAAACCGATCGGGTTTAATTCACGCATTTTATCCCAATCAAATATCGGGAAAGAGCAAAAAACAAAGTCACGTTCATCCAATACAGGTTCCATATTGGATAATAATATATCTAAATTTTTAATACCTGACATGAGTTCAAATAGTGATGATTGCACAAATATAACAAGAACTCGCAAAAAAACGGCAAAATTTGGATAAATAAAGTAAGTGTTTGGTATTGAGGAGAGTTAAGCCAAATTCTTCTATACCTTTCCAAATCGCTAAAATGCAGGATAATGAAAGGTTAAGAGAAAGATTTGCTACTTATCCGTTGCCTTTTTTAGCCCCGGATAATCCGGCAAAATAACGCTTGACCACCTGCGGTTTTACCGTTCACCATGCAAAGAACCCTATATTTTGCCCGTAAAGATAACCGTTTTTTTCCGTTTTTCATGGAAATACAGGTTATGTTACCGGCATCCGGGGTTTTATTCTTTGTTCCGCTATAATTTTCATAACTGTAAATAACTCTATATCAAGTAATTTTGCAACATAAAAAATAGAGTTATGAAACAGACGGATGTAACGGTTACGTTCTACCTCAAAAAGAGCGAAATGAATGACGAGGGACATTGCCCGGTCATGGCGAAACTTGTTGTCGGCAAATTTTCAGAAGCGGCTTTTAGTGCGAAAATGTCCGTACCCGCTGCACTGTGGGCATCCGGACGTGCCACGGGTAAAAGTAACGCCGCGCGGGAAATCAACCGGCAACTGGACGATTTGCGAGCTTCAGCCATTTCCATTTATGACGAACTGTCAGCCACCCGTGAGAATGTAACGGCTGAAGAAATAAGGAATCTGTTGTTGGGGACGGCTTTCGGGCAGGAAACCCTGTTGGGTTATTTCCGGACGTTCATCGAACATTTCGAAAAACGTGTCGGCGTGAACCGGGAAAAGGGAACAGCACAATCTTACCGCTATGCTTGTAACTGTGTGGCTGCTTTCATCCAGGAGAAATACAAGTTGTCGGATGTTCCTTTCACGGCCCTGAACCGTTCATTCATCGACAACTATGACCTCTACCTACGCACGGAGCGCCGCTTTGCCCTGGGAACTATCGTGTTGCTTGTCACACGGTTGAACACGATTGTCGGGGAAGCCATCGCGGAAGGGATTATCACTGCCGACCCGTTCGCGGGTTATGAAGCCGAACATCCCGAGCGGGAACAGAAATACCTTACCGCCGCAGAGTTACAACGGCTGATGACCACACCCCTGCACGACCCGAAGCTCTACCATATCCGCGACCTGTTCCTCTTCTCCTGCTACACGGGTATCCCTTACGGGGACATGTGCCGCCTGACGACGGAGGATCTGGAAGTGGCCGAGGACGGTGAGGTATGGATCAAGACCGCCCGCAAGAAGACGAAAATCGACTATGAAGTGCCATTGCTCGACATACCGTTGCTCATCCTCGACAAGTACCGGGATATGGCCCCGGAAGGAAAACTGCTGCCGATGTACAGCAACAACGAACTCAACCGGACACTGAAACGTATTGCCGCCATTTGCGGAATTGAACGGAAGCTCGTCTTTCACTGCGGACGCCATACCTACGCCACCGAGATCACGCTTTCGCATGGTGTCCCGCTTGAAACCGTCAGTAAAATGCTGGGGCATAGCCGCATTTCCACGACGCAGATTTACGCCAAAGTGACCGATGACAAGATCGACATGGATACCCGGTCTTTAGAGGAAAAGATTGCCGGCCGCTTCTCCGTAGCTATTTAATCTATCATTGACAATCAAATTCACAACGATTATGGAAACGAATAATAAAGAGATAAAACGTCGCAGCACGTTCTCCCTGCTGTTCTACATCAACCGCACGAAAGTCCGCAAGGACGGAACATGTAAATTGTTATGCAAGGTAAGCATCGACGCCAAGTCGGCCCCGATCAATATCAACGCGTTTGTCGATCCATCGCTTTGGAATCCGGAAACCAAAAGGGCGAACGGACGAAGCGAGAACGCCCGAACGGTAAACCTGGCAATAGAGAAACTGACCGAAAAAATCACCGGACATTACCGCCATATTCGTAAAAGCCTCGGTTTCGTGACGGCCGAGCTGGTCAAAAACGCCGTGGAAGGAATCGGGCAGAAACCGTTCACCCTCCTTGCCTTGTTCCGCGAGCATAACGAGGAGTTCCGCAAGCGTGTCGGCGTGGATCGCAAGGAAGAAACCTATGAAAGTTACGAGAACTCCTATAATATTTTAGCCTCCTTCGTGAAAAAAAGGAAGGAAAAGGAGGATGTAGCGTTGCGGAGCCTTGACCGGGAGTTCTACGATGATTTTGAAATATTCCTACGTACAGATCGTGAAATGAAACCCAAGACAGTACACGAGCATCTTTACCGGTTGAAGAAAATGACCAAGCGGGCTGTCAGTCAGGGTACACTCCGGCGCGACCCTTACGGGAAGCTGCACCCGGAACTGCCCCGGCGCAAGAGCCGCCATTTGAAACTCGAAGACCTCAAAAAGCTGATGGAAACTCCCGTCGATAAACCCAACCTCCAGCGGGTGCGGGACTGGTTTCTCTTCGCTACCTTCACGGGGTTGTCCTACGCCGACCTGAAACGCTTGTCCGAAAAAGACATCACGCAGTCGGACGACGGAACGTACTGGATACACATCCGGCGCCAGAAGACCGAAACGCCCTCGGCCATCCGCCTGCTGAACGTGCCGTTGCAGATCATCGAGAAATACCGCCACGAGCGTAAAAGCGACAGGATTTTCAACCTCTATTGCCGGGGGTATCTCATCAAGCTCACCAGAGAACTGGGACGGACATACGGCTTCGACATGACCTTTCACAAGGCGAGGCACAATTTCGGGACACATATCACGCTCTCGTTGGGTGTGCCTATCGAAACTGTCAGCCGCATGATGGGACACAAGAGCATTTCCACCACGCAGATTTACGCCAAAGTGACCGACCGCAAGGTGGACGAGGACATGAAACGTCTGAAAGAACAGACCAAAGGCCGGAAAATAAATCTCTACGAGGAGGACGAACCGGAAACGGCAGATATTATAACGGTAAACGGTTGAACAGTATAACAAAAATTGATAAATTTGTATGACTATGACGACAAGAGAACCTATCAGCATTGAAAACGGGCGGGTGGAAATCCACACGCCGGAGAACCGTGTATGGCTCACGCGCCACCAGATTGCCGACCTGTTCGGAGTCTTCGTTCCTGCCGTGGGGAGCAACATCCGCTTCATACTCAAAAGCGGCATACTCCGTGAGGAGCGGGTTTACCGCCGGGAGCGCAACCGTGACGGCGGTATTGTCGAGCTGTATTCGCTCGAAATGATCGCCGCGCTGGCTTTCCGCTTAAAATCCGGGAATGCAGAAGCCTTCCGACGGTGGCTTGTCCGAAGGGCCACGACGACCGCTGTCGTCTGGCAGCTCCCCGGCATGAACACGATATTGAATTGAAAAAGAAGAACGGCCAACGTTTTGGCCGTTCTTCTTTTATACCCATTCCTGTCCCCCGATACATTTCTTCCGGAAATCTTCCAGGAGTTTCTGTATCTCGGATTCCATGTATAGTACCTTGCCCTGAATCAAATAATAGGGAATGATTCGCGCCGTGCGGTATTCCTGCAATGTACGCCTGCTGATTTTCAGCAGCCGGGACAATTCCTCGTCGGTGACGAACCGCTCTCCCTTGAGTGTCCGGCCTCCGGAGGATTCCAGTTTATCCAGTGCCTTGCCGGCCTTTTCCAAACGCCGGAAGAGATCCGACCACACGCGGATCGTGCTTGTCGATGAAATAATGGCTCATAACGCGGCGGTATTAGGATAGTTCGACGATTGCAGCAGCTTCCCGACATCTTCCGGTTTGTAGAAGATTTTGTGACGGATGCGGCTGAAAGGCAGCAACCCTTTCTCCCGGTAGGTTTGCAGGGTACGTTTCGATATACCCAGCACGTCACAGACATCCTTGGTTGTCCAGCCATTTTTTCAAACTCACGTCCTCTTGCCTGCGGCATAACGCCTCGGCTTTTCTTTCAATGGCTTCCACGTGCCCTGCCAGCGCGTCGAAAGCCTTCACGTCCATACTTATTATTTCCATGTTCTGTTTCATTTTTTGTTTCCCGGATGCCCAAAAGTACACAAATGGACAGTATCTTGTTATCAGCCAGTGGCATATGGACGTATCCGTCTTCAAAGTGGCAGCGAGTGGCGCCACGTCCGGCGGAAACGATCCTCCGCCGATACGGGATCGGCACGCTCCGATACGCCAATCGCCCGTGAAAGGAAATGTTCGCGGGCGATTTATCATTCCATGCAGGGTGAGCCGTGAACCGACTTTCTCGAGCGTTCACGGCATATCGTTTTCTCCCCGTTTCTCTCCCATAACCTTTTCCTCTCTTTTTTTTCATGCCGCGGAGCGCGGTATGGAAATCTGTTGTCAGTAGCAAAGGTAGTTACGGGGCTCACGCTGCTGCAAGATCGGGCCGCGGGGCGGTTTGCCGCAAAATCTTCCTCTTTCCCTGCGGGCGAGCGTATTTTCCGACAAAATCTTGCAGCAGCTATCCCCGACACCTTTTGATGCTACCGAAACAGATTCCATCCATACCGGCTCCGCTACGGCATAAAAAAAAAGTCAAAGGTTATGAGAAACGAAGAGAAAAATAAATGGAAACAGAAATCCTCCAACCTTCCACTTGGCATAAAGGCAAAGGTCGGGTTGGCGGTAAAGGTCGGGGCGGTGGCTTTGGGCTTCCACGTGTGGGGTATCGACTTTATTTGGGTCGTTTTGGGCTTCACGTTCTGTTATGACATCCTGCGGGGCATTTTCTCCTGCCTTGTTTCTCTCGTGGCTCTAATCGGCTTTTTCTATTTCCTATTCACTCACATCTTCTAAATTATTACAGGTATGACAAAGTACATTTCATTATTCGGAGCGACTACCACGGACACGCAGGTGCAGGTAGTCAAGGAAAACCAGGTTATCATCGGTATCGGTGCGGGTGCGAGCAGAAAGCGTTACGTCGTTTACAAGGTGGAACACACCGCCCGTGGCTACGTGTACCACATGGTCGATACCGAAACAAAGGAAATCAGCCAAACGGACATTCTGCGACCCCTCTCGCAAACATTCGGTATCGGCAGGTACTACGACGACGTGAACCCCGAGTTCATGGACGCTTTCGAGGTGGCTTTGCTTGTGGGGCAGGCGGAAGAGCAAGCCACGGCGCAGGCCATCGCCGCCGCCAAAGAGAAAGCCGAGCATGACCGCATAGCGGAAATAGGGGCGCAGAGGTTACGCCGCATCATGCCCGAAGGGGTGCAGGGCGTAATCATCGCCGAACTCAACGAAACGGAATACACTGACCCCTCTTACGAGTGTTCGACCACCCGAAGCGTGCGTACCGTCATTCTCGGCTTTTCGGCCACCTCCCGCAACGGCTTCGGGGAGTTGAGAAAGGCGGCGGCCAATTTCCCGCAAACGGCGCACCTCTCCGAATACGACCCCAAGAACGAACACCGCTATCCCGTTTTCACGCTCGGCAAAAGTCCGAAATACGGGTGGAGTGTCTGCAAACTGGCCCACTACACCCGTGAAGGGTACATTGACAGGCTGGCATATATCGCAGGAAACGAGGAGAATATATGTCTGCCCGAGCCGAAAGACGAAAAACGGGCGGAACGCACTGAAACGAGCGTGCAAGGCGGGTTTATCATCGTGGACTATTCCGAGAAGGCGATAGCCGTATTCGGGGACACCAAGCCCGTCAAGGACGCCCTTCACGCACTCGGGGGACGCTTCAACGCACGGCTGACGCATGACGGGCAGAAGAGAGCGGGATGGATTTTCCAAAAGACCAAAGAGGACGAGGTGCGACGGCTTCTCGGAAAGGACGAATAAATGTTGAACACGGGGCGGCTCGCCGCCCCACAATACCAAAAAATCATGGCACAAGGAACAGATTATTTCAAACTGACGATACAGAACTATCTCGACGCACGGGCACGGGAGGACGAACTTTTCGCACCCCGATACGCCAACCCGAAAAAGAACATTGACGATTGCTGCACTTTCATCATCAACCAAGTACGGCAGAGCGGTTGCAACGGGTTTGCCGACGAGGAAATATACTCTATGGCACTCCACTATTACGACGAGGAGGACATCGACATCGGCAAACCCGTCAGTTGCAAGGTAGTGGTCAATCACACCGTCGAACTGACCGAGGAGGAAAAAGCCGAGGCACGGCGGAACGCCATACGGAAGGCCGAGAGCGAAGCCTACGCCAAGTTGGCGAAAGCCAAGTCCAAACCCAAGAAAATCGAAGATAACAAACTAATGCCCAGTCTATTTTAGTTATGAAACCGAGAACAAAATTCCAACAGAGCGTCGTGGCGGCAAGCAAACACCTGCCGCCGCTTACCCCCGCACAAATCGAATGGGGGTACAAGAACTGCATCGAGCATATCGGACGCCGCACGCCGAAAGGACTTATCACCTGCACCGAGTGCGGCCACACGTGGCAGAGCGAAAACGGAGAACTCACGGACAATCTGTTAGGGTGCGAGTGTCCGCACTGCCACACCACGCTGAAAGTGGAAACCACCCTGCGCCGCAAGTTCAACGATTACGAGTATTTGTGTATCGTAACCCGCTGCAAGGGTTTTCAAGTCCTGCGCTTCGTCTATATCGAGTGTTGGGCGAAAGTGGGACAGACGCCCGTTTACACCCATATCGAAGCCGTACAGCGGTGGATTGCCCCCGACGGACGCTCCGCAACCTTCGCACGGCTGCGCCCGATGGGCTTCTTCGTTCACGGGTGGAGTTGGTCGAGCGCATTGGAACTGCGGGCGGAGAACGACGGGAAATACAACATCACGCCCACACGCATCTATCCCCGGCAACGGCTTATCCCCGAACTGCGCCGAAGCGGTTACGGCAAACAACTCCCCGATGTAACCCCTTTCGACCTTATCCACCTGCTGCTCTCGGAGAACAAGGCCGAAACGCTGCTTAAAGCGGGACAAACGGCACTCGTGCGATTTTTCGCCCGTTCCTCCCGCAATATCGCAGACTATTGGCCGGCCATCCGTATCGCCATCCGTAACGGGTACGCTATCGGGAAACCGACGGAATGGTGCGACTACATCGACCTGCTGCGATTTTTCGGGAAAGACCTGCATAACGCCCATTTCGTGTGTCCCGCAGACCTGCCCGCAGCGCATGACCTCTACATGGCAAAAAAACGGCGGCACATGCAAATGGAACGGCGGCAGGAGGAACGGCGCAAGGCGTTGGAACAGGAAGCCTCGTTTGTCGAAGCCAAAGGGCGGTTTTTCGGCGTGGAGTTTTCCGACGGGGAAATCTGCATCAAGGTATTGGACAGCGTTGAAGCCATACGGCAGGAGGGCGAGGCCATGCACCATTGCGTGTTTACCAACGAATACTATCTGAAAGCCGACTCGCTCATACTCTCGGCCACAATCGACGGCAAACGTATCGAAACGATAGAGGTGTCCCTAAAACGCATGGAGGTCGTGCAGAGCCGTGGCGTGTGTAACAAGAATACCCCATACCACGGGCAAATACTGAAACTGATGAAGGGGAACATGTCCCTTATACGGAAACGAATGACAGCATAAAAATCGGGGCGGCGAAAGCCGCCCGCAAAAACAAAATAGAATGAACCAAATAGCATATAAATTCGTGTCGTGGGACGTTCCCGCACTCGAAAGCCTTGCAGGCTCAAAAGCGTACATATTACGCAAACGGCTCAATGACGGGGGAACGCTCACCCGTGAGGAGAAAGACTGGATTACCCGTGAGGTAAACCATAACACCTATTTCAAGGACTCCATTCCGCTTTTAGGGTATCGTTTCAACTTTGTCGATGTACTGAAAACATTCGTGGTAAAGCAGTACGGGCATTACACGGAATACAAGGGCGTGGACAAGACGAGCATACGCTCCATGTTGTACGGCAGAGTGGAAAGGATTGTCGAATTATAAAATCGGGGCGGCGAAAGCCGCCCTACAAAAAAATATAACAATGAAAATCATCTATAAAAGCTACATGGCACGCCCGCTCAAACCCTTCGGGGAGTGGGATTGGGAAGTTCGGGAAGCAGTCAAGACGGCCCTTGCGCTCGTCGAGGGGAAAAACGGGTTCAAAACCCATTCCGAGATATGGCGAAGGTGCAACCTCGTCATTACCGTGGGACACAACATCTACACCACGAGTATCGAGATACGACCACCCGAGCAGGACGTGATACGCCGCAGGAGCAACTGGCATAACGGCTACGCCTACTACTGCAACGGCGTGTTCTGGGCGAACATGAGCAGGGTTAGAGTGGAACTTGTCTGATTAAAAAATTTCGGGGCGGCAAAAGCCGCCCGTAAAAAGCGAGAATATGAAAACGAATGAAGTAAACAAGGAAATCTCCTATGAAACGCTGCTCGTAACCTTCGGCGAGGGTATCGGGCGGCTCAACACCATGTTCGACGACCCGCAGGTGTGGGGCGTTGCCACGCTGAAGCAGTGGATCGACGGGTATGAAACTACGCGCTTCACCGAAATCGACGACCGAACGGCGGTTATCACATCCGAATACAACATGGACAGCGTGAAGGAATGGCTGCAAAAGAACACACCGATTATCAACCTGGAAAAACGATAAAATCATGCGCAAGTACAAATTATTCATCGGCTACCGGCTGCTGGGAGAGTTTTCCGGTATATGGGAAGCCAAAAATTTCGCCGCTGAAAGCGGCATGAGCGGAATTTTCTCGCTCGTGGGAGAAAATTACCGGGACAGTTGGTACGAACCCAAAAACAGG
>ENA-OQCW01000007-OQCW01000007.1-human-gut-metagenome-genome-assembly--contig:-NODE-7-length-157950-cov-9.345190_pt1 | contig 157950 bp, 130 predicted proteins | sample MGYA00242767_ERZ504593 | MGnify/ENA primary metagenome ERZ504593 (study PRJEB26092, sample SAMD00036307) | human gut metagenome | host: Homo sapiens | study: EMG produced TPA metagenomics assembly of... | reverse complement strand
AGCTACATTTCTCAATACAGCTTCTTAATTAGAAAAGGAGGTCTACCAGTTTCCGTCCCCTATCGGGGAGCTACATTTCTCAATACCAGACCAGAAGCGAATGCGTTGCGACAAGTTCGTTTCCGTCCCCTATCGGGGAGCTACATTTCTCAATAATTTGTGAGTACATCTCACACAACTATTTTTGTTTCCGTCCCCTATCGGGGAGCTACATTTCTCAATACCATCCCCGCAACCCCATGTCCTGTCTGGGACGAATAGGGGGATTGCGGGGGAAAAGTAATTTTATTGAAATGCAGCCGTTTTGGAAAGTAAAAAATTCTCACAAATCCAATATTTAAGCCATGCGCGGCAAAATACAGAATTTCGCGCATTTAAGAACAAAATGCTCAAATAATATTTAATTCACATTCCCCCATCATATATTCTTTTCCCTGATATCTTGTGCATTTTAAAATATGAGGGGATACTCCCATACGGGTATCTTTATAATGTTGATGGGTTTTAGGCACATTTGTTCTGTCAAAAATATTTTTTACAGTTTCAATGCCCTCTTTTTCTCCGAATAACGGGTAAATCACTGTCTTGGAAACAAAACCGCTTCCACCGCCCAGAAATACTGTATTCGGTTTTCTCCTGTCACTTCGTGAAAATTTCTTCTGGAAATTCTGATAATACTGTTCATAAAATAACTGCACTGCTTCCAAAATATCTTCCTTTTTTATATTACAAAGTGTTTCATCAATTGTCAATGTACTTTTAATGACTGTTCCCGGTTTTATGCACTCTCGCAGAAGATTCAATGTTTTGTATGTACCATCTGTGTGCTGCTCCCATTTCTGACACAAAATAATATCTTCTCTAGACAAGGGTTCGCTGTCTCCAACGATAATACCTGACATAATATCGAAATCAACCGTTTCTTTCCCTGAAGACCTCACTGAATTGAATGCATTTTTCTCAATTTTTACAATATTATTATTTAAGATTCTTCTGTTAATCCTGTTAACTTCCAAATCACTTCTGATCTGTCTGGTATCAGTTCTATATTTCTCCCGATTTTTTAAAATATCTCTACTCAGAAGAATTGTTCGTAGCATTCCCTTCAGAGAACTTCCGGGTACGTAAGGATTTCCATATGGGTCTGTAATGCAGGTCATTACCTGAAGCTTTCCTTTTTCTTCTGATCTGTCACCCACATTCTCTACATATTTCATACAGTTTTTTAAATCATTTTGAGATACATGGTTTCTGAAACACCAATGTTTCAAGTCTTCTCTTGTATCATCAATCATGAAACGTTCAAAATCATTCTGAAGATGAAGTTTTTTAGCCAGCATATAGAACTTTGCACCGTCTATCACCCCTATGGTATTTCTATTCAGAAACATATATTCTTTTTTCTGTATTTCGTTTCCATCACCTACGAATACCGGTCCATTGACTTTCAGATGTATCTGATATGTTTTTAATTTTCGCTCCATATTATACCCCCATGAAGAAAGCCTTTGCATATCGAAATACCGGATGTTTTCCACCATTTCTTTCTTCAATGATTCTTCCTCTGAATGTATGCGCAAAACATGAACCAGATGAAAAAACATAGAGATCTCTTTTTCGCATTTGCTGCAATGCATATTCTGATGAATCTACAAATCCTGATCTTTTTATTAAAAGATATGAGGAATCTTTTATAACCTGTTCCAATTCTTCATCTTCAGGAAGCGCAGTGGAAAGCAAAATGTTTTTTTCTGATTTTTTCTTTAAATATCCCATCATATCTTCCGGAACTTTACAGACCTTGTATATGAATCTTCCCAGTCCGGAACTTTTCTTTCCACCTATACCAGTATATTGCAGACTTTCAAACAGTTCGTCTAACAATTCCCTGTCACTTTCATTCTCATATCCTGCCAGCACATACAAACCTGTTCCTGTATTAAAGTTCCATGTATTAACCCGAAAAGGTTCCGGCTCCTCCATCCCCTGGATTCCTACTGAAACTTTCATATCATAAAGTCCCAGATATTTCATATCCTCCATATGTTCTTCCGGAAAAGTTCCGTTCACAAAATCTGCGAGCGTACTTACTGGGATGTATTTCAAATTTTTGAATTTCTTTTTCTGACGGGAATCTCCCTGTTTGCTTTCATCCTCCGTCTGAACAGCAATCATTGGCTTCGGAATATAGTAATTTTTTCCTATGTATGGGAATGCATCAGAGAATATGATTTTTCCATCTGACACCTGTTTCAGAAATCTATCCTGTTTTTTCATTTTCAGTGCTTCCTGAAACAAAGCTGAAAACAGAGTATCTGCATGAAAAGTGATTTCTGAACTATCTAGATTTCCCCTGCCAAAATGGACTCCATTTATAAACTCCAAACAGTATAATGTATAATTCAAAGTATCCTTCCTTTCACCGACTACTCTTTCACAGCCTCATTCAGAATCGAATTGCATTTTTCCAGCAATGTATTATCAACATGGCCGACAACTGCATCTGTATAAATATCCTGAAATTGGATTTTTCCATATCCTCTGGATCCATTTCCTCCAAGATAATCGTACTGCAATAACTTCATTGCTTCTGCGAGAGTTTCCATATCCTCCAAAAATTCCTGTTCCTCTTCCAATTCATATATCAAATCCAGTTTAAAGACAGAACCTCTGACAGCTCGTTCAATTTGTCTGGGATTTGCCACAGCAGTAGCTCTGGAAATAGAATTTTCAAATTTTACTTCTGTCATACTTTGAAGTCCGGCATCTCGTAATTCTTCTTCATTTTTCAGAACCATATCTGAAAACAGTAATCGGCTTCTTTTTATATTTCCCATTTTTGAAGAGCCAAACAGTCGTGTAATACGTTCATGATCTTCATTTGGCTCCACTACACGCTCATTAAATTCTTTTGCCAGAAGACTTCTCATTTTTCCCTTCAGAGAGCTTCCGGGAATCATCGGTAGATTTGTTCTGGCGTCCCTTATGATTGGTGAGTCCACAGCCCCAATTGCAGCAAATGCGCCACTTCCACCAATATGCATTCCTGTTTTTACTAAAATATTTCCTGAAATCCTGATTTTTCCATACATAAATCTTTCCTCCTACTGTTCTTTGCCGCCATAATATTTGTGAAATGCAATCAAAGCTTCCATATATTTGCTGAACAACAGATAATTCTTTTTACTCTGTCTGATTTCTTTAAGAATCTCCAGAATTTCTGCCTGTTTTACAAATGCTTTTACTTTTGGCTCCCGACCACATTCATATATAAAACGAATTCTGAGATACTCAATTCTTCCACAAATTTCATCATCCAATTTTTCTGATGTATATGTAAGAACCTGATTATAAATATCTGCAGTCATTGCCAGAAGATTCCGTATTTTAGATGTAGTTACAATATTTACTTTTCCTCTGCATTTTTGCTTTGACTCCTCAACCAGACTCTTAATCGCCTCTTCAGCTTTATCTACATAGTTATTCTCATTAATTCTCATCCCTGTGTTCCCCCTTTTTGCGATGAATGTATGCGTAAAGATTAATTGCTGTTTTCAATTGTCTGCAATCCTGATCCGACTGAATCCACCTGTACATTTTCTGAGACAACTGTCTGTATTTTTCTTTTTTCGGTCCTTCCTCTGTCGGCTCCAGCCTGGAAAGAAGATACATCATTCTTGCAAAATTGATCTTCTCCTCATGTCCTCTTACCAACTCCATCATACGGTATAAGAAGGACATTCCTCTGGTTTCGTCAATACCTTCAAAAAAATCACATAATGCCCTGTATTTTTCCTGAACAACTCCTTCTTCCAGTTCTTTCCATGAATAGGTTCCATCGCTGATCTCTTTTTCTTCATCCCCGTCATCCACCAGATGAATCTCTCCATCCTGAAGTAATGTCACTGCATTTTTTTCCGGCATTCTCTTTGACTCTGATTCCATCATACCGGTTTCTTCTGCAATGGCAGCAATCGGATAAGAAAAATCATAAATACCGATGCCTGCTGAAATGCTTAATGTCCCCTGAGTATATTGTTCAAATTTTCTTCTCAGATCTACAGACAATTCAATAATATCATTCCATGCACCTACAATAAATACATCATCTCCTCCGGAATATACAATTGTAGCCTGTCTTTTCTTTCCACCATTTTTTCCTTCCAGTGAATATTCTCCATTTTCCAGGATGAATCGAATATAATACTTGAAGAATAAGGATAACTGTCTGGATAAAGTAGCTGTTCTGGATAATGTCATATATCTGTCTCCATTTTTTGAATTACAGAATCCTGACACAATAGCCTGTCCAAGATTATCCACATCTGCTCTCAATACCCCGATTCTGCTGATGCCTTCAGCTTCCCGGGCAAATTCTTCAAAAGTACTTCCTGTTGAATAATCTCCTACCCACAGCTTCGTAGCAATATGTTTTCCTGTATAAAGCTTATTTTTAGAATAGGCTCGTACAAAATAATCGTCATTTTCCATTCGTCTGCACAGTTTTTTTTCATCGTCTGCAACCAGACAATATCCTCCCGGCAGTGGCATGGCATCTTCTCTTTCATCTGGATTTTCCAGTACAACGGAGAAGAAATCTGCATACAATACATTTTTTGAAAGCTTCTCTATTTTTCTGCACAGAGGGCAAACTCCCTCTTCATCTACATGTCCGATTTTTTTGCAAACCTTACATTCTCTGGAATAATCCTGCTCTTTTCGATTATTTAACCGAATTATTTCTCTCGCCGTATATCTGTGCTGTTTTTGCAACGACAGCATTTTACTCATTTTCCTGAATAACTCTGTATAACTACCCTCCGGAACGTTTCTGAATGCATTCCCTGTACATTGCACATATCCAAAAGCAACAAAAAGATCTGTCTGAAACTGTTTCAATAACCATTCCTTCAATTCTTCCTGAAATTTTTGAATCTGTATAACAGTTTCCGTTGTATTTGAAAAAAGCAGATAACAATGTCCGCCTCCGGAGTATAAAAGATTTGCCCTTGACAGTTGCAGTCTGTCTAAAAGAAGATCTATGATATGCTCCATCATAATTTCCAGGTAAAAAGACCTTGCACGCAAAGTTTTCAATGCATTTTTAGAGCTTATTGTATATATGAAACTCTGTATTCCTGAAATATCCATAGAACATAAGAGAAATGCGTTCCTGTCATAAAAATCCTTCTTATCAAATAATTCCGTCTTATAACTCAAATGATTTTCGTTTAAATAATCATATATGCAGCTAGAAATTGCCGCAGTCAATTTTACATGATCAAACAGGGAAATATCACTTAATTCTTCATTTGAAGTGGAGGATGGCATATAAGAAAGATTTGCTTCCATAACGGCCAGTAAGGAGTTCAGATATTCTTCACTCCAATTCATACCTCTGAAATTATCTAACATTCTCTGACAGATTTTCATATAGAATTCTCTGGAAAATGGCTTTTTCTCAGAAGCAGGATAATTAATCTTCCCCTGATCATCCATATCACCTGGCTGATAATAAAAACTTTGGTTATTTCCATTCAATACATTAAACACGCTCTGAAGCGGGACTGACAGATCAAAACCCTTTTCTTCAGTGTCTTCCTTTTTTCTCCTGTCTGCAAAGGCAGCTATATTATCTGCCAGATAAACGATGTACGCCAGATTATCCTCTTTCAGACATGCATTTTTGATTTCTGAAAAGTGATGGTATCTTACACAGTCAAGAATCTCTTTATCCTCTATTTTTCCCTCTTCTTTAAGAAAATCATATCCTGATACACTATGATTTCTTCTGTCACTGCCTTCCCGGTAAACTACTTTTCCTATGTCATGAAGCAGACTTCCTGTAATCAACTTAATTTTCTGGTCAATCATCTTCATTCCTCCTGACGTATTTCATTGCTCCCATTCCCATGCCTGTCTTAATTCCCACTCCGGCAAATTCTCCGAATTTAAATAACATTCTCAGATATCTTGCCATTGTTTCTGGTCCTCTAATATGAATACAGATACTTCCTGTAAAACCTGTGATCTGAACTTTCTCCAATGGAAATGGTACTGTCTGCAAACGGTACCGCACGATTTCACTCTGTTCAACAAGTGCCTCCAGTGTTTCCTCATCAAACATATCAAAAGCTTCTGAAACAGCACTGTATTTTCTCATAAGACTGGCATATATTAAGCCCAAATCCGGATATATTACATATTTTCCGTCACTTTTAAAAGCTGTGGGTGTCTGAAACTTTATCTCCAAATATTTCGGACATTTCTTCTCATAAAACTCTGTGATAAGTTCATTATCATTTTTCAAGTGCATCCTTTTATTACATACAGAAATTGATAATCCCTTTTTTCTCAAAAAAATATCTGTACATTCAGACAACGGCATAATTATATTTTCATATGCTTCTTCATTCAAAGTCTTTATTGTCCAGATGGTGCTGTTATTTTCCCTCGTGATACATTGACTATAAGGATTTAACTGGTTTCCATGTAGTCTGGCTGCATATTCTGGAGAAATATTTTCCATAATAACTCCCTGTAAATTTGATGACTGCCTGTAATTTATTTCTTTTGTTTCCAGTTCCATTTGTAATTCTGCATACATTGAAGCACCTCTACAGTAAGTATTTTTGTGTATTTTGTACTTTTTTTATATATTTTATGTCAAATCATTGTACATTATATCACTTTTCATATATAACGTCAATTTGTTTTACCATGAAGTTTACTATGAAGCTTACTATGCAGCCAGACAAAAACAGCCGGATAATCAGATAAACTATCTTAATTATCCGGCTATTTTCCTGCTTTTTTTCTTACATTTACATCTGCTTTTGTGTAAAGTTTTGTCTCTGTATCATCATCCTCGCATTCCGGAGTTTTGAAATCAAATCTCCTGATCATAAATGCAAAAATCACATAATTAAAACTTTCTGATAAATGATTATTCCACGTTTCACTACAAAATACATCAAAAAGCTCCTGGAGCTTCAGATTTTTCTAAAGTTCCAGGAGCCATTTTACGTTTGGACACTCTCATGCTCGCGCATGAATCTATATTTTATGTTAATTATGCATTCTTCTCAGCGATAGCTGCCTGTGCTGCTGCAAGACGAGCGATCGGTACACGGAATGGTGAGCAGGATACATAGTTAAGACCGATCTTGTGGCAGAATTCTACAGAAGACGGATCTCCACCATGCTCGCCGCAGATACCTACGTGAAGGTTCGGGTTAACCGGTTTGCCGAGTTCGATAGCCATCTTCATCAGCTTGCCAACGCCAACCTGATCCAGTTTTGCAAATGGATCGTTCTCGAAGATCTTAGCGTCATAGTATGCGTTGAGGAATTTACCTGCATCATCACGGGAGAAGCCGTATGTCATCTGAGTAAGGTCGTTTGTACCGAAGCAGAAGAAGTCTGCTTCTTTAGCGATCTCGTCAGCTGTAAGAGCTGCTCTCGGGATCTCGATCATTGTACCAACTTCATACTGAAGGTCAGAACCAGCGGCTTTGATCTCAGCATCAGCTGTCTCAACTACGAATTTCTTAACATATTTAAGCTCTTTTACATCACCAACAAGTGGGATCATGATTTCCGGTTTGATTGTCCAGTCCGGATGAGCTTTCTTAACTTCGATTGCTGCGCGGATAACTGCTGTTGTCTGCATCTTAGCGATTTCAGGATATGTTACAGCAAGACGGCATCCACGATGTCCCATCATCGGGTTGAACTCATGAAGAGAAGCGATGATAGTCTTGATCTGCTCTACAGTTTTGCCCTGAGCATCTGCAAGTTTCTTGATGTCAGCTTCATCTGTAGGAACGAACTCATGAAGAGGCGGATCCAGGAAACGGATAGTAACAGGGTTACCTTCCAGAGCTTCAAAGAGACCTTTGAAGTCATCCTGCTGGAATGGAAGAACTTTTGCAAGTGCTTTCTCTCTCTCTTCTGCTGTTTCGGAGCAGATCATTTCACGGAATGCATCGATACGTCCCTCACCGAAGAACATATGCTCTGTACGGCAAAGACCGATACCTTCTGCACCAAGCTCTACAGCTTTCTTAGCATCAGCCGGAGTATCTGCGTTTGTACGAACTTTCATTGTTCTGTACTTGTCAGCCCAAGCCATGATGCGTCCGAACTCACCAGCGATTGTAGCGTCTACAGTCGGGATGATTCCGTCGTAGATGTTACCTGTTGTACCATCGATGGAGATGAAGTCTCCTTCGTGGAATTCTTTACCAGCAAGTGTAAATTTCTTGTTTTCTTCGTCCATAGCGATATCACCACATCCGGATACACAGCACTCACCCATACCACGGGCAACAACTGCTGCGTGAGATGTCATACCACCACGAACTGTCAGGATACCCTGAGCAGATTTCATACCTGTGATGTCTTCAGGAGATGTCTCAAGACGTACAAGTACGACTTTCTCTCCTCTTTCAGCCCATTCAACAGCGTCATCAGCTGTGAATACGATCTTACCGCAAGCAGCTCCAGGAGAAGCGCCAAGGCCTTTACCCATTGGTGTAGCAGCCTTAAGAGCAGCAGCATCAAACTGTGGGTGAAGAAGAGTATCAAGGTTACGTGGGTCGATCATAGCTACAGCTTCTTCTTCTGTTCTCATTCCCTCATCAACAAGGTCACAAGCGATCTTTAAAGCAGCCTGAGCTGTTCTCTTACCATTACGTGTCTGAAGCATATACAGTTTACCATGCTCTACAGTAAACTCCATATCCTGCATGTCTCTGTAGTGTTTTTCAAGTGTTTCGCAAACCTGTTTGAACTGTACGAATGCTTCCGGGAATTTCTGTTCCATTTCAGAAATGTGCATAGGTGTACGAACACCGGCAACAACGTCTTCACCCTGTGCATTTGTAAGGAATTCACCAAACAGACCGTTAGCTCCTGTAGCAGGGTCACGTGTGAAGGCAACACCTGTACCACAGTCATCACCCATGTTACCAAATGCCATCATCTGTACGTTAACTGCAGTACCCCAGGAATATGGGATATCGTTGTCACGACGATATACGTTCGCACGTGGGTTGTCCCAGGAACGGAATACGGCTTTGATAGCACCCATTAACTGTTCCTTAGGATCAGTTGGGAAATCAGCACCGATTTTTGCTTTATATTCAGCTTTGAACTGTTCAGCTAATTCATGAAGGTCTTCTGCAGTAAGTTCAACATCCTGCTTAACACCTCTTTTAGCTTTCATCTCATCGATAAGTTCTTCGAAATATTTCTTTCCGACTTCCATAACTACATCAGAGTACATCTGGATGAATCTTCTGTAGCAGTCCCATGCCCAACGAGCATTGCCGGATTTTTCAGCAAGTACGTTAACAACGTCTTCATTTAAACCAAGGTTCAGGATAGTATCCATCATACCTGGCATAGAAGCTCTCGCACCAGAACGAACGGAAACAAGCAGAGGATTTTCTTTGTCACCGAATTTCTTTCCGGTAACTCCTTCCATTTTGGTGATTGCTTCCATGATCTGAGCCATAATCTCATCATTGATCTGTCTTCCGTCTTCATAGTACTGAGTACAAGCTTCTGTTGTGATTGTGAAGCCCTGAGGTACAGGAAGACCAAGGTTTGTCATTTCAGCAAGGTTGGCACCTTTACCACCCAGAAGGTTTCTCATATTAGCGTTACCTTCTGTAAACATGTAAACCCATTTTGCCATTTTACATTTTCCTCCTAAATTATTGTTCTTTTGTAACTATTCAGCATTCTGTTGTGAAGTAACTGAACAGCCACACCTTTCGCACATAAGTAAATATATGTTTCTTATACGCACATAATTATTTTATAGAGTTTGTGTCATTTCGTCAAGGTTATTCTGCTAAAATTAGCTAAAATTTTTATATATTCTGCATAAAGTGATTTATTTTATTATTCTTATTATTGTTAAGGTTTTCTCAGTCCTTTATTCTGGTCTTTATCTATATTTTTCTCTCACATCTCATATATAACAGGAAAAAACGGGAAGCAAAACAGATAAGTTGATCTGCCCGGCTACCCGTTTATAATTTTTATCAATTATTTCTTTCTGCCTTTTTTCATGTTCAGTACCAGATGTCTCGGCATACCATTTACCATAATAGGCTGATAATCTCCCTGGATCAGAGGTTTAATATAGTCTACAAAATCCTTAGTTACGTTTGTAGCATCTTTATTCATCCATTCTCTCGGAACAAGTTTCTCCTCATTTGCGATTCTGTGTACATCGTAGATACCTGTAGCTGCCATGTAGGGATCATCGGAAACACGGTCGATAACAACCATCTTACCTGTGTCACCTTCATCTGCAGCTTTAACTGCAGCACCACCTACCATGAATGCTTCATCAATATCCACTCTGGATGCCATGTGGGAAGCACTTCTCTGTAATGTGGAAAGTTCAACAGCTCTTGTCTTGCATCCGCACTCCGCTGCCAGGAAGTTTGCCAGATAAGTGGCTGTTCCCTGAAGCTGTTTGTGTCCAAATGCATCCACATAATCTCCCACGCTTCCAAGCTCACATACATATCTTCCGTCTGCCAGCTTGATTCCCTCGGAAACTGCGATTACAATAGATGCTTTTTTATTCAGAAGATCTTTTACTTTTGCAAGGAATTTCTCAACATCAAAAGGCACTTCCGGCAGATAGATCAAATCCGGTCCGTCGCAGTCCTCAGATTTTGCCAGTGCTGTGGCACCTGTAAGCCATCCGGCATTACGTCCCATGATCTCCATGATCGTAATCATATTTTTCTTATAAGTAAGTCCCAGTGCATCGCGGATTACTTCTTTTGTGGATGCGCCGATATATTTTGCAGCACTTCCGAATCCGGGTGTATGGTCTGTCAGCGCCAGGTCATTGTCGATTGTTTTCGGAACACCAAGGAACTTCTGAGTCTGTCCTGTGAGAATCGCATAATCAGACAGTTTCTTGATCGTATCCATGGAATCATTTCCGCCAATGTAGATAAACGCATAGATATCCAGTTTATTTAAGATCTCAAAAATTTTCTCATAAATTGCTTTATCTTCGTGAATCTCAGGAAGCTTGTAACGACAGGAACCTAAAAATGCAGATGGTGTTCTCTTGAGTAATTCGATATCCAGTTCTGAATGAATCTGTGTTGACAGATCAATATACTGTTCATCCAACAGTCCCTGAATGCCGTGAAGCATTCCGTATACTTTGTCAAATCCTCGTTCAATGGCATTCTTATAAACTCCGGCAAGACTGGAATTGATTACTGCAGTAGGTCCTCCTGATTGTCCAACAATGATATTTCTTTTTTTCGCCATAGCAATGACCTCCTTGTTTTCACGTTTTGTTCATTATGTCTTAGAATGTGTCTGAAAAATGCTTTACGCAAGATGTGCGTCACAATTTTTCAGACACGCTCTGGTCCCGCAGGACTCGTTGAGGTAAATTGTAACAAATATTTTTTTATTCGTCAATCATTTATTGTGGTTTTTACACATATGATTTCTGTATTTCGTTACTATATCAGTGTATTTTTCAATTTACCACGACATTTCAGATCTATTTTTGTATATTTATAACTATAATTAATCCAGCCCATGTGTTATACTTATAGACAGATTGATTCCGGCATCAACTTATAGCAATCAAGACCTTTTTAAAAATTGCCGGACATCAATATCCGTGACTATTCGGTACCTTCGCAGTTACGAACCAAAATGCATTTCAAATCACCTTCGGTGATTTGCAGAATACTGCCAGCTGAACAGTTACACAATATTTATCGATCAAGGAGGATTCATTTATGATCCATACAATTGAAAACGACTATCTTAGAGTATCTGTAGACGATCATGGTGCTGAGCTTTGCAGCATTTTTGATAAAGTACATAACAGAGAAGTGATCTGGCAGGCAGATCCGGCTTACTGGAAACGCCACGCACCGGTTCTTTTCCCTAATGTGGGACGTCATTTTGAGGATCACTATCGTATTAATGGAGTCGAATATCCCTCCAGTCAGCATGGGTTTGCCAGGGACAGCGAATTTACCTGCGTGGATATGACTGCTGATTCCATCACCCATAGGCTGAAATCTTCTGATGCCACAAGAGAAAATTATCCATATGATTTTGAGCTGAAGATCAAGCATGTTCTGGAGAAGAACCAGGTCAGTGTATGCTGGGAAGTGATCAGCCTTAATGATGAAACCATGTATTTTACAATTGGCGGCCATCCTGCATTCAATGTACCTGCCGGAGGAATTGGCTCCCAGGAGCAATATCATCTTACTTTCGACGGCCGGGATTCCCTCTCCTATCTGCTGATCGACATGTCATCAGGCACCGCGGTCGCAGATAAAGCTTATACACTGGAGCTTGAGAATGGTTCCTGCCTTATCGATGCTCACATGTTTGACAAAGATGCCCTTATTTTTGATGACCAGATTGAAAAGGCCGGCATCGCTTTCCCTGACGGAACTCCTTATGTGGAACTGATCTGTCATGGATTTCCAAGCTTTGGCATCTGGTCCGTCCCGGGTTCTCCTTTTGTATGTCTGGAACCATGGATGGGACGCTGTGATGATTTTGGATTTAAGGGCGAGCTTCCGGAAAAGAAATATATCAACACTCTGGACAAGGATGAAATTTTTACTGCATCATATGAAATAAAAATTTATTAATTTTCTCCATTTATCCTGAAAGCTGTGCTATAATGTCACAGTATATGAAAGTCATCCTGTCCGGTATCCACGAATTTACCCATGCAGACATGACTGATTCATGGCAGCCACTCAGGACTTTCATAGAAAAACACAGGAGGAAATTTCCATGACTAGAGAAGAATTTCAGAAGCTGACACAGGATGTTGTACTGCTCGACGGCGCTACCGGTTCCAATCTTATGGCCGCCGGAATGCCAAGAGGAATCTGTACAGAAGCATGGATCATGGAGCACAAAGAAGTTCTGCAGAATCTGCAGAAGGCTTATGTTGAAGCAGGAAGCCAGATCGTATACGCACCTACTTTCGGCGGAAACCGTTACAGTCTGGGGCTTCACGGACTACAGGATAAGCTTGCGGAAATGAACCATGCACTTGTAAATATTTCCAGAGAGGCAGTAGGACATAAGGTCTATGTTGCCGGTGATATTACCACAACAGGCAAGATGATGGAGCCTGCCGGTGATCTTACCTATGAGATGGCATATGAAACATACTGTGAACAGATTAAGGTTCTTGAGGATGCAGGTGTTGATCTGATCGCTGCGGAAACCATGATCAATATCGAGGAAACACTTGCTGCACTGGATGCTGCTGCATCCGTAAGTTCTCTTCCTGTAATGTGTACAATGACCGTAGAAGCTGACGGAAGCATTTTCAGCGGAGGAAATGCTGTGGAGGCTGCGATCGCCCTTGAGGGTGCAGGTGCTGTGGCAGTTGGGATTAACTGTTCTGTAGGACCTGACCAGCTGGTATCCGTTGTCCGCAATATCAAAGAGAACGTATCCATTCCTGTCATCGCCAAACCTAATGCCGGTATGCCGACGATTGATGATCAGGGAAATGCCATTTACAGTATGGACGCCAAAAGCTTTGCAGAACATATGAAGGTTCTGATTGAAAATGGTGCGTCTGTTGTCGGAGGATGCTGTGGTACTACTCCGGAATTCATCCGCGAGATAAGCAGAAGCCTCGGAAGATAGATTTTGTATCTTCGACAGCCATAGTCAGACGAATAACGAATATTCGCAGCCAAAGCAGGGAACTTTCCTGATTCGGTTAAAGAGGGATATGACTCAAAAAAGCACATAACTTAGGATAGAATCTGTCTCAATCCGAGATATTCTCATCCTCTGTTATGTGCTTTTTGGTAATTGTCCGGCTTTCCTCTGTCCTGATCCTGCGAAAATACCATGGCAATTCTATAAACAGTTGCGCTTTTTATTATCTGCTTTTCATCTACTTCACTTTGATTGCTTTTTTCGGGCACATCTCCTGGCAGCAGAAACAGCGGATACACTTTCTGTAATCATATACCGGCGGCTTTCCTTTGCCTTTTCTGAAATCCACAGCTTTCCCCGGAACCGGACAGCTCTGCACACAGATCCCGCAGCGGACACATTTATCAGCTTCTATATATGGTTTTTTCTGAAAAATGTTTAACGCTCCCGCCATTCTTGTCCAGATATTCTTTCGCACTTCTGTACGGTCTGCATTAAAAGCCGGATTTCCGTATTTTTTCACTGCCTCTGCCATGGAAATCTCCCCGTCTGGTGTCAGAAGGGTAATCTCCTCTTCTTTCCATGTACCAAGTCCCATTTTCTCGCCATGATAGTTCGTCGGAACCATCTCCGGTTTCAGATAAACCAGACGGCTGAATACACTGTCCAGTGCAACCGGATCTGTGGACATCAGCAGTACATTCATAGGAACCGGATCCCCTGAACCCGGTCCGTTGCCCTCCATGGCCACAATCCCATCCATCACATACAGCTTCGGCGCCACACATTTATTCAGATCAATAAGCATTCTGGCAAAGCTGTCTGCACTCGGGTACTGCGTGTGCCCCTTCGCTTTATGGAATCCATATACAAACCCATAGCTGTTCTTAACCGCACCGGTGATACGTTCTAATGCATGTGTTTTCATCTTGCTCAGGGAAATCACACAGTCCTGCTCCAACAGTTCTTTTGGCAGGATAAATTCCTTTGCCTGGACTCCCTGCGGATAAGCAGTTTTCACGCCCTCAGAATAATCAACAGCCGGAATATGATATTTCTCCAGATAAGTATCCATTCCTGTTCCGCGGATCACTGCCTGAGTGGTTCCATGACCGCAGGAATCTGCAAGCACAATATTCTCATACCCACTTTCACGCAGGATTCCCGCAAAAGCTCCTACTACAACCGGATGTGTGATCACTGCTTTCTCTACCTCTGCTTTTTTCAGCAGATTCGGCTTCAGCAGGATCTTCGCATCCTTTGGAATCAGAGTCTCCACTCCGCCCAGAAAATCCAGCCCCTGTTTCAGCAGCATATAGATTTTTTCTTCATCATATTCCCGGCAGGGAAGTAATACCACTTTACTTTTCACCAAATTCACGCACCTTTATCATCTCCGGACAGATCCACCTGTCTCAGTGCTTTTCTTACCGGCAAAATACATGCCGGCACTACAGAGAGACAGTCCACACCCATCCTCAGAAATTCTTCTGTCAGGGCAGTATCTGCAGCAAGTTCCCCACAGATACAGACACGTCTGTTTTCTGCATGTCCCGCTTCAATCACCATTTGAATCATACGCAGCACTGCCGGGTGATGGTCATTATATTTCTTGCGCAGAAGCGGATTCTGTCTGTCCATCGCCAGTGTATACTGACTCAGGTCATTGGTTCCAAGACTCAGGAAATCCACTCTTCTGGCAAGCTCCCGGCTGATCATGACTGCTGCCGGAGTCTCGATCATGATTCCTGTCTTAATATGTTTATACGGAATTCCTTTTTCATCCAGCCCGATCTTTACTTCCCGGATAATTTCTTCAATCTCATCCATTTCCTCTTCTGAGCTGATCATCGGATACATCAGCGCCAGGTTTCCATATGCACTCGCCCTGAAAATTGCCCGAAGCTGTGCCTTGAACATTCTTTTTCTGTCAAGGCAGAGACGGATTCCTCTGTTCCCCATGATCGGATTTGTCTCGTCCGGGATATTCAGATATTCTGCCTGCTTGTCTGCTCCGAGATCTGCCGTACGGATCACAGTGAGCTTTTCTCCCATGGTCTCAGCAATCTTTTTGTATGCAAGAAACAGCTCATTTTCACGAGGATAATTTTCTCTTCCAAGATACTGGAATTCACTGCGCAGAAGACCAATCCCGGCAGCTCCGTAATACAGCACACTGTTCAGGTCATCCATATTTCCGATATTGGCATAGATTTCAATTTTCCTGCCATCTTTTGTGATATCCGGTTCTCTCCTTAATTTCAGAAGTTCTTCCCTTTCTTCTTTATCAGCCTGCCTGCGGATCTCATATTCTTTTTTTACCTCTTCATCCGGATCAATATACAAAGTTCCGGTATATCCGTCCACAATAGCCTGCCGTCCGTCCCACTCCGAATCTGTGTCAATTTCCAGCAGAGCCGGTATATTCATTGTTTTTGCCATAATGGCAGCATGAGACATATCGGAACCATGGTGGGTAACAATAGCCATCAGTTTATCCTTATCCATCTCCATCAGTTCTGTTGGAGTGATACTCTCCGTCACAACGATCACAGGTTCATCCCCAAGATCTATCCTGGGAGAGATACCTCCCAGTTCACCGATCAGGCGGTCAGAAATCTCCCGCATATTATCCAGCCGTTCTTTAATCGCAGGCTCTTCCAGATTTCTGAAAGTCTTAAGCATCTCATCCCTTGTAGTCATTACCGCATAGGCAGAATTTACTTTTTCACTCTGTATGACACTCTCAATGGCACGTTGAAAGCTTTTTCCCTCCAGCAGATTCTTCTGTCTGAGAAAAATCTCTGCCTGGGTTCCCTGAATTATGCAGTTTTTTTCATATAAATCCTCCAGCTGTTCCATGACTCTGGTGCGCGCCTGCCGGAAAATATTCAGCTCTGTTTTCACATCTGTGATTTCGTACTGGCGCATCTGATATTCGCTTTTATGATAATACAGTATCTTACCGATGGCAATTCCGGAAAAGGCACCGGTTCCCTTGTAAACATCCATATTAACTCCTTAGTTGATTAACCCCTTAGTCGCAGGCAGCCTTAAATTCAGTCCAGTTCTTCTGATACTGTGCGTCTGCGTCCTGGCTTACATTCTGGACGATCTCGCCCTTTGTAACGTCATCCGGAACTACCAGATCCGGATTTACCAGCTCATCTGCTGCTTTATTTGTGCTGTAATAGCCGATATAGTCTGTGCATTTCGCTGCAACCTCCGGCTGCATGATGTAATCCATGAAAGAATATGCCGCATCTTTATCCGGCGCTTCACTTGGAATAAACATACCCATAATACCAAATCCAAGTCCTTCTTCCGGATATACCACCTTCAGATCAGGATTCTCAGCCAGAGCAGCTGTTACCTGAGAGGTATAAAGAAATGCAACACTTGCTTCTCCGTTGAGAAGTGCATTCTGTGTATTGTCATCCTGGATCAGACGTACATTCGGAGCAAGTTCCAGAAGCTTCTCTCCTGTCTTCTTGATCACGTCAACGTCCTCTTCATTCATGCTCTCGCCCATGGAAAGCTGGGTGATACCATTGATCACACGATAGTTTGCAGTCAGTGCAATGCTGTCCTCAAGAGACGGATCCCAGAGGTCTTTATATCCTTTGATATCAATATCCACCTGCTCCGGATCGTAAACGATCAGCGGAATACCTGCTCCGTAAGGAACTGTGTATTCGTCATCCGGATCATAGAACTGTCCCTGATATAATGGGTTGATATTTCCGATATTCTCCAGAGAATCCTTGTCAAGCTTCTCTGCAAGTCCTTCCTGGATCGCAGTTTCCAGAATATAGTCATCTGCGATTACAATATCATAGTCGCCGCCCTTTGCCATGGAAAGCTTCTCAAGCATGGTTTCATCTGTATCGAAGTTTGAATAAACAACTTTAACTCCTGTCTCTTTTTCAAAATCATCCAGAACTTCCTGCGGGAACATTCCCTCCCAGGTAAAAAGAACAAGTTCTTTATCATCTCCTGCATCCTTGAATCCGGTGAATGCTGTTCCTGCCATTAATGCACACATCACTACTGCAAGTACTCTTTTTTTCATAAATGATCTCCCTTCTTATGCTCTGCATTGTTGTCTGTATCAGTCACTGTCCGCCTTCCACCGTATCGGCAGACAGCGGCTATCCTTTTTTACTTTGCTTTTACTTTTGTCCAGAGTTCCGCAAATTTCTGCTTGATCTTTGGCTGCTGATAAGCAAAGATTTCGTTATTCGGGTTGGTTGTATCCGGAATATAAGAACTGATTCCGGCATAGTCCCCCTCCTTCATGGTTTCAAAAGCACTCTTCACTGTAGAAGTATACCCTACTTCTTCCGTATTGGAAAGAGCAGATTTATCACTGATCATAAAATCAATAAATTCATGGGCAAGCTGTACTTCGCTGCAGTCCTTTGTGATAACCATTGCATCATACCATCTGTTGGTTCCCTGTTCCGGTGTAAAGTAGTCCAGATTCGGATTTTCACTGATAATGTAAGATGCATCTCCGGAGTACACAACTGCCAGCGCTTTGTTTCCTGAAATCATGTTGTCGATCACATCATCACCTGCATAGATCGGATCCATAGTGTCACGCTGATCGATCAGCCACTGGTAAGCCTCCTCGATCTCAGCTTCATTTGTAGTATTCATGGAATACCCAAGTGCCTTTAATGCTATCATAAAGGAATCTCTCTCAGAATCATACATGTAAATATTTCCTTTATATTTCGGATTACACAGAAGATTCCAGCCATCTTTCAGATCAGCCTCATCTACTACTGTCTTATCATAAAGGATTCCTACTGTTCCCCAGAAATACGGACAGGAATAACGGTTGCCCGGATCATAGCTCTGGTTCATGACATCATTCAGCAGATTTTTCTTATTCGGAATTTCTTTCCAGTCAAGTGCCTGCAGATATTCTTCTTTGATCAGTCTCTCAATCATGTAATCAGACGGGATCAGTACATCATAAGTCTCACCGCTTGAAAGCTTGGTGTACATCATCTCATTTGACTCAAAAGTCTCGTATACGATGGTACAATCATATTCTTTTTCGAAATCCTCCAGCAGGGAAAGATCCATGTACTCTCCTGCATTGTAAACTTTCAGCACATGAGTGGACTGCGCCACGAATCCCCATTTGATCAGCCCTGCCGTAACGGCAACAACCAGAACTACAGAGACAATTTTTACTGCTTTCCTGTTCAGCTTTCTGGCTTTATTCTTAAACTTCGGAAGCAGATTGGACAAAAGCAGTACCACGATGATGACTACGATCACGATAGTTGACAAAGCATTGATCGTCGGATTGATACGCTTTGTCATATTATATACAACAATAGAGATATTCTTTACACCATTTCCTGATACGAAATAGGAAATAACGAAATCATCAAATGACATGGTAAATGCAAGCAGCGCGCCTGCGAAAATACCCTCTTTGATCATCGGCACGATAACCTTTGTCAGAGCCTGAAAAGGTGTTGCCCCAAGGTCCATGGCAGCATTTGCCATATTCGGATCCAGAGCCCTTACCTTCGGATAAACGCTGGTAATTACATACGGGGTACAGAACGCAATATGTGCCAGCAGCATAGTCAGATATCCTTTTCGAAATCCCAGAGAAGAGAACAAGAGCATCAGACTGATGGCAGTTACGATCTCTGGATTCAGGATCGGGATATTATTAATATTCAAAAGCAGTTCCTTGATTACCTTCTTTGATTTGGATAAACCGATCGCTGTAATGGTTCCAAGTATTGTAGAAACAATGGTCGCAATAATCGCAATGGTAACAGATACATAAACTGCCTTAATTACTTCCCCATTACCGAGAAGTTCCTGATACCAGCGCAGGGAAAAGCCTGTAAATCTGGTCAGTGATTTGGATGAGTTAAATGAAAAGATCATCGTCACCAGGATCGGCAGGTAAAAGAAAGCAAGGCAGAGTACTACATATAACATTGAGAAAAATTTATTATTACGTTTCATGCCGTCCTCCCTTATTCATCTTTATCCATCTTCTTCATCAGGCTCATAAAAATCAGAATGAGCACAGCCAGAATCAGAGAAATCGCACTTCCGAAGTTCCAGTCGCCAACAGAGATAAACTGAGACTCGATCAGGTTACCGATCAGCATGTACTGTCCGCCTCCGAGAAGTTTCGGAATAACGAATGTGGAAATAGACAGCAGGAATACCATCATGATTCCATTGAGCACGCCGGGGATGGACAATTTCCAGATAACCTTTGTGAAGGTCTGGAATTTATTTGCTCCCAGGTCATAGGCAGCCTCGATAAAGGATTTGTCCATTTTGCTCAGGGATGTATGGATCGGGATGATCATAAACGGCATAAAGTTACAGACCAGACCAACCACTACGGAAAAGTCCGTATACATCATTGTCACCGGAGAAATCCCCAGTAATCCAAGCAAATGGTTGATGATACCATTGTCTGACAGCAGGTTCATCCATGCATAAGTACGCAGAAGCATATTGATCCATTCCGGAATAGTTACCAGCAGGATCAGAAGACTCTGGGACTTCTCCGGACATTTGGAAATAATATATGCCAGAGGATAGCCAAGTCCCAGACAGATGACCGTCGTCAGGATTCCAAGCTTAAAAGACTTGAAAATAACGCTCATATAAGTAGCTTCCAGGAATTTGCGGAAATTTTCCAGAGTAAAGGAGAACGTCAGCACTTCGTTTCCATCTTCTGTAAATGCATATAATGCGATCAGTATCAGCGGGATAACAATGACCACAAATGCCCACACAAGATATGGTTTGATAAGATTTCTGTACTGTTTCATCAGTAGCTTCCCATCTTACACATAACATGGATGTCTTCAGGCCCGAATTTCAGTCCCACTTCCCTTCCGACTTCCGCATAATCTGTGGTATGAACCATATAAGTACGAAGTTCTGTCTCGATCAGGATTTCATAATGCACGCCCTTGAATGTAATATTGCGCACGATTCCCCTGATCTTTGCCTGACCGGGATCTACGATATCCAGATCCTCAGGTCTTAATACAACTTCAATCTCTTCATTATCCTCAAATCCCTTATCCACACATTCAAACTCAAATCCGTCAAAAGCAACCAGATAATCGCGGATCATGGTTCCCTCGATAATATTGGATTCACCGATAAATCCTGCAACAAAACGGTTTTCCGGCTCATTGTAGATATCTGTAGGAGAACCGATCTGCTGAATCTCACCGTTATTCATAACAACAACAGTATCTGACATGGACAGGGCTTCTTCCTGGTCATGGGTAACATAGATGAAAGTGATGCCGACTTCCTGCTGGATCTTCTTTAATTCTACCTGCATCTGTTTACGGATCTTTGCATCCAGTGCACCCAGGGGCTCATCTAAAAGCAGAACCTTCGGCTCATTTACCAGAGCCCTGGCAATGGCCACTCGCTGCTGCTGTCCACCTGAGAGCAGAGTTACATCTCTTTTCCCAAAGCCTTCCAGACCAACCATCTTCAGCATACGCTCCACCTTCTGGGCGATGACAGTTTTATCGACTTTCTTCAGATTCAGCCCGAAACCGATGTTCTCTGCCACATTTAAATGAGGAAAAAGAGCATACTTCTGAAACACTGTATTCACTTCTCTCTTGTACGGGGGAAGCTTGGAAATCTCAATCCCGTTAAACAGTACTTCTCCGTCACTTGGTTCTTCAAAGCCTGCAATGATTCGAAGAGTGGTTGTCTTTCCACATCCGCTGGGTCCCAAAAGTGTCAGGAATTCCTTTTCATAAATATCCAGATTGATGCCGCGCAAAACCTGCTGATCATCAAAATTCTTGGTCAGATTTTTTAACTCAATCAGTTTGTTCATCATCTTTTCCTTCCTCTGAATGTATTCTGTTTTTTCTCTGTTTTTTATAATCCGGCTGTTCCAAAAGCATTTGCCGGCTGTTCAGAATATTCCTAAAAGCTATAGCATTTATTTTTTCTTCTTTGTTATCAGTGAATAAACAATAAAAATAACCAGTGTAGCTGCCAGCAATATCGTACACAACGCATTGATCTCCGGCGTCACTCCCGTTTTCAGCTGTGTGTACACCTTGATCGGCAGCGTAGACAGACGCGGTCCGTTTACAAAAATACTTATTACCACATCATCCATAGACATGGCAAACGCAAGCAGCGAACCTGAAATTACCGCCGGCATAATTAAGGGCAGCGTAATATCCCGGAAAGCCCTGAACGGTCCCGCACCCAGATCCCTTGCTGCCTCTTCCAGTGCCGGATCCATGCCTGCCAGTCTTGCCTTCACTTCCATCAGAATATAAGGCACGCAGAATACCGTATGGCCTATTAACAGTGTCAGCATGCCAAAGGGCAGGTTCAGCATATAAAAGAATGCCATCAGCACCATACCAAGGATAATCTCCGGTATCATTAACGGCAATATGGAAATGTATTCCAGCGCCCCTTTTGACTTCCAGTGAATCCTTGATAACCCAACTGCACCCAGAGTACCGATCACTGCACTAACCAGACAGCTTAATACCCCAAGGATCAGACTGTTCACCAACGCTTCCAACATTGCCCTGTCATGGATCAGTTCCTGATACCATTTCAAGGAAAAGCCCGTAAATTTCACCGGCAGTTTGGATTCATTAAAGGAGAAAACGATCACTACCGCGATAGGGAGATACATCAGAAAGAAAATCAGCCCCATATAAAATCCGGCAAATCTTGAATTCTTTTTCATCCGATTCCCTCCAGTTCTCTGGCATTTGTCACTTTCCTGTAAATCATGATCAGTACAGTTGTAAGTACCATCATCACCACAGCAAGTGCTGCTGCAAAGGGCCAGTTACTTCCTCTTGTCATCTGATCCTGTATCAGACTTCCCACAAGTACCACTTTATTTCCGCCCAGGATATCTGCAATAAAAAACAGTCCCATGGATGGCACGAAAGTCAGGATCACACCCGAAAGCAGCCCAGGCAGTGTAAGCTTCAGTGTTATAGTAAAAAATGCCTGCAGTCTGGATGCCCCAAGGTCCCTGGCAGCCTCCACATAAGACCAGTCCAGCTTCTCTGCGCTGGAGTATACAGACATAATCATAAACGGGAGAAGCACATAAATCATACCGATCACAATTGCCGGATAGCTGTACAGGATGGACAGCGGTTTCTCAATGATCCCGAGTTTTATCAATACAAAATTCAAAAGTCCTTTTTTCTGCAGAATAATGATCCAGCCATACAGACGAATCAGGGAATTTACCCAGAACGGCGTAGACAACAGAAGCTGTGCCTTTTTCTTTCTGTGCTCTGGCAGCCTCGCCATGAAATACCCGAACGGATAGCCGATCAAAGCGATTACTATCGTACTGGTAAATGCCAGCTTCAGTGATTCCACAAATGTATTCAGGTATACAGGTTCCAGAATATTTCTGTAATTGTCCAGCGTAAATTTCCAGGTCACCCCAAATCCTCTGGAGGGCGTAGCAAAACTAAGCGCCACCATATAGATAAGGGGGCATACCACAAACACAATGGTAAAAATATACAGTGGAAGTGCCATCCATGCAGAACTGTCAGAACGGTTTCTACGCTTCTTCATGAATATCCTCCCTGTCTACCAGTACTGCATCTGCCGGCAGGAAACTGCATCTAACTGTCTGGCCTTCTGCTACGGATGCGTCGATTCCGTATCTGCTGGCGATCAATTGTGTACCATCGCTCAGCTTCAGCGTTACACGAAGCTGACCTCCTGCGAAGTTCTTCTCTGTAACAGTTGCCTGTAAACCTGATACACTATTCTTATTATGTGCATCCAAACCACCACCTGACACACTTATATCAACAGTGTCTCTGTGATCTGTACCGGTATCACCGATTACAGCAGTTTCCTGTAACAATATATTTTCGCTTCTCACAGCCAGAGTTACTTTCTCTCCTGCTGCCAGGTATTGTTTTGCCCTTGTATCCCCTGTATCCTGCTGACTTGTTTCAAGCTTTACAATTACCCTGTCATTTCCGATTTTTACGATTGCATTCTCTCCCTGAATACTCTCTGCAACCCCATGCAGGATATTGGCATTTCCTACAAATGTTGCTACATAACTGGTCTTTGGATGATTATAGATCTCATCCGGTGTTCCGATCTGCTCAATACGTCCGTCCCTCATCACCGCGATCCTGTCAGACATATTGATAGCTTCTTCCTGATCATGAGTGATATAGATAAATGTAATTCCCAGTTTCTTCTGCAGATGCTTCAGTTCTATCTGCATCGCGCGGCGAAGCTGCAGATCCAGTGCTCCCAGCGGCTCATCCAGAAGCAGAACTTTGGGATTATTCACCAGTGCTCTCGCAATGGCAACTCTCTGTTTCTGACCGCCCGAGAGTTCGGAAGGCTTTCTTTTTTCATATCCTTCAAGCTGCACCAGTTCCAGCATCTGAGAAACTTTTTTCCTGATCTCACTCTTAGGAACTTTTTTCAGCTTCAGACCATAGCCAATATTCTCCGCAACATTCATATGCGGAAAGAGCGCATAATTCTGAAATACCGTATTCACATCTCTCTGGTTCGGCTCCAGACCTGTCACTTCCCTGCCGTCCAGCCAGACACTTCCTGCATCGGGCTGTTCCAGACCGGCAATGATTCGCAGCGTTGTCGTCTTGCCGCATCCTGAAGATCCCAGCAAAGTAATAAACTCTCCTTTACTGATCTCAAGACTGATATTATCCAGAACTGCTTCGCCTTCTGTAAAACTTTTCTTTATCTCTTTCAGTTCAAGTGAAACCTCTGCCAACTATATTCAGCTCCTTTCATGTAAAAAAGATACCTCTTTATACTAAAAAAGATACGAAACCACGCGTAAAAGCTCTCGCCCCTACATCGGTTTATGCCAATGCTGACGCCTGTTACAGTGCCAGTCTCTGCATGGTTTCGCATCTGTATATGTCCATTTTTCCAATTATAGATATATCCGGTCCGTTTTTGTTCCATCCAGTCTGCGTGCACTCCTGACCATGATGTCCACATAAGAAAACCGGAAATCAACCATTCTTCTTGATAGATTCCCGGTCATTATTTATTTGGTATAATCCAAAAGTTATATTAAAGGATAGGCCCGAAATTGTCAAGTAAATTTGTTACTGTTCACTCCGTTCACAGTAACTTAGCCAAAATTCATTCCAGATTGCCTGCGGCAATGGAATTTTGGCTTGTATGTCTCGGGATTTTTGCATATTCATGCCAAAACACCTCGCGGGATAGTGGCGTGTGAACAGTAACGTAAATTTCTCTTTACAATCTTTTCAATTCCTACCGGCAATTTTGAGATACTCACCATACGCACCTCCATAAAAACATAAAAAAATCCACTATACTTAGCTTTTCAGTATAGCGGATTTTCTATAAAATTACAGTTGCTCAATATCTTTCAAGCTGAAAATGAGACTCGAACTCACGACCCCTTCATTACGAGTGAAGTGCTCTACCGACTGAGCTATTTCAGCTTATGCTGTAATCTGTCAGAAATTGATAATTCTGACAGCCACAGCATTTAGTTTATAATATTATTTCTTCTCTGTCAAGTCCTTTTTGACCGGTATTTTCTCCTCCGTTTTATTCACTATTTGGGGTGCTTCTTTTGTCACCTTTTTCGTCAACGGTTTCACTGCGGTTTTTACAGCCACTTTTGTTTTTCCGGCAGCCTTTCGTACAGTTCTTGTCTTGGTGATGGATTTCTTGATCTGGCTGTGCTCAGCAGCAGGCTTTTTCTCTGTTTCTTCCGGAGTGCAGGTAAAGACTGCCACGCCAAGTGCCGGAAGCTTCACTGTGATGGAATACTCTCTCTCATCACACTCAGCCTTCTTCGCTGCTTTAACTCTCGTATTTACTACACCATTACCACCGTACTTTTTATCATCACTGTTAAAGATTTCTTTATATTTGCCGGCAAAAGGAACTCCCACATTGTAGTTTTCATATGGGATTGCCGCGAAATTGCAGACAGCCAGAATAGTTTCTTCCGGTTTCTCTGTCTTTCTCATGAATGCGATCACATTCTCCTCATACTTCATCAGCTGAACCCATTCAAATCCATCATATTCATCATCCAGCTGATAAAGTGCAGGATGAGCAAGATACATATTATTGAGGTCTTTGACAAATACTTCCAGTTCCTTTGGCATATCTTTATCCGGTGCCATCATCTTGCATCCCGGATGAAGCATCATATAAGCATAAGCCTCTCTGATCTGCGCATTCTTCTGTTCTTCACTTCCCGGCAGCTTATCCGCGAAATCCTTCAATGTACCAACATCCCTGCTGCCAAGCGTCAGAATATAATGTTCGCAGTATGCATAGAGCATGGACATAGTCAGCTGATCATGGTAATTCTTTCTCTCAATAGGATCCTTGCTCAGATATTCAAGCAGATCTTTTGTCCATCCGCCACTCCATTTATAATCAAATCCCAGATGATCATTTCCCACACTGTCTGTCAGCTCCGGCCAGAGTCCGTTCTCCTGAGCAACTAAAAGCAATCCGGGATTTCTCTCCTTTATCACAGAATTCAGATGCTTCAGAAATTCCAGAGCATCCAGGTTTTCATTGGTTCCGTAAATATTAGGTGTCCACTCTCCCTGATTTCTGCCATAGTCCAGATACAACATGGCATCTACATCATCCATACGCAGGCCGTCAGCATGGTAGACCTCAGCCCAGAAGCAGGCATTGGAGATCAGGAAATCCTTCACCATCGGGCTTCCGTAATTATAGAGCAGTGTTCCCCAGAACGGATGAATGGCCTCTGCCGGATTCTGTCTCTCATAAAGAGGTGTTCCGTCAAATTTCTCCAGACCGGAGGCATAACGTGGAAACTGTGCAGGTGTCCAGTCAAGAATCACACCGATTCCCGCCTGATGCAGTTCATCTACCAGCTTCTGAAAATCCGCCACGCTTCCAAATCTGGAAGTAGGTGCATAATATGCATATGTAGAATAACCACCTGTAATATCATCCAGGTATTCCATCACAGGATGAAGTTCCACATGGGTAAAATCTTCCTCTGCCAGAAATTCCACCAGTTCCTCAGCAGATTTCCATTCCTCCAAAGATGTTTCATATATAGAAACCGGCTGTTTCCTGTCATCGAATCTGGAACGTTCCTTCATCCAGTCTCCGTCATTCCACTGAAAAGCACTTACATCTGCTACCACAGATGCTCCCTCAGAATCATGCTCTGCACTGTTCCCATAAGGATCAGCCTTTAACAGAACTTCGCCACCTTTAACTTTAATTTCATATTTATAATGTGTTCCTGCCTCTACCCCGGGTACAAACAGCTCAAAGATACCGGACATAGGCATACGATGCATAATAGTCGCACGTCCGATCCATCCGTTAAAATCACCTGCAATATTTACACTCACTGCGTTCGGAGCCCAGACAGCAAAAAGAGTACCTTTCACTCCTTTAATCTCCACAGGATGCGCACCCAGCTTCTTATATGCCTCATAATAAACACCTGCGCAGAAAGCCTTCTCCTCTTCCTCTGTGATCTGGCATGGAAAAGCATAGGGATCATAACATTCTGTCTCTGTCTCCTCCCATTTTTATAAGGAATCTGTATTCCGGCACCTTGCGTACAGGAAGCAATACTGCAAAATATCCAGCCTCATCCTCTTTCTCGCAGACATAGGTTTTCTTTCCGCTGATCACACTGACTTCTTCTGCATCAGGAAAAAATCCCTGAATAAGAACTCCGTCCTGTGTGATCCTTGGTCCCATCACATCTCTGGGAGCAGTTTCCTCTCCATACACAATAGCTTCGATTCTCGGCCAGTCCATATAGCCGTATACTTTTTCGTCCATAGCTGCGTTACCTCCCCGATTGTCAGAAATACGATGATCGGTTACTCTTACCGGCAGCGTATTTATGGTACATTAAACGTCACCTGTAAACAATAACAAATCAAGTTATGTTTATTTTAGCATCTTTGCACAAAAAAATAAAGAAAATTGTTTGACAAATTCCCTTTCCTGCGCTAAATTTATGTTATTAACCATGGAAAGAATCTTGTTCCGGATACTATGCTTCTTTCCATCACAACAAGGAGGATACAAAATGGGAAACAAAGCCTTTGACGTAACCGCATTAGGCGAATTATTGATTGACTTTACTGAAAACGGCAGCAGCGCACAGGGAAATCCGATGCTGGAAGCCAATCCGGGCGGTGCTCCATGCAATGTGCTTGCAATGCTTGAGAAGCTTGGCAAAAAAACTGCATTCATCGGCAAAGTCGGAAACGACATGTTCGGAACCCAGCTTAAGAATGCCGTAGAGGAAGTAGGGATCGACACCCGCAACCTTGTGATCGACAACGAGGTACACACAACACTTGCCTTTGTACATACTTATCCTGACGGAGACAGAGATTTCTCCTTCTACCGTAACCCGGGTGCAGATATGATGCTCACCAAAGATGAAATCCAGGAAGACCTGATCAGAGATTCCAGAATCTTCCACTTCGGAACTCTTTCTTCCACTCACGAGGGAGTACGCGAAGCAACCCGCTATGCCATCGACGTTGCAAAGGAAGCCGGATGTATCGTCAGCTTCGACCCGAACCTTCGCCCGCCATTATGGAAATCTCTGGATGACGCAAAGGCAGAAATCGAATACGGCCTTGGCAAATGCGATATTCTGAAAATCTCAGATAACGAAGTTGAATTCCTGTTCGGAACTACAGACTATGACAAAGGCGCCGCACTTCTGAAAGAGAAATACAACATTCCGCTTATCCTTATCACACTTGGAAAAGACGGAAGCCGCGCTTACTACAAAGATATGAAAGTAGAGGCTGCTCCTTTCCTTCAGGAGCACACTATCGAAACTACAGGCGCCGGAGATACTTTCTGTGCAAGCTCCTTAAACTACATTCTGGAACATGGTCTGGACGATCTGACAGAAGAGAACTTAAAAGAACTGCTCACATTCGCAAATGCGGCAGCTTCTCTGATTACCACACGCAAGGGTGCTCTTCGCGTTATGTCCACCAAAGAAGAGGTTCTTGACTTTATGAAATCAAGAGGATGCTGATTGTAAATATACACTTGACCATCAAAAACTTTGAGGAAGCCCTCTGGCACTGCCAGGCCGGGCTTCTTTTTTATCCTAACATGAAAACAAAAATATCTCCCGGCAATTGAAAATCTCAATTGGACAGGAGATATTTTAAATATATAAATCTTTATTGCAAATCGACAGTCATTATAAAAATACTAGAGCGTGTCTGAAAAATGCTTTACGCAAGATGTACGTCACAATTTGTGGGGGATTTTGTTCGGATGAGGGCGTCGTAGTGGAATACGGCAACCGAATTCGGACAAAATATACCGCAAAGTGGGGCATGCAGATTGCGGGAATGATTTTTCAGACACGCTCTAAACCGTTAACTTGTATCTTACTATTTTACCACACGTACTCTGGAAACACCTTCAATTGCTTTCAGCTCATCCAGTGCTTCTCTGGATGCTACGCTTTCCAGATCGATGAGAGTATATGCGTATTCGCCTTTGCTCTTGTTTGTCATATCTGCGATGTTCAGACCTTCTGCACCAAGGATCTTGGTGAACTGGCTGATCATGTTCGGGATATTTTTGTGGCAGATGGCGATACGTCCTACTGCTACGCAGGTTCCCATGTCGCAGTTCGGGAAGTTTACAGAGTTCTTGATATTTCCGTTCTCGAGGAAATCTCTGACTTCTTTTACAGCCATTACCGCACAGTTTTCTTCGGATTCTTCTGTAGATGCTCCAAGGTGTGGAGTTACCAGGATTCCCTTATGTCCTGCTACTGTATGGTTTGCAAAGTCTGTCACATATTTCTTTACTTTTCCGCTGTCTAATGCTTCGATCAGAGCATCCTCATCAACCAGAAGATCCCGGGCAAAGTTCAGAAGTACTACGCCGTCTTTCATCTTGTCTAATGCTTCTTTGTTGATCATCTCTTTTGTGCTGTCAAGAAGAGGTACATGGATGGTGATGTAATCACACTGGGAATAAATCTCATCCAGGCTCTTGATATGTTTGATGGTGCGGGAAAGATTCCATGCAGCATCAATGGAGATGTATGGGTCATATCCGTATACTTCCATTCCAAGTGCGGAAGCAGCGTTTGCCACCATTGCTCCGATGGCACCAAGACCGATGATACCCAGTTTCTTGCCCATGATCTCGCATCCTGCGAACTGTTTTTTCTGTTTCTCAGCGAGTTTATCGATGTCTTCCTGGTCTTTCTCTTTGGCAACCCACTCGATACCGCCTACGATATCACGGGAAGCAAGGAGCATACCTGCAAGAACAAGTTCCTTAACACCGTTTGCATTGGCACCCGGTGTGTTAAATACTACGATACCTTTCTCTGCGCAGTCTTTGACAGGAATGTTATTGACACCTGCACCTGCACGTGCGATTACTTTTACGCTCTCCGGAAGTTCCATATCATGCATCTTTGCACTTCTTACAAGAATGGCATCGGTTCCTTCCAGTTCTTCTGTTTTCTTATAGTCTTCATCAAATAATCCCAGACCTTTTTCTGCGATGGGATTCAGGCAATGATACTGAAACATTACGCATTCTCCTCCTCAAATTTCTTCATGAAAGCAACCAGTGCTTCTACGCCTTCTTTTGGCATAGCGTTGTAGATACTTGCACGCATACCGCCCACTGTACGGTGTCCTTTTAAGTTTACAAGTCCTGCCTCTTTTGCTTCTTTTACAAATTTGGCATCCATGTCCTTGTCACCTGTTACGAACGGTACGTTCATAAGAGAACGGTCTTTTGCTACGACTGTTCCTTTGAAGAGTTTGCTCTGATCCAGATAATCATAGAGGATCTTTGCTTTCTCTTCGTTGCGTCTCTGCATTTCTTCCAGGCCGCCCATTTTCTTCAGCCATTTGAAGACCTTACCGCATACATAGATGCAGTAGCAGTTTGGAGTATTGTAAAGAGAACCTGCGTCTGCCTGTGTTTTGAATTTCAGCATAGTAGGTGTTCCTTCCAGAACATCATCTGTAATCAAATCTTCGCGGATAATGGAGATTACCATACCTGCAGGTCCGATATTCTTCTGCACACCGCCATAGATGATTCCATATTTGGATACATCAACAGGCTCAGATAAGAAGCAGGAGGAAACATCTGCTACCAGAGTTTTTCCTTTTGTGTTAGGAAGCTTCTTAAATTTTGTTCCGTAGATTGTGTTGTTTTCACAAATATATACATAGTCTGCATCCGGGCTGATCGGAAGGTCGCTGCAGTCAGGAATATAGGAGAAAGTCTTATCCTCAGAAGAAGCGATCTTGTTTGCTTTTCCATATTTCTGTGCTTCCTGGTATGCTTTCTTTGCCCACTGTCCTGTTACAATGTAATCAGCTACCTTGTTCTTCATAAGGTTCATAGGGATTGCTGCAAACTGCTGGGAAGCTCCGCCCTGAAGGAATAATACTTTATAGTTATCCGGAATCTTCATCAGATCACGAAGGTCCTGCTCTGCCTCGTCAATGATCTTCTGGAAATCAGCACTTCTGTGACTCATTTCCATTACAGACATACCGGATCCCTGATAGTCCATCATCTCCTCTGCTACTTCTTTCAGTACCTCTTCCGGCAGTACAGCCGGTCCTGCGGAAAAATTATACACTCTGCTCATTTTTTCATATCCTCCTCATCAAAAATATCATCAATGCTTGCGCCTGCCGGTACCATCGGGAATACGCTGAGATCCTGATCGATCATACAGTCAAGTACGATAGGTCCCGGACATGCCAGAGCCTCTTTTAATGCAGGCTCTACCTCTTCCATCTTTGTGATACGGATTGCTTTTGCTCCCATGGCTTCTGCCAGCTTCACAAAATCTACTGCATCATTTAAAATTGTATGGGAATATCTGTGGTCATAGAACAAGGTCTGCCACTGACGTACCATTCCCAGTACATGATTGTTCAATACGATTTCAATTAAAGGTCTGCCACAGCGGACTGCTGTTGCAATCTCATTCATATTCATACGGAAGCAGCCGTCACCTGCAATGTTTACTACAGTCTTGTCCGGTCTTCCCATCTTGGCTCCGATGGCTGCTCCAAGACCATATCCCATAGTTCCCAGGCCACCGGAAGAAAGGAAGGTTCTTGGCTCTTTGTATTTGAAATACTGAGCTGCCCACATCTGGTTCTGTCCAACCTCTGTTGTGATGATGGCATCTCCTTTTGTCAGTTCGTACAGCTTTTCAATAATGTATGGGCCTGTAAGCTGGGAATGATCATATCTTAACGGATATTTTTCCTTCAGTTCACTGATATGTGCAGTCCATTCCGGATGTCTCATTTCCGGAACCTCTGCCAGAATACGTTTGAGAACTTCTTTCTCATCTCCTACCACACTTGCATCTACTACGATGTTCTTGTTAATCTCTGCAGCATCTACGTCAATCTGGAGAATCTTCGCATTCTTTGCAAAGGTCTTTGTGTTTCCTGTGACACGATCACTGAATCTGGCTCCCAACACGATCAGGAGATCGCAGCCTGAGACACCGAGATTGGAAGTTTTGGTCCCATGCATTCCAAGCATTCCTGTGTACAGAGGATCTTCTCCGGAAAATCCTCCCTTACCCATAAGACTGTCACATACAGGAGCATCGATTCTGTGAGCAAGCTCTGTCACTTCTCTGGATGCCTCTGAGATAATCGTGCCGCCGCCTGTAAAAATAAATGGTCTCTTCGCTTCTTTGATCATCTGTACTGCAGTTGCAATGTCTTCGTCTTTGATGGTGTCTGTTTTCGGTGTGATCTCAGCAGGAGCGCAGGCAGTATATTCATATTTCGCACCTGTCACATCCTTGGTCACATCTACAAGCACAGGACCGGGACGTCCGCTCTTTGCAATATAGAATGCTCTGCGTACAGTGTCTGCCAGAGTAGTAATGTCTTTTACGATAAAGCTGTGCTTTGTAATAGGCATTACAATTCCTGTAATATCAACCTCCTGGAAAGAATCCTTTCCGAGCAGCGGTGTTCCTACATTACATGTGATTGCCACCATTGGTACGGAATCCATGTATGCGGTAGCGATTCCTGTTACCAGATTGGTAGCTCCGGGACCGGAAGTTGCAAGACACACACCGACTTTACCGGTTGCTCTTGCGTATCCGTCTGCTGCATGGGATGCTCCCTGCTCATGAGAAGTCAGCACATGTGTGATCTGGTCTTTATATTCATAGAGGGCGTCATATACATTCAGGATGGCACCGCCCGGATATCCGAATACAGTGTCAACGCCCTGTTCTTTTAAACATTCAACGATGATTTCAGCACCTGTAAGCTGCATCTTTACATATCCTCCTAACTTTTCAGGCAGGAATCACAGGTTATGCCGCAATTCCCGCCGGGTACTTGTTCATCTTTATTTTGCTTTTGGTACCTCAAGGATTGCTCCTCTGTTTCCGGAGGTTACCATAGCAGCATATCTTGCAAGATATCCTGTTGTTACCTTTGGCTCACGAGGCTGCCATTTAGCTTTTCTTGCCTGCATTTCTTCATCAGAAACCTTGATCTCCAGTTTCAGTTCCGGAATGTTGATGCTGATGATATCGCCCTCTTCAACAAGTGCGATCGGTCCACCGACTGCTGCTTCCGGTGATACGTGTCCGATGGATGCTCCTCTGGATGCACCGCTGAAACGTCCGTCTGTGATCAGGGCTACAGAAGATCCCAGTCCCATACCTGCGATTGCAGATGTAGGGTTCAGCATTTCTCTCATACCAGGACCGCCTTTCGGTCCTTCGTAACGGATAACTACTACGTCACCCTCTACGATCTTGCCGCCTTTGATAGCTGCGATTGCGTCTTCTTCACAGTCAAAGACTCTTGCAGGTCCTTCATGGACCATCATCTCTTCTACAACTGCAGAACGTTTTACAACACCACCGTCCGGAGCAAGGTTACCTTTAAGTACTGCAAGTCCGCCTGTCTGGCTGTATGGATTGTCGATCGGTCTGATAACTTCAGGATTTAAGTTTACACAGTCTTTGATGTTTTCGCCTACTGTCTTGCCTGTGACTGTCATGCATTCAGTATGAAGGAGTCCCTTCTTATTCAGTTCGTTCATAACTGCGTATACACCGCCTGCTTCGTTCAGGTCTTCCATGTATGTAGGACCTGCAGGTGCAAGGTGGCAGAGGTTTGGAGTCTTTGCACTGATTTCATTTGCAAAGCTGATATCAAAGTCCATTCCGATCTCATGAGCGATAGCCGGAAGGTGAAGCATACTATTTGTGGAGCATCCAAGTGCCATGTCTACTGTCAGGGCATTGAGGATTGCTTCCTTTGTCATGATATCTCTTGGACGGATGTTCTTTCTGTACATTTCCATAACCTGCATACCTGCATGTTTTGCAAGACGGATACGTTCGGAATATACAGCAGGGATAGTTCCGTTTCCTTTCAGACCCATACCAAGAACCTCTGTCAGACAGTTCATGGAGTTTGCTGTGTACATACCGGAACAGGATCCGCATGTAGGACATGTTTTCATTTCACATTCTGTCAGTCCGTCCTCATCAAGCTTGCCTGCTGCGTAAGCACCTACTGCCTCGAACATACTGGAAAGACTTGTCTTGTGTCCGTTCAGATGTCCGGCAAGCATTGGGCCGCCACTTACGAATACAGTAGGAACATTCAGTCTGGCTGCTGCCATCAGAAGTCCGGGTACGTTCTTGTCACAGTTTGGAATCATTACCAGTGCATCAAACTGATGTGCCATTGCCATAGCTTCTGTGGAATCTGCGATCAGGTCTCTGGTGACCAGAGAATATTTCATTCCAACGTGTCCCATTGCAATACCGTCGCAGACTGCGATTGCCGGGAACATAACAGGTGTACCGCCTGCCATTGCCACACCAAGCTTAACTGCCTGTGTGATCTTGTCAAGATTCATATGACCCGGTACAATTTCATTGTAAGAACTTACGATACCTACCAGAGGTCTGTCCATTTCTTCTTTTGTCATTCCAAGAGCATTAAACAGGGAACGGTGAGGTGCCTGCTGTGTGCCTGTTTTTACTGCATCACTTCTCATTGTTTTATTTCCTCTTTTCTTACTGTTTTATTTATTTTTAATGATTCAACCGAAATTCCTGACTCCGTAATCTGCCTGCGCCGGCTGAATCCTCTTAATATCAATTCTTACAGAGCTGCTGCGATCAGATCGCCCATTTCCTTTGTTCCTACAAGCTTGCATCCCTCTGACATGATATCACCTGTGCGGTATCCCTCTGTCAGAACCTTCTGCACTGCTGCTTCCACTGCATCTGCTTCCTTGTCCATGTCAAGGGAGAAGCGGAGCATCATTGCTGCGGAAAGAATGGTTGCGATAGGGTTTGCCTTATCCTGTCCTGCAATATCAGGTGCAGAACCATGGCTTGGCTCATAGAGACCGAATTTTGTCTCATTTAAGCTTGCAGATGAAAGCATTCCGATGGAGCCTGTTACCATACTTGCCTCGTCTGAAAGGATATCTCCGAACATATTCTCTGTCAGGATAACATCGAACTGTTTCGGATCACGTACAAGCTGCATTGCGCAGTTGTCAACCAGCATATGCTCTAAGGTAACATCCGGATAATCTTTGGCAACTTCCTCTACCACTTTTCTCCAGAGTCTGGAAGAATCCAGAACATTTGCCTTATCTACGCTTGTCACTTTATTTCTTCTCTTACGTGCAATCTCAAATGCTTTGATGGCAATACGGCGGATTTCGTTTTCGTTATAGGAAAGTGTATCAATCGCTTTCTTCACGCCATTCTCTTCAATTGTCTGACGTTCTCCGAAATACAGGCCGCCTGTAAGCTCACGTACAATGATCATGTCAAATCCGTCTCCGATGATCTCATCGCGGAGAGGGCACGCTTTTCTCAGCTCATTGTAAAGGTAAGCCGGTCTTAAGTTTGCAAAAAGATTTAATGCCTTACGGATTGCAAGAAGTCCTGCTTCCGGGCGTTTGGACGGCTCAAGTTTATACCATGGAGAAGTTTTTGCATCTCCGCCAATAGAGCCCATCAGTACGGCGTCTGATGATTTGGCAGTGGAAATTGCCTCATCAGTAAGGGGTACGCCGTGTACATCGATGGATGCGCCGCCTAACAGAACTTCTGAATAGGAAAAGCTGTGTCCATATTTCTCGCATACCTTGTCCAGTACTTTCTTTGCTTCTCTTACGATTTCCGGTCCGATTCCGTCGCCGGGGATCAATGCAATCTTATAATCCATAATAATTTCCTCCAAAAATACTCTAATTGCGTAATTGTTATTATAATAACGCACTTTCCGACAGATTTCAACCTATTAAAGTGAAAAAATACAAAAGTGCTGTTTTCCGGAGATTTTACTGTAAAAATAAAAAAATCAGACCACAGCCATCACTGACTATAGGTTCCGCTTTTTTCATATCTCTTTCATTATTCGGCAGCGCTTCCGGCTTTCTCAACTTCAGCGATTGCCTGTTTTCTCATTGGAATACGGCAGTTTTTGTTGTTACCGAATTCTACGATCACGTCTTCTTCTGTCATATCAATGACAACTCCATAAAAGCCGCCGGTAGTAACAATGCTGTCGCCAACCTCCATGTCATTTAACATTGCCTGAAGTCTCTTCTGCTCTTTTTTCTGAGGGCGAAGCATTAAGAAGTACATAATTCCGAACAGTACTACCATCCAGACAATAGCGCCAACCATACCCATTCCGCTTGATGCGTCCATTTTGATTCCTCCTGTAACTTTTCCTGTTATTCTGCATATTTGCAGTCCATCATGTATTCACAGACCGTCCTGACGGCTGCTCATACTGAAGAGCTGCTTTGCGATCCACTTATAATCTCCGTTACCTTCTGTATGAAATCTTGTTTTCATGCAGAACAATCTGATTAAAGCGTCACTACACATCATACACAAAAAAACGCTTTACTTCAAGAGTTTTTGGCATATTTAATAATTATTTTATATATAGATTATCTTTTTGAGTTTATTTTGCCCTCTTCAAAGCCTTCCAACCGCATTTTCTTATATTCTGCGAAGTTTCCTGCATCAAGAGCATCTCTTATCTCTTCCATCATATGATTATAGAAATACAGATTGTGAAGTACACAGAGACGCATTCCCAGCATTTCCTTTGCTTTCAGAAGATGACGGATATAGGCTCTGCTGTAATGCTGGCATGCAGGACACTGACAGCCTTCTTCGATAGGACGTGTGTCCAGTTCATATTTTGCATTGAACAGATTCATCTTTCCATGATTGGTATATACATGTCCATGGCGGCCGTTACGGCTTGGATATACGCAGTCAAAGAAATCAATTCCTCTCTCAACACCTTCCAGAATATTTGCCGGTGTTCCCACACCCATCAGGTAAGTAGGTTTGTTCTGAGGAAGATAGGGGACTACCGCATCCAGGATCCTGTACATCTCTTCATGGGTTTCTCCAACTGCCAGACCGCCGACAGCATAGCCATCCAGATCCATTTCAGAGATCGCTTTGGCATGCTCAATACGGATATCTTCATAAACAGCACCCTGGTTGATTCCAAACAGAAGCTGTTCTTTGTTAATGGTATCCGGCAGACTGTTCAGTCTCGCCATTTCCGCTTTACAGCGGGCAAGCCATCTTGTGGTCCTGTCTACAGATTTCTGCACATAATCCCTGTCAGCCACACTGCTGGGACATTCATCAAATGCCATGGCAATGGTGGAGGCAAGATTGGATTGGATCTGCATACTCTCTTCCGGTCCCATAAAGATCTTATGCCCGTCAATATGGGAATTAAAATAAACTCCCTCTTCTTTGATCTTTCTCAGCTTTGCAAGGGAAAACACCTGGAATCCGCCTGAGTCTGTAAGGATCGGTTTGTCCCATACCATAAATTTATGAAGACCACCTAACTGCTTTACTATTTTATCACCCGGACGCACATGAAGATGATAAGTATTTGATAATTCTACCTGTGTTCCGATCTGCTGTAAATCCATGGTGGATACAGCGCCTTTAATCGCACCGATCGTTCCCACATTCATAAAAACAGGAGTCTGGATCGTACCATGCACTGTATGAAATTCTGCACGCTTGGCACGGCCTTCTGTTTTAAGAAGTTTATATTCTGCCATTTTTTCTCTCCTCTTGATAAAAATCACTTTTTCTATTATATCCCGAAATAGCTGAATTTTCAACTGCAAATAAGGTAATCATTGGTAAACTTTCATATTGTCTTTTCCAGACCATTAGCGTATAATATTACGGAATATTCCATATCTGGAAACAGATATTTAATAGGAAAGAACAGGATAGATTTTTACTGTTCACTCCGTTCTCAGTAACGTAGCCAAAATTCATTCCAGATTGCCTGCGGCAATGGAATTTTGGCTTGTATGTCTCGGGATTTTGGCATATTCATGCCAAAACACCTCGCGGGATAGTGGTGTGTGAACAGTAACAGGAAAATTTCAATTTTGTTTATATACAATACGAGGAGGCTTGAATTTACTTTATGAATTACAAAACACTTGGAATTGACATTGGTTCCACTACTGTAAAGATCGCGATCTTAGATGAGAATGAAAATCTCATTTTCGCGGATTACAAGCGTCATTTTGCGAACATTCAGGAAACCCTTGCAGACCTTCTTCAGGAGGCCTTTGACCAGTATGGCGAGATGACTCTCCATCCTGTGATCACAGGTTCCGGCGGTCTGACCCTTGCCAACCATCTGGGCGTTCCTTTTACCCAGGAGGTTATTGCAGTTTCTACTTCTCTGCAGAAGCTGGCACCAAAGACAGATGTTGCCATCGAGCTTGGCGGTGAGGATGCCAAGATCATTTATTTCGAAAACGGAAACGTAGAACAGCGTATGAACGGTATCTGTGCAGGCGGTACCGGTTCTTTCATTGACCAGATGGCTTCTCTTCTCCAGACAGATGCCACAGGTCTGAATGAATATGCCAAAGATTACAAAGCGCTCTACCCGATTGCTGCACGCTGCGGTGTTTTCGCCAAAACGGATATCCAGCCGCTGATCAATGACGGTGCAACCAAACCGGATCTGTCAGCTTCTATTTTCCAGGCAGTTGTAAATCAGACCATCTCCGGTCTTGCCTGCGGAAAACCCATTCGTGGACATGTTGCATTCCTGGGTGGTCCGCTTCACTTCCTGTCCGAACTGAGAGAATCCTTTATCCGTACTTTGAAGCTGGATGAGGAACACACCATCATTCCGGAGAACTCCCATCTTTTTGCAGCCATTGGTTCTGCATTAAATGCAAAAGAAGACAACTCCATTTCCCTGACAGAAATGAAAGACAGACTCCGCAATTCCATTAAGCTGGATTTCGAAGTAGAACGTATGGAACCACTTTTCGCTTCTCAGGAAGAATACGATGCATTTGCAAAACGTCAGAGTTCCTACAAAGTAAAAACAGGAGATCTGGCTACATATAAAGGAAACTGCTATCTGGGTATTGATGCAGGTTCCACCACAACCAAAACTGCACTGGTAGGCGAAGATGGAACACTTCTCTATTCCTTTTACAGCAGCAACAACGGAAACCCGTTAAAAACTACCATCCGTTCTATTAAAGAGATTTACGAGCTGCTTCCCGAGGATGCAAAGATTGCTTATTCCTGTTCTACAGGTTACGGCGAGGCTCTGATTAAGGCTGCTCTGATCCTGGATGAGGGCGAGGTTGAGACCGTATCCCATTACTATGCAGCAGCATTCTTTGACCCGGAGGTAGACTGTATCCTGGATATCGGCGGACAGGATATGAAATGTATCAAAATCCGCAATAAGACCGTCGACAGCGTACAGTTAAATGAAGCATGTTCCTCCGGATGCGGTTCCTTTATTGAAACCTTTGCCAAATCCCTGAATTATACAGTACAGGATTTCGCAAAAGCTGCTGTTTTTGCACAGCATCCTATAGATCTTGGTACCAGATGTACTGTTTTCATGAATTCCAAGGTAAAGCAGGCGCAGAAAGAGGGAGCTGAGGTTTCCGATATTTCCGCAGGTCTTGCTTACTCTGTTATCAAAAATGCTCTGTATAAGGTTATCAAGGTTTCTGACGCTTCCGAACTTGGCAAGCACATCGTTGTACAGGGTGGTACCTTCTACAATGATGCAGTTCTGAGAAGCTTCGAAAAGATTGCAGGCTGCGAAGCCATCCGTCCGGATATTGCCGGAATCATGGGTGCTTTCGGTGCCGCACTGATTGCCCGCGAACGCCATCAGGAAGGTGCAGAAACGACTATGCTTTCCATTGATAAGATCAACGAGCTGAAATATACAACTTCTATGGCAAACTGTCGTGGATGTACCAATAACTGCCGTCTGACTATCAACAAATTCTCCGGCGGCCGTCAGTATGTAAGCGGTAACCGCTGCGAGCGCGGTATCGGTAAGGAAAAGAACAAAGATCATATTCCGAATCTTTATGAATATAAATATAAGCGTATTTTCTCCTACGCACCGCTTACTGCTGATAAGGCAACGCGAGGTAAAGTAGGTATCCCCCGTGTTCTGAACATGTTTGAGAATTATCCTTTCTGGTATACTTTCTTTACAGAACTGAAGTATGAAGTTGTGCTCTCTCCTACTTCCACCAGAAAGATTTATGAACTGGGTATTGAATCCATTCCAAGTGAATCCGAATGCTACCCTGCCAAGCTCGCACATGGCCATGTAACCTGGCTGATCCGCAATGGTGTGAAATTTATTTTCTACCCTTGTATTCCATATGAACGTAACGAGTTCCCGGATGCAGTCAATCACTATAACTGCCCGATCGTTACCTCTTATGCCGAAAATATCAAGAATAACGTAGACGAATTAAATGATCCGTCCATTACCTTCCGCAATCCGTTCCTTGCATTTACTTCTGAGGAAATTCTGGCAAATCGTCTGGTAGAGGAATTTAAGGATATCCCGGCAGAAGAAGTCAAAGCTGCTGTGCATAAGGGCTGGGAGGAAATGGCTGCTGCACGCCGCGATGTACAGAAAAAAGGGGAAGAAACCCTGAAATATCTGGAAGATACAGGACGCCATGGTATTGTCCTTGCAGGACGCCCATACCATATTGACCCGGAAATCCATCATGGTATCCCGGATCTGATCAACAGCTATGGTATTGCCGTACTTACCGAGGATTCCATCTCTCATCTGGCACCTGTGGAACGCCCGATCCGCGTCAATGACCAGTGGATGTACCACTCCAGACTGTATGCTGCTGCAAACTATGTAAAGACACGCGATGACCTGGATCTGATCCAGCTGAACTCTTTTGGATGTGGTCTGGATGCAGTTACTACTGACGAGGTTTATGAAATCCTTGACGGAAGTGACAAAATCTATACCTGCTTAAAGATTGACGAGGTAAATAACCTTGGTGCTGCAAGAATCCGTATCCGTTCCCTGATCGCAGCGATCCGCGCGAAGAAAGCACAGGGACAGAAACGTACTGTCAAACCTGCTTCCATTGATAAAGTATCCTTTACAAAGGAAATGAGAAAGGACTATACCATCCTCTGCCCGCAGATGTCACCGTTCCATTTCAGTCTCCTGCAGGCAGCATTCAATTCCTGCGGATACAACCTGGAGGTGCTTCCGAATGACAATAAGCATGCAGTGGATGTTGGTCTGAAGTATGTAAACAATGACGCCTGCTATCCGTCTCTGATCGTTGTGGGACAGATCATGGATGCTCTGCTTTCCGGTAAATATGACCTGAACAAAACGGCCGTTGTCATGTCACAGACAGGTGGCGGATGTCGTGCTTCCAACTATATCGCATTTATACGACGCGCATTAAAGAAAGCCGGTATGGAACAGATTCCGGTTATCTCTGTTAACTTAAGCGGTCTGGAAAGCAATCCCGGATTCAAACTTACGCTTCCATTAGTGAAGAAAGTTGCTTACGGTGCCGTATTCGGAGATATCCTGATGAAATGCGTATATCGTATGCGTCCTTATGAACTGGAAGAGGGAATCGTAAACAGGAAACACAAAATCTGGGAACAGCGTGTGATCTCTTTCTTAAGCGGAAGCAGTATCAGCCACAGCCAGTTTAAAAAAATGTGCCGCGAAATGGTTCATGAATTTGATACCATTCCGATCAGTGATGTGAAGAAGCCGCGTGTCGGCATCGTAGGTGAGATCCTTGTCAAGTTCCTGCCTGCTGCAAATAATCATCTGGCAGAGCTTCTGGAATCTGAAGGCGCTGAGGCAGTTGTACCGGATCTGATCGATTTCATGTGCTACTGCTTCTATAATCAGAACTTTAAGGTAGAAAATCTTGGATTCAAGAAGTCCAAGGCAACCATGGCAAACTGGGGAATCAAAGCAATCGAATGGGTGAGAAAGCCTGCAAGCGAAGCTCTTGCACAGAGCCGCCATTTTGCACCGCCTGCTGATATCAGAAATCTGGCAAAAATGGCATCTCCGATCGTTTCCACCGGAAACCAGACAGGTGAGGGATGGTTCCTGACAGGTGAGATGATGGAACTGATCCATGGAGATGTTCCGAATATTGTTTGTATCCAGCCTTTCGGATGTCTGCCGAACCACATTGTAGGTAAGGGTGTTATCAAAGAGATCCGCAGAGAATATCCGACAGCCAATATTGTAGCCATCGACTATGATCCGGGTGCAAGTGAAGTCAATCAGCTGAACCGAATCAAACTGATGCTCTCCACAGCTCAGAAAAACCTGAAAAAAGCAGAAGAAAAAATGCATAAATAATACCGTAATGGATATATTGCAATGTATTTTACCTTGCAATATATCCGCCTTAAAGCGTATTTGAAAAATCATTCCCGCAATCTACATATCCTGCTTTGCGAAAAGCATTTTTCAAATGCGCTCAAAAAAAAGGTTATATTTCAGAAATTTTAAATGTGTTTCTATTTCAGAAATACATTTAAACCATGAAATATAACTCTTTTATTTTTATAACTTCTGTTTTTTAATTATTCTGCCAGAACGGAAGTTTCTCTGCAATCCTTATCAGATAGCTTCCACCCGGAATTCTTCTAAGCTGTGATTCTGACGGCTTGCTGATGATCAGGTAAGCAAACAGATAAACAACCGCAGCAACAGGAATGGAAACAATCAGACAAATGAAATTGGATTTTACAAAAATATTCAAGCCATAGCAGATACATCCTGCAACAATTCCCATGGGAACAGATGCAAGAACAGGATACAGATATCCTTCTTTCCACGGGTTTTTATACTGCAAATACTTCTTCATCGCCCTGTCGTTTAATACACATACAACCACAGAATAAATCACCATTGCGATCAGCAGTGCATAAACTCCAAGGTTTGTAGTAAACAGCAGCACTACCACTACCACAATATCCACAACCAGTGCGATTGCAGCCGTAATCACCGGAATCCTCTGCTGTCCGATTGCCTGCAGAACTCCATTGGAAATATTTGACATTCCATTGAGCAGGATCGAAAAAGAACCAAGGATCAGCAGGTTGGCTGCCAGTCCTGTGGAATTTCCGTAAAGCAAAAATACAATCGGCTGTGCAAGCACTGCCAGTCCCATGGCACATGGGGCAGAAACTACCATAGAAAGCTGTACGGTCTGGTCAATGCACTCTCTGGTCGCTTCAATGTCTCCGGTGGCATACAGGGCGGAAACTTCCGGAATCATGGAAGTAGGTGCCGTACTGGACAGCGTCAGAGGAATATTAATAATTGTCATAAAGTAAGTAGCATACTCTGCATATAAAATACCAATCTGTGCCGCATCTCCACCTCTTCTTCCCAGAATATCCGAGAAAAGATACCCATTGATATAAGCATTTACATTATAAACAAAGGCGCTGAGAATGATCGGCGAAACAACCAGGATGATCACACGAAAAATCTCTTTGTAGGACTCTTCCTGGTGTCTGTGATCTCTCTCTACCCGGTGCAGGATTTTTCTGCGGTTTACACCATATACCAGAAGCATGAATGCCAATGCAGTCACCACTCCGGCTCCGGTTCCTACTGTGGAACCTGCTGCCCCCCATTTTGCAATGCTGTTCTCTGTTCCATCTGAGAATGCATTGATGAATCCCCAGGCTGCCAGAAGACTGACTGCCGCATTAAATACCTGCTCAATGATCTGGGAGATAGATGTTGGCATCATATTTCTGTATGCCTGAAAATATCCTCTGAATACCCCAAGAATACCGGACAAAAAAATCGTCGGAGCCAGGATCTGAAGTGCCGGAATTGCATCCTTCTGATTCTGAGGGATGATCAGCCCTGCTCCAAAGAGACAGAATAAACCGACCACTCCGCCAATCACCATGGCATAGATCATGGCACCCTTAAAGAACTTATGTGCATTTCTGTAATCCTTCAGAGCAATACGCTCGGAGATCAGCTTGGATACCGCCTGTGGAATACTAAAGGATGCGATCATCAGAAGGATCATATAGGCATTCTGTGCAAGACTTGTATAGCCCATTCCAAGGCTTCCGATAATATTGGAAAGGGGACTCTTGTACAGAAGACCGATCACCTTGGAGATCATAGCTGCAATCATCAGAAAGGATGCATTTTTTACTAAATTGTTTTTCTGATTCATGTTATCACTGTGTGTCTTTTACCTGACTACACATTACCTCTTTTCTTATATATTTTCTATCTGCCAGTCGATTGGTTCCAGACCATTGGCAACAAGAAATTCGTTTGTTTTACTGAAATGTTTACACCCGAAAAATCCCCTGTAAGCAGACAGAGGACTTGGATGAGGTGCCTCCAGGATCAGATGCTTCGGATTATTCAACATGGATTTTTTCATCTGCGCTGGACGTCCCCAGAGCAGAAATACAATAGGACGGTCCTGCTCATTCAGAACCTGGATCGCAGCATCCGTAAACTGCTCCCAGCCGATCCCCCTGTGTGAATTTGCCTGATGGGCGCGTACAGTCAGAACTGTGTTCAGAAGAAGCACCCCCTGCTTCGCCCACTTCTCCAGATAGCCGTTATTGGGGATATAGCATCCACAGTCATCATGAAGCTCCTGATAAATATTCACCAGGGACGGCGGCGGCTCCACTCCTCTCTTTACGGAAAAACAAAGCCCATGAGCCTGCCCGTCATTATGATAGGGATCCTGACCCAGAATCACTACCTTCACTTCGTTTAACGGTGTAAAATGAAATGCATTAAACAGATCATCCGCAGGAGGAAAAATCTTCCTGGTCTGATATTCTGTCATCACCGTTTTATATAATTTTGCATAATACGGCTGGTGAAACTCTCCCTTCAGGGCTTCCAGCCAGTCACCTGAAATTGCTGACATACCTTATCCTTCACCTCTTGTATTTTTCGTGGTCATCGTCTGACAGAAATTCCCCTGTCAGACAGATAATCCTTCACCTGAGAAATCTCCAGTTCTTTATAATGGAACAAAGACGCAGCCAGTGCAGCATCTGCTCCCCCTTCGGTCAGTGCATCATAAAAATGCTCCAGTGTACCTGCACCGCCTGATGCGATCACAGGAATGGAGACAGCATCAGCGATTGCTCTGGTAAGAGCCATATCATATCCTGCTTTTGTACCGTCACAGTCCATACTTGTGAGAAGAATTTCCCCTGCGCCCAAAGCTTCCACTTTCTTTGCCCACTCTATGGCATCAATCCCTGTATCCAGTCTTCCGCCATGTTTGTAAATATTCCATCCGCCGTCTTCTCTGCGCTTGGCATCAATAGCCACAACTACGCACTGGCTTCCAAACTTGTCAGCCGCCTCACTGATCAGTTCCGGTCTGTCAATTGCTGCAGAATTTACGGAAATCTTATCTGCTCCTTCTCTCAGCAGTTTCTTGAAATCATCTACAGTACGGATACCGCCGCCTACTGTAAACGGGATAAATACATTGGCAGCAACCCGTCTTACCATGTCAACTACCGTATCTCTCTGTTCGCAGGATGCTGTAATATCGAGAAACACCAGTTCATCTGCTCCTGCTGCATCATAGGCTTTGGCAATCTCCACCGGATCACCCGCATCGCGAAGCTGCACAAAATTTACGCCCTTTACCACACGTCCGTTATTTACATCCAGGCAGGGAATAATTCTCTTTGTAAACATCTTATTTTCCCTCCTTCTCAGTATTGCCGTCTTTTCCCACAGCAGCAAAATTTTCAAGTATCTTCAGTCCCCATTTGCTGCTCTTTTCCGGATGGAACTGGCAGGCAAATACATTGTCCTTTTCTACGGAAGCATGAATACAGGTGCTGTATTCTGTAGTAGCCTTTACAATCTCAGGCTCCTCTGCCTGCAGATAATAAGAATGCACAAAATATACATAGGTCTGTTCCGGGATTCCCTGAAACAGTCTGCCATTATTCTGAAGATGCAGGGAATTCCATCCCATATGTGGAATCTTAAGCCCGGGCGCAGGCGGAATCTTAACAATTTTCCCTTTCAGGATTCCAAGGCCTTCCACCCCCGGTGTCTCCTCGCTGCTTTCAAAAAGGAGCTGAAGTCCCAGGCAGATTCCAAGAAATGGTGTCTTCTTCTCTACAATCTCATGGATCACAGGTACAAGTCCGTATGTATGAAGATTCTCCATCGCCTGTCCAAAGCTTCCCACGCCCGGCAGGATTACTTTATCCGCATTTAACAAAGTCTGCGGATCGCGGGTTACTGTTGTTTCTTCCCCAAGATAATGAAGTGCTTTTTCTACACTTTTAATATTTCCGGCATCATAGTCAATTATTGCAATCATGTTATCCTCCTGATGTCATTATCTGTTTTCCTCATTATGGTAATCCAAAGGTTTTCCGGATCACATGTCAGACCGGAATAAAATATCCGATCAAAACGCTCCAATACAGTATAACCCAAAAACAGACAGTTGCAAAGTGCTTTCTTTGCTTCTGTCTGTTTTTATTCCGGTCATACTACCGGTTACTGTTCACTCCGTTCACAATACCCGGATATCTTATCACTGCCTGCAATCCAGAGTGAACCAGAACTCCACGCCATTATCATAATTGCATACCCCATATTTCTGGTTCATACTCTCAATGATTGCCTTAACAATTGAAAGTCCGATACCACTTCCGCCATATTCTCTTGTCCGGGCCTTATCTACTTTGTAGAATTTATTCCAGAGATTTGGGATATCCTCTTCCGGAATCGGAGTACCTGTATTAAATACGGTTACTTTCACACAGTCCTCTTCCTGAAGAACCTTAATTTCTACTTTTCGTTCTCCGTCCAGATGGTTCAGTGCATTGCTTGTGTAATTAGTCACAACCTCTTCAATCTTAAACTCATCCGCCCATACATATACAGGTTCTGTTTCTTCAAAAATCACAGTTGCTTCTTTCTGTTCGATCATAATATGCATGGAACCAAGTACACCCCTGATCAGAGATACAATGTCAAATCTTTCCATCACCGGGGCATCTTTACCGGACTCCAGCTGATTCAGCGTCAGCAGGTTTTTGACCAGCTTGTTCATCTTTGAAGCCTCATCCATAATAACTTCACAGTAAAATTCCCTGCTTTCCGGATCATCGGAAATATTTTCATTCAGCCCCTCTGCATATCCCTGGATCAATGCAATAGGAGTTTTCAGCTCATGAGAAACATTATCAAGAAATTCTTTACGCATCTCATCGATTTTAATCTTATCTTCTATGTCTTTCTGAAGCTTGTTATTAGCCGATTTCAACTCTGAGATCGTGCTCTCAAGTTTTCTGGACATTTTGTTAAAGTTATCGCCAAGTACATCAATCTCATTACCTGCCTTGCTTTGATATCTGGCATCAAAATCCAGATCAGACATCTTCTCTGATAATTTGGTCAGTTCACTGATCGGGCGGGTAATACGATTTGTCATCACAAGAATCACAATACCGCTGACCACAATTATGATTATTCCTACAATGAAGTAAAAACTGTTGGAAATAGATGCACTTTCCTTAATACTTTCCAGAGGAGAACGGATCAGGAAATAGTAACCATTATCAAACTGTCCCCAGCATTCCACATATTCCATGCCTGCAAAGCGATCATGCACCTGCCACATGGTACAGGTATCTGTCTTTTTGAGCACACGACTGTGCTGCATATCCTGATCCAGATTATTAATATACCCAAACAGCTTACTGCGGAGCATTTTTGCCATATTATTCTCTCCCCAGTAATAATAACCGCTGTTTTCCTCATTTACTATGATCCAGGTAAGGTTATTTCTGGAACTGCTCCTCTCAATCTCATCCGAAATCTCATCTGTTGCCCCTTTTTTGTCCTCTTCTATATCTGCATCATACTGCAGGATGTCATCCAGATTCATCTGAGACAACACTTCTTTTGCCTCCTCCAGCACTTCTACTTTTTTGGATACATAATATTTTTCAAGAAAAAGACCATTGATCAGAGTAATGGTAAAGATCGAAAGCAGTAACAGACATATAAACACTACTGAAATCTGATGTTGCAGAGTATGAAATTTTTTATCTGTTTTTCCGGTTCCTGTCATTCGTCTACCTCAAACTTGTATCCCATACCCCATACAGTCTTTATATATTCACCTTTATCTCCCATTTTACTTCTGAGCTTCTTAACATGGGTATCAATCGTACGGGCATCTCCAAAGTAGTCATAATTCCATACAGAATTCAGGATCTTTTCTCTGGAAAGTGCGATTCCCTGATTCTCCAGAAAATATGTCAGAAGTTCAAATTCCTTAAAGCTCAGTTCCATAGGCTTACCATCCACAGTAGCCAGATGTGCTGCTTTATCTATAACAATGCCGCCTGCTGAAATCACATCTTCCGGATTATTCTGACCTGTACGTCTCAGAATTGCCTCCACTCTTGCAACAAGGATTTTCGGACTGAATGGTTTAGAGATGTATTCATCTACCCCCAGATCAAATCCAAGAAGCTCATCTCTCTCATCACTTCTTGCAGTCAGCATAATGATCGGAACTTTTGAGTTCTTGCGAATCTCACGGCAAACTTCCCATCCATCCATCTTCGGCATCATGACATCCAGAATGATCAGTGCGATGTCCTTCTCCTCATAAAAGATATCCATGGCTTCTTCACCATTACCGGCTTCCAGTACCTGGAAATTCTTCTTTGTCAGGAAATCCTTTACCAGCTTTCTCATGCGGCTCTCATCATCCACCACCAGGATTTTTAATGTATCCATTTGATCCCCTCCGTTTTTCTTCATTATTTTCCGAAACAGTTTTTACTTTTTATTTATACTGTTTTCCGAGTATTGTTAAAATCCACGACTGTTCAGCGCCTTTACAGCCACAGCGCAAAATCCGGGAAAATCGCCCTCAGCAACAGATTTTATCTTTCATATGGTTACTATAGCAGAGATTTATGTAAGATTTGTGAACATATGACAGAAAAATTATAAGTATTGCTGTTCACAACACCAAACAGCCTCAAATATAAAAATCTTCTTGACAAATTCTGTTTTTATTTCTATACTGTTAATCAGTCGATATATCTTATATAATGAATGATATATCAATATTAAAAAGTGCTTTCGTCTCATCACCAGTGCTGTTTTATGAAAAAACAGCGTTGCAGACTCATTTTCAGGGCTTGTACTGGTTTCGACGGGGGCTTTGAAGTTGGGGAAGCCATCCGCAGACTCCCAGACTGCGTACCAACCGGGAAACTAAATATAAACGCAGACGAACAGTACGCGTTAGCAGCCTAATTGCTGCTCGTCAGCCCTGATGCACTCACACTTCAGGAATCTGACGTCGACCATGTGAGAAACCTTGCCGGGTAAGCTTTGCCCCGGTAGATGTATCATGAAGCTACTAAGGTTGTAAGCCTGTCGGTGGGCGTACATCCAAGGGAATGTTAAAACAGCGACTGTGATGGGAGATGCCTCAATGAATAGGCTTTCGGACGCGGGTTCAATTCCCGCCAGGTCCATAAGAATTCCTTGATTTTATAAGGGTTTTATCTCTTGGTTTTTTTAGTAAGCAGGAAGTAAGCAAGCAAGTGTAATCAAGGCATGCTAAAGAGTTTATCCACAAAGTGATACTTTACGGATAAGCTCTTTTTTATAGTCTGATTCGCTTACATCATATGTGTAGAAATTTTCATTTACTTCTGGTGTGTTTCCAATCAGGACAGCAGTTGTCACTGAATCTGCACCATTTACACGCATACGTGAATTTAAAGTCCTGCGAATAGCATGTATACTTTTAACCGGAATTTTTGCCTGTTCACATTTATAACGAGCACATTCAGAAATAGATTCCGGTGTACAATGACCTGTGACAGTAGCAAATTACAAAGTTACTGTTCACTCCGTTCACAGTAACTTAGCCAAAATTCATTCCAGATTGCCTGCGGCAATGGAATTTTGGCCTGTATGTCTCGGGATTTTGGCATATTCATGCCAAAACACCTCGCGGGATAGTGGTATGTGAACAGTAACATTACAAATATAAAAAAGAGTTGCTGCCAGATGGTCAGTATTGAATATTTTATGTAAATCCACTATAATATAATCAAAAAGGAGCGTGATCGTATGGCTTTACTCAAAGAAGAATCTTATACCATTGAAGATATTTATGCTCTGCCAGATGGCGAAAGAGCTGAACTGATTGACGGACACATCTATTATATGGCACCACCATCGTACAAACATCAGAAACTCGTCATGGAGCTTTCCGCTATCATCCGTAATTATATAAAACAGCACAAAGGAACTTGCGAAGTGCTTCCTGCACCATTCGCCGTATATCTTGATGTAATAAATAATACTTATGTCGAACCAGATATATCTGTGATTTGTGATCCAAACAAACTTGATGATAAAGGATGTAAAGGCGCACCAGACTGGATTATTGAAATTGTATCGCCTGCAAGCAGAAAAATGGATTATCTCCTGAAACTTTTCAAATATCGTTCCGCAGGTGTCCGAGAATACTGGATCGTAGATATCGCCAAAAACAGAATTACAGTATACAACTTTAATCATGATTATTCCATTGAAGAATATTCGTTCACTGATACTGTAAAAGCTGGAATTTACGAAGATTTATCTATTGATTTCTCAGAAATTAATATCCTGTAAAATCTAAAAAAGTTGGTAATACATCCCTTCTATATGGGATTTTACCAACTTTTTATTGTGCTTGTTCCATGGCATATCCGATAGTTTGATTACCAAAACACATCTGGTATTCTTTATGGTGCCAAAGGATTTTAATGATGATATCCTCATCTGCTACCAATCGTCCCACTTTCTTTTGAACAAAAAAAGACACACCATCTCCATAAAAAACATCCACAGGGTAATTCCCTGTGGATGTTTTTTTATTCACCAAACTGTTGTGCACATTCTTTCAGCATTTCGCGGATTGGCAGATGGTACGGACATCTGGTTTCACATTTGCCGCATTCTATACAGGCGGAAGCCTTCACCGCAAGAGAACTGTAACGGTTTCTTGCCCAGTCTCCCAGCCCGTAACGGTTAAGATAGCCTGCGAACAGGAACACACCCGAAATATCGATTCCCACACTGCATGGAGCACAGTAATTACATCTGCGGCAGAAATTTGTGCCAAGCTGATTCCGTACTGTCTGAACTTCCTCCAGTTCTTTCTCGCTTAACGGGGAATCATCAAGACAGGCCTTTATATTCTCCTCGATTTCCTTCTCTTCCGCCATTCCCGGGATCACAATAGTAACGTTCTTATTCGAACAGACATAACGCAATGCCAGCGTTCCATTTTCAATTGCACCACCGGCCAGAGGTTTCATATCAATAAAGCCGATGTTTTTCTCCTCACATTTTGAGATCAGCTCTTCCCCCTGACTCTCTACAATATTATATGGAAACATAATAGTTTCCACCCAGTCAAGCTCCAGAGCCCGGGCAAAAACCTCCACAGAATGAGCGGTCAGACCAATATGTCCGATTTTTCCTGCTGCTCTTGCCTCCTGCAGTGCTTCAAGGGCACCACCGGCCGCCTGCACCTGATCAAGCTGTTCCATACTCGGATTATGCACCTGGTATAATTCAATATGATCTGTACGAAGATTATGAAGACTCTTCTCAATATCTTCAGCCATGGCTTCCTTTGTACGTGCCATGGACTTTGTGGCAATTATAAATCTGTCCCTGATACCTTCCAGTGCATATCCCAGATATTCTTCACTGACCGTATATCCTCTGGCTGTATCAATATAATTTACTCCCCGGTCTGCCAGCTTATGCAGCAGTGTCTTTGTTCCTTCCGCATCAATTTTCTGGATCGGTATCCCGCCAAGGCCCATTCTGGAAACCCTGAGACCGGTTTTTCCAAGCGTTACATATTCCATATTTTTTTCTCCTATTTTCAATCAGAGATAAAAAACTGCCACCGGATCTTACCGATGGCAGTTTTTATCTCTTTACATCTGTCGATCAGACAAAACAAACAACTGGTTTCATCCTGATTATACTCGAGAAAGATATTCTCCTGTTCTTGTATCGATTTTCAGTTTGTCGCCCTGGTTAACGAACAGCGGAACCTGAACCTGTGCACCTGTTTCTACAGTAGCCGGTTTTGTAGCACCCTGTGCTGTATTTCCGGCAAATCCCGGCTCTGTCTCAGTAACTTCAAGTTCTACGAACAGAGGAGGCTCAATAGCAAATACATTTCCGTTGTGGGAACAGATCTTAACCATCTCGTTCTCTTTAACGAATTTAAGAGAATCTCCAACCTGATCTTTTGTAAGACCAACCTGATCGTATGTCTCTACGTTCATGAAGTAGTACAGATCACCATCATCATACAGATACTGCATATCTACACGCTCAATACGTGCAGCCGGGAATTTCTCTGTTGGACGGAAAGACTTCTCAAGAACTGATCCTGTAATAATGTTTTTGTATTTTGTTCTTACGAAAGCAGCACCCTTTCCTGGTTTTACGTGCTGGAATTCAACGATCTGACATACGTTTCCGTCAATTTCAAGTGTGATACCGTTTTTGAAATCACCTGCTGAAATCATAGTTATATTTCCTCCTTAATAGTACAGTTCAGCAATGCTGTGTCTTTTGACAACAACAGCCGTTCAAAGTGTGTGTCCCTCTCATGCTTTTCTCAGTTTTGTGACACACTCTTATTTAATTTTATAATATTCTGCTGTTTTTTTCAACTATTTTTTACACATGTTTTTAATTTTTCTTCAAGCTGACCAATCAGATCCTCAAATGGCTTGTCTCCTGTGATCATCTCAACATCTGCAAACTTTGTATAAACCGGATCGCGCTGTTTAAGAAGTTTTCTGATCTTATCTTCTTTGTCTTCTCCCTCGATCAGAGGATTGCTGCTGGAATTTTCCAGTCTCTTCTTCAACGTTGCATAAGATCCCTTCAAATATACTACAGTTCCCAGTTTTTTAATATATTTTGCATTCTGTTCCTGCATCGGAAGACCGGACCCCAGAGAAATGATCTTCTGTTCCGGATCATCGATCAGTGCTTTGATCACAGTTGTCTCAAGAGCTCTGTAAAATGGTTCTCCGAATCTGTCAAAGATTTCTTTCATTGTAAGGTTCATCTTCTTTGATACTACGCGGTCAACGTCTACAAAAGGAAGATTGAAATCTTTTGCCAGCCGTTTTCCTACTCTTGTCTTACCTGAACCCATAAATCCTATGATAACAATATGGTTCATGAATTCCCCTCCTCTTTGCGGTAAAAATATAGTACAATTCTTTCAAGATATCGTTTCAGTACGATCTGAATCTCTTCTTTCGGATTGAGTGGTTTCACCAGAATATTCCGGATTCCTGTGCGTTTCGCACCATATATATCAGTAAAGAGCTGATCTCCTATAAAAACTGTATTACTTCTGTCTGTCCCAAGAAGTTCCATTGCCCTGATATAATTTTTTGTTGAAGGCTTGTGTGCATTCTCGATAAACTGCGCTCCTATCGCATCATTAAAAGAAGAAACTCTCTCGTACTGGTTGTTTGACAGAAAACAGCATTTAAATCCAAGTTCCTTCAGATGTGCAAACAACGCACATGCTCTCTCATCTGCCGGTGCACCATGAGGTACCAGAGTATTATCTATATCAAACAGAAGTCCTCTGTATCCCTGCGCATACAGATCATCGAAGTTTATCACATAGGTAGAATCCAGATATTCATCCGGAAAAAAGCAATTAAACATCCATAGTCATTTCCTTTATTTATATTTTTCTGAAAACAAGATCAGCGATAAGTGTCTGACAGTACGCTGTCCCCGAAATACTGAATCATTATGATCAGCGTTCATTAAGAGGAACATATACTGCCGGTTCCAGAACATTCTTATATGCCGGACGGATGATCTTATCTGCATTAATGAGCTCTTCCATACGGTGCGCACTCCATCCTACGATACGTGCAACTGCAAACATCGGTGTATATAATTCCAGTGGCAAATCCAGCATACTGTACACAAAACCGCTATAAAAGTCTACATTGGCGCTTACACCTTTATAAATACGACGCTCTTCTGCAATTACTTCAGGTGCCAGACGTTCCACCATAGAATACAGGGCATAATCTTTCATTCTGCCTTTTTCCCTTGCCAGAGTTTCCACATATGCCTTGAAAACTTCAGCTCGCGGATCAGACACTGAATAAATCGCATGTCCCATTCCATAGATCAGTCCCTTCCGGTCAAATGCCTCTTTATGAAGAAGTCTCTTCAGATATGTCCGGACCTCGTCTTCATCCTTCCAGTCCTTAACTTCCTTCTTCATATCATCAAACATCCTGACAACTTTAATGTTGGCACCGCCATGCTTTGGTCCCTTTAATGAGCCAAGTGCTGCGGCAATCGCAGAATATGTATCAGTTCCTGATGAGGAAACCACATGAGTTGTGAATGTAGAGTTATTACCTCCGCCATGTTCCATATGAAGGATAAGCGCAATATCCAGGATCTTTGCCTCCAGATGTGAATACTTCTTATCCGGGCGAAGCATTCTCAGAATGTTCTCTGCTGTGGTAAGTTCTTTCTTCGGATTATGGATATAGAGACTCTTATCTTTAATATAATGGTTATAAGCCTGATATCCATAAACAGATAAAAGCGGAAATACACTGATCAGATTCAGACACTGTCTGAGCACATTCGGCAATGATGTATCGTCAGGGTTGGTATCATAAGAATATAAAGTAAGCACACTTCTGGAAAGCCCGTTCATGATATCCTTGCTCGGAGCCTTCATTATAACATCACGCACAAAATTTGTAGGAAGTGACCGCTGATTTGCCAGAAGCTGTGTAAAATCTGCAAGCTGTTTCTTATCCGGAAGACTGCCAAATAATAAAAGATAGGTAACTTCTTCAAATCCATATCTGTCATCTTCGATAAATCCCCTGGTAAGATCTTTGATATCATATCCTCTGTAGGAAAGACTTCCAGCACATGGAACTTCTTTGCCATCAACGATCTTTGTGGCTTTCACATTAGAAACCTGAGTCAGGCCTGCAAGGACCCCTTTTCCATTAATATCACGAAGACCTCTCTTCACATCATATTTTGCATACAGAGAAAGATCCAGACTTGTATGTTCCTTGCAAACCTCCGTCAGATTTTCAATTTCAGGTGTTACTTTGGTTTTAAATCCCGCCATGTAATAAATCTCCTTTCTTCACAATTCTCTCGATAATGATTCCCTCCTCGTTTCTGTCATCGCAACAATTTGCAGATGCACATCTCTGTAAATATTATAGCATTTTTTTCTCTTTCGGTCTACATCTTATATATTCTGTTTCTGAACATAAAAAACCAGATTGTTACTGTTCACTCCGTTCACAGTAACGTAGCCAAAATTCATTCCAGATTGCCACTTACTGTTCACGCACTACTGTCCTGCGAAGCAGTTATTCGGTTATGAGCAAGTAGCGAAGCGGATTGCGAATATCCGCTTGACTTTCCATTTGCAGTTTCTTACGGATACATGGCAATATAAGAACCGAAACGTACAGTGCGAATTTACGCAGTTTTTATAAATATACTGTATTTTTTAGAAATTGCTATAAATTGTATGGATGATTTTTAACATTTTCTCATACTTGGCGGCATTTCGCAAGTACAAATTTTGTTCAAAAAATTTTCATAAAAAAATTTTCATTTGGCTCTTTCCATTTGTAACACTTTAGTGTATAATAACGTCGATTTAAAAAATAATTATACGATGGACGAGGAGGAAATCATAATGTCTTATACTGAAGAAGTATACGAAAGAGTCGTAGCACAGAATCCAAATGAGCCTGAATTCCATCAGGCAGTAAAGGAAGTTTTAGACTCCCTTAAAGTCGTAATCGACAAAAATGAAGAGAAATACCGCAAGCTTTCCATTCTGGAACGTCTTGTTGAGCCTGAAAGAATCATCTCTTTCCGAGTTCCGTGGGTAGACGATAAAGGTGTTGTACAGGTAAACAAAGGTTATCGTGTACAGTTCAACAGTGCGATCGGACCATACAAAGGTGGTTTAAGATTTCATCCGTCAGTAAACCAGGGAATCCTTAAATTTTTAGGTTTCGAACAGATTTTCAAGAACTCCCTTACAGGTCTTCCGATCGGTGGCGGTAAAGGTGGTTCAAACTTTGATCCTAAAGGAAAATCTGACAGAGAAGTTATGGCATTCTGCCAGAGCTTTATGACAGAACTTTCCAAATATATCGGTGCTGACATGGACGTTCCTGCAGGTGATATCGGTGTAGGCGGACGTGAGATTGGTTATCTGTACGGACAGTACAAGAGAAACCGCGGATTATACGAGGGTGTTCTCACAGGTAAAGGTCTTTCCTACGGTGGATCTTTGATTCGTACACAGGCTACAGGATATGGTCTTGTATATATGCTGAACGAAATGGTTAAAGCTAAAAACGACACAATCTCCGGTAAAACTCTCATCGTAACAGGTTCCGGTAATGTTGCCATCTACGCAGTAGAGAAAGCTGCCGAACTTGGCGGTAAAGTTGTTGCTATGTGCGACTCCAACGGATATATCTATGATCCGGAAGGAATCAAACTTGACATCGTTAAAGATATCAAAGAAGTAAAACGTGGACGTATCAAAGAATACGCAGATTGCGTAGAAGGCGCTACTTATACAGAAGGAAAAGGTATCTGGAACATCAAATGTGATATCTATCTTCCATGCGCAACTCAGAATGAACTTGACCTTGATGCTGTTAAGATCCTTATTGCAAACGGATGCAAATATGTTGCAGAAGGTGCAAATATGCCTACTACCCGCGAGGCAACTGATTACCTTATGGCAAACGGTGTAACATTTATGCCTGGTAAAGCAGCTAATGCCGGTGGTGTTGCTACTTCCGCACTTGAAATGTGCCAGAACTCTGCAAGACTTTCCTGGACAGCAGAAGAAGTTGATACAAAACTTCATCAGATCATGGTTGATATCTTCCATAAAGTTGATGATGCTTCCAAGCGTTATGATATGGAAGGCAACTATGTTGCAGGCGCTAATATCGCAGGCTTCGAGAAAGTTGTAGATGCTATGATTGCTCAGGGTATTGTTTAATTTATTTTAGTTAATTACCCCCATAAAAATACACATAAAGAGCCGGCGGGATATTATTCTCGTCGGCTCTTTATATTTGCCCGTAAATCCTTTCACACAGAGCATTCATACATTACTGTTCATACAGAACTCTTATTTAATTCATAAACTTCTTCAGCTCATCCATAAAAGTACTGACATCTTTAAATTCTCTGTATACAGACGCAAAACGTACATAAGCAACTGCATCCAGATCTTTCAAATGTTCCATAACGATCTCACCAATTCTGGTGCTGGAAATCTCTTTCTCTTCGGTATTAAAGATTTCTCCCTCTATGGCATCCATCATCTCTTCAATCTTATCTACGGATATTGGTCTTTTATAGCAGGCTCTCAGAATTCCCGACTGAATTTTACTGCGATTATACTGTTCTCTGTTCTGATCTTTTTTGATCACAGTAAGCGGAATACTTTCCACCTTTTCATATGTGGTAAATCTCCTTCCGCAGGCATCACACAAACGACGGCGACGGATAGAATTAGTATCTTCTACCGGTCTGGAATCAACTACTCTCGTATTATCCTGATTACAAAATGGACACTTCATATGACGTCCCCCTTTAATTCGTATTACTGTTTTCTGCTTATGTACTATATACTTGATTCGGTTAAACGGCTACAAATACGTTACTGTTCACTCCATTCTCAGTAACACAAATACAAACAGTTATATATAGTTTTATTATACTGTATTTCTATTTAAGGTGTCAATAAAAGGACTTGCATAAATTTTTGCAAAAATACATAAATTGTTATCAAACGCATATCAGATTCTGAAAGCATTGGCACGACAGTCTGATTTTAACCGGAAGGACTGTATCTGATTTATGAAAATCTGTGAATTAAAGCAAAAAGAAGTAATTAATATCTGTACCTGCCGCAGTCTCGGATGTCCCATTGATGCGGAATTTGACTGCAAAAGCAGTCAACTCACCGCCCTTATACTTCCAGGCCCCGGAAGATTCTGCTGCCTGTTCGGACGTGATAATGAATATATCATTCCCTGGGAATGTATCAGCCAGATCGGGGACGATATCATCCTTGTGAAAATAGACGAAGAAAAATGTTTCCATAAAGGCTGATATTTCACCGCAGAGAATTGTCAAGGACCTATATTTTTTATATTTTCCCGGTCAAAGTATAAATCCACTGCTATATGAGAATCATTCTTACTGAAGTATATGACAACTATTCGGCAGCCACTGTCCTTTTTTTATTTCCTGAAATGATTTCGGAGGATCCTGGCTCATATCTGCGAATAGTCGGTTTACATCCAGAGATAATAAGGAGGATTCAATAAGATGGCACTGAACAAAGTTGAAATCTGCGGAGTCAATACGTCGAAACTTCCTGTTCTTACAGCAGAAGAAAAAGCGGAACTGTTCAGACGGATCAAAAGCGGCGATGAACAGGCACGTGAATTGTACATTAAAGGAAATCTACGTCTTGTTCTCAGCGTAATACGACGATTTCAGAACAGCAGCGAAAATGCCGATGACCTTTTTCAGATCGGATGTATTGGTCTGATCAAGGCCATTGACAACTTTGATACCACTTTACAGGTAAAATTTTCCACTTATGCAGTTCCAATGATCATAGGCGAAATCAGGCGATATCTCAGGGATAACAACAGTATCCGCGTCAGCCGTTCTCTTCGTGATATTGCATACAAAGCAATCTATACCCGCGAAAATTATATGAAGCAGCACCTGAAAGAACCTACAGTTACCGAAATTGCACAGGAAATTGGTATCGAAAAAGAAATGATCGTATATGCCCTTGATGCTATCCAAAATCCTGTGAGTCTCTTTGAACCGGTCTATACAGAAGGCGGTGATACTCTTTATGTCATGGATCAGATCAGTGACAAAAAAAACAAAGAAGAACGCTGGATTGAAAATCTTGCTCTCCGCGAAGCTATGCAGAGGCTGAACAGCCGCGAAAAGCATATCATAGAACTGCGCTTCTACGAAGGAAAGACGCAGATGGAAGTAGCTCAGGAAATCGGCATCTCCCAGGCACAGGTCAGCCGTCTCGAAAAAAATGCACTGAAATCCATGCGTAATTATCTGCGTCCATAAAATGATAATTCAAGATCCGTATTCAGAAAAGCAGCCTGGCCCAATACCTGCCAGACTGCCTTACATATCTTTTAAAATATACCGTTTTCCGCCTCTTTCTAATGAGGTTCTGATCTGTCTGTGAAGCTTTAATGAAGCTTTAACACTTCAACAAATTCTGCCAGTTTTCTATATTAAATATCTGCTTCACATCCAGAGCCCCTGACATTGCAGGAAAGAACTTCTTCATATCAGTAAATACCAGAGCATAGTCGAACTTTGACATTCCGATCATCCTGCGAAGCTCACGCCTGTAAAAATCCAGAAGCATCTCCGGCACTTCTGTTTTCTTAGATTTCATAAACTTTTTATGACATACATATTCTTCGTCCGTAGCCGGGTAGGAACGCTTCCAGTATAAAACCCTGATTTCTTTTGGCAGACTATTCAATTTCTCAGAAGACTCCTCTTCTTTTGCACCATTCCCGATCAACGTCACATCAAAATGCTCATAATCCACTTTGTTCAGAAATTCATAGAATGCCTCTGTCTCCTGTGTATCACTGAAATCTCCTGCATATACCAGAAGTTTTACTTTATCTGTCTGATTCAGATATACCGGATTTACCGGTTCTTTTCCATCAAGCAGGACTTCTGCTATACGTTTGCATGCTTTTCCATCATCTCTCGGACATATCTGTTCTCTTGCTTTTTCATACTTCTCTTTACAGGAAACAGCCACTCCCGGAAGATCCTTCAGAAGTTCACCAAGCTTCTCAGGGGTAGACACTGCCGGTCCTGGAAGTTTGTCAAATCCGAAGTACAGACCTCTGTAATCTTCAAAATTCTCCGCATCCGGCACATAAAACAGAATCGGTTTTCCTGTCAGCATGAAATCATAAAAAATACTGGAATAATCAGAAATCAGTACATCTGTCACTGACAAAATCTCATTTGTATCCATTGTTGCAGGAATAAATTTTGTCTGCGCATCACCAGGTTCCATGGCATTCTCTTTCATATAGTGATATACGATCTGATGAAGCTTGACAAAGATCTGATATTCATTTGTATCTATACTGTTCTCCATTACATTGATCAGCTTATAGACATCCTGCAAATCTGTATCCGGACGGCTGTATTGTTCGCCTCTCCATGTCGGTGCATAAAGAATAATCTTTTTATCTTCCTTTACGTCCACTCCGCAATCCTTAAGTTCCTGTATCACTTCTGCTCTGTCACTGTCAAAAAGCTTATCATTACGCGGGAAGCCTTCTTCCAGCACTGTGCCTTCATACAGATTCTGCATTTTATACGAATCTTTGTATGCTGTCTTTGTCATATAAGGTCCGGAGGAAACTATATAATCTGCACTGAGCAGATTTCTTGCTGTATTTCCCTGAGAAATATTTGCTCCCGGAATATCAAATCCCATATTCTTCAGAGGAGTTCCATGCCAGGTATCGATCAGTACCTGACCTTCTCTTTTAAGGAAATAGCTTGGAAAGCTTACATTATTTACCAGATATTTCACTGTCGCAAGTTCTTTACAGTATTCCTTTGATTTATATTTTACAAATCGCACGTTCGGATATTTTTCGTATTTTTCAATTTGTTTTCTGTTATCCTCGAAGTCCTCAAGCACCCAGATATGGGTATAATCCTGATACTCTTCTTTTTCAAGAAGATACAAAAACAGAGCATAAGGATTACAGATCATACCACGTCCGCCAAAAGCTTCATAAAGAATTGTATTATCTCTTATCTGGTATTCCTTTACAAACTCGGCATAGCTGGTTCTAAGCGGATATTTCTCCCTGCACTCCAGAATCTGTTCTTCATTTTTCATATAAAAGGTCTTGATTCCCATTACACGATTAAAAAGACGATTCCACTCTTTAACTGCCTTCTCAATGGCAAAGTCCTCAGATTTCCAGATTGCATTTCTGGACATCTCTCTGCGGAGTTCTTCATCATGTGCCAGCTTCAGCATCGCATCTGTAAATTTCTTTGTATCAAAAGCTTCCGGCAGGTATCCTGTTTTTCCATCATCGATGATCAGATCCATCGCTCCTGTATGGAATGCGATGACAGGAAGACCAAATTCAAAGGCTTCCATGATAACCATCGGCCATCCTTCCCATCTGGACGGAAGAAGGAAAACAGAAGAATTCAGATAATACTTCTCCGGCTCATTTGTATAACCGACAAAATTAACTCTGTCCTCAATACCACGTCTCTTTGCATCCGCCACAATCTGATTCCAGAGATCACCAGCTCCGATAATATCCAGCTGCCATTCATCATCCTGCTTACAGAACTCTTCAAAAGATTCCATCATCAGATCAAGACCCTTGGCATATACAAATCGTGTAGCCATAAGGAAACGCTTGGATTTTGGGTCGCATTTTCTCTCACTCACGAAGCTTCGGGGATTAATTTTAACTTCTGTATCAATATCCAGAAATTTTTTGTAATCGCGCTTATCATAGTCACTGAGAACAATGTATCTGTCCAGCTTCGGCAGATATTCCTGGAGCAGACATTCCTGTTTCCAGAATACGACATTAGGAACATCAAGATATCCGGCATAACAGTTATGCTGCCATCCGATTGTCTTTGCATTCAGCTCCGGCGCCAGCATACCCAGACGAAGGCTTAAACTTGCAGTTGTGATAATAATATCATAATTCTGCTCATTTAAATATTTTACCCATTTTTCTCTGGTCTTTTTCGGGAAAATCGCATCTGCCAGAATATCATTATATTTTTCTTTATTAAAAATCCCATATTTGGCATTCAGTTTCTGAACAAGATAACGCCAGCAGAAAGCCGGTGTATGATGTCGATTGACAAACTCATTATTATCAATAAAGTCAACCTTGATATCCTCACTCATATGATACATATTCCGGTCTTCTTTAAATCTGTCCTGATATACCATGATCGTCACATCATGCTCTTTTACAAGTTCATTCGCAAGAAGTGTGACAACTCGCTTAGTTCCGCCAAGATCAAATATCTTGGTGCACCAAATACATATTTTCATTTATCTTTTTCTCCTGTTATGACTTTCTGATATCTGTATCCTATAGCAATTCCATAAAATAATGCAATCAAGACAGTTCAGCAGAGTGTGAAGGACAAGGAAGATATCTGCAGGCGTGCTGACGCACGGCAAAGATATCTGACGCAGGACTTCACGCTATGATGGACTGGATTGTTTGCAGTAATTTATGGAATTGCTATAATATCATTACATTGTAATGTTAAAATAATCCAACACACGCTGGCAGTAATTGTCACACACATTATGTGTTTTTGCTCTTACACTGGCACGCTGTTCTTTATAATTATCTTTTCCGTTTTTAATATCCAGGATGAAATTCTCAAAATCCTGCATATTATACATATGTTCGCCAGGCATATATTCCAGCGGATCATCAAACACCCATCCTCTGGATTCCGTATAAGCCTCATAATCATCCAGTGTGAATCCAAGCGGTCTGTCTAACAACAGATAATCGATCGCAACAGAAGAATAGTCAGAAACCAGCGCATCCGAACAGTTGATAAACTCATAAAGCTGCAGTCCGTTATCCGCAAGATCTCTGTTCTCCAGATAAACAATATTGGTAAGGACATTCTCACCAAAATCATAAGGTACCTGAAGGTAATGCTTCTTGATAACAATAAGAATATGATTCTCCTTACAGAACTTATTCAGTTCCAGAAGCTTATCTGCATCATCAATGATAGGAATATTGAATTCATTATTTAAGGTTTCCTCGTTCAGACGCTCACTGGAAGCATGTCTGTAGGTTGGCATCCACAGGATCAGTTTCTCGCTGTCTGTTTCCTTCAGAAGTTTCTTTTTATATTCATCTGCACGTTCACTGCCCTTAAGCATCATATCATAACGGGGATATCCAAACGAGAGCAGTTTTTTGGAAGTACATCCAAAAAATTCCATTTTGGTCTTAATAAAAATGTCCCCCGGTACCAGACAATAATCAAAGAAAACCTTACGCCCGTTCTTATTTGCCTTGTAACCACAGCCATGCCAGAGATCGATAAAGAGCTGATTTCTTCTCGACATACCAATCCAGTTAAAAGCCTGGGTGTAAAAAATATATTTTGATGTCAGTGCATATTTATATGCTTCTGCTCTTCGGATCGTGGAACCTTTCTTAAAGTTCTGCACAAATTTCACATTTTCAAACTGATATTCTTTATATTTAGACGGTTCATGGACCAGCCATACAATCTCATACTTTTTGTTGTATCCTTTCTCAATAAGATAGTCAAACAAAGCACGACCATTATCCGTAAAATCATCATTTGTTTCAAAGAGCATTCTATTCTCTACAAGTGCAGGGGGGAATTTCTTAAGGCGTCTGATCTTGCGATTATCATATAATCCATAGGTCACAGTTGCCCATGTCTCCTGCAACATGGCTTTTCTTCCCTTTTGAACTCTGACCTTGTTAATCTTGTTAATGGATTTTTTCAGTTTTTTTATTTTCTTTTTTATTCTTTTTTTCATATCTGGCTCCCTAGAATTCTTTTAATTTCTCACGAAGCATCGTTGAGGATGTATCTTTGGTATATGGCAGAAATACCAGCTTAGCGCCCAGCTCTTCCATTTCTTTTCCAGTCTTCTCCCAACGTGCATTGCCCTTCCAGTCATCTCCGATATAGATTTCATTAAAGTGGACTTTTTCCCATACCTGCTTTTTGTCCAGGGTTGTCGTCACGATCACCTCATCAACATATCTGATGGCCCGTACAATCTCTGCCCTTTCTTCCAGCGGAACAATCGGTCTTTTGTTTTTATATGACTCTACCAGATCATCTGCATTCACACCGACAATCAGATAATCGCAATGTTTTTTTGCATTTCTGATCAGGTTCAGATGTCCTATATGAAACATATCAAAGGTTCCCTGTGTATATCCTATTTTTTTCTCCATTACATTCTCCCTGTTTTATTGCATTAATAGATAACTGTTCTCTTCGCATTCATATAACAGCTACAATTGTAAATAATCTGCAAGCCTTTTGCAATAGTTTTCTGTTTTATTGTGCATCTGTTTCAGATCCTTTGCTCTCTCCTGCCGGTAACTGTCTGTTCCATCAGTCAGATGTTTCATAAATTTTCTGATATCACAGGCATTATAGATTTTCTCACCCGGCATATATTCCAGCGGATCTTCAAATACAAATCCCCTTTTTTCTTTATATATATTGTAATCCGCAAGCACATATCCAAGCGGTCTGTCCAACAGCAGATAATCTACTGCCACTGACGAGTAATCAGAGAGCAGACCGTCGCTGATCCCTATCAGTTCATAAAGTTTTATCTGTTTTTTCTCCAACAGGGCTTCCGCAACATAACGTATATTGGTAAACTCCTGTTCATTCTCATCCCATTCCGTCTGAAGCGGATGCTTCTTTATGATCAGAATAATCTCCTGCTCCCTTAGATAACTGTCCAGTTCTTTCAGCTCGTTCATATCCTGTATTGCCGGAAGCTGACAGGGAAGCTCAATTTCATTTTCCGCACACCCTCCCAGATCACTTTTTCTGAAAGTCGGCATCCACAGAACAGCTTTTTTCCCTTTCCATCCGAACAGACTGTCCAGAATTTCATCCTTACTCATTGACGGATGCAGCATCCAGTCATATCTGGGATATCCCATCATTAACAGCCTGTCCGGTTCGCAGTTCCATAGTCCGGATTTCGTTTTCACAAATACCGGTCCGGGAACAAGTGCATAGTCAAAATCAGGCTTTATATTCTGTTTTTTCTTTCCCAGCTCTGCATCTTTATAACCGCACCCATGCCACAGATTTACAACTGTCTGTCCTTTACACCGATACCTGTTCAGTCCTGCACTGTTATGAGAATAAAAGAAAAATCCGGCTGTAGCACCATAATAATATGCCAGCGGACTGCTCCATCCATATTTATTTTCAGCAGTTACAAATTTTACATTTCCGGTATTCTGATTTCTGAATTTTCTTTTTTCAGAGACCAGCCAGATGATCTCATATTTTTTATTATACCCGGAACTTATAAGATATTCATAAAAAGCTTCCGGATTATCTGTGCAGTCCATCATTTCCCGATTTTTAAACACAAGCCGGTTTTTCTTTACTTTTCCAAAACGCACAGTCAGCTTTCCAATGACCTGCTGCTCTGTTTTTGTCATAAAACGACCGATATAGTGCAGGAGCATTCCGAAAAAGCCCAGCCTTTCCGTATATTTTTTAATCGCACTTTTTGTCATACATGCCTCCGGAATCTTTGTAAGATAATTCAAATGCAGACTTTTCGGGAAGGATACTCTCAAAAGAATCTTTGATATTTCTTTTCTGTTGTCTGAAATCTCCTATATTTTCCGTATCATTTATACACAATATTTTACACTTCTGATTTCTGAGTACATCATGTATCTGCCGGTCGTGAAGACCTATGGTAAAAAATTTCCCGATTTTCGGTGATTGAGGTTCATATTTTCCCTCCATATACTGCCAGTATTTCATCACATACTGATTTACATCCCCCGGAGAACGGAATCGTGTCCTGCATACTCTGTCCAGCACTTCACCTTCTTCCCTCCACACTTCTTCAAAGGTACTCTTCAAAAAAGAGCTTGAGATATGAGAATATTTAAAACTGGAAAACTCCCTGTACGGAAGCATCAGCATATTTCTGAATACCATTTTTCCATATGCAGGATGAAACCATTTTTTCCAGTTTCTGCCAATCACTTCTCTCTTTGAATAATGCATATTTACAAGTGCCGCATTGTTCATAAGAATGCAGGCAAACGGATTATTGATATCATCCTGTACCAAAGCTGTTTCTATACAATAGTCTCTTGGAAGACCATTTCTGAAAAAGTCTTCCGGTTCCATTTTATTTATGATGAAGGTATCATCATTAAAATATACAAACTGTTCGGATAAACCTCGGATCCGATGCATATTCAGTTCAATGGGATGACTGCTGAATGTGGGCAGATACTGCTTCGGAATATAATCCTCGTGTTTTACAACTGTCAGCTTCGGATGATCTGTATTCAGCCATGAAGGGATATGCCCCCATGTCACAAAATATATATGATTCACCCATGGAGCAAACTTTTCAACACCTCTGAACCAGTACTGCAGATTTTCCCAGTCCCGAAATCTGCTGTCCTGTGTCTGGTCATTTTTAATTCCCAGATACTCATTTCTCTGCTTTATCCAGGCTGAGTCTGATCCATCCACCCATGGCAATACAAAATCAATCTTGTCCATCTGTAATTTACCTCGTATGATAATATAAATCTTTCAAACGTTTTGCCTCTGTCTCAATGTTAAAATGCGCATCTGACAGCCGCATCTTTATCAGATCAGCCGCTTCTCTGTTCATAGAACTCATTGCCATCACTGCTGCCGCCCACTGTATATTATCTCTGTCAAGTGACAGCCGTCTGACTCTCTCAGGAAAAACAACTGCCTCCTCAGACACCGCCTCTGACATTACGCAGGCAAGTCCATTTGCCTGGGCTTCAATAAGCGCAAATGGCACACCCTCAAAAACAGACGGAAACAGAAAAACATCCATAGCAGATAAATACCTGCGGATATTCTCCTGTTTACCGGCAAAATATACCTTATCTTCCAGTCCTTTCTGCACTGTTTTCTCTTTTATCTCTTTGTACAGACCTTCCTTTGGACCTACCAGACACAGCATCACATCTTTTTTTTCGGAAACGATCTGTTGGAAAATATCAAGCATTCTGTCATGATTCTTCGGAATATCAAATCTTCCTACATGACCGATCACTGTTTTATTTTCCCATCCCAGTTCCTTTCTGAGTGAATCTCTGTCTTTTTCTGAAAAACTGAACTTCTCTGCCTGAATGGCATTATTGATCAACGTAACCTGACCGCTTTGGAAAGCTTTATCTCCAAACAGCCACCTGCCCGCCATTTCTCCGCATGCAATCCTGTCAGTAGCATATTTTGCAATCTTTGGTCTGTTCCAGTTGTCCATGATTTTTCTGATCAGTCCGGGACAGGAAGAGCTGTGGCTGTGCGCAATTATCTTTGGCACTTTCATTGTATGAGCCACACGTAACGGAACAATATTTGCAGCTGAAAGCATATTTACATGTACTGCATCATATTTTGTTTCTTTTAATATTTTTTTCAGTTCTTTTATATAGCCCTGATAGTTCTTTTTTACATTTGGAATATAGTAGATCCTTCCACCCAGTTTCCTGATTTCCTCTTCATATGCAATTTTATCATACATACACACAAAATCAAACTGTATATCCATATGCACCAGAACTCTATAGTAATTCATCACAAATGCTTCCAGACCTCCGGCAACATTTCCCATTCCAATCTGCAGTATTTTCATGATACGCTCTCCCATCCGTCACTATTGTCCACTCTGAATCCTATTGCGATCCTCTCGAAAAATCATTCCCGTACCGCATAATGTTCCGTCACCTTTTTCTTTAACAGCCGTATCAGTTTCTGATATCCTGTAATCTTCTTAAGAAAATCCAGGCAGTAACTGATTCCCAGCGAAATCACAAGAACTGCAACAGGAATCAGCCAGAATTTTTTTAATGCAAATACATATTTTCCCAGAGAATCTCTCACAAATGTATGTACTAGCCAGATGTTCATGGAATGCTTGCCCAGATACTGAAGGAACAAGGATACAGGCGTAATCCTGAACAAATATTCAACGCAAAAGAGAATCAGCAGGAATGGAACAAGTGCATACCGGAATTCCCAGAAAATTTTCAGGTCGATTTTATGGTACAGGAAAAAGCCGGCACACAGTAAAGCAGACAAACAGATGAATTTTAATTTTTTCCGCCTGTATTCATGCAATTTTTGAAAGAAATTATATTTACAGCATAACGTTCCTGCCACAAATATCAAAAGAAATGAATATGGCTTTGAGCCTCCCTGAAATCCAATACCTAAAATTCTCGGAAGCAAAAAGATAACTGCAATACAGAATATGCCTCCAAATTTCTCAATCGTCCCATCTAACAGAGGAAGCAATATAATAAATACAAACGCAGCACTCATATACCACCATGCCCCGTTAAGACTTTCAGTCTCCAAAAGTCTGGAGATTCCCAGTATATCTGCAAATACGGCGAATCCTCTTTCATAAAAGGTTTCTCCCCACTTGCTCGGATCCTTAAGTCCAAGTCCAAAGTAAATAAGATAGGATACAGCTGCAGTAAACCAGAATCCGGACATAGTGGAAAGAAGATGTCCGGATATCCATTCTGATACTGCATACTTTTCTTTATTTTTCATTTTAGCCGAATATCCATACATCAGCCCGTAACCGGATACAAATGCAAATATTGCCACGCAGATCTTACAGCATTCCGCAATAGCAACAAGCTGTTCTGTTGTCAGCCCGCACAGATCCACCTGATATCTTTCGATTCTGTCTGCAAGACGGTAGCAGTGGTGAAAGATCAGCAGTAACACTGCAAGACCTTTTAAAGCTGCTGAATCTTCTTTTTTTAATCCGTTTGTCATATACTCCTCCGGATATTTCTGACTTCTTAAATTTTTTCTCTGTCAGACAGATATCTCTGTCTGTCCCTGTCAGTTAGTCATTTTCTCATACTGTTCAGAAATCGTATCAATATCTCCGTAAGCAATCAGTTTTCCTTTTTCAAGGATCATCGCCTTATTACAGATTCTCTGAACCTGTGCCAGAGAATGAGAGACAAACAACACTGTTACACCCGAATCAAACATGCTGAGTACTTTCTTCTCACTCTTCTTACGGAATTTCGCATCACCTACAGATAATACCTCGTCCAATATCAGAATTTTGGGAGAAACCACTGTAGCAATCGAAAATCCAAGTCTGGATTTCATACCTGATGAATAGTTCTTGATCGGCACATCAATAAAATCCTTCAATTCGGAAAATTTCACGATCTCATCATACTTCTCATCAATAAATTCTTTGGAATATCCAAGCATTGCTCCGTAAAGATAAATATTTTCCTTTCCTGTATACTGTTGATCAAATCCTGCACCCAGTTCCAGAAGCGGAACCATCTTCCCATGTTTTGTAACTGAACCTTCTGTTGGTTTGAAAACGCCTGCGATAACCTTAAGAAGAGTACTCTTTCCTGCACCATTCAGTCCGAGGATTCCTACCCTGTCTCCTTTTTCCACTGTAAAGCTCACATTCTGCAAAGCCCAGAATTCATTATATTTAATCTCTTTTTTAATTGACTTGATAATATAATCTTTCAGACTGTCTACTTTCTCTTTGCTGAGATTAAATTTCATACTCACATTATCAACAATAATCGCTGGTTGTTTGCTCATTTTTTCTCCTTATTTTTCAAAAATAATTCGTTCCGCTGCCCTGCAGCTTTCTGTCTCAGTTCTCAGATGTAAAGAATAAAATCATCCTGTTTCTTCTTGAAGCAGAATAATCCAATCACCATTGCCACAACGGAAAAGATAAGTGCATATGCAAAATAATGAATATTCATCGCTTTTCCAAATACTGAACATCTGAAAATATCAATCACACAATACAATGGGTTATATTTCAGTATCCATGCCCATCCACTCTTCAAAAGCTTTTCAGGATAATAGAAAATCGCACATGTATACATAACCAGCATAAGTGCTACAGACCAGAGATATTCCATATCTCTGAAAAATACACCTATTGTTGCCAGGATCATTCCGCATCCATATGACATAATAAGAATCAGTATCAGTGCGATTGGCGCCTGAAGCAGATAGAACGTAGGCTTTACACCAAGTATCACACTCACCATTGCCAGTACGATCAGTGAGATCAGAAAGATCACATAGTTAAAAAGCACACTGGACAGCGGATACAAATATTTGGGTACATATACCTTTTTGATCATTGCCGAGTTCTGACGTATAGATTTCAAAGCGGCCTTGGTGGACTGTGAAAAGAAACTGTACAGGAGTCGTCCGGTCAGGATATATACAGGAAAGGTCCTGTCTGTATTTCCATACAAAGTACCAAATACAATTGTAAGCACTATCATGGTAAGCAACGGCTCCAACATAGACCATATCATTCCCAGATAAGAACGTCTGTATTTCAGCTTAATCCCTTTTTTTACCAGTTCTGACAAAGAAACCGGTATTGCATAAAATTATCAACGTATTTTTTCATGTCCTCTCCATTATTTCTGTTTTTTATTTCATTTATAATTCTTTTGTGCAGAAATCTGTTATCGTCAGGCGAATATTTGCAATCCGCTTCGCAGTTTATTTTTTTTTGCCGGACAACTGTCTCTACACAAAACAAACCACCTTGTACTGTATCATATTCTCTGATGTCTTGCAACCGGTATCCGTAATTTTGCGCAAAATAAAATCCCAATCTTTCCTGTCATTTTATGGTTATCCCATAAAATAATATAAAAGATCAGGATTTTTATATGTCATGCCAGTCAGTTAAAATGATCCACTGGAACCCCCATGCGTCTCACCCGAAGAACTTGTATGGGTACTGCTTCCACCGCCACCGGAACTTTCTTCCTTCGGCTTCGCCGTACGTGTGACCTGATGATACAGAAATATATCCCGGCTTCTGTTAATATGAAGACTTCCGTCTTTCATATAATCTGCTGCATCCGGCTTCATATGTACAGTCTTCATCCGGCTTCTCATTACTCCGGTTACGATCAGCGCGATCACAAATCCGACCACAAGCGAAATGAGAAATATCATATAAAAAGGGATGGTTTCCTCCGGCAGATTTTCTACATCGTACGGTTCTCCGCTCTGTGCCTGAATGATAAATTCTTCGCACAGATCAGCAAACTTCATAAAGCCATCATAATACTCACCATCGGATAAATATGACCCAAAATTATCCGTCATATATTCCTGTCCTGCATCAGTAAAAATCTGAATAGCCTCTCCGTGTGTGGAGATACACCACTTACGTTCTGACATGGTTATCAAAAACAATATACCACTCTTGTCCTCTCCCATGCCATAGTCATTATAATCAAAGAAATCATCTGCATAATCCTGCGGAACTGCACCATCCAGAGTCTCCTCTGTGACAACCACAACATCACAGCCGTAGTCCTCGCTGACCTGATCCAGTTTCGCCTCCAGTTCTTCTTCCTGCCCATCATCTAACAGATCTGCAAAATCTGCCAGCCTTTCTGTATGCACTTCTTCTGCCGCATAAACATTTTCTGAAAATGCTTCCGTCACAAATCCTGTTGTACCTGATACAGTAAGGACAGAAGCCAGAAATACAGGTATGATCTTTTTCTTCAGCATATCTTTCGTCCTCCCTTAAAAAATCAGCAGTCCGGCAAGGCACAAAACAACCGTAAATACAGCGGTCAGTCCGGCAAGCCATTTCAAATAAATTCCCCTGTCAATCGGAAGGTCTCCTGTCATTTTTCCGGTTTGTCCGTTCATTGCAAATATATATTTCTTATCTTTCCATGTTGTATTCAGAATCCATACCGGATACAGTGCATACTGTGCTTTTCCGCCTGAAATATTTACGTTTGTATTTTCGGGAACAACAGAAGCATAACCCTTCACTGTATCTGCCAGTACTTCCTCTGCGCTCTTTTTCATACGGTCATGTGCCCTGTTGATGCTCTCTTTTTCACTGACATCATACTTATCTGCCAGATATCCGGAAAGATATGCGGTCTGAAAATCCACAGACTCTGAAATTTTAAATGGTTCAATGGATTCCATCAAATCATCTGCCATCTTTTCTGATCCATCTACAGGTACAGAAACGAATGTCATCTCTCCGCTTCGCTCCACAGAATAGTAGCTGGTCTCCGTATAATCATAATCATGGTCACTCCACATTCTTACCTTTGTCGCCTTATAACGCACATCAGCATCAACATCCCCGTCAAAAAGCCAGAACGGAACATACAGCCCCTTAATCTCATCAATATGATTTTCCCTGCGAAATGCTTTTGGCAAAAATGTTCTTCCCTTAATATGCCTGTAATATGCTTCTTTTGCCGCTTTCTTATCCAATTTGAACGGAATCACCAGATCCGGCCTTAATGCACCTTTAAACTTCTCTGTCATAATTACAGGATTTCCACAATACGGACAATTTGATGCTCCTGTATTCTCATCTGCGATAATCTCACCACCACAGGACTGACAGGTATAGACATTCATTCCATCTGTCTCACCTTCCTGCCATTCTCCACCGGCATCTGTCTGCCATCCTGACAGATCATCCTGCTGTCCGGCTTCACGCTCCATCTGCTCATCCAGTTCTTTTAATGTCTCCAGTTCAAATTCTGTATCACAGTATGGACACTTCATTTTCTGGGACTTACTGTCAAATTCTATTGCACCGCCACAGGCAGGGCATTTATATTCTCTCAGATCAGACATAGCCATTCCTCCCCCTGCTGTATTTTACTGTCTTGGCTTTCCACACTCTGCACAGAACTTTCCTGTATTTACCGCACCACAACTGCATGTCCACTTTCCTGCCGGTCTTGGGCTTCCGCATTCAGAACAGAATTTTCCTGTATTTACTGCGCCGCAGCTACATATCCACTCTTCCTGCTGCGGTTTCGGTTTACCGCATTCAGAGCAAAATTTTCCTGTATTCTCTGCACCACATTCACATTTCCATGTTCCTGCCATGGATGCCGGCTGCATATTCTGTGCTGCCTGTGCGGCCTGCTGCTGTGCCCCCATCTGATAAAGATTCTGCATGTTTGCTCCACCTGCCTGGCCTGCCATGCCCATTCCCATAAATCCGGTCATAGCACCTGCAGTGTTGGAGGCTGCTGATTTCATTGCATCTGCCTGAGCACCGGCAAGTGTCGCTGCTGCCATAGTCGGATCTCTGAGAATGGCATTCTTCTGTGCATCTTTGATAAGCTGTGCATCCTCTTCCGGAAGAGTCACAGGATTCATGGCAATGGAAACAACCGCAAGGCCTCTGGTCTGCTGCCATTTTTTCGTAAGGGCTTCATTCATGGCATCGCATAATTCCAGAACATGTCCCGGAATGGCACTTGGACGGATCTGAAGTTCTGAGATTTTTGCAAATGCAGGCTGAAGAGCACTTACAAATTCTGTCTTTAACTGAACTTCAATTTCTTCTCTGTCATACTGCTGTTCAACATTTCCGCACACATTTGTATAAAACAGAAGCGGATCAACAATCTTATAAGAATATACTCCATTGCAACGCACAGATACATCTATATCAAGACCGATATTTCTGTCAACTACCCGGAATGGAATTGGATTTGCTGTGCCGAATTTATTATCTACCAGTTCTTTTGTATTAAAATAATAAACTCTCTGGTCTTTGCCTGTATCGCCGCCAAATGTAAAACGCTTCTTTACTGTATCAAAAGTCCTGTGGATTCCCTCTCCCAGACTTCCGGCAAAAATACTTGGTTCTGTGGATGCATCATAGGTAAACTGTCCGGGTTCTGCACAAACCTCCACAACCTTTCCCTGTTCTACGATGATCATACACTGACCATCTGCAACAGCAATTCCGGAACCGCTTGAAATAATATTATCACTGCCTTTTTTGTTGGAAGAACGTCCGCCTACTCTCTTCTCACCCTTTACAACCAGAACATCTTTATCTATTGCATCGCAGTAAAAAAACTCCTTCCACTGATCTGCCATTGTTCCGCCAAATGCACCGGCTGCTGCTTTGATCAATCCCATAATTTATATCTCCTTCCTGATTACATATTTCTTACAGATATTTTCTACCCATATTTCCTGTTAGTGTGCCGACAAGTTGATTTCTCGAACGCTCTTGCGTCTAAATTTCTTATTTTGTGGGTAATTATGTGTGTTTTTTTACAATATAATATTTTTACAGTTACAAATTGATATTTATAAGTTCATCATATCATACATTTTCCGAATTGTCATGCGCAAAAACTCCTCTTTTCTGTCATTTTGCAACATATGAGCACATAAATCGCTGCTGTCCACTCTACAGTAACTATAATGCGACGCGCAGTTATTCAAAAGTTCATGAATAGCAATATACACTTACAATGTATGAAATCTATAAATTCTTTTTTAATTTCAATATATTTTTCCCGTCTGCATATTCATATGAAACCTCATCCATCATTTCCTTAACCAGAAAAATTCCAAGCCCCCCGATTTTTCTTTTTTCTATATCCAGGGTAACATCCGGATCTTTATTTTCTAATGGATTATAAGGAATGCCTTTGTCTATAAACGTCAGTTCCAGTCTTTCAGGAAAATTCTTTATTTCAACCTGTACAGTTGCCTCTCCGGTTTTTGGCGTATAAGCATAATAGGCAATATTGCCAAATATCTCATCTATCGCAATATCTATCTCCATCTGTACTTTTGCAGAACATCCATTTGCTTCCAGTATGGAATTTACAAAATCTGTAATTACCGCTATATTCTCTATTTTTGCTTCTTCTGTAATACTTTTCAAATCCACTTCTCCTTCCTTCATTCAGTTCAGGTAAATAGAATCCTCCTTTTCGCTGTGCAGTTCTGTATCTTTACAGCCCCAGTCATTCGATTGACAATATGTCTGCAAATCCCGTAATATCGAATACATCCTGTATGATATCACTCACATGAATCAATTTCATAGTTCCTTTTACATTCATAAATTTCTGCATTTTCAGAATAACACGCAGGCCGGCTGATGAAATATATTCAAGCCCTGTAAAATCCAATATAAGTTCCTGAGTATTGATCAACTCTTTCTCGGCAAAAGTATCCAATTCAGATGCAGTTGTTGTATCTAATCTCCCGGTCAAAAATACCGTATCTTTTGTTCCTTCATTTTTCTTTTCAATTTTCAGACTCATTTTCTCTCTGCCACTCAAAATGTGTTTAAATATACTCAAACACATCGAGAAATTGAAGTCCTCACGAATACTTCTTACTGCTTCATTGTGTATGTTTTGACGATTGCAGGCAATACGCTACTCACAGGTTCTTGTACACTCCACAGTCGTTAATTCCCGAAATAGCCTTCGGTACATACTTACATTTGCTTTTAATCATGCAATCCTGTAAGTTTTAGCATCTTTTAAATTAAGTGCCGCATTGAAGTCCCTGTCTGCAACATAGCCACATTCACATCTGTAAATTCTATCTGAAAGCTTTAAATTTTTCCTGACAGAACCACAATGGTGACAGGTCTTTGAAGATGGATAAAATCTATCTGCTACCCTTAATTCAATGCCGTTTTCATCGCACTTGGCTTTAAGCCTTGTTCTAAATTCATAAAATTTCTGAGATGCAACAGCTTTTGAAAGACACCTGTTTTTCATCATTCCTTTTACATTTAAATCTTCAATCGTTATGTAAGACGGTTTGGTTTTCACTATCTCAGCGATTGTCTTGTTAATGTAATCAGTACGGATATTATCCATTTTATGATGAAGTTTTTGTACCTTAAGCTTTTGTTTCTGTATATTTGCTCTTTGAGTGGACTCTCCCTTCTTTAAACTTTCATACTTTCGGGAAAGACTTCTCTGTTCCCGGATCAGTTGTTTTTCAAGTTTCTTTAATCCTGCCGATTTGTTGATGTTCCTGTATGTCTTTCCATTTGAAATAATAGCAAAATCTTTCAGCCCAAGGTCTATACCGATTCCCTCGTTTGAGCTATTGTCAATATTGACATCAGGAATCTCTACAAGAACAGAAACATAAAATCTGCCAGCCTTAACAGACACCGTACCACTTCTGATCATATATCCATCCTTTGTTGTTGGGATATATCCTTTTTCTTTGATACGGATCCAGCCCAGAGTTGGGATCTTAAGTCTGTGCCTTTCGCATTGACAATCCTTTGGGTTATTTCTGACGAAATACATCTTCACATCAGATTTACCTTTCTTTTTAAATTTAGGAAAATCACTCTGATGTTTAAAAAATCTTGTAAAAGCAGTACATCCATCTTCGATAGACTTTTTTACGGCTTTTGAATACACTTCCCTGATCCATGTTTTGTCAGGATTATCTGGAATGTATTTGTTGTTAAGCCATAGACTAAAGTCCTTACCAGTCATAAACTTTTCACCATTATCATGCAGAGCTTTGTTGTGACCAAGGTAGAAGTTATAGACATATCGGCAAGTGCCTATCGTCCTGCGGATCCTGGCTTTCTGTTCTTCAGTTGGATTGATTTCCGTCTTGAAGCTCTTTAGCAATCTCTTCATCCCTTTCTATTTGTTTTTTATACTTACGAAGTCCATACAATCTGCAGGAAAAAACATGAAGTATAGATACAATATCCTGTACAAGTTCTTCTTGCGGTGATAGTTCTTCATTGTTCACTATAGTTGTGTTGAACTTCATACAGAATTTTTCAAACCAGTCATATCCAAATCTGATAAATCTGTCTTTATGTGTAACTATGATGGTTTTAATTGTTTGTTCCATCACTTCATCTAACAGCTGATTCCACTTTTTGCGGTTATAGTTTAAACCACTGCCATACTATTCAATACATTGGTCTACAATCACTCCTCTGACATTACAGAATTGACGTAAAAACGATACCTGATCCTGTAAATCATCCTTTTGATCTCTTGTAGAAACTCTTGCATAAATAACAATTTGTCGAGTATCATTCTCTGTATCTATGCCTTTGAATTGAAGATATTGATTGTAAGTATAATAACGCCTGTCAGTTGGAGTTCGATTTACTTTTAGCGTTCCTTCCCTGTCCCAACGCTGTAATGTTTTCACAGAGACACCTAATAATTCAGCAAAATCTTTTGGTTTATAATTAGTGATATTCGATGTGTTCATAGCAATACCTCCATGAGCATATTTTAACACATTTAATCACTAATATTATTGATCACTTAAAAATCCTCCTTTTTCAGATAATGTCAAATTTCTGTTCTGTCAGCATCTTCTGCCGTTACTGAAAACTTATAAAAAGTTATAAACTTCTATGTTCCATTCCTACTTCAACGAGTATGCTTTTGATGATATAAATATCAATCTACTCACAAGTTCTTGTACTCTCCATAGGCGTAAATTCCGGACTAACGTATCCGTACATACTTGTATTAACATTTCAGTGTCAGCTTGCAAATTTTTCTCCATAAGTCTTGAGATTTATAGATGCCTGGAAATCTCTGTCAATCATATTCCCACACGCACATCTATAAACTCTGTCAGATAACTTCAAATCTTTTTTGATGTTTCCACAACAGCTGCAAAGCTTTGATGATGGATAAAACCGATCAGCTACAATAAGCTGGATCCCTTTATCGCTGCACCTATATTCAAGCTGTTTTCTAAACCAAAAAAATCCCTGTACCTGAACTGCTTTGGATAAATGTCTGTTTTTCATCATTCCGCTGACATTCAGATCTTCAATACATATAAATCTTGGTTTTCGATTTACGATCTCCGATATTGTCTGATTTAAATAATTTTTACGGATGTTTGTTAATCTGTGATTTCGTTTTAATAAAAGTTTTTCCTTTTTGATTACATTATTTGTTTTACAGTAACTTTCCCCTTTCTTATTTTTCTCGTAAGAACGAGAGATACTACGCTGTAACCTGCGTTTCTGTTTTTCTGATTTCTTTACTTTCTGACTCTTATTGATGTTCTTATACTTAGTCCCATCAGAGCAGACAGCCAGGTCTTTGATTCCCAGGTCTATGCCGACTCCGTCATCATTAAGTGTTTCCCTGCAGTCAGGAAATTCTACACATACGCTGATCCACCAGTTCAATCCGTCAAAGGATATTCTCGGGTTCATATATTTAGCATTTGTCGGAATACGTCCATGTTCTGCAAGTCTTACCCAATTCATTTTTTGTTTGTTGGCTTTCCTGCTGGAGGAAAAGCCTTCAAATTTAACGTGTGTATTACTGAAACGTATCTTAACGTTGTCCTGATAGAACTTCGGCATTGATCTCTTTTTTGACTTGAATCTTGGAAACTTTTGCAAACCCCTGAAAAAGTTCTTATAAGCAGTACAGGCATCTTTAATTGCCTGTTTGGTTACATTATTTGAGATATTCAGTAACCATGCATATTCATCAGAATGTCTAAGCTTCGTAAATTCTTTTCTGAGTTCTGCATCTGAAATGAATCCGCCGCCTTTTTCATAGTTCCCTATTTCCCTGGCCAAAGCCCAGTTATAAGCAAATCTTGAAGCACCTGCGTACTGAAACATCTTAGTTTTCTGTACATTGTTTGGTATCAACATTACTTTTATGGCTTTTACCATCTGTTTCCTCCTGTATCAGTTCACGGATAAGTTTCTTAGCTTTATTCGCTCGTTTTCCTTGTAATTTACAACTGAATACTGTGATTATCTGAACCAGATCTTCAACAAGTTCCTGCTGTTCGGATTTTTCAGTATTATCAATAATCTCAATCTCACAATTATAAAGTGAAGCGATATATTCTATCAGCCCAAAACCAAATCGTAATAGCCGGTCTTTATATAAAACAACAACCTTTTCAACCTGATTTTGAGATATTCGCCTGATCAATTCCTGAAGTCCTTTTTTCTTATAATCAATCCCGGAACCGATATCACTTATTATCTCAAATGGCTGTCCTTTTGCCAGAAGATATGTCTTAACATTATCAATCTGTCGTTCCAGATCATCTTTCTGTTTATGGCTGGAAACGCGACAATATCCAATTGTAATGCGTTTTTTAGGCTTTACATTTATCACATGGTTGAGTTGCTCATCAGAATAATATCTATAGCCACTTACTGTAGTATGATGCGGATGAAGTTTTCCATTGGCATCCCAATTTCGTAATGTCTGGGCAGATACGCCTATAATTTTTGAAAATTCATGTATAGAATAATATTTACTCAAAGTATCAACTCCTTTCAATGATATTCTACTCTAACATCTTATAAAACTCAACATGTGCTTATATAATTTTATAATTTATATTTAACTGCTAATAACCTCCATCTGTATATTCACTCTATCCACCCTGATATCTGCAAATTGCTCCATTACTGAACAACTCCCATATTTATCATATTCATTGTAACATAAACAGGAGATGAATGCATCATCTCCTGTCTATTATTTACCTGTATTTTGTGGAATTGATTACTGTTCACTCCGTTCACAGCAACACGCTTCGCAAAGTATGTCTCGGGACTTTGGCATAGGCAACCTGTCAGTTCTGCTATTTATTTTTATTCTTTACTTCTTCCCACGCCTCATCATCAAATTTCTGTTTCTTAAAGTAATAGATTCTGTCTTCGTCTGTAATCTCGCGGATTACTTTACATGGATTTCCAGCTGCGATCGTATTATCCGGGATATCTTTGGATACTACACTTCCTGCACCGATCACTACATTACTTCCAACGGTAACACCCGGAAGAATCACTGTATTTCCGCCGATCCATACATTATCTCCCACTGTTACAGGAATTCCGTATTCATATCCTGAATTACGGCTGTCCGGATGAACCGGATGACCCGCTGTATAAATGGAGACATTTGGCGCAATCTGAACATTTTTTCCACATGTTACTTTTCCCACATCAAGGATTGTCAGATTATAATTGGAATAGAAATTCTCACCTACTTCAATGTTCCAGCCATAGTCACAGTGGAATGGTGCTTCCACCCAGACATTTTCGCCTGTTTTTCCAAAAATATTCTTGATCATCTGAGGCGCTTCCTTACTCTGTCTGGATGGCGGCAGCTGATTAAAATCATAGATTTTCTGCTTGCATGCCTTTCTGTCTTCCTCCAGACCATCTAGCCATGCCTTATATGGAAGTCCGCTTAACATTCTTTCTCTCTGATTCATTGTTGTATCTCCCTTATTTTATATTTTTTATAAAAATCATTTCAGCCCAAACGCCGCCATCTCCGCCTGTACATTGCGACTGCCTGTAAATGTCTATAAAACTGAACTCACTATTAATAAATAGTATAATCCCCAAAACAGTTTCTGTAAATATTATCAACCGAAAAAAGGAGACTGCCGCATATTCATGCAGACAGTCTCCCGGTATTTCTTATCTTATCTATTCTGTTATACTAATGCAGCACCTAAAGCTTTGCAAGCATCTGTAGCTTCATCATCTGGCTCTTCCTGGCAGATCACGCTGTCGCATACAAGATTTGCACCTGCTTCTTTACAGGACTCTTCCCAGTTACGCATCCATTCGCCGTCTCCCCATCCATAAGAACCAAACAGAGCGATGTTCTTGCCTTTCAGGGCATCTTTGCATCCGTCAAACATTGGCTCGAATTCTGTATCTTCGAGAACTTCATCTCCCATTGCAGGGCATCCGAAGGCGATTGCATCATATTCAGCAACTTTAGAACCGTCAAAATCCTCACAGGTATGAAGAACAGCTTCGCCGCCTTTTTCCCTGATTCCGTCTGCAACTGCGTTTGCCATTGCTTCTGTGTTTCCTGTGCTGCTCCAATATACAACTGCTACTTTACTCATGATTAAAATCCTCCTTAAATTTGCTCTGCCTTTTTCTTTGCCGCAAAGCCATGATTTATATTATAATAAAAAGTCATACGGCTTTTCTATTATACTGATTCTTAAACGAACTCTCCATCCCTGCTATATTATTGTATATAGCTTCTTCCTTACGCTGCCACCGTCAGCTGACGTACACTTCTTCCCTGATTCCAGAGACGTACATACACGCTGGTACATTTCTTAAATCTGGCAAAAGCCTTTATTGCCTCACATTCATTGCAATAAACCTTCCAACAACCTACACATTTACAGTTCTGCCCTGCATTCTTGATAAACCCGATCACATCTCCCAGCGGATATCCCAGAAACAATCCGATTTCATGAGGAAAATCTTCTCTCTGGGCCAGGCGGCTTCTCAGTCTCTCAAGTGCATATGCAGGATCTGTACTCTCATACCCATACTTCTTTATGAAATTCGCAACACCAGGTTTCTTCAGATCTCTTTCAAGGCTTGAGAACCGGCAGACATAAATCAGCGCCTTTTTCTCACTCCTGCGAAGTACTGTGAGGGAAACGCCTTTTTCTCTTACACATTCATTAAAGCCTTCTACGCTTTTCCATAATTCTTCCTCAGATTCATATTTATATGTAAAAAGATTTCCGGTTTTAATAGATGCTAATGTAGGTGAACAATGTTCGATCACAGATTTCTCCAACATGTTATGATCCCTTTCTCAATGGCAAAATATTAGTTAGGACATGCTAACTATCTATCAAAAAATAAAGCTTTACGAAACATTTTATTGCTTTTGTTTGCTGCAAAGCTTGAATTACTGCTGTAAAAAGACCTTCAACAGATCGTTCAGCAGTTCGAGTTATTTATGTCTAACTTCATAACTTAATATATACTATCTCTGGTATTCTGTCAAGTTAATTTTGTATAACTTTTTTTTAGTAACTGCCTTTTTTAACCGCATCAAGTAAGTCCCCGGGGTCGGTTGCAAAAAACAATAAGCAATGGGTAGGGACTTGCTTGTATCAGGAGGAGTGACAACTCCTTCTGATACACTGTGAAACAGTTATTCGATGTAGCGCCGCCTAGCAAAGCGGATGATTTTATCCGCTTGACCATAAAATCTCATCCTTCTATACAGATCGCACTTCCAACTCCATCTTCTGTCCGTTTCTTTGTTACTATGATCTTCTTATCAATACGTTCTTTCAGCTCTGCTACATGGGAAACAATCCCCACCAGTCTGCTTCCCTGACTGAGATCCTTCAATGCGCGGATTGCCTGATCAAGGGCATCTTCATCCAGAGATCCGAAACCTTCATCCACAAACATGGTATCAAGCTGGATTCCGCCGGAGCTTGACTGAATTTCATCAGAAAGTCCCAGTGCCAGAGACAGAGATGCCTGAAATGTTTCTCCGCCTGATAAGGTCTTGACACTTCGAACAGTTCCATTGTAATGGTCTACTACATCCAGTTCCAGACCGGTTTTCCCCACCCTGCTCTTGTTTTCTTTTCTGCGAACTAACTCGTACTGACCGCTGCTCATGGTCATCAGACGGATATTGGCACGCGCAAGAATGCGGTCAAAATACTGCATCTGGATGTAAGTTTCCAGCATGATCCTTGCTTTACCCGTGATCGTACCATTGGCAGTGTCTGAGAGAGATTTCATCCACTTCCAGCGGGTTTCCGTTTTCAGAAGTTCTGTCTGCTGTCTGCGGATTTTTTCATACATGTCACTGTTGATTTCCAGGCGGGCATGGACCTCATCACGATTTTCTGAAAGTGATTTCTTTGCTGTGCAAAGTTTTCTTTCTGAGCATTCAGTTCCTCAGCTGAAATACTTATGGATTCTTTTAACTGTTCTGTCAGAGATGCAATTACCGAATCCAGTTCTGTCATTCTCTTTTCTAATACTTCTCTCGCTTCTGTTACTGTTTTATAATGTATTTCAAGCTTCTTTTGTTCCTCAGTCTTAAGCTGGATCTGAGACAGGATTTCTTCCTTTGTCCTTTCACCCAGCTCTTTTTCCATATTCTCTCTCTGCTTCTGCAGCTGCTCATATCTGGATTTCTCTGCTGCTGTCTGCTGCTGATTCTGATTGATCTGGTCTGTGATCGTTGTGAGTTCTGTCTGAGTCTTACCAATCTGCATCTCCAGAAGTTTTCTCTGTTCCAGAAGTGCTGTCAGATCCTTTTGTTTCTGTCCCAGAATATTTTGCTGCTGTTTCAGCCATTCTGCTGCTCTCTTTCCCTGCAGCAAAGCCTGTGATACATTACAGATTTCCTTTTGATACACTATTTCACCGCTGTGATCCTGTGACAGTTCCGGATCAGTTTTCATTCTCTGTCTTATATCTTCTTCATGGATCCATGTCAGTACAGGTCCGTCCAATTGATTCTGCAGCTGTTCCTGAATACTTTCCAGCTGGCTCTTCCTCTTTTCAAGACTGATCTGTAATTTCTGAAATTCTTTTGCATGTTGTTCTGACTGTGTGATGAACTCTTCCTTTTTCTTCAGTAAATCCTGATGAACTTTTTTCTGTTTTTTGATTTCTTCCAATCCTGTCTGTACACTGCTTTCCTGATTTTTTACAAATAAACATAATTCATGATCAGGAAATTCCTTTCGAAGTATCTCTTGTGTCTCCTCTTCTGGCAGAAACTGCGCTATATAACCTTTAACCCCTTCTGTCAGTTCTTCCCTGCAGCGCTGCATCAGTCCTGCTGCCTCTCCTGCCTGCACACTTGCGTCAGATGCCGCTTTTTCCGCAGCTTCTGTTAACTTTTTCTGTTTTTTCAGCTGTTCTTCTGTGGGAACTTCATTCGGAATCTGTGTGAGCTTCGGATGATGAACAGAACCACATACCGGACATGGCATCCCATCCTGAAGATCTGCTGCCAGAATACCCGCCTGTGCATCCAGATAGGCCTGCTCCATTTTGTTTAAAATTTCTTTTATTTCTGCCCGTTTCTGAGAAGCGGTCAGATAAGCCTTCTTTTTGCTTTCTGCTTTCTTTTCCAGATCCTGATACCGTTTCTGCTGATCTTCTATTTTCTGTATCTGCTGCAAACGTACGACCAGGCTGTTCTCTTTGATTTCCAGATTCCCACCGGAAACAATTTTCTCTTCCAGATCAGCCAAATCCTTTTTTATCTGTTTCGCAAATTGTTCTTCCTGTTCAGACTGTATTTTCAGTTCACTGATTTTTGTCTGAAGAAACTCAAGATTTCCGCAGTTCTTATAAATTCCTGCATAAAGAGTATCTATTTTCTCTTTCCGGAAATCTGTTTCTGCTTTTTCTTTTTCTGCACCGTCTGTTGTCTGATATTCTTTTTGTTTTTCTTCAAGAACAATTTTCTTTTCTTTCTGACGATTCTGCAGTGCAATACTGTCTGTTTCCAATTTTTCAATCTGTTTTGAGACATTTTCTATTTCTCTGAGCAGATTTTCCAGATTTGTATAACGCTTCAGATTCTCTTTTTCTTTCTGTATGGAAAGTATCAGGCGTTGGATCTCCTCTGGTTCCTTTGCCCCATTTTCTGCATCTTTTTGTGCCTGTTCCAACTGTGGAAGCAATACTTCTTTCTCTTGCAGAAGTTGTTCCTTCCTTGCCTTTGCATCTGCTTCTTTATGAGCCTTTCCCAAAAGCTGATTTACTTTTTCAAGTTCTGTATCATTCTCTTTGATCTGCTTATTTACAGCTTTCAAGTTATCCTTATCTGCCTTCAGAAACTGCTCCAGAATTTCCAGACCTTCTTCCAGATTTCCTTCAAAGCCATTCTTCTCCATCAATAACCACTGTTGTCCCAACTGATTTTCTGTAGAATATCTGACCTGTTCCGTATACTGACGGATACTTCTCAGCAGCTCTTTATATGCTTTGTCCAGACCGCCGGCTTCGAATTTTAATTTTTCCTGAATTACCTTATAAATATCCGTATGGAAAAGCTTTCTGAAAATATTGCTGCGTTCCTCTGTATCAGCCAACAGTAATTTTCTGAAATCTCCCTGTGCAATCATGGCGATCTGTGTAAACTGCTTCATATCCAGTCCGATCAGCTCAGTAACCGCCTGATTCACTTCCTTTAGCTTTGTCACAGGAGCTCTTCCATCAGAAAAAGTAAGCAACGCCTCCCCCTTCTGGGTGGTCATTCCGGTACCTCTGGTCTTTGGGCGCTCATAATCCGGGCTTCGCTTCACTGTATACACTGCATCTTTATATTCAAAAATATATTCCGCATACGTAGGTGTTTCCGGTTTTGCATACTTGCTTCTGAGCATGGATGCCTCCCGGACTCCTCCGCTTGTCTCCCCGTACAACGCAAATGTAATCCCATCAAAGATTGTCGTTTTTCCTGCCCCCGTATCTCCGGTCACCAAAAAAAGTCCCTGTCCTCCAAGCTGTGTAAAATCGATCACAGTCTCATCCGCATATGGACCAAATGCAGATAATGTCAGCTTCAATGGTTTCATACGCGCACCTCCTTCAGATCCTGGATCAGTTTCTCCACAAACTCTGTCTGTTCTTCTTTCATAGGTTCATTATTTAACAGTTCATAAAACTCCTCAAACAGCTGCAGCTCTGACTTCTGTTCCTGAGCCTCCACTGCCTGAACCTCACGGTTCTCACGTGTTCGTTTATTATCATATTCCAGACGCATCAGGTTGGGATAAACAGTACGCAGCTTCTGAAGTGCCCCCGGCACATCTTCCTCATCTGTCAGGGTAATCTGAAGATAATCCATCTTATTTTCAGCAGTATAATGATCCTTCGCCGTCACATCCATATAGGTTCCCCTCAGCTTACGCATATCCCGTCTGGGAATCAAGGGTACTGTACTGACCCTCACATTTCCCTTCTCCAGAAGCTCCACAATCGTTACCGACTTTTTATGATCTGCTTCCGAAAAAGAATACTTAAGCGGCGTCCCACTGTAACGCAAGGTCTCTCTCCCCATTTTCTGAGGTCTGTGGATGTGTCCCAGTGCCACATAGTCAAAATCCTTAAATACTTCCGCACTGACATTGTCAAGACCGCCAACCCATGTTTCTTCTGAGTCGCTTCTGTCTGCTCCGGTCACAAACTGATGTGCCACCAGCACATTTCTCTGTGTCCTGTCAATCTCACACTCCTGCAGAGCAACCATGACACCCTCTTCATAAGTATTAATGTCATCTCTCTGCAAAGCATGGCGTACTGCCGCAGGTTTCAGGAAAGGCAGAAGATATACAGATATTGATCCATACTGATCTTTCAGCACAATCCTTTTCATTTCACCATCATAAACCTGCGAAATATAAATATCACTGCTTTCAAACAGCTTTGCCCCAAAGGAAAGCCTTTCTGCTGAATCATGATTTCCACTGATCATGTACACAGGAATCTCAGCTTTAGCCAGTCCTGTAATAAACTCATCAAACAACTGCACTGCCTCTGCCGACGGCACTGTCTTATCATAAACATCCCCTGCGATTAAAACTCCATCCACTTTCTGTTCCGCAAAGATTTTCATCATCTGATCCAGAATATACCTCTGATCCTCCAGCATGGAAAAATCATGCACCCTTTTTCCAATATGCAGATCCCCAATATGCGCAAACTTCATCCCACATTTCTCCAATCTAAATATCATTCCTGCCTGCTCTGTCTGCCGGCGGCATACTGTCAATTATTTATTTCACTTTCAGAATATTTTTGCTATCCTGATACTCCTCCGGAATTTCTTCTGTAAGAATTTGGGCATCTGTAAACCCGCCGAATGTCACAGAACTTACTTCGCCAAACTTTGACTTATCTGTCAGAATATATACATCTTTGCACTGCTTCATTGCAGTACTCTTGACGATTGCTTCACTGGTATCCGGTGTGGTAAAGCCTTCTCTTCTGGTGATTCCATTTGTTCCGAAGAAACCCTTTGTAAAATGATACATCTGGATCATCTGCATTGCCTGACTGCCTACGACTGCTTCTGTGGAACTCTTCAGTTCTCCTCCGATCAGGTAAACCCGGATTCCCATCTTTGCCAGGGTCTGGGCATGGGATACTGCATTAGTGACAAAGGCAGCTCTTACACCTGCCAGATATTCCAGCATCAGACCAGTGGTGGTTCCTGCGTCCAGATAAACAAAATCATCTGGTGTGATCAGGCTGGCAGCATACTTTTTGCAATCTTCTTCTTTTTCTTCTTTATTTAATTCTGATTTCTGCGCCACAGTCGGTTCATAGGCAGTTACTTTATGATTTAATGCTACTGCACCACCAAAAAACCCTGGTTAGCTTTCCTGCTTTGTCCAGTGTGGTAATGTCTCGGCGCACTGTGGATTCTGATGCATCCAGAAGTTCTCTCAGTTCTGTTACTGTAACACTCTTCCTTTCTTCCAAAAGCTTCAGAATAATGTCAAATCTCTGTTCTGTAAGCATGTACTTCTGCCTCCATTATATATTTACTTTGATTATTTACTTCTGATTATTTACTCCGATATCTACGAATTGCTCCGCTGCTTCGCAGCTCCCCCAATTCTGCAAACATTCGGAATCCGCAGATTTACTTCGTAAATCGCTACTTCCTCATGTTTGGCGGGTCCCAAGTTCAAAAGTCTTATCGTGCAAGCACGAACGACTTTCTGACCTTTTGACCCTGATATCTCATTATAACAGAAACAGGAGATGAATGCATCATCTCCTGTCTGTCAGTTTCTTATATTTAATTCTATGAATTACAGGTTCTCCTGCATGAATTTGCTTACTGCTTCATATGCTGCTTCTTCATCAGCGCCTTCGATTGTGAATGTTACTTCATGACCTTTCTTAACGCCAAGTCCCATCAGTGCAAGAAGTTTTCTGCAGTCTACTTTTTTGCCTTCTTTTTCAATAGAGATAGTGGATTCAAAGCCCTTTACCAGTTTTACAAGTTCTCCTGCAGGACGTGCGTGGATTCCTTCATTGTCTGTAACCACATACTTAAATTCTTTCATTTTGATATCCTCCATGTTCTTTATTTAATTATTGCTTTTCTTACTTTTATCTGCTGATCTTCTATTCTGGCAGTGACCAGACAGATATTCCTCGCTACTTATGCTGCTTTCTTCTTTAACAGGCCAAGCAGAACTGCAGAAATTACTGTTCCTACAACCAGTGCGACTAGGTACATAACTGCATTTCCAACTACAGGGAATACGAAGATTCCACCATGCGGTGCCATCAGTGTACAGTCAAATGCCATGGAAATCGCTCCTGCCGCTGCTGATCCAATGATACAGGACGGAAGTACACGAAGCGGGTCAGATGCTGCGAACGGAATCGCACCTTCTGTGATAAATGCAAGACCCATGATAAAATTGGTAGGACCTGCGTCTCTCTCTTCTTTTGTGAACTTATCCTTAAACAGCAGTGTTGCCAGTGCAATCGCACACGGAGGTGTCATGCCGCCGATCATAACTGCTGCCATAATATCATAGTTACCTGCTGCAATTGCAGCTGTTCCGAATACATATGCTGCTTTGTTGAACGGACCACCCATATCAATAGCCATCATTCCACCAAGCACTATGCCAAGTATTACTTTACTAGAACTTCCCATTCCTGTCAAGGCATTATTCAGACCTGTGTTGATGCCTCCCATAATTGGCTCTACGATAAATGTCATCAGGAGTCCCATAATAAGAATTCCAACTACAGGATAGATTAAAACAGGGGCAATCTTTTCCAGTGCTTCCGGAAGTTTATCACATAATTTACGAAGTCCAAGAATAATATATCCTGCTGCAAAGCCTGCAAGCAAAGCTCCAAGAAAACCAGATTTACCGCTGGCTGCCATCATACCACCTACCAGACCAAGTGCAAGTGCCGGTCTGTCACCGATTGCCATCGCAATAAATCCGGCAAGGATCGGAAGCATGAATCCGAATGCTGTATTACCGATTCCTTTAAACAGAGCCGCTACCGGAGTAATGGTACCGAAGTTTGCTCTCTGATCTGCCGGAAGTGCACTTAAATCTACACTTAATCCATCAATCAGAAACGCAATTGCAATCAGGATACCGCCGCCTACAACTAATGGAAGCATATGAGATACGCCATTCATCAGCTGCATATAAATCTTATGTCCTACACTGCCGCCGGATTTATTACCGGCAGAAGATGTCTGGGAACCTGCTGCTGCGTGATAGACCGGTGCATCCCCGTCGATTGCCCTGTCAATGAGCTGGTCTGCCTTACTGATTCCGTCGGATACCTGACATTCGATCACTTTTTTACCATCGAAACGTTCCATGGGAACCTTGGCATCTGCTGCGACAATAATACAGTCTGCATCAGCAATCTCCTGATCTGTCAGCACATTCTTAGCACCGCCGGATCCACGGGTTTCAATCTTGACAAAACAATTCTTTGCTTTTGCAGCTTTTTCAATTCCTTCTGCTGCCATGTACGTATGTGCAATACCGGTAGGACAGGAAGTAACAGCAAGGATCTTTGCCTGTGTTCCTTCTGCTGATCCGGTATCTGCCAGTCTCTCATCAATATCTTTCTTTTCACTGTCTGCCCTGTCAATAATGTCCATAAACTCATCTACAGAAGATGCGTTGCGAAGAGATTCTGTAAACTCCTCATCCATCAGCATCACAGAGAGCTTACTGAGTACATCCAGGTGAATGTTATCCTCTGTATTCGGCGCTGCGATCAGGAATAATAAGGTTACAGGTTCGTCATCCAGTGCTTCAAACTCTACACCATTTTTGATGACCATTGCCGCAAGCCCCGGCTTCTTAACTGCATCACATTTACCATGAGGAATGGCAATTCCCTCGCCAATACCTGTTGTGCTCTCTTCTTCTCTTAAATATACCTGTTTACGATAAGCCTCACGATCGCTGATCTTCTCACTTTTTACCATCAGATCAACTGCCATATCCAGAGTTTCTGACTTTGTTTTCGGAGCAGCTGTCAGCGATACGCTTCGTCTGTCAAGCAAATCTGTTATTCTCATCTTTTCTTCCCCCTTTATTATTTTCCGGTTATCTGACCATAAACCGCTTCTATTTCTTCCTTTGTTGCAAGATTTTCAGAAAATGCACTTGCACTTCCTGCCGCAATTCCCATGTGGAATGCATGTTCGTAATCCTTCTTCTCCATCCAGCCTGCAACAAATCCTGCTACCATGGAATCTCCAGCACCCACACCATTGACCAGTCTGCCTTTCGGTGCAGGTTCTTCAAATACCTGTCCGTCCTCTGCTATCAGAACCGCACCTTCGCCAGCCATGGAGATCAGCACATTTCCTGCACCTTTTTCCTGCAGTTTCTTTCCATAAGGAATTACATCTTTTCTTGTTTTTAATTCTACACCGAAGATCTCGCCCAGTTCATGATTGTTTGGCTTTACGAGGAATGGATGATATTTCAGAACATTGACCAGAAGATCCTTTGTTGCATCAACTACGATCATCACACCTTTTCCATCCAGCCTTGCCATGATCTGTTCATACATGTCATCCGGCATAGAAGATGGAATGCTGCCTGCCAGGAAAAGTACATCTCCTTCTCCAAGTTCTTCCAGCTTCTTCATCAGTTCCTCTACTTTATCCTTGCTGATCATCGGTCCTGCACCATTGATCTCGGTTCCGTCAATAGATTTCAGTTTCAGGTTGATTCTTGAAACCCCTTCGCTGATCCGAATGAACTCGGATTTCACTCCCATCTCATGTAATCTGCGGATAATTTCTTCCCCTACAAACCCTGCTGCAAATCCAAGTGCAGTGTTCTCAATCCCAAGATTCATAAGGACTGTGGAAACATTGATTCCCTTTCCCCCCGGAAGCATCAGCTCTGAACTTGTTCTGTTTGTCAGCCCCAGTTTAAAATCATCTACCGAAACGATATAGTCCAGAGATGGATTAAAAGTCACTGTGTAAATCATCTCTTCTTTCCCTCCCGTTTTATATTGGTATCCTTTCGGAGTCTTTATTTCACTTGCACCAAAAGATTCCAAAAGTACATATTGTCATGTCTTTTCTGCATGTTCGTGACTGTTTTTTTGTTTACGTTCTTAGTATACTGTCATATTCGTTCAAAGTCAATCAAACTAATTCATAAAAATAATGACTGATTTTGGTTTACTTTGCACAAAAAAGTCATAATCAGTCAAATGTAAACAAAAAAAATCCTCTGATCAGGATTGCTATAAATTCCATGATCAGAGGATTTACTGTTTTCTGTTATTTTATTACTTTTGATTCCTTACATTTTATGCTTTTCTGCTGCAAAGAACGCTTTTGTTTCTTTTACGATCACTCCACTTAATGCGAACAATGCAATCATATTCGGAATCGCCATCAGTCCGTTGAAGATATCTGCGATCGTCCATACAGCACTTACTGTCATGTACGGTCCGATAAATACTGCCAGAATGTAAAGCCAGCGGTATGTAAGGATTGTTTTCTTATGTCCGTTTGTCAGATATTCCAGACATCTTTCACTGTAATAATCCCATCCAAGAATTGTAGTAAATGCAAAGAATACCAGACAGATCATTAATACAAATGCAGAAATCTGTCCAGGGATCGGAAGTCCATGCTGGAATGCATAGGTTGTTACCTGAACACCTTCCAGACCTTCTACCTGCCATGCACCTGTCAGAACGATGGAAAGACCTGTCATTGTACAAATCACGATCGTATCAATAAATGTACCCGTCATGCTTACAAGACCCTGACGTACAGGCTCTTTTGTCTGAGCTGCTGCCGCCGCGATAGGTGCGCTACCAAGACCTGCTTCATTTGAAAAGATACCACGAGCCACACCTTTCTGCATGGATACGATCATTGTTCCTACCACACCGCCTGTCACTGCTGACGGATTAAAAGCTCCCTTCACAACTGTTACGATAGCTGCCGGGATCTCTGTGATATTTAAAAGAATCAGCGCAACACTGAAGATCAGATAGATTACTGCCATAAACGGTACAATAATCTGGCTGACTGTTGCAATTCGTTTCAGACCACCGATGAGGATTGCTGCAACACAGGCTGCAAGAATCAGGGAAGAAATTACAACTGCCCAGGAATACTCTCCAAGGAACGGAATATTTACGCAGTTTGATTTGTTCGGGTCAAAGAAGTTCTGAACTGCACTGGAAATACCATTTACCTGGCTGAATGTACCGATTCCGAAAAGACCTACACATACACCAAAGAATGCAAAGATCTTTGCAAGCCATTTCCATTTTGTTCCCATTCCTTTCTCAATATAATAGAAAGGACCGCCAAGGCTGTGACCGTCTTCTGCTACCACACGGTATTTTACTGCAAGAAGACCTTCGGAGAATTTTGTTGCCATTCCGAAGAACGCTGCAAGAATCATCCAGAATAAAGCTCCGGGACCACCGGCGCAGACAGCAGTTGCAACACCGACTATATTACCGGTTCCGATTGTAGCGCTCAGTGCTGTACATAAAGCTGCGAAGCTGGAAATCTCACCATCGCCTTCTTCTTCGTTTTTAAACATCCATTTTAATGCAAGGGGGAGTCTTCGTATCTGAAGAAGTCCGAGTCTGACAGTTAACAAGATACCACCTGCCATAATCAGGACCATAAGGGGTACGCCCCAGACCAGATTGTCTACTGTTGTCAAAAAAGAATTGATCGCTTCCCACATAATAATAAATCTCCTTTTTCTTTTAAAAAGTGTAATATATTGTACAGCTGGGAAACAAAGTAATAACAGACCGTTTCAAAAATCAGAAGTTCAGAAAATACTGTTCATATATTCAAATGAATCAGCAGGGATGATAAAGCATCCTCTGTCCTTTTGCCTGAGAGATTCAAAACACGGATCAGATAACCAGTTGTGGGAAGTTATCCACATTCCATGTTATTTGCACCTTCGGCCCCCGATCTAACGGGTGTCTCCAGAGAAACGATCCATTTGCAGTTCTTCCCTGCATCCAGGGAACCTGAGAGTTTTACTCCTTCGGCGGGTATAGCCTTTTGTGTGGCTTCCTCTTTCCTGCAAACTTCACCTCGTTAATTTGCTGTTACTGTGGTATACTATAGCTCTTAAATTTGAACTCGTCAATAGAAAATTAAACTTTTATAAAAAAAGTATAAAAATTCCAGAGATTTCCACCTTGTAAAATCCCTGGATATTTAAATAATTTTTATACATCAGCCATATCAGCTGCAAACAGCGCCGCGCCAAGTGCACCGCAAAGCTGAGCCTTGTCACTGATTACCAGCTTTGTTCCAAGCTTCTCTTCCAGTGTCTTTACCAGGCCCTTATTCTTAGAAACACCACCGGTCATCATATATTTCTCCTCACCGCCCACACGTCTGGTAAGAGCTGCGGTTTTTACGGCAACCGCCTTATTCAGACCATGAACAATATCATCTGTTGCCTTATTCTGGGCGATCAGGGATACAACTTCTGATTCTGCAAATACTGTACACATACTGGAAATTGTAATATCTTCTTTGAATTCCAGCCCACATTCGCTCATCTGATCCAGATTCATTTCCATGGTACGTGCCATCATTTCCAGAAATCGTCCGGTTCCTGCCGCACATTTGTCATTCATAACAAAGTTTGCAACTGCACCGTTCTCATCCAGTCGGATCACCTTGCTGTCCTGTCCGCCAATATCAATAACAGTACGGACTTCCGGATTCAGGAAATGCGCACCTCTTGCATGACAGGTGATCTCTGTGATACTCTTATCACCATTTTTAATAGCTGTACGTCCGTATCCGGTAGTAACCAGCGCATCAATATCTTCTCTCTGCAATCCGGCCTCCTTCAATGCCTCTGCAAGGGCACGGTCTGCTCCGATAGCAGCTCCTGCTCCTGTAGGCAGGATAATGCTGGTCACAATCTCATGATTTTTATTTAAAATCACCACATCTGTACTGGTGGAACCACTGTCAATCCCTGCGAAATAACCTTTTCCCATTTTTCTCTCTCCTTTTGTGTCTCCATCTATGGTCTGCTCCAGTGTTTCAGGCTGAATGCTCTCTGCAAAAGCTTCCAGTCTGGTAAGAAGCTGACCGCTGCTCTGAATAGTATAATCTGATTCAATTTTTAAAAGAGGTACATCTGTATGGTTCTTGATCTCAGCATATTCGAAGCTGTAAAAATCACAAAACTTCACTGTATGATAAATAATCCCCGCAACAGACGGATCATTATAAAGCTTCTTACGACCTGTCGGGTCCATCATACGCATACATGGAATCTGCCCCAGAAGCTCTCCTGCATACCAGTCCATCAGTTCATCAAAAGAAGCACCCTCCGGTGGAAGTATATTTCCCACAGAACGGTTATGCACACAGGTATCATTCTCTACAGGAAGGGGCATAGCCTTGCTAGTCATTTCAAATAATTCCTGCCCCATTCTGGCACCAAGCACTGCAATATGAGGCTTTGTGATTTTCTCCTGTACATGGAAAGCAGCCCGGAATTTTCCGGCATCAAACTCTGTGCCTTTGTACTGTGCATAAGCCTTGGCCAGCCCTTTTAACTGTACAGCCATACGCTCTCTGCTGCAGGCACTGTCACAGTGAAGCACATCCAAAATATAAAGAAAATCCAGCTTACCGCTTTCCAGCAGAATATCATACACACTTCGGATGGTATCACAGCAGCTCACCAGAACAAGTTCCTTAATTTTTCCTTCCATGACTCCTTCCAGAAGTGTTTTCCCAAAACCACAGATATTGGGATGTGAAACCTGATCAGCCAGGTCAAAACCATCCGGCATATGGTTAAAGTTCTCACATTCCCCGCCAAGAGATTCCAGAAGCTCAATTGGAGTATATTTACAGACATAATAAGTTTTATTCATTCTCAGCACCTCCCAGCATTTCCAGAAAAGCTCCCAGCCTGGTGGAAGTCTGTCCTTCTCCTCCATGGCTTCGATCACACCCGTCACCGTCCAGGATCAAAAGGGGCAGTCCGGCTTCCTCAAATTTCTTCTTTGCAAGCTGTGCAGCTCCAAGGGTATGTTTACAGCCCCAATGTCCAAACCACACAGCACCGTCTGCTCCTGCCTGTTTCGCATGACGGATGCCGGCTTCAATCCTTCTAAGGGCACTTCCGTTCAGTGAATGATATACCATTCTTTCTGCCATTGCTTCAAAGGGGTTCTCAGGATCAAAGTCCGGCTCACAGGTTTCTGCAAGTTCACATCCCACAATCTGGGCTTTCTCGCTGAAGCAAAGCTCCTGGCGCACTGCATCCGACCAGAACGGAATGGTATGCATCCAGTAAATGTGTTTCCCTTTCGCTGCCGGTGCTTTCTTAATATCTTCAAGAAGCATCTGTGTATACTTTTCTTCTTCTGCTGTTCCAAGAAGGATATTGTTGGTCATTCCTGCATATAACGGTGTGACCAGATCAGAGGGCACATATCTGTCCGCACGCAGCTGCTGATATTTCCTATAATTTTCCAGAGTCCGCTTACTGCAGACAAGGCGTTCCTTTAATCTGTCCTCAGAGATTGTTTTTCCTGTATTTTTTTCCAGAAATACTTTTAAATCCCTTAACTGATCTGCCACATACTGTACATTCTCTTTCGTCTGATTCCATGGTACATCAATGGCAAATACAGGTACCTGGTAGAAATCTGCCAGGGTACGGAATGTAAGCAGGTTGGCATCGCAGGTCAGGTTGGTATAAACAATACATTTGGGCTTTGGCAAAAGTCCTTTCTGCGCTGCACCCAGAAATGTCTTATGATAACTGCACAATGTCTCTGCAATTCCCTGATTCTCTGCCTGCTGTAAAAATGCTCTCTCCGCTTTGCTTGCAGAAAGATAGCAGGAAAATCCCTCTACATTATAGGGATGTAATCCCACCTCCTGCATCATTTCGCAGGGAGTAAAAATACTTACAATAACAGAATCTTCCGGTTTCTGAAGGGGACGCAGCATGGTATCCATCATCAGATTTGCAAGATGCCTGTCTGCAGGCATCAGTCTCTTGTCCTGCATATAACGGAACTTCAGATTCTGTGCTTCCCAGCCGGTTTTTAGCAGCCAGCGGGCTGAGTCTGGCTTTGTATTAGTCAAATTTTCAACATAATGACCAAATGTCTCAATAATCTGCATAATCTTCTTCCTCATTATGGTGATGATAATTTATCAGTTGTTGGCGCACAAATAGCGCTACGGAATATTTTAGTAATATCTTTTTTTCAAGTCAAGCTGAATTTTCTCCAAAGTTCACCTGTTTTTGTACATTTTTCTTGACAAAAAAGTCTTAAATGATACACTTTTGAATGTATTATTTTTCAAAAAAGGCAGAAATAATATAGGAAAGATTTTTACGAAAGGAAGGAATTTTTAAAATGCGTTCATTGGCAGTTTATTTAAAAAACTACAAAAAAGAAAGCATCCTGGCGCCATTTTTTAAATTTCTGGAGGTTGTATTTGACCTGATCGTGCCTATTGTCATTGCACAGATCATTGACGTAGGTATCGCAAACCATGACAACAAATACATTGTCCAGAGATTTTTTATTCTTATTTTAATGGCAGCTCTTGGTCTTGCCAGCAGCATTACAGCTCAGTTCTTTGCAGCCAAAGCCAGCGTAGGCTTTGCCACTAAATTAAGACAGGCAGTTTATGACCATGTACAGCATCTGTCTTTTACAGAGCTGGATACCCTGGGAACAGACACCCTGATCACAAGACTTACCGACGATATCAATCAGGTCCAGAACGGACTGAACATGGGGCTTCGTCTTCTTCTTCGAAGTCCGTTTATCGTACTTGGATCCATGGTCATGGCATTTACCATTGATTTTAAATGTGCTCTGGTTTTTGCTGTTGCGATCCCGTTTCTGTTTCTGGTTGTCTTTGTCATTATGTTTCTCAGTATTCCTCTGTTTAAAAAGGTACAGGGAAAACTGGACACAGTAACCGGACTGACCAGAGAAAATCTTACAGGCGTCCGCGTTATCCGTGCATTCTGCCGCGAAAAAGAGGCAGTTGCAGAATTTGATACCCGCAATCAGGAGCTGACAAAGTTAAATCTCTTTGTAGGAAAGCTTTCCGCTTTGTTAAATCCGGTCACTTACGTACTGATCAATATTGCTACTGTTATTCTGATCCAGAAAGCAGGAGTAGAAGTAAATCTTGGCGGTATGCAGCAGGGACAGGTTGTTGCCCTTTATAACTATATGGCTCAGATGATCGTGGAACTGATCAAGCTTGCCTCCCTGATCATCACTCTGAACAAATCCGCAGCATGTGCAGGACGTGTGGCAGATATCCTGAAAGTGAAATCTACTATGAACTACCCGTCTTTCTCCACATATTCTGCTCAGACATCGAAGGACCTTGCAACAGCAACTGCTGATGCATCACTTTCTGAAACTTCCATCGCATTCAATGACGTAACCTTTGAGTACAGCGGTGCTGGTGCCCCCAGCCTTTCCCACATCAGTTTTTCAGTAAAGAAAGGCCAGACAGTAGGTATCATCGGTGGTACAGGAAGCGGAAAAACCACTCTGGTAAATCTGATCTCCAGATTCTATGATGCCAGCAACGGAACTGTTCTGCTGGATGGTCAGAATATTGAAAATTACACCAGAAGTGATCTCCGCTCCAGAATCGGCGTTGTTCCACAGAAGGCAGCTCTTTTCAAAGGTTCTATCCGTGACAATCTGAAATGGGGTCGGGAAGATGCCTCTGACGAGGATCTGTGGCAGGCACTTACCACAGCACAGGGAAAAGAGGTGGTAGAGGGGAAACCGGGACAGCTTGATTTTATGCTGGAACAGAACGGTAAAAACCTTTCCGGCGGTCAGAAACAGCGACTTACCATTGCCCGTGCCCTGGTAAAAAAACCTGAAATCCTGATTCTGGATGACAGTGCCAGTGCCCTAGACTTTGCCACTGATGCAGCACTGCGTAAGTCTCTCAACAGACTTGACTGGAGAGTAACCACATTTCTGGTATCCCAGCGTTCCTCCAGCATTCAGCAGGCAGACCTGATCCTTGTCCTTGATAACGGTACTCTGGCAGGTAAGGGTACTCATGCTGAACTGCTGCGCACCTGTGATACTTACCGGGAAATCTATTTCTCACAGTTTCCGGAAGAAAGAGACAAATACGCCTCTGTATCTGCAGATAATATAATGAAGGAGGTGACTGTATGAGCAGATCAACAGTAAAGGATCCTGCTAAGAGCAAAAGCAGTGAAACCTTTTTTAAAGTACTGCGTTTTATCGGAAGATACCGTTTCCTGCTAATCCTCAGTATCATACTGGCGGCAGTTTCCGTTATCCTTCAGCTGTATGTCCCGATCCTGTTCGGAAATGCCATTGACCAGGTCATTGCCCAACATCAGGTAAACTTCGAAATGATGTGGTACTATCTGTCACGTATTCTTGTAATGGTCATCCTCTCTTCTGCTGCCACATGGCTTATGAATGTGATCAATAACCGCATGACCTACCAGACAGTTAAGGATATCCGTGCCAAAGCCATCCGACACATCCAGGTACTTCCCCTCTCTTACCTTGACGGACACAGTACCGGTGATATCATCAGCCGTATTATCGCAGATACAGATATTCTGTCTGATGGTATGCTGCTTGGATTTACCCAGCTTTTTTCCGGAATCGTAACCATCATCGGAACACTGATCTTCATGTTCTCCAAAAACTTCTGGATTACTTTGATGGTCATTGTCCTGACCCCCGTAAGCTTTTTGGTGGCCAAATTTATTTCTTCCCATACCTTCCAGATGTTCCGTAAGCAGAGCGATGCCAGAGGACGTCAGACTGCTCTCATTGAAGAGATGATAGGAAACCAGAAGGTGGTTCAGGCTTTTGGATATGAGGAAAAATCTTCTGAACGCTTTGCAAAGGTCAACGAAGAATTACAGGAATGCAGCCTGAAAGCTGTCTTTTACAGCAGCCTGACAAACCCTTCCACCCGTTTTGTCAATAATATTATTTATGCCAGTGTTGCACTGGTGGGTGCGTTCATTATCCCGGGAGGCAGACTGACAGTCGGAGGTCTTTCCGTACTCCTCTCCTATGCCAATCAGTATATGAAGCCATTCAATGACATCAGTTCCGTTGTTACAGAACTTCAGAATGCTCTTGCCTGTGCAGGCAGAATCTTTGATCTGCTAGAGGAGGAACCAGAAGTTACAGAGGCTTCTGAGACGCTGAAAGATGTGAAGGGTGAAGTAGATATTAAGAATGTATGCTTCCATTATGATGAATCAAAGAAACTGATTGAGGACTTCAACCTTCATGTAAAACCAGGTATGCGCATTGCCATCGTAGGACCTACCGGGTGCGGTAAATCAACCTTTATCAATCTTCTGATGAGATTCTATGATGTAAATGCCGGATCCATTTCCGTAGACGGCAAACCGATCAGAGACATTACCCGCCATTCCCTCAGAAGCAGCTACGGTATGGTTCTGCAGGAAACATGGATCAAGAACGGAACTGTCCGCGACAATATCTCGATCGGCAAACCGGAAGCTACAGATACCGAAATCATCGAAGCAGCCAAGCTTACACACAGCTGGGAATTTATCCAAAGACTTCCCAAAGGACTGGACACCATGCTCAATGAAGACAGCTTAAGCCAGGGGCAGAAACAGCTGCTGTGTATCACAAGAGTTATGCTCTGTCTGCCTCCGATGCTGATTCTGGATGAAGCGACTTCAAGTATTGATACACGAACAGAATTGCAGATTCAGGAAGCGTTTGAGCGCATGATGGAAGGACGTACAAGCTTTATCGTAGCTCACAGGCTTTCAACTATCCGAAATGCAGATCTGATCCTTGTTATGAAAGACGGCAGCATTATTGAGCAGGGTACTCATGATGAACTGATCGCAAAAGGCGGCTTTTATCACACTCTGTATAACAGCCAGTTTGCTAAAGTCTCTGAATAACCACAAAAAAGAGGAACTACTGTCCATCACAGCCGTTCCTCTTTTTGATTTTATCAAATATTTTTACTTAATTTTTATCAGATTGCTCTTGTGGCATCTTTCAGCCATTCTCTCTCTTCTTCATCCAGATATGGAGAAATCTTCTCATATACCTGTGCATGGTAATCATTGAGAAGGTTACGTTCCCGGACACTCATCAGTTCCGGCACCACTCCATCCAGATCAAAAGGTACCATGGTCAGAAATTCAAAGCACATAAACTGACCATACTCTGTTTCTTCAGCTTTTTTGCAGACCATCAGATTTTCATGACGGATTCCAAATCCATCCTCTCTGTAATATCCCGGCTCATCGGAGGTGATCATTCCCTCCTCCAGCACTGCATTTCCACCCGGAACAGTTTTCCATCGGAAACTATTGGGTCCTTCATGGACATTCAGAAGATATCCTACTCCATGGCCGGTTCCATGCTTAAAATCCTCTCCCATTTCCCACAGTGGCTGTCTCGCCAGAATATCCAGATTTACGCCGGTACAGCCATGAAGAAATCTGGCGGCTCCCAGATTCAGAGTTCCCCGTAAAACTGCTGTGAAGTACTTTTTCTCTTCCTCAGCAGTCGGTCCCATGACAATAGTACGGGTAATATCAGTAGTTCCCTCTTTATAATGTCCTCCTGTATCTGCAAGAAGAAAACCGGATGGTTCCAGAGGAATATCCGTTTCGGGTGTTGCAAAATAATGTACAATGGCAGCATGCTTTCCATAGGCAATAATCGGATCAAAACTATTATCTGTGAAATTCTCCTGTTTCGAGCGGAATTCATACAGCTTTTCTGCTGCACTTAATTCTGTGATTGAGATCCTTCCTACATTCTTCTTTAACCAGTATATGAACTTTGTAACTGCAACTCCGTCTCTGATATGCGCAATGCGTTCATTTTCCACCTCAACAGGATTCTTAGTCGCCTTGGGAAGAAGTGTAAGATTTTCTTCATCCAGAATCCGGGTGTCTGCCGGAATATTACTAACCAGACGACTGTTGACTTTCTTTTTGCAGAGAAGAACTTTTTCGTCCTTTTTAAATGTTTTTACATACTCATAGATACTGTCATAGGGAAAAAGAGTCACACCATCTTTTTCCAGTGCTTCCAGTACGTCTGTCTGAAAGGCTTTCTCATTTGCAAAAAGTCTGATCTCTGTTTTTGTCATTACCAGATAAGAAAGAACCACCGGACAGCAGTGGATATCTCCCCCACGTATATTTAACAGCCAGGCAATATCATCCAGAGAGGTCAGTACAAATAAATCTGCACCCTTTTTCTCCATTGCTTTGCGGATTCTTGCGCATTTATCAGCTCTGGATTCTCCTGCCCATTTTATATCCAGCTCTGTAACCGGTTCACAGGAAAGTACCGGGCGGTTTTCCCATATATCGCCTGCCAGATCATGATCAACACTGAGAGACACACCGTTTTCATCCAGCATTTTCTCTAATTCTGCTGCCTCTTTTGCACTGACAGTACGTCCGTCAAATCCCAGACACATTCCCTGTGTCAGATTTTTTTTCAGGAATTCATGAACTGTGGGAACTTCCGGCTCACCCATTTTAAATAAAGTAATTCCTGTTCCCTTCAGCTGATTTGCAGCCTGAATAAAATAACGTCCATCCGTCCATAACCCTGCCATATCCTGCATAATCAACGCAGTACCTGCAGAACCGGTAAATCCTGTGATATATTTTCTGCATTTGAAATATTCACCTACATATTCTGAACCATGAAAATCATCTGTAGGAATCAGATATGCATCAATTCCTGTTTCTTTCATGCGTGCACGAAGTGCTGCTATTCTCTCTTTTACTGTCATTCGTTTTTACCCTTAAGGCTGCTATCTGCAGTCGTTTTATCATTTTCGCCAAGTGTTTCGTTCATACTTCCCATGCGGTATCCCAGAATATCCATGGTCACATAAGTAAAACCATACTCTTTAAACTTCTTCGCAATATCCTCACGGACATTCTGTTCCAAAAGCTTTGGAAATTCCTCCGGCATGATCTCAATTCTTGCAAGTAATCCATGAATACGGACACGTACCTGATGGAATCCATAGTCAAGTAAAAGCTGCTCTGCTTTCTCAACCATTCCAAGCTTTTCCTCACTGATGGTCTCTCCATAGACAAACCTGGAGGACAGACAGGCAAATGACTGTTTGTCCCAAGTCGGAAGCCCCAGTTCCTTTGAGTATTCTCTGATCTCCGCTTTCGTCAGCTTCGCCTCACGTAGCGGGCTCTTAACTCCAAGTTCTTTTACGGCGATCAGACCTGGTCTGTAATCGCCGTTATCATCCATATTTGATCCCTCTGCAATATATTCAATCCCATTCTTTTTTGCAATATCGCCAATCTTCTCAAACAGTTCTTTTTTACATAAATAACATCTGTTCGGAGGATTCTTTGAAAATCCTTCAATCTCCAATTCCTCAGACTGGCAGATCACATGCTGAATCCCCTCTTTCTCGCAGAATGCCTTCGCTTCATTCAGCTCTCTTTTCGGGAAAGAACAGGATTGAGCCGTAATCGCAATCGCCTTATCACCCAGCACATCATGAGCTACTTTTAATAAGAATGTAGAATCCACTCCACTTGAGAAAGCAATTGCTACACTGCCAAGTCCCTTCAGATATTCTTTTAAATGTTCCAGTTTATTTTCCATATCAGTCTGCCTCTTGTCCGTTTTTTATTGTACCTGTAGCACTCCTCGTAAATAATGTATATTGATCCGGCTCAACAGAGCGTGAAAGTTGAACTTTCTCAAATGTATTATTTAACAGGGTGCTATAGCTTCATTATAATATAGGCAACGACTGTTCAGCAACTTATTTTTCGCATTGCGAAATGTGTTACTGAAAATAGAACGAACAATATTGATTTATGGATGTTTTTCATTCCAATCGTAATTCTCAACTTATACTACCAAGGTGAAAGGATCTTGAGTATCAAATTATCAACATTAAATTCCTTTTCTGTGCTGTCAGTCATGCGGAAAGTGATTTTATACCAGGGTTGTTCCTGTAGTGTAAAACCATGCCCACCTGTAGCATCACCTGCATTTGGTATCTGCTGTTGGATCATTCCCTGTTGTTTTGCTACCACAAACGCATCTACAGACTCCATTGCTGAACATTTATTTATCGTCCATTCAAAAATGCATCTGAACAAAATCGCTGTAAATATAGCAATTATCAGAACTAACATAATTTCCATTTGAAGATCAAATCCCTTCATGATTTATATTGTTCAGATCGTATCATTTAAATCACATCCGCTGATAATCCGATCCCAGCGGTTTTCACGCTTATCCATTTCACCAGTAAAATATGGAAGTCTGGTCTCTTCCAGTTCTTCCAGTCTGGAAACCTTTCCATTCAGATAATCATCAATCCGGTGTCCTGTGCTTTTAAGTCTGGTGATCACTCCACCTAATTTCACATCAAGCAGCTCATAGCCAAATGGCTTTGCATCTGTCATCCAGATTTCCTCTCTGATCCGTTTCATCTCTTCCAGATTGCAGATGATATCAGGGATTTCATTATGACTGATTTCTTTTAGTATCTCTTTCTCTTCCCTGTCATAGGCATCTTTGATACGTACTCCCAGATCAGCTTTACCAGCCAGTACAGCTGCCAGCTTTTCGTAGAAAGAAAACACAAGTCCATATTTCGCTGATTTCGTACAATTTTCAGACATACAGCTGTATATTTCCTGATAATATGCCTTAATATCTGTACCTGATGCCTTTACATGATAATCAAAGATGCCCAGCATTGGATCCTGATATAACAGATACTTGGACGGATTCTGAGCTTCCTGATTCCCTTTTTCATTCAGGAATAAGGAATCAAAACGGTCCAGTTCCATGAAATCGTCTAATTCCCCTCCTGTACAGTTTTTAAACTCTTCCTTCAGGATACTCTCATCATATTCTTTATGAAAACCAAGATGTGCAAAAAGGGCAACTCCCGGAAGTAACGCATCTACCGGAGTCTCTGCCCCGTTGTCCATCCATGCAGTGCACAGAACTTCTTTCATGTCATATTCTTTACATGCCCCAAGTGCGGCATTGGTACATGCAAAAGTTTTGGAGTAATTGGGAGAAATTCCATTCCATATCCATGATCCGCCTGCAAATATAATATTATCTGAAAGCTGTTCATGAATATCCAGCATTTTCTCATAATCCCTGATATCATCATGATAATAGTCCCAGTATACCAGCCCTAAATTCCTGTCCGGTTTTTCCCATTGAGAGCAGTCAGCATTTTCCGGCACATCATAATAACCACCACGCGTGTTTGCAGTAATATACATATCACTCCATATCATCGGTTTTAACCCCAGTGTCTTACAAATATCCATGACTCTGTCACAATGTTCCCTGATCAGCAGAGAGCCTTCTTTATATCCATTTTCTCTCAGGGAATTTCCCAGTCCCAACATAACCGCTTCATCCATTCCAAGATGTACCCTGCTTGTAGAAAAATTCTCTTTCACTGAAATCAGAAGTTTTTCAATAAACTGATAGGTTTCTTCCTTCCCCGGCTGAAGAATATCAGCGGAATCACGGATTTCACTCATTTCCGGCCATTTAAGGGCATTGTGCAAATGGGCCAGTGTCTGAATACATGGAACCAGTTCTATTCCAAACATAGCAGCATATGTATCAATTTCCCTTATCTCATCTCTGGTATATTTTCCACGATAGGCTCCAAAATAAGGTTCACTCTTTACTTCGTAAGTATCTTCCGTATAAAGCATAAGCACGTTCATTCCCAGCTTTGCCAGTATTCGAATCAGGAATTTCACTTTTTCAACTGTAAACACAGCATTTCTGGAACAATCCAGCATCAGACCGTTTCTTTCAAAATAAATATGCTCCTGATACTGGAATGTTTTATCTTCCATATGATGTAATACATAGTTTAATGCACGGTAATAATGAGCTGCTTCACGGCAGATCACGTGGATCTGGTTTCCATTCTTACTTACCGCAATTTCCGGTCTGTCCTGAAATTCTACAGACAATTCTATATTTTCAGTAAAAATGTCACTTTCACTGAGTAATATTTCTGTCCCCCGCCTGATATTTTTATATGTTTCTTTATTGGATGTAAAAATAATGTTCATTAATATTCTTTTCTCCTTAAAATTTTACTCTTCTCAGCAGTACGTTATCCTGTCTTATATCTCCCCTGTACATAATCTCCGTCAATACAGGTTTGTAACCAGCCCCCAATACTTTATTAGCCAAATTGACGTCAGTTTCTGCAGTTTCCCATTTTCATAGGAATAATTATAAGATAGAAATCATTACTTTAGAGGTTTATTAATACAATTATAACTCTGTTTATCTCAAATTCACATAAACGATATAATACAAAACATACACAAAATGTTATATTTTTTACAAGGAACAGCAAATTTTCTATTTTCTGCAGTTTTATCTTTTTACACCACTTTATAATCTGTCAGGTTTTCAATGACGGCATTACTTTTTCGGTCAATCAGGGCCATGCCTTCCCCACAGCATCGCTGGAACTGAAATCCCATATAAGCCCGCTTTCCAGTCTCGGACATCTGCTCATATTTGCTGTTATCCCAAAATTGTTCCAGGAGTACCTTGCCATTTTCCAGCTGTCTTCCGTAGGTCTCTGCAGCATTATTGAGGCTTCGTTTTCCTGTGATATAAAGACTTAGCGTTCCCACTGGGATCAGGGCACACAATAGCGTTACCAGCATAAGAAGTACTGTTCGTTTCCACAGCTTCATCCCTATTCCTCCAGACGGTATCCAAGTTTCGGGATCGTCCTGATCTCATCATAAAGTTCCAGCTTTTTTCTGAACTGTCCGATATGGACATCCACCGTCCTGCTTTCCCCCAGGTAGTTTTCTCCCCAGACCCGTTTTAACAGTTCTTCCCTTCCAAGCGCAATGTTCTTATTTTGCAGGAGCAGCACAAAGAGGTCATATTCCATTGGCTTTAGGCTTACCGGAAACCCGTCTTTGCAGACCTGATGGCTTTGCATGTCCACCAGGATGTTCCGGACCGTTAAGACTTTCTTTGTCCGTCCCGTCCTCTCCAGTACCTTCTCAATGCGTACCAGAAGTTCCAGCATCTCAAAAGGTTTTACCATATAATCTTCCGCACCCAGCTTTAATCCCTTCACCTTGGAAGCCACATCATCCTTTGCAGTCAGGTAGAGCACCGGAAGCTCTTTCTTTTTAAAATCCTCCATCAATGCAAATCCGTCTTTTCCCGGCAGTATGATATCCACCACTGCCAGATCCGCGTCCTCCTGCCATAAGAGCAGCCTCTGGGCTTCTTCCCCATCATACGCTGCCACAGTCTCATACCCTGCTGCCTCCAGGTTCATGCACAGCAATTCTGCCCAAAATCTCCAGACTGCCGCACTTTTTGTATCTGGTATAGGCAAAATTGAAGCACATATAGCCCAGCCTACAAAAAAGGCAAACGTTTTTAATGATACCAATACTAATTTCTTCATGTAATATTTTCCTCTACAATCCTGATTTTCTTAATTTCACAGACTTGAATCCGTCGATTCCTTTATTGTCTAATCTGTTAGCAATTTATCCAACAGCATCTGCCTGTTGTTTATGAACATTTCTGTTACCCGATAGCTCTCTGTTTCTTCATATTCGCATAAATGTATTCGTCCATTATCAAAACAATAGATACCTCGCTTAGATTCTTGCTTTTTTCTTGCAATTGTATTGATAATATACTTTGACACCACACCTCTTTAAAATCAATACGGCCGGTACTGAATATCAAAATCCTGCACCGGCGTTATTCATTTAAATTATTTTATTATACTTTCCTGTGACTTCCACTCTGTAAATTTTTTTCTTAAATATTGACTTTTCTCTCACAAAGTGATATTATAATGATATCAAATAAATTCATTTTTATTTCAAAGGAGGAATCACTATGAGCGAAAAAATATTATCAAATAAGAAAAATGGAATGGGCATGCTTCTGCTCTTTTGCCTGCTCTATCTGATTGCAACTGCAGGATGTGTTCTGTCCGCAATCGCACTGAAACATGAATTTGACGCTCCTCCAGTCATCGTGGTACTAGTTGTCAGCATTATCTGGCTGTGTATCGGATGGATTCCATTCCCTGGACTGAAAGTGCTGAAACCACAGGAAGCCCTGGTTCTTACACTTTTTGGAAACTATATCGGCACGCTGAAAGAAGCCGGATTCTATTTTGTCAATCCATTCTGTACCAGCGTAAACCCTGCTTCTAAGACAAAACTAAGTCAAAGTGGAGATGTTGACAGCAATTCCAAGAAAGGCGCAAATCTATCCAGTCTCCTGGGCGTTTCTACAACGGGAACCAGCGAAGAATCTTCAAGTAAAAAGATTTCACTCAAGGTTATGACACTGAACAACTCCCGTCAGAAGATTAATGATTGTCTCGGAAATCCGATTGAGATTGGTATTGCCGTAACATGGCGTGTCGTAGACACTGCGAAAGCTGTCTTCAATGTTGATAATTACAAAGAATATCTCTCACTTCAGTGTGATGGTGCTCTTCGTAATATTGTCCGTATCTATCCATACGACACTGCTCCTGATGTCGATACTACCGGTGACGGAAAGGCTGATGAGGGAAGTCTCCGTGGATCCAGTGAGATTGTTGCAGCGCGAATCCGCGAAGAGATCCAGACTAAAGTGGCAGACGCGGGACTTGAGATCATCGAAGCAAGGATTACATATCTTGCTTATGCACCGGAAATCGCTGCTGTCATGCTTCAGCGCCAGCAGGCTTCTGCCATCATTGATGCAAGAAAGATGATCGTAGACGGAGCAGTTGGCATGGTTGAAATGGCACTTGATCAATTAAGCGAGAAAGAAGTCGTAGAACTGGATGAAGAACGTAAGGCTGCTATGGTATCCAATCTGCTTGTTGTTCTGTGTGGAAACCATGATACACAGCCAATTATTAATTCTGGAAGTCTGTACTAAAGATGCCCGAAAAAGACAATAAAAAGAAACAGATTCCTCTCCGTCTCTCCGCTAAACTGTATGACGCAATCGCAGCCTGGGCAGAAGATGATTTTCGTTCCGTAAACGGTCAGATTGAATATCTTCTGACTGAGTGTGTCAGGCAGCGTAAGAAAAACGGAAAATATGTTTCCGAACATTTGGATGAACCGATCGATTTGGATATTTCATAGTCCCCAAAAAACAGCAACAGATGATGATAGTATACAACATCTGTTGCTGTTTCTTTTTGTTCTATTCTCTATAACCGCTTCTGTATTTTCTACAAACCACTCCGCAAGTGGAAAGCTATCGAAGAGGAAATCTAAAAACCTATTCATATAGAAATGAGAATGTCCGAAGAATCCCGAATCTTATCCAATCTTTTTAGCAGAGCATCACCCTGCCAATGTTCTATTTTATTCGTTTGTAAATAATCGGCTCATCATAACCAAAAGTTCTTTTCCCATTTACTTCCATGGACTCCGATACTTCCAATTGGTTTTCACTAAACTTTTCATACAGAGAAAATTTCAATACGGGAGAAAACATACTTACACTTCCGCCTTCCCATGTATCACCTGATTTTCTGAAAAATGCAGGATTAAATTTTGCAGAGCACTTTAGCTGATCATAGTCTGCACCTTTGAAGATTTTGTAAGTAAAATCCTTTTTATCATATCCTTCCGGTATCTCATAAGAAATCAGTTTTATTGAATTGCTTTCTTCCATGAAAAGGAACAAATGTGAAGAAGAACGGGTAGTTCCCTGTACAGAATAATAACTCTCTTCAATCATAAATACGCCTTCGAAACCTTTTGGGAGATTTTCAATTTTTGAATTACATATTGTATTGATGTGTTTTGCATATGGATACTGTGGATTTATCTTACACATTTTTTCAAATTGATCCTTATTATCAAATTCTCCATTCAACAGAGTAACAAAATTTGTCAAATCAGCCATAATCTTATGCCTCCATAATTCTTATCATATAATTTTTATTCACTATACACCTTTCATATAAAAGAGTCCATGTACAAAATAAGGGAATATATAAACAAAATGCATCAGTTAACAAGCATCGGCAGAGGGGCATATCCAAACTGTCTGTGTTATCTTATATTGATAAATTTGCGTATAATTATTACGTGCTACATCCTGTTTTTATGGCTGAATCGGGCTAATAAGAATGTTACTGTTAATTGTGTTTATATCTGCTTAAGGCACGAATCAGTTTTTCTGACTCCAGCGGTTTGGTAAGATATTCGTCCATTCCGGCTTTCAACGCTTTACTCTTGTCTTCTGCAAAGGCATTTGCTGTCATGGCTATAATCACAACAGCAGATGCATCACTTCTGTTCATTGTGCGTATTTCTCTGGTAGCTTCCAGACCATCCATAACTGGCATCATAATATCCATCAGAATTACATTGATCTCACCAACACCTGATTTTTCAAATGCTTCAACAGCTTCCTTACCGTTTGAAGCCTTTGTAATTTCTGCTCCTGCATTTGTCAGAAGGAATTCCGCAATTTCCATGTTCAATTCATTGTCTTCGGCCAAAAGGATTCTCATGCCTTCAATTGATACATCGTCTTCCTGGCTTTCTGCCTGCTTCATATCAGCAGAAATAAGGAATGGGAGCTGTACCATGAATGTGGTTCCTACATTTTTCTCGCTTTCAAATTTAATCGTACCGCCCATTTTCTCTATTAGTTTTTTTGTAATTGGCATACCAAGACCTGTTCCTCCATAAACAGATCTTGCACCGCCTGTTTCCTGAGTAAATGGTTCAAAAATATGGTTCTGAAATTCTTTACTCATTCCAACTCCTGTATCCTTGCAGTGAAACTCAAACAGTATATGCCTGTCATCCACCTGTGTTTCATAATAACTGAGCAGTATTTCTCCTTTTTCTTTATTATACTTGACAGCATTACTTATGATATTCATAAGGATTCTTTTTAAATGGACCGGACTCCCATTCAAATATTTGTATTTCAGATTGTATTCTTTTTCAGATAAGCTGATTCCGCGTTCATATACCTGTTTTTCTATCACTTCTCTTATTTCGTGCAGTAGCCTGTTAATATCAAAATCCTTATTTTCCAGCACGATTTCCTCTGACTCTAATTTGCTCATATCAAGCACTTCATTAATAAGCTCCAAGAGGTATCCTGAAGCATCCCATATTTTCCTGCGGCACTCATCTTGCTTTTTTAAATCATCTTTATAATAATCAGCCACTTCGATCATGCCACGGATTCCGTTAATAGGAGTTCGGATATCATGACTCATTCGCTGCAGAAATTCTGTTTTTGCATTATTTGCCATGTCAGCTCTTTTGGCTTCTTGCAAAAGTTTCTGCTTATAAGCTTCTTCCTGCATCATCTGAATCTTCAACAATTGCGCTTTTGATCTCCTGCAGAAGGCAAATACGGAAGCAGCCACAAATATATACAACAGCAACACGACCAACAGGTTTTTAAAAACAGAAGCAAACGCCATCTGCTCATCTATAAACATATAAACATAGTAATCGCGTCCCTTAGTCATTCTGCCAATATATCTGCATTTTTTGTCTGATACACAGACCAGTTTGTTAGCTGGTTTCTGTTTTACCTGTTGGATAATATGAATACCTCCAGAGCTCTGTCCGATCAGATTTTCGTCATTTGAAGCAACCACATTTTTTCCGTCTGTTACAACGATCATTCCGCTGGAATATGTATCATAGCCACTAAGAAGGCTTTGGATCGTAAGATTATAGTTTCTGGCATACTCAGCCGATGTATGATAAAAAATAATAATTATGCCTTTTTCGTCAGAACGTCCATATGCAGCCAGATCCACCTGTGACCCATCCTCAAGAACGATACTTGCAGCATATGTTTTCCGGGGATGCGCTGCTACATCAAGTACTGTTTTCTTTTGGATCTCATCCTGTAAAGCCCGGGAATTAAGATCGTCTGTGCTGTATTCACATTTTACCTTTCCATTTACATCAAGTATAATAATTCCGGTAAGTCTCTGCTCCTCTGCATATGTTTTCAGCTTATCCTTTGTAACTTCATCCTTTGTATACGTCAGATTACGATTAACCTGCTGGGCATTTTCAATTGCGCGCATTAAACCTTTTGTTTGGGATGCTTCATTATATCTGTTATAAATATAACATTGTTCTTTCACATATTTTAAAGTCTCGTCCATTTGCCCGGCAACTGCTCTTATGTCGGTTTTTACAGAATAAACTATAGTTATCAGAAACAGAAGCAGTCCTGTAGTAATAATGATGATTTGAGTCTGCCGTCTGGACAGTTTAGTTATTTTCAATTTTATCCACCTCCAGATATCCACTGGTTTCGGGAAGATATTTTTTTAGAATTTTCTCTTCACTTCCATCTTTTCTCATTTCTTTAAAGATTTCTGTGAGTTTTTCCGGAAGTTCACTATCCGTGTTTTTGGGAAAAGCTACTCCAATTCCTGTAGTCAGGATCGCTTCGTCCAGGATCCTTATCTTTGCCCCATAATCTTTTATATACTGTTGTACAGAAGTTTCATGAGCTGCTATGGCATCAACATAACCTTTTCCAAGAGAGGTAAAAAGCAGTTTTCGGTTTTCTAAGCTATACACATCTTTTACCAATGGAATAGAAGGATTCGTCCTGTTAAGAAAGATATCCTCAGGCTTTGTGGAAGCCTGTACTGCGATTACTTTTCCCGACAGATCACTAAGCTTCTTTATATTACTGTTTTCATTGACTGCAACGACCTGCCGGCTCACCATATATGGACCTGCCCACTTATAATCATTCTCCCGGCCATCCATGGAAAAGCACCCCCATAAACAGTCTATCTCCTTATTTTCCAGATCTTTATCTTTATCATCCCATACAATCTTTTTAAATACCGGCTTATAACCAAGGCGGCCCAGAGCTTCATTTGCAATGTCAACATCAATCCCTGCCGGTTCTCCATTTTCATCGGAATAATTAAAAGGTGGAAAATCGTCACTTCCAATGATTATCTTTGGCATATTTTCCTGTGAAGATGTATTTTTTTGTGTTGTAACTGAACATCCTGATATCAGTAATACCCCAAAAGCAAACAAAAACGGTATTACTGCCATGTACTTAGATTTCATGCTATGTACCTCAACAATTCTCTCTGATTTTTTTGGATTTTACGTCATTATAATAACTCTGTTTATACTGAATTTACATAAAAGATATAATACAAAACATGCACAAAATTTTATATTTTTTACAAAGAACAGGTGATTTTTCAAGTGAATCATGTTATGTAAATTTCACTCAGAGTGGTGCTCCATCACTTTCACTCTGAAACTCCATCTTCATTTTTACTTTTGCCAGTTGTATTTCCGGTATTCCTTCAGAAATGGACATAAAAAGCGCCATAGGTTTTTTCCAATGCCTATGGCGTGTAAATAATTTTCTACTCTGCGGATACCTTGTTTATGATTGTCTACCATCCAAATGCGTCCCGGATCAAAGCTCCGGTTTCTCCGTCTATATAAAACAATTCCTGTTCTTCTGGTGAATCCTTCCATTGGTAAGGACAGCAAAAACTCCATACAGGTCTGTAAACAATTCCATCTGCAGTTTCATCAATATAATATTTCAGACGGATTTTCGTAACTGGAATCGTGATTGGTTCTGTTTTCTCCGTCGTGTCCTCTTCCGTAAAAAATCCGATTTTTCCTTCTTTTACATATTGTTCCACCGATTTCATAATTTCTTCCATGGGAAGCATAGTAACTGTTTCTTTCTCTTTCACCTGAAGCGGGATTGGTATTTTAAAATAGCAGTCTTCAGGCTTGGGACCAAATCCTGTGCTTCCCTGATAATGATACTGAGAAAGTCCACCTGCCGGTATTCCATTCAACAGAACTTCTGTGTCGTAATAATCATATCCTTCCGTCATGTCGCTAATTGATTTTCTTACAGAAGTTCCAGATAAATCAGCTTTGGAAAACAGTTGATTTATAATTTTTAATTTCTCATCTTCCGTATTCTCGCCTAAAAATCCCAGATCTTTTTCACTTAATCCATCACACTCTATCATCCCATCCGAAATAAATAACTGCAGTCCTTTTTCTTTATTTTCCCAGACCGTTTCATCTGTTACAGATTTTTCCCATCCATCTTTCCCGCCAAACCAGGAGCAGATATCTTTCTCTGATATACTGCATTTTTTCAGAACTCCCTTTGAAACGTCATCAGTATTTCCGGTAACATCAGCTTCTATTGTAAGGGTTCCTGATTTCCCTGGCAGAGAAGCTGTTACATGTTTTTCCTTTACCTGTAACACTGTTTTCTCCGGATCATATTTTTCATTTACACTCGTAGTATTTGGCGAACTTTCCAAATCTGTTGTGTTCTGAGTACTCTCACTCGAAGATGGTTCTACTCCGGTGTCAGCAGCCTGCAATTTCCCTTCTTTTCTATATTTTTCAATGATATCCCTTACTTCATCCTTTAATGGAAGGGTTAACGTAAGAGTCTGAGGCGTATATCCTCTGTAAACGTCCTCCGCAGGAAGTGCATAAGAAGCCCTTCCTTCTGAATCTGTAAAAGAACCAATTTTAAAAATCTTTTCGTAAGCTTCAGTGTCTTTCCAGGTATAATAAATTTTACCGTCATAAACAGGATATGCCTGAATAGTCATGGAAAGTTCTACTTCAGAATCTTCTTTTAATATTTTCTCAATCAAAGCGTCATCATACAAAGTAATATGCCCATAATAAAGATCTTCTCCTTCTATTTTATTTAAAGAAGCCAGTGCATCTTTTCCATTCACCGTTGCATGATCACGGCAAGTGACCATATAATTCTTTGCCTCATTGGAAGGTTCTCCCACAAAACTTAAACCGCCGCCATCAAAATACGCTTCTTTAACAGTCAGCATGGACTGATTCCAATCGACCGTCTCGGGAGTTATTGGATAAGAAGTAATATTTTCCACATTTTCTGCAGTTGACTCAGGTTCTGTGACAACCATTTGAGCTGCCTCCTGTTCAGCGACACCCTGTTGTTCAAGTTCTTTATACAGTCGTCCGATATTTGTTGCAAGTACACCAGTACTAACTCCTAATATAGCAGCTACCGGAAGAAGAATCCGAATTATTTTTTTCTTATTTCCTGAATTTTTCGTTCTTTCTCCATCTGTTTTTTTACTTAAAGCCCCCGTTGTTTTCTCGTCTGGGGAATTTAAAATTCCGCTCAGAACATCTTCCATGGCTTTATCAATATTTTCCGGTATTGCAGTTTCTTCTTTTAAAATCCTTCTGATTTCTTTCATATAGTCTCACCTCCTGATCACCTTTTTTAATTTTGCTCTTGCCCGGGAAAGTTTGGTTGATACGGTATTGCTGTTCATTTCAAGAAGGGCACTGATTTCCTTAACTGAAAACTCATCAAAATAATAGAGTTCCACGATTTTTCTACTTTCTTCATCCAGGCATAAAAGCAATTGTTTCCATTCACAGAGATTCAGTTCTTCACAATGTACACCTTCTGCAAAATCATCCAGTTCTGCTGCATGGTTCTTTTGGCGGAGAATGTCCTTGCACTCATTTATAAGGATCCGCATCAGCCAGGTTTTAAAATACTTCGGTTCTCTCAGTCTCTGTATATTTTCATAGCAGGATAGGATTGTATTTTGCAGGGCATCAGCAATGTCCTGCTCATCCCGAAGATAAATCCAGGCAGTCTTATACAGGCTCTGCTTATTCATCCGGATTAATCTGACAAATGCTTCTTTATCTCCATTTTTAGCCTCTGTTATTAAAGCATCCATAAAGTACCTCCTTTTCTTCTTATAATTATTAGACTTGAAAAACAGCCATTTGCTTTCAAGAAAAAAATTTTATAAAAAACGCCATAGGTTTTCGATACCTATGGCGTGTAGATATAGGGAAAAGCTGTCTTTTTTATCGGCAGTGGAATGTTTTCTTTTATTGCATATTGTTGAATTGGTATAATTACTATTCCTCTTCTTCCACATCAGTAATAACATCTAATTTTTCTCAAAAAAGCCCCAAAATAGAACGTATAGTTTGTTTCTATACACTCTATCTCAAATTTGCTATTAAATGCAGCTCTGTTTTGTCTTCATAGTCTGCAAGTACATATTTCTCCTACAAGGGCCGCTTTTGCATCATTTCCCAATTTAAACGGCATTTCAAAAGGTTTCCATTCGTTTTTCCCTTAAAAAAGTAAAATAAAACGCACTACCGTTTTTAGCGATAATGCTTTCCATATTCTTATCCGAGAAAGAATAACACAATTGAAAGAACAAGAGGAATTATCCAAGCTAAAACGGAAATTGCTACCTTCCAAAACGTCTTTCTTTTAAGTTTTATTAGATGACGATATGAATTTTCGATAATCTCATACACTCTATGATATTGATTATACGCCGCCTCAAATTCGTTGTATGCGTCTTCCACATCTTCAACCATACCTTCCTTTTGCTTAGCAAGTATTAACTGCTTTTTTGCTTTAGATACGGTTTCACAAAGATCTGACCAAAATTCTCCATTATCTACAACAGTTAAATCTGTAAAGCGATATTTATGTACAAAATTTTCATAATAATCACTGTACGCAAGGCACAGATACTTATAGCAATCCAGTACACAACGCTTCATATGACTCTTGGCTTTTCCTATATTCTTTTGAATTAGTTCCTCATTTGTAATTTCATAGCATTTTGCTATATGACTCATAATAGCCCTGACTTCATTTAAGATTTCTATCGGAAATTCATTTTCCATTACCTCCAATTGAGCTACATAAGGTTTTACCGTTTGTTGGTACTGTTTATAAATATCAGCTATTTGTTTTTGATATTCTTCCTTAAACACTGGTGTACTATTGGTACTTTCTGACATTATTTAATCCTCGACAATCCTGCATTTACTTTATCCATTGTTTTAATACGTCTTCTGGACAATAAAGGATTTCCACGTCCCACTTTCCTGTGATCCACCTTATTAGAAAATACCAATTTTCTGTTGTTCTTTTTTTGGATATACGAAATCTCGTCATCATAGTCCATATCTACAATTTCCCGATATTTCTTTCCCAGCATCTTTTCAAGTATTTTTTGTGATGAACTGTTAATCTTATACATATCAATCTCCACACTTCTTTACAAATTTTACTTTCCTGTTTCTATATTTATGTCCATACACGTATCTAAGTGTCTAAAACCAATAGATTGATTTCATTATAGGAGTTCTTGGTATTACTGTCAAGAAACTTTCCTGTTTCACAGAGATTTCACTTTTAGTTTTTTGGTTCATGCATTTTTATAAAAAATATGTCTTTCTGGCATTCTGCTCACATCTGTTATTCCTTTTGGTGTGGATTTCACATGACTCAAAAGAATTTATCTCACAATTAGAAAACATTTATCGTGTATATGATTCGGTGTCTTTTCCGTCATATACAAATACTTTTATATCCGTATTTTCACCAACATCAGCATGAATACCTACCGTGTGTTCTTCATCTGTAACGTTCAGAAAAGAATAGCAGCCACCCGCAGGAATCCTGCCAGATACGAGTTCCTGTTTTCCTTCGCAGAGCAAATACACAATAATGTCAAAATCGTTTCTGTTCTGAACCGTCAATACGCCTGTTTTGGATAAAATTTTTGCATCAGAATATGTAATTACATAAGAATCAGGCGTTGACTCTTCCGCACAGGTTACAGAACAATCCCACTGTATCGCGGCATTTGCTTTTCGACAGGCTTCTGAAGACTTATATATTGAAAACATAATCATTGTACTTATAGCAACAATACTAATAATGACCAACACTATTGCCACTTTTTTCTTCACAGCCATCACCTCCACACACAGTTCAATTTGTTACCCATATGATATCATATCTTTTCTTCAATTACATTACCTAATTTTAATACACGGCATAATTCTCTCCGGCAGATTGAAAACATATTAATTAAATCCGTCTGGCAGAACACAAAGGGCAATGAAGAACAGGAGCCAACAGCATTACAACTTAGCTCCTGTCCTGTACATCTTGAATATAGAATTAGTAAAAACAAATTATCGGGACATCATACTGAATAAGACTATAAAGCTGTCCGGCATTTTCCGGGGGAAGATTGATGCATCCATGAGAACCACCTGTAAGATATCTGTCACCACCAAAGTACGGCTGCCAGTCTGCATCATGAAATCCAATTCCTCCATTGAATGGCATCCAGTACGTTACCGGCTGTTCATAAGAATATGTTCCATTTGCTGTCATTTCACCTCGCAGCACAGACGGACTGCTCTTTGAATCCAGTGTGAATATTCCAGGGGGTGTTTTTCTATCCGGATCACCTGGCAGCCCGGATACGATTTCTGATTGAAAAATAATATTTCCATTCTGATAATACCACATATACTGCTCTGTAAGATCTACCTCTATATATGTATCTCCGAGATCATTGATCCCATGTGCATTTGCTCTCATAGAATATACCGGTTCCCTGGTTGTCTGGGTTCCTGATTGAATTTCCTGCATGAGCTGTGCTGCTTCCTTGTCCTGATCAATCTTCCATCCATAAGCTGAGCCATATACATACACCGTCCTTCCGCTCGTGGTCTGGAATTGTCTTTCAGTGCCAACTGTATCATGATCTGCTACAAGCTGTGCCACATAATCCACTACATGCTGCCTGAAGGCTTCATCATTCTGAAGCAGCTGTCCTTTCTCGTCAAACTGCAGCCAGTTTTTGATGGTATTCCCGTCAAGTGTTACCGTTTCATCTCCAAATGTATATGTGATATTTGCTTTTGTCAGGTTGTTATATGTATTTACCATATTCTGAAGTTCTGAACTTTCTTTCGTCACATCTGCTTTCTTATAAGCCTTTGGATTACTTCCCAGATCTACATCTGCCGCCTCATTATCAATTGCTCCGCTTATCATCTGATAAGCTTCCCTGGCATTTAATTCACTGCCTTCTGTCTCTGGCACAATAGTAAATTCTGAATTAGCAAAACTTACATACGCATTTTCCGGAGCTATCTGATTCTCTTTTTGGGCACAATTTAATGAACTTACCTGTTTCTCCAGCTTTTCCCGACTGAAAACAGTCTCTTCTTGAACCATATAATTTTTCGTTTCAAAAAAACCTCTGATCCATTCCCATGGTTTCTGAGTCTTTAGCAGCTGAAGGATTTCCCCGCTGGATACATATTGATAATCAATGTCTTTCCCCGTAATGGTCTGAGGTTCCTGCATCCTTGCACTTACCTGAATAACATAGTTATCCTTTTTCCCTGCAATCTCCTGCTCAACTTCATAAGCTGTCTTATTTGAACTGTCAATTCCATTGATGGTCGTACCAAAAAAGAAGTGATATGAGTAATAATAAGATATACCTGCATACACACAACAGCTCATAACCAAAATCATCACTATAAGCATTACAACTATTTCATAATTTTGTTTTCTTTTTGTCTGAAGATACAGTAGATCTGAATTCAGACTTGTCCATCGGCACATAAGTAATTGTTCCGGGTCTTGCCGATTTTGAAGTTCTTATGATTGCCCCATCACTTCTTTTTGTCTCATATCTTATTCATCTTCTTTTATATTAACTAGTTTTTTGCATTGTCATCCGCTACATCTTCATCATTTTTCAGATATGCTGCTGCAACCTTGTACATACTCTGTACATTCTCATCTATAAGCCGACAAAAAGCATCTTTATCGCCTTTCTTTGCTTTTCGTATCAAAATCTCATTCATTGTCGTCTCCCTTCTCCTATATCAGACCGGTCATCAGGAAATATTGTATAAAAGCTTTTCTTTATGTTCTTCTACTTATTAGACGTGCAAACTCCCAAAAAAGTTGCAATTTTTTTTAACAATCTCAGAAAATCCCCAAAAGATTAGTTTGAACACTTCTATGCTTTTCATGATTACCCGGCAAGGTGCTATAAAATATTTCAGGTACTGAAAACAGCCGTACCATGCATTTTTACATGATACGGCTGTCAATAATTTTCATACCCTCAGGATAGATTAATTGAATTGGCACACTAATACTCTCCATGTTTATTTATGTAATAAAGTTTGATCCAGCATGTTTTTAATTTCATCCGGAAGACCATCTATCGTTGCATTTTCATCCAAAAACAGTAATCATCACTATAATATAAAAACAGCACCGGACAACTTTTCGGGTTATCCAATGCCCATAATCTTAAAAAACGGTTTTATGCTGGCTGTCAGCCGCGACATCCTTCCGAACGTCTAAAATGTCGCCGGTATCATTAAGTCCCCGGCGCGGACTCACCGTATCTCCCTGGTGTGGGCGTAATACCCTTCCGAGTATCAGATAGTCCCAGTAATTACCCTGCCCGGGCACAGTACAGCTTTTACGTGCCGCTACACGAAACCTTTTGGTTTAACTATACGATACCCTAATAAACATCAATAGTTTCCGCAAAAAACCGCTTGGCTGTATCGTTACTGTTCAATCCGTACCCCATATTTCACGAAAGAAAACAGCTCTGATACTGTAGACATTATTGTAAATTATATTCATGCCCAAAATAAACAATGTACTATAGCAATCTTCGTAAATAACGCATTGAGAGGATTGGTATAGTTTTTCTTTTTATATCTGTTATTCAGCAATATCGATTGCTAAAGGAAAATAAACATATCCTTTGCTGTATTTTTTTCCCTGCTTTATGTATAAAAACAGTTCACTCTTCCGTTGATATTCCATCAGAATATCAGTAACATCATATGCCAGATTATCCTCTTTAAACTTTATTGTTTTTACAATTTTTTTGCCATTACTGACCACCAGGCTTTGACCTTTTTTCGCTTTTATATAATCCCGGTATCCTGTATGTGTCAATTGAGGTTTCTTTATTTTGTCGGTTCTGTTTGACAAAAGCAGTGTATTTATATTCTTTACTTTAATCGTCTTCACATTGCTTTTCCAGTTCTGGCTTTGCAGATAAATCTGTATCTTCGTTCCGGCTTTCTGCTTCGGAATCTTTACATCCATATTTCCTACCGTAAGCCCTGTCGGTGTCGTGCATTTCTTCTGAAACAGGATCTTCCCATCTGCTTTTATTAATAAACTGGCGTTCTCATATTCCGGATTAATCACAGCCCCGCTATTATCATAAACTACAGCAAATTCCTTTGTTTTATTTGTAATTGTCCGGTCTAATACAAAATCATAATGATGCGCAGCCGTTTCCGCCGGTGAAACCTCCGCCCCGTCAGATTCAAGTTCCCAGTAAACAGGCTCTTCATCCATCGCCAGCACCGAAACTGTCCCTGTCGAAACACTCATTGCACACACCATGATCACTGTAATTAATCTTTTCTGCATAAAGAATCTCTCCTCTCATCAAGCGGATATTCTCACTCCACTCCGCTTCGCAACTCTACACCGAATACCTGCTTCGCAGTTTATCATAAGGAGCTTGCACTCCTCCTAAGACAAGCAAGTCCCCACCCACTGTTTATTTCAATTTTATTCATTATACCCTCTTTATTTCTAACTTTTGTAGTGAGCATATTCTCTGGACAGATACTTATTATACCCCATTCCTTACCACTATCAATGATTTCCAGCCCCTCAGAACAGATCAATCAAAAATCATGTCCTCTATCCCATCAGGTCTTAAAAATATTGTTTTTGAAATTCCATTACATTCCAGCGTTACTTTCTGCTCACGGGAAGAACAGAGGCGGATCCTGTGTATCCTGCCCTCTCTCCATTCAAAATCAACTGTAATGTCACCTTGCGCCTTCATTCCCCGGACTTTTCCGTCCTTCCATTCATCCGGAAGTGCCGGAAGCAACAGGATATGCCCTTTCCTGCTCTGGATAAGCATCTCTGCAACTGCAGCTGCAAAGCCAAAATTCCCATCGATCTGGAACGGAGGGTGTGCACACAGCATGTTGGGATAAATGCCGCCTCCCACACAGGAGATATTTTCCTCCCTGGTATAACGGAGCTGGTTTTTCAAAAGCCCCAGTGCATGTTCCCCGTCCCGGAGTCTGGCCCAGAGGCAGGCCTTCCATGCCATACACCATCCGGTTCCCTCGTCCCCGCGCCTTTCCAGTGCCACCCGGCAGGCTTCCAGAAGCTCCGGGGTGTTTTCTGTGATCAGGTTTCCTGGATAAAGGCCATACAGATGGGATACATGGCGGTGATGGATCTCTGTTTCCGGATAATCCAGGAACCATTCCCGGATCTGTCCAAAGCTTCCCGTCTTAAATGGCGGCAGTTTTGAAAGTACCCGTTTTACATTCGCTTTCTCTCCCTCTATGCCCAGGATGTTACAGATTTTCAGGTAGTACCCAAACAGTTCTTTCAGGATACTGATATCCATGGTGGATGCCATTCCCACACTGTGGGATTTTCCATCTTCTCCACAGAAACGGTTCTCCGGGGAAGTGGAAGGTCCGGTAACATAGTATCCCCCATACGGGAACAGGAACCCAAGATAGAACTTTACGGCTCCCTCGATCACCGAATATGCCCTGTCTTTCAGGAAATCCAGGTCTTCTGTATAGCAGTAATGTTCCCAGAGATGCCGGCAGAGCCATCCGGAACTCATGGGCCACATGGAATAGGAACAGGGATCCTCATCCTGCCCGAAATATCCAACAGGTCCGGAGTGTCCCCAGATATCCAGGTTGTGGTGGCTCACCCATCCGGAAAGTCCATAGACCTCTCTGGCTGTCTCCTTTCCATCCTCTGCTGTCCGGCAGATCAGGTCAAAGAGCGGTTCCTGGCATTCACCCAGGTTGCACCTCTCAGCCATCCAGTAATTCATCTCCGTGTTGATATTAACCGTATAATTACTGCTCCAGGGAGCACGCATCCTGTTGTTCCAGATCCCCTGGAGGTTTGCACACTGGCTTCCCGGCCTGGAGGAACAGATCATCAGGTATCTGGCATAATGGAACATCATCTCTGCCATACGGTTTTCCCTGGTGTCGTTCAGTGATAATCCCATGCGGTTAAAATATTTATGGTATTCTCCCAGATGCCTTTTCTTCAGCTGCTCATAATCCGGATCTTCCAATACTTCCATACACTCTTTTTCCAGCTGTGGTGCATCTGCATTCCGTCCAAAATCTGTATTTCCTGTAAAATAGACAAATATGTCCTGTTCCCCTTCGATCAGGAGCTTACCATCACAGCATTTTATACTTCCCCCTGGTGCCACTGCCCTTACAGCCAGGGTAAACCGGATCCCTTTTCCGTCCTCATAAACAACCGGTTCCGGACAGTCATAGTATGGCGGTGCCACATAAGAGGGTGCCCGTCCGGAAAAGAGCACTGTATCTTCACAGTTTTTTATTTTCTCATATCTGATCTCACTTTCCAGTGAAATCCCAAGATGAAGTTTCTGTCCGGGGGCTGCCTGGAAATGGACTGCCAGCAGAGGATCTGCCATGCTCACAAACAGCTCCCTTTTATACCCTGCAGATGCCACTGTTTCCACCGCATGGTTCAAAGAGAGCTGGCGTACATATCCGCCGGGTGTCTGTCCGGACATCTGCAGATTCATATTCAGTCTGCCAGCCGGGAGGTAACTGTCCGTCCAGTCACCCAGGATATGTTTCCTGCAATAATCTTCTGCCTCCTGATGCTTCTGGTCCTTAAGCAGCTTTCGCAGATGCCCAAGGTCAGCATGACCGTTTTTATTCAGCTTTGAACTGCCGTCACCGGACCATAAAGTATCAAGATTCAGTTCAAGTGTTTCATTTTCCAGACGGCCATAGGACATCACTCCAAGAGTTCCGTTTCCGAGCGGCAGTGCCTCATTCCAGGCTTCTGCCGGTTTTTTGTAACTTAATATCCAACGATCCATTTTTATCCTCTTTATTCACAATTCAGAATTATAATTTTATTATTTTTTAAAGTAACTGTCCCATCCTGCATACTTTCCCTTATCAGTGGAACTTCACGTCTCATATGGAATTCATTTTCAGTCACAAGGGCATCAGGATTACATGCCGGACTGATAATTCCTCCCAGATCATCATAACTGATATTTTTGCGGAAGATATTATGAACAGCTTCCTCCATACAGAACATGATGCAGCCGCCCTCGTTTGACCGGCTGTAATTATACTCATATAAGGTACCATCTCCAGAATCTGCATCATATGCCATACCATCCTGGTTCAGTCTGGTATCTGTAACTTCATTGTAACAGAATCTGGCATTTTTACATTTCCATGGCCATATGGCAGCCGCTACCTTTCCCATTCTGTCTTCCGGATGTCGATACACAGAATCATTCATCTCTTTTGCACAGCTATCTGCAATATTGTGTTCTGTCAATGGCTCAAGGGAGTACATAGGAGTAATTGCATCTCCTCCTGCCTGACTCACATAACAATTGCGGATGATTATATTCTCATGTCCGTATTTCCTGAAAGTTTCTTCATCAAGCTCTACCCCGGAAAACTTCTGATGCTGATAAGTATATCCCACGGCAATTCCCCACCGGCTGACTCTCCACACAGTACAATTCTCTACAGTAACCCCGTCATATCTTGCGATCCCTGTTTTTTCTTCATTGTCCGGTGTTAAGGCAGTCATATAAATACCGCCATTGTTCATATGCTTGTTATAAACGTTTCCTGTAACATCATGAACCCATACATCCCGTATGGTGATATCATGAAGTGTCCCTCCGTTTTTCGCCACTACAGCAATACCGGTTCTGTCCATTTTGTGTGGTGCCGCATATTCTTCCATAGTTGTGTATGGAGATGAGTTTGTTATGATCAGATCATGAACCAAAATATATTCCACATCATAAAGAAGTAAGGCAGAGGATACCTCTCCTTTATATACATGAGATGGCGAGTCCAACGGTGCTCCATAATCCTGATACCATATTCCGGTGCCATTTGAATGAATGCACGGCATGGTACCTTCTCCATAAGCACCGATTTCAATTCTGTCAGATCTGGTTCCCCTGCCCTTTATATGCAGGTACTGGTTTTCAAAAACAGATCCTCTCTCCAGCAAAATACGATCACCTGGATTTAATTCCAGATTATTAATCCTGTCCAGGGATCCAAATGCTGTTTCCGGTGCTTCACCATTGTTGCAGTCATCTCCATTAGTGCTGCTTACGTAATATGTTTTGAATTTCCTGCTCATATTCCTTCTCCCGTATCCGTTTTTTTATTACTGTAGCTACTTCATCATAAGAAAAGCTGTCACCCTGATATCGGGTAAACAGTTCCCGATGCCCGTTCCAAAATGAAACCATATCTTTAGAAGTAATCGTTGAATAATTATAACTTCTTTTAATCAAGGGTTTCTCTGAAACAAAATCCAGTCGGAATCTTGTCAGCTCATACTGTATATATGCAGGCACTGAGAAATTGCTCAGACCATATACAGTAATTCCTTGTTCAAGAAGTTCTTTCCTTTTTTCGTTTTCCAATATGCGTCTGCGTTCTGCTGCTTCCAGACTGCCATCAGCAATCTGCCCCAGTTGTACGGCAAATTCAAGGCATGCCTGCACATATTTCATTTCTTCCTCATTCATAAAGCCATATTTATTTGTCATTATTCTGTAATCTCCCATTATCTGCCTGTTGAAGAGTCTGATTCTGCGAATCTCAGCTTTCTGTAATATTTATAAGAAAATGCTGACTTGACAATATCAATGTTCTTCTTAAGCTTTCATAAAATAAAAATCCCTGACATCCGTTATAAGCCGAGTGCCAGGGATTTTAATGATCAGCCTTTAACTGCTCCGACCATAATACCTTTAGAGAAATATTTCTGCATAAATGGATATAATGCAAAAATTGGTAAGGAAGCCAGGACAGTTATTGTCATACGAATTCCTTTTGGAGAAATAGCCGCCATTGCCTGCGTCATATCAGCTCCACTTGATGCAGTCTTTAACTGTTCTGCCAGCCTTTGTGCCTCATTGAGGTAATTATACAATAAGTACTGTAATGTTGTCAGTGATTCATTGGCACGGGTATAAATATGATTATCAAACCATGAGTTCCACTGTCCTACAGCGACAAAGACTACAACTGTTGCAATAATTGGTTTGCACAGCGGAAGTATAATTTTGAAAAAGCAGGTTATATATCCGGCTCCATCCAGGGAAGCAGATTCTTCCAGTGCCGGCGGAAGCTGTTCTATGTATGTTTTGATCAGTATCATATTGTAAGCGGAAATCATTGTAGGCAGAATATATACCCAGAAATTGTTTAACAATCCATATGATTTCATAACAATATAAGTCGCGATCATACCACCACTGATATACATGGTAAATACAACAAATCGATATAATATCTTTCTTGCCGGCATTTTATCTTTTGTAAAAAGATAGGCAAGGAATGAACAGCAGAATACGGATAATCCTGTTCCTACCACTGTTCTCAGCACGGACATCCCTAATGCCGGGAAGAAACCTTTTAACGTAAGAATTTCTTTATAGTTACTGAGTGTAAATCCGGCCGGAAGTATTACCGGAGGATTTACAGATGCCGCTGTTGTATCACTGAAAGAATAGCATAATACATACCAGAAAGGATAAATACAGATCAACGCAAGCAGTATCATCAGTAAAGTATCAAACACAAGAAATGCTTTTCTTGATGGAGAACTTTTAATTTTCATTTCGCCCATAATTTTCTCTCCTTTAGATAACTGCTCTACCTCTGATTTTTTTTGCAACCAGATTTGCCACCACAACTAAGGTGATACTTACAAGTGATTTCACAACACTGATGGCCACGCCATAAGAATAGTCCATATTCTGAAGACCTATTCTATAAGTATAAAGATCCAGAACTTCAATGTTTGTCGCTGTCAGTGAATTCTTAAACAGAAGATACTGCTCATATCCTGTATTTAAGAAGTTACCAATATTCAGGATAAACAATACAACAAAGGTTTCCATCATTGCAGGCAGTGTTACATGAAGAGCACACTGGAAATATCCTGCCCCGTCCACTCTCGCTGCCTCATACTGTTCCTGATCGATTCCTGAAATAGCTGCCATATAGATGATCGAGTTCCACCCCAGTGTCTTCCATTGCAACAGGAAAGACTGGAACCAGTATACTGCTTCATTTGAGCCCAGCAGGGAATTGGAGGCATCTCCAAGTCCCATTGCTGTTGCCAAACCTGTTACAATTCCATCAGAGGCAAATAATGCTGTAGCAAGAGAAAAGATAATAACCCAGCTGATGAAATTTGGGAGGGTTGTAAAGGTCTGTGTAAATTTCTTGATCGGACCATTCCTGAGTTCATTAAGCAGAATAGCCATAAACATAGGTAATGGTGTTAAACAGATATTGATGATTGCAAAAATGAATGTATTTTTTAATGATCTTAATACATTGTCATCTCTGAAAATAAGTTTAAAATAATCCAATCCTACAAAGTCACAGTTAAAAATACTTACCCCTGGTACATAATCAAAAAATGAGTAAATCCATCCAAATATCGGAACATAGCTAAACAAAAAGACTATTACAATAAATGGCATTGCCATCCAAAGCAATTTGTAATCTTTTGGTGTCTTTGTCACCAATGCCTTTTTCCGGTTCATAAGCATGCTCCTTTCTCTTTATTTGCTTTCTAATTTGTCAATTGCACTCTTTGAAGTCTCCCATGCATTCTGCCACCATTCGACAGACTCTTCGACACCCGCATCCGCAAGCTGCTGTAATAATGCTTCCTTTGCAGATTTGAAAGCTTCATCTGATTCTGCCTGTACAAGACCTGGCAAAGCATTTTCAGTAATTTCAATACAGTTACTGTCTATACGAATGATGTTCTTTGGTGTTATCTCAAGACACATACGAATAGTTGGGTTAACCTCGCTGAGATCCATACTTGTGCCATCTTCAATACGATTCTTCAGAAGATCACTTGGTAAATCAATATTAAACTGTTTGCAGAGATCCTGTTCAGCTGTGGTAAGATTTGCTTTCATGACATCCTCATCATTCCAGAGATTTACAAGTCCACCATCAGATAATACATTGTTGTAATCCCAGCCAACAAGATTGTCTGTACCACTATCACTGATACCACTTGCTTTCCATTCGTCTACACGGCTGCTGTCGGTCTTCATACTCATTGTATCATCTGTCAAATGAGGTTTTCCATCATCACCCTTTTCCCAGCGTCCTTCAATACCAGATTCTGCACTTCTGGCAAACTCACTGCTCTGAAGATAGTCAAGCACCATGACTGCTCTTTCAATATTTGGGGAATGAGAAGATACAAACATATATTTCCCTGTCCATCCGGCTCTGTTTGGTTCATTAACCCAACCCAGTTTAGATGGTAACGCAATATATTCCTTGTCTGTTCCCTTGTTATTTGTATTATATGTTCCATAGAACCAGTTTACAGTTCCACCAAGATACTGACCTTTTGTATATTTTTCTGTAAGATCCTCACCCTGGGTGATGAAATTGTCCGGATCCAATAAACCTTCTCTGTAAAGTTTGTTATAAAATTCCACACCTGACCAGAATGGAGTTTTTACATCTTCATCTTTATCATAAATGTCCACTACTAAATCATTGGTTTTTGCATCCTGAACATACAGACCATCCTCAAGGTTTACATATCCTTCTCCCAGACATCCTTTAAAGAAGTAAGTATGAAGATCAGAATCATTATAGGCACTCATTGCATAGGTTTCTAATCCGTCCTCTGTTTTTGGATAGATTTCTTTCATCGCTTTTAATGCCTCAATATAATCATCATCATTGTTAATTTCCGGGCATCCAATCTGCTTATATAAATCCCAACGAACTACATACCCTGTCGGAACTACAGAACCATAATTTTTCTCAGCATTTTCAGAAACTACATGAGGAGTAACAAAATACTGTGTGTCTTTGTCATCACTCTTAAAATTCTGCATGATTGTATTTCTGTAATTCATATCATCTGAAAAGATATTTGGTGCAATATTTTTATAATCCAGCAGATTTACCGCATGTTTTCCTTTTAAGACACCCTCAATATTTGCATCTGCAATTTGTACAATATCTGTGGTATTTCCACCGGACAGATCAAGGTTCAGGCTCTCCTGATCATATGGTTTTACCGTAATAGTACAGTTATATTTTTTCTCAACTTCCTTTATTACTTCAGTCGGCCAGGTTGTTGTAGAAGAATCAAACAACGATAATCCACCGATTGAAATATCTACTTTCTCTGACAAATCTACATCGTCAGCACTCTTAGCTGTAGTTTTGCTGGCCGATGCACTTTCGTCCTTACCGGAACCACATCCTCCAAGGCAAGATACAACCAGAGCAGTTGCACCTAAAACTGCTGTCATTTTTTTTAATTTCATAACCTTTTACCCTCCTAGCTGTCATTGTTATATTAGACAGTTTTACATTTTATCTCCGTCATATTGCACACCCCTGATGTCTCCATTTTCGACTTTGATAATAATTTTAACCGGCCAGTTAAATGTTATTAAGAATTCTCTCTGCCTAAGATGTTATCATTTTACCATGGAAAAAAGATTGATTAAATGTTCTTTCTTACTTGATGCTTAACGGATTTTTCGTTTTTTCACATTTTGTTCACTATTTTTGACCTTTTTTATCATTCGGCATTATGCATCATAAAATAAATCAAATTCTTCATAGTTATCGTCACATTAAATATATTTTCTCTACTTTACCTGATAATCATTTTGCATTTTGCCGTTTTGGGAAAACTGACCTCAACAATAAAACCACATTTTTCATTTGACTCAACTGTCATTTTCCCCAAATCTCCATATAACAAATTCAGTCTTTTATAAACATTAGACATCCCAATATGATCAGATGCTTTTGAAGCTGTCTGCATTTTTATGTATATTTCTTCTAATTGTGTTTTTGTAAAAAATACTCCACTATTGATCACCTTCACATCTATAAAATCATCGCATTCAATAATTACATTTATGGTACGTATTTCCCCCCGGCTGCTTCCATGTACAAAGCAATTTTCAATAAGCGGCTGCAAAATGAGTCGCGGAAACTCCAGATCATAACATTCTTTGGAACAGCTCAGATTGTATTCCATATCATGACTAAACCGTAACTGCATCATGGCTACATAATTTTCAAGAAATTCTATCTCATTTTCAATTTTCCAGGTAAGGCTGGGATTTCGAAGCATAGGAGTAATAATCTTTCCTAATGTGACCAGTGTATCTGCGACAATCTTGTTATTTGTCATCATGGCCATCCAGCGAATGGAATTAAGCGAATTTAACAAAAAATGAGGATTCATCTGATATTGAAGAGCAAGAAGCTCTTCCTCTGTCTTTTCCTTTTCCACCAATTTCAGTCTTTCAATGTAATCTTTAATACTTTGTGCTGTATAATACAATTCTTCATTTAGCTGATCAAGCTCCTCCCATCCAAGTTTTTGAGGCTTATCTATCTCAAATTCCTGGCGCCTGACATGATGCATGTTTCTCATCAACAGTTCAATTGGTCTGGTATATTTTCTGCTCCATACAATCGACACAAACGCGGTAGACAGTATTGCAGCTAAGCACATAAGCACCCCAAAATTTCGGATATCTTTCGCATCCTTCATATATTCCTGCTTTGGTATCATATCGCATAATTTCCAGTCATAAATATCAAGAGCATATTCAATATTTTGCGTATCGTTTCCTGTTTCAAGTTGCTCTCCCAGCAAATCTTCCCCCACATTCGATATTATCTGATTATTTCCATCTACTAAAACTGCTGTACTATCGTCAAAGGCTACTGATCTATATGTACTTTGAAGATTACTTTCACTAACAGCAACAATAAGATACCCATCCTTTTCCAGTTCACTGTTCTCACCTAATGCTTTGATACCTATGAGTGAAGCATTTTGAGTCATTAATCTCAGCGGACTGTCATTATTCAGATTCAATTCCCAGCTAGGGAGCCATGTTGTATAGGGGTACACATCTTTGCTTTGCCTGAGTATCTTCAGCAATTTTCCAGATATCTGAGTATTACCGGTCCTGTTTTTCCGAAACGCAGACGATACAATCCCCCATCCATCCCCACGCAAGAATCCAAGTGCAGAAAGTTCCCTGTTTACAGCCATTTCATCAATAAAACTATCTGTTATTTTTACTTTTAATTCACTACTTTCAACATCCGTTTCCGGATAATCATTTTTATAATCCCATATCAGATCATTCGTTACATATTTATCCAAACATAGTTCTGCATTTTCCAAAACATTTTTCAGGTTTTTTTCTGCCTGTTCAAATGTCATTAGTACTACCTTTTCATTACCTGTTTCTATTTTTTTTACAAAATAATGATATGTAATACAGAATAAAATACTTAATATCACAATAAAACTTCCTAATATTGAGATAAGTACCTTCTGTCTCCAGTCCATTCTTTTCACTGATTTGTTTTTCTCCATCTGGCCGGTGATTCTCCTGTCTTCTTTTTAAAGTACCGTGAGAAATATTCTAAATTTTGAAACCCATGTTTTTGAGCAATCACAACTATCTTCTCATCACTGCTCTTTAAATCCTTCATTGCTTTTTCCAACCGGATTTCATTTAGATATTCGATATAATTTTTCCCTGTCTGTTGTTTAAACAAATACGAAAAATAGCTTCCGGATAGCCCTATTATCCTTGAAATATCTTTCAGGCTAAGATTTTCCTGATAATGTTCCTCCATATAAGATATTGATTTCTGAATCAATGCTTTTCCGCTATTATCATCATAGTCTATACTAAATTGCTGTACATATGCACGATCAAACCAGTCCTTCAGACTTTCTGATTCCTTCCTATTACAATATGTGATCACAAAGCGAACCCCCAGAAAGTCCTCAATGGAACTGTTAATCCTTTTTATTCGCTCATCTATATTTCGTTCTTCATGTTCATAGAATATAATAAATTCTTTTTCTTTTAACGGAATCAGCAATTTATTTGGCAGCTGACGTCTTACAAGTTCATATATAAACTCCATTGCCAATGCATTAATCTTTGTCTGATCTTCATCTTTTAGGCTAAACAACAGCATATGCTCCATATCATCCGCTTTTTCCCATGTACAGTTTACGATTTTCCCTAATAAAAACTTTGAAATATGTATCTCTAATTTGTCAGAACTACTTCCTGTTTCCTCTGTTTTTCTTCCTATTCTGATCAGATATTCCTGCACATTCTGCAATGCATCACACACCTCATCAATACTGATGCTTGCCTTCAAAACATAAGCATTAATATTATACGGAATCAATTGTCTCAAAATTTCAAAGTCATTCATGCATGATACTACAACAATAGCGCAGTCTTTATCAATCTCCCTTACCTTTTTAACAAGTTCCAGACCATCCATCCCTTCCATACGAAGATCCGTTATCAAAACATCCGGATGAATCGACTCAAACAATTGAAATGCCTCTATTCCATTTTCAGCCAATGCAGATAATTCCATCTGATATTCACTCCATGGTATAGAGTTCTGTAATCCCAGGCGCACTAATAATTCATCTTCTGCAAATAATACTTTATACATTTCCTTCCCCTATCAAAACATTATAATTTTCAATTCTTGACTTTAAACACGAAAGGACCAGAAACAAAACTGTATCTGGTCCTTTCGTTCTTCTTTAATATACGCCAACAAATGATATTGCCGGAGCAACTCTTGCATCATCAATATGAATAATAAGATTTTTTGTTTCCATTTCCTGTAAATCTATTATTTTTTTATAACCAATGGTTGTTCCCTTATAGCATTCCTGCATAATTCCGTCATTCTCATAGCTTACAGAAAAAGACTCTACTCTTTGACTAAGCGGAATAGCTTCTTTTATAACCAGATATGATACTTTTCTTGGTCTGTCCCACTTTATATTGATAGTGAGTTCTTTATTGCCATCTTCATTTACAAAATACGAATCATAATCATCCGTCCTCAATGCTTCTCCATTATTTTTTTCGGTATTTGAAGCCGGGAATATAGATATTTCCGCATCCTGTAAAAGATTATGTTTAAAAGTATTCTCAATAAACTCGCCTAACTGTTTCAGATTTGCTGCATCTGTTTCATGGATACGGCCATTTTTCATCGGAGGAAGATTTAATAATAATGTGGTATTTCCCCCTACAGATTTTAAGTAAATGTCTTTCAGGTTTTCAAATGAACGGACCTGGTCATCTTCTTCCTCATGATAGAACCAGCCTGGACGGATTGAAACATCAGTCTCTGCCGGATACCATGCAAGCTCTTTTTCATTTGCAAGACGCTCCCTGCTTCCAAGGTCTGTCTGGGTCTCGTCCAGCGGTCTGTTCCGGAATTCCTCATTATCTTCCTGCTGACTTAACGCTGCTGTGATCGCCGGATCAGTCATGTCCTTTGCAACAACGCTCCATTCACTCGGCCTTACTTCCCCGGCTTCGTTTCCGCACCATCTGATGTCCGGTCCTGAAATAGAGATCACTGCATTCGGCTGCAGTTCACGCATCACTTTATAATATCTCTGCCAGTCGTATTTCTGGACCTTTCCATTTGGTCCTTCTCCGCATGCACCGTCCAGCCAAATCACAAAGATATCACCATATTCTGTCAGCAGCTCTGTCAGCTGGTTCAGATAATAATCGTCATACTCTTTCCCTTTTCCGTAACTGCTGTTGTTTCTGTCCCAGGGTGAAAGATAAACACCGAATTTAAGGCCAAACTCCCGGCATGCTTCAGCTGTTTCTCTGACAATATCCCCTTTTCCGTTTTTATACGGGGAATTTTTGATACTATGCTCTGTATATTTGGATGGCCACAGACAAAATCCATCATGATGTTTGCATGTGAGGATCAGGCCCTTCATCCCTCCCTCTGCTGCTGTTTTTGCCCACTGGCGTGCATCCAGCTCTGTCGGGTTAAAAATAGATTCCGGTTCTGTTCCGTCTCCCCATTCACTTCCTGTAAAAGTATTTACAGTGAAATGAATGAAACAGAAAAACTCCATGTTTTCATATGCGATCTGTCTTGCTGACGGTACAACCTGAATCAAACGTTTATCTTCTTCAAAACCTGTATAAAGCATAATCCTTCTCCTTTTCCACAAAATCCTATCAATATGTCTATCTATTTCAGAACATATATTATTTTATCATCATTTTAATCTCAAAGTCAAATTCTTCTGCATCCAGACGATACTGCTCTGACAATTCCGGTCCACAGCTGTTAGAACCGATTCCGTTCTGTGCATAATCCAGACATACAACAGTACTTCCACACGGCTGAAGCTCGTAGCTGTGTTTTTTTGTTGTCAGTTCTTCCTGTGTATATGGTGATGCATTAAAGGAGAATGTCTTTTCTCCTGCTGCTGCAAAAGTAAGATCCGTTCCTTTGAGGATCAGATAATCACAGTCTGTATGGCTTCCGTTTTCCTGTGGACGCAGATAATCTTCATGCATCTCATGAATTTCCGCACAATGTCTTCCATGATGACCTGATCTCTTTTTATCTACATAGCTTTCATCCGGTCCGATTCCATAGTATTCCGCATTGTCAAATTCTTTATTAAGAAACAGCCGGATTCCAAACCTTGGGAGCATCGGGAATTCCATATCCCTCTTTACATTCATTTTTACACGGATTGCACCGTCCGGAGTTATGATCCACTCTGCATTCACGTCCAGAATTCTCTGTACAGTAGGTGCTGAGACACTCATAGTTCCTGTAATATGTACCTGTCCGTTTTCAATGTTGCAGAAAGTCTCATATGCCCTTGCATAGCTCTGGTCATAATGCGCATTCATCCATTCCAGTTTGATCTTACGGTCATTGTCTGTCGGAGCTCTCCAGATGTTCAGTTCCATTGGTCGATCCAGGATTTCTTTTCCATTTACAGTCAGTCTTTCAAACAGTCCTGTCAGGCGGTTAAATACATATGTAATTTTCTGTCCTGCATGGATTGTAAAGGATTTATCATTTTCTTCCACTGTAAGGATATCATCTGTTTCAGATTCTGAAAGAAGTTCTGCTGCTTTCTGATTTCTTCCATCTGCATTCGTTAAGAGAATCTCATCAAATCCCAGTAACGCATCCGGCTGCATAAGCTGTGTGCCATTTTTCAGATAATAGAATACTCTCAGATAACATTTTCCCTTGTCCGGTACAGAAACAGGAAGTTTGATCTTCCCTTCACCATGAGCCGGGATACTCTCATCCAGGTTTATACGAGCCACATATTTAGCATCTCCATCAACGCTCATTTCATATATTAAATAAATGTAATCTTTTAAATCTACATAGTTCATATAATTATGAAGTACAGCATCACCTGTTTCCTGGTTATAATGAAGTACTCTTGCAGGTCTGTATATGTTCTTATATTCTTTCAGCCCGACATGTGGCTTTCTGTCCGGATATACCAGTCCGTCCATGCAGAAGTTTCCATCATGGATCTCTTCCCCGTGATCGCCGCCATAATAGTAAATTCCTTTTCCATTTTCGGCTTTTCCCTTATAAATCGCATGGTCACACCACTCCCAGACAAATCCACCGCAAAGTGCATCATATTTCTGGATAAAATGGAAATAGTCCTCCAAATCTCCAGGGCCATTTCCCATAGCATGGCAGTACTCTACCAAAAGGAGTGGTTTTTCCGGATTCTTTTCCATATATTCTTCAATTTCTGAAAATGCCGGGTACATTCTTCCGACTACATCAATATTGGAATAATCATATTCCCTGTCTGTGCTCTGATAAAAAGCACTTTCATATGTAGTGAGTCTGGTAGGGTCAAATTCTTTTGTCCACTTTAAGGCTTCTTCAAAGGTACATCCGTATCCGCATTCATTTCCCATGGACCACATCACAATACATGGGCGGTTCTTCTCACGGTATACACAGAGCTTTGTACGATCCATGGTAGCCGGGATAAAATCCGGATTATTGGAGATGCGTTTATTCCAATGTTCTACTACATTATCCCATTCCTGGTTCTTCAGATACTGGCTCTGGGTACCATGGCTTTCGTTATCCGCCTCTGCAATCACAAAGAGTCCATATTCATCACACAGCTGATAGAAATACGGTGCATTCGGATAATGGCTGCTTCGTACTGCGTTAAAATTATTAGCTTTCATCATCTTCAGGTCAAGGTCTGCCTGTTCAATACTGATCACAGCTCCTGTCACCGGATCGGAATCATGACGGTTGACACCATTGAACTTCACTTTTACCCCGTTGATATAGATTACGCTTCCATCACGTTTTACTTCACGAAGACCAATCCTGTCGGTGATTACTTCTCCTTCAGTCTCAAATACTACCTGATAAAGATATGGCGTTTCCGGATTCCAGAGCTTCGGTTCCATGATTGTAAACACTGCTTTATGGGAGTATTCCCCTTCAGCTGTTTCTTTAAATCCACCCGCTGCCACTGTGTTGCCATCCATATCCTGGATCCGGATGTTTACAGTTTCTGCTGCATTGCCGAGAAATTTTGCACAGATCTCCACCTCTGCTGCACTTCCCAGTAGTTTCGTAGTAGTGAAGTAATCATACAGAACTGCTTCCGGTCTCTTTAACAGATATACATCACGGAAAATACCGGTCATTCGGAATTTATCCTGGTCTTCCAGATAAGTGCCATCACACCATTTCAGAACCAGCACTGCCAGTGTATTCTTTCCATTACGGATGAAATCTGTCACATCGAATTCACTGGTACAGTGTGAAACCTGGCTGTATCCTACATAGCATCCGTTTAACCATACATAAAAGCAGGAATCCACACCTTCAAAATTCAGATATGCTTTTGGTGCATGTTCATCTTTTTCATACTCAAACTCATGGACATATGCCCCGCATGGGTTGTCCTGTGGAACGTATGGCGGATCAAGAGGAATCGGATAACGTACATTGGTATACTGATGCTCATCATAGCCGAAATTCTGCCAGATCCCCGGTACAGGTATCTCCCCGAACCCATTTGTATCATAGTTTTCTTCATAAAATTTTTCCTGCAGGTCATAAATACTCTCATAGAAACGGAATTTCCAGTTACCATTCAGAAATTCTATTCTGTCCGATTTTTCCCTGTCATGTACAAGAGCTCCCATACAGGCGGAAGCCGGTACATAGTAAGAACGGTATGGCATGGTGTTCTCATGCAGCATGTTAAGATTTTCATAATGCTTAGGTACGATCATATGATATCCTCCCAATACGTTTAATGTTTTGTTTTTGCTGTGCTATCATTATACTTTTTTCTTTTAAAAAAATACATAAACAACATTCGACAAAACATGCACAAAATGTTATACTTTTACAAATGAAATTCGTGTTATCCGCTTGATTTTTGCGGAAATGTAAAAATGCACAAATATCATTTATTTAATTTGTATAATATGACAGGAGGGATTCGCTTGTATACATTATCGGCATACTACCACAAATCGAAAATTGATTTTATGGACAAAAAACATCCTCTTTTTATTGGAAGCTGCGGCACTTATCATCTATATACCATAGAGAAACTTCCTACTCACCGTCCAAAAGGCCGGCTTGACTATCAGCTTTTATATATCGCATCCGGACGGGCACATTTCTATTTTGATGGAAAACCGACTGTTGTAGAAGCCGGAAATATGGTTCTCTACCGTCCGAAAGAGGAACAACGCTATTACTATTACGGGGCAGATCAGACAGAAGTTTACTGGGTTCACTTTACCGGGAATAATGTAAAGAACATTTTGAGAAAATACGGCATCTCAGACAATACCCGTATTATATATACCGGAATTTCTATTGAATATAAAAATCTTTTCATGTCCATGATTGAAGAACTTAATTTACAGAGAATTTCTTATGAAGAAATGCTTGTGAATTATTTCATGATCCTCCTGATCCATCTTCACAGGCTGACATTGCAAAAACCGCGGAAAAAGAACTTGCAGAATATGAATGAAATGGAACAGGCTGCACAGTATTTTCGCATGCACTATAACAAGCCCATCAGCATTGAGAACTACGCTGCATCCCATAATATGAGCATCAGCTGGTTCATACAAAACTTTCGTCAATATGCCAATACCACACCAGCTCAGTATATCCAGTCATTAAGAGTTACCAATGCAAAAATGCTTCTGGAAACAACCAGTTATAATATTACGGAAATATCCAATCTGGTAGGGTACGAAAATCCATTGTATTTCAGTAGATTTTTCCGGAAACAGTGCGGCATGTCACCTTCGCAGTTCCGCAAACAGCTGGTACTGAATACAGAACACTTTCAGTAAAACGGCGTCTTCTCTATCAGCTTTATCACCTGTAGTTTTTAACTGTCATAATTGAAACATGGTCGCTACTGCCAGTGGAACTCTAAATGTATTTATTTTTTTTAGTAAAAAAGAATCCTGAAAATCCCAGGATTCTTTTTCTACTTCAGTTCTTTTTAAATAATATATCTGAAGCAGTTTCTATTCTTTGTAGACTTTTACACCGAAGGACTCATGAATGATAGTACGAGCCTCTTCGATTGTTTTAAACTCTTCTGCTTTCAGCATCTGTGCTGTGATATTTCCGATTGCAGTTGCCTCTCCGGGGCCTGCATGGATTGCTTTCTTTGTTGCCTTTGCAGTCAGCTCATTGAGATATCCTGCATTGGAACCGCCGCCTACGATATGAATACGGCTGTAAGTTCTGCCGGTCATCTCTTCCAGCTCTTTTGCTGTCTTTGCATAGCATTCTGCAAGACTTGTGTAGATAACTGTTGCAATCTCTCCCAGAGTTTCCGGAACCTTCTGTCCTGTTCTGCGGCAGTAATCCTTAACTTCCTCTGTCATATTGTCAGGAGAAAGGAAACACTCATCATTCGCATCTACTCTTGACGGAAAATCCTTTGCTTCCTCTGCCATTGCGCAGATTTCTGCAAAGCTGTATGCATCATTCACTTCATGACGTACAGACTGGATCATCCAGAGTCCCATAATATTCTTCAGATAACGGAAACGGCCTGCATAACCGCCTTCATTTGTGAAGTTCATCTCACAGCTCTTCTCAGAGCAGTCAGCTTCTTTTCTCTCAATTCCCATCAATGACCATGTTCCGGAACTGATGTAGATAAAGTCATCATCATTTGCAGGAACTGCCAGTACTGCGGATCCTGTATCATGTGTCGCAGGCGCAACTACTTCCAGATCAAATCCCACTTCTTCTCTGATCTTATCTGACAGATGTCCGATGCTTGTTCCGGGCATGATCAGTTTCTGGAACATTTTTCTCGGATAACCAAGCATATCGATCAGTTCATAATCCCAGTCCTTGGTAATCGGGCTTACAAGCTGTCCTGTCGTAGCTTCTGTGTACTCACAGGCTTTCTGTCCTGTAAGAAGGAAATGGAAGTAATCCGGCACATGAAGAAGTGTCTCTGCCTGCTCCAGATATTCCGGATATTTCTTTTTCACTGCCATCAGCTGATAGATGGTATTATAATCAGCTTTCTGGATACCTGTTCTTGCATAAAGATCTTTCAGGGAAATAGCCTTATAAACTTCTTCGTTCATTCCCTCTGTACGGTGATCACGATATCCTACTGTATTTCCAAGAACTTTGTCATCTTTGTCAAGCAGTACGAAATCAACGCCCCATGTATCTACACCCATACTTACCGGAATCTTGCCGATCTCTTTACATTTCTTCAGACCATTTACAACCTCTTTAAAAAGGCTGTCAAATTCCCAGCAGAGTTCTCCGTCTTTCTTTACCATTCCATTTTCGAAACGATAAATTTCTTCCAGAACCATTTTTCCGTTTTCCATATGTCCAAGGATATGACGTCCGCTGGATGCTCCGATATCTACCGCTAAATAATATGCTGCCATTTCAACCCCCTCAATATATGAATTCATACGCACTTTATATCTTAGGATTTCATTTTATCCTGATTTACTTTTAAATGTAAGAACCTTGTTTATCTGAAAAAGTGGCCTCATTTTTCAATTGAAAATGCCAGTTTTTAGTTAATATACTCCCACGAAAGACATTACAGGCGCTACTCTGGAGTCTTCGATCACGATTGCCAGGAAATCTGTCTGGATTCCTTTGAGATCAATGATCTTTTTATATCCAATGGTAGTTCCATTATAACATTCTTTCATAGATCCATTTTCTTCATAGCAGACTTTAAACTTCTCTACTCTCTGACTGAATGGAATGGCCTCTTTCAGCACCAGATAATTAAGTTTCTTTTTCTCAATCCAGTTAAGCTTGATCATAAGTTTATTTGTTCCTGCTTCATTCATAAAATAAGTCTCGTAATCATCAGTTCTTAATACTGTAGGTTCTTTCTCCCGACAGTCAAGTGGTGGAATCGTTGTAATACCTGCTTCATCAACCAGATTGTATTTAAATGTATTCTCAATAAACTCGCCTAACTGTTTCAGATTTGCAACATCTGTTTCATGGATACGACCATTTTTCATCGGAGGAAGATTTAATAATAATGTGGTATTTCCCCCTACGGATTTTAAATAAATGTCTTTCAGGTTTTCAAATGAACGGACCTGATTGTCTTCTTCCTCATGATAGAACCAGCCTGGACGGATAGAAACATCAGTCTCTGCCGGATACCATGCAAGCTCTTTTTCATTTACAAGGCGCTCCCTGCTTCCAAGGTCTGTCTGGGTCTCGTCCAACGGTCTGTTTCGGAATTCCTCATTATCTTCCTGCTGACTTAACGCTGCTGTGATCGCCGGATCAGTCATATCCTTTGCAACAACGCTCCATTCACTCGGTCTTACTTCCCCGGCTTCGTTTCCGCACCATCTGATATCCGGGCCTGAAATGGAGATCACTGCATTTGGCTGCAGTTCACGCATCACTTTATAATATCTCTGCCAGTCGTATTTCTGGACTTTTCCATTTGGTCCCTCACCACATGCACCGTCCAGCCAGATTACAAAGATATCACCATATTCTGTCAGCAGCTCTGTCAGCTGGTTTAGATAGTAATCGTCATACTCTTTTCCTTTTCCGTAGCTACTGTTGTTTCTGTCCCAGGGTGAAAGATAAACACCGAATTTAAGGCCAAACTCCCGGCATGCTTCAGCTGTTTCCCTAACAATATCCCCTTTTCCATTTTTATACGGTGAGTTTTTTATACTGTGCTCGGTGTATTTGGATGGCCACAGGCAAAATCCGTCATGATGTTTACATGTAAGGATCAGGCCCTTCATCCCACCCTCTGCTGCTGTTTTCGCCCACTGGCGTGCATCCAGCTCTGTCGGGTTAAAAATAGATTCCGGTTCTGTTCCGTCTCCCCATTCACTTCCTGTAAAAGTATTTACAGTAAAATGAATGAAACAGAAAAACTCCATGTTTTCATATGCAATCTGTCTTGCCGACGGTACCACTTTAACTAATCTTTTGTCTTCTTTCAATCCATTATAGTTCATAACTGATTCCCCTTTTTGTTCTTAATCATCCCCATCTGCAAAAGAAAGGAAAATATTTTTCATTTTTTCGACTTAACCATTCAATCTTTTAGCTCTCAGTTCTTTATTTGCTTTTTCCACATTCATCTTGGTCATAATAAAGGTTATTACCAGGGCAAGGATTACAGGAAGCCACAGATACATGAAATGTAACATACTCAGACAGGATGCGGACTGAGTAGCAACTTCTCCATTGAATCCACTCGCAGCCAGAAGCCATCCTGTCAGCGCAGTACCGATTCCACCGCCAAGTTTGGTTCCAAAAGATGTACAGGAATACATGGTTCCATCAATTCTTTTGCCTTTTGTAAGGTAAGTATATTCAGAACAGTTTGCCACAACTGCTCCCATATCACCCTGCCATGGTCCCTGTCCGAATGAAGATACGGCAGTAAAGAGAATCATAAGAGGTACACTATGCATATAAGCCGCAACAACAACAAGTGCTCTTCCGACAGTTGCAATCGCATAACCTACGATATTCAGTTTGTAAAGACCTTTCCATTTAGCTACCAGTGTAGGTGTTATGATCAGGGCAATGATCAGCGGAATATTGATTGCCCAGGAGAATACAGCATAAAGATCTTCATTAAGAAGGACATATGTCATATAGTAAATACCCATGTTCAGCATGGCAGAATATGTCTGCTGTACAATATATGTTACGGAGATCATAATGTAATATTTGTTAGAAAACAGAAGTTTCGCTGCCTCTACAAGACCATATTTCTCTATCTCATCATCAACAACTCCATCGCCATTCAGTTCCTCTTCCGGAAGCTCTTTTACAGAGAAAACAGAAATTGTATTTACAATGACACCTACAATCGCAAACACGATGGCAACCACTTTCCAGGCATGTGCCCCGCCTCCAAGGATCTGTACAAACTTAACTGTTACTGACTGAATAATAAGGACAGTTGAAAAAGCAAAGATAAATCTCCAGGATCCCATCTCAACTCGTTCCTTGCTGTTCTTGGTTACTAATGCTACAAGTGCCGCATAAGCAATATTGTTTGCAGTAAAGAATACTGCATTTAAAAGGGTGTAGGCAATAAAGAACCATGCATACTGTGCAAATTTCCCCATATTGGTCGGAATAGCAAAGTTTGCCACCAGGGTTACCGCACAGCCAATGTATGCGTAAAGCATCCAGGGTCTTGCTTTTCCAAGTCGGCTCTTTGTTTTATCGATCGTAGCTCCAAAAAAGATATCCGTTACACCGTCAAACAGTTTGGATACTGCAATAAGTGTTCCGACAATACCTGCATTCAGACCAACTATATTGGTCAGATAGATCATGATAAAGGATGACAGAAATGAATATACTACATTTCCAGCCATGTCACCTGAACCATATCCTACTTTGTTATACCATTTCAAGTACTTCTTTTCTTACATTTTTCCCTTCGCTTTCTCCTGATTTCTCCAGGTTGTTTTCATGCGTTTACACCAGTGAAATATCTGATAGTCTTCTGCTTCTGTCTCTTCCTCTTGTTTTCACATCTGCTATTTCCTACGCACCTCTTGTTCGATGAAAATTATATCTTTTTCTCTGTTAAATTCATATAAACAAATTTAGGCAAAACATGCACAAAATTATTCAATTTATAAAATTCCTGTAAAGTCTCAGGTCTGTTTTCTAAGCCAATGTTATAATTGCATAATTTTTATGTGTGATTTTTGTATATTATTACAACTGCTCTTTTGGATATCTTTTTTCTTATGTTTTCCGGATTTCCGTATAGGGATAAAAAAACTATCCTGAACAAAATACAAACATAAAAACCTTGTACTTGTTCGGGATAGTTTTATTCAATCTGACCGGAAGAACTGCCTCTCACAATTCCTCCATTTCCTGTGTCTGTAAAATGTATTTCTCTTTATAAAGGGAACGATACTCTCTGGGTGTCATCCTGTACCGTTCCCGAAATACCCTGTTAAATGTCCTCTGGCTGTCGAATCCTGCATCCAGCCATATATCAGTGATGCTTTTATCTGTACACTCCAGATGTACACAGACATAATTGAGCCTCTGCTCATTAAGATACTGGTTAAAATTCCTGTGGAAAGTCCCTGAGAACACCCGTGAAAGTGTAAATTTGCTAATCCCCAGATCTTTTGCCATGGATTCCAGTGAAACCTGTTCCTTAAAATGTTTTGCAATATAGGATACTGTCTGATAGATAATATCACTGCTCTCCACACTGCTCTTTTCCGTCAGTCTGTAACAGGGAATGCTCCTTGCAAGCAGAATCTGCACATACGCCTGTTCAACAACAGGGGTCTTATCTTTTCTTTTTTTATTGTCATAAAGACATTTTACTGCATTCCGGATATCCGGGTGTAAATTCTTCGATGTGATTACCGGATTATCAGGGCATGATTTCTGAAGAGTATCTGCAAACTGTCCTGTCAGCGTCATCCCTGCCCACAGATACCAGCCTCTGTTTATCCCTGATGAAAACACCTGATAATGGTGGATCACATCCGGAAAGATTACTGCAAAGTCCCCCTTCTCCATATGATACAGTTCCTGCCCCATCCCAAGCTCCAGGGTTCCTTCTGTAATATATATAAATTCTATGGAGTTATGAAGGTGCGGGGAAGCATGTCTGGACGTTTTACTTCTAAAATGAAGGTTTTCTTTCTTCTCCTCATATACAGGAAACATTTACCTAATCTCCTTTTTGCAAGATTTGTCTGTTTTTTCTTTCTATTTGGCAGGAAATCCCGGCCAACCTGCCTTATAATACAGCTATAAGATAAAGAAAGGAGAAACAGACAATGAAAAGATTTAAAGCTTATATCGAATATGTAATGAACTTTTATGCCAACTATTACAGATTTTACCGGTAAGTGCAAAATATGGCTTCCGGATATAACCCGGAATCTGTATTTGCAGTTCATGTAGACCTTGTAATCAATAATTTCAGTATACGCTAGAATCCGTTTCCTGTATATGAACAGGATGCGTTAATATATAAACAAAATTTTACAGTTGGCAGACTTAGCCAAAAAGAGCCGATATCAGTCTTGCAAAGACCTTGTATCGGTTCTTTTTGTATTTTCTCATTATCTAATTATGGGAGGATTTTTCTATATCACCGAAAAAAAACTATTATTCCCGCACTTCAAGCCACTGGTCAATGTTCCCAAAATGTACCGCCTGCAGGTTATCTACATCAACCAGTTGCGGGAAGCTGTTTCTGATGATCATGACACCATTTTCCTTATCTTGTTTTTCTCCACCGCCAGCGATGCCTCCCATGGTCAGATCGAGTGTTAAAACCGTTCCATCTTTATAACGCACCTGGTCAATATTAGCTCTGCCATAAAGATCCATGCCATAATCTGTACCTGTGTACTCAAATTTGTTTTTTTTCATCTTCATACACCTTCATAGCTTCATCATAATCAAGATATAATGACCATAAAAGGGGCGTTACTTCCATTTTTTTCACTGTGATTTCATAACCTCCAAAATCACATTTCCGGTTCACTTCCAGAGTTGTCGGAGGCTTTACTGCACCCAGAGTCCATTTAAAATCCCATGTTCCATCTGTAATAACAGTCTTATCATAATCCCCTTCCTCCGTAAGATTCTTCAATGTAATTTCTACAGTTTTATTACTCAGATTATAATCACTGTCATAAGAAATACATGCTGTGAAATATTTAGAATGTGCCGAATCCTGATCATAGTTCAGCAGATTATCCTGGCTCACACCTGTACTCAGGCTTCCAAATCTGTCATCATCTTCTGCATATACTTCTTTTCCATCAATTTTAAAATGTGTCATCTCCTCAAAAGAAGTATGATCAGTCATAGAAATACTGTCCTCTGTTTTCACTTCAAAAAAAGCATACAGGAATCCCTGATCCTGAATAGAATCTGTCAGGGTAACCGTCACACCATTTTGTGTTACAGACTGGTCTATATTCTGAATATAGTTTGATTCCTGCATCGTTTCCTGCTGTTCCTCAGAGGGTTCCAGTCTTTTTAACAGATGGTCATTCCATTTAAAGAACTCTTTTGCCGCCACTGTTACTCCCATGCCTGTACAGATCACTGCTGCTGCAATCAGTAATCGGCCACTGATTCTTTTTCTTTTGTATTTTTTATCAACTGCATCTGCCTGTTCAATATGTCTCAGTGTCTCTTCAAATTTCTCATGAAAATCCTGTGGTACTTCCGGTGCTATATTATTCCATTTGTTCTCTAACATGACATTTTCCCCTTTCCTGTTATTCTCTTTGATGGTTTGCTGTTTTTCCCAGGCATCGGTCTTTTCTCTTCTTCATCGGATAACTGTTCTTTCAAAAACTCTCTTGCACGGGAAAGTCTGCTTTTAATCGTTCCTTCCGGAATATCCAGAGCCTCACTGATCTCTTTCTGTGAGAATCCTTCTAAATAATACAATGTTACCAAAATCCTCAGATCCTCCGGAAGTTCCATAATCGCCATATACAGATGACTGTATCTGTCCTCCTCAGTCAGCCTCATATTGTCCATATATTCTTCATATGGAATAACATTTTTTCTTTTCCGAAGAATCCCATTGCATTCATTGATCAAGATTTTTGTGATCCATGTTCGAAAATACTTTTCTTTCTTTAAGGTGGGAAGTTTCTCATATGCCTTAAGAATTGTTTCCTGCACAGCATCCCCACAATCAGAGTCATTCTTCAGAATGGACTTTGATATATGATACAGCATGGCTTCTGCATCCCGAACCTCCTTAATAAATACATCTTTTGTCATAACTTTGTCTTCTCCTTTTGTCCAGCCGGATTACTACACGTGTTTACTTTTTACTTTTACACTAATTAGATGCATCGGGAAGAGGATTGGTTCTCATAAAATTTATCTCAGGATTTTGTACTTAAAAAATTACAATTGCACATATACAATGATACAATAAAATATAAAATTATAGCAATTCCTACACGAAAGGGGTCATGTTTTATGAGAAAAAGAATTAGTTTTATTTCTGTGCTTACCATGTTTCTGGCAATTGGTTTTGTAATTATTTTTTCCAGACCCGTAAAAGCAGCGGCAAATGGGGTCATATTAAAATCAAATCGGACATACGCAGCATATGATGTTACCGGTGATGGAATGAAAGATAAAATCAGAATCAGAGCAGCCAATCAAACCGACGATGAAGCATATGCGTCACTTACTGTATCGGTTAATGGAAAAACAGCTTACAGATTAAAAAATACACGTTTTTATAATGTTATAGCAAATATTTATACATTGAAAAACGGACAGACGTTTTTATATCTCTATGCACCAGCCGAGAATGGTGACGGACCTGTATGTGCATTATTAAAATACACAAACGGAAAGTTCAGAAAAATCCTTGATTTCACTGAGATTATGGCAGGATACGGAAACCATCGCATAGGTGAAGTTACCAATTTAAATGGAAATAAGATTGTAATTACAGAGAGCATCGTTTCTTATTCTCTTGGTATCAATGCAATTAATTTCACCTACAAATATGTCAATGGAAAATTTGTTCCGACAAGCAGATATGGCTCCTATAAAGAAATATATTCCGCAGACGGAAGCAGCCGATATTTCACAGTAAACAGTGATCTTCCGGCATATACCAGACCAGATGCTACTGCGGTGAACACGACACTGAAAACCGGATCATTAACAAAAATCATTAAATGTGCACTCATAAGCGGAAAGATGTATATTCAGTTAGAATGCGATGGAGAAATCTACTGGATTAAAGCGCTGGAAAATCCACCGATTGCTGATAACGAAAGACAATTTATGGAAGTTAGATATGCAGGATGATATCATGTTTGGGTAGTGTAAAATAGTTTGTATTTTTTATGGCACTCATATACAGCAAACGGATCAATGTCAATGTAACCGGACTCATCTCTGTTGCCAGAAAGATTCCATGCAAGAGTACCTGTTCATGAAAGTTATCCAATGGTATCACCTGTACTACTGTTGGAAAATATTCGTTCATATTGTTATAGACCTATTATTTTAATCAAAATAAATCCCTATGACTTCCAGTTCTTGTCAAATATAGGAATAATTCATCTTCATAGATTTCATAAATCAACAACCAATCAGGAGTAATATGGCATTCGAACTAGAAACAGCTGGCTTAACCTCTGAAGGTACTTATGTGCCCCCAACATTATCATTAAGGCATTTAAAAATACCTGATTTAAACTTTCTACGAAAATCTTCACATTCTTCAACCGAAAGTAAAAATAATAACTCAAATGATTATACAGAAGAATAAAGCACTAAAAGCACCCAATACCAATTAAGGCGTTGAGTGCTTTTATCGTATATTCCACTATTCCATTTTGATTTATCTGCAAAATGTTCAAACACTTCGCAAAATATATGGATCATAAAATCTGTATCTCTGCCCCGAAAAGGTCAGAACTTACTACAGCCCCAACCTTTCTATTTTAGTCTTCATAATGGCCTCTACAGGTGATGGTCCAAAGAAACCCATTCCCATTTATGTTTTAAGCCAACCAGCTTACATTCTCAGTCCGTCTCATTCAGCTCATGTTCCTGCCCATTACCTGCTGATAACTGATCAATTCCTCTGTCTATCATATCCAGATATTCCGCATTTTGAACAGTCTTTTCAGACTCTTTCTTCCATCTTGCCTGTACATATTCTTCTACACGTGACACCAGCTCTTTTGCTGTCTGGATCTGTTCCTCAGCCTCTTCTCTTGTCGCTATATAGAAATCATCATAATCACTGGCATGACGGATTTCTTCTGATTCAACAATTTTCTTTCCAAGCTTTCTCAGAAAAATCTCCGTTTTTACATAATTCTTATTGAAATTCGCCAGAGCATCTTTATGTCTTTTATACGCATTACCATCCAGCGCATGCACAGCTGATATTGCATGGTAAATCCCATAATATGCCCGGTTATTTGCTCCACGGAATTCTTTAGCTGCCAAAAGGATTTCGGCTGCCTTAATATCACTTTTAGAGGTTTCAATACGATACAGTACCAAATCTTTCTGCGTTCCCTTTTCATTAGGCTGCATCAAACAGTTTCACTCCTTCCTTCTTTACATTCGCATAAAATGGGTATACATCAACCCAGTTCTGGAAATGCTGTTGGCTTTTTGCTATCGGTTTAATATCAAGGTCATGATCCATATTGAAATCAAAAGTTTCTCCTGACAATTCATGGCGATACTGTTTAATATCTATGTCTGACAAGTCCAGGAGAATCATTATATCTATATCAGAATCTGCCTTATAATCTCCCCTTGCATAGGATCCATATAAAATTACTGTCTTTAAATGACTTCCATATATCTTCCGTAATATTTCGGTATACTGATCCAACAATATTTTTATTGTTACCGGCATAATGTTTTCTCCTTTCCTGCTTCGATACTTTTTTCTTTATTATAACCGAACCACCATATCTTTTCTACTGCTTTCTCACACTGTAAATTCATATTTTTCCCGCATTTGTCACAAGATTGTCACAGACTCCTGCCAATATGCCCGGAAAAGCGCGTATTTACGGCATTCTTTCAAAATTAATATCAAGCATTTTCTTTTTGCATATATTATCTTATATTATCTCTTTTTATAAATCGACAGTTCTGGATTTTCACCATCTTTCTCATATGTACATACCAGAATAAAATCCATACTTGCCAAAATACCGAAGCACCTATCTCCTCCAAATTCAGACACCAGTTGGTTCCCCAGATAGGTTTTCTGATCATCAAGGAATTTTACTTTTTGTCCATTAGGCAGAGTATATTCCAGATTCACATATTTCCCCACAAGTGCATTTAGCTTGTCTACTCTTGGAAGTCCGTCGATATGCAGATTATTTATTTCATTTATCAATTGCATTTTAAACTCTTCAAACTGCCCATTGTCACTAAGCTCATCATACCTTTTCCAGTAATCCAATTTTGGAAGCATTTCCTTCAAATAAGAGCGTGCCTGTTCTTCTGTAAAGTTTTCATTTACCATATTCTTTACACACACATCAATCAATTCATCCATATCATTATATGTGTATGTTCCATCTGCATAGCACCATTTACAATACTCCTCATTTAATGTACCATCTTTATCACGTCCCAAGATAGAATCATCATCAATTGGCATTCCACAGCACTGACAGATCAGCCTTCTTGGTTCTCCCAAAAGCGTATTAATTGAAACATCAAATTCTTTTGATAAAAGCCTAAGTGTATCAGTATTTGGGACTGTGTCTCCATTTTCCCAACGTGATACTGCCTGTCTCGTCACCATAACTTTATTTGCCAGCTCGTCCTGTGACATTCCTCTTTCTGTTCTAAGTTTAAGAATTATCTTTTTTGTTTCCATAGTCGTCACCTCCGTTATCTTTATCATATCGATAAATTTGCAGTCTGAAAAGCAACCTGCTGTTGCCATAATCTATTGTATTGCAATATCTGTCTGTGTGGCAACAACCTACGTAAAGTAAAGTGTTCTTATTCATTTCCGTTTAATATTTCCATCAGTCTTTTTTCTTTGATAATAGCAATTCCCTGACTTTCATCGCCCAGTATGATCAGATTATCACCTGGCTGAATATCAAATATTTTTCTTGCTTTTGCCGGTATCACAATCTGACCTTTCTCTCCCACTTTCGTGATTCCAAAAACATGCTTTCCCCTTGGTGGTACACTCAGACCAAGATTATTGCTGTTTTCTCTGTCATAATTTACCAGTTCATCCAGACTTACATCCAATACTTCTGCCAGGAGCTTACACCTCTCAATATCAGGTAAGGATTCTCCTGTTTCGTATTTTGAAAGTGTCTGTCTGCTTACGCCAATCTTTTCAGCCAGTTCATCCTGTGAAAAGCCATGCATTTTACGTACGGATACAAGGTTATCTTTAAACATGTTTTTTTCTCCTTTTTCAGACCTAATACACACCAGCGGATAATCGGTATTCTACTGATGATTTCATATAAAAGCAATGCACCTGCAAATGCACTGATTCCCACGACTATATATACAATACCTGCCGAAAGTTCTGAAGCAAAACGCCTCAGGTAATAAGCTACACAAGTTAATGAAAGATAATGAAAAACATAAATTCCCCAGGATTTTTTTGACATCCATCTTGATACTTTGTTTTCTGAATTTCCATATTTTTTCATAAATGCCAAAATTGCAAGAATTGAAAACCAACAATAAATACAGGCAGGCAGATTATTAAGCACGGGCTCTACCGCATAATTTTCACCAAAATAATATATCGTGTAGAATATTCCTGTTGCACCAGTTACAATCAGAAAAATCCCCCACCATTTACTTAAACGCTCAACAACCTCATCATGTGAAAAAATAAAATAACCTGTAAAAAAACAAAACCCGTAAATTCCAAACCGGTACACAGTTACTATCGGAGTATTAAGAACTTGTGAGAATCCATATACAAAGGCAGTTAACAAAACCAGCAGCCATACTGGTGTTTTTTCTCCTTTTTTCCATATACGATCCCTTTCAATTTTTCTCACTAATAGCAGAAGCATTGAAAAAATCCATAACACTTGTATATACCAAAGAACACCGATTCCTGATATAGCCATGATCACATACCGAACTATTCCTGGAACTGATTCAAAACTTTCAAAAGCACCGCTGATTTTCATATTATAATATCCCAGCATCCATTGAAATACAAAAAGTCCGACGGTGGAAGGAACCAACAACTTGCGTGTTTTATCTCGGATAAATTCTTTTAAATTATGCTTTTCCATATAATATCTGACTGTCATACCAGACACCGTATATAACAAAGCCATCATCCAGGGATATACCAGATATTGGAAAGCATCCTGCAGCTGTTGTTCTTTAAACGGACCAATTACTCCAAACAGCTGGACACCATTGTACATATAAATCACGTGATAAATTACAACAATGCAAACCGTAATCCAGCGAATATTATCCAAATATATTCTTCTTGTGTTATCCATACTTTTCCCACCTTTGCAATTATTTTTAACATATTTTAGCATAAAAAGAGTGGTCTTACGACCAACTTTCCTTAACATTTTCTACTGATTTTTGTTAAAAATCATTGCATTATGCTATACTTTCGTTTACAGCTTATTTTCATAATGTCTGTATAACGCTCCCTTAGTCATTCCAAGATTCCCTGCAATCTGACTACACTATTTATAAACCGTATGATTGGAATGATTTCATGGAATTAACAAAAAAATCCCTATAACCGATAAAAGCCGGGAAAACAATCATCTTCTCTGCATCCTTGTACCCTGATAAGTCAGTATTCCTTTTTCTCCTTCCTTCAACTCTCTAAATGATTGATTATCAACATTATATGCAGCTTCCACTGGAATCAATACATAATCAGCAGCCACCAGTGCATTAATCGTTACCATCCCCAGTAACGGCATACAGTCGATCAATATATAATCATATTTATGCATTATTTACGAGGATTGCTATAATAAAATCACTGATAACTTGAGTAAACTTCGCTGAAGATTACATGCCTATGCTTTTACTCATTTTTTACTCATTTTGTACTCAACTAATTGCATTTTTTGACGATTTTCAGTGATACCTGAAGATAATTTAAACTTTTTAGAAAAAATAGAGAAAAAAGCCCTGAAAATCTTATAATCACTTCTAAAACGTAGTGTTTATAAGACTCTCAGGGCCTATAAATACTGAAATTTAAATAGAAAATTAATCTTTACAGATTATTTACCCATCTGCTTTGCAACTTCTTCTGCAAAGTTCTCTTCTTTCTTTTCGATACCATCACCTGTCTCGTAACGTACGAAACCTTTAACAGTGATCTTAGCACCGTTTTCTTTAGCAACCTGCTCTACGTATTTAGCTACAGACTGTTTTCCGTCTTCAGCTTTAACGTATGTCTGGTCAAGAAGGCAGATTTCTTTAAGCTCTTTTTTGATACGTCCTGTGATCATTCCTTCGATAACCTTAGCCGGTTTCTGGGATTCTTTCGGATCGTTCTGGATCTGAGCCATAAGGATTTCTTTCTCATGCTCAATGTATTCTGCGCTTACTTCGCTATCGCTTGTGTACTGTGGTTTCAGAGCTGCAATCTGCATTGCTACGTTCTTAGCCATTTCTTTAACAGCATCGTTAACTACGTCTGTTTCAACGTCTACAAGAACACCGATCTTACCGCCCATATGTGTGTAGGAAGCAACGAAACCGTTCTCTTCTGTAACCTGAGCAAATCTTCTGATGTTCATGTTCTCGCCGATAACTGCGATCTGAGCTGCAAGAGCTTCTTTAACAGTCTTAGTTGTATCAAGTGCCCATGCTTCTGCAAGGAAAGCATCGATATCTGCTGCTGTTGTGTTCATAGCCTGAGCTGCTACATCTGCAACGTAGTTCTGGAATTTTTCATTCTTAGCTACGAAGTCTGTCTCAGCGTTAACTTCTACAACAACTGCTTTCTTTCCATCTTCGGAAACTAAAGTTTTGCAAAGACCTTCTGCTGCTACACGGCTTGCTTTCTTCTGTGCTGTAGCAAGACCTTTTTCGCGAAGGAATTCTACTGCTTTATCCATATCACCTTCTGTAGCTGTAAGAGCTTTCTTACAATCCATCATTCCGGCGCCAGTCATTTCTCTTAATTCTTTTACCTGTGCTGCTGTGATAGCCATTTCATTTTCCTCCTGAATAATATTCGTAAATCGCCCGGAGGGGCTTTTCCTTTTTCAATGACAGGAAAGCCTGTCGGCTTTCCTGTACTGGTTCAAAAAATTATTCTTCTGTAGCTGCGAACTCTTCAGATTCAGCTTCGATTTCACTGTCTACATCTGCAGTACCCTGTTTTGCTTCGATAACAGCGTCTGCCATTTTGGAAACGATTAATTTTACTGCACGGATTGCATCATCGTTACCAGGAATTACATAATCCAGTTCCTCCGGATCGCAGTTTGTATCGCAGATACCGATAAGCGGGATTCCTAATGTATGAGCTTCCTGTACGCAGATTCTTTCTTTCTTAGGATCTACGATGAAGATTGCATCCGGAAGTCTCTTCATTTCTTTGATACCGCCGATGTTTTTCTGTAATTTTGCAAGTTCTTTTTTCAGCTCAATAACTTCTTTCTTAGGAAGAACGTCAAATGTTCCATCAGCTTCCATAGCTTCGATTTCTTTCAGTCTTGCAATACGGCTCTGGATAGTTTTGAAGTTTGTAAGCATACCACCTAACCATCTCTCGTTTACATAGAACTGTCCGCAACGCTCTGCTTCTGTTTTGATAGCATCCTGAGCCTGTTTCTTTGTTCCTACGAATAAGATGCTTCCACCGTCTGCTACGATATCAGCGATTGCATTGTAAGCATCGTCAACCATACCTACAGACTGCTGTAAGTCGATGATGTAGATACCGTTTCTCTCTGTGTAGATGTATGGAGCCATTTTAGGGTTCCATCTTCTTGTCTGATGTCCGAAATGTACGCCTGCTTCTAAAAGCTGTTTCATTGAAATAACGCTCATGTTTGTTCTCCTTTTTGGTTAATTTCTTCCGCCCGGTTCTTTTTCCTGGGGACCCAGCCTCACACCGCAGGGCACCATCCGCGGGAATCTCCGAACGTGTATATTTTTGCACGCACAATAGATGCGCATGACTCGCAACTTCTGTAGTATAGCATACAAAAACCCTCCATGTAAAGAGGGTTTTTTGCAAATTTTTTATTATTTTTACAGTTTCTTCCAGGTTCTGATCTGCTTCTGACAAACTCAGTTTCCTGCACTTTACCGACACATGTTATAATGTCCATTATATCAGCGGACAATCAACCATGTATTCTTACAATTTTACTTATTTTGTGACAACACTTTCTTTTAATCTCTTTTCTTCTTCTGCAGTCAACTGTCGGCATTCGCCTTTTTTGAGATCATCCGGCAATGTCAATACTCCCATGGAAATTCGTTTCAGATAGACGACTTTCTTTCCTACTGCTTCTGTCATTCGCTTGACCTGATGGAATTTCCCCTCTTTGATCGTAAGCTGAATTTCTGATGACCATCCTGACGGGTACTGTTCCAGTTCTGTCTCTTCAACTTTTCTTGTACTGAGGATCTCCAGTTTTGCCGGCATTGTGGGATTTTTTTCTCCGATTTCCAGACCATCTGCGAAGCGCTGCACATCCTCTTTGGTCATACATCCGTCTGTAACCGCATAATAGGTCTTGTCCACATGTTTCTTTGGAGAAAGCAATTCATGCGCCAGTGCTCCGTCGTCTGTGATCAGAAGCAGTCCTTCCGTATCTTTGTCCAGTCTTCCCACTGGAAACAGGCCTTTTCTGTCTGATGCTACAAGTTCCATCACTGTTTTGTCCCGCTTATCTTCTGTGGCACTAACATACCCTGCCGGTTTGTGCAGAAGATAATAGACAAATTCCGGTGCCTGGGAAATTCTGTTTCCGTCCAGAACTACTTCATCCTCTTCACTGACCTTGATCTCCGGTTTCTTTACAGGTACACCATTGACCTGGACCTTTCCTTTTTGAATATATTTTTTTACCTCACTTCTGGTTCCTGCTCCTGCATCTGCCAGGAACTTGTCCAGACGAACTGCTTTCTTCATTCTTCTTCCTCGCCAGTTTCTACTATTTTCTTTATAAATTCCAGCTCTTTCGCTTTCAGTACAGCAAACTCTATTCCGTTTAGCGATTCTCCGGCAGACTCTGTACTGTTCAGAGCCACTTTCACACTCACACCCGCCTCCGTTTCCAGCCATGCCGGACACTCCAATTCACGGATCAGGCTCTGGGCTAATTCTTCTTTCTGTTCAGGATCTGTGACATCCATTTCTTCTGCATTATATGTCACTGAATAATCGTACTGTTTCAGATTTTCTTTTTCCATAACAAAAGCATAACCTTTTTCTTTCAGGAAAACAAGTGTCCGCTTAAATGTCGGGAAAATATATCTTCCTACTTCTGCATAGGATTCCGGTGCAATATGCTCATCCATATCTGCATAGGAAGTAGCGTAAAGCTCCATCTGTCCACACGGGATTCCTATAAGTTCCTGCGGTGAGGCTTCTGCTATATCCTGTTTCAGCAGATCCAGCAGCTTCTGACTGTCAGATTTTTCCAATGTTACAGAGTACTGATCATCTAATTCATTTAAAGGATCTACTGTTATAAAAGACACTTTCTGTCTGTACTTTTCCAGAATATCATATTTATTATCTTTTAATGTTCCCTGCTCATAGCATGCTTCCAGCAGTCTGCCAAGCTGCTCCGCTGTCACTATATATTGTCTGGTAATATCGAAACCGCTCTTCTTTTTAAACTGAACTCCTATTTCTGTTCCGCTGCATTCCTTACTGTTCTGATAAGACGCAATTTCTTTTAACACTTCATAGATTTTATCTGACATTCCTGCATCTGTCCATCTGCCATAATTTCCGCCCATGAAATAAAAGAGTCTGTCCAGTTTATATGAACCAGAACTCACTTCCATCTGCGGTTCATTCACACTCTCAGTTCCTATCCACTCCAGATTCAGACTGATTCCCTCAGTTTTTGCCATTGTCGGAATTCTTGTATCATATCCGATGGCATCTGTGTGTAATATCCAGGCACTGACAGCTACACATATTCCCAAAAGCAGAAGCTGCAGCTTATGTGCTGCCATTTTACGGAAATCCATTGCAAAAATAACCTGCAAAATTCCATAAAATACAACTGTCCCCAGCACAAGCCCGAATATCCACCAGCCAGTCCTGTTCTCTTCCGGTCCGATCAGCGCAAACATCGTTCCAATTGCCAGAGCAGCAGGGATTACGACCATAAACAAAAGGATTGGTTCCAGAAATCCGTAAACAAAAGATTTTCCTGTTTTCTCAGCTGGACGCTTTGTATATGCCAGATATGCACATACTGCCAGAACAATCAGAAGCAGTATCCCGCCCACTATAATGATCCAGAAATTCTTTTGTCCTGAATAAGTCCGCAATGCCACGGAAATAGATACAGGTGAAAGAAAAACAGATATCTTTTCTGCCATTCCCTCTTTAAGTCCCATATTCGTTCTGAAATACATCATTTCCAGCACCCATAAAAGAATGCCCAGTACCGGTCCGTAAAGGTAAACACAGCATAATGACAGGATACCCGCCAGAATATTTCCCGCAATTGCCAGTGCCAACACTGCTCCGAAATACAGCAGCAGATACATAAGCAAATGTTCCAGAAACATTTTCCCCGCTGACGTGATCAGATGACTACCATGTCCTTTGCTGACTGCGATCGCCATTGTGATCAGTTCCATGATCACATATGGAACCAGATACAGCACCAGACCTCTGATTGCTTTTTCCCAAAAGAACCTGCTTCTTGTTACCGGAAGACTGTGATAAAAATCAATCTTATCTCTGGAAAAAAGATACCAGAATTCATTCAGGGCATTTACAACGGCCGCAAGCATTGTAACCAAAAAGCCTGGAACTATCAGATAGGAACAGATCATGGCAAAAGTCATCCTGTGGATTTCATCCGTCTGATTTCCGATCAGCATCAGTTCTGCTACCGGAAATGCAACCATAAACCCCAGTAACAACAGCACCAGAATCCAGGTACTGCCTTTTAAGCTGCTTCTTAATGATCTACCAGAAAATGTTTTTGACTTCATAGCCTGCCACCTCCGTTTCGCTGATAAATATCTCCTCCAGTGTCAATGGAATCACTTCGCAGAATATTGGATTCTGTGTCTGTACTTTCTGAAGTATTTCTTCTCTGGTCCCTCTTGCAGTAAGTATCAGAAGTGATCCCTGATGTTCTTTCTTTAAAACGTCCAATTCTTTCAAAAGTGCTTCTTCTTTTGTCTGATCCGGCAGTACACACTGGATCTTATGGATATGGAATTTCATGTCTTCCAGTTCTCTGGATAAAAGAATTCCTCCTTTGTGCAGGAGTCCTACATGGTCACACACGTCCTCCAGTTCTCTCATATTATGAGATGCGATCACCGGGGTAAAATCCCGATTCATGATTTCAGACACAAACAGACTCTTTACTGCCTGACGCATGACCGGATCAAGTCCATCGAACGCTTCATCGCATAACAGATATTTTGTCCCTGCACTGATTCCCATAATGACCAGAAGCTGTTTCTTCATTCCCTTGCTGTAGGAACTGATCCTGCGTTTCTCATCCAGATGAAACTGGTCCATTAATTTACTGTAACGGTCAGTCATAAAGTCCGGATAATATTCTCTGTAGAAATCTTTCAGATCTGCTGCCGTATATCCCTGTGGAAAATATCCACCGTCTGAAATGTAAAATATCTGCTGTTTTATCTTTTCATTCTCATAGACCGGTTCCTGATCCACCAGGATTTCTCCTTCGTCCGGCTTTATCACTCCGGCAGCCATTCGAAGCAGCGTGCTCTTTCCTGCACCGTTGGTCCCTACCAGTCCGAAAATCTGGCGTTCACCGATTTCCATTGATACATGGTCAATGGCATGGATCTCTCCGAAAGCTTTACTGCAGTTTCTGATCTCTATCATGATTCGTCCTCCTTTTCAAAGATTTCCGCAAGCATTTTCTCCAGTTCCTCTCTGTTGAATCCTGTGTTTCTGCCTTTCTGTATCAGTGCTGTGAATTCTTTTCGGTAGCTCTCTCTGTTTATCTTCTGTACCTGAGAGCTGTCTGCTACGAAATTTCCTCTGCCTTTTACAGGATAGATCAGTCCCAGTTTCTCCAGCTCCATATATGCACGCTGGATCGTGTTGGGATTGACGGACAGTTCTGTGGCAAGCTGCCTTACTGACGGCATCTGCGATCCCGGCGGCAGGACACCGTTCAGGATTAGGATCTGAAATTTATCTGTAACCTGTTCATAGATTGGACGCCTGTCCTGATAATCCAAAACAATCACTGGTGATTCCTCCTTTCTGTTACGTGTTTCATGATGTGTTGTTTTATTTTATGTGTGTATTTACTGTATTAGTTGTATTGATACGCTCATAATACAGAATACTGTTGTATCTGTCAAGTACTTAATAGCTAAATACTTATTTGTCAAACAGATATTCTCTGTTTAATTCAGTAAAAGGTTATTTCCGAATCCTAATCAAACTGTTAGGTTTTACTCTTTCCAGTACATCTAAATTTCCGTATACTGATTATTTTCTTTTTGCCTTATTCAGTGCTGCTATCAGATACCTTCCTTTTGCCCCTATGTCACTCCAACAAGTATTGGCAATCAGTTGCCATACCCGTGTTCCTTTCCTTCCATAATCCGATAGCCTGAGTATGGCATTCACCTCTCCTGCTTCGGTAATCCCCAGTCTTTTGCAGTGTATCCGTCAGTCCGGATAATTGTGTCGTCATTGTGTTGAAGGCGT